>Ga0307375_10000031_pt1 | contig 198112 bp, 205 predicted proteins | sample TR1MG_FD_202531 | JGI IMG/M metagenome (GOLD analysis project Ga0307375, IMG submission 202531) | Soil microbial communities from Risofladan, Vaasa, Finland - TR-1 | ecosystem: Environmental > Terrestrial > Soil > Coastal area > Acid sulfate soil | place: Finland: Risofladan, Vaasa...
GGTCGGTGCGGGTGAGCAGCGACATCCGCCTGATCGTCCACAAAACAGAGGCCAGCCTGTTGCTGTGCTATGTGGATCACCACGACAAGGCGTATGACTGGGCGGAACGGCGCAAGCTGGAAACGCACCCGCAAACCGGCGCGGCGCAGTGGGTCGAGATACGCGAGACGGTGCAGGAAATCGTGGTTCCGGTTTATGTGCAGGCGGAGCTAACTCTGGCGCCAAAACCTGCGCCCGATTTGAAACCACTTTTCACCGGCAGGTCTGATGATGAACTGCTTGGTTATGGCGTGCCTGCCGAGTGGCTGGATGATGTCAAAACCGTGACTGAGGATACGTTACTGGCCTTGTGCGACCACCTGCCCGCCGAAGCGGCGGAGGCGTTGCTGGAACTGGCGACGGGTGGCAAACCCCGCGTGTCCAAACCCACGGCGGCAACGGTGAATCCATTCGATCATCCCGATGCCCAGCGCCGCTTCCGCGTGATGACCAATGTGGAGGAGTTGCAGCGCGCGCTCGATTTCCCTTGGGAAAAGTGGACAGTATTCCTGCACCCAGAACAACGGCAATGGGTAGAGCGCGACTACACTGGGCCGGCGCGAGTTTCCGGCTCGGCTGGCACCGGCAAGACGATTGTTGCTTTGCACCGTGCTGCTTATCTGGCGCGCACCCATCCCGATGCTCGTGTCCTGTTGACGACCTTCTCCGACACCCTGGCGAGTGCGCTGCACACCAAGCTGAAGCGCCTGTTGGGCAATGAGCCACGCCTGGCGGAGCGTATAGATGTTCATTCACTTAACGCTATCGGCCTTCGGCTCTATAAGGCGCACGTCGGGCAGGCAGCGATTGCCAGTCGCGAGATTGTCCGCGATTTGCTGCAAGAGGCCGCGATTGCCGTTGGCGGTCACAAATTTGGCCTGCATTTTCTCCTCACGGAATGGGAGCAGGTGGTGGATGCATGGCAATTAGGGAGCTGGGAAGCGTATCGCGATGTGGCGCGCCTCGGCAGAAAGACTCGGTTGCCGGAAGGGCAGCGTGTGGTCTTATGGTCGATCTTCGAGAGCGTTCGCGCGGGTTTGCAGGGACGCAAGCTGATCACGCACGCGGCGCTTTTTACCGCTCTGGCCGCAGTACTTTCCACCAACAAGAACATCGTATTCGACTTCGCAGTCGTGGACGAGGCACAGGACATCAGCGTTGCACACCTCAGATTCTTTGCCGCCTTAGGTGGCGGTCGGCCTAATGCACTCTTTTTCGCCGGTGACCTCGGGCAACGCATCTTCCAGCAACCTTTTTCCTGGAAGGCTCTCGGTGTGGACATCCGGGGGCGCTCGCGTACCTTGCGCGTCAACTACCGCACCTCCCACCAAATCCGCACGCAGGCAGATCGTCTGCTTGGCCCGGCAGTCACCGATGTGGATGACAATAGCGAGAACCGCAGCGATACCGTTTCGGTATTCAATGGCCCGCCACCGACAATTCACACCCTCAAGAGCGAGAGCGAGGAAATCAAGACCGTCGGCAACTGGATTGCGGAGCAGGCCAAGGCGGGTGTGCTACCGCACGAGTTTGGCGTATTCGTTCGATCCGAAGCGCAACTGGAACGGGCGCAGGCAGCAGTGGAGGCAGCGGGCATACCCTACAAGATACTCGATGAACACGTCGAGACCCTCAGCGGTCATGTCTCTATCAGTACCATGCACCTCGCCAAGGGGTTGGAATTCCGCGCAGTGGTCGTGATGGCATGCGACGATGAAATCATTCCCTTGCAGGAGCGAATCGAGACGGTCGGCGACGATGCCGATCTACAAGAGGTGTACGACACCGAGCGACACCTGCTCTATGTCGCCTGTACTCGGGCGAGGGATTATCTACTGGTGACGAGTGTCGAGCCTGCATCGGAGTTTCTCGATGACATGCGGTTTCAGTAGTGGCTGTCTGCTTTGTGGTGTGCACGGGGAGGTTTGACGAAAAGGGGTTGTAATCCCAAACCGCCGATTTTTCCGGCATACGCGCAAAACCAATAACAACATGGGTTGTCGCCAAACAGATGTTTTCCGACACAAGTAATCACTGACCGAAAATAGCGACTTAGACCTAGTAAAACGTGTGCGGCAAACAGTGTCGGATAGCCATAACAACCGGAAACATCGCTTAAACCGTTTTCCGACAGAATTTTCGGCGGTTCCGGCGTACATACCCTACTTTAAATTCAGTTTCTGAGACGACCCCATAATGGGCGTAGACCGTAGACCCCCTAATAGTCATGCTTCGAAGCCTTCTTTGCCTGCCAAAGCCTCAGCATTCCGTCATCGAATCTTAGTCCAACAAGGACGGATTTGACTCCGCTTGAAGGGTCGTAGTCACGTGACGAGCGGTACTTCCAAAGCGTCACCGTGAAAACAAGTCGCCGGTTGAGGGTGGACAAAGTCGCAGCAAGCCAATTGGGCGAAGCCCATAAAATCTCACCATCCTCATGATGGCGAGATTGCCTGTGATCGGGATCGGGTGTCCAAATACCCCAGACCTGGCTTCTAAGAGCGTGACATCCATCTGTTGTTCGCCAATCACCGCTGTTTGGCTCATTCACCAAACCCAGGCTCTTCGTGAGATCGATTCCAAGACGCGGCCTCCCAGCCGGCCCCTGCGCGGCAATTTCATCTCCCACGTCGATACCGAGGCTGTGGGTTTCGGGTGCCCACACTAATGGAGCGAAAAGACTCTCCTGACGATAGCGGTGATCGTAATAACCTTCGTCCCAAAACTCCGGCAACCAAAGATCATGGCTGGGTTGCTTGGAAAATGCAGAGCAGCGCCCAATAGCCCCCTTTCGCTCCGTCAGCGCGGGCGTGATCCTTACTGACACGCCATCAGGAGATGACCAGCGCCCATACAATGGAATTAGGGCGTCGGCGGCGGCGTCCACTAAGCCCAATTTCCGCAGCACTGTTTCTTCATCTTGCAGCGTTTCCTGCTGACCAATTCTTTTACCTAGCAGATTCTCTTTCGCCTGGTCAGGAACAACATCCTTCCGGTCCGACAGCCATGAGCCATCATCGAATGTAATGTCGTAGCGATCTCGCCACTCCAGCCAAGGAGAGTGACCTACAGCTTCATAGCTCCGAACGACCACCGGAAGAGACTTTGAAAGACTGGTGGCTGCGCTAAGCAATGCATGTCTTTGAACGTGCTCGCGGGAGTACTCATATCGATCTCCACGGTCCCACTGGTACCGCTCGCGCCCAGGAAAATAATCCATCGAGGTGGCCTCTGGCCATCGGCGCGTAATCTCCGCCGCCATTACATCTTCGACCGTTGCCTGCGAGACATTGAACAGATGAGCAAGGGTGCTGACCTCACTTTTTGTAAACTCATAGTCAAAGCGAAAGCCCGTTGTCGGTTTCGCGGCACTCGGGGGTGCGTCGCTGGTGACAATGCCGCACTGAGGCTGGTCAATCTCATCGAGCAACGCCTCCAACTCCGCGTCGCGCGCTCCCCCTCTACTGATGTGCCCCAGACACCTCGCGATGTGAACTTTATTTATGACATGCAGGTCGCTTCGTCGAGCAAGAGCCAGCAGCTTAGGCCGAAAGCTCCCCATGATTTGTCCGCGACGCCAAGCGGTCCGCGCTAGACCCATCAGCAACCACTGCTGGGAGTTTTGGAACGAAAGCTTCCGATCCGTCGATGCCAGAGCTGTGACTTCTCTTTGGTCGAAGCGGTCTAGCAATAGGCCGAGGTCGTCGTTGAGTCCCAACTCGACAAGTGTGTTCAGCCCCCGCGCAACCGTCCAGCGGACATAGCCATCGTTATCGCCGAGGAGGTGCCAAATGACGTCGGCGATGAATTCCGTCTCAGTCTGGCCAATTTCTTGTTCAGGGCGGAATGCTCCCTCTCCGATCTCGTCGGCGATGCGAGACGCCGGCCCGGACAGCAGTAACTCCAGCGCGTCGAGACTGGCTTGGCCCGATGTTACGTCACATAGCGCGGTGGCCAGCTGTAACCATTCATCACCATCGAGCTCGATCTCATCCGCTGCGACTTTGCGCAGAACGAGCTGCAACACGAAGCGCTTGTCACTGCAGAAGTCCGATAGCTGGCGGATGTCGCGCGCGATGTTGGTGAACTGACCTTCGAACAGTTCGGCGCTCTTGCACTCGAACAGTCGTTCAACCAGCGCTTTTGCACTGGAAGCAAGGTGTGTGGATGAGCTGCACCAGGTGGCGAAACACTCGGCGAATATGTCCAGTGACTGAGTGAAGCTCATCTCGGCCGCGTCGCTGACCGCGAACAAAAAGGCCAAACGCTTAGGGTATGGGCACGCGGCACGTAATCCGATGATGAAGCGCTGCCGAGCAGCGTAGGAAAGTTTGTCGTCCGCCGCGATGGTCTGAAGTGTTCTGTCGATCGAACTTGCCGAGGACGGATCGCAGTCCGAGACCAGCGTCGCGATGGCGCTGTCAATCTCCTCTTCGCTTGGCTTCGGAGTTTGAACGGTCAGGAAGTCCGGCGACGAGTTGTTGCGACTATTAAACTCGTCCTGCTTGCGCTTAGTCTCTGTCCTGAGCCGTTCGATCTCCTCTCGCTCTTCAGTGGTGATTGCGTTTGGGCACTGATTGCCCACCTCCAGGAAGCCTTCCCAAAGCGAGGGCCAAGCGCCGAACGGGTGCTCAGCGCGCAGTTTTGCGACAATTGCCAGGAATATCCGCCTCTGATCTGCGGGCCCGGACAGTTTCAGTAGGTCCGCAACACCATCTCCGGAACGCCAGTCCCACCAGCCGTGATCTTCACAGATCGTGAGGACAAATGCTGCACGGCGTGGATCAAGATTTCCGTTTTTAGCCAGAAAACATGCAAGCTGCGGCAATCCGTAAGACAGGTCTGCCACGTCCTGATCGTGCCAACGCACGAGCTTGGCTATCGCCGGAAAGCCTATGGACTTGGCTGCGGCGCGCGCGAACAACGTCCATCCAAACTTTTTTGGCTCGTCCCGCAAAATAGCCTGGCAAAGGTTCATCAGTCGCTGGGCCAGTGCGGGCTTTAGGAAACCGCCTTGCTGGACACTCGCAAAATGAAGCAGTGAGTAGATCTGCTCGTAGCTCTCCCCGCCCATCTGGTCCAACTGGGCCAGACCTTGCCGGTAGTATTCACGGGCCTCGTCGACGCTCATGGGCACAAGAGAAGCAGCGAGTTCCACGTAGGAATCACCGCGCTGTCCAATGTTGTCATCCTGGCGAATTTGTTCCGCGACATGTTTCGCGAATTCACCTGCAAACGCATGTAGGGCCGACCGCTGAGCAAGCTGACCCAAGACGTCGAGCTTCTGCGGGACGAAGAACCGATCGGAGGAAATCAGACTGATCAATGTTTTGGCCTGGTCGGCCGATATCGTGGGCGCATGGTTCAGCAGGGTGCTGACACAACCGAGCCCCACGGTGCGGACAAGCAAATCAGCGGCGCTTTCAGCCTTCCAGTGCACGCCCTCGCGCAGGTGCTTGCCCCACCCATCTAGTAAGTCGCTGACGTTCGCACTCGTTATGCCTTTGCCAGAAAGTACGGCGTCCTCAATCGGCCGCGTCAACTCGAGTGCCAGCTTAATGCCTTTGCTGATGTCCTCACGTTCCCGGTCGCTAAACCTCGCACGGACCTGCTTCTTGCCGTCCTGCTTGCCCGGACCGCCGGACACGGGTTGGCGAAGCGCCTTCAGAAACGCTACCAGCTGTGGCTGGGTCGTGACAGCCTTTGCCTGCTTGGTAATCTTCACTTCGTTCGGAAGCAGGTCATGATAAGCGACACGCCTTCCAGCGGCCCAGGCGCGAACACATGCGCGCAGGATTGGGGGCCAAGCTTTCGAGTAACCGTAACGCTCGCCGTAGTCGTACGCCGACGGGCGGATAAGCGGCGCATGGCGGATAATCGCTGCAGCTGCGGCTCGCGAGCTGTAGAGGAGCGTTGTCAAAGCCGCCTGCACAATGTCGCCGCTGTTCCCTCGTTCTGGCTCGATCGAGAAGCCCTCATCCTCGTCATCGTCGGCGGACGCGGGTGTTCTAATCGCCTTAGCGAGCGCCTTCACCTGCTGTCTACTTAGATAACGAGGTCGAGAGAGTAACCGGAGCTTGAGAGCCTGCGCCGTGCATTGGCCGCTTCCGGCAAACGACACAAAATCCGCGAGTATCGTCGTGCCGTTTGCCTGGTCGAACAGCTCTAGCAGTTGCAGAAGTTCGTCGCTCGCGGACAGTGAGAAACGATCATTCCAGCGAGCGAGGTTGCGATCAGCAGTACCGAACTCGCTTTCGGCAACATGCTGGAATAGCACCGCCGCGTAATCGTCGACTCCTGGGCCGGCGCGGTCGCGATGCATCTCGTCATGCGGCTGCGCGATATGCCAGTTGATCCACCGAACTGTGCTCTCGCACTGGATTTGAGCTTCTTCGGTATTCCCCGCAAAGCGATGCGCGACCGTCAGCCGGGCACTTCTGGCACCACGCCATCCCGAACGATCCGCGAAAAGACGGCGATAGGAGTCAGCGTCACCGAGTAAAATTGCAAGAGCAGGCGAGCTGCGTATGAACTCGTCGCCTCGCATGTTCGCCGTTGCGGCTTGCGCCAACCGCATGCTGAGGCCCAGCACCCGGTCGAAGTCATCTCCTGCTACGGCCAGTCGAAAGGCCGCGCGAAACCGCACGAGCGTTAGCCTGCGGCGGCCGAACTCCGAATGCACCGTTGTAGGGTAGCTGGTTGAATCGGCGAGCGCGAATGCTCGGTCGCTATCTTTGATGACGACTAGAAAGTGCGGCAGCGCTTCAGCGGCATAGGTCGACGTCGCCTGCGAAGACAGAAGGCGATCGGCAATGGCTCTTTGAGCCTCCGGTCGCACGGAATACGTCTCCCGGATATATGTTTCCGTGGGTTCGTCTCTGAAGATCGCACCGTGCGACGTGATCTCCAGCATTGGAGCCAAATCCGATGCGGCGGTATTCACCTGAGGCGCAGACCACCCGAGCGCGTTTGCCAGCTCCTTGAGCGGAATCGGTGGAGGAAGGAGTGACAGCGCAACGAAGAACTCGGTAACCTCTGAATCCGGCCATCCGGCAACATGAAGATCCGAGACGATCTTGTCGCAATATTGGGCGATGATTTCGGGAACCGTGATAGGGGGGGCCGAAGTTTTGCCGAGGACATTCGTGTCCCAGGTTTGAACGAGGTAGTCGAGGACACGCGCGTTCCGGACGGATCGCGCCAATGCGGTGGCTATCTCCACGCCTGAAGCACTTGGCTTGCGATCTTTCAGAAATTCGCGGGCCTCCGGATCGGTGAATGGTCCTAGCTCGACATCTTCCACCGTGGAACGGCCAATGACCTTGTCTTTGCGATGCGTGCGCGCCGTAAACAGCAACTTCACGCCGTCGATCGGGTCTTCGTCGATGGCCGAGAGAAGGAGCTTCGGAAATGCTTCTTCGCGGCGGTAGTCAGCTTCGAGCTGGGCGTTATCCGCAGCATCGACGATGATAAGCAAACCGAGCTTTTTCGATTGAGTTCTGATCGCCGTCGCCGCTTGGGCAAATCGTCTGCGCGCCGCCTTGATGATTTTGCGACTGTCATCGCCGCCTGGCAGCATCGGATCACATAGTGTCCGCGAGGCCAATTCGTTGACGATCTGCACCAGCCCGATTCTAGGGAGGTGCCGGGAGTGATTGTCCGAGCGGTAGGAACCACCACCGAAGCAGTCAAAAACGACGACCTCAAATTCGTTCGCCATCCTCGCAGCGAGGCTTTGGATAAACACGGTTTTGCCCACTCCGCCCTCCGCGTAGACGAAGATGGGCAGCTTAGAGGCCTTGATCAGATCGCTGGTCGTCGAAAGTTCAGTTCTCTCAACGATGGCACCCACATCAATGAAGCGGGTTTCGGCCGGAAAAAGGTCATCTGGCTCGCAATCGAGTGCATCCAAAACATCTTCGCGGCGGATAAGGTTCTTGCCCTGACCGCTTGGGCCGGCCTTTTTTAGGACGAGGTCCTGGAGCCCGTGAAGCCGAATCCTCGCCTCTGAATCCGCGCCGGCCGACCAGTCGGTGAGTGTTCGCCTGAGGGCGTTGTCTTGACCCGTAAGACTCTTCTCGCCAGCTCGAAAAACTATCCTCGAGAAGAGACGGCTTGCGTCAGATAGACCGCGGTTGGCGCACCACTTCTTTAGGTTACGAGTCTGAGTGATTGCGCCGCGATCTGACGGCGTCGTTCCCTTGATGAGGGACGTTATCGCGTCCCAGAGGCTTTCTGTGAATTCTGAATTCGTGACGAAGATGAACGATGTTTTTTTGTCGACGTCGGCTTCCGAAAACTCCTTCTCGTAGCCGAGGATCGTGTCGGAGAACTTCTCAATTGTCTTTTTCAGATAGGCCGCTGTGACAGCCTCTTCGCGGAGCTTGTATTTGAACTGAACGGTCTCGAGCCGCTCGCAGGTCTGAAAATTGTCTCCGCGGCCATAATAGAGGACAAGGTCAGCCACCTCTTCGGCACGCGCTCCGGGGCTCGCAGTTTCGGTCGATGAAATCCCCTCTACGGCAATCGCAAATAGATTGTCATTCGGAAAGACCAGCTGCAATGCTCGCCTGGCAGCCCATCTCTCGTGGAAGGTGTGGCCTGCGCGAGATGCGCGGGTGGTATCGATGTCTTCGTCAATATTCGGCATTATTGGTATTGTGCCCTTCTCCCGCAAATGCACCCACTTTTTAGATTGGGTACCATTTTGGTATCAAGTGCATTCAATAATTTTCCGTGGCTTGAAAGATGGCAAGCCCAAGTCATCAATTCAACGCCGCCTCCCGAATCCCAATCACATTCGCCCTGGAAATACTGTAACGCCTAGCCTGCGAACTGACCGATTCCCCTCGACCCAATGCTTCAAGAATCTCAATGCGCTGCTCTGGCGTCGTCTTAGAAGGACGGCCAATCTGTTTGCCTTCTTTCCTTGCCCGCGCCAGACCGGCATGAGTCCGTTCCACCATAAGATCGCGTTCCATCTCGGCCACTGCGGCCAGCATGGACATCAACATCTTGCCGGCAGGGGAGGTGATGTCAGTGCCACCTAGTTGCAAGACAACAACCCGGATCTGGCGCTCAGCTAAAAGTCGGGTCGTTTGAAGTACATCGAGGGCATCACGACCCAGTCGATCGAGCTTGCTCACCACGAGTGTTTCTCCATCACGGATCTTGTCGAGCAGCTTGGCAAATTGCGGACGTTTTCCAGCAGGGACTTTTCCACTGACCCCGTCATCCGAAAACCAGTAGTCGATCTTAAAACCGGACTTCTCGATTTCTATTTTTTGGTTTTCGGTGGTTTGCTGACCGGTTGAAACTCGACTGTATCCAAAAATCGCCATTTTGCCCTCCGAGACTGTTAGAAAACCATGTCTATAATAAAGACCTGTTAGATATTGCGCAAGCATACTTTCTAACAGTTTCTGCTGGATTCTTTGCCCCTGTGTTAAAAACGTTACAGAAATTCAGGACCGCCCTCAATAGTTACGAGCAGGGTCAAGCAGCCTTGGAAGCACGAGCGACCGCTTTCGAAAAGGAACAGGCTGAGATAATCGCAAGGAAGATACGCATGACGGCCACCACGGTTGAGGTATGTCATCGAGGCCAGCGTATCGCCGCGCATGTGCGAAGCCCGCTTAAAGGGCGGCATACCACGCTAGATCCGCACATGCCTCCGTCGCATCAAGCTATCGCCGGCTGGAATGACCAGCGTCTGCTCGATTGGGCGCAGGGCATCGGCAGCCATACCCAAGCCACGGTTCAGGTGATGCTGGGGTCACGCAAACACCCGCAACAAAGCTACCGCGCCTGCCTGGGCGTGTTGCGATTGGCCAAGAGCTTTGGCAACGAACGTCTGGATGCGGCGTGCGCCCGTGCCATGAAGCTGAACGCCGCCAGCTACCGCAGCATCCATTCGATTCTCAAGAACGGCCTGGACCGGCAGCGCCCGGCGATGGCCACCCAGGCATCTCTGCCACTGGAACACGCCAATGTGCGTGGCCCGGACTATTACCATTAACCACAGGAGACTCACCCATGCTCAATCATCCCACGCACGACCAACTCCACCAGCTACGCCTGTTCGGCATGGCACGCGCACTGGCCTAGCAGCAGGCATTACCCGACATTGCGCACCTGTCCTTTGAGGAACGGCTGGGACTGCTGGTCGAACGCGAAGTCAGCGAACGTGAATCCCGGCTAACCTCCGGTCGTCTGCGACGGGCGAAACTCAAGCAGACGGCGGTGGCCGAAGATGTGGATTACCGTGCGGCGCGCAGCTTGGATCGCGCCTTGTTTAACCGGCTGCTGACGGGTGCATGGGTGGCAGAACACCAAAATGTGCTGATCACCGGTCCCACGGGCGTCGGCAAGACTTGGCTAGCCTGCGCTCTGGCCAACCAGGCGTGCCGTCAGGGCAAATCGGTGCTTTACCTGCGAGTTTGAGTGTCTGCTTCCTAGAACGCTGAACTCCCGCATCGGGTCCATGCAACTCAGTAGACCAAGTGAATAGCATCAGCTCAGTAGGTTCTGTATGCTCGCAGTGTCGTCTATCAAAAACACGTCGGGAATACCTAATGAAGCTCACGCAACTACGGATCAGCAATTTCCAATCCTTTGGTACCACACCGACAGTCATTGGCTTGGAAGCAATGAGCTTTCTACTTGGCCCCAATGGCACCGGCAAGACTGCCGTACTACAAGCACTCGCGAGGCTCTTCGGGTTTGATCCATCACTACGACGGGTACGACGAAGCGACTTCCACGTCACCCCGGCAGGCCTTGCCAAGGGCGATATCGGATTGCTAACGCTGTGGATCGAGGCGCAGTTCGAATTCTCCGAACTCAAGAAGCCCAAGGGCAAACACGCCACCATCCCGGGCCATTTCGCGCACATGCAGCTAGAAACCGCCGACGGCATTCCCAGGTTACGTTTCCGACTAGCTGCACAGATGGACGAGGATGGCGACATTGAAGAGACGATGCACTACGTTGTCCAGGTCGACGCCGATGACGAGCCGGTCAAGATGGTGGCTGTGCAAAAGCACGACCGTAATGCGATCCAGGTGCACTATCTACCCGCTCGACGAGATCCCACCGACCATATCTCCTACGCAGCCAATTCGCTGCTGGGCCGCGCCTTGCGTGCTGCCGACTGGCAGACCGAACGCGAACAAATCGCCGGACTCACCCAGGACATCAGCGAGGCGTTGGCTGGAAACGCGGCCGTCGGCGGCATCGGCGCGCAGTTATCCGCTCATTGGAGTGCCTTGCACAAGGGGACTTACTACGCGAGTCCCAGCGTTTCGTTCGAGCGCAACGAGATCGACAACCTGCTGCGACACCTGACGGTCGGATTTGCGCCCGGACACGGCGAACCGATGGTCGATTTTTCACGTCTGAGCGACGGTCAGCAATCCTTGCTCTACGTCTCACTGGTTCTGTCTATCCAGGCCATCGGCCGCCAAGTGCTGGACGGCACGCTCGATGCCTTCGACGTGGACAAGCTGAGACCGGCCGTCTTCACCCTTGTGGCGATGGAAGAGCCTGAAAACAGCCTGTCACCCCATTATCTCGGCCGTGTGATCAAGGCATTGACCACCTTCTCCGGCCATCATGACGCCCAAGCTGTCGTCGCCACCCATGCGCCATCGCTGCTCAAACGCGTTGCGCCGGAGAACATCCGCTACCTGCGCCTGAACGCAGACCGCCAGACAGTGGTCAAGTCGATCATCATGCCGGACGCCACCGACGAGGCACACAAGTTCGTACGCGAAGCGGTGCAAGCCTTCCCCGAATTGTATTTTTCGCGGCTTGTCATTCTGGGCGAAGGCGACAGCGAAGAGATCGTCTTGACTCGCCTGCTGCGGGCAAAGGGACTCGCCGAAGACGACACTTCTATTTCCGTCGTGCCCTTGGGCGGACGCCACGTTAACCACTTCTGGCGCCTGCTTCATGGCTTGGGCATTCCGCAGGTGACATTATTAGACCTCGATCTGGGGCGCCACCAGGGTGGATGGGGACGCGTTAGGTACGCTATTCAGCAGTTGCTCAAGTTCCCGACGATAGAGAGCAATCTGGCTCCAACACACCTTGTCGACTTCCCCAAATGGAATGGCGAGCAGAAATTGCTTACATCGGAGAGCGGTTCGGATTGGCTTAAGTTCCTCGAATCAGCAGGCGTGTTCTTTTCCTCACCGCTCGACCTCGACTTTGCGATGCTGCGGCAATTCCCGGGCGCATACAGTATCGAGGACGATGAGCTAGAAGATCCAGATGATGAAACTGTCGCCGCAGTGCTCGGCAAGAGCCACGGCGACGTAGGCCAGTACAGCGAAGAAGAGCAGCCGTACTTCGATGCGTACCACCACCAATTCAAGCTTGGGAGTAAACCGGCAGCTCATCTGGAGGCTCTGGCCCAGTTAGATGACGCTGTGCTGAACTTCGACATGCCCGAATCAATTGATCGCCTGTTGGACATGGTCAAGGCCAAGCTTGCGGAACTGCCGGAATGATCAAGCCCGACCGCTGGCATCCGTCTGACGGCCTGAAGCTGGAACCCAACGCACTGGCCGCTGCTCGGGAGACCCAGCGCAGTCTGGCGCTGATGGCTGGTCCAGGGGCCGGCAAGACCGAGATGCTCGCGCAGCGTGCGGACTTCCTGTTGCGCACCGGTACCTGTCGCTATCCGCAGCGCATCCTCGCGATCTCCTTCAAGGTCGACGCCAGCCGCAACCTCAAGGATCGGGTTCGCCGGCGTTGCGGCTTCGAACTCGCGGCCCGGCTGGACAGCCACACTTTCCACGCCTTCGCCAAGCGTCTGATCGATCGCTTCCGTCCAGTATTGACAGGTAGGGACGCCCTAGACGCGGACTACTCGGTTGGCTCGCCGAGGATCCAACGGCGTCAGATTGAATTCGATGACATGGTGCCATTGGCGCTACATATCCTGAAGGCCAGCGAAGTTGCACGCAACGCCGTTCGACAAACCTACAGCCACGTATTCCTCGACGAATTCCAAGACTGCACCAACGCGCAATACCAGCTCATCCGGAGCGCCTTTCTCGGCACCGGCATACAGATGACCGCGGTTGGCGACACCAAGCAACGCATCATGGGCTGGGCCGGCGCGCTGGAGGGGGTATTCCAGACCTTCGCCCAAGACTTCGATGCCCATCCGCTCAACCTATATCATAACTTTCGTTCGCAGCCGCGCCTTCGCCGCATGCAGAACGCCATGGTCAAAGTGATGGACCCCAAGGCCGCGGTGTCCGACGCCGAACTGGCAGGCGAAGGCGGTTCGGTCGATATTCTTGAATTCATGGATAGCCAGGCAGAAGCTGAAGCACTGGCGGACTTGATTCAGGAATGGATCGATGGCCAAGGTTTACCAGCCTCGGAGATCGCAGTGCTATTGTCCAGACAACCCGATCTGTATGCTGATCGGCTCATGGCCGAGCTGGTTCGGCGCAATGTCCCATTCCGCAACGAGCAGAGCTTGCAGGACCTGTCCGCCGAGTCGGCAGCACGCCTGATCGTCGACTTTCTTTCCGTTGTTGTGGGTGAGCGAGAACCCGACGCCTATGGCCGGTTGATGGATGTGCTACAGGCCACGGGGCTGGACGAGGATGGCGTCTACGAACTGCGTGCTCGCTGGCAACGGTTTATCGACGGTGCCCGGGATAAGGTGCGCCAAGGCGGCGTCGCACCGAACGCCGACGCGTTGTGCAAGCTTGCAAACGAGTTCCTCGCACTGCTGGGCCGGGAAGCTGTAGCGGCGCTGTCGGCCGACTATGAACGGGGTGCCCGGCTGGACGAGGTCATCGCACAAACCTTTGATCGCATCACGGAACTTTGTGATCTCGATGCGGATGCTGCGCGTGCCTTGTCACGGTTCTCCGAGGACAGTGCCGTGCGAATCATGACCATCCACAAAAGCAAAGGCTTGGAATTCGATAGCGTCTTCGTGCTCGGTGTTGAAGGTCAGACCTTCTGGGGTGATCCAGCCGAGCAGCGCTCCGCGTTTTTTGTCGGCATCTCACGCGCAAAGCGCCGCCTTTACCTTACCGTGGCCAAACATCGAGAAAAACCTAAAAACTTCAATCGCCGTTGGGACACGGTACGTTCGCGCCATAACGAGTTTTTGGGCTATGCAACATCCTCCGATAATCATCAATAGCCGAGGCCAGAAGCGCTACTGGGTTGCTTCCCATTGTTTTTCATTTCTGCCGCTATCAGAAAAAAACGTGCCGTTTCCTCTTCTCGCCAAAAATGCATGATAGGTGACGTATCCGCAAAGATTCTATGGTTCAGGTCAAGGATTTTGTGAGCCTCGCAGGATCGAAATCGGTTTTGTAGGTGTACATCGACCAAGCAGTACGGGCGATGCGCCGAGCCAGGATGACGATAGCTTCGGTACCGGATAGTCCCTTTTCCTGGTAATGCTCGAACAGCGCCTTCCATACTCTCGTTTTCTTGGCAGCCGTTGCAGCTACGTATAACAGCCGACGCAGTTCAGACGGACCGCGTTTGGAGATGCGCCGTTTGCCACGATGCTGTCCCGAGTCATCGGGCCTGGGATCCAATCCAGTGAACGCGACGAAGGCATCTGCGCTTTTCAGTGGCACACGCTCTAGGGCGTTAACCAGCGCAGCGCTGACTGTTAATCAGCGTGCTAGTCGTGTCGCGCTGACTAGTCTAGAATACGCTCAGGTGCCCACCTTACTTGCACACGAGTAAAAAAAGGCCGTTATCCAAATTTGTCATTGAAAACCCCTCATTGAGCCTCGTCGTCGGGGACTTAAACGTGTGCGCCTGACCCGAATTCGGCGTGGCGGTAATGAAAGGCTTGTCATGACAATTAAGGAACTCGCGTACTCCGCACAGCAACATCTCGAAGCCAGTACAGGTGCCCGTTATAAAAGGGCCCACATCTACGAACTGCTGGCGGCATCTTTCGGTTTCAACTCCTACGCATCACTTGGCGCTGACGCCGTTTTCACCGAAGCATCGTTAACCAATCGACGAGCATCTTCGAGTGGATTGGTTGTACAGAACCGCTGCATCGAGATCGGGTATTCGCCCGAAGTTGCAAAGGCCGCATCCGTCGTTCTGCCTACTTTTCTGACCGAGCACGAAATCGGTGTCATCAGGATTGCTGATCTGGTGGCTCATCTACGCTTCGAATCAGAGGTGGGCGGCGACAGTGACGATGACGAACCAGACGACTTGGAAGACACCGTCGATGACCGATGGGCAAATTCCGCTGCACTGATTTTTCCAATCCTGCTGGATGGGCTCGATGGCGCTGCCAGCAAGGGCAATCCCCTTGCTCACTATGCATTGGCGCTGATCCACGCACCTGGTGACGAAGACGATGGGCAGGAGGCTGGGAGTGAACACTGGTACAAACAGGCCCAAGCCGGGCGTGTCCTGTCGGGTGTTGAGAAGGAATGGGCCGATGTTTATTCCGCTAATCTCGCCAGAACAGAAAAATATGAACACCACCTGCGAGAAGCCGCACGACTTGGGCAACAAGACGCACTCCTGGATCTTGCGGATCGGTTTGATGATCCGGCCTTCTTTGAGCAAGCCCGAACTCTGGTTAATTCGACCCCGGCCTTGGTCGCCGAAATAGCGGAGCGCCTTGGAAGGCCAAACGATGCGAGGAAGTGGCTCACGGCAGCAGCAGAAGCCGGTGACAGCGAGGCCATGCGGCAGCTAATTGAAGATTACGACAACGACGATCTGCAGAGATGCTGGACTTGGGTTTACCTCGCTGAATTAGTTGGTGTTGATCTGACCAAGGACGAATACCACGCCATCCACGAAGACGGTTCCCCTTACGTCGATGATGTGGGTGGGAGCATGTTCGTTGGCGGTAGGGGCGGCATAGAACTAGTCCCCCTCAGTGCCGAGCGAGAGGTAGACGCGCGACGCGCCGCGCAGGAGATTTTTCAGCGCATTGACGACGCCTATTCGCGCGCCTGATAAAAAGAGAAAATCATTCGGTTTCGTGTCGTGATCGATTTTCATGAAACCCTCAAGATGCAGATGTGCCGCCTTTGGCACGAACAAATCTGAAAGGATACGTTCGGTAAGCTGACGTAAACTCCAGCGGATATGCTGAAAATAGGAACTATTCTCTCTCGGTAGCGTTGTATTCTTCCAGCTTATCCAGCTCCTTCCGAAGATGCTTGGCCCTTGTGTGTGTATAGATCTTGCGGGTGGTATCCATGGATCGGTGGCGCAGCTGGTTGGCGGTAGCCTCAATGGAAACGCCGGCCTCGGCATTGTGGGTGGCCAGGGAATGGCGCATCCAGTGGGCGGTGGCGCTCTTCAGCTTCTTTTCCCAGTCAAGGTGCGCGTTTTCTGCCGCCAGCTTTGCCGCAAGTTTTTTGAACAGATCCTTCACCAGATTGTTGATGTGGTGATCGCTAACCGGCGTCACGCCATCCGTGGCGGAGACCACAGGAATCTTGTCCTCGATGGACGACGGATATTCAGGCAGCCCGCGATAAATCCGGTACCGGCACAGCGCCTGCATGGCCGATTCGCCCACCACCACCGACTCGAGCTTGGTGCGTCCCTTCCCCTTGACCTTCATGACCCATTGGCCTCCATCCTTCTTGATGCGAGACATGACCGCAGTAGCGAGTTCCGATCGGCGCACGCCGGTCCAGTATAGAAAAATGACGATGAAGCGTTTGCGCTCGTAAGCCGCAATAGCTCCACCCTTGTTGTTTGGCGGGAACAGAGCATCGAGATTCTGCTGCACCCAGCACCACAGCTCGTGGGGCAGGAAGCGCTCTTGTTCGGATTCCCGCTCTTCAGCTTGCTCCTTGGCATTCACGCCGCTGTCGTAGATCCGGAATGGGTTGCCTGCCAGGTAGCCAGCATGCACCAGCCAACTGAACATCCCTGAAAGGATTACCAGCGCCTGGCGCTGGCTGGCCGCAGAGAGGGGGCCTCGGAAAAGAACCCAGCCGCGCTCTGCCCAGAGAGGATGGTTTTCGGGCTGAATTAACCAACCGTGAAATTCTTCCACTTCCTCCATGGACAGACCGGATAGGGGCTTTTGCTTGAAGGCGATGGCCCAGGCCAGCAAGCGATAAGCCTCCCGGCGATAAGCCCGCTGGGTGTTCGGGCTGCGTCGGCGCTTGGCCCTCAGCCAAGCCTCAATGGCTTCGAGGTCGGTGTTTGCCCGGATCTGCTGCACCGTATTGCGGTTGCGGTTGCTGCCCTCAGAACCGTCGAGCCAGGCTGGCAGGTTCATCACCAAGTCCTGCTTGCAGGGGAAGTGGTCGTCGCCGACCTTGGGTACGGGGAGGTTGTTGGTCATGGTGTCAAAAAATAGGGGTTTTTGCCAGTATACAATCAAGATGAACCGATTACTACAATAATCGTAACATAACGGACAAATAAGACCGGACAACGGACAAAGCCCGCTTGATGTTCGGCGCAAATCGGCCTATGATTACTCCATGGTCGGTGCCGTGGATTCGCCACGCTGCCGCTTATGAAAGGCGTCGCCATGACAGCGAAACATCCTCGTATCCCTGCAATTCGCTCCGAGATTGCGATTGCCATCGCGTTTCTCGGCCTGAGTATTCGACAGCTCGCCGAATTCAGCGCCCTGGTGGGCCATCCCGTCAGCGAGCGATTTCTGGAGGAATCTCTGGATACACCGTGGCCGGCGTATCGATCGAAAGCCGATCCTGTTCAGATCGACAATCTGGTGCATATTCTGGGCAGCCTGGGTGTCGGTCTGCAGGACGGTGTGTTCGGTATCGTGCGTGCAAGTGAAATACGGATTCCGGTTTCGCTTTATCTCAACCCCGTGAGCGCATTGCTTTCTCTTGCCCAGAATTGCCCGGATGGACACGTCAGGCTGGCCATCCAGGAGCCGAAGCCAGGATCATTCCTCCCGCGGCCGGCATTTCTTCTCAATACCGGTAACCAGTTCCTGCTGTCCGACAATGCTGATTTCGATGCATCCGAGTTCGTCAGCGGCCTGTTCGCGAATTGCCTTGGGCGCTTATGGGTCAGCGAAACCCGGGTTCCCTGCCTCGCGGCGCTGCCAGTGGACCAGGCGGTTGCACGGTTACAGCAAACCGAGATGCGGTCCGCGCTGAATCTGTCCAAAACCAGAGTGCTTGAACTTCTGAAGATGGAGGCTTAAATGGGCCGTGATTCTGGAGTTACCTATACCGTTGTTCGTCAGGCCTGCTGCGAGATACTGGCGCGTGGCGAGCAGCCCTCCCGTCCGTCAGTACAGGAAGTTCTGGCGCGCGAGGAATTCCTGGGCCACAAGGGTTCCAACTCGGTGGTTCAGCGTTACCTCAATGACTTCCGCAAGGAACTGGCTGGACTGTTAAGCCAACCAGAGCGGACGGTGCCGGGTGTGCCGGACGAATATCTCGCCATCCAGGACAAGATGCTGGTGGAGATGGTGGCCGTTACCCGCAAGATCGTTGAGGCGGAGTACCAGGAGCGCGAAAAGGCGCTGTTTGTTGGGCGGGAACAAATGGCCGTTGAGATAGAGAACGCTCGACAATGGGCATCCAGTGCCGACCAGTTGCGAATCCGCGCGGAAGCTGAAAGAGACAGTCTGCAAGGTATGTTGAAAGAATGGCGCGACCGGAGTCAGGCGCAGGCGGCGGAAATCACCGCTCTGTCGGGTAGTGTGAAAGAGAAGGAAGAAACGATCAGCCTCAAGCTGCAGGAGATCGAGCATGCGCGATCCAGCATTGCAGAGTTGAAGGCCTCCCAGGTGGACGCTGAAGCTCGCCATCAGGAGGAGCTGGACCGTTTGTCACAGGCGGCTGCCCAGGAGCGTGCCCGTCTTCTTCAGCAGATAGATGACGGCCGCCAGGCTGCCCGGAAAGAAGCGAAGGTGCTCAACGACATGATCGCCGGCCTGCAGAAGTCGGCCGTGACCCTTCAGGCGGAACTTGGCAAGGCTAGGGAGTCGAAGGCGGCTCTCACCGCCGAGGCAAAGTCGCTCAACGACACCATCAGTGGGCTGCAGAAATCCGCCAGCATGCTACAGACGGATCTTGGCCAGGCGCGGGAATCCAATGCAACCCTCACCGCTCGGGCGGAGGCGGCTCAGGGCGCCATTGCCAAGATGGAATCTGATCTGGCCAGTATCCGGGCTGCCACGCAGGCCGCCGAGCGGGAGAACATTACTTTGACAGTGAAGCTGTCCGCTGCGGATGAGCGGCGGCAGGAGGCGGTCGCGCGGTTGTCCGCCATGGAGTCCGAGCTTGCTGATCTGCGTGCCCAGGTGAAATATTCGCCGCCGGCTTAGCCGAATAGGGGTCATCTCAGAAAATGGAAAAAATCGTACGCTAAGGCGTTGGCTCTTCTCGCAAGGGATGGTCTGCGAGAAGGCTTCGTGAGAAGTCGGCCCAGCCAAGCGCCGACGATGTTGGAACGTTCTCGAAAACCATTCTCGCTCCAAACAAGGAGGAACGACGAATTGCGAGAAGCGAGGTCAGGCGGTTCTGACCTCGTTGAGCAAGTCGGGGTGACGCTCGAGCACCTTGAGCAACTTCACCAGAGCCAAGGGCGGCTTGGTCTTGCCGTTCTCGTAGCGCGAGAAGGCATTGACCCCGCCGCCGAAGATTTCGGCGGCCTGGCGTTGATCCAGATCGAGCTTCTTGCGCACCTTGGCGATGTAGTCAGGATCGACATAGGCGGCGTTCACCTGACGCTGGAACTGTCCAAGCAACTCGCTGTAGCGGTCGCCGTGCTCGCGGTTCAGGACGACCTCGCCGCAGGCCGGGCAGAAGTCACCCGTCACCGCTGGAATGGTGGTGGTTTCGCCCTTGTAGATATAGGGCATATCGCGGGTGTCGTGGATCAGTTCAGCCGCTCCACAGCATGGGCATTTCATAGTCACAGCTCCTTGAAAGAAACGATCAGCACGTCATCAATGACGGTCAGCTTCAAGTACACATCGGCACTGTTGGCTGTCTTGGCGTGGTACACGTCCTGCCAAATCCGGTGATCGGCGTAGGTCGTCATGCTCTTGTAGAAGTCGGCGGACGTGAGCGACATGACAACGGCACACATCCCGGCCAGATCGTTGATACCAATCTCACGAGCGCCATTGAAGGCGCTGCCCGTTGCGTTGACCTTACCGGCTTCGATCAAGGCTTTTATGACTGACAGCTTGCAGTGAGGGGTGCCTTTTTCCATGTCTCATTATAACCTAATTGGTAAATTTTGCTAGTAGGTTAAATTTCCTTGGCGTGCTTTATTTTCCGTTTTCTGAGAGACCCCTAGCTGTACAGGGCCGCAAGCTGTTCTTCGGCCTCCGGTGAGAAGACGAAGCGGTAGTTCATTGCGCTTTGGTGTGCTCGGCGGCAAGACGGGCGCGCACTTGGTCAGCGGCCCAAAATCCTGAAACGCATGGCAAGAATTGGCAAAATGGCCATAAGGAGGCATCACACTCATGCAAACCAGCAGTTTGACAGCGCCCGGGCGTCCGGCGGTAGATGATTCAAATCCCCTGCACCTTAACATATCGCCGAAAGTTAATGCCGATGGCAACCATGTCATCAGGTGGTGCGAGGCCATGAGTTGGGGCGTGACTACCTACTTGATTACCGTTGCGAAACCTTATGGACTGGAACGCGCTCGCAGGGACTTCGATCTGTTCTGCTCTGTGCCAGCCGACAGGCGCCGGGAAGCAGCCGATGCCGTCAGGATGACAATGGCGCCGGCGGACGAGATATTGGCCGCATTTATCGCAAGGAAAGAAGAGCGTGTGCTTGTGCAGTCATCGCTGTTCTGATTGCTGGCCCCGTACACACGCCGTCTCGATGCTGTCGCAGAACCGTTTTACTTCCCTCTCGCCCCACTCACTATCCAGGGTGAATTCACTCAACGGACGGTTGAAAGCCTTCTTGCTGATCCAGCGGAATATACCTTCCATCTCGCCGAACCAGAAAAACGGGTGGTAATTGCTGGAAATAGCGAGGGTGTCGATTACGGATGCGCCCTTGGCGCTGATGCGATCCTTCAGAGGCCGAAACAGCATCTCAAGTTCGAACACTTTCAGGGGCGGCCCGCAAAACGTGGCGAATGCGCCGATCTTTTTCCCATCCAGGCCTTTGGCCGTATTCAGGTAGCGTGCCACCGGAAAAGAGATGTACAGCCACTTTGGCGTGCCCAGGAGGATCAGGTCGTAGTCGGACACGTCTGGATGCGCCAGCTGCTTGATATCCTGTTCATGCTGGCGATAGCGGTTCAGCCACCAGCGCCGGAACGGGGCGTGCAGGAGATAAATTGGAAGAAATGGCAGGAGTGACAATAATGGAGGTACCAACAACCACTTGTTTCGCTCCCGCATGGCTTCTATCTTTTCCAGAACGACCTCATGGCCACGGGCAATTAGTTCGTCGGCCAGAGTAACCGCAAGTTGTTGTGTATGACCGGAACGGGAGTAGTAAGGGACAAGGATTTTCGACATGGTTGTATGGGCTGTATTTAACGGTGCAAAATTCTAGCAGAATATTTCTGAATCCAGCTGTTGCGATGGTTTGTGGCGGATAGCTGGACGGCGTTCGAGCAATTCTGCAATGAGCGCGATGTCGATCCGCAAGATATTTACGTTGAACTTGGAGGCCAAAGCGCCTGATTGAGGAAGGCGCACCAGCGCAGATAGGGACTTCTTCTTGCTCATGCGCTGTGTTTGATGTTGACTCAACGCATAAATCATTGTATGTTGAGTCAACAACATATCATTGGCTCGCCATGCTAACTCCTCCCCCACCCAAAAAACCAGGTCGTCCCAAGCTGCTTCTAACCCCCGAGCAGGCAGCCCAACGCAAAGAGCGCAGGCGTATTCAGCTGGCCGATGCTCAGACACGTAGACGCGCACGCCTTATTGGTGCTCTTGAGCAGGCTGAAAGCGTTAGCCAAGCAAACAAAGAGATTCAGGAATTGCGCGCCGTGGCAAAAACACTGCAAGAGAGCGTGTCTTGGCACGAAGACCGTCAAGCCGAGCTTGAAAGCGATATCGACCGGAAGGATGCAGAGAACAAAAAACTCCGCGCCGAACTCCGTCGCAAGACAAGCGCGTCCGCCGAAAAGCCTGTCAGCCCTCCCCCGCTGCCCGGCAGGGTTGAGGCCATCGTCAAAGATATGACTACATACAGCAGCGGCAAGGAAGTGGCTTGGCTGGAGAATTACGCGGCACTCGCCAAGAAGTGGGCGACGGACGCGAAAAGCACCGCCACAAAGGTCGAGACCATCCTTGCGGTCACAACAGGCGTGCGCGCAATCGAAGGCAAAGGCCTTGCTGCTTCCAGATTTTCATCTCCTGTGCTGAGCGAAGAAGAGAACCGCGTCTTAACTCAAGCCATGCTCGTGCTGGCACGTATCGCAGGGGATGTGGGTAGCGCCGCTCACAAAGTTGCGGCTCTGCATAAATTGCGTGAAGCCGAGCGCCAGGAGAGAGTGAAAAAGGCAGGATTAGCCATGGCGATCCTCGACAAGCTTGACCTGGACGACAAAATCAAGCTCGTCGCCATGCAATACACGCGCTACGACACAGGATATGGGCCTTTTCGCGACCTGGTCAGCGGAATAGATCGCCCAGAAAAGCGTGACCGCTGGTGGAAGGCGACAAAACACTTCGAGGATTCATACAAGGAACGCCGCAATAGCCTTGTCCGCCAGCTGGCGGATGCCATGAAGGAAACAGGACGTACTGCAGAAGATCTGGCCGGCGAGGCATTCCGGAAATTTCAGGATGCCAAACCTAAGATCGAGACTGAATGGCCAGACTTGGCGAGCAAGGTAAAGTTGGAAATGGTAAAGGAGCGCTTAGGGGATTGACGGGCTGGTGACGGATCAGCATCCGGATTGTTACTTGTCGCATCCAGCCGAGAAAAGCGGCCACCCACAGTAAAATCCGGAGCCTGAACTTGTGGCTGATTTTCAGAAAAGGGCTTCACCCACAGTAGAATCCGAATCCCCAATTGTTTGTGCTGTCCTCAGATAATTTTCTGATGACCTGTGATGCGCCATCCCTACTGGGAAAATCCAGAATGACATAACCCAAATCTGTAGCATGGTTCCTGTCACCACAGCAAACACAGGAGCCAATCATGAACGAGTCGATCACCCTCTACAGCACCAAGAACGGCGCGGATAAGCAATATCAGATTCAACTGGAAGCCAAGGATGGGGGTTTTACCGTCACCGGCTTCAATGGGCGGCGTGGTGGCGCGCTGAAGGCGCAGCCCAAGACTCCTTCACCCCTTCCCTATGCCGAGGCCAAACAGGTCTATGATGACCTCCTGAAATCCAAACTAAAGGGTGGCTACAATCCCGGCGATGACGGCTCGGCCTATGTGTCCCCGGTGGATGTCGGCACGCCCGTCGGCATCGAGCTGCATCTGCTGACGCAGGCGTCCGAGGCGGACATCGAGCATTACCTGACCGACGAGCGCTACGCGGCGCAAGAAAAGTTTGACGGTGAGCGACGTCCGGTCGCGCGCCGCGCGACCGTCATGGGCAGCAACAAGTCCGGTTTCCTTGTGCCCCTACCAAAGGATATGGTTGAGGTGTTGTCGCTCCTCAGTTTGGACACGGAGATCGACGCGGAACAGGTTGGCGACACGCTGTTTGTGTTCGATGTACTGAAGGCTGGCGGGGTGTCGCTGCGCGGTCTGCGATGCTTGGAGCGCGCCCGGGCGGTGGAGGCTCTGGTTCGTACACTGGGCAATCCCGTCAATGTCGTCGCAGTCGAAACCGCTCTCGGTACTGATGCCAAACGCGCCCTGTACACCCGCCTGCGAGCAGAGCGCAAAGAAGGGATCGTGTTCAAGCGCATCGACGCGCCCTATGGCATCGGCAAAAACGATGACCAGAAAAAAATCAAATTCGTCGAATCTGCGACATTGCAGGTCGCATCGGTACATCCAACGAAGCGGAGCGTCACGGTGCAGGCCTTCGACGCGAATGGAGGGACTGTTTTGCTTGGGTCGGTAACGATTCCCGCCAACTACACCCTTCCCGCAACCGGGGAGATCGTGGAGGTGGAGTATTTGTATTTGGTTTCTTCCCTTGTGCAGCCCGTCTATCGCGGCGTGCGCACCGATCAGACCCTGTCCGCCTGTGTCACAAGCCAGTTAAAGTACAAGGCCGGGATTGGCGAGGAGGATGCCCGGAACGATGATGCTCTCCAATTGGCGGCCTAAACCATGACCATTACGGAAGCGATCGAGACTCGTGGCCTGGAATACCTGCGGGGCCGCGCCGTTACGGACGGCTCGCGCATACTGTTCATAAACGAAAGAGATTTGGACAGGGCGATCATGCTATGGGGCGACGAGCCGGAGAAAGCCTATCTCCAGCGAAGGTTCTACGGATCCGCGATACCGAATGAACCGCTTCATTGTGTCTGGATCCACGGTTCTTTCGCCATTGTAAATGACGAGGCTGCATCGAGTGGTGTGTGAGAATAGGGCATGGGAATCCTGCGGATACTCATGGTTTTCGTCGTTTCGTCGTGGCGATCAGTCAGAAACCCACCCGTAAATTACGGATGGATTGGTTGTGCCTTAAAATGGATTTTTCACCGAATCTGATGGATTGATCGTGATGTGATCTGGAAGTTCTTCCTGTTCCAGCGCGGCGACGGTCTGATCCAGCAGATCCTTCATTTCTCTGGCGAGTTTCAGCCCGGCTTCGTCCCGGGTTATCTGTATGGATCCATACAGCACCACGCGGTCCAGACGGTTCTCGATGGTCATGTCGTCGATGCCGATGGAGTCGGTTTCATTTTCAAACGGTTTCAGTTTCATGTGCTCTCCTTAGCGAAATGCGTATCCGATGGTTTTCATCAGCTGTGCGGCGCTCACATGGGATGTATGCCCTTCGTGACCGCCTTCACTCCGATTTCCATATCCATGCGGCGTCGGCGCCGGCAGTTTCATGCCGTTATCCTTCGTCCGCTGGTCCATGCCCGGAAACAGGTTAATCCCGATCCTCTTCTCCAGTTCGGCAATGGTAACCGCCTGGTATTCCATCCCCGGTGCATTGTTTTCGATGTAGGCCCCCGCGACGTGTCTTGAGGGGTCGTAGATCGCTTTGAATACATGGGTTGGCACCAACACTCGTCCACCGATCCGCTGAAGGCTGGAACCATCGAAAATTGGCCCGGTGATGACATACAGTTCGCCCTTGTCTTTCACATAAGTCCGGACGGCTGATTCGATGCCCTCATGCAGATTCCGGTTATTGTTTGGATCCTGCGGAATAACATTGGACAGCGAAAAGCTTTCTTCCTGCGCCGAGGCGGATGGCATGTCACCCGAAGGCGCCATGTGACCGCGATCATAGCCGGAACGGGCATAGTCCTTCAGTTCGGCCCGCTCGCCGTGTGTCAGGTTGTCGTCCGGGTGAAAGCTGTTGGTTCGGGTTAATCCGCGCGCGCTGTTGAGCCGTTCGCGGGTCAGGTGCTCAGCGGACCATAAAGCCGTTTTGGTAATCCCGGAATGCAGTAAGGCAAAGCCTTGGTTGCAGAGTTCCCTGGTGGACGGAGCCAGCTTTTGGTTGACGATTACTGGGGTCTGCCCACCCGCGAAGTGCTGGGGACATTCGGCCGCTTGGATTGAGAACGACAGGGATAACAGGCTCGTGAGGATAAATGAACGAAATTTCAAACGATTCTCCTGGTGCAAAAATGAAGAGCGATGGGTTTTAGGGGGGTGGAAGGTGTGTAGCGGAAAGAAGTTGTATCTCAACGCACAGGTTTTCCGGTGCGCCAGGATTGGCGCTGTTAATGAGGTTGTTGTCGGTTGGGGCAAGAATCTTGATCCGGCTCCGCTCTACCCCCTCTTTTACCAATACCTGCCGAACTGCAACGCTTCGGCCAACAGCAAGTTTTCGCGTACTGTCATCAAGAATCCGCCTGCCAGCATGACCCTTCAAGCGGACGGTATCGGCTTGGCGTGCAGCAGCGACAATTGCAGAAATAGCCCGTTTTGCGCCGGGGCCAAGCGTTTCGGATCCTGCCGCAAATCCAACATAGGAATCAAAATTGCGATCCGGTTTTAAAGAAACTGCAGCAGGCATTTCTACCGCTGGCTGCGCTCGAACGACTGGAGGCACAGCAACAATTGCAGAAGCCATCTTCAAAGGAGCGGGGGGACTGGTCCGCACGGGAACAGTTTCGGGGCTGCCAGCCAGGGCGGTGACTTTTTCGAACGCCTGTCCCGGCTTTTCTGTTTTTGGACCGCTCTCAACAGTCGCTTTGGCCGTCTTTTCCTTGATCTCTGCTCGTTTGGGTTTTTGCGGCGCCTCTGGATCGACGCGCACTTTACTGGTCACCATTACAGGCAAAGGTTCCGCCGCCGTTGGCGCTTCGTCGATGCTGGTGGTGATTGGCATCGGGCGGGCGGCGGGCCGCTTGGGTGTTGGTTGTGGACATTCCGCCCCGTTGCAGAATCGGTACACCCGGTTGCCGGAGTTGGCGAATTGCTCGATTCTTTCGGGCGCCAGTATTCCCTCCGGGTTATAGCGCGGAATGGGGGCCGCCTGGTGATCTTGCAGCAGGAAAGAGGGCGTCATGCCGCAGCCGGAACTGGCCATGACAACGGCGACCATGGCCGCCAGCGGACGGGACATCGGCACGCGGCTGGGTCGCGCGGGTTTACGTGGGTTGGACGGCTTTGTCCTAGGCTTGGGCGGTGCCAGGTTGAGAATGCCGGGCGTGGCCACATAGATCCGCTGCCCAGTGAGGGACCTCTCTACCATGCGAATCAGGCCATACATGCTCAGCAGCTCGGCTTGCAGGCGGATTTCGCTATCCCAAAGCAGGCGATCCTGAGCGGACAGTCTTTGTTTCGGAGTGAGCAGTATGACCATCTGGTTTTCCGAGAGGCTGCCGATGGAAGCCAGCTTGGTGAGAATGGCCTGCTGCAGGGGGTTAAGTTGGCGGCTCATTTTCTTGTCTCGCTCGCTGTCATCCATGGGTTTGTAATCACAGGTGTTGGGGTTTTTGGGGGTTGTGGTCATGGGACAAGTCCTTCCTGGGGGAGCAAGGTGGCAAGCTCGGGTGGTAAGTCCGAGGGGCTGAGCTTGCCACCTTCCCACGCTGGCTTGCCACTATCTGTGGTCAGGCTGCTGTTCTCCGCGGCCCTGCTCCTGGTATAGGCGTGGCGCAGGCGCTGGGCCGTGATGGACGCCTTCAGGCCGAGAAAGTCCACCAGCTGGTCATCGGATGCGCCGCCCTCGATGAGAATGCCGGCGTAGGTGTTGCGCAGGGTCTGGGCGCTCGCCCTCTCCCCGGTGATGCCGGCGGCTTCGAGAAAGCGCTGGGTGCGCCGATGCACCGACGATGCGTGCATGAACGGCGTCTTGGTGTTGCGCCCGAAGCCCGATGAGCGGTCTGCTTCAAAGACCGGGTGCTTTTCTGGCGTTCTGTCGCCATGCAGTTGCGCCTGAATGGACAGCCAGGCCGCAATCGGTTCCACGGCGAAGGTCATGATGCGGGCGCGGTGCGTATATCCGGGTAAACTCAGCTCGATTCGCTCCTCCCGCAAGTCCATGCAATTAAGCGTCAGGCGCTCTATGTGACATACCTTCAGTCCTCCCCCGATCATTGCTCCGATCAAGGCTAGGTCGCGGTATTCGATGTAGACTTCTGGCCCTTTCTTTCCTTTTCTTAACCTTGCTAGTCCTTCCTGGAGAGCGATCATGACCGCCTGAGTTTCACCCTCGGTGAGGAAGCGTGTCGGCTTGTCGCTACCGCTGCCCACTCTTTCGTAGCCTGCTTGTCGGCCGGGGTTGTTACCGCCGTGGCCAAGCGAGCCCAGATGGGCGAAGACGCGTTCAAGCTGCCGCACATATTGCTGGCGCTGGCGCCCCTTTTGCGGATGTTGGCCTTTCTTTGCGTTCGGGTTTGGTGCGTCGAGGAATAGCCGGATGTCGTTCGGTTCGCACTGATCCAAGCGCTTGCCCTGCCCTCGTAGCCAATGGCAGAAGCGGGAAAACATGGCGATGTAGACCGTTTTGGTTGAGTCCCGGTATATCTGATGGCTCAGCCAGGAAGAATAGGCGTGTTCAGGCGAGGTTAGCCAGGTAGAGAGAGAGTCAAAAAGATCCTGTCGGGGAGGATGGGTGTCTTGGTTTGCTTCCTGACGCTTAATTGCATGGGGATGGGTGGACATGTTGTTCTCTGCGGTTGCCATGGGTTTTTCTCAGTCCGGGCTTGCTGTGGGGGTGTTTGCGGCGGCCCTCAAGCGACAGGCCGCGTGTATGGTATCCAGGACGAACGGCATGCCCTTGAAGATTTGTCCGGTGGTAAAACGCAGGACGAGCCAGCCGTTCACGGCCAGCAGGTTCTGGCGCTCGCGGTCGGACTGATGCGCCTTGCGGTGCTGGCCATGGAATTGCCAACCATCCACTTCAAGGGCGACACGGATGGATGGCAGGGCAATGTCGATGCGGTAGCGGCGGTCTGGGACGGTCCCCTGGAACTCTCGCGCCGCCTCCGGGTAGTGCGGGCTGATCGCCGTCCATAGCACGTCGTCCGGCAGCCGCTTGGCACGGCACCGCGCTGGATGCAGTGCGCCTCCCGGAGTTATGGCCGCGATCTTGAGGCCCAGACGTTTGGCTTCGGACAGAGACAACCGCATTAAGGGCACATCCTTCCGACTTGGTGGGCCACGAGCAGGCCGTCGTAGGAGACGACCGTTTCAACCTGGGCACAGCCGCTTGGGTCAGTCGGCGCGAGGCGCAGTGCGCCGATGCGATAGCCATGCCAGTCGGCACGCTGGGCGCCGTAACGCAATGCCCCCCGGATAACCCTTATGGTGGTTTGCTGCATTGCGCGATCCTCCGGCAACGCCGGCGAGACTTCTTCCACCGGTTCCACGGTATTGTCGCAGACCCGGAAATTGTCGATGCGCGGGCCGCCGATACGGGGTCCCCTTTCTTTCGGGTAAACCACGCCAACGGAAAAACACTTGTCTTTAAGCACCGGCACGGCGACCAGCGCCCTGCCCTGAACCATGCCCTCTATGGGGTGCCCATTCCTGGCAGCGCTCAGCACCAGGCTTTCAATACCTTCGTCGACTCCAGCCATGGCAACCGATGCCGTCATGGCCAGCAACAGGGTTGATGCGATTCGTTTCATCTGCCGCGCCTTTCCAACGAGGTGGCTGCTCCACCCTCGTCCTGCCCGAATATCTTGGGCATGACCAAATTAAACAGGGTGAGCAAAATAGTGATGACCACAAAGGCAATCGTGGCCTCCTTGCTGTTCATGCCCGGGCCTTTTTTTCTGTTTTTCATGCTACAAAAAGCCGTGCAGTATTTCTTAAATAATTGCATTTGGTGACATGGTGTCTCCCATGCCATGCTGCTTATTGCAATGTGCCCTTCCTGGGCATGGCCAATCCATCCAGGATTTCCTTGAAACGGATCAGCTGCTCCTGGGCGGCCTCGATCATGGTGACTTCTACGCCCGCGTAGTTGCGCGCGGCATTCACATCGCCATGTTCGTCCAGTGTCACCAGGCAGAGGATGCGATCAACCCCCAGGCCGACCGCGGCTTGGTGAAGGTTCAAGGCCGGCCACGCGCCGTAGTAAGGAGGATCTACGACATCGAAGCTCAGCAGAGTATCACTGTAGACCTCCTCCATCTCAACGGCATGACGGAAGCGCGGCGAATCCTTTGCCCCTTTGGGCGTAATGAATGCGGCTACGGAGGCATCGCTGTCCTCGTTGACGGAACACACCAAGGCCATGGCCTCCAAGTTGCAGCCCATCATCTGGCTGACAACACCTTGAATGTCGATATTTTCTGATATGGCTGACTTATTCATTTTCAATCCTTTATTCTCCTGTTATTGCCTCACTTGCAGTGCACAGCCTGGCTATGTCGCGCATTCTGCTTCAGTGGAAGACACTTCTGTATCGAAGCCTTCCTGCGCAACTACCTCGAGGCCGGCTTCCGCCAGGAACTCGCATGGCGGCTGGTCGCTGCGCGTAAATATGGTCAGGGAGTCTCGTGCCCTGCTCATGGCCACGTAAAATATCCGGCGCTCCTCTTCCAGTTCCTCATCCAGCGAATCCTGTCCGCACTTCGGGACGGAACCCCCGTAGACGTCCACAAGGAAAACGTGTTCCCACTCGAGTCCTTTTGAGGAATGGAAGGTGGACAGGATCACGCGGGGAATATCCTTTTCATTGCGTTGCTGCAACCTGAAAAGGCGTTGCTGGAGGTTTCCGCCGCCATCGGCCAGTGTATCCTTGGCCGCTTCCAGCTTTTCCATGTCCCTAACATCCCTTCTGTTTTTGCCTTTTATGGCGTTCCCGTCCTCATTGCTGGCACAGGAGCCTGTCATAACACGCGTCATCCACGCGGCAACCCCGTAGATGACGCCTTGCGCAGTCCGCGCGTTATCACCGGAGTGTAGCTTGTCTGCCCATCCATGGCCCAGGCATAACAGGTCTTCCGCCTCGGCCCCAAAGGTTCCTCCCAGGGATTGTGGCGGCTGAGTCGGGTCAATCAGCGACCAGATGGAGCCACCCGAATTCATGGCCAACTCGCCAATGCGTGATTCCTGGACTCTAGCCCAGCGCAGTGCGATTTCCAGGCCGATACCGTCCTTTTTTAGCAGCGATTGCAGTATGGCCTGATAGACCTGAAGCACGGGAGCGTCCCAGAAGGACCGACCCGTCCGCAGAAATGGGACCCGTGCCTCGCGGAATGTGTCTTCGATGGCATGCAACTGGGCGTTGGTTCTGGCCAGCACCGCCGCCTGTCTGTGCTTGACGGCAAAGCGGGACGGCTCCTGATTCGGCAAGAGCACGGGCATGGGGTTCTTGGCGCAGAGGCCGTCCAGCGCATGCACAATCTTCATGGCCTGGTCACCGTTCTTTCCCAGCACGATGACCTTGGGCAGCGGGCCGGCGCCGCGCGCAGCCTTGATGTTCTTGCGTACCCGGTCCACGTTGTTGGAAATCAGGCGGCTGGCGCTGCTCACAATGCCATCGGTGGAACGATAGTTGGTGTCCAGCGTGATCGGCCTAGCATTTGTAGCGGCCGCGAACTCCATCATGCCCTTATACCCAAGGCTACGGCGGAAGCCAAAAATCGACTGGTCGTCATCGCCGACCGCACAGGCCACGGGGTTCTGGCGCAGGTGATGCAGCAGCCAGTCGAACTGAATAATATCGACGTCCTGGTATTCGTCCGCGAAGAGATGCGTTGCCGGGAGCGGCTTGAGTGTACCGGCTTCCATCATGCCATTGGCTTGCAACAGGATGTCCGTGAAGTCACTGGCGTTGGCCGCTGCCTGGTAACGCTTGTAGGCGGCCGTCAGTTTATCCAGGTCTGGATTTTCACCCGCGAACTCTGGGTCGCTTTTGCATCGGCAGATGCCGGCCTCGGCCTCCTCCATGGATACTTCCAACCTGGTTTCGTGAAGGCTACGCCGAATCAAGTGCCGCGTCTCGATCTCGGACAGTATTTTCCCGATTCGCCCGACTTCCTTGAGCTGTTTCAGTGCAAGGGCGTGGAAGGTGCCCATCGTGAGATGGGCGAGGCGTTCCTTGCAGGTGTCTTTGAACTTGCCTTCGGACAGGTCTTTGGTGATGCGCTCTCGGATCTCGTTGGCCGCATCCCGTGAGAACGTGGTCAAAATGATCCGAGGATCCGGGTGGGTGGACAGCACATGACTGACCTTGTTGATTAGTACCCGCGTCTTGCCGCTGCCCGGGCAGGCGCAGCACAAGATATTTTCTTCAGACTCTACGGCATCCTTCTGCGCATTGTTGAGTTGAAGTGCCATCGCGCACTAAGCCGTGGCCGGGATCGCTGCGCTCAGGCTGTCCATGTCGGACTGGGCGGTGGAAATGGCTTGTGTCTTGGCGGATTTGCGCTTCTCGCGGGATTCGTTGCGACGCTGTTCGGCGGCAGCCTGCCGCTGGGCCTTCTCCTCTTCCTGCCGCTTGACTCGCTCGGCTGCCTTGGCCTTGTCTCGCTCGGACTGCCGCTCACGATCCTTCTGACGTTCGTCCAGAACGCCGTTGCAAATACGCTGGATATTGCGGAAATGCTGGCTAGAAAAGCGGCCGATGCCAAACAAGTTCTGGCGCACCTCGCGCTCCGTGTTCAGCTTCACCCGCATCGCTTCGTCCGGACTGTCGGATAGCTCGCTGGTCACCCACAGGTAGTGCAGGATCGTCAGGTAAAGATCCGCCTTGGCCAGAATTTCGAGATACTGGGTCACCGCGTTGGTCACGCTCCTGGTCTCGTAGTTAGTCACCAGGCGCTGGATTTCGTCGCTACCAAAGCCGCCCAGCTCCAGCTTCTGTTCGCCCTGGGCAATCCGGGTATCAAAATAGTTGTGCAGGCGATCCAGATGCGTGTTGATGGCCGTCTCGGCCTTGAATACTTCATCCTCCTGATAGACGTCGCTCTTCAGGTTGTTGGACAAAATCATCCTTGCTCTGCAAGTGATGTAGTACGTGTCCCTGGAGAAAGGCTCGAACCCGGTGGCCATTATATCCAGCACCATCTGGTTGCAGAGAGGGACAAATCCAGGCGCGGCCAGTGCGCTCGGGTTACGTTCGAAGAAATGCATGGAGCTTTTCTTCATCCATTTTGCGATAGGAATCAACTTTGGGGTGGGTTGCGCCATTTCTCGTCGTCCGAATGTAATCTTTAACAGTGACAAATGATTGCACGATGACCGGCGCTTGCCGATGGGGAAATTACGCCGAAAACCCCGCGTTGACAGCAGTTTTGGGTTGTGGCCGTTGTTTACTGGACCAATCACAGCTAATTTGCGCTCATGATTGCCCAATCCCTTATAGATAGCGTGCTGGCGAGTGTGAATCTACCCGACTATATAGGGGAGCAGATGCCGCTTGCCCAACGATCCGGCACCCATGAGGGGTTATGCCCATTCCATGATGAGCAGACGCCCAGCTTCAAGGTCTTTCACGACCACTATCATTGCTTCGGCTGCGGAACGCACGGCAATGCCATCGAATTCACTATGGCCCGACAGGGCATGTCCTTCCCGGAGGCGGTTCGCTGCCTTGCTGCGCGCTCTGGGATCGCCATTCCCGATGAAACCAGGGAGCGCCAGATACCGTCCGGCATGGAGCGTCAGCTTGAAACCTTGCGCCGCGCCTGTGCCGAGTATCAACGGCTTCTCCTGAGCAACACCGGCGTAACCGGCATGGACGAGCTGGGCGCTCGGGCGATAGATGCCGACACGATCATGCGCTTCGGCATCGGCTACGCGCCCGAAGCCTGGAACACCTTGACCGATGATCGCAGCTTCGGCTGGGACGGCTTGCTGGAAGTGGGGCTGGCGGTGCGGAAGCGTGAAAAGAAAGGCTGCTACGATTTCTTTCGCAACCGCCTGCTCTTCCCCGTTCGAGACATTGACGGGAATGTTGTCGGGTTTGGCGGTCGACGCCTCGGCACCGAAGGCCCGAAGTACCTGAACACCCCGGAGACGGCCTTGTACCAGAAAGGTCGCGTCCTGTTCGGACTGCAACAAGCCCGGGCGGCCATCCGGCAGGAACAGGCTGTCATCGTCTGCGAAGGCTTCTTCGACGTGGTTACGCCCTCGCAGAACGGCATCGAGAATATCGTTTCGACCTGCGGTACCGCCTTGACCGAACCTCAGATTGAATTGCTGCTGTCGCTCGCGGACAAGGTGGTGCTGTGCTTCGATGGGGATTCGGCCGGGGCCAAGGCCACCTGGCGTGCCGCCGAGCTGCTGACTTCCTTTGTCAGCGACCATCACGAAGTCAGGCTTTGCCGCCTGCCTGCTGGCCACGATCCGGACAGCCTGGTGCGGGAGCAGGGGCCGGATGCGTTCCGTAGTCTGATTGACCAAGCGCCGACATTGACGGTTTACCTTGTCGATGCGGTTGTTCGTGGCTCGCGTATTCCAGAAGCCCGTGCCCGGTCGCTGGCCATGGTTGCTTCCCTGTGGCGGCGGTTTTCGGCTCCGGGTCTGGCCATGTTCTTTCGTCAGTACGCCTGCGAAGCCCTGGGGCTTACGCCAGATGAGTTTACGCTGTTGGTGGGCGTGGCATCCGCGACACCTGTCGATCATTCGCTCCGGGCTTGTCCGTGCTGCGGCTCCGATGCGCAGATCGAGGCACATGACGACGGACATCGCGTCCGCTGCTGCAATTCAGAGTGCGGGATGGCTACCCCGGTAAAAACGAATATTGAATCCTGCCGGAACCTCTGGAGCCGGCGCGAGCGTCCTAAATTACGACAAACCAATAAAAAGAATGAAAAAATTGATTAACTTTGTCCCCAACTACGATGTTGTGATGCACCACCAGGTTCGCGAGGGAGAACATGCGGTACTTTTGGCAGCCGGTGGACATTACTCGGTGTGTCAGACCCAACCAGAACGGATGCTGGCCACCGCGCCGAACTATGACGCAGGCGGCCGCGGCTTGTTGAGCGCCCCATTGAGCGCCAAGGGCTTGGCGCATCTGTTGCAATGGGTGGATCGCAACACCGCCCTTGCCCGTTTCCGCGAGATGGCCGGGCTGCCGCACCATGGTCTGCGGTTACACAACGACGAGGCTTCTGGGTGAGCCTCCCTGTTCAGCGTATCGCGGTCTGCCGGGGTGTTCACACTGCCCTGTGGCTTTCCTCGACTCGCGCTGGGCAAATGCTGCTGGCCGAGGACTATCGCAGCGGCCGGCGGCCCCGGTGCATGTGCACCCAAGAAGGCGTCGAAATGTATGTGGGCCGTCGCGGCTCCCTTTACTATCTTTCCCGCATGCCCGGCAGCGGCTTCCTGCATGACCCTGCCTGCGAGTCCACGGAGGACGCCAACCTTCTTTCCGGGGCCGGGTGCTATGCGCCAGGCGCCCTGGTTGAAACCGAGGAAGGGCTGATGCGGATACGCGCCGCCCTGGATGTGCGTGGACGAATTGCCCTCCCCTCGCCTGAAGTGCGCCTTGATGGGGTGATGGATCTACTGCTGGAACAGGCCAATCTCAACCGGACAGATCCGGACGAGGCTTCCCGATCCTGGGCACAGGTCAGGGACCGTCTTCTTGAGGCGGCACAAAACTTCCTGGTTGACGGCGCGTCCCTTGCGGACCGGCTTTTTGTTCCCGAGCCTTACGACCGTCAGCGGCCCGGCAAAGGGGAAGCTGCAGCACGCGCGTTCGTCGCCGACCATCATGCCGCCGCCCTCCTCTGCGCCCCGCTGAAGGAGCTTCGGCATCGCGGCTATAGTTGGCATCTGACATTGAAGCACCTTCCCGGTCTGGACTTGTGGATCAGCGACGACACCACCGCCGAGATCGAGTCCCGGTATGGTGCACCGATCATCACATCCCCGCCTGAGTACGCTTTGTGTATCGCCAGGGTCAAACCTGGGCGTCAGGCTGGCAACATCAACGTGGTCAATCTCAGTCTGCGCCCCACGGACAAGCAATATCTCCCGTGCGGGTCCGCACTGGAAGCCGAAATTGCGACCGGCTTTCGGGAACGTGGCATCGGCTTCATGCGGCCCCTTCGCTTCGATTCGCCGCCGGACGTGGCCCTAGCCGACTATGCCGTTCTTTCCGGCGACCAGGCCAAGCCCGTGTTTGTCCTGGCGCCCACGGGCAATCCGGTGTTGGATGAAGCAAAACGTGCTACCGCCCACCTTATGCAACGTAACCACACTCCCGCGATCATCCACGAAATTGCGCCTGAGTCGCCGCCTCGACTAACGCGCTAATCCACGAAATTTTCTTTTCAGAAAACCATAGGCATAACTGGCAGACTGAAGAAACTGAAGTGACGGGAACGCCTACATTGCTTTCGAATTGGTGATGCTCCGGAATACCCAGAGGATCAAGCCGCTGCCGATGAACGAATTCCTCTGCTGTTGCAGACGCCTGCCGCTGTGAGGTGGATCAGCGCCGAGCCGTTGCTGGGATCGGTGGGCTTGTCGCGCTGGCTCAACCCAACAGGCGTTACTTGCCCGGATGTCTGCCCTGATACCCATTATGTTTCTGATGGCGATGTCGAGACATTTGTCAGTAATGGCGAAACTATCCCGCTATGCCCTCACTGTGGAAGAACCGCATCTTGGACGACTGGCTACGATGCCGGTATCGATTGGATGGTTACCGGTGGTGAGCCACAAGGCTCGCCCGATGCACCCGGATTGGGCGCGCAGTTTGCGCGATCAATGTTCTGCGGCCGGCGTGCCTTTTCTGTTCAAGCAGCACGGCGAATTCCTTGGTGGGCAAGTCGCCAACGAACAGATAGATGCGTCCAAATCAGGTGGGTGGGTGTCGTTGGATGGCGCATACCACGACGGCAACGACCGATCGGCGTTTCGGGAAGGTGATGCGCATGTATATCGCTGCGGAACAAAAACCGCTGGCCGCCTGCTCGACGGGCAGGAATGGAATCAATACCCGGATCCTGCCCAATGAGTGCGCGCGTCACCGGAGACCAAGTCAAGCTCGCTGTCGTATCCGAATCCTTATTAAGGAAACGGCTGATGAGCGGCAAATTTCATATAGACGAAGATGGAACGATTGAAAAACGCTGCCCGAGGTGCAAGGACTATTGGCCGGCAGATTCAGAATTCTTCTATTCCACTGGCGACAAAGGCGATGGACTTACCAGCTGGTGCAAAGCCTGCTACATCGAGTGGCGTTACCCCGGTGGAAGAGGATCGGTTGATCACCAGGTTCGCGCGGACGCGAGCAAGAAAGCAGAATTCCATGAAAATGAACCCCATTATTCGATGGCACTAACCACGGAGGACTGACATGCCAGCCTACAACTTCAAGAAGCAATTTGCACCAGTCGTGGAGAGCGGACAGAAACGGCAAACGATTCGCCAGACGGCGAGAGGTGCACACCGAGGCGCTATAGCCTACCTCTACACAGGCCAGCGGGCATCCTCCTGCCGGAAGCTCGGCGAAGTGCGTATTCCGGTGAACGTGACCGCTCATTCCGGCTGAACGTGACCGCTGCGCATCAGATGGTGTTACGCGCTTAAATTGTAATGCTGTCGGTCACGATGGGTCGATGTTTTTCTCCTTTTTGCTGGTTTTTTGCCGTTCGGTGCGCAGAGAATCGCCGGTCAACGTGAGACGGTGATTGCGCTGCATGATGCGGTCGAGGATGGCGTCGGCGATGGTGGCGTCGCCGATCCATGCATGCCAGTGCTCAACCGGCAATTGACTGGTGATGATCGTGGCCTTGTTGGCGGCACGATCATCAATGATCTCCAGCAAGTCTGAACGTGTCATGCTATCGATTGCGCCCATGCCCCAGTCATCGAGAACCAGCACGTCGGTCTTGGCCAGCTGAATCAGCCATTTGCCGAAGGCCCCGCTGCCGTGCCGGATGCGCAGTTCTTCCTGCAAGCGGGGTACGCGCTGATAGATCGCAGAGTAACCACGCCGGCAGGCGTATTGCGCCAGTGCGCAAGCGAGCCAGGATTTGCCTGCGCCGGTCGGCCCCGTAATCAACACACTGTGGCCGGCGGTCACCCAATCTCCCAGTGCCAGGCTCATCACCTCGGCGCGCACGATCCCACGGCTCGGCCGGGTGTCGATGTCTTCAATGGCCGCCTGGCCATATTTCAGGTGCGCGTTCTTGAGCAGGCGCAGCAGCTTGCGGTCGTTGCGGCAGTGGATCTCCCGGTCGATCAGGAGCGCCAAGCGTTCCTCGAAGCTTAAGCTTGCCATGCCGGGCTGGGCCAGTTGTTCTTCCAGGCCCGTTGCCAGGCCATCCAGTTTCAAGGTACGCAGTTGCGCCAGGGTGGTATGCATCATCATCTTCGAATTCCTTATTGGTAGTAGTCAGGGCCACGCACGTGGGCGTGCTCGGGACTGATCCAGTCGCCGGCCGTTGCCGGCGTGCTCTGGTCGCGGCTATTGGTCAGGATGTCGCGCACATGGCGGTACTTGCAGGCGCCGATCTGCAAGGCCAGCGTGCAGGCTGCCTCAAGGCGGGGTTTGCTGTAGCGCTTGGCCAGCGACAGCAAGCCCAGGCAGGCGCGGTAGCCGTGCTCAGGATGCTTGTTCTCCGCCATCAGGCGCGTCACGGCCTCGGCCGTGGCCGGGCCGATGCTCTGGCCCCAGTGGATCAGGCGCTGCGGCGTCCACTCCAAATGGGCGCGGTGCGCTGCCGGCATATGCGCGGCGATGGTGGTGAAGCCGCCTTGCCGGCTATTACGGGCATGGCTGGCCACACGCTGTCCGCGATGCATGATCTCGACCACCGCTGTTGTGATGCGCGCTTCCAGAACCTGGCCAACCAGCGAGTGCGGCACGCTGTAGCGATGGCGCTCCACCTCAACGTGGTAGTCGATGTGCGCCTTGACGGTCTTGAAGTGCGCCATTTCATAGCGCTGCAACGGCAGGGGCAACAAGGCCGGCGCATCGAGTGCCATGAAGGTGCTGGCGCGGCTGCCGGGCAGTTTCTGGAACGGCTTCTCGTTGAGACGCGCCAGCAGCGGCGCGATGGCCTGGTTGACCTCGTGTACGCTGGTGAATGGGTGATGGCGCAGGCGCGCCATGATCCAGCGTTCGACGATCTGCACTGCTGATTCCGCCTTGGCCTTGTCTTGGGGATGGCGAGGCCGCGCCGGCAGGATCGAGGTGCCATAGTGGCGTGCGAAGTCGAGCACGGTGTCGTTGCTGCGTGGCTCGTAGCGGTTGGCGTCCGAGATCATGGCCTTCGGGTTGTCGGGCACGATGAGCTGGGGCACGCCGCCATAGAAGCTCAGCGCACGCGCCGTCGATTCGAGCCAGTCGGCCATCGTCTCGCGCGGCGTGGCGCAGGCGAAGGTATAGCTGGAGGCGCCCATTGCGGCGACGAAGATGTGGGCGCGGCTGCCATCGGTCAAGCCGATGGTGGGGCCAGCGTAATCGATGAACAGCTTCTCGCCGGCGCGGTGGATCTGGCGCATCGAGCGCTTGAGTTGCTTGGCGAAGCGCCGGTAGTTGTCGCAGAACTGGGAATAGGCGTAGGTCTGGCAGTCCGCGTGATCGGCCCGGTATTCCTCCCACAGCAGCATCAGCGTCATACCCTTGCGCCGCAACTCCTGGTGTAGACGACCGTAGTCCGGCTGCACATGGTCGCGTGGCCTTTCGGGGGCGACCAGCAGACGCCGCTCCAGCGCGGCTTCGTCGGCACCTTGCACTGCCGCCCAGTCCAGGCCTGCGGCGGCAGCCAGTCCGACATACTTGGTGACAACGCCCTTCGAAATGCCCAGCGCGGCGGCTATCTGCTGGTGCGAGAGCTTGGCGTCCAACTTCAAACGCAGTACGTCTTTTATCTTACGCATATTGATCCTTGGTGCGGGCACGCTGTCTCCAGACAAAAAGGCTGGAAGCGTACCGGCTAGGTTGCACTATGCGTAACACCATTACTGCTTTGTACGACACCGTTCCGGTATCGTGACCGCCGATTCCGGAAGAGGCCCGAAATCGGTCACGTTCGCCCGGAATGGATGGTCACGATGCGCCGGAATGACCGGTCACGATAGCCCGGAATCAGCGGTCACGATGCTCCGGAATACCCAGCGAAGGGACAATTACCGACGTGCTTCCGATTGAGATAGGGCGTCACGCCTGCGGAGAACCATACGCCAGCATTACCGAAAACGGCAAGCCCGCGCATATCGTTCACAGCGACCTCGATGCACTGGCGATAGCCGATGGATTTAAGACTGGTGAGGAAATGGTCGAGTGGTTCTCCGCTCAATACGGACTCCCATTCGCTGGCTACCTGCACCAGTGGGTTCCAACAAACCCAAAAAGATCATAGAAAATTTTTGGCCATTGCACTCCCGCAGAGGAGCTTTGGGTTTGCCTGTCCTTTGAGTTGGTGCGTATTCCACCCAAACCCGCCAGCCATAACGAACCCAAACCCGACACCTGTAACGACGCAACGTCGGTCGCCTGTTCCAATCCAAAACTCGCCACCTGTAATGAGTTTAATTGGCTACTGTTAGTCGCCTAAGTGCCAGGATAGCCATTGTGGAGAAAATAATGCTCCGCTGTTGAACGACAGCTTTTTGCAGAAGCGGCCACTCAGCTACCGAGATTCAGCGTCAGAAATTCGGCCGAGGACTAAACCGCTCGCGCGGTAGTGGGCTCCGATCCTGCGCCTGTAGGTGGTTGAAAGAGTGGAACTGTTTCCTATGTTGAGAAGTGAGGCAATCCGCCTCATTTTTCGACAGGAGCAGCATCATGAACTCAACGACACACACCCTCAGTCCGTTGCGTCAACGCTTTCTCGACGACATGCGGATGCGCAAACTTTCCCCCAAGACCCAGAGCGGATATATCCGCACCGTAAGCCGATTTTATGGCTGGCTGGGACGTTCTCCCGACACGGCAACAGCCGAAGATTTACGGCGCTATCAGTTGTATTTGGTCGAGCACGGCATCTCACCGATTTCACTCAACGTCACCATTACCGGACTGAAGTTCTTCTTCGAGAGCACCCTCGACCGTCCCGAGTTAATGAGGCACATGCATCCGGTGCATGTGCCGCGCAAGATTCCGGTCATATTGAGCCCGGACGAAGTCGCACGCCTGATCAGCTCTGCCGGGAACCTCAAGAACCAGACCGCACTCTCTGTTGCCTACGGTGCTGGACTGCGCGTCAGCGAGGTAGCGGCGCTCAAAGTCAGTGACATTGATAGCCAACGCATGACCCTGCGCATTGAACAGGGCAAAGGCAGCAAGGATCGCTACGCGATGCTCTCACCCGTCCTGCTCGAGAGCCTGCGTACCTGGTGGCGCACTGCCCGCGCTGCGGGTTGGATGCTCAACGGCGGCTGGTTGTTTCCGGGCCAGGACCCCGCTGACCCGATCAGCACGCGCCAACTCAACCGAGTCATCCATGAGGCGGCCAAGGTCGCTCAGATTAACAAGCGAGTCTCGATGCACACCCTGCGCCACTATCCCGAGTCCAGGAATATGCCGAGACGTATTGGCCGGCGCCTTGCATCAAGGGGAAGTTGGCGAAGTTTGCTCGGCATAGTTTCATCACCAACCACACTTCGTGGTGCTACTGGAGATGATTATGACTCAGACATTCAGGGATCCGTGCCGAGAGGCGCAGAAGGGTTCACTTTCGGCGTTCGTTCAGGTTTTTGTTGAGCAACAGCGGGATCAGGGTTACGCAGCGGCTTCGGTGAAGGCATCGACCCGGTTAGTCAATGACTTCGTGGCCTGGCTCGATCAACGCGGGATCGAGGGCCAAAGCTTCTCGGCGACACATGTAGCTGACTACCTCGATGATCGTTGGCTGCAACGACGTCGCAGGCGCGGCGACGCCTTTACGCTTCATGGGTTTGCTCGGCTGATTGCACCTGAAGGGTACAAGGCAAGCTCCAAACGGGAGGCTGCGATTACGCCGGCACTTCGAACTCTTCAGGGATTCGAGCAGTATCTGTTACGCGAACGCGGACTCGCCGCTGCGACGATTCGCTTGTACGGCGATTCGGTCGGGCGCTTTCTTGAGAATGCCTTCGGCGACGCAAAGGTTCGGCTCGATCAGATCACTGCCGTTGATGTCATTCGCTTCGTACAGGCTGATGCGGCGCGCTTGCACCATCCGAAGCGCGCCCAAGTTATGACCACGGCCTTGCGCTCATTCCTGAGGTACGGGCGCTACCACGGCGACATCGTCACCGACTTGGATGCCTGCGTGCCAACGGTGGCGAACTGGTCGATGGCCGGGATTCCCAAGACGATATCGCCTTCTCAGGTGCAAAGCTTGCTCGCCAAGTGCGACCAACAAAGTGCCTCTGGCATTCGTGACTACGCGATGCTGCTGTTGATTTCACGACTTGGACTGCGTGCCAGCGAGGTGGTCGATCTGACGCTTGATGACATCAATTGGACCGAAGGCATCCTTCGCATCCGCGGCCCGGCACAACGTGTCGACTGCCTGCCGCTTCCTGCGGATGTCGGAACTGCCTTGGTGAACTACTTGCGTCAAGGGCGCCCCGCGTGTTCCTTACGTAACGTGTTCATCCGATCTCATGCGCCCCGACGCGCACTGCGTGGCCCAGGTACTGTCAGTTGCATAGTGCGCCGCGCCTTGCTGCGCGCTGGAATCGATTCGCCTACCAAGGGAGCGCACCTGTTGCGCCATTCGCTGGCTACACAGATGCTCGGCGGGGGTGCCTCGCTCGGTGAGATCGCAGAGATTCTGCGTCATCGCAACCCGCAGACCACCACGATCTACGCGAAGGTCGATCTTGTGTCGTTGCATGCATTGGCCCTTCCTTGGCCAGGAGGTGTGCAATGAAGCCACTGACCAAGGCAATCCACGACTATCTCGCGTTACGCCGAAGCTTGGGGTTCAAGCTTCATGCTGCCGGGATAGTGCTCGCGAAGTTTGCATCGTTCATGGAACAGCAGGGTGCCGACTGCATCACCACGCAACTGGCACTGGACTGGGCGCAGCAACCAAGCAATGCGCAACCGGCACACTGGGCGCAGCGCCTGAGCTACGTGCGATGTTTCGCGCGCCATCACCTCGCCAGTAATCCCAACACCGAGGTTCCACCGCCCGGCTTGCTGCCGTTTCGTGCGGCGCGTGCCCATCCCTACCTCTATTCGCTCGACGAGATCGAGCGCCTGCTCGAACATGCGCTGCAACTGTCGTCCAGCACGGAGTTGCGACGATGGACGTACCACGCACTGCTGGGTCTGTTGAGCGTGACCGGTCTGCGCGTGGGCGAGGCGCTGCGACTCAAGCTCGATGATGTCGATCTCGACACCGGCGTGCTCACAGTGCGCGGAACCAAGTTCGGCAAATCCCGGTTGGTACCGATTCACGCCTCCACCCGGGACGTCCTGGCAAGCTATCTGACGCGCCGGGCAAACCATCTTGGCGACTCCAATTCGACCCATTTCTTTGTCACCCGCACAGGGAACCGACTTGACGGCGGCGACGTGCGTCGCACCTTCTACAGCTTGTCACGCCAAGTCGGACTGCGCGGGATGACTGACCGCCATGGACCGCGCCTGCACGACTTTCGCCATCGCTTCGCCGTCGAGACCCTGCTGGGTTGGTACCGCTCTGGACAGGATGTCGAGCGACGCCTGCCGGTGCTGTCGACGTATCTCGGGCATGTGCACGTCAGCGACACCTATTGGTATCTCAGCGCCCACCCACAGCTCATGACGCTGGCGATGACCCGTATGGAGCAACGCTGGGAGGGCCGGCAATGAACACGCCCGGCTTTCCCTCGCTCCTGCAAAGCTTTTTTACGAGCCGACTGATGCAGCAGCGGCAGGCCAGTCCCCACACCATCGGGTCATACCGGGACAGCTTTCGGCTGCTCTTGCGGTTCGCGCAAAAGCGGCTCGGCGTTGCACCGCAGAAGTTGACCTTCGAGCAGATCGATGCAACGTTGATCGCCGCGTTCCTCGAAGATATGCAGACCACACGTGGTATCAGCACCATTAGCCGAAACTTGCGACTGACCGCCATTCGTTCGTTCTTTCGGTATGCGTCTTTCGAGATGCCCTCCCACGCGGCGCAAATTCAGCGGGTGCTGGCCATTCCGAACAAGCGTTGCACCCGCACGCAGATCGGGTTTCTCACTCGAGACGAGATCGACGCACTTCTGCGCGCCCCGGATCTGTGCACGCGGTCGGGGCGGCGGGACCACGCGCTCATGCTGCTTGCAGTTCAGACGGGATTGCGCCTGTCGGAAATCACCGGCTTGTGTCGCCGTGAGGTTTGTTTGGGTACGGGAGCCCATGTGCGTGTCGTCGGCAAGGGTCGCAAGGAGCGATCGACGCCGCTGACCAAGGCCACTGCTGATGTCCTGCGAGCGTGGCTGCGCGAGATAGAAACCGGTGATGATGCGATCGTGTTTCCCAGTGCACGAGGCGCTCGCCTGAGCGCGGACGGTGTGCAGTATCTGCTGGCAAAGCACGTTGCACAGGCATGCCAGGCATGTACAACATTGGCGAAGAAGCATGTCACTGCGCACGTGCTTCGGCACACCATGGCGATGGAACTTCTGCAGGCAGGGGTAGAACGTAGCGTGATCGCCCTTTGGCTCGGGCATGAATCAATCGAGACGACGCAGATATATCTCGATGCCAATCTCGAGATGAAGCAAGCAGCCTTGGATAAAGTGGATCCACAACCTGGACGAGTCGGCCGCTTTCGACCTGATGACCCGCTGCTCGCATTTCTTAATGCACTCTGACCTCATGGAATATGCCGACAGCCAACCTTCAACGATGCTTCTGAATGTCCCGCCAGCTCGTGCTCCCCCAATTTGACTCGGCATATTCCTGGACTCGGGATAGTGGCGCCTATGCCGACATCGGCATAGGCGCCATAGCTTCGCCACCCATCTTCTGGAACAGAAGGTGGATATTCGCGTGATTCAGGTTTTGCTGGGACACAAGAAGCTTGAGAGTACGGCGCTCTATACTCAAGTCGCAACCAAGATTCTGCGCGAAGTGGTCAGTCCGCTGGATAGCCTGCATCCCGTGTAGATGTCGCGGTACTCACGACCATGGTGCGTCCTGCACTGGAGGTCGCGGAGATCTTCCGCGCCCATGGTCCGACATGGCGAGCAGCTCAGCACGCGCATTTGAGTCTGGGTCAACTCAAGGTCATGTCTGCCATTGAACAGTGCCGCAGCGCGGCGCTGGGGGGACATGTGTTGCATTGCCCAGCCTGTGAGCACGATGAGATCGCCTACAATTCCTGCCGTAACCGGCACTGCCCCAAGTGCCAGGCCAGTGCCGCCAAGCGGTGGCTCGAAGCCCGGCAGACCGAACTCCTGCCGGTGGATTATTACCATATCGTGTTTACCTTGCCCGCGCCTATCAGCGCTATCGCTTACACCAACAAGGCGGCAATCTATCGTCTGTTGTTTGAGGTCGCAGCGGAAACGCTGCGTACCATCGCCGCCGACCCCAAGCATCTGGGCGCGCGGATCGGCGCGACGCTGGTGCTGCACACCTGGGGATCGGCGCTGACGCATCATCCCCATGTGCACGGCATCGTCCCCGGCGGTGGCCTGTCATTCGACGGCGAGCGCTGGGTCGCCTGCAAGCCGGGTTTCTTTCTGTCGGTGCGCGTGCTGTCGCGGCTGTTTCGGCGGCGCTTTCTGGAAGAGCTGGAGCAGGCGCATCGCACCGGCCAGTTACAGTTCTTCGGTGAGTATGCGCAGCTGGCTGATGCGAGGACCTTCGCAGATTGGCTCGCGCCGCTGCGGCAGTGCGAATGGGTGGTGTATGCTAAACGTCCGTTTGCCGGTCCGGCAGCAGTGCTGGCGTATCTGTCCCGCTATACCCACCGAGTCGCGATCTCCAATTCACGCCTGGTCACGATGGATGAGCATGGGGTTACTTTCCGGTGGAAAGACTACCGGGCCAAGGGGAAGACGCGCTACAAGACCATGACTCTGAGTGCAGACGAGTTTATGCGCCGTTTCTTGTTACACGTTCTGCCTGGTGGCTTTCATCGTATTCGCCATTATGGGTTGATCGCCAATACCGGGCGCCGGGAGAATCTTGCGCGGGCGCGTGAGTTGCTGCACGTGGCGCCGGAGGAAGCCCCTGCGGCTGACGCGCCGGTCGAATCTGCCCAGCCCACCTTTGTCTGTCCGGACTGTGGCGCGGCGATGGTCGTCATTGAAACCTTTGTGCGGGGACAGCAGATCCGCGCACCACCCCGGCATCGAGTGACATCATGAGCACAATCACCTCTCGATACCCAAACTCGCTTCATCGGTCAGGGTCGATGCGGAAAGGCTTTGCCTCAAGGTGCGATAGCGTCGTTTCCGGTCCGGCGCGTCACCGAAAATCCGGGGGCATTAGCTCCGGTTCTGGTTGCTTGAGTGATAATGGGGTTCGCCTGACCTGCCTGACCTTCACGTCAAACCACAGCACGGCCATTCAAATCCCCATAGCCTGTCGCCTTTCTTGACCACCGTGGCGCATCCCGCGGTTTCCTCCCTCGAGGCTTGTCCGACGCCTGCCCGGTAAGCTCTGCCGTGACCTGATAGGCCTGCGGCTGAGGGCAGGTATCTGACAATCCTTAACATTTGCGGCCGGTCGCTCCCGTCTGAATTCAATTGACTATGGACGACCGCTTTGCGGCAGGTTTTAGCAAGACGCTATAGCGGCTTCGTGCCAGAAGAGCCGCTATAGCACCATTCATGGCTTTCTCCCGAGCATACGAGGGAAGATACTCCCCGCGAGTAGCGCCGCGATGGCCGCAGCGAAGCCGCCCGCCATCGTGCCACCGTGCAGGCTGAAGACCAACCAGAACACGCCAACTTCGATGGCAAAAGCGATGAACCTGCCGTTGACGATCTTGTGCCACATCGACCAGAGCCCGAGGAAGATGATGAGCCCGTAGATCAACGGCATTACATCAAGATGCGGGATGAACATGTTTACCATCCTATGTTATGGGTTTCGACAAGTCACATTTGACTGGGCTGAAGATGGAAACTAGAGGATATCTGCCGGAAGCCAGAGCCATTATGTAAGCATCCAACGCATGTGGTTTCCCGTGTTTTTCTTGAATGAGGGAGCTATGAAGATACGCATACAACGGTGACCGATCCGAAAAAATCAAATAATGGCGAAATACGAAGCTTCGGTTTAGAATCGAGTCATATCCAAAAAGAATAAAATCCAGGGGGCATGGTGTTCGTTGCACTTCAATCCAGAGCGTTACCCGAGTCCGTCGTCAATGCCGACAAGGCAGATGGATTCGTCCATGTTTGCGAACAGGGGTCGCTCATGTTCGGAAGTGACCGTCGCGAGCCTACCAACTACAGGCCAGTAGTCGCCGTCCGAAACGATGGGCCACGCGTTGTCGTCCTTCCCTGCACGACTAAGGACAGCACGAACTTTCCCGATTTCTTCGAACTTAATGACCAGCGGGTCGAATGGACGCGCCCTTCCAACGGGCACAGCAGCTTTGCGTGCTGTCGTTATGAAGTAGTGGCTGGTACGCGCCTGAAGGGGAAAATTGGAGTCATGCCACAGCCGGCACGCATTGAACTCCTCACATGGCTAAAGTCACGCTACTGAGCCATGAGCGAAACACACAAACTAGATACCGAACTGCGTGATCTCTGGAGTCGCCGGTGCGGGCTTGATGATATCGGCTGGACGCAACTTTACGAGATCGTAATGACCGTTCTGATGCCATACAAGCCACGCGAATTGGCCGGATTGCATGAAGACCGTGATGTTTATGTCCAGGAGTTTTTTTTGGAGAAGGTGTTCCGCCTCGACTTGCTAAGCCGGTGCGATCACGTTGGCGCTTTGCGGCTTTATTACCAGCGTTTTTTACGCGACGAGATTCGCAAAATACAGTCGCGATCCAAATGGGAAATCGCTGACAAACATGATCCAGAAAGCGAGTCCCCCCCGTCACTGGACGAAGCCCCTGAAATCGAGGCCCATGGCAAAGATCTCCTGACTGAACTTAAGGAAGCCGGCTTCTCTCCAACCGAAATGGCGGCATCGGCCGCCGCATGGCTTGCCGCAAGCGAAGAATGGGTTCGGCTCTTTGTCGCGTTTTCAAACTGTCCTGACGCTGATCTTTCTGAACCCCTGGTGCACCTGGCCAAGCGCAAGGGTATCAAGTCGCAGGCCTATAAGGCAGATAAGCTCGGATTCAACTGGAAGGGCGCCGACCTTGCCGGCTTTTCTGAAACCCTGCTAGGCCGATGGATCGCCGAGTCTCTTGGCATCGAACTCCGTCTTGAGAATGCCCCCCTCATCCATGGCGCTTTGAAAATCCTCTGCTTTGAAGCGTTGTCATGGGCAGAACAGCAGGAGGCTGCCAAATGAAAAGACATTTACCCCTATCCCCTCCCATCGAACATATCGAGCGACGCCTGTTTGGTGTTAATGATGGACTTATTGAAGCCGTTGAACGCGGAGAAACCTCACCTGGCATCGCAGAAACTGTGCGGCGCTCACCGGAATGGGTAGCCCACCAGGCCGACATCCAGGAAGAGCGAGCCCGACCCGACCCGCCAACCGAGGGATTTCGCACCCCACCAACTATTCCCGACCATATTCAAGATTTAATCCGGCGCCGCGTTGCAGCGAATTCGCTAGCTTCTGAGTCACACCCGGCGCCAGGTCAGATCGTATCAGTTGAAAAAATCATTACACCTCGACCTGGGCAACTCGACGCCATCATGATGGTTCCCCTGTACATTCTGCTCGATGCACCGGCAGAAGCACCTGCCGTCTGGCATGGCTGGCTCGTGTCTGCCGAGACTGACTACGCCGGCTGGTGGGATTTCGTCCTGCAGGAACAGGACGCCCCATTCGACCCAGAAGCTGCAATGGTCCAAGTATGGAATCCCGTACGACTTTATTTGCCAATGGCGGCACGGGTCGTGGGTAAGTTGTCCCCCACCCGCTTGCAGGCGGTGCGTTCGCTGGCAGCCGACTTCACCACAACGGAGCCGCCGGCCGACATCCCTGTCTGGCCGGGAAGGGTAGCATCACGAACCACTTCACCAGGCTTGCGCGTAACCACAGGCAGCCCATTGGGTAATGACAACGATACCAGGCACCGGTACCAGCAACTCTACTTCGAAGCAGCCGAGGCTGTTCGAGAACCAGCCCGTCTGGCCTTGCGTGCTTTGGCGGAAGTACCTGCTGGCCAGATAGGAGCCCTGCTCAATCGCCTGATCGCTGCCGCCGGCAAGGCTGCCGAAATTCTTCTCCCGGAACCGCGTGTAGCTATTGCGATGAGCGGCGAAGACACATCCAGCGCTCCCGACCTGTCCTGGCCCGACATTGCGCGATTGCGGATTCAGGAATTGACCACCGAAGGCGACGGCCGCATGGAAATCATTGCCATCGGGACAGAGCCAATCATCGTCGAGGTCCGAAAAGGATCGCTAGTTGAAGAGCGAGTCGACATTGCACCCGGTGGCGTTGATACGATCGCCTGGGACAAAGACAGCACCGGACTTGTGCTCATCACTGCAAGCGGCAGAAAGCTTGAACTGTCCCTCAAGGAATCGGAATAGACCCTCAACACCCCATGGAAAACAGTTTGCCGTTCGTCGCCTTGTGGCACGAGGTTCTACAGGACGGCAATGTGGCGTTGCATATTCTCAACAGGGAAAGCCATCACACGGTACCGTTTCCAGAAATTGGTGATAATTCAAAAGCTGTAGAAGAATTCCTGCCAGATCTGACTCTGGCCATGCCATCGCCTGACCCTCAGACCCGCTGGTTTTTGCTTCTTGAACCCAGCCTGCCGCAGTCCTGGTTGCGCCTGCGCTGGGAATCGCTTAATCTTGCAGGACGCCCTCTCTCTTCACAGGCCCTGGTTGTACGCAGTGCCGTGTGGAGTCAGCAGAAAACCCGCACCGTCAAAACCGCCCGGTTTTTCGATCTATTTCCCCCTGCAGAATTTTCGTTCGGCGATCGCCTCCAACCGCTGATGCAGTCAGGAGAACTCCGCACTTGCCGACCCGCCTTTCTCAAGGAGCAGATGACCGCTGCCGGCGACTTATTCATCATGGCCCACGGCCGTTCACACGGTCTGGTTGATTCTTCTGGAAACCCCTTTGATCTGCCTGTTTCCCACCCGATGCCTGAGCGCATCTGGCTGCTTGCCTGCAACGTTGACGGTGCAATGAACAGTCTGGCTCAACGTCTGCTGGACCAAGGGTGCCGCACCGTTATCGCCGCGACATCCGACCTTTCGGCACCAGAGATGGCGGGTTTGGTTGAAGGCTTGTTTTCGAGTGACCATATTCTCGACGAATACACATCGTGGCTAGCACGAGCAGAATCCGCGTTTAATGGAGGCGGCAATGCGCATACTCTTACGATCTGGGGCAATATCGACATTGATTGTTCACCATGTGCTGAATGGAACAGATTGACGTGGGACAATGAGCACGGCTCATCGCGCCGACCGCCGCTTGACGATGAAATTACCCGTGATGAATTCATGGAAGCACATGAACACGCGATGTCCCCACAGGCGTGGCCATTGACTCGCAACTGGATGCTGCCGCCACTGCTTTGGCTTGCCGAAAGTCACCACCATCCGGCAATGAGGGAATTGTCCGCACAGCTTGGCGACTCCAGTTCACCTGAGGCGATCCACAGCATGGCTGCAGCCGCACGCCGGGTAGGCAACTATGTCCAGACGGCCAAGTACCTGTCACTCGGTCTTAATATTCCTGATTTGACGGTCAAAGAGAGAGCCGCATATCTGGGCGCACTTGCCAATCTTTTCATCGATCTTGATCTTCCTGAAAGTGCTGCAGCGGCTATCGAGCTTCACGAGGACTGCTACCTGGATGATCCTAAAGACAGAGACGAGGCTGAATTCAAGCACCTCGACTGGATGTCGCGTATGGAAGCCCGCCGGGGAAGGTTGGACATAGCTCTTGACCTCATGACAACTAAGCGTAAACGAGCAACGCCCGATGCAGGACGAGAGCTAGCTTGGCAACTTTATCTTGCCACTTGGGGTCAACTGGTAGGTCAGGTCACGAAGCAGGCCGCTACCGCATTCGCGCTCGAGGTAATTCGACGTCTAGAGGATGCACGTCCGGAAGATGCTGGTTACGGCAACGAAACAATCGCCTATCTGCTTCGGGCACTTGCAGTTCACGCATGGGCAGCCGGGGATTCGGATTCACAAAGAGTCGTTATCGGGTGGCTTCAGGTTGCTGAGCATCGGCTTACGGATGATGATCCCGGTCCGTGGGCATATGTCGTAGCGTACCTTTATTTCCAGCACGCCGCTCCATTAGGCAGTTTTGAACGCGCGATGAGTGCGCTGGAGCGGGCTCGATATTACTTGGAGGCAGCGACCTTGATGGCTATTGCCAATTGCGAAAATGATAGGCAAAGGATATTAGAGCGCTTTCAGCGAAGGCGCATGGATACAGTTCTTGCCCTGAAAATGGCTCATGGCGATCATTCAAGCGATCCAGTAATCGAATCGAACTTGAGATCCAAGGCCGAAAATGACATTCAATCCCGTCCGGATATGGCAGCACGTCTGGGCATCCTGCCTCTCTGACCTGATCGAGCTCGCACACAAGCGCTCCTTAATCTGTCCTGCCTTCGTCGCATCATGCCCTCGGTAATCGCCAAAGAGCAGATCCCCAAATAACGAACTCTCGCTATTAAAATCACCGTGTTCGAAAAGACGCTCGGCTACCCTGCAACCGAGCGCGCAAGCCCAACCCAACCAAATCGAGCGGGGGCTCGTGATTCACGAAGGTCGTGGAATTTCTCCCAGCGTTTTGACAAGCTCGCAAAAACACTCGACAGGATCAGGAAGAGGCTCGACCCTGTGGTCGCCGAGAACTGCCCTCTCAACCATCTCCATGAGTGCGAGACAGGACCGTTGGTAGGCATTCCAATCGCCACTCGAAGCGAATGAAGCACTATGAACTTGCTCGCACCTAGCCCGATACTGTGCTTCCAAAGCGACTACGTCGTCAGGGCAGTCGAAAAAGCGCTCATCTGGGTTGGCGTATTCTCCCATGGCGTGACTGAGCCAAAGCAGATCTTGGAATCCCAATCGTTGTCCCTTTGGTGGAGAAGTAAAAGGTCGCCGGAACACCTTTTCGACCTTTTCCCGTATTTCATCCTCGAGTCCTTGGAAGTTCCAGAACTGTATCTCGAATTTGTAAAAGGCATAGACTTGCATCAGGGATTCCGGCTGTTCGATGACCGACTTCATCGCTGGCAGAGGATCGAGACTGTCTGCCATCTTAAGCCGCAATCGATGAAGTTGAAGGAAGGCCGTAAAGGCCTCTTCACTTTTTTGCTGACACACGAAATCTTCCAACCGAAGGTCTTTTCCAGACGCTTTCTTCGAGGAGTATGCGCACATCAGATCGGTCAACGGTCCCCAATGTGACAAATCTTTAGCTGCCTTACAAATGTGAGGATTTGTACTACGGCTCGCCAGTTGGGTAATGTCGGAAAGGCATTTACTGCTATCGGCCCACTCGCTCTGATAGACATCAGTAGAGCCGCAAAACCTATTCACTATGCCCAATGCCTTCCATATTTCGCCGTCAGCTTCGTTCGCCTTTAGAGTGCTGGGCAATAAACCCGTCACTTGCGAGAAACGGCGACGCCGAGCATGCTCTGTTATCATTTCGATGTATGCACGATTGTGTTCACGGGATAGCGTTTCAAGCGATGCCCAGCCAAGCATAAGGCATGTGAAGCTTCCATCTTTCCTGAGAAGAAGGTCTGCCCAGGAATGGTCTGTCAGTGCGACCCCTCGAATTCGCACATTAGGACATTGCAGAGATTCTGCAGCCAGTCTCTTATAGATATCCTCCTTTGGACAGTCGAGCCATTTCACCAACCGATCACACGAACGAGGCGCTTCAACGCGCAAAAAGTGTTCGAACGAACTCAGGTTCATGGCGCCTATCCTATCGACGAATCTTTCTACCAAGCCCGGCAACCCAGCAGTCGCCTTAAATAACAATTTAGCAAATTCCTCTCTGTCCGCCTTGTCTGTAAGCAAAGCAGTTATCTCCGATTCCGAGTACCCCTTTAGTACTTTCTCGGAATGTGCCTGCCCCCAGTCTGATTGCAAGAACGGCGATCCCTCCGGTTCTACCTCCCATCGAAGTCGTAGATCGGCCAACTTGACAGGAATTTCAACGACTGTCTTAAGGAAGTGGTTATTCTCCAGTTCTCGAAGCGTTACCCCGAAGTCGCCATCGAGCCATTTCAGGGCATCATGGAATCGATCCACCAGAACTATCGGTATTCGATTACGCTCGTTGAGAGTCTGAAGTGCGAGCTCCAAGGCTCCCAGTGGAAATTCGGGGTCGATCGTAATATCGCCAGCCAGATTCCACTGCCGCACTACTGTAGTTGCAAGTCTGTCGTAGTTTCTGAAGTCGCTTTCCCCTACTCTCGCAACTGCTAGACGATCTGCATCTTTGTCGAGCACGCGTCGCTGGAATTCTTTGTCGGCAAGCAGTTGAAAAAAGTAATGGGGTTCGCTTAGCGGTGATGCTACGATGATGTAGTTGCTTTTCCTGGATTTCCAGGATTTTGCAACTTCTGTAGCAAGGCGTTCTACAGACTCCGGATACGTCATAATGCTCGCGATTCCCTGATCAATTCATCAAGTTGGTGCTCTACGGTTCCCCAGAAACTTCCACAGGAAAGACGAATCGCTTCGCCAAGAATTGGGATGGCAAAGGATATATCTTGGTGGATGTCTGTTGCTCTCCTCAGTATGCCCAAGTCGATCGCGAGTTCCAGACCTTGCTCAATCTTGTCCTTTGGCATCGAGTAGCGTGCCACTAGCGGACACTCAGCGGAGAATAGCTTTCCCTGGAAGAGACGATGTCCGGACACCGGGCTGTGCATTTCGGCAACGGCATATAACACGGCCTTAGTTAAAAGCATGTCTTGTTTGTTCTCCAAGGCGATTGTCCTGAGCTCATCAGAGCCGGGATCTCCACTTAAGTCATCGAGCGACGATATACCTATCTTCTTGTCCAGCAAAGCACGCAGCCCGGCATTGACGTCAGAAACCAAAAGGTATGGCTGTTTGGCCACAGCCATCGTCGCACCGGCGAGAAGTTTCATGTAATAGGGGATGCCTGCACAGACCCAGAGAAGGTGTCCAAGAGTCTGCTTGCCGAGTTGAAATCGTCCTTGCATTCTTAATGGCATAACAACCGCACGTGCCGCATCTTCTTGCCGAGAACTCTTACATGAGAATGGGGTTAGCTCGAAAGCCAAAATCGTGTTATAAAATGGCGCTTCCGGCCTCGAAAGAAAAATCTTCTTGGCGGCTGATGAGCCAGCGAAGACAAAGCCGATGTCTCTCCTATGCGATAACAATTCCCGAATCTGCCAAGTGACTACTATAGCGGGACTCTTTTCACCTCCCTCAAAATACATCGAAGCAAATCTATCGACTTCGTCGATCAGATAGATTACGCGGCTAACAGGTATGTTGGAGGTCGCCTTAAGGCGGTCCGCCAGCTCTCCGAGAAACGTCCCTGAGTCGGCGTCAAATGGCAATTCACGGCCAATCTCGGAAAAGTTGTCGAAACATTCACGCAGTTCTTTGTTTTGAGCGGTTGTATTAAGAGTTCTCCATAACCAATAGTTGAAGTCAGAACTGCTTGAAAAAGAGCTAGTAAGCGTAAAATATGCGACAAGGTTATCCCTTCTTGATTTTGCCTTATGCGAATATGCATCGAGGATCCTGTAGAGCATTGTTGTCTTACCAGATCTTCGAGGGCTCGAAATCCAGAGACTCCTCACGATTTTGCTTTCGAACAAAGCCTTCTCTATTTTCTTTTCGTCATCCTCACGCATTACGTAATCGTCACCACGAACCGGTTGTTGCGGGAAGTTATCGAAAGCTTCGTCGATTTCCACCAAAGTCGGGCGAGCGAAAGGTTCGGCATTGCCAACTGTGAAGGTTAACGTAACAGTGAACTTTGAAGATGTCCCATTTATCGATTCTGCTTCACAGTCAAGGGTAACGTCGAACTTGGTCGCATTCGCTTCGAGGAGTCGAAAGTTAATTGGTAGCTGCGTTTCCTCTTCTAAGAATGGCCCTTCTAATTTGCATCGCATCGCCGGTTCAGTCTGAAAGCGTAGCGGGGCTGTTTGGGGCAGCGTAATGGTAATCGAATCTGGCTTTTCAACAGCCCGTGGCTTGATACTGATAACAGCGCTGTAAAGATTACCTTGACCAATGCACTCAAGGGGAGCCACCAATTCCAAGCTCGCTGGATGCTCTACATGGATCGGAGCTCTCTTTTGCATCAAGTCGACAAAAATCTGGAATGGCTTGGCCTGCACACTCTTGCGGAGGTCGATAAAGCTCTGCAATTGTGCAACTCGGCCCTGATCCAATGCTTCGCTGGCTGCAAGAGCGAAAGCGCGGGCCTTCCTCTGTTCAAGATCGATAGGGGCATAGCTCAAGCAGCGCGCCAAAGCCTCAGTTGCGGAGGTTTGCCAAAGGATGTTCATTAGAGCGGCACGCGCTTCAGCTTGGCGTGTGCCTCCGGTAAACGATTCCCAGAGGCTTCTAACTAGCAAGGAATCGTTCGCCCCAACTGGAGAGAATGCAACTACAAACAAAGACTGTCGTGCTTTGAGTCGGTCAATATTCTCGGATAAGCTCAGGATCAGATCGATGGGGTTTGAGGATACAGCCAGTCCACAATCGCTCGCAACGCGCGCTAAAAAGCGCGTTACCATCTCGCCCAACCGCCCCTTGGAATTTTTTGATGGTAACAGAGCACGCACGAAAGCGGATCCCGGAAACCTATTGATCATATGGAGCGCCGCAGCGTGTTCTTCTGCGGAGAGCATTTCGTCATGTTCTTTGAGCATCGAGACCGCCCAACCTGTGAGATGCCCCAAGGCTACGGTACTTCGTGGATCGTCGCATTTCTCGAAAAGATCATGAGCCCGTATGGCTGCATCCGACAATCTTTTGTCGGGCTTATCTTGGTCGACAGTGAAGGGCAATGCCGGGAGTTTTCCTTCGATTCCTGTGCCGATGCGTGAAATGGCACCGACAAGACGATCGACGTACATGACAAAGAAGCCGTGGCTTTCCTGCGAGTGTTCGGCGTCAACTCTATCAGTTGGAGCAAGTACTATCGGAGCAGGAGCCCTTTCCGGCTGAATATCAGGATCTAAAACCAGAACAGCCGCAAAATCCGTATCTAAAAACCTGCGTAGCAATCGCTCGATTATCCCAATTTCACCGTCTGGAATTCCCTGCCAATCGGCTGCTGACTCCAACAACAATGAAACGGTCGGCGAGTCGTCATTGACACCGTGCAGTCTGAGACATTTAGCAACCACTAATGCCAAAGTCTTTAATTTCTGAGTGTAAACGGGGACGAAGATCTTGCTTCTCCGAATCTGATCTCCTAGGATGTCAACAGTTTCTGAAAACACATATGCGACTTCGGCCGATCGGGTGGCGCTGGGAAGATTTTCAGGGCGTTCCAGAGCGGACATTGTTGCAAAGAACTCGTCCCTAACTGTGGAATCTAGCCCTTCGACTGCCAGAAGTTTTTTCAGACAGTCTAGGTGTTGCCTGCGTGGCTGCGTTTCGGCGATGATTCTCTCGCGAGCCTCTTCCAAGGTCAGGATGCTTGCACCTATCGGCACATCCCCGCCGAGGGCCACGATCTCTGCATGGAGTGCCTGGGCCGATCGACCTGCTTCCACCTCTTTGAGAAACTCATTGAGCGCCCGTTCGACATCGGACAACTCCAAGTCGGCTTTCGTCCACTGTTGGTTGTTCATCAAGCGTCGAGTCTCGGCCACAGAGATAGCAATGAGTTCTGCGCTCTGTTGATCCAGCACAGCTGCTTGGGCCTCGATGGTCTCGATTCTAGACAAATATCGGGCCTCAAGATCATCTATTGTGGCTTCAACGCGACGTTCGAGATCCACTGGAATTTCTTCGGATGAAAGCGCGGACAAGGCAGCGAACGCTTCGAAATACTGCTTATCAGCATAGATTTTGGCGAGCTTTTCCGTCGTATATAGACCAAAACTCAGGAAAAGTTCGTCGGCCAGGAAATCGGCAACCGTCGCATCGCTTCCATTCGTCGCGGCCAAGAATGCTCTAGGATGAAATGCATCGTCATTACCTAGCTGCAAGACATCTGCGAAGTTCGGCTCGAGAGTCCTTGTAAGAGACATCAGGACAACTGGTCGGCGAATTGGCGCCTTGGAGAGAACCTTGAACCAGCACCGCAAGACGTTGCATCCAGGGTCTCGTGCGGAGAGCACATCAGAAATAGCCGCCCTCAGTTTGGCTACTGGATCGTTGGAGGCTGTCGGTGCTGCATGTCGGCGAGTCAACTCGTAAGAATGTAGCCATTCATCTAGTTCGTTCAGCTTTCCATTTACCGCTAGGCGTAAATTCTTTTCGTATTGCGACTGCTTACGTAGTCGCCCTAAAATAGATCTGCGTAGGTAGTCTTCTATATCAAACTCACGACGAAACTGACGGTAGTAATCTGCGACGTCGCCAAGTGCCCCTTTTTCAGCTACATCTTTAAGGGGCCTGCAAATCTCCATATAAGCCGATTCCCACAAATGTGCGTAGGTCTGGCCTCCGCCTCTATGGTGCTCGACCGCCATCAAAAGATGGTTCCTTAAAGAATTCTCAACCTGTTTTGGTTTTAAAAGAGAGGCAGAATCTGGAAACATCACCAAACGACGAAGCTCAGTGATATTTAGACGACTATCACCGTCTCGGTTTGAGGCTTCATATGCCGCTCTAAAAAATCGCTCTGTAGCTGTTGAACTATGTTCGTTTACGTATGCGCTAAGAGGTTTCGCACTCCAAAACGCGTACGCTTCGGTAGAAGAGTCGTCAGCGATCTGGAGGAACGATTGCAATTCAGCAATAGCTAAAAGCGTCATCCCTTCTTCAGTAGTGCAATTTATTCCCTCGACCTGACCAAGAGTCAAGCAGGCAAGGACATCAAAGGTTTTCTCAAGCGGGATATCCTCGTGTATCGCGCTCCTGTCTATTAATTCCGTGACGCTGGAATGGAGTTGCTTGTAGTGCTTTCTTGCACAGATTCCCAATACTCGTGGCATCGATCCTTGCGCAGCAAAATATTCCCCAGCATGAATCCAGGATTGAGGTGGAATGTTGGCGTCGGAGATTAGGTTCCACGAGAAATCTTCTTGCTTTGCGTCAAGAAAGTTTAGGAGAACTTGTCTTGCGGCTATGCCTCGAGAAAGTGCGACTGCTTCATTTTCGATAGCCTTCAAATATTGCACGGCGTTTTCCAACGTAACAGCTTTCTCCTGACGGTCGGACGTGATTTTCTGAATCAATTTCTCGTCAAACTTCGTCAAAATATTCGCACTGCGCAGGATGTCTCTCACGACTTCGTGGTGAGCTTCCACCTCTTCCTTCCACTGTTCGACGGTTGCAATGGAGAATATTGGCAATTTTATTGGGGCAAGATCAATGCATAGACGCTGCGTTGCCCCCATGACGACATCTGCAATATACTTTTCTAATCTGGTGGAGCTCCCCTCTGCCTTACCAATATTGTCGCGCAAATTTTCCAGTGACTTAATAGCTTCGTCGATCTCTTTAACTGCGTTCTCGGAAGAAAGCACACCGTTTGCTACCGCTGTCGCGTGACGAAGTTCGGCTGCGGCTTGCTCAACGAGGCCATCCAATTCGCGGATATTGTCTTGGCAGAATTTATTTAGCTGTTTGACACTGTCCGGCTCAGGGCAGATTGCGACAGTTTCCACAATGGTCGAAACAAGGGGTTCAAGCGGCTTTGGTTCAGGGGGCACTTCAATGTCAGGTTCGGTGTCATCCGACAAAAAACAACCGTCTTCGAGTTTTGCCAACAAATTGGTCGCGCCGCGTTCCTTAAGATCAGCTAAAAGCACATCTCTAAAGAGGGTCAGCGACTCTTCATTTGGCTGGGCCAAAGAAAACCACTGAGCAGATTCAATCAGCGACCATGCAAAGAAGGCCGACTCGGCGAGGGCGCTTCGGGATGTGTTTATCAACTGCTCACTGAGTATTCCGATTTGATCAAGGCGTGGATAGTTCTTCCCTTTACGCCGCTCGAAGAACTGCTCGAGCACTGGTGAATTCAAACCAAGGTTTTGATGTTTTTGATGAACCCAAGTATCGACAATACCGAAAAGGGACATTGGAACTTTACCCTTTTTTGATTCCGCAGCTCGATACCACTGTTCTCTGAAATCGGCAGACGGTAGCTTGATGCTAAGTTGATAATAGGAATCATCATTGGGGCGCAACTTAATTCTGCAGATATGGTGCAGCATATCTCTGATCTCACCACTCGCATGAGGGATGACATTAAATATTTTTTTTAAGAGTTCATGATCGATCTCTCTATTTTCTGCTTGAAAAACCCGGGGCAATTCAGCGAGATGTCTGCGACTTGAATCATTCATTGATTGTGACCCCAAAAACCCCCTCCATTACGGAGAAGAAAAGTTGTGAATCGGCCCGGATTTAGGGGACAGTCTCCAGACGGTTGAACTATGTTCAAATTCAGGAACCGGCTGATCATGTAGATGCACCTTGCGCGATACAGGCCGTTAGTGTCATCGGGTAGCAGGCCACCCACAGCTTGGCGTTGTCACGCAGGGCCGATTGCCGGATCGCATCGACCATCTTGACCGGGCCAGTCAACGGCCCCGTGATCTCTCTTATATCGGACGGGAGCGAGCCAAGCGTCTTTTGCCAGCAATTGAGCATCGCCAAGATATCCCCGGTCATCCGTGACTGGCTATCCTCGGGCAAATCAGGCAACACATAGGCAGCCTCAATCGCGTAACGGTGCTCGACGAGAGCGCGCATGATTCCGGGCAACCCTTCCTTAACTAAAGTAATATGTTGCGCTACTGCAAGTATGCATACAGCCGCCGGAAGGACATGTGTCTGATGAGTCGCCCATGTCTTGATTATTTCCCGGTTGGCATTCCACAACTGATCCAACGCCACCGCATTGCCGGTGGCTGTGGCCAACGCAAACCGTCCCATAGTAATGTAAGGGAATGATGATTTGTCCACATCCACTGCTGTAGCACGTCCATACCATTCAGCCGCCTTGTCGAAATCGCCATTGAGAACTGCGACGTGCCCGAGGTAGGTTAACGTCTGAGCTGGGGAGCGATTTTCTTCGGCGAGTTTCTCCTGGATAGAAAGCGATTCGGTAAATAATTTCTCTGCACTGGCATTATCTCCAAGTTTGATGGCAATCTCTGCCAGGCGGCCAAGTGACTTGTACAGTTCGGTTTTCTGCCCTTGGGATCGAGCAACCTCTACTGACCTTTCAGCAAAGTGCTTGGCAGCGTCCAGACAGGCCATATCAGACAGCACGTTCGAGATTTCTCGGGTGAGCATAGCGGCAACCTTGAGATTCTCGCCATGTGTTTTATATTCCCGTAGGAATTCTGCCAAAGCTGACTCATGATTGCCTGCGTAGTAGTACAGACGCCCTTGCTGGTGATGCCACATCTGGTCGACCAGGCCTGTAAATCCTTTGAGTCTATGCGCAATGGTTCCAACTTTTTCTTGCGCCTTTTCGGCGGCATCATAAGCATGGCGCTCAGTCAGACAGTATGTTGCCTCCCACCAGAAAGTCATTGCAAACGCCAAGGGCAAATCACGCCCGCTTGCAAACGTGTCCCAGACCTCCTGACAATCTTCAAGCGAAGCACCCATCGAACGCAGCATGCTGAAAGTCTCGCCGAGCAAAGTGTAGCCGTATTTTAGCCAGAGCGGAGCCGGCTCTCGTTCATCTCTGAGACCCCGGCGCTCCGCAACTACTAGTCCAACGTCCGCTGGCCAGGACGGAGCCACCGAATCGAAGTTGAATATAGTGGAATCGGCTCGCAACAAAGCCAGAGCCAGCACTTCACCCAATACTTCTTGTGATAATGTCGATACCGTCCGCCAGACCCTTCCGAGATCGAATGCGATTTCATCGGGCGTAGCAGAGAGAGGTTCACCATCTACGCGCAACTTCAGAGCGACCGCAAGCGCCAGCACCCGAGCGTCAAAGCCACGTGGCCAGGCGCTGCGATCGAGCCAAAGGTTTACCAAGGGGATTTCCGGTGCGCAGCCATCAGGAGAAACCGTCCATGCCCAGCCCAATTCGGCAAGCCAGTCGGACCACAAATTGTTATCTGGTTGTTCGCCTGGACCTAGCGCGCGCAGCAATGGCGATGGCAGAGGAAATGAAACACGTAGCTGGCGCTTCGGCAACACATCAACTGGACCGTCTACCCAAACCGGTAACGAATAATGCCGGTCAACCGTGGATTGCATGTCGCAGCTCCCTGAAATTGCCCGCCCAGTGATTGGAGGAAAAGGATGGAGGAACTACCATACGGCAGCCATCACCTTCCGGTTGGCGCATAAGGGTAGCGGCCAGATCGGCTATACCCTTCATTGCAGATACTGATTCAGCGGCATGTGACCGTAAAAACGGGACCCCGCGAAGGCTGGAAATGAATTGCACCAGTCCATTGCCGCCCTTGCAGTAGAACTTGTCGACAACCGATCCGCCTGAGACACTAACATGGCATTGTTCAGCGACTCGATTCAGGTCCTCGGTAAGGCGTCCGAGGAAATCTCTGTACGGTTCCAGATACCGCATTCCATCATCAGAACGATCAGCAAAACGATTGGCCTTTACTGCATCAGCGATAGCTGGTTCAGTGCGTCCCTCTGCCAGCAGGTACAGACTGGCGTCACCAGGTAGAAATGGCATTGCGACTGTCATCAACCCGGCGAAAGCGCGAGCACGTTCACGCAATCCATCCCCGGAAAGGCCGAGTCCCGCCGCTTTCGCGTCGGCGGCATTTCCGCCAACAGCCAGTACTCCAAGCCCACTTTTCTGCAGGAGCCATTCGGCATCACCGCGCAATAACTCCAGAACCGGATCTATCTGCGGCACATCGAGAGACACTTCAAGACTCAGTGCTTTTTTTCTGCAATAGCCCCAGACGTCCTTAACATGGTATTTCGTACTGTTATTTGGCAGTTGCACGTCTTCGGGCAAGCGTGACGCGAATGGTCGCGAAAAGGCCGCCAGGGCAGTCGAGCTCCCCAATGGCATCTGAATCGCTCGCTCCCACGCGGATAAAGGGCCAAGAACCCAGGCCAGGCCAGTAAAATCAAGAAAGCCAGTGCCGAAGCTGCCATCAACGATATCCCACCCACCGGTTTCATCACCGACAGCGATCCATGGTTCCAATTAAACTCCTTATTGGTTGTTCCCGCGCGCTCAAACCAGATGGCAAACCTGTGTAGTTGGCCAATACTCCGCAAAATATTCTGCCACCAGCCTCCGATGACAGAGCTCTGGTGTCGCCTCACTGCACAGCAGGCAGCCACCATCCAGCAACTCCATCGGCACCGTTTCCTCGATGAGGCGCTCTTTCATCAGCGCAACAAAATCTCGCTCGTAGGCGGCCCAGTCGCTCTTGCTGTCACGATACGCCTTCAGCATATCAGCATTCGGGGCCAATTGGGGCAGATGCACGTAATCCTTACCGACGATGGCCCCCAAAAAGAAACGTAAATCTTCGCTCTTGGTGAATCCGGCAAGCTGGGAGTTGTTGTTGAGACGGATATCGACTACACGCTTGATGTCGGGGCGGTCAAGCAGTCCAAAAAACTGCTCTGCTGTCTTCCTGGTGAATCCGATCGTAAAAATCTTCATTCGCCTTCCTCCTCGCTATCCTGCTTATCCAAAGAATAAGCAACGCGCTCGGCCTCGCGGCGGGCGGTGGCCATCAACACCTCGGCGTCATCATCGAAAAGACTGCCTGTCCCAAAGACGGCTCCAGCGACACGGCGCAACAGCGCATCGTGTGGCTCAACCATTCCATCGGCCAGAATATGCGTTACGGCTGTCCCAGCCTCATGCAGCGTCTGAGCAACCAGCCAGGTGCGGTGGCAGTCGACCGGATCGCGCTCTGCACACATGAGACAAATACGGAAATCCTGCGCGCCGCGGCGAAGTCGCGCCAGTGCTTCAACGAAGCCACCCGACGCGCGAATCTTGTCGAAATCTGCACGGCCCTTAACATAACAAATCGGATCACGCGGTCGCGCCCCAAGTCCGTCCCCCAGAAAGACGTAGCGAATACCCGCCGCCTCCAAGCTTTTTTGCAACATCTTTTTATCGAACTGAGGGAAGCGTAGGCTAGCGGGATGAGAGCGCACATCGGCGATCGCGGTCACGTCGTGAAGCCGCAGAAGTTCGACGAATGCATCGATGTCGTGGTTCGAATGTCCGATGGTATGAATGGCCGTCATGTTGTACTCCCCGCTCGCTCCCTGGTAATGACCGCCGCTGCCAGCTTGTAAGCAAAACCGTCGCGAAACGGTACCGCCAAGCTAACGCACACATACGCGTCAGCCAGCGTCAGCCGCTCCACATTCATTAGCCAGAAAGTCGCCACCGTGTCCGTCAGTGCAAGATTGTAGCATCGCCCTCCGATGCGAAATTCGGCGCGATACTTCACATGACCTTCATATCCCAGAGTCCGGCACAGCGCCAACCTTGGAACCGCGATCAACCGTAGCGACCCTGACATATGAGGTAACCAGAAATCCGGCACACGGTCGTTGAGGCCACAACTGCTGGAGTAGCCATCGACCCACAACCCCGACGACACATCGTCCGCCAGAACTGGAATATCTTCCCATGCTACACGCCCACAGCGCTGCAACGCTTCCGGTCCCATCAATCGATTCTCTCGCTGGTGAAGATCCGGCGCTGCTGGCCCCCACTCCTGTGATACCACATCAAGAACCGTAGCCTGCCGACCGTCGCTGCACACTGTGCTGCGCAGCGACAGCCCACCCTCAGCCGTACCTTTCACTGGCCGCACCCAGCCACCGACACGCCCCGCCGCATCCAGCGACTTGCCGGCCATGCAGTAACCGCCACACTTCTTTGAATTCGCCAGCACCACCATCCTTTCCTGCCCCATCTTGCTGCTCCCCGATATCTTTCTGATACCGGTACAACGGGAAAGGGGCTGTGAATTTCAAAATGGAAGGAGAAAACTTGAATCCGTTAATGGCGTAACCAGCCGGACGACAAAGAATCTAGCGAGCATTTCACCACACTGGCCTGGCGCTGTGCAGAGTGCAGAGTGCCAAATATTGAAGTGGCCGGAGGTTTCTACTACTCGATCAGGAGTTGGGACAGAGATGAAATCAGGCAAACCCTATTTCAATAGTTGGGGAGAGGGAAAAGGAGATGCCAACGCTAAATTAGCTTGAGCACCAGATAGATCAGAAATGGTATCCAGATTGCAATGGTGAAAAAGACTACTGCAACATGCATCAACATCCTCAATATTCCAGAAAATACTACTGATGAAATGTATGAAATCCCACCAAAGAACCCCAATGACGGCATGTTATCAAGTGTATTGCCAATACCTGAGTGATCTGTTGTCGCCCAGCGCGCCAGACCGCACGCAGCATTGTCTGCGGTGCGCCCGGCAAATCCGAGCACAGACCTGCCTGCAGATTGCAAGTTCCGGGCTCCGCGACTGGTACGTTTTTTATATTGCCTGGCCATTTCCACTCCCTTGTCAGACCTGCGGCCATCTGATCAGAGCCGATAAAATCATCAGCATGCAAAGGACTGCCAGCAAGAGTACGATGGCAGCAAACAATAGCTTGACGAAAACGACCATCGCTCCAAAGATGGCAAGCACGAGAATTGCAAACATCACGAATTTCATAACCCTGCCTCCAATCATGCTTTTCTTAGATCTGATCCGAGATCCGTGATCGTTATCTCTCAGAACTATTCCCCGTTGCATGAAAACCCCTCCTGTCCTAATACAACGAAGCATGTCAGCACGATTTCAATAATGTTGATCACCTTCGGCTGCGTCATGAGTGAGCCACAACCCGCGCAATCATCGCCAGTGACTTGTCGTCGCCGCTCGTACCCTTCCAGAAATCCGCCTCGGCCAGCAGGCTGAAAACCTCGCGGCGACCGACCTGCGTCCCGGCTATGCCCCGCAGCAGCTTGCCAATGGCAGGCGAAACCCGGCTGGCATCATTGGCGACCAGGCGCTCAGCGGCACCATCGCTCATCGCCGCCAGACCGGAAAGCCGCGTAGCGTCGATTTCGCCCCAGGCCCATTGGCTGTTCTCCAGGCGTGGGCCGATGAAGCAGGTCTGGTTGGCGAACTCGCCCTTGCCGGCAGGGCCGATGCAATTGCACTCACCATCCGCCTCCGCTACCAGCACACCATCCCCCACCTTCAGCCACAACGCACGCTGCCGTCCAGCCAGCCACACTAGCAGGGTGCAGCGAAAATCCTCCGGGCCACGCAAGTGCGCCTCGGCCAAGTCGTCGAGGATGCCCTTTGCATGCACCACTATCTGGAGTGCAAGTACCTCCGCCTGACCCTGCGTGCCACTTTCAGTATCCAGCGTTGCCGCCAGATCGTTCTCCAGCGTCCGACACAGGCGGCGCACTCCGGCCACAACAGCCGCCGCGCCGATGTGAGAAACCACCGCACTGCCCGCGCCGTCAGCCAGTACCGCCAGAGCGCGCCCTGCGACATCAGCAATTGCCGCATCCTGACATGGTTTAGGCGGGCTGGTGCGCAGATGAGCCGAACCCACTACCGACGAATCGGCCGCAAACCAAGGTCCACAGTTCAACAGTGGCAGAACCAATGAAGGCGCCTCTGCCACCGGCTCCGGCATGGCTACTCCGACTGAAATATCAGCTGAAGATGGCAACGTCAGGATTTTCGCTTTGTTGGGGACTGCATGGGCTGAAGCAGAAGATTCATTTCGTACGTCGCCTGCCTTGCGCTTGACAAAACGAGCACCACTCCTGGTCGTAGCTCGGCCCATCAGATGCACTCCCAGCTGTCTGTGGCAGCCAGCGGCACACCCGTACCGGGTGTCGACTGACTCACCCTCTCCATGCTCTGCGAGAGCCATTGAAAGAACTCGCGGAACTTCATCCCCGCCAGTGACTTAGCCGGACGCGTCGAAAACTGCCCTAGGATTTCAAGGGCCGCGCCCTCGCCGATGCCTACGGCAAGAACGGCGACTTTGCGTTCCTCCGCCATCTTGCGCAGGCGCCGGGCGGAAGCCTGCCATTCGTCGGTCGGCGCGCCGTCGCTCATCAACACCAGCCACGGCTGGTAATAGCTCACTCCGGCCTTCTTGTACTCGGCCTTGCGCAGCGCCAGCCGCTCGATCGCCAGCTCCACAGCTTCGCCCATAGGCGTGCCGCCAGTTGCCATCAACGGAGCACAGTCGCTGATCTGGTAGGCAGGCGTGAAAGGCAACGCTTCGCAGACGTTGCCGCCAAATGTAAATATTCCCACTTCCACTGCGTAGCTGGCGAAGTCATCTCCGCGCAGCTCGTTGATAAGCTGTGCTACACCAGCGTTGAGCTCGCTGATCGGTGTGCCACTCATGCTGCCGCTTGTGTCTAGCACCAACGCGCATGCGCAGCGTGCAGTAGGGTTCTCGATGAGATCGTTCTTCATCAGGGCTAGATCAAATCCGTTCATGTCCGTAGTCCTCGTTTTGGTAGTCTGTATCTATACAACGTCCGGCGTACCAGGAATTTCAAAACTCCGGTTACGCAGAGAATGGATTGCACAAACTAGTGTTGCGCGACATAGTGCCTTTGCGCTCAGTGTACTTTTCCACCGAAGGCAATGATTCACTCGCTCGATCGTGCGCGCACGGCAGGGTCGGCGGCACCATCGCGTAGCGTGCGGATCAAGAGTGACTTGATTTCAAAAGTCAGGTGACTCCAGATCAGATACCACGGTCCCGACGGGAACGCCCCGTCGCGTCCTGACGTTCGCTAGCCCACAATCATGTGTGTTATGTTACAAAGTGATTTTTCTTAATGGAGCCAGCGGTTGAATTACGACGAGCTTGTTTTGCCGAGATCCGCAAAGTAAGGGCGCCAGGCATTGCCGCCACGGCCCCAATAAAATGTCATTGAGGCCAGCAGAAACGCAACGCGATCTGCTCAGGGCTGACTATCCGGCCCATTTTTAAGCATGACGAATATGTGCAGCAACCTGTTTAAGCCTGCTAACAACAAACAATACAAAGCAAAACCATGAGAGTTCACGGAATATCATTCAGCACTTGGTGCTCCAATCACTCGGACGATCACGAAGCGAAATGGTGCCGTGAACTCTACCCGTGGGACGTCTTCGTGAAGACAGAATACCGAGACAAAATGCTTAGTGTGCCGCAGCATATTGCGTCCGGCGCTGAGCGGTTCGTAGTCACCATTCAAAATCGACTTCAAGGCTCTAATGGTCGTACAAGTTGGCTAGTCAAGATCACAACGGCACCAGCCAGCCGTCGTAAGCTTTGGGAACACCGTCAATGGGACGATGTGTTCCAACTGGTGTTAGCGTCGGACGGCCATTTCATAACGCTGTTCACTCAAGAGAAGGATCCGTCAAAGGAACTCGTTCGTCAGTTCTTTCAGGGGCGGTTGATAACCAACTCCGCTAGATCGTTGCCGGTATCCGCATTGCTCTTTCGGTCACTCGTCCTATATGCCGCTGAGGACGTGTTCGGCCCGCTGGATCGTGGCTTGGTTCTCCCTACGCCATCCAGTGACCACGACGAGCTACGCCATACGTCAGCCGAAACAGATTCGACTTGGGTGCCTTTCTTATCACGCGGCCTAGAACTATGGATATCCTACGCATTTGCCGAAGAGAAAGCTCATCGCGTAGGGCTGATGAACTTCTCAGCAGCGGCCCGGCTAATTGTGGTGTATTGCCAGCCAACTTTCTCCCAACACCAGCGTTGCAACGCCGCTAACGTGCAAGTGCTTTCGCTTCAGGAATTTGTCTCGCTTGGTGCCGGACCGGGTCGATTCAATTTCCTGCCGCAGGCGCGTCTCCTGATAAATAACCTGCATCTTGAGAATGCTGAACACCGTGAGCCACAGCTGCCAGCGTCGAACCTCCTTGCAGAGATTCAATCAGGACAGTGCAAGCCAATCAAGATTGAGACATCTGAATTACGAGAAGCAAAGGCGGGGCTGGGAATCGTAATAGTAAATGCTTCAGATGTAGCTTACCTATGCGCATGTGCAAATCTCATCAACGCGGCATTGAACAAGAAAATTGGTAATTATGAAGGTTCAGTCAGGTTATCGAAGGATGTCTACACCTTCAAATCACGTTTAGCCCTCTCTCTTGCCAAAGTGACGGACCTTAACATACCGGAAGTGGCGCTTTTTGTTGCCGAGGAAAACCTCGTGTACGTGAAAGTTGGCAAGGTGCAGTTCAGCTTTCATTCGATTCCTCGAATTTCTGCCTTAGAGGAATACGCGAAGTCTGCTCGGAACATCCCACAACAATGGAATGGTGTTAGGCTTCAGCCGATCGCTGGACTTGTCCTAGCTTGGGCACGAACTTGGCTTCGAGAGGATAGTGCGTAAAATTTCGAACTCTTAATCTGGGGCCTGCCACCCCAACAAAATGAGCCCCCATTTTGCACTTACGTAGCTCGACTAACCCATTCAACCGAGCTTCACATCCCGCCACATGCCTAGTTGCATACCTAATTAATTCGCCCGTTGTTATTGCTCGCATGGGCTCTACCCCTGCAACTTCGAGTACGCAGTGAATTTCAAAACTCCGGTTACGCAGAGACTGGATCTCACGAAATTGAGTTGCTATACATAGCGCCCTTGCGCTCGGTGGACTTTTCCATCACCGGCCGCAGCGATGCATCGTGATAGCCTTTTTCGAGGCCGAGCGCGTACTTCTCGAATGCGATGATCCACTCGCTCGGACGAGCGCGTACTGCTGGTTCGCCGGCACCATCGCGCAGCGTGCGGATCAAGAGCGACTTGATTTCAAAAGTCAGATGACTCCAGATCAGATACCACGGTCCCGCCGGGATCGCCCCGTCGCGTCCTGGCGCCGCGCCACCATTGCCATATGGAAAGTGCCCCCAGCGCAGGTTCTGAACTACCGTGCCACCGCCGACAAAATCGTAGGGGTGACGACCAAGCATCAGACAGCGAAATATCAGGATGGCAAGCGAAAACAGGTCACTCTCCTGCGTCCGGCGAACCTGAGCCAGACTCACCCCGTGATGCTCGGGTGGAATCATGTCGGCAGCGCCGACCACGCAAGGGAACAAACGGCCTTCTACCATCACTTGATAACTGTCGCAGTCGATCAGCGTCACCGTGCCGGTAGCGTAATCGTACAAGAAGTTGTTGAGGTTGATGTCTCCCAGACACACGCCAGTTCCATGAAGGCTCCCCAGAGTCTTGATGATCGCAACCAGATAGCGGACTACATCACTACGGTCTAGGTCAGGCGCATGTTTGCGGCAAAGCATCGGGTGCGCCAGCTTCGCCAGCGGCACCCCGCTGGCGCGGCGCATCGCGTAGCCGCACCAGGCGCCGTACTCGTCGTAGACAGAGATAGCCGGCCAAGCCAGCGCAGGAGTATCGAAGCGCTGGCGTAACCCCACCATGGCATCGACCTTCTCGCGCAGCTGTTCGCCACGCCTGACGAGCAATTCTGGGTGATAAAGCTTCACCACCACCGAAGGTTTGGCAGACAGCACATGCACTGCGCCTTCCCCGCCACTGGCGATTTCGTCGCCGATCGCCTGCGTCTTTCCGGCCTTGTCGAATACCTGCATTGTTTTCTCCATGAACGTCATTCCCATACAACGTGCAACGGAGCAAGAATTTCAAAACACCGGATGGGATGCTCGTACCAAGAGTGCCGTACCCGCATGAAATGCGTCGACCAGGATTTTGAGACTGTACTATCGATCGAAGTCTAGCCAGCACAGTAATTCAGATTTCTTCACCGGCTCGACGATGCCACACATCAAGCGAAGGAGTCGATTGCACCGGTGGCTATCCAATATGTCATAAGCAACAAAATCTAGGTCCGCATGCGCATGGGCTGAGGCAGTTTCCGTTAGGTGCTGATTATAGAGTTGCAGGTCTGTTGCCATCTTAATGTCTAAATTTCTCCAGTGACCATGCAACGTGCAACACCCGCCAGATTGAAAGCCGTAACGACCGTGCCATCTAATCTGCGTTGATTTTTGAAATTCGTCAGACCTCCTCCGTTGCATGGTCAGGAAACAATCAACAGGGGGCGAAGATGCTGCAGTCGGCGAAGGTCAAAGCGATTTACAGGGAGCTGCGTCAGGCGGTTGGCATGAAGGCCACAGCTTCCGAGGTGCTGGCCTGCGCCGCCTCGCTGGTGGAACTGTTTTCGCTTGAGGATGACATGCCGGCATATGACCTGAGGATGGGACGACAGCCGTTCGACATGGTGCCGGTGGACGTGGCACTGGCAGACGGCGGATGGCGCACCCTGAGCAGGGAGTGGAGCCAGATGGGATGGGAAACCAGCGATAGCTGCGGTGGCACACACCCTAGCGAGTGGCTGTTGTCATGAAAAATGGAGAAAAGCAATGAAGGCATTACGTTACGGACTGGCTTTGGCGGCAAAGGAGCATCTTGCGGCCGGGCAACCTATTACCAGGCTTGAGGCAATGGTTCTTTATGGCGTCGCCAATTTGCCTGATCTCGTCAAGGAGATGCGCCGCCATGGATTCGTCATCGAGTCCCGCCTCGTTACATACGCGGCGGCGGCGGCAAGGATCAATCGTCATGCGGTATTGCAGCCTCCGCCCAACCTCCCTGCCAGAGAAATCCAGCTGACCGAATACTGGGTGAACAAATGAAACGAGCCTTCAACCGTCTCCAGAAGCGCGTTCTCGCGTGGCGAGCAGCGGGACGCTGCCAGCATTGTGGAGCGGTGCTCGACAAAGGATTCCACGCTGACCATGTCGTCTCGTTCTCGCGTGGCGGAGCGACAGTCACCAACAACGGGCAGGCGCTCTGTGCCGCCTGCAACCTGAAGAAGGGTGCGAAATGAATCTGAAACTACGTCCCTGGCAACAACAGGCGCTGCAAAAGGCGATCACGTGGCTTGTGCAGAAGCGGGCCGACCGCCACTTTCTGATCAATGCTGCGCCCGGCGCTGGCAAGACGCTAGCATCCTGCGCTATCGCCCAGACGCTGATCGAACTCAAGGAGATCGACCGTGTGATTGTCATCGCCCCGCGTTCTGAAATCGTAAGCCAGTGGGCAGATGATTTCCGGAACGTTACCGGTCGACATATGGGCAAGGTCACAGCCCGAGACGGCGACATTGGCGCACTTGGTATCGATGTCTGTGCTACATGGGCAGCCGTACAAGGTCTGCTGCCAGAACTTCAGGCCGTGTGCAGAGCAGCCCGCGTGCTGGTTATCTGCGATGAACATCATCACGCTGCTATCAAGGCAGCCTGGGGAGACAGCACTGACAATGCCTTCGCCGACGCCAGCTTCGTGCTTGTCCTGACTGGCACACCGATCCGTTCTGACGGTGGCCAGTCGATCTGGCTCGCTTACGACGACAATGGTGCCATCGACCATCCTGATGATGGAACATACACGCTCACCTACGGCGATGCGGTAGACCTGGGCTACTGCCGACCGGTGACCTTCCATCGCCATGAAGGAAAGTTTTCTGTCGATCTTGATGACGGCCACACGGTGCAGATTTCCGGTCACCAGAAGGCGGAACTTCCTGATGGCCTGGCTCGTATTCCTGGGCTGCAAACGGCACTCGACTTTTACCGTCTTGCACGCACGCCGCAGTATGAGCGCAACGGCAAAACGCCACTTATGGCAGGATACCAGGCAACGATGCTTGAGTGGGGAAGCGCGAAGCTCACCGATCTGCGCCACCGCATGCCTGACGCTGGTGGCCTGGTTATTGCACCGACGATCGAAATGGCCGAATACATGGTCGATCTGATCGAGATGATCGAGGGAGAAAAGCCGCTGCTCGTGCACAGTCAGCTGGCTAACCCGGAATCGCGTATCCGCGCGTTCCGTAACACCAACAAACGCTGGCTTGTATCGGTGGCAATGGTATCTGAGGGCGTTGACATTAAACGGCTTCGCGTTCTGGTCTATCTGCCAAATGCATTGACCGAACTCGCATTTCGCCAGGCTATCGGACGTGTAGTGCGCACTGCCGGGCCGGATGACGATACACGAGCCTACGTGGTCATGCCGTCCTTTGACACCCTCGAGACCTTCGCGCGGCGTGTAGAGGAGGAAATGCCGCAAGCTGTGCGCACCCAGACCAGCGACCCAAAAACAAAACGTTGCCCTGCCTGTAACCTGGAATGCGCACTCGGCGACCACACATGCTCAGACTGCGGGCACGAATTCCCGGTCGCGCCACAGCGGCTCAAGTCATGCAGTGATTGCGGAACACTTAACCCGGTGACAGCGGGGTCCTGCCATGCCTGCGGTGCCAGCTTCACCCAAAGCTTCATGCTGACTCTCGACGAGGCCCTGCGTACAGGGGCCATTGTTCGTGGCATGGACATCGACGAGGCCGAGGTTCTGGCTGCTGAAGAAATCGCTCCTGCAGTCAGAAATATGATCCTTAAAAGTGGCGATTCCAAGCTCGTAAAGATTCTCCAAACGCTGCCAGACGAAAGCTGGGCAAGGCTCAGAAAGATACTCGTTGCTGAGTGAGTTACCATAACCAGCTATCATGCACACTGCTAACCTACACAAGGAAGCCTCGATGAAGTTTATTCACACCGCCGATATTCATCTCGACAGTCCACTATCCGGACTATCGGCCTATCAGAATGCGCCGACCGATCTGTTGCGGACGGCTACCCGCGACGCATTCTCGAACCTGGTGACCGATGCGATCGATGAAGCCGTGGATTTCATGATCATCGCCGGCGATCTTTATGACGGTGGCTGGAAGGATTACAACACAGGAATCTTCTTTTGCCGCGAGATGGGCCGACTACACGCAGCCGGCATCCCGGTTTTCCTGGTTTTCGGTAATCACGATGCTGAAAGCGAGATGACTAAAAAATTGTCTCTACCGCCGAACGTCGTCGCCTTCCCGTCGAATCGGGCGCACACCCATCGCATCGATCACCTCAAGGTCGCGCTTCACGGCCAGAGTTTCAAGAATGCTGCGACCACTGACAATCTCGCCACTGGCTATCCGGCTACGATCGACGGCTGGCTCAATATCGGTGTCCTGCATACTGCCCTCGAAGGATACTCGGCACATGCCAGTTATGCGCCTTGCTCGCTTGCCGAATTGCTCGCCAAGGGTTACGACTACTGGGCACTGGGTCACGTACACGAGCACGCTGTACTGCACACTGACCCATGGGTCGTTTTTTCCGGCAATCTTCAGGGCCGGCATATCCGCGAAACCGGTGCACGTGGTGCTGTCATGGTCAGCGTCGAAGAAGGTCAGATCGTCGCTGTCGAACGTATTTTTACCGATGTCCTGCGCTGGCATCGCCTTGATGTCGATGTAAGCGCGGCGGATGATCTCGCCTCTGCCGTCCGAACCGTGAGCCACGATTTCTCCAAGTTGGTAGAAACAGCACACGATGGACTTCCGATGGCTGTCCGCGTCGTTCTGAATGGCCGTACCGCAGCGCACGGCGATCTGTTTGGCAGTGAATCTCAGTTGCGAGCCGAGATTCTGGCTATCTCTGCATCATTGGCTGGCGACCGCGCCTGGATCGAAAAGGTTCGTGTTGAAACCACTCCGGCATTCGATGCTGCCTCGGTCCTGGAACGTGCTGATGCGATCGCCGACCTCCAATCACTGCTTGATCACGCACCATCCGACCCGGCACTGCTGGCTAGTCTGACGGAAGATCTGCGCTTCATCGTGGATCGTACTCCGCACGAACTGACCGAAGCGCTCCCACAACTCAAAGCGATACGCAACGGCGAGGTCGGACCGATCATCGAGTCCGTTGTGCCCGGGCTCATCGCTCATCTGATCAAGGCAGGCTGACTCAATGCGCATCGATAGACTAGATCTTTCCCGTTACGGCAAATTCACCGATGTAACAATCGATTTGCCAGTTTCAAAGCGCGATTTCCATCTCATTGTCGGTTCAAATGAAGCCGGCAAGTCAACCTTTCGCGATGCAATTACCGACCTTCTATTTGGAATCGAAATGCGTTCCGCGTATGATTTCCTGCACCCCAAGGCAGAGTTGAGACTCGGCGCTGCAATCTCCCACAGTGGCAGCATCCTCGATTTCCAACGCGTAAAAAAGGCCAAATCTCTTCTCGATGCGCAGGGTACAGTCATTTCAGAGCAGGCTCTGACAAGTTTTCTCGGAAACGCAGATCGTGGTTTTTTCGACCACATGTTCGGCCTCAACCACGATCGTCTTGTATCGGGCGGCAACGAGATACTCAAGGCATCTAATGATGTCGGTCGAATACTCTTCCAGTCTGCGACCGGAATCGCCAGCCTCGGGTCGGTGCGCGACGCTCTGGAGGAAGAGGCGGATAAGCTCTGGGCTCGCCGTAAGTCCGGTGACCGCGCCTATTATGCAGCAGCCGACGAATTAGCTGCCGCCGAGTCGGCCCTGAAACTGGCAACTGTAAAGACGCGCGACTGGAGCGATGCACGGGGAAGTGTTGATAAAATAGAACGTGAACTGACCGAACTAAAGGAGACCTTCCACACCCTGGAAACCGATCGCGTTCGCCTCGAACGTATCCGTCGCGTAGCACCTTCAGTGCATGCGTTCACAGGGAGTTCGCATGAACTGGCGACACTCGGCGAAGTAGCCAATCTCCCGCAAGATGCAACGGCAGCGCTCACTTTGGCAGAAACTGGAATCGCGACCGCAGCATCACAGCAGAAGCTTGCACGCGAACTTGCCGAAGAAGCGCGAACGGCTCTCGAACGAATCTCCATCGACGAAGCCGCATTGCGTAACGCCGAGGCCATCGTAGCCTTGGCAGAGCGAGCTCAACAAACCCGTTTCCATGATCGCGACATCGGCAAGCGTCAAATTGAGCTCGAAGGTCACTGGCAAGGTGTCACCAATGCAGTCAGGCAACTTGGCTGGCCAGTCGCAGATGAAGCAACAATCGAGACCAGCCTGCCTCCCCTGCCGGTGCGCAGCACTATTGCCAACCTGGTCAAGCGCCACGGTGTCATTGAGCAGCTACTGGCATCCGCCGCCGAATCCGAGCAGGCGAAGATTCGCGAAATCAGCGGGATCACAACGCAGCTGGAAGGACTAGCCCAGATCAACGCATCTCCAGAACTGCGCGCCGCGCTTGATACAGCGCTGGGCTTAGGAAATTTAGAGGCCACACGCAAACACGAAATCTCCAAGGCGGCCAAGACAAAGCGTGATTTACACTCTGCCGAAGCACGACTGGGCTTGTGGCGCCTGGATTCTTCCGAGTTGAGCAAGCTTGTACTGCCATCAGTTGAAACTGTCCGACAACTGCGCATTGACTTCGACCGGCTCAATTCTGAGCGCCTTAGTCTTTCAGCACGAAAGGCTGACCTTATCGTTGAAATCGGTGAGCTTGAACTGGAAATTTCACAATTCCGAAACTCTCGCCAAGCCGTTACGCTGGATGATCTTTCCACTGCCCGAAATGAACGAGACAGCGCGTGGACAGCAATCAAAAGCGGCGAAACACCGATCGCCGAAGGCTCTGCCGATTATGAGAGCCATATCCTGAATGCCGATGGGCTGTCCGACAGGCGCCACGATAAAGCTCAGGAGGCAGCAGAACTTCAAGCCAAAATCGATGAGCTATCGCGTCGGCGCTTTCAACTCCAAGAAACCGACAAACGACTTTCGGCCACTGACAGCGAGATCGTCGCAGTCCAGCAGGCCTGGGCCACACATGCGACAGCACTGGGCTTCCCGAACATGCCACTGCTCGCCTATGAGGAGTGGCGACTGGCACACGCAGAAGTGATCACTGCCGTCGAAGCAGTCAAACAGGCGGAATCCGACTCAGAGCAACTCGAGTCGTCAATCTATACTGCCAGAATCAGGCTGGCTAACGTCCTGACAGCAGTTGCTCAGCCTGCGGTGAATGAGGATGGTATTGATGTGCTGATCGAGGCTGCAAAGGTGCTGGTTGAAGAAGCCACGGCTACCAAGGCCCGCCGAGAAGAATTACAGAGGCAGAGTGACAATTCTAAAGAGACGCTGGCCACCCTGTCCGACAAGCTTACGCAGGCGCAGAAAGCACACAACGAATGGCAAACATCATGGGACAACATTCTGACGAAAGCGGGCCTCTCTGCAGACACGGATATCGGGGCTGCGGAGGGTGCACTTGCGCTGTTTGAGTCCATAGACAAAGGACTCGTGACTATCCAGGAAATCCGAAGAGCGCGCATTGAGACGATGCGCAAAGATCTCGATGACTTTGGGCGCGAAGCGCTTACCCTTGTCCAAGCCATGGCACCAGAACTTAATGGCCGTGGATCTAATGATATCGCGGTGGAACTGTCAAATCGGCTGGCCTCAGCGCGTGATGACCGGAAGGAAGCTGATCGTCTCACTGTTGAATTCCGCCGATTCGACAGCCAAATAACCGAAGCGCAGCAAAGTATCGATGCTGCGGAAGCCAGTATCGCACCGCTGATGAGTATTTCTAGCAGCACGACCCGCGACGCGCTGCGTGCGGCGATTGCACGATCAGATACGCACCGCACGCTGATAGCCACCATCGAGGAAGCTAGGCGCGCTGCCGAGGCCAGTGGGGATGGGCTGAACCTGGCACAACTGACCATAGAAATTGAAAGTGCCGACATCCCACAGATCGCCGTGCGGCTTGGCGAAATTGCGAGCGAACTCGAGACGGCCCGGAATCATCAGGCCGAACTCGCTGCCGAACTCGCTACTGCCAATGCGGCACTCGGCAAAATCGCAGGCAAGGACGATGCTGCTCGCGCTGAATCAGCACGCCAAGATGCACTTGCAAAGATGGCTGACGCCGTCGAGCGTTTCATCAAAGTGTACACCGCTGGCCGACTTTTACGCTGGGCAATCGACCGTTACCGCGAAACCAAGCAGGGACCGATGCTAGCCCAGGCAAGCGAGATATTCTGCAGGCTTACCCTCGGCTCCTTCGCCAAGCTTGTTGTCGATTTCGAATGTGATCCGCCAACACTCGACGGTATGCGCCCGGATGGCAAGACGGTCGGCATCGCAGGCATGAGCGACGGCACTCGCGACCAGTTGTACCTCGCATTGCGCCTTGCAGCCTTGGAAATGCACATTAGTCAAGCTCACGCCCTTCCATTCATCGCCGATGACTTGTTCATCAACTACGACGACGATCGTGCCAGAGCCGGCATCGAGGCATTGGCCAAGCTTTCAGAAACCACCCAGGTGATTTTTCTGACGCACCACGAACATCTCGTACCTGCCGTAAAGGCAGTATTCGGCGAGGCGGCGAGCATAGTTGAATTGAAATCACATTGATATATCCGGACGCTGGCGCCCAACTAATAACTGTTGAACCTTACAAGGAGATTGGTGATGGCAAAGAAGTTTACTGAGAAAGGTTTCTGGGGAAAACTATCAGATCACGCTGTTGACGCAGGAAAGGATGTAGTGCTCTCTGGATTAAAGCTGTATTTTGCGGCAGTTGAAAAGAGCGCACCTGTTTGGGTTCAGGGCGTCGCTTTTGCGGCACTTGCATATTTCATCTCTCCAATCGATGCTATTCCCGACTTCACTCCTGGCATAGGTTACGCTGATGATGCTGGAGTATTGGCTACTGCAATTGTTTCTTTGCGTGCATACATAACGGCTGAAGTCTCACGGCAAGCAAAGGCAAAATTGAAAAACTGGTTCAGTTGATCTGGGGAAAAACCCCACTTTCTCTCACAATTGACTTGCTGTGTTTCCCCTTCAGAGCGTTACTGGTATACCGCCACAGTGGTCGTGGCGGCTTTAACAGGAGCGCATCATGACCAAATCTTCTCCCAGCAAAGCAGCACCGGTTAGCGGATCCACCGCATCCAAGCCAGCCGCATCCCAATCCACGCGTCGCAAGCTGGCAACACCGTCTTCAAAACTCAAGCTAGCCATTCATCCGGCTCGCTGCGTAACCCCAAAGCAGCTCAGATCAAAGCCTGCCACAAAGCGGTCGTCCATAGTCAATTGAATTCAGACGATGGCGACCGGCCGCTGAGGCCGAATTGCAGGCAGCCGTCAAATTTTCTCGACCGGCTGCTTTATGAACTTATTCTGTTGAAAAACTCTTTTTTCAGGCGCCTTGAAAAAATTCTAGCCGCTTAGATCGATTTTCTCTTGATGGACGTACCGGGGGTCATGTGGAACATGATCGTTCACTGCAGAGTGCTTAACTCCTCCACAACACAGGTAGTTGATTGCCTTCTTTGAAGGTAGCAGCATTTGGCATATTTTTAGCACCCCTCAGAAAAAGAGTTTTTCAACACAATATGAACTGTAAGCCGCTATTGCCCATGAAAACATCATCAGGCAGTTGTGGTCGATAGTACTCAGTAGCCATTTCGAATAACAACCATTCGTCAATGCTGGAATCCACTGGAATAGGTGGCGGGTTTGCGATCGTTATGAGTGGCAATTTTCATCGGAATACGCAGTTGGCTCACAATTCATTCTCGTAATGCCCACGCATCCTTCGGCTCTCTCAATAATTTCCCCAGGATTGTCCATTGCAGATGGGCTGCCGGGTTCTACTTTTCCGAGAAAAACTGGTTGCTGCTCTGTATCGTTTTACCTATGGATGACGTGGCTACAAGCCGCTTCCCATCTAACCATAGGAGAAAATCATGCAGATCAGTACAACCAAAGAACGGATCGTTTCTCACCTCGCGCTGGTAGCTGGCGCTGCCGATACTCGCGGCACGATCCCCATGCTTGGCATGGTGTTACTCAAAACAACGAATAGCGGGCAACTCTCCCTGCTATGCAGTGATACCGGGATGTTGGCGCGGGCGCTATCTCCCTGCGAGATCAAGTCTGGCGGGGAAATCGCCGTTGACGTGCGCCGTTTCCACGACCTGATTCGGGCGGTGCCGGATAAACAGGACATTGAAATCAGCGTCGAGGGCAAGGGTACGCTGCTGGTCAAATCCGGTCGTTCTCGTTTCCGTCTACCGACTCTGGCTGCCGCCGACTACCCCCGCATGGTTCAGGCCAAGGGGGAGCGCATGTCCATTACGATGGCGGCACATCGCCTGTCTGAAATGATTGGGGATGTATCCAGTTCGATGAGCAGCGCCGATCTGCGCGTATTCCTCAATGGTGCTCTGTTCAGTTTCGACAAGGATGGCTTGTGGCTGGTCAGTACGGACGGCAGCCGCATGGTCGTGTCCCATGAACCGATTCAGGGAGCCGATACGCTGGCTCCGCGCAACGTCATCGTGCCGCGCAAATCCGCGCTCCTCGCCAAGAAGCTGCTGGCTCAAGGTGGCAACGTGACCCTGACCATCGGAGCCAAAGACGTGCAGTTTACCTTTGAGGATTCCACGGTGCTGCTGGCCAACGGTATTGACGGCGCGTTTCCAAATTGGCGCGGCGTTATTCCGGCAACCAAAGACACCGTGGATATTGCCACCAACCGCTTGCGGGATGCCCTCGCCATGCTTGGTGCGACCATTGAGGACGGCCAGAACAAGGACGTTCTCAAGAAGAAGGTTGAAATCACTTTCACCAATAGTCTGACCGCCATTTCGCGGGGCGATGCCGGACGCTGCGAGGTTGACTCTGTATCCACCTCGAACACGCCCTGCGAAATCGGCTTCAACATCGACTTCCTGTCCGATGCGGTCAATACCATCGGCTCCTCTGCCGAAGGCATCCGCATCGGGTATTCCGGCTCTGCCGGGGCAATTACCGTGCGTCCAAAGGACATGGAATATCCCCTCGCCGTTGTCATGCCCCTGCGTTCCTAAACCGTTAAAATTAATCCAGCAAATCGGGTTTCAGATAGGCAAAATGTCTCTGTAACCCGCACCAATAAAGGAGATTCGCAAATGTTCAAAGCACTTCAACCGCTTTTGGCGGAACGCAGCATCCATATCCTGTTGTCCTCGGCAAAAGATGGCCGCATCAGGGTCTATATCGAGCCGGTCAAGACGAGCGACAAGGAAGATTCGGCCTTTGTCACCCCATTTTCCTGCACATGTATGCCAGAGGAACTGGATGCCGAACTGGCCGATGCCCTGTCCCAATGGCTCACCACCCGCAGCACCGTGACCTCTTCCTTGAGCGAGGCGCTGGCAGCGGCGGAAGCAGATGCCAAAACGGCTGCCGATGAAGCCAAGAAGAAGGCTGTCGAAAAATCCAAGAAGCCGACTCTGGGCAAGGCCAGTACCCCTACCCCGCCGAAGGTCGTGGCGGCCAAGCCCACCACGCCGTCCCTGCTGGACGATCTGCCGGAGACAGGTTGCTGCGGTACTGGTGGTGAAAATGAAGAAACGGGCGAAGAACTGGATGCGGTTCTAGCCACGGCACCGGCTCCGGTCGATGACGTGGTAGCGGCGGTTCCTGTCCCTGTGAAGGACGAGGTGGTCACGGCAGCGCCAGCCCCGGTTGCCGCTGCTCCCGAGGCTGCTCCGGCCCCGGCGACTGCCGCCAGTGTGGTCACGACAGCAGAGGTGACTCAAGACCTGTTCTGAGCCGTTTTTCACTTTACGAGAATTTTTTCACCTACTTTGAGAATAAGGAGATTTTCATGGCTTTGACCGCAACCCCCACAGTTCGGCGCTTTCTATTCAATGGTCGAATTTTGCCTGATCCTGATCCACAACTCACCCCTGAACAGGTCAAGACGTTCTATTCTGCGATTCATGGCGACCTCGTTAATGCCGCAGTTGAAGGCGGTCAGTTCGAGGGTGATGCGCAAATTTGGGAATTCAAGCGCAGCGTTGGAACCAAGGGCTGAAACATGAAGCGCGATGCCTTTGAGGTAATGATCGAGGCCGTTCTGAGTGACATGGTGAAGGGGCAGGCAAAACCTTCGGCAAAGCGTTCTCGCGGCATCGGCGGCCTTCGCTACGGCCCTGCCGAGCGTGACGTGGCAGGTGTCGTGCGGGAGCTTGCACAAGCTCACAATCGCGCCAAAGTGATCGTAGCGCCCTCCCCTGAGTTTGTGCCGCCATGCTTCTGACCCTGCCCACCTTCGCGCCGGAAGTCCCGGCGATCATCGAGTTCGCCCCCGCAGGAGAGCGTCACTTGCGGCTGGTGCTGGCCATGAGCCAAATGGGAATGATCGCTGACGATGACCTGGCTGGTCTGCGCCGGACGCGCATGAGTGCAAGCGCCATCCGGGTGCTGATCGAGAAAGGTTGGCAACGCGCTGTTGGGGACGATTACGAGTTCCGCCTGATTTCCGCCTACGCCAGACTGATCCTTCCCAATACCTCTGGCGACGAGGAATTCACCAGCGCAGATAAGGAGCCGCTAGTCGGCGTGGCGATCAATGCCGACCGCCCTGAGTGGATTACAGTTGGACGCGCATTTGAATCCATCGAGAACGAGTCCCCCGGCTTGGGCCGCACGGCCTTGGGCTATCTGGATCAGGTGCTAGTGCGCTTCGGCTGCCCTCATACCCCCTCCGGCATCTATGAGATGGCTCAAAATATTTACTGGATGGGTGAGGACAACGAAGATTTGGTGATCGAGGAAATGGGCGACGAGGACGCTGACGTGCCGCGCCGTGACGTGCTGTTCGATGGCGTTCCTGAATGGGCTTTTAACGGCTATGCGCCAGAACTGCCACGCGTTGAGCCTGATGACTTTGCGGCTCACGCCGAGCGTCTTTCTGACCGTCCTGTTGGCCGCCTGATGTCCGCCCTTCTGAAATTGCACCAGATCAATTCCATTCAGGGCGTGTTTCTGGATACCCCCGAAGAAGAAAATGAATATGGGGAGGCTTCTTATCCCAACGAGCCGCCTGTGGTGATCGAGTGGGATGAAGATGGGCAGTTCAATCAGATCATTGATGACCATCATCGGTACGAGGACGAGCGCGGCGAATATCCGCCGTGGGTCGGATGTGTCATGTTCCGCCCCGATGTGGCAGGTATTCAAGAATCGCTCCCGCGCATTCGTCATACTGGACAAGTCCTCCGCGCCTTGGACGAGGCGCTAATTGCAGCCAAGGAACTTCATGATGAGCTTCGTAACACACGACCTTGATGCCCGCAGCGTGACGCTGCAAACCGCGATCCTGTTGTATGGTTCTGGCGGCGGCTACGAGCAGCTTCGCTATGCCACCATCCACCCGGTTGATTGCGCTCCCGGTGCTGCCCCGATCATCCGGGCTGGTCGTCCGGCAGACCGTGACAGCTTGCGGCAGGTCGCCGCCGGGCTTCTGGAGTCGAATCGCACCCGCTCCGGTGTTATGCCCGACACCATCTTGTCCGTTGGGCCTGAACACGTTGTCTGGTGGCAACGCCCCGGCAAGCGCACCTACTTCTTCAACACGCGAGTTACAGAGGAAGATCGGCATATCGCGGTAGGTCAGCGAAACGGGGAGGGTCTGACCCCCGGACTGATCTTCGCGGCCAAAGGCCAGAAAATGTGGGTTTTTGCGGTCAAGGGTGAAAATCGCCCTGACGCATCCACGCCGCTCTGCCATGCCCCGCTGATGAACGTATGGGATTCTGGAACCGTTTGTACGGGTTCCATGCCGCTACCCGACAGCACGATGGCGGATTCCGTGGCGAGGTGGGAGCGCGGCTTTTGGGAGAGCGCGTTCAGCCACCCCAACCACCCCAAACCAGTAAACTACAAAGGCGGAATCCACGCATTTTCCCGTGATCTGCTGGACGGCAAGTTCCGCAAGTTTCCAGAGCGTGTCCTGCGCCCCATTAAGGGCATGACACTCGGCCTGCTGGTAGACAAACTGGATGCCGACAGGATGCCCGACCGATGAACCAGCTTGACTGTGTTCTACAGGCGGTCTGCCCTACGGTCTGCTGTCCACGCTATGAACGCTTGACCCTGTTGGACAGCGATGGACATCGTTTTCTGATGGCAGAGGATGGAGTGCACGTTGAGGTGCTGCGACCTTGGCTGCACGTAATCTCCAAAGTGTCGGAGGTTGCCGTCAAGATGCCTTATGGACAAGTTCCCGCGCTGTTTAAGATCAATCTGCACCGCCGCGCCCTTGCTGCCGGGTTGCGCCGTTTCATCGGACGCGCCGCCGAGCTTGCCCCTGACGAACATGCGGCATGGCTCACTTTCGACCCCGACCAAGGTGTCATTGGCTACGTTGAGCCTCATGTCATCTCGCGTGGATGCGAACATATCCAGTATCGCCGCCCTGATGCCACGCCCTCTTGCCTCCCTGTGGTCGATTGCCACTCACACGGCGCTTTCCCCGCCTTTTTCAGCGGCACGGACGATAAGGACGACCGCACAGACGATGCCAAGCTGGCCTTTGTGGTGGGCAATCTGGATCGGCCTACGCCTTCCGTTGCGATGCGGCTGTCCATGATGGGACTCTCGATAGATTTATCAGAATTTGTGAGGTCAATATTAGATCATAGTCCTACCGCTACTGATGGCGGAACGGAGAACCAATCATGACCGAACCCGCTAACCTGCATATCCTTCCAGACGACATTCTGCACCGCCCGATCAAGATTCATGTGATCGGCTGCGGCGGCACCGGGTCGCAGTTGCTCCCGCGCCTGCCGTCCCTGTCAAAGTGCCTCATTGAGTTGGGTCACCCGCACGGGCTGGAGGTTTCGGTTTGGGACGATGACACCGTGGCAGAACATAACTGCCTGCGGCAAAACTTCTTCCTTCCTGATGTTGGCCATAACAAGGCATCGGTGATGGTGAATCGCATAAACGTGGCACATGGCTTGTCCTGGCAGGACAGGCCGGAACGCTTCACCCGCGACTCGATTCGCAGCTATGAGGCCGATTTCATCATCGGATGCGTGGACAGCAAGGCGGCGCGGCGTGAAATAGACGCCTTCGTTCGTGATGCCCATAACACGGTCTGGTGGATCGACTCTGGCAACGATGCTGTGTCGGCCCAAGTGATCGTGGGTCAGTACGGCAAGCGTATTGCCGATGACCCCATGCGCCTGCCCCTTGTGACCGAGCTTTACCCTGAGATTATCGCCGGGGATGACGACAACGCGCCCTCCTGCTCTGCGCGTGAAAGCATCATGCGGCAAGGCATCGGAACCAACGCGATGGCGGCATCGTGGATTTTCGCATGGCTTGCGGAAGCCTTGCGGAATGGACATATCGGTTGGAATGGTGTGTTTTTCAATCTGGAAAGTGGACGTGCATCGTCCATCCCGGTCAGCCCGGAGGCTTGGCGGTTGATCCGTCCGGCGGCGGTTGAGCAAGAAAGCCGGAAGGCTGCGTAGAAGTCGAGTGGGGAGTGAATGATGAACACTTGTCCGCGCATTCCCCCCTCTTAGGCGAGTTCCACGCGCCAAGATGGGTCAAGCGGATGGTTATAAATTGCAATTGAGTAAAGTCATTTTGGTAAACTAATTCCATGCAAATCGGCAATCGCTTTCGTTGTTACCCCACTCCTGCACAGGAACAAACCCTGTTGCAGTGGATCGGCTGCCAGCGGAATATCTACAATTCCAAGGTGCGCGAAGACCAGTATTTTCGTCGCTTTGCGCGGAAGTCTTTACAGCACGTCGGGCGGTATGCGCCGATAGACCAACAATACAGCCAGTTCAAAACCGAACTCACGCCCTACCTGTCCGAAGTACCGAGTGTCCTGCTGCGCAATGGCGCAGCGCTGTGGAAACAAGCCTATAGCCGGTATTTCTCCAAGCTGGGCGGTCGCCCTGTTATTCACAAGAAGATCGGCAAACAGTCGGTGTGGCTCACTTCAGAAGTGTTCAAGTTCAGTCCCGTTGTGGATGCCGCAACAGGCGAAATCACCGAGCACCAGCTTCACCTTGGCACCAAGAAATTCCCGGTAGGGGTTCTGGCATTCAAGGCGCACAAGGAATACCAGCCTCCGGCATCGCTGCATATCAGTATTCACGCCGGGCGCTGGCACGTCTCATTCAACTACGACGACAGCATCCCTGGGCCAACCGACAAGGATACCGCGGCATGGCTGATGCAGTTCAACGAAGACGAACTGTGCAAGATGACAGTCGGTCTTGATCGAGGCGTGGCTTTGCCCTTGGCCGGGAGTGATAAGCAGCAATTCGACTTCTCGAAGATCCAGAAACAACGCCTGCTTGCTCAAGAGCGGCACAAGAAACGCTGGCAACGGCGTCTGGCACGCCGCACCAAGGGTTCGTCAGGCTGGGTCAAGGCCAAACGTCGTGTGGCACATTACCAGTGCTATGGTGCCGACGTGCGCCGGGATGTGGCTCACAAAACCAGTCACACGCTTGCCAGCGATCCGAGATACAAACTGTTCGTGTTCGAAGCGCTCAAGGTCAAGAACATGACCAAGAAGGTCAAGCCAAAACAGGATGAGCAAGGCCGCTGGATCAAGAATGGTGCTGCCGCCAAGTCCGGTCTAAACAAATACATTCTGGCCTCGACATGGGGACAGACGAAAGTGTTTTTGCAGTACAAAGCTCGCCGTCAAGGCAAGCTGGTTATCGAAGTTCCACCGTTTTATTCTTCGCAGGAATGTGCCGAATGCGGCCACGTTCACCAGGACAATCGGGTATCACAAGCCGAATTCGTCTGCCTAAGCTGCGGGAATACTGACCATGCTGATCACAACGCGGCAAAGGTGATTACCATGCGCGGTGTCCGGCAATTGCTGGCTGGAAAATGTGTTCGGAAAGAGAAGACGCGGTGCGGAATTACCAAGAAAAAGGTAGGGGCGGAAGACTCCGAACCGGTTGCGGCAACGCAATCACCGCCTGGCAAGACTAAGGTAAGCCGTTTGGGTGGCAACACCCCTGCGCTCTGGTCGTTGACCCAGGAAACCCTCGCTACAAGACCACAGGGGCTTTAGCGGTGGGAAACTTCATTGTTCCAGTTGAAGTGCTGGATGCGGCCACCAAAAAAGTGCTGGTTGCTGTATCCGCAGAGAGCGAAAGCATGGCGCAAACCGTGGCCACTTCGCTGAAAAAAGTGCATCCCGATACCATCGTGCGCTACCGGGTACGCGGCAATCCCGGTAGTGATGCTTCGTCGTGGCTGATCGTCCTTGAACCCATCAGCCTTCGGTTGCCGCTGGAGGGCCAGGTCGTCATGACGAATCTTGGCGAGGCGTTCCATAAGGGCGGCATCTGGTTCAAGTGGTGGACGGAAATCCAGCGCGGAAGCCGGGTGGCAATACGGGATCAGTCCCGTATTACGCACTGGGAGAAAATCCAGCCAGATACGGTGGCGAGTCATTAAGGGAGTCTCTATCAGTGCGGCGGTCTGCCACAGATCGGGTTATCCACGGTTTCAGTGGACAAGCCTGTGGATACCTTTGCTCGATGGATAAATATCTCCATTGCAATCAGATAAAAATAGAATAATGCCTAATAAACAGGCGGTATTCAGGTTGATGACTGCGACTGGTCGCGGCATGAAAGGGGTAAACATGGCGCACGAATTCGAGCACCCGATTATTGGTCAGGAAGCTATATGCCCGGATGGTTTGGGGCGGGTTATTGCGTTTCAAGATGCGTTTCCTTTCCAATGGATAAAGGTGTCAACCTACGTGAACGATCGGCAATGCGAATGGGCTCCGCATAATGTCGAATTGATCGACCCCCGAATCTCGAATTAAGAAACCACACAGCGCCATTTTTCTTGGCAATTACTTTTCTGGCCGTCATGCACGGCTTTTTTTGCGCCCGGCGGACTCGAATAATTGGTCCGTTACGGATGGCGCGCATTGTCTGTTTTTTGGCGATTTGGCCTTAGAAATTCCAAACCTGGTGGGGCCGCTTGTTCATAATTAAAGCAGTTCAAAGGAGAAACAAATGGCCCGCCCGACCTTTATTGGCAACGTCATCCGGCGCATCGACATGCGATGCACCATGAACGGTTCAAACAAGGATTACCGTATCACCATCGCACAGGACGGCTCCACCGCCCTGTGCCGTGTCTATACGGAATATGGCCCGTCCGGTTCCCTGAAAAACGGCAAGGAATTCACGAAATCCCCCGTCTCCGAAGGCCTGGCGCACGCTGAGGCAGATCAGATTTGCCGCGACAAACAAAGCCAGCGCGATGCCTATACGGTCCTCAGCGACCATGCTTTTGCGGGTAACGCCACCCTAACGCCCCGGCCCGCCCCCAAGCCATCCCCGGCGCCGCGCCGTCCTCAAACCTCTATCAACGACCTCTCCCCGGCAAGCCGCGAAGTGCTGGCCACCCTTTTCTAAATCAAGGAGCGAATCATGAATCTCAATCTCGTAAAAGGCGTCACCCTCACCCCTCCCGTCATTGGTCGTATCACCATGGGACACACGGTTATTAAGGCCGATTCTAAAACATTGCCCGTCAAGGACGATCATTTCAGCCTGACCACTCTGGTTCAGGAAAAGCGCGATCGCTCCTGGGGCAAACATCCCCTACAGGCGCGGCACGCCAAGTCCGACGAAAAGCTCCGGGCAATTCCGGTGACAATCGCGTTCAACGATGTCAATCTCAACCTCAATAACCGCTTCAGCGCCTTCGACGTGAAGTCTGGCCGCGTGCTATGCGCCGGCAATGGCGAGAAGGCCCGGCGCGCCACAGAAGATGGCGTCCAGGATATCGCCTGCCCACGCCCGGAAGGTTGCGAATATGGCCAGCGCCAGCGCTGCAAAAACATGTCTCGCGCCTATTTCAAGGTCGAAGGGCAGTCGGACGAGCTGGGCGTGTTTATTCTGCGCACCACCTCTTACAACTCGCTTAACTATCTGGCCACGCGCTTGTCCGAGCTGCACGGGCTGACCGGCGGCCGAATCGCCGGTATGCCGATGATGCTGGTCATGGAGAGCAAGACCACCACCCAGTCCTTTCGTGAGCCGTTCCAGTTCGCTGACCTGGTGCAACGCCCCGGCATGTCCCTGCTGGACGCTATCAAGGAGGCGAACAGGTATCAAACCGCGATGTCCGAGGCTGGCTTGTCCCTCGAAGGGCTCGAAAAAGCTCTGAGCGATGGCTTGGCCAATGGCGACTTTGCTGACGAGATCGAGGACGTGGACGAATGGCTGTCTGACGACGATCTACTGACCGCCACCAGCCAGCAACTCCAGCATAGCGGCTTGCGCGGTCTGGATAGTCTGGCCGACAAGCTGAAAGGCGGCGAACCCCAGGGTGCAGATCCACAGGAGGATTCTGCTGGAGAGCAACAAGATCTGTTAGCAGCCTAAACCAGGTGCAGCATGGAAACCGATCGCGTCATTCTGTGCAGCACCCGCGGCGTCCGGCAGGAAGTAGAATTTATCCTGTCGTCCGTCGACGGCGGCGGCTATTGCATCAAGAGAGAACATCGAATCGCCGGATGCTACCCCAGGCCCGGGCCGTGTATTTCAACCCCGCTGGATAATTCAAATGCGGTGAAGTCAACCACTCCACCCAAGCCTAGCTGGTTGCTAATGGCATGATCGTTCGATAGACTCAATTCTCAATTTTATGCGAATTTCCGGCCCATGACGCAAATCGCCGACCTCTTTACCACTGCCGGCGCTGTTTTCTCGCCCTGCAAACGATACCGCTACCGTCTCTGGCGGACATGGGACGGCAGCAAGCCGCCCCTGGTCATGGTTATGCTCAACCCGTCCATTGCAGACGATGCCCAGAACGATCCCACCGTGGAACGATGCCAGCGCCGGGCGATAGCCATGGGTTACGGCGGACTGCAAGTGACAAACATTTTTTCCCTGGTATCAACCGATCCTGCGGCGCTCTATACCACCGAGGATCCGGTCGGCCCAGATAACAATGCGGCAATCCTGGACGCGATTAAGGATGCTGGGATGGTTCTGTGTGCTTGGGGGAACCATGGCGCTCATGTTGGCCGCGCCCGCGAAGTGGTGGACATGCTGCGGTCTGCAGGCGCTACGCCCCACTCGCTTGGACAGAACACCGACGGCAGCCCGAAACATCCCCTTTACGTGGCTTATGCCACCCTTTCAAAACCTTTCTTTCTCGACTAGCGGATCAGCCAGGCCGCCACTGCGCCGATGACGAATGCCACCGCCACGGCCCAAAGAGGGAAGCCGGCGGCCTGTTCGCCAGCCTGTTCCAGCAAGTCCGTCGCGGACTTCGCCTGTGCTTGAGCGGTGTTCCGCTCCTTCTCCAAAGACTCCATGCGCTCTTTGGTTAGGCGCAGCTCCTTGCCTATGTCGCCCTGTAGTCGCTGCCGGCGCTCGATCCTTTCCCTGACATAGCCGCCAGCCTGTGCTGGTGTGTTGGCGCTATAGTCTGCAACCAGGTCAAGCAGAGTGGCGTTGCCGGTATGTCCCAGCCCAACAACCCGGTGCGCTGTCTGGCCTGCCAGCGCCATTACAACCCGGGGGTCATCAAACACCTCGAAATCTCCAGAATCCCCTCCCCCGCGAATCATGATGAGCAGATCCGCGTCGGCCTGTGCAATGGACTTGGCAATGGCTACAGGGTCTAGCATATTGACCTGAATCGGATTGATCACCAGGACGCTTCCCAGTTTGTCCAGTTCGGCCAGGCAATCCCTCGATACCTGAGCGTGTGCCGAGGTGGACTGGATCATCGCCACCGTGATCGTGTCGTGAGCGGGAAACTCGTTGCGTACCATCCGAATGCTGCGCAACCGATCGAGCGTCATGCGCCCCTGGTCAGTCACCGTGCCTGTGGCGGGTGCCTCCTCCGCGCTTAACTGGATGTCCGCTACTGACAGCTTGACCTCGACTCCATAGGCGGTCGCGCGCGTGACGATTACCCCAGATGCAACGACCTGGTGGCCCGCCACAATGCCACGGCCGGAAAGCAACGAGGCTGGGATGTCTGCCTTGGCCTGTGCGCCGCCGTCATCCATGATCTTCACGTTGTAGTGCATCTTTCCGCTGACTTTGCCGGGGTCGGTCAGGCGGCCACGCAAACGCACCATTCCAGCGATCTCCGGCAAGTTTTCCTTCACCAGCCGATTGATGATCAGGTCGATATACTGCTGCAGTGTTCCTGGCGTGAACTCTGCGAATACTGGATCTTCCGACGACGTGTCGGTTTGCATCATGCCGCTCCTCCTTATATCCAAAATGGCGATTTCTCGGATTGCCTTACCAAAGATGTGGTCGTGGCACGCCTGTCAGTGTTGTGGCTTTCGTCTGCCTTTACAAACCACGAATCGCACCTACGAGGCTAGCATACCGGACAGGCCAATTCTGGCTTTTTATCCGTAACTGCACAGTCCATTGTGGACGCGCATCATTTCCGCTCAATCCAGTATTGGCGCGGCTTACAGGTAAACATATTTCAAACGAATTCGGTCTGTTTTGGCATCATGGAAACATAAAGAAAACGGAGATGCCGCCATGAATGCTGTTGCTGAAATTACCATTCCAGAACTGGAACCGATGGTTATTCCCACTCTCTTGGAGTTGTTCGGCAACCTGCATTGCCGCCCAGACATCCCCAACGAGGTGTACCACGCAGACCGCACCTGTGTTTCGGTGTCTGGACTGAAGCAGATTTTGCGCTCGCCAGCTCATTTTCAGGCGTATCTGAGCGGGTCTTCTCGCAAGGAAACGCCCGCCATGTTCATGGGAACGGCTATCCATGCGCGGCTGCTGGAACCGGATCTGTATGCCGGTGATTACGTGACGGCACCTTCCTGCGACAAGCGCACCAAGGATTACAAGGAATTCGAGATCGCTCATGCCAACCTGAAGATACTGACACCGGAGCAAATGGTGACCATCGAGGGTATTGCCCATAGCGTTAGCCTCCATTCTTCTGCGGCCACCCTGCTTCGGGCCGGGCTGGTGGAACACACGATCATCTGGCAGGACGAGGAAACCGGGATATGGCTGAAGATCCGCCCGGATTGCCTGTGCGTCGATTTTGACACCGGCATCTGTCTGGACGTGAAGACCACCGAGGATGCCTCGCCGTCGGCTTTTCCCCGCGCGTGCGTGAACTACGACTACGACCTGCAAGCAGCGGTGTACCTCGAAGGTTTGCGTCATGTTTTCAAGCGCGACTTCGACTTCGCCTTTCTGGGTTGTGAGAAAGAGGCTCCTTACGGTTGCGCGCTCTACGGCGCACCGATGGAGATGCTGGAACGTGGAATGCGCCGTTTCCGCGAAGCGCTGCGCCTGCTGAAAGAGTGCCGGACAGCCGGGCAGTGGCCGTCTTATCAACCAGCGGGCGATTACGCCATTCTGGACTGGCCGCGCTGGGCTTGCTGAATCTAATTCCATCTGTTGAGGAGAATTCCCATGCTGGACCGCCAACACACCCAGACCATAACGGTCGGCGACGCTTCCGTCACGGCTAGTATTTCGCCGTGCTGCCGGATGTATCCCGGCCACGGCTTGCAAATCCGTGTGGCCCTGTCGAACGGCGGGTCGGCCTATGTTCATGACGCTGCAAAACCCTTTGACCAATCCTGTGAGGCCGATGTTGATCGCCTTCTGAAGCGGGTTCGCGTGATCCACTGCTCCCGCTGCGGCGGTCAAGCGTTCGACCCCGCCAGCGTGGTTACCAATCGTAATAGTCTATGTGTGAGCTGCTTCCTGTCCGATCTGGATGCCGAATTTGCCGAGGCAAAGGCCAAGGAGCATGCGGAGATCGTAGCCTTGGAAGCCAAGATGAGCGCCTTCGTACTGGAACTGTCCGCCTGTGGTCGCTTCGACGTGCGGGTCAACGGCATGCGCATCGGCGTGGTCATTGGTGGCCGTCGGAAGTGGTGTGCCGAAACGGGCCGCCGGGTGATCGGTTATTTCTCCTCCCCTCAAAAAGCTGGACGAGCCATCGTGACAGATCGACGAAGCCAGCAGGATCAGCACAACAAAGGAAAACCTGATGACGCAGATACGTAAGCGTTTTCTCTCACGAGATAAACCTTCTTTCTTGAGCGTCCTGTAATAATGGCAAGGCGCTCAAGAAAGACCTTCCCGGAGGAAGGTCAAAGGTGGATCAGACTTCTTCTACGGAAATCTTCCCTTCGCCGTCAATGCTGACAGTAAAGGTGGATTCGCGCAGATTGGTCTTATTGTCTGCGTTGGCGCTGAGCAGACACTTTTTCATGGTTTCGATCTTCGATTCTCCGGCCAAAATAGCGACCAGGTTGTCGAATGCCTCACAATCGAGACTATTATCGGTTGCCATGTATGTGTCGTGCTCGTTCAGGTAGTCTGATGCCTGAAGCAGGACATGAGATGCCGATCCATATCCTTTGGGGACCATGAAGACCATCGTGCCCGACCAATTATCGGAACCCAGTGCTACCGGCTCTTTAATTTCCAGCGGTTGACCGTTCAGGACAATCACCAGCTTGTCGACCAGCTTGACCTTGCCGGAGGCATAGCATCCGGAGAAATCCTCCTCCGCCACGACCTTACAGCTGATATTCAGGCTGGCTTCATCGAGATCAAGGATATGACTGCGCGCCCAATGCCCTTGGGGGACATCGGAAACGAACAGCCATTCTTTCTCCTGGGCGTACAGGTATTTGGCAAACTCATTCCCGCTATCCTCATAGTCCAGTCCTTGGCATAGAACGAAAGCGCCGGACTCGACTTCTTCTCGGGTGACTTCGGCCTTGCTCGGGTGCATGAACTCGTTCCCGAAACCGCTCTTCACCGGGCAATCGCCCACGAAAGACAGGACGCTTTTCGGAAGCACAGGGATTTCGTTCATGATTTCCAGCGCATCGTACTTTTTCGCCACGTCCCAGTAGGCTGCGACAAACTCGGATGCGGAAATTACCTGCTTCTGCGCTTCCATGTGGGCAAGGCAGAGCGCACGGATTTCACGCCTGAAGTCATTTCCGGCCTTCTTCCCATCAATCAGCGCATCGCGGTCTGGCATGCGAGGTTGATACTGGTGGTGGTCAACATGAACGATCGGACGGGAATCTCTGCCATAGATTCTGTCATCAAACCCCTCCACTGTTACAGGCAGCCCTTGGCAGTAGACGATTCCATGGGGTTCGTATTCCAGTTGGTCAGCGGTGTGAATGCCCCGAATCGATATAAATCCGACCGGTGTATTCGCACCGTTGAGGTTTCCCGCCGCATGCGGCCTCGGCAGTTCTTTCCCCCGCCAGTAGACCGGGATGGCAAACCCTTTTGCGTAATCACGGATGGATTTTCCGATCTGTTCTGCTCCCAGCTTGCACCCGTGCAGCGTAAGTCGGGTTCCTCCGATGAAACTGGAGGGCTCAACGGCGATGTTCCGCTTGGCGATCAGATCCCCAGAGCTAAAGGTGATCTGACGACCGCGCGACTCCACCGTGACCTGTTCAGCGGCAAAGCTGACACTGAAAAATCCGATGCCGAAGGGTTTATCAGTTGCGATCGTTTCTTCCGACCACCCGGATTCAGCCACGGTTATCAGGGCGCGGAAATCGGAAATGCCGCATCCGTTATCCGAGATGACCAGCGAAGCTGTTTCGTCGTTAAAGTCGAGTTCCACGGACGATGCGCCGGCCCTTCGTGCATTCTGGATTGCCTCAGCCAACACGGTCGTGCTGGTAGAGAACATGGTTTTCAGATGCTCGAGGAAGCGACTCTCGTTCACGCCACTGGTAATACTGATTTCCTGTGCTGCTTGTTGCATGGCAAATACTCCTTCTCAGGGTTTGCAGGCAGCACCCCCGGCAGGGAGTGACACCCTGCGGGTTGGATTTCCCTCAAACCGAAATGGTCGGAGGAAGTTTCGACTGATATCGCACAGTCGCAAGCGTTTGTCTCAACACGAGACGAAACCCTTTTTTCAAAACTCTGCCGTGGCAGAACACTGAAAAAAGGACCCCGCAATGCAGGGTCAAGTGGGGTAAAAGTTAATGCAGTTTTTGTGTATGCTTCGACGCTGTTGAGGAGGTCTTTGTATCAGGCAACTACTTTGTGAACGAGGCAGTCCAACCAGTCGATACCCTTTTTGTCATCGGGAATTGGCATGGGAGGCATGCGTACGCCTGCTTTGATACCGGACTTCCACAACCGCTCGGCCAGAATCCTTGCAGACTCTTGACCGTGACCTTCCGGATGGTATTTGCTCGGGCGATCGCGGTCGGCAAAGATCAGCACTTTCTCGACGCCGGCTGGTGGGATGAATTCCGCCATAATCCCGGCTGTTACAGTTGCCCAACAGGGAATCCCCGTCTGCTCAGTAACCGCCAGTGCCGTTTCGATGCCTTCTGCTACCGCCAGGGTGTCCGTTGCAGCGAACAGCCGAATGGCTGCACCCATCAGCGGCCGATCACTCGGATGAGGGCACAGCTTCTTCGGCGCATCCACTTCAGCTTTCTTCCCTTCTGCTGTCAGATAAGTCCGGTGAATCGTGACCGGAGTCCCATCTGGAGCAGATACAAGCGCGATGAACCCAGGGTGACGTCCTTTCAGGATGCCATCCTGGTAGTACGCAAGTGACGGATGAAAGCGGATGCCCTGGATGTTCTGTGGCCACTTCAAACCGCGGCCTGACAGATATCTGCGGAAAGGTTCAGCAGCTGAAGCGTGGGGCGCGATGCTTCCTTGCCACAGCGCAGACAGTCCTTGCCGGATGGCGAGGTCTTCCTTGGCTGTGTCATGCTTGCGCGGTTGCACTGCACGCGGCGTCAACACCGACTTGTCTCCCAGAATCAGCCTGCCAACTTCAGCAAGCGCGTCCTTGAATGACCAGTCATTGGCTGCCCCGATCAGCGAGAAGCCGTCGGGATAGGTGCCACAGGTGCAAACGCCTCCGCCGGTATCTGCAACATTCCTGAATACCCGAAAATCCATCTTGCCGCCGTGCATCGGGCAGTCAACATGGGTGCCTGGGCGTTCAAGCGCCGACGCCAGGGAAGGCGCAAGCTTGACGATGATGCTGTCCCAATTGCCAGAAGCTTTTTGCTTGACTTCATGACGACAAATGCTCGATAACTTGGACATGGTGACTCCTTCTTAAAAAAGGGCGCCATGCTCCCTGTCGGGAGTTGGTGCCCGATAGGGATGCTCTCCGAAGAGAGGCGGATCATTGCATTGTTGTCAGATGACTTTTTCGCCTTCGTTGATGCCATAGGCCCAAATAAAGCGACGGCCTGATCCGTCGGCTTGGGGGCCGAGTGGAAAGCGGTTTTCGTTCCTGGCTTGTTCCAGCGTCAGGTTTTTCACATGACCTGTCCTGCTTTGGTCATCCTGGTAAACCTTGTAGGCGGTGAAAGTTCCTTGTGTCTTATCCATCAAAATTACTCCGAAAATGCGGAGCATTCCCATGCGGGATTGCGTACCCGCGTGGGTTGGAACCAGTCTGCTGGATTATCCGCAGTGCTGGGTTGGCAAAGATAATGCCGTTGGCAGCTCATCACGCAGAACTGTAAGCGTCTTCGATCACTCGAAAAAACCAGTTTTCTGGCTACCCCTCATAAAAGGCCAGCTAGAAAACTCCCTCAAAGAGAAGGAGAAAACCCCATCATCCCGTTGAAAGGGCGATGGGTGATTTGGTTGTGACAACTCAAGCATGAATCTGGAACGCTTCGTGCCGTGCCAGGTTTCGACTTCGATGCAACTCGATTTCCGCGGTTCGATAGGCCAGTACATGCGCTTCCTGAACGGTGGATTCGATTTCCCTGCCGATACTGGACGAGGTGACGACCCGCCACAAACACTCCCCGGAATCGCTCTTGAGCGAGGTTGTTTCCACCTCAGCAAGATCAATTTCCCAATCCATCAGTGAGCGTGGGAAGCACACCAGCAGCTTCTTGCCCGGAGGCGGAAGCGGTTCGGTGCACCCCCATCCGTTGAGGATCAAGAGCAGCTGCGACTTGGTATAAAGCATGGCCTGCGGTCTGCACATGAAGACCTCCTTAGTTCAGAGGTTTCTGCAGATGCAGTACCGTGTTCAGAATGTTGTCCTCCAGGGTTTTTTCGGCATATTCATGCCCGATGTGGCCCCAGCATTCATCATCCAGATCATCAATACGCTCGCCAGTCTTCCGGTCGATCACGTACACCACCACGCCATAAACCTCACCATTTACCCATTCCTGGTATTCCTCGACGATCCCCTTGGCGTATTGCCGTGCCTCGGATTGCATCAAACGATTAAGCGTGGACGGGTCAATCAACTTGCCAGATGCTGACACCATGGCATGCATCGCCTGGTGAAAGTTTGGAAAGCGACCTTCCCAAGTCAGCCCACCGTCAAGTGAGTAAGCGGCGTACAACGGGTCGTTTGTACTTCCCAGCGCCCCGAACCACCTGACCGTGCCGATGTCCAGTTGCTGCAGGACATTGAGCCGGATGTTTTCTTCAGCATCCTTATCCGGCACCCAGACAGCCCCTCCTCGCGTTGTGTCCCAGCCGCACTGCATGCCATGACCACTTAACGAGTAGGAAACACCGCCATGCTCATAAATATCGAGCATGACTGCGAGGCTGTTGCCCAGCTTGCCTGACGATACCGCTTGCTCCCAAGCGGCCTCGGCTTCGCTTTCGCAAAGCATATCCACCAAAGGGGAAAGCTTGTCGCGCCACGACTCGGAAACGTCACACCACCACCTGACGCCCAGAAAATGCTCGGCGACGTAATCGAGCGCGTATTCCCAGCCTTCCTGGTGGACGGCCTGACTGATGCCTTCAAGCACACCATTCCAGCTAACCGCCTCAAGACCAACCTGACTGCGCAACAAATTGCAGAGGGTGGCCCATAGAGGAATGTTCTCGCGGATTGAGGCAGACACCCGTTGCGCAAGCTCGGCGGATACGACTTCTGCCCTGAGCTCCTTGTTACCGTCGCCATCAAAGCCAATGGCCTCGTAGAACGACGATTCCTCTTCACGTCTGGCACGACTTCCACGATGGAAAATGTGGCCATTTGCACAGCCTTCTTCCAGCGGGTCGCAGCTACTGCCATCATGGTCGATGCACAGGCCGCCGACTACAATATGGCGGTCCATGACGATCATGCGTTCTTCACTATCCGGCGAGAGACGCATCTGCTCTGAAACATCAAGCAGATCATCTGAATTCTCTCCAATCGACGGGACGTCATTGATCGAATAGTGTGCTTCAACCACCCCAGGCAGTGCTTCAGCCCGAGTTGCAAAAGGAACGCCTTCAATGCCGATGACCGTTTCCGGGCACAAGACTGAAAGCTGTTCAATACGAGAGTTGTTAGACATCATGGAACCTCCAAAAAAAATAGGTTCCATGCCCCAGTGGGGATCAGAACCCACTTAGGGAAAGACGACCAAACGATCGTCAGCGGCAGCTCATAACGCAGAGCTGTAAGCGTTTTCTCTCACGAGATAAACCTTGGTTTTCCGCAGTAGCCGCAGCGCAGCCACTCTGAAAAACTCCCTGAAAAAGTTCAGGGAGAAAAGACTGTCAAATACATCATGCGGCGGCCTTTGATGCGCCGGTTGTTCCGTATTGATGCAGCTTTTCCATCCAGGCTAAACCTTCTGCCCATGAGACGGTTTTGGATGCCAGGTCAAGCGCACCTACATCCGGTGTGCGATAGCCCTGCCTTACCATCTCCTCGACAGCATCGGTTAGCGACGGGTAGTTTTGATGCCCCGAGAATCCGAACTTGTCGAACAGTTGGATCCGCATGCCACCTTGAGAAGCGTCGGGCAAAACAAATGCCCAGCGTTCGCCACCAGAATGATGGCGTACCTCGATGCCACGTGGGTCGCCCTGGTACTGCCCCATGATGCGGACATAGGCGATCTGTGTGGGTCGTGCGTATTCACGCAGACGCCAGCTTCGTTCGTCATACGACAGGTCCACTGAACGCTTTTTGGCGTGTTCCCAGCATTTCGTCATGTAGCTCATAGCGGCCTCCTCAAAAACCAGCACGATTAAAAGCGGCGCGTGAAGCAGCGTCGATCGTTACATGATTTCTTGCGGCACCGGCAAGAGCCGAAGCAAACACATTGCCGACGCTGTTTTGTTCGGCTTTGATGGCTTCTTGGCGGGCTTCCATGGCTTTGAACTGAGCGTTAGCCACAGACATCTGCTCGACGAGCTTGGGACGAAGTTCAGCGCGTTGATCTTCGGGATACTGGGCAAGGATTTGATCGACAGCGTGCTCGACCTCTTCCTTTTCCCTAACCGTCTTGTTTTCAACGGATTCCTTCGGAACAACGACTTCCTTCACTGTGTTGACGACACCCTTGGCAGCACTCGTTACCAGTTTTTCGCCGGCGTTAATCAGCAGTGAAGTCAGGAAGTCGGCTCGGGCAGTGGTGCTTGCCATCAGCAGAACAAACAGCAGTGGCAGAGACAGGGTGATTTTTTTCATGGTGTAACTCCTTTTCGTAAAAAAAGGGACACCAGACCCCGGATCGGGAAGATGTCCCGATGGGGAAATGAAAAAGACGGGTCTCTGGGGAGAGAACACCGTCTTTAGGGTAAAACAATCATTTATCGCCGAGTAAAATCACGGAGATTTCGGCCAGCTTCAAAGAAGTTGCCGATCTTTCCTGCGATAAAGCCAAGGATCAGGCCCAAAAAAGCGACTTTGGCAGCAAGTAAGCCCTGTTCAAGCGACGAACCAGCAACGAAATACACAAATCCAGCAGTAATGATCCAAGAGATGATTGCAAGTTTCATGGTGTGCTCCTAAAGGAGGGCACCATGATCCCTGTCGGGAGGATGATGTCCCGATGGGAAAAACACTGGAGCGCAAAAACCCCGGGGGATTTAAGCGCTTGATCCAGTGGTGATCAACTTCTGCAGAGTCGATCAATATGTCCATTCTAAATACACGCAGTGCGTATCTTCATGACGAGCGTAAGCCAGTCAAACGAATCTGTGCCAAAGGCAACAGCCAAACATGAGTTGGGGATCCGATGCAGATGCATCGAAGAAGCCTGACAAATAAAGCTAGTCAGGTGAAGACTTGTGAATCCTTAGAAGAAAGGACAAGTCTGAAAATAGCCTACAACCGCAGGCTAGAGTCCGGAAGACGGAGGCTGTTTAAGCACAAGACTTAAAACAAACATCGACTACCGAAAAGGCAAGTTGAATATCGACAACTCGTAAAACGCCGGCCAGAGGGGACCAGAACCACAAAAAATCTGTAGGCGATTCGTCAGCCTTCCCATAATCCTACCCGTCCGGAATCCAATTTGCAAGTACCCAGGACGCAGTACCCCGGACGCAATTTATTTCAGAAACTCATCATTCCGCTCTATACCATCTGGCCATGAACACCACATACCCAAAGGAGAGTCCATGGCCATCGTAATTAAAGCTTTTATTCTCTGCGCGACCGACAATCCGGCCGAAGCGGAGGAGGCTGTGTTCTACGCCCTCAACAGCGGCGTGTTTGAGAGCGCATCCCCGATTGTTGATTTCGCCACCGGGATGGAACAAACCGTTGCCGTCGCAGCAGATTATCAGGACGGTTCCTTCATCCACCAGATTCCTGCCGCCACCCTGCTGCAGACCGCCAATCCGGTGAACTTGCCGTGCTAACACCCAACCAGTGCGGATTATGCCGCTATCTGGCCAGCCAAGGAGGCATCATTCTGCCGCGCAAATACCTGTCGGAAGACCTTCCCGCATAACCGGAGAATTTCAGAGATGCGATTCAACCCCTGGCCGCGCATGGCTTTCAACGACACCAAAAGAAAACGCGTCTTCGTCGCGCGCAAGCAGGCGGCCGAGCAGGATGCCTACCCGCTGTTGGCGGAGATGATCACCGCGGAGCAGCCTACTGTGGACGAGGTAATGTCCGAGAGGCGGTCACGTTGGGACGCTGAGGAAATTGCAGGCAGGCAGCGGCGTGCCTTGAAGTGGCGCGAAGGACGCATAAGCATGGCCGCCCTGCCACCCGACGCCCGGGCCAAACTCATGGATTACTGGAATGGGCACCGGTGGCTACCGGGTGACCCGTCCTACTTCCTGGACATGATCCACATGTTCCTGACCGGCCGCCTCGACATCACTGGGGAACAGGTGCGCATCGTCAGTACGCCCCTAAAAACATATTCCAAACCTTCTGTGGCCGCATCTGTATTCTCGGAGGCATGATTACTGAAGACACCAAACAAGAGATTCGCGACAAGCTGGCAGCCATTTCCACGGCGATGCCCGGTTTCCGTTCACGCCCGGCCCAGCGGGTCATGATTGCAGAGGTGTCCAAGACGCTGGCGCGCTGCCCCGATCACGGGCCCAACGCGGTCGCCCCGGTGGCTGGCACGACGACTCTGGTGGTGCAGGGCGGGACAGGCACCGGCAAGTCGCTCGGTTACAGCCTGGCGGGCCTGATCATGGCGCGGCGCAAAGGCAAGAAGCTGGTTATCAGCTCTTCCACTATCGCGCTGCAGGAGCAACTAACCACCCGTGACCTGCCCTTCTTCATCCAGTCCGCCGGACTGACCGCCAAGGTTGAATTGGCTAAGGGTCGGACGCGCTACGTCTGCACCTACAAACTGTCCCGGGCGGTTTCGGATATGCAGCAGGCCTCGATGTTCGGCCGTGAGGAGCGCGCCGGTGCAGATGTCGACGAAGACGATATCCGCAAGGATGTGGAAGCCATGGCCACGGATTACTCGGAAGGCCGCTGGGATGGCGACAGGGACACGCGCCAGAGCGTTCCGGACGAGGTTTGGAAGAGCATCACGACCGATCGCCATGGCTGCCTGAACCGGGCCTGCCCCTCATTCCGCAATTGCGCACAAATGGAAGCCCGCAAGCGCCTGAAGCTGGCGGACGTTATTGTGGCCAATCACGACTTGGTGCTGGCCGATCTGGCCATGGGTGGCGGCAAGATCCTGCCCGCTCCTGCGGACTGCTTCTATGTGTTCGATGAAGCCGATTCATTGCCAGAAAAAGCCGTCTCCTCCTTCGCCTCCAGCCATCTCGTGGCCGCCGACCGTCGCTCAGCCGAAAAGCTGGCCGGACTGGCCCCGACGATAGCGAGTGCTCTGGGCATGGGCTGGCAGGCCGTAGCCGAGCAGATCGCCGACGAGGCCGCTCGGTTGAATGTTGATCTGGGCGATGCCTACAATTTCTTTTCAGGACTGGCCCAGCTCAAGCCGTCCAAGGAAGCGCCACGCCCAACGCTGGAATTTCAGGATTCGTGTCTGCCGGAGGGGTTTTTCGAGATCGGCGAGAACGTCAAAATACTGACAAATGGTTTGCTGGACCGTCTGGCGAACTGCAAGGAAGCGATCAATGACCTCCTGAGCGCCGACCGTGGCAAGCAGCCCATGCTGGAAAAATTGCTAGCCGACATCGGCTTCTATATCGGGCGGCTGGAAGAGGTGAACACCACCTGGAAGCTATTCCTTGAGGAGCCTGCTGCCAATCAGGCGCCGGTTGCCAAGTGGATAGAGACCATCACACTGAAACATTCGGTGGACTACCGCCTGAATTCGTCCCCAGTTATTGCGGCTGGTTACCTCAAAAACCTGCTATGGGAAAAGGCCGCTGGCGCAGTCCTGACGTCAGCCACGCTGACCACCATGGGGAACTTTGACGATTTTCTGCGCCGGACAGGCCTCGCCAACTACAACGTGCCTTGTGTCGACCTGCCCTCGCCTTTCGATTACTCAGCACAGGGTACCATCGAGATACCCAAGATGCCCTCGCCCAAGGACTACGAAGCCCATACCAAGGCCGTCACCGCCCGGCTGGAGCTGGAGCTTGGCCAGCAGGTGGCTGAAGGTGCGCTGGTGCTGTTCACCTCGCGGAGGCAGATGGAAGACGTGGCCAATCGCATTTCACCGCTGTTACGGGCACGTGTACTGGTGCAAGGCGAACAATCCAAGGCCGCCATCCTGAATGATCACCGCGCGCGGATCGATGGCGGCGAATCTTCGGTTATCTTCGGTCTCGATACCTTCACCACCGGCGTGGACCTGCCCGGCAACTACTGCACCCTGGTCGCCGTGCCCAAGATTCCATTCCCGGTACCGGACAGCCCGGTATTGCGCACCCTTTCCGAATGGATTGAAAAGCGCGGAGGGAATCCATTCATGGAGATTTCCGTCCCGAATGCCGCCCGCAAGCTCGAGCAAAGTGTGGGCCGCCTGATCCGCACCGAGACCGACCGCGGCCGGGTGGTTATCATGGATCCGCGCTTATGGGAATCACGCTACGGCCGCGCCATACTGCGTGGGTTGCCACCCTTCCGCGTCATTGCGATGGGCAAGGAGGTGAGCGCGTGAGCGCTTTGACCGTGCACAATCGCGCACCCGTCTGGACATTGCGCCAGCGTATGAAGGACTGCGGCATACGCACGGCAACCGATTTGCATAACCGTTTGAAAAATGTTGACCCTAATGCGGTAGGATTTGCCCAGTTCGCCAGAATCATTGACCAACCTCCGGCGCGCCTCAACCTGCGGACATTGGTCGGCCTGACAATCGTGCTCGATTGCAAGGTCGCCGATCTCTTGGATGTAGGCCCGGATCTAACCAGGAAAGGAGTTAACCATCATGTATAAGCAGAATGTTGCCTGCTTGCCCACGTCTTCATTTTCCCTTATAAGGTGGGGCGCCCGACACGCTCGATTACGAAATAAAAAGGACCCTGACCATGTCGCTACTGGATGATTTCTTCGCTGCTTCCCAATCCCCTCCGGACAAGGATGGGGCGCCATACCTGAACGTGCTGGTAACGCGCGACTACACGGCAGCCGTTCCGCTGCTGAAGACCGCTATTGCCCGCGACGATGCTCGCGCAATGGGGTTTCTTGCTGCTCTCTATATGCTGGGCCACGGGGTTCAAAAAGACCCCCAGGAGTCCTACCTGTGGTTCCGTCAAGCCGCCAATCGTGGCGACCTTCCCTCCCAGACCGCACTGGGCATGTGCCTGGCCGGTGGTCGTGGCACCAGGGTCGATTACAATGAAGCTGCCTTCTGGCTTTTCCGCGCCGGTTCCGCTGGCTATATGATGGCGATCGGCATGCTGGGCTGGCTGGTGGACAAGCATCCATCCGTAGTGGGCGCGCATTTCACCGAGGACCAGGTGTGCGATCTGCTGCTGCTCTACAAGAAAGCGGCCGCTACGGAACGGCAGCGCCTCATCATGGATGAGGTGATGGTCGGCGGCGCTCAGCTGCATTAAACGAAAGGACCTGTCATGACTACGACCATGATTGTCGTGCAACTTAGCCTCGGCGCCGCCGTGGGTGTCATATTGGCTCTCAATATGGATCGCTACGGCATCAGCCTGTCCAATCCGGACACCCGCTGGACGGCCATCGGGATCATCTCGGCCTTCTGCTGCATCTGGATCATTGGCACGACACTGATTTTCGGCTGATCGTCTGTTCGGTCAGCCGCTTCTTCCCTCTTGCCCAACGCCCTCGGCACAGCGGCAGCCCCCATTTTTCCCATCCATTCCGAATCTACATCGTCCCAGGCGGACACATTGACGGCTACAGAACACCCAGGACGAGTGGCAGTCCAGCAGTCCATAGAATACGACCACGAGAAACGGTGGCCCCAGTAGCAGGGCGTCCCGGAAGCATGCGCCCCCCAGTTGCCAGACCTTGCCAGGTGCCGCCGGCGTAAGGACGGCCATGCCGATATCCGCCAGAAGCAAGGCGGCTGTACTCACAAATCCGAACCGGTACCAAGGCCAACGTGCCAAGGGCTTCCCACCCGCCAGTCGCCAGACGGCATAACCCGCCAGAAACACCATGAACGGTGCCAGCAAAGCATAGCCTGGCAGACCCATTGCCCCGTTGATTACATCCGCCGTGCGGAGCAGGAGCAACTGCAGCAGCACGAAGCCCCCGACGACGATCCAGTCGGCCCAACCAAGGACACGATGGCGAATAGAAAGTCCCAGGCAGACGCCCAGATAGACAGGGGCCATGATCAGCGACGGAATAGAGCGCGTCGTGATGGCCAAGTCTCCGAACTGCAGAAGGATGAATGGGGGGGCTTCACAGATAAGCATCCGGTCATTATGCGATAGGAAACCTTTCAATTCCATCCATCCGGTAATCCAACAGTGGGCACTGTGCGTTTTTTTCAAAATCACTGGGGTCAATCCTGCAAACTGTCTCTCACAGGATAAAAGGATATTCACCGTGACCTTCACACTCAATACCAAAATCTCTCGTCAAACCTGGGAACAGTTCGTTTCTCGATATGGTGACTACGAAGCACGCCAACGGCTCAGATATCATCGCCCAGGCTACCCTCAAGCACTGGAAATTCGGCGCTCTCGTCGTGAGAAATACGCCATCCTCCATGACTTACTTCACTCATGCGGTGGGACGCCGAGTCAAAACCGCGCGAAATTCACGACCATTATCAGGCAGGCCCTACGCCTTATGCGGGAAGACCGTGAGCGCATCCGTTCATTTATGGCTCCTGGCGTTGCATTCCAGCGCCTACCTTAACCGTGAAACAGGGGAGGTTTTAGTAATGGGTTCAATGACAGAACTTGTTGGGCTGGAAGACGCGGGCGAATTTTTCGCCCCAGCCTCAACCGATATGATCGACGGCCTGGTCGTCCAATACCGGTCAATGCGCGTCAGGATCGAGCAAATCGCTGAAATGGTCTCTGGCGAGACGGCCGGCGCCATGGGCTACTTTCTCGAAGGCAACGGGCGCGACGATGGCCGGTACGGGGCGCCTACCGTGGGCCGTCTGTTCCAAGTCAAAGGCGCCGTCGCCGCACTGAACAGCGCCTATTGGTCAAAGGCCATGCAGCTAACCGACGTGCTTAACCACATGCCGCAGGCACGCAGGGACGAGTGGAACAAGTCGATCACCGAGCAGACCTGCCCTGAATTCGATGATGAAACGGTACGAGCGACCCTGCAGGGCCTTCTGTCATCGCGCCATCAGTTCCTGGCCGAGCGTGTCGACGGGATATTCCGTGGACTCTCAGGAGAGCATGTCACCAACAGCCCGGCCGCCTTCGGCAAACGGATGATCGTCGGCTACGTGTTAAACGAGTGGCACAGCGAAAATTACAGCAGGTGCGGCTTGATCAACGACCTGCGGTGTGTCATCGCCAAGTTCATGGGCCGCGATGAGCCGGGATACAACGCCAGTTCCGGCCTGATACGATCCCTCAAGGGGCGCTGGGGTGAGTGGGTGCGGGTTGATGGCGGCGCCCTGAAAATCCGCCTTTACCGCAAGGGCACGGCACACATCGAGGTTCATCCGGACATGGCGTGGCGGCTCAACATGGTGTTGTCGCACCTCTACCCGATGGCGATCCCGCCGGAGTTCCGGCAGAAGCCGAAGCGCAAGCCGAAAGAAGTCAGCCTTATCCAGCGCCCGCTGCCGTTCGCCGTGATCGATCTGCTGGCCAGTATGAGACAAGCATATCGTCTGGAAAAGACCGACAGTTTCCGTGATCCGTACAGACGGGTGACGATCCAGAACGCCCTACAGTTTGACCACAGCAGCCACGGCAAGCACGCCATGGCCGAGGCAGAAAGCGTGCTGGAATCTATCGGGGGAATAAAGGCGTCGGAGGGCTGGTTTCAGTTCGACTACAACCCGTTCGACGTGCGGGACGAGATCGTCGCCTCTGGTTGTGTCCCTGACCAGAAGGCCCACCAGTTCTATCCGACGCCGTCCGCCTTGGCGCAGCGCGCCGTAGAATTTGCCGAGATTGGCCAGAATCATTTGTGCCTTGAACCGAGCGCCGGCACCGGTGGCATTGCCGATTACATGCTGAAGGACAGAACACGGTGCATCGAGGTTTCGCAGCTGCGTTGCGATGTTCTGAGCGCCAAGGGGTTCCCACTGGTCACTCGCAGGGATTTTCTCGCATGGGCGGACGAAAACAAATTCACCAGTTTCGACAGAATCGTCATGAATCCGCCGTTCGATCAAAGCCGTTGGAAGGCGCACCTCGAAGCCGCTGCTGGCCTTGTTAAGGCCGGTGGTCGCCTCGTTGCCATTTTGCCGTCAGGAGCTCGTAGCAGCGCTTCGCTGCCTGGGTTCTCGATGGTGTGGCACGGCCCGTTCGACAATCAATTCGCTGGCGCCAGCGTATCCGTGGTTATCCTCGTGGCGGAACGCACAGCATGAACTGCTACGAATGCTGTCCGTCGCGTAGCCCAACCAAAGGGGGTGGCATGACTCAAGAGCTTCGCCGCGCGGTGATGTGCGGCACCGACTATGACCAGAAGGTCTGGGAGCTTTCCTATTTCTGGACGATCAACGACGGCGGCCGCAGCCTGAGCAAACGGCCTCGCCAGAAGAATGACTGCACAGTGCGCGCCCTGGCCATTGCCCGTGGGCTGTCCTACGACGGCGCCTATGACATTCTCAAGAACGCTGGGCGTTCGTGCAGCCGAGGTTTTCACTTTCCCGACTGGATGGCCAGCCAGGCCTGGGGCCGGAAGATATCCTTCCCCGCCGTGAAGGGGCAGCGCCGGATGAACCCATCTTCGTTCGTGCAGGCCTTCCCCAAGGGACGCTATATCTGTCAGGTCGCCAAGCATGTCTATGCCGTGGTGGACGGCGTAGTCCACGATATCTTCGAGAACGCCCCAGACAGGTGCATTTATTCGTGCTGGGAGATTCTTGGCCCGGAATAATCTTTCTAAGATCAGGTAGGTCAAAGTGGGCACAATGTACTCAAATCGTGCGAACCAACAAACACTAAAAGGAAAAATGAACATGGGCCAAATGGAGAAAGTCCTTCACAAAGGCGCTGAACATATCTGTGAGCAGATCCGGGCGGAAGCCGAGGCAACAGAGCAATTCGTGCGCGACGTGCGCCTGTTCTTGGAATCTCTGCCAAAAGACCTGGGGCGCGGCTCGCTTAACGGCATGAAGGCGCAGTTGGAACAAAAATGCTCTGATTACCTGCGGGACTAAATACGGGAAAGCAAATCACCGTCTAACCGGGTGTCCACAACGAAAGGGATCAGAAATGAAATTCTGTACCTATATGCTTTTTCGATGGGTGGCTGCATTGACCTACTTAGACAAGCTTGGCGTTACACGAACAGGGCTGCGTTACCTGGCGGTTGCCATAATTTCGTTCGCTGCTGGCGCGTTACTGTTCAAGTAAACAATAGGTCAACACTGCAATCACTATCTAGGAGACTTCGGGCTGACATGCTGTATTACTTCCCCAAGGAAGTTACCGCAGTGACTTCGGCCTGAAACCAGAATGAAAACACTACAAGAATTCGACAACATGCTCGAAACACTGGTCGTCGGTGCATCGGTTGAGGCTCAGGGATGGGATAGTGCAATTCACGACCTCAATGCCGCCAAAGGCGACCAAATGTTTCTCTATTTCTATGACACGGCAACACGGTGGACGTGGATGGTGAGCGTTGCTCGGGAAGGCTTTCATGCGGCCGCAAAAGCAGGCCGCAATATGAGCCCAGAGAAAACTATCGAGCTTCGTCATGTTCTTTCCTCGGTCGCAATCGATCTGGCCAACAGAAATATAGCGGCCGGCACTTCCAAGGAAGAAAAGCTGCTTGGAAGTGCCATGTGCCTTTATGCCGGCGGCACCCAAACCTTCCAGGCCGCAGAGGGGTTCAAAGATGGCGGCCATTTCTGCGCCATTCTTTACAGGAAGGATCGGGACGCAGAAGAAGCCAATCTCAGGCCTTTCGCGTTGAAGGCGCCACCCGACAAGCCGGTTCCAGTCGATGTCTTCATGGCTGCTGTGCTCCAGGTGGCCGAAATAGACAGCGCTAGGCACCCGGAATGGGTTAATGGCGGCTACTGTTGATTGACCACGCCCTGGCAATCCAGTTAAACATCCACCCGAAAGGAATTGAACATGCCTGACGTATTGAGCACCTTGCAGAAACTGCCCCCAGTGGCATACATCGACAATTCTTACGATGAAAGCCCTGGCGCGCCTCCTGTCATCGCCGTAAAGCGGGGCGTGATGGGTTGCTACCCGATCCAAACCAACCTGACTGCGGCGGAGTTGAATAAAAGTGCCGGTGTGACACCTGTGCAGGCCGAGGCAATGCACATCGGTTCATCCTTCGGATGGGATGCCCCTGGCGCTGACCCTGATAACCTGGTCGACCAGCCATAATTGCGTTTGCAACAAGCAGAGGCGTCTGACGGTGAGTGGCGGCATGATTCAGAGTACCGGAAGGGATAGGTGATGGATAAGAGAAGCCCTATAAGCAGCCAGCGCCATATCTACAATGCCAAGGTGCACGAAGACCAGTATTTCCGCCGCTTTGCGTGGAAGTCTTTGCAGCACGCCGGGCAACACGCCCCGATCGATCAACAATACAGCCAGTTCGTTCTATTCTTCGCAGGAATGTGCCGTTTGCGGCCACGTTCACCAGGACAATCGGGTATCGCAATCCGAATTCGTCTGCCTAAGCTGCGGGAACAACGACCATGCGGATCACAATGCGGCAAAGGTTATTGCCATGCGTGGTGTCCGGCAATTGCTGGCTGGCAAATGTGTTCAAAAAGAAAAGAAACGGTGTGGGATCACAAGAATCAAGGTAGGGGCGGAAGGCTCCGAACCGGCTGCGGAAACGCAATCACCGCCTGGTAAGACCGTGGTAAGCCGTTTGGGTGGCAACACCCCTGCGCTCTGGTCGTTGACCCAGGAAACCCCTGCTACAACTCCAACAGGAGTTTAGCGGTGGGAGACTTCATGAGGTCCTTCAGGGTGAAATGGGTCTTTATGTTCGGTTTCTTTCAGAACTCTGGGTGCAAAGCACTGAAAGAAACGCCCCACGAGGAGGCGAATGAGAAACTTGATTTATGGGTTCAGTGGGTAGAACTTCACCCGTGACTGTGAGAATTTGCGCAGCCTTGCATTGCATCCATGAACCGGATCCGTTGCAGGCATGCCCAACATCTCGATGCCACGACGAGCTCGTGCTTCGACCGATGGGCTGGTCACCGTTTCTCCGAAATAGACGGGCGTCTGCTCGATGATTTCATCACCGTAGTAGAAGGCCGCCGTTCCGATCATTGGCACGATGCCTTCAGCCTGTCCGTTGGCGATCCGCAGCAAGGCGTCAACCCAGCTGGTGTGTCCAGGCATCCTTGCCCAGATGCCGCGTACATAGGCAAACTCCTCCGGTGCTGCCGATACCTCCCCAAAAGGAGATCGGGTCCGCCAGATTTCCTGTGCGCGTTCGGGTGTCATGCGGTCTCCTCCTCTTCACCCGGTACTGCGATAAAGCTGTGCTGGCAGTTGCTACGCTGACAGACGTGGAGTTGCCATCCGTCCCTTGGCAGGTCGCCGAACTCGGTTCTGGATCCGCACTTGGGGCAGGATACGGGGTCTTCTCCGTAACCTTCCATTACCAGCGTGCCAAATGGATCCGCTGGAACGGCGGCATGCACGGTTTCGCCCGGGTAGGCGTCCTCGCATTGCTCGTGTGCCTGCTCACGATCATCAGCCACGCATCGAAACGCTTGTTGGCAGTCGCCATGGAACACGTACCAGACCTGGAGCCGTTCGCTGGATTCAATATCAGCCAGGAGCGTTTCCAGTTCGTCCGACATGAGTGCCAGGTTGGGCCAGTCTAGCGTCACGTCATCGTCGCCATAATCGCAGTCGCTTGTCCCTTCAAACTTTGTTCCGCCATCAACGCGCAGGGCTTCGATGTCGATACGCAGGCTTTTCAGGGTCACCAGGGCGCGGTTTGCCAGATGGATCTGATGTTCCACGATCCACAGGTGCCTCTGCGCGTCCTGGCTTGGCACGGTTCCTTCTGGTATGGCAATGGATTGACGGGCCACTTCAAACAACATTTTCAACATGGTTATGCTCCTCTCGCTATGCTTAAAGGCGGAGAGAACCGTCCCCAGAAGGGATGGCACCTCCATGGGAATTGCTGCGGTCGGGATGACCACAGAGCGTCGACTGATCACGCACAGTCGTAAGCGTTTTCTCTCATGAGATAAACCGGTGCTTTGCTCAGTGGACTGGGTGCAGTCCCATGAGAAAAACACCCTCCCAAAATTCAGGAGGGTAAAGGGTTGGCAGGGCGTAACGCATCACGCCGCCAGCCTGGGTTGCAACACAGTCTTCAATACCGAGATGTACTGATCGTTAGGCATGGGTTGGGCCAAGGACTCCAGTACAGACAGGAATCGTTCAGCTGCGACTTCTGCCGGCCAAGGTTCCCAGGGCATGCCGCCATAGATTTCGACCAGGGGATCGTCTTCCAATCCCAATGGCTCCATCGTGATACCCAGAACAGAACGCAATTCTGAGTATTTCCAGCCGGCGACATGGATGGCCTCGCTTGCTGCTGCGAGGATGTCCGCTTCCTTGTGGATTTTTTTCTCTTCCGGGGTCCAGTCAGGAATGCCGTAGCGAGTGAAAACCGTACTTAGAAGACGGTCAGACAACTGCTTGAAAGCCGCGCCCAGCACGGATTTAAGGGGATTTATAATTTCTACTCCCAATAAACCTTCATCGGCATCATGCAGAACTTCACGCATTTCCTGCTCTCGGCTTAGGGGTGCAATAGATGCTTTGCGGCGCAGCTCGAGTACCATCAGTGAGTGCTGCGCGACTGACATCGGTAGAGGCCAGATGCTATGACTACCCCAGCGATACGTTCTGGACAGGCCAATGGCTAGATCCTGGTTATCCCAGTCAAATGGCGTGGGGTTCACCAGATCTAGATGTTTGCCGGACGGCATGCGTACCCAGGCTCGTTGATTTTCAAACATGGCACTTCTCCTCTTAAAAGCATAAGGGGGGGAATGAGCCATCTATCCCGGTGGGATCAAGAAGGCCCCTCCGGGGTTAACTGCAACCGGATGGCTACAGTTTCATGCAAGTCGTGACGCAGACTTGTAAGCGTTTCCGAACACTCGGGAAATCTGTGCTTTCCGCAATGGACTGGCTCAATCCACTGGGAAAAGCACCCCCAGTGTTCCGGGGGTAAAGGGTTACGCAAGAGACGCGAGTCTCACTGTGGATTTTTCGTACTTCGCGATGTCGTCCAGTACAGACGGTGCATATTCCTGAAGAAGTCGCAGATGGGCTTCGCTCAGTTCAGGCACCGGATCGCCTGCTTCGACATTCTGAAAGTCGATTACCACGACGTTCGTCTCATCGTCCGATACATACTCGACCATGCCGCCTCGAGTCAGCCATACCACCGCGACGCCGCTCATACCGAACCTCCCCATGGGAGGAACAGGCTAATAACGCCGCAGGCAAGGGTAAAGATGAAGACCAGACGATCCAGCTTGTCCGGGTTATTTCGGAAGCTGTCTTGCGTAAAGATGTTGCGGTGGGTTTGGTTTTGCATGGTTGCACCTCATAAAAATGGGGCGCAATGCACCCTGTCGGGAGCGTTGAGCCCCGATCAGGGATAACCACGGTGCCGGTTGGCGTCCGTGATGGAGAACCTGTAGCAACCTGCACTACAGGGGGGTTCCGGTAGAACACCGGAATTGGTCGGGATGATTCTGGGCGCATCCCGTAACACCACTGAAAAAACTGTTGTGCCTACCTGTTACTGTGCGGTCAGTGCGGCTCTTTGAATTTCGGCACCTTCGTAGGTGCCAACCAGGTGAATGATGGTCTTCAGGTCATCGGCCTCCTCTTTCCGACGGTCCGCACAGACGCGATCTATTTCGGCCAAGGCGGCGTGTATTCCACGGTACTCTTTAGTGCGATAAAAGCGCTTCGCATATTCCACCGCTTCGCAGTAGCGCTTCCACTCGGGACTGTCCTTGCTCACCGAAGCCTTCCACTCCGGGTTATATGGGTAGTGGACGTCCATGGCTTATTCCCCCGCAAAGACTTGGTAAAGAGCCTTGGCATAGATAGCCCTTGGCGAGTCCTTGACTGAACACGTGGATACCTGGCTTTGACCCATGGCAGCAGCCCGTCCCTTGCGGTAGAAGCAGTGAAACATGGCGGAAGGGACGCCGTGCAAAAACGCCAGATGGAACGGATTGACCCGCCCCTCTTCCCGTCCCTCAAGAACGTCGTCGTAGCCAAGTTCCCAGGCTTCGTGCATGGAGAACACGTGGATCGCTGCAATTTCGTCCTGGCTCAAGTCGGAACTCTTCTTGCCGCTCCAGCTGGGGGCAAAGCCATGCGTTGACAAATACACCGGGGCAACATTGTGCCCTCCAAACATTACTAATGTTTTCATGATGTCTTTCCTTTCTTGTGGCTGCCTTTTCAGGCGGGCAGACTTGTCTTCATTGTCATCTTCACAGGCGTACCTCGCAGGCCGTGTCCATACGAACCGTAATAGGTCGATGTCACGTCGACCCGGCCATGGCCCAGCGCACGGGATACTGTGATGCAGGCCATACGGTGCGTCTCGCGGTCGATCTGCCCCAGGGCACCTCCTTTGATCGGTGCAGGGAATCCGGACTGGACTTCATAATCCTCGTGCGCCCATCCGTGCCGCGCGCCATGGGCCGTGACTCCCTTCAGGGCGCGGGTAATTCCCAGACGAGTCCGGATAAGGTAATAAAACCGGTTCTGTGCTTTGCGCCAGGAACAGTCCGGCCAGCGCAGTCGTCCCGTCGCGCCTTTTGCTGCAACCCGTCGCACCAGAGCAATCGCTTGCCGATGTTCCTCTGTTTTAATAGGCACGCGGCGTAAGCGGCCGCCCTTGGTGCCTTCGTAGATTTCCAGCATCGTGCCGTTCTCAACCACCGAGTTGGCCGGGTGGATTTCGATGCTTTCTTTCACCCGCAGCGCGAAATTGTGCTGAAGGGTCAGCATGGCACCCAGCCGTTCATCAAAGGACATGGCCAGTTCGATGATCTGCGCCGGATCAACACCATTGGCTTTCCATGACCGATCCTTTGTCGCTACCGTCGGACGGGCAACGCGTTCATCAGGCAAGTAGTCATGGATGTGCTTGACTACGCCGCGTTTTCCCAACCAGTCACAGAAGGTTTTCAGCGTAGACAGCCGGGTATGTAAGAGGGAGGCGGACAAGCCTTGCGCATCCCAGTAGGACATCAAAGCCTTGACGTGCTTCTCGGACAGGGACGCTGGCTTCTGAATCCGGTATCCGATGGTCCACAGTTGAGCGAACGCCAGGTTAATTATCGACACCCGTTCTTTTCGGGTGCTGGCGGAACAAACTCCCTTTCCGTTGGCGCGCGTCGACAAAAAAGGACCGATCGTCCGGTCGAGTTGGTTCCGCACCGCATTGGGCAGAACACGATCTGCGAGTGATCTAGTCATAGCAGACCTCCGGGTGGCAATTTGCGGAAAAGCTGTCAGTCAAGCGAGTAACGGGCTTCGGCACCGGGTGGATTTCTACGACCTCTGCCATACGCAGGTCTTTCAGGGTGAGCCCGTGACGTTCCATGCCGGCGATGAAGTCCAGTGGCAAGCTCGAAGGAAGGTTCTGTTGTGAATTGGTTCTCATGTCTATCTCCAAAATTGAATTGGGAAATCGACGGCGGTTACATCGTTGCGCAAATGCGCGGGCAGCACGCGAGCCGACATGCTGCAGAAAGGAAGAATAGATTGGCGGAAGTTACGGCAAGGGTGTTAAGAAAGGTGAAACGAATGGCGCTCGACTTCTGCATTTCTGGAGAATGTCGGCAGCAGCACGCTCACAGCGCGTTGCCCGGTATCGGTGGAATCTGCTCACAGCAGTTTCCGGCGTCTGAAAAGACGAGGAGCACCCTCAAAGAAGGCTCCACGGGAGATATTCCCCCTCCGATCCGTCCGTCTGTGGCCACAATCCCTCACAGGGGCTGCGCCTCAGTCCGATCTGTTCACAGCATCACATGCTGTGGGGTCCTAATTCATTCAGGTACCCAGATCGCTTGTCCATTGGAATTGCGCCGGCCCGCCAGGGAGTTTGACTCCTGCCACCAGAGTCCTCGGTTGCGATTAAGGGATGGGTTACCAGGTATTCCTGGGCCATTTCCTTGGCTGCCCTTGTCGGCCAGCACGCGGCAATTCCGTGTTGATTTGTGAGCTACAGGGAGATGGATACGTTTCCAGAAACCGCTCTGGATCGTTTTACATCAGACCAATAGCCTAGAAGGTCTATCCACTAGGGACAGAGATAGGGCGTATATGCCCAACAGTTGCTCTATGGAGCTGGCTACGCAGGTGGTAACCAATAGACGACAGCTTTCGCCATCGGGTTCCGCCGCGGCTCGCAGCGAATTTGGCAGTGGCTTTGCCTGGGAGACGCTTACTACACCGTCTAAACCAGACCTGGAGGACACCGTGATCCAGGCGCGTCCGGAAGGGACACTAACAACGGTTCCAATCAAATCATAATTCTGTGTGGCGTGTCAACTATGGATTCGGTAAAACTTTCAGTTATGCCCCTATTTTGTTTTAAAAAACCCCTGGGAAACTAATGCTGGCCGCAAAATCGATCCCCGTCTCGTTTTAACCTTTTTTGTTTGCTTGTTCCAAAAAGCCTCTCTCAACCCTTCAATTAGCATGCGAAATTGATGTCAAATATGTCGGCAAATGAATCGGCTCAACGCGATTTTTACCATCTCGAAACATTGGCCTATTTCTGTCGATGCATTCGCCTGTTGCCCAAGGCGTTTCTGGCGCTGGCACCGTTTCGGCGTCAATTCGGTGTCGTTTTGACGCCTGTGGCAAACCCACATCTCGCCCAACACCTGCGGTGCCAATGCGGCGTCAATTCGGTGTCATTCCGACGTCTTCACACAAATTCAGTTCTCAACGATCACGCCCGACACCGAATCGGCACCGTTTTGGCGACAATTTAACTACCGCTACCCAAAACTGCTGTTATTGCCACGTTTCGAGCGACATTTCCGCCTTCCTGTTCCATCGTCCAGCCGGGAAAATCGAAGCCTCTTACTCACGCGAGGTTTCTATGCAAGATCAATACACAGTACGGGCCGTGGATGTTGGCTACGGCCATGTGAAATGGACGGATGGTCGTGACGGAGACGATATCCGCGCCGACAGCTTCCCCTCCCAGTCGCCAATCGCCCACGAAGGGGATTTCCGCTCCGAGATACTGCAGCGACGGGACACGGTGATCGTTCCCGTGAACGGACGGAGGTACGAAGTTGGTCGCCACGTTCGACTCGCATTGAGCGGGAACCACGAAACGGAAGTGCTGGATGAAAACTTTCCTCTCTCTGATGCCTATGCCGCCCGGCTTTATGGCGCACTCAACTACATGCTGCCTACCCTGCCCTCCAGGAAGATCGACTTCCTGGTGCTGGGGCTCCCGCTGACCACCTTTCATCAGCACTCGACCAATCTTTCCAAGCGTTATGTCGGTCGGCATGTGATCAACGCACGTGGCGATGCGGTTGAGATCGAGCGTTGCACTGTATATCCCCAACCGCTCGGCAGTTATGCCGCCTATCTCCAATCTCCACTGCCACATCACACATCGGCACCGATGGCGCTGGTTGTTGACCCCGGATACAACACCGTTGACTGGTTTGTCTGCGAAGGCATGGTAGCGAACGCCAATCAGTCCAAAGCGGTCGAGCGTGGAATGTCCGGGGTGCTTCGGGCGATTGCCAAGGCAATCATCAAAGAAACCAAGACCACGGCTAACGAAAGCGAGGTGGTGCGCCTTGTGGATCAAGCCATGACGCAAGGAACGCCGTTCCGCCTTCACGGCAAGCCGGTGGATATAACGTCATTCCTGCAGGCCGGTGACTCGATACTGGAGCAAGCGGCGCAGTCTGTCCGTAACAGCGTCGGTTCCGGCGCTTCAATCGACATCATTCTGGTCAGCGGGGGCGGTGCTGCACTGTACGCGCCTTGGCTGAAGCGCAAGTTCCCTGACCATGAGGTCGTGGTGCTGCCAGAATCCGCGCTGGCTAATGTCCGCGGCTTTCACCTAATTGGTGACCGCCTGGCTGAATCTGTCGTCCGATCCACGCCGCGCAAAACCACGAATGAGGCGGCCCATGTCTAAACCGATGCGAATCTCGGTTCGGTTGCACGAGATCGAGGACCCCGCTTTGTATCAAGAGTTGGAGGTTCTATCCCCTATTGCCCGGGGGCACAGGATTAGAGCGCTGCTACGGGCCGGCAAGAACGCTGACGGAGGCTACGGCGTTCCTCATGCCGTCGCTCCCACTACTCAGGTTCGGTCGCCCGCCAAGCCGGCAAACACTGAACAGGGTGTGGCCGCTCCAGCACCGTCCCGTGGCGCCCCGATCGCCATGGACTTTTCAATGTTTCCGTCCGCCACGATGGAGGCCGGCAATGTCGCCAGCAACTAAAAAGATCTCCCTGGTTATCCCCGCTTTTAACGAAGCCGATGCCATCCCGGTATTCCTGGAGCACGTCATCCCGGTCGTGTCCGGCACAGGGTATGACTTCGAGATTGTCTTCGTCGATGACGGATCCAGTGATGCGACGGTAGAGACTCTGACGTGCTACTCCCGTCAGTACCCACAAATACGCATCGTGGAGCTTTCCCGAAATTTCGGCAAGGAAGCTGCGCTGACCGCTGGACTGATGTACTCCAGCGGCGACGTTGTAATCCCTATGGACTGCGACCTGCAGGACCCCCCTGAGTTGATTCCCAGCATGCTGTCCAAGTGGCATGAGGGATTCAAGGTGGTCCATGCCGTTCGCACCTCGCGCGCCAGTGACTCCTGGGCCAAGCGTTCAACAGCAAACGCCTTTTATCAACTGATGGAGAGCATCACCGACGTCCACATCCCACCGAATTGCGGCGACTTCCGGCTAATGGACCGGGCCGTGGTAAATGCGATCCTGTCCTTCCCAGAGCGTAACCGCTTCATGAAAGGGATCATGGCAGCGGCCGGGTTTAAGTCCACTGCGGTCGAATATGAACGGCCAGAGCGATCCGCCGGCAAAACCAAGTTCAACTTCTGGAAACTCTGGAATTTTGCATTGGATGGCATTACTGGCTTCTCGACGATTCCCTTGCGGGTTTGGTCCTATCTCGGCGCACTGGTGGCTCTCTTTTCCTTTGTCTATGCAGGTTGGATTGTCCTGAAGACCGTCCTATGGGGCGTCGTTACACCTGGCTTTGCCACCCTGATGAGCGTCGTTCTCTTCCTGGGTGGCGTCCAGCTGATAGGCATTGGAGTGCTTGGTGAATACCTTGGCCGGGTGGTGTACGAAACCAAGCGTCGGCCACTGTTTCTGGTGGGGGCCTTGCATGGCTTCGATCATCAAAGCCTGCCCTCCACCGTCGTTCCTATTGAAACCGCCGCCGCTGCACGAGGACTCCGCTAATGTCGACTACTGCCGAACTACGCCAAGAAAATATTGCCTTCCAGGCCAATTTATATGAATCGCAGAATCCGGTTCGTCGCTGGCTTCACAATACCCGCAGGGAATGGGTAATGCATATGTTTGAAAAAATCGCGCCTCCGCAAGCGAGCTTTCTGGAGATCGGGATCGGGTGCGGCATCTACACGGTGGCCATGGCCAGGCATGGCAATGTCACCGCTGTCGACATCAACCAGGATTTCGTTGACGCCGCTAGCGCCATCCCCAGGGTGTCGGCAACCAGAGCCGACATTATGACGCATAAGTTTTTCCCGACACACGATATTGCCGTATGCTCCGAGGTGATCGAGCACATCCCGGATTCCCTGACCGCACTCCGCAACATCCGCACCGGCATCAAACCGAACGGCTACCTCATCCTGACTACGCCGAATTCCTATTCCACTATGGAGCTATTTGCCCGGTTATTGAGCATTAAGTGGGTAGTTCGCTTAGCCAGGGCCATTTATGGTGAATCGGTGGACGATCTCGGACATATCAACCGGATGACCCGAAGTCAGTTGCAAGCCCAGATTAAGGAGGCGGGATTTATCGTGATTAACCGGACTGATCGCGGGCTTTACATCCCGATCCTTGCCGAATTCGGCGGGGTAACAGGAGCACAGATTTCCCATTGGTTGGCACGCCACTTCAGGAGATCCCCTATCCTGTCGAATCTCTTGTGGACTCAGTGCTGGCTGCTGCAGCGCCCGCGATGAACCTGACCATGATTGACCGGGTATGCGCCCGTTTCCTGCTGGTAGGGGTTGGCAATACCGCGCTCGGGTTGGGTGTCATCTTTATGGCCCGCCAATTCACCGGCGACGTCATGGCCAATCTGATCGGCTACCTCGTTGTGGTTCCGATATCTTTCCTGACCCACAGGGACTTATCCTTCCGGGACGGGGGGCATCGGTGGGCTGCTTTTGCCCGTTACCTTCCAACGATCCTTGCCGGCTACGCGGCCAACTATGCCGTCCTGACTACCGGATTGGCTTTGGCCTTCAACCCTTACTTCGTACAGACCGTGGCTATCGGCTGCCATGTGGTAGTCACCTATCTCCTCTCCCGGTTGTTCGTCTTTCATCATATTGAGCAAAAAATTCATGACTAATCGCCAACTCCCCTCCATCGAAGAAGTCATGGCCGACCCTGCCTGTTCCTACTGGCTAAAAACGACGCTCCAAGGAGCATTGAATCGTGATCCGGTTGATGCGCTGGCTGACGCTATGCTTTTAACCAACCTGCTCCAGTCTCGTCTGGACGATCTGTTGCCAGCAACAGCCATCAAGGGGTAATGAAGTGGGCTACGCCATCTCCATTCCATTCGTGGTCCTGCTTGCGATTTTCGCTTACCGCGCACCATCTCCGTCCGCTTCCGGGATCATTGATCCCGACTATTACTGGCACCTGAGTTACGGTGACTGGATCATCCAGAACGGACGCCTGCCAACCGAGGATTTCTGGTCATGGACTTTCGATGGCCACGCTTACCGCCTGACTCAGTGGCTGGGCGAGGTGGCAATGGCTTTCGCCAACCAGATGGGCGGAACGCTCGGCACCTCCACACTTTCAGCCCTCTTGTTGACGCTCACGCTGGCGGCATCCTACAAGGCGGCCCGGTGTTTTCTCGATAACAGGCTGGCAGCCCTAGCGGTGTCCATCGGCTGTAACGCGATCCTCGTTTCCCTTGCCTGCCGTCCGCACCAATTTACTCATCTGGGCCTGGCTATCCTGACCTGGATGGTGGCCAGCTTTCAGACCACCGGCAACCACAGGCCCCTGTATTTCGTGCCCGTGCTTATGGCAATATGGGTCAACTTGCACGGGGGCTATGCGGTGGGCCTAGCCTACCTCTGGATGATGACCGGCCTGGTCGTTGTGGATGCCTTCGTCAGCAAGCGCCCCGACGAGATCCGTACCGTGGCCATTCCTCTGGCAATAGCCGCGGCGATCGGCACGCTCAGTACCCTCCTCAACCCTTATGGCTGGGAGGCATGGGTGTACGCCTTCGAGATCGCCAGTCTCAAGTCTTCTGCCGCCGGCATCGTGGATGAATGGGCCGCCACCAGCATCAAGACGGAAGTTGGGCTCAACTTCTTCCTGATTACCTCGGCCATGTTCGTGGCCATGGCAGCCGCCCGGCAGCGCCCGAGAATTGCTCAACTCCTGGCCGCCGTCGCCCTCTGTGCCATTGGCTGGTCTGCCGTGCGAATCTCCCTGATGTCCACAATCCTCATTGTCCCGATCCTGGCCAGCGCCCTGCGGTCTACTTCGTTCTACGACCTGGCCTTCAATGGGGATGGCAGACGCTATGACCGACTCATTCCTCTCCCTGTCGCGGTCGGTGTACTGGCAGCCCTCGCCACCTTGACCGTGTGGCTTGGGCAGATTGACCAGACGGCTGCGCGCCATGTAACGGCGAACATGCCGGAGCAAGAAGTGCGGTTCATGCAGGCGCACCATATCGAGGGGCGCATCCTCAATGCCCCCGAGGCAGGCGGTTACCTCATCCGTAAACTGGGCCAGAAGGTATCCCTTGATACCAGGCTGGACCTCTACGGTGACCGCGCCCTGTTCGAGTACCTGTTTGCCCGGCGCGGCGAAGTTGGATGGCGCGAATACATCGAGCGGATGAACCCTGATGTCGTGCTGATAAACAACCAGGCCGCCCTGCGCCAGTTGCTTTCTGGCGACGGCAAATATCGTCTGGTATTCGAAGGTGCTGCTTACTCGATCCTGCTCAAGGCCTCCATGCGCCTGGATATACCCACCGTGTTCACGGATTTGCACAACAATCCCTTTCTTTCCCAATTGAAGTCCTGACCATGCGCCTTTTATTTCCTGCCACTCTGCTCACTTTTCTTGCCGCTCTCTGGGTAAAGGCCATCTATCCAGCGTCATCCGGTATCGCCGATACCGATTTCTACTGGCACATCACATATGGGCAGTGGATGATTGAACATAGGATGTTGCCGCCCGGCGACTCCTTCTCATGGACATTCCAGAACGCACCCTATCAACTGACCCAATGGCTTGGCGAACTATTGATGGGCGTGGCATACAATTCTGGCGGCCTGACCGGCACCAAGATGATGTCTGTCCTGCTTGCAGCCATCACCATTGGCTTTGCATGGCGTGGCGCTGCCCGCTATGTTCACACATCGCTGGCACTCGGGCTGGCCTTCGTGGCCAACCTGGTGCAATTGGTCACCCCCATGCGCCCGCAACTCTTCTCTTTTGCCCTGCTGGCCGTTTTTACCTACCTGATTGTCAGTTGGCTGGAAACAGGCCGCCGCCGTTATCTTCTGGCTTTCCCGCCGCTCATGGCGCTTTGGGTCAATCTTCATGGGGGGTTTGTGGTCGGGCTGGCGCTCATCGGACTACTGGCTGTTGGCTTGACCGGCGAGGCAATCCTTAAAAACTGCGTGCGCTCGGAGCTACATCGACTGGCCCTGGCCTGGCTCACGGTAGTTGCGTCGACCGCGGCCACATTGTTGAACCCTTACGGCATCAAGGCGTTGACCACCGTGCTGATGATTGGCGGACTTCGCAGTTCCTCGGTCATTTCCGAATGGATGCCGGTGAACCTCACCACCGAACTCGGATGGTTCTATCTGCTCAACCTTGTGCCGTTCGTGGCCATCATGGCTGTTCCCGGTATTCGCCCGAGGCTCACGCATGGACTGATCGCCGGCTTCTTCCTGGTGTTCGGGATTCTAGCCAACCGTCAGGTCGCCATGTGCGCGGCCGTCATGGCACCACTGCTCGCCGCCCTCCTCTCCCGTACACCAAACTACGAAAAGATGTCCTCCTCGCTATCAAATCCGAGTCGCCCATTGGCTCACGGACTCATCGCTGCTGCCCTGATAGCATCCTTCCCGGCCATCGCTGCCAAAGGTGACGGGACGTGGGCGGCAACCATGAACTTGCAGTATCCCGTCAAAGCAACCGACTTCCTCATCGAGCATGGACTGGACAAGCGCGTGCTGTCCGACACCCTTGAAGCGAGCTATCTCATTCATCGCCGTGTGCCCGTATTCATCGACGGACGAATGGATCTGTACCGGGATTCTTTTTTCTTCACCTGGTATCTGGCTTCGCGCGGCGCGCCGGGCTGGGAAAATATTCTTGAGCAGCACCAGCCTGAAAGCCTGCTACTCCGACAAGACATGGCACTGCGCCAGCTTGCCCTAGCATCCGGTCGATGGAAACAGGTCTATGAGGATGCAAGGTATTCGATCCTCGTGCCCATGAGTACCCCAGGGCTTCCTGCCATCCCGCCATCTTCTGTGAGATATCTGGATGCAAACGGTGGCATGGTGCGTCTATACATGCCCTAACCCAACCAAGGAAAGAACATGACGACACGGATTCGGACACCGAAGGTGCGGCCTCCTCAAGCCAGTCCAAAAGAGGTAGAGGCATGGAAAGCATTCACTGAAATGGCGGAGGCGATGCACGCTGAGAATGGGGTGATGCCGACTATGGTTCGCCAGGAACTGGACCGCCTCTGTCGGCGCGGCAACCCTCTAGCCATTCGCTTTCTGGACTCGCTGTCGTTGGCGGAATCCCATCTGCGCAGGCCTGACGAACAAGGCCAGGAACGGCCAGGAATTCGCCGAATCTCGCGTCTCCGCTGGATTCATGCGCCAACGGCACGCAAAGCGCGATAGCAATCTGTGCCGCTGCATGGCGGCGCAACCAAGTCAGAAACGGTAATGATGGTGTGCTATCCTGAAAACACTAGGAGCGCACCATGAACACATTAATCAATTTTCTGAAGCAAGCATTTTCCACCTTGGTACTCAAGCCATTTGACTGGCTTCTGTTTGGTGGCGCTGGCGTATTGACGCGCTCGAGGGAGGAATGGCGAGAGGATTTTGAATCCATGCGAGCTGTCCGTGGTTCGACGGTATCAGTCGAGGCGGATTTCCCCGAGATCGAGCATACCCCAATGGTTTGTGTGAATGGTTGGGGTGAGCCTCAGTGGATGCTGAATGGTCCTGAGCTACCGCAAGAGGTTACTACAGACGACTTTCATTCCCGAGAAGGGCGATAAGCCGAATGCTCAATCGCCCTTCTTGCCGCCTTTTGGTCAGATAAACCGGACGTTCTGGATTTTTTGGGATTCCGGATTTTACTGTGGGTGGATCTTAAATCGACCAACGGTCAATATCGTCCAATAATGTGGGTTGGCCGGTATCCGTCCAATCCTGCCACTGGCGGCAGGCCGAAACCATGGAGTTGATAGGCAACATCGTGCCATAAGGCGACGGTGATCACACCTTGTTCGACCGGCAGCAATGTGACAAACAGCGGACTATCAGACAAAGAGTTATTGGGATTTTCTACAGCCTTAACGTGCAAGCTCAGGGGCGCGCCGTTTGCGGCGCGTCCCTTGGGTCGCAGTGTTAGGGGGAATGGCTGGCATAGCACTACTCACAGTGTTCAGGTTTAACCTGTACGGATGCAAGACGTGACGTGATTCGAGGTTTCCAGGCAGACGATAACTTTTGCGCCTCCACAACCTCTTCACGCGAAAGACGCTTGGCTAGATTGTCTCGACTGGTGGCCGCTAATTCGCGAAATGCCGATTGCCGTGCTGCCGCGAGGGTAAGCCACATAAGGGCAGAAACCTCGTTTTTGGATACACCATCTCCACGTTCAAGCGCCTCACCAAAATAATACATAGCCAACGCATGCCCTGATTCAGCTGCCTTCCGAAGTGACGTTGCCGCCTGCTCTGAATCCTTGCGCAATAGCTGCGATAGACCTATGTGAAACTGTGCATCGGGCAAGCCTTGTTTAGCGGCTAACTCGAACCACTTGTCCGCTTCCTCCTCATTACGGCATGCCTTGGCTGGGTCACCCTTTGAGCCAACAAAAGGAAGATAAGATTTAGCAACGCAATATTGAGCTAGAGCGTCACCTTTCGTTGCTCGACCGAGAAACTTTGATCTTCGTGTTACGAGTGTTTGGCACTGCTCACCACCATCAACCACCAATCTGGTGGATACCGCTGCATCGCTGGTTGCGGGCCGACGAGGTTCTTGTGGAGGTTTCTTGTTCGAGTTTGGTTGCTGCTGTCGTTCCCCCGGAATCCATTCCACTGGTACTGCAAAGTTTAGTTGCTGCCCGTCCTTGACGTAGAAAGTCACCAACCCAACGAGTTGCCCTTCCTCGTCAAACAGACCACCACCGCTTGACCCGGGAGAAACGGCAGCAGTCGTTTGAATATATCGTCCTTCCTGTACGCTACGGAAACTCGACACTACACCTTCAGATAGTGTCAGTTCGAGGCCCTTGGGAGCGCCAACGGCATAAACACGCTGCCCGATCTTGAGAAACTCACTAGATCCAAACTTAACCGCCGGCGAAATAGGAGCTGGCAAGCGTAATAGACATACGTCGCGGTCGAAGTCGGCATGCGCTATTTGAGCTTCGTATTCCTTGCCGCCATGCTTGACCACGTTACTGGAAGCATTTCTCACTACATGGCACGCAGTAGCAACGTCACCACCGGGTAGCACCACACCACTACCGATGATATTTCGCTTACCAGCGGAGTCATGTCCGTAAACGACGACAACGCTTCTTGAGACGCTTTCATAGACATCGACCGCAGATTTGGCATGACTTGTGAACGGGGCTGTAAATACGCATATGGAAGCAAAAATACGAATTGATTTATTTTTCACGAGAATCTCATTGTTAACCGATGTTGAATTTGGATATACCATTTCCCGCAGCACTGGCAAGTTCAAGTGCCTCAGCGGGAGTAGCGACTTTGATCCCGAGGGCGTCAAGCGCCCTTTTACTACCAAGAATACCTCGCGGCTGTGACTTCGAGTCACCGTCGGTGGTAACAAGAATAGCACCAGCAATTTTTGCGGTTAGCAGAATCTCAACATCATTTCGTTGGCTTGCTGTGATGGTTCCATTAGGAAACACGGCGTCAGCAATCAACGTGCGCCAAGAATCTTCCAAGTCTGGTTGATGTGACAACCCGGCCCACGTGAGTCGTTCTGCCTTCGCTTTGCGTATACCATTGCCATGCTCGGCTTCGTCATAAGCCACCTCGGAGTATTCGAGTTCGACTGCACCAATGGAAGCGAGACGCTCAAGTTCGTTTAGATATGGGTCACTCTGTCGGGCATTTACCGCGTTGGCATCAAGATGAAAGAGAAGATGCGACATAATGGCGAGCCTAACGAATGAAAGGGACTTCCTCGTCCCGAGGCTGCGGAAAGGTTACCGCAAATGGCAACAAAAGTGCCAAGATGGAAATAGTCGTTTTCATCAAAACCACGAAAGGAGAAAGAGTTAATGCTATCACCATAGGAATGATAACGCCATATTCTTGCTGTATGTCCGTTACATGGTGGCAAGCAGACCGTGGCCAAGAATCGCCGACTGTCTCTTGTGGGTCGGGAACCGCCTGACACGCATCGCTGAATGATACGGCAGCTTTGCGCTGCAAAGCTGCCACTAAAAGCGCCCACCCACAGTAGAATCCGGAGATGAAAATGTTGGGCGGTGGCTCAAAACGCTATTCACCCACAGTAAAATCCGGAATCCCGATTTTTTATAGTCGACCAGCCGTTCGGCTTTTGCTTTGTTGCCCATGCATGCTTGGGCATTTCTGGAAATCAAGCTTATTGGCTCTTGCCGTTCTCCATGACCTTGGCTCGCTCGTTCAGGAACTTGATGTCATCTTCGGTCGCACGACCGGCATTCCCCATCTGCATAAGCCGCTGCGCTGCCGGTTGGTCATTCTGCGCAAGCGTACGGAATGCTGCCTTGGTGTCTTCCGGCACTTCTGAACGACTGGTCATCCCACCGAGAAAAGAGGAATCCATGAGCCTCAACATCCCAGTTCTGTCTGCAAAGACAGCTTCCGTTGCCCGATTGATTCCGGCGCCGACAAGCGCTCGCTGCTGCTGATTGGCAAACCCTGCTTCCGTTCCTTTCTTATTCTCGGAGAAGGTATCTGCTGCCGGTGTAATCGATGGCATGGCGGTCGTCCCTGGTGCCCCAATAGCCTCGCGCTGGTGGGCGGCTTTTGCCATAGCGGCGCTGCCCGCAGAGGTTGCCTTTTGCTCGTTACCGGCGCGATCTGACTTAACAGCCGCGTCTCCCTCCGTCTTCTGACCTTCGACCGACTTCGGCGCATCGAGTGGGGCGCCTCTCATCCCGGTTGCCGGGCCATGCTCTGGAACTGCCGAATTGGCGATCCCAGGTGCCGCCCCATTGGCGACACTCTGCTGGAATCCTGGGTTTGTCACAGCAGACCGTAACGCAGTTTCGGGATTTCCTCCCGACTGGCGTAGCGCCTCCTGTCCGTAAGTATTGTTGTCATTCATGCTGACGGATGCGGTCGCTCCATCGTTGCGAGAATCGCTGGAGCTCGCGGTGCTTGTCAGGGTAGAAGATGTCTTGGTGCCATACATGGCATCCGTTGACTTGGACATCTGGCCCAGGAAGTCGTCCATAGCCGCCCGCTCTCCAGAATTGCTTGTGCGTCCCTGCAGCGCCCGGACGGCCTTGGTCGCCTTGTCGAAATTCTGTTCTGCCTGGTGGCGCTGTTCGTCTGTATTGCCCCGCTCACCGCTGAAGGACTTGCCCTCGACCGTATTATTATTAAAGCCTATAGCGCCGGTGACGCCGTATCTGGAGGAGGATGGCGCCTGCCCCAGCCGCTTGGCTGCTTCGGAGGCCTTGTTGGATGTGGCTTGATGTGGATCCGGAGATGTCACAGGAACGGCTGGCGCGCCTGGTTTACCAGGTGCGGATGCCGGTGCAGTAGCGGCTGTTTGCCCAGGATTTTGCACGGCCGCCGGTGCTCCCTGCGTTGCAGGCTGTCCCTGTGTATTTGGCACGCTGGGTGCTGGAGCCGCCCCTGTCTTAGCTTCGGTGGCTGGCGTTCCCGCTAAGGCTTCACGTGCAGCCGTTGTTTGCTGCTGGCGATTTGCAGCGTCTACAGGATTTGCGAATTGCGTATCGGCTCCTACCCCAACCCCAAGATTACTCTTAATTCCGATATCTTCCCTATGTTGATTGCCCGTGGTCACTTTAGCTGAATCCGAAGTGGACAGGGATCCTCCCGCACCGCTCTTGGACAGGAACGACCAGTCGCCCCCAATGGAACGCTCGAGGGCTTGACCAACTTTGGCCATTGCCGCGGCCCCTTGTGACTGTGTATAGGTGCCTCGCGTCCCTTGGGTAAGACCTGTTTCCGTTCCTTTTGTCAGACCAGCCTGTGTCCCACTTGCAGCCACATGACCCGCCCCAACACTGGAACCGTGGCTCCCTGTAACGCCCATGTCGCCATACTCAGCCTTGAGGTTGCCGATCGCATTGCCTGTGCCCGCCTGGGAACCACGCGCTGTCCATGACCCGAACTCCCCTTGAACATCGCCACGATTCGGCGTTACATAGCCGAAGGCTGTATTGGAGTGGTTGGCAGAGGAATTATTGGCATTATGGTTGCCCCAGCTTGTGTTCCCCATAGCGACGTTGCCTTGCCCTACCTGTTCGCCAACTTTGTTGGCCGCCCGATCTGCCGGACCGGTCAGTCCCTGTGTCACGCCCGACATAGCCACCTCGCCACCCTTCACCAGCGCCAGGGCAATCATGGGCACGCTGATCGTAAGCATGCCGGCGATGGCTTCCGCAGAAATCGTGGTGTTCATCAGTTGGGCCGCATTGACTACGGAGACGCCATCCACTCCAGCCAGCGCAGCTTTCATGGACTTGGCCCCGGCCAAGGTGCCGACGTAGTTTACGATGGCGTAAAGCGGTGCCCACAGTTGCACCCAAAGCATCGTCATCACGTAAGAACGCAACACCGTTCCGCCTTTGGAGCCGGCGATAATGATGAGTAGCAGCACAATGGGGAAAACACCTAAAACCACTAGCTCAATCGCGTTCCGGACAAGTGGCAGGGTTTCTTGGGCCAGTTTTGCCATGACAGCGTATGCCGAGTTAGCGTTGGAAGCCGCCATCGCCGAGCCAAGGGCGTTTTGCGCTGCCGCCGGGTCATTCAATATCTGCGCCATGCTGGCCGACGTGTCGTTCAGCATGTTGATCATCATTCGCTGCCGGATCGCATCTGTAGTGGATGCGCTTGCGGTCATAATCAGGCTTTCCGATGCTGGCAACATGGAAGTCAGAATCACGTTGGCATTGGCCGGTGTGGCGCTGGGACTCAACATCCTGGCGATCCGTGCAAATTCGGACGTTGCCGCCGGCGCAATACGGCTTCCGAGTGTTGTGGCATATGCCGTATCGCACTGTTCCGCGCCGGAGGACCCGGCGAGTGTCACCATCCGACCCGGATTGATCAGGCCCAAGGTGCTGAAATCTGCCCAAATATTGGTCGAAGTCAACAACGCTGTCACCGTGGCAGGAGAAACGACCAGTTCCGGATTGATGCAGTCTCGCATGAAATTTATCATGTCCTGTGCCAGAATTGGATCCGGTAGTGCAGCGCCTTGGGTCTCGCGTAGCGCACGAGCGCCGCCCATGAGTCCGTGGTGACTCAACCGTAACTCCGTGTCCGGGAGGGAAAAGAAGGTTTCTGTTTTCTCGGTCAGCCAGTAACCAATGTGGCTGGTGGTGCTCGCGAAGAAGGCAAGGCCCAATGGAACATTATCGACCACAACCGGCGCCCCGCCACCCGACCCACCATGCTCCTCGATGGTGACCGTGACCCTGGGGATGAACAAGGTCGTGTAGAAGATCGCCATCATGATCAGGTACATGGCGGCGTCTTCGCCACGGGCACGCAGAAAGCCATAGCCCACCGCGATGAAAAGCCCGAGGATGGCGGCGACTCGCACAATAGCGAGGTAATCCCCGTCCACACCACCTGACCCCATCAGCATCACGATTGCATTGAGGATGCCCTGGATCTGTTCAGAATTGAAGTACGCATAGATCGTATAAACGCCACTCATGATCTGCTCTCTTAGTGACGTTTGCCGAAGCGCGCGTTTGCGGCCAGCATCTGGTTGAGGTTCGCGTACATGTAACGCTCCGCTTTATCGAGCTGGTCGATCTTTACGAATGGGTCGCCCTTTTGTTTGTAGAAGTGATTCACCTGCTGGTGCATGTCGTCGCGGATATTTTTAATCCGGCTCCGTATGCCTTCGAGTTCGGGCGCAAAATTGGAAGGAAGCTTGTTTCCGGTGCCGGCAAGCGCCCTATCCAACGCACTCAGGTAGAAATTCACAAACTTTACCGAGGCGTCGATGGCGCCATAGTCGGCCAGGTCGGAGAGCATCGCATCCGCCACCACGGCGGCAACCCCGGTGCTTTCTGCCATGGCGGCCGCCCGATACAAAGGCACGGAGGATAACTTGAGAACGGTTTGGTGCTCGGGCGCCAAAGCGGAAGCTGCTGAGCGGCTGGAAATGTTGGTACGGATGGCGTTAATCGCTTCCATGGCGCGGGTGGCAAACGGCTTGAAAGCCTTTGCTGAAGGGGTTGGATTAAGGCACTCAGGCTCGCTATCGCAAACGAGCACATTGAGAGGCGCGGGTGTGCCCGTTAGAGTTCCAACCAGATCTTTGAAATCCAGTGTTTTCGGCTTTCCATTGTTATGCTGAACTGTATCGGTGCCGTCATCGGAGGGGCCTGAGCGGATAATCAAGGTTGGGCCGACCAGAGACATGATCAGATCCTTCTCGTCAGTTGAAAGATCCAAGGAGTTGGCGTTGTCCAAGACCCACCGGACCACGTTCACGTCCACTGGAATCTTGGACCCTGCATCGGCACTGGTAAGCGAACCTTTAGCCTTCCCATAGTTCTGTTTGTATTTCTCTTCAAGCGTCTTTGCATAGCCGCCACTCTGGAGTCCCAACATCGCATCGGCTTCATCCACATATTCCCCGATAGAACGTGCATACCCGGACGCATCCCGTGCGTTGGCCTTCATGTAGTCCCCGGCAATGCTATCCACCCCTTTTTTCGCAGCCGCGCAGGAATTCATGGAGAACTGGTTCACTCGCTGAGCAAGATCGTTGATGACTTCGAGAGTCACCGCGATTTCTGGCGCCATGCTTCGCAACGCCAATTCAAAGAAGTATCCGACAGAGGCTTGCCCAAAATTACGCAGTGCCTGGACAAATGCCTCCTTGTTCGGGAAGCTATATGCTCCGAGATACATGTCAATACCGCCGCACCCTGCCTTGAGCGACGGAGGTGAAATCGAAATGGGCTGAAAGTTCTTGTTTGGCACGCGCCACGTCAATCCACCGCCGGAATAACCGACCACGGATTGTGAGGCTATGGCTTGTGGCGACGTCACGTTGGATGCCGCGCCAGCCGAGTTGTAAAAATCCTGCATCCAGTCAGCCGATGCGTGAATCGGAGCAAAGGCGAACCATACGGCGAGCGTGCCGGCAGTTAGTCGAGTACGAAGCTTCATGATCAGAATTCCTGGCCTGGGGCGGTTTTAGTTAATACGCGAATGCGTTCAGAAATATCTTCTGCTGCAATGACTCCCGTTCCTAGCGGGATCATCTGCTGGGTTCTGCGGTCGATCAGGAACATCGCGGGAACGGTCTGGATCCCATTGCCGCCGGAGGCCATCATGGAGATACCGTTATCTGCCTTGGCGTCTGGGAACATGTGGATAGGCTTGCCATCGAGCGACACGGTGAGAATAGGCATCCCCGTCTTGGAAGATAGCGCCTTGAGTACCGGTGCCTGGTCATGACAGAAGTCGCAGTCGGAACGGGCGAAAAATAGAATGCCGTGGGTCTGGGCGAGTTCTGCCATCGTTCCATCCCGTTCTTTGTCACGTCGTTCGCGAACTTTCATGCTTGCGAAGTTGGCTGTCGGGCTCCGGGCTGAATAATTTACGTCTGGCTTTGACCAGACCACCCTTCGCGAAACGTCCGCAAACATCGAAGCCTTATTCATCACGTAGTTTTGCGCCTTTAGAAACTCGTGGACGTTTTTCTCGGTAGGGTTGATTACGGCAACACCCTTAATATGTTCCAATTCCTTTTTGACCTCTTCGAGGGTGGTCATTTCGTAGATCGTCTTGGGCTTCTTTTCCGCTTTCTTTTCCTCCGGTTGGCGCATCTCTTCGCGTGGATCTGGATACCAATTGAAGCCTCGATCCGGATCTCCCCACGGACTTTGATCCCACCATAAGCCAGTTGCGGCCTGTGACGACACGCTTGCCGCCTGGCTCTGCGCGACCATCAGTGAACCAATTGCCATAAATAGAAATTGTTTAATTCGCATTCTGGAAACTCCGATAGGGGCACTGGTAAGGAATGGGGTCACGACTTAACGTAGCCTGCATTTTCCTTGTCAGATCACCTGTTTTTCCTTGATTGATGAGCTGTTGCAACGCCTTGGCATCAAGTACCGCTAGCGCCTTCCCTGCTGCGGCCTTGTGTTGAGAGATAACGGAATCGGTCACTACGCGAACCAGGCGCTTAACGGTTTTCTTGTCGCCCTGACATACGAGGACATTGGCGGCGATGTAAGGCGCCCGCCCGACACTCAAGCCCGGGACTGTAAATGCCGTGTCGGCACCCTGCCAGGTGGCAATACCCGCTTCCAGAATTGTCCACCATACTTCCGTGGGTGTTTCATCGGCGGCAATTGCTGCCAGTGTCTGCAGGGCTGCGTGTTCTACTTCATGCCAATCATTGAGCGCATCGAACTTCGATCCGATTGGCAGTAGTGCCCTAACCTCATCCGCATACTCGGTGGCATGGTGTTGCTCGATCCAGTAAAGTGCGGCCCTCATCTGGAGTCTGTCAGCCGCCGTGGTCGGCTTGGCTGCCAAACGGGTATGAAGCTCATCCGGAGTCGGCTCGGCAAATAGAATCGCCCATCCATCCATGTGGAGCTTTTTATGGCCGATAGTGAAAGCGTCCACCTCCAAGAATCGTGCCGATGCCGGGTCAAAGATGGCACCGTCACTCCCCTTTAGTCGCTCATCGGATTGGGCATGGTAGCGCTCGTGGAACAGACCGAGGCATTTCCATGGTGCTTCCCCACCTCTGAAGTCACCATTGGTGTAATACTGCGAATTGCTGCGGGCCATCTTTGGGTTCATTAACTGGAGATATACCCAGTCATCACAGTCAGCCCTACCAAGAAGATGGAAATATCGTGTAACGGGCACTTCACCAACGAACGCGATGTAGGCGCCGCTCTTGAGATTGGAGGTCAAAACCTCCTTGTTGCGCTCTCCCGCAAGCACAGCCATGCCCGGAGACGGATTGAGCTTGATTCTGGGTTGTAGGGCGCCCGGGGTTTCCTCAACCGCCGTTGGATCGTGTCCCATAATGGTAGCGGCCGCGGCACGGAATTCCGGTGGGGATTTCTGACGATAATCGACCGATCCGCCCGTCGTTGAGCAAGCAGCTGTGGTGATGGCCAGTGCGATAGAAAAGAGGATGCGGAGCATCCTGTGAAGATACTGTCCGCAAAGTTTTGGTACAACACAGAAATACCGCTATAACCGTGCTTTTAACAGCAGTTTTGGGCGGTTATTGCATAATTCCTGCACCAATGCTATCGGGATTAAAGACGTAATTGCAAAGGCACCTTGTTAGGGCGCCTTTATTTATTTCCGGAGCCAATGAATTTACTTCCATCGGACATTTAATCTTTCCTACACCTTCGGGATCTTCACTGCACGGGTAGCGAAAGACCCCTCCATGATGCGGATTCGATCACCCACCTGTATTGGATTTTCGTCCTGCTCTTGGACGACGGCCATCATGTCGGCGCTACCGTCAATTTGGTAGAGAATTTCGACGCCTTTCTTCGCATTAACAGCCTTCTCCGCAACGGTTCCGGCAACACCACCGACGACAGCCCCTGCGATGCCCGCAACAATACCGCCCCTACTATTGATCGATGTCCCAAGCACCGCGCCAGTTGCCGACCCAGCTGCTGCACCGCTTCCGGATGCCGGCGTAGCGATATCAACTTCGCGTACTTCAATAACAGTGGCCAACTTGACTTTCATGGCCTGCTGAACTTGCCCCGATTGATAAACACCCGGTTTGTAGCTGGTCGCGCAACCCGTTAGTGTCAGAACAGCCCCAGCAAACAACAGTGTAATAAATGCTCTCATGCCCTATCTCCTATTGGTTAATTTATCTCAGTCTTCTCTGTATCCGACAACACGCAAAACACCGTCCTCATATGCGATCTGACGCAGAGCGTCGTCCGAAACCTGGTCATCAAAGGCGATTGCAGCAACCTCTTTTGCCGGTTTGTTTCGGGTTGTGGCCACACTCAGATGTAGCACGCGCGTCGCACCAGGGGGTATGGATGCCAGAGTCGGAACGCCGATCCGGTTTTCGTTTGCAACCGGGGATGGGCTGAAGTCTTTTGCGGCACCAAGAAAAATCTCGGATATGGCAATTGCGGGGCTATCCGGGCCGGAGCATTTCTCCCCCATGGCACTATTCACCAGATCGCATAGCTGCTTTCGTTGGTTTTCCACCTGGCTCCTATCCTGCGCTGTCCACGAGACGTTGTAACGCCAAACAAACAGAGGGACGTTCGCGCCAATCGAACCGGAAACAACGGTCGTCACGTTGGGTCGTTCGCCAGACCAGTTTCTATATTGAATCAATTCAGGCTTGATTCCGTTGCCTGCGTTGGCTAGTCCACACGACAGCGCAGACAGGACTGCAATTACATTCAAAACTCTTTTCATCTTGCCTCCTGTTCCCGAACGGCTTCATTGCCTACGGAATACTTCAATGATTCCGTAAATCAATGACTATTTCTGGAAATTTTATGCCCAATCACTGAGACTGCATCGGTGGACGACCGTCGCGACACATATTCAATTGGAATCCCACTCCTTTAAGTGGCGCAACGCCGCCATCTTTAGTCGGCAACCGCGATTCCGGTGCGGAAAACAATACCTGAAGACGCTTGCACCCTGGTTGTTTCAATGTGCCTATTGTTTTGACATCCACAAATATCCTGGCATTCGTCTTAATCTCACTCTGCATCTTCTCAAGGAGTGCTCCACGCACCTCGGTTCGTGCATTCCCATTTGGCGAGTCTATTGCTTCAGCGAACAATGCGCGGAAATTGGTCGTTTCGATCGTTTCAGCAATGGCTGGCTGTAGCAGTCCGCTGGCACACAGTAAAAATATGGCGGCAAGATATCTCATGGTCCGTAGTAACTCTGAATTTTGTTTTGGGCACGCTGCATCGCTGGCGTGGCGCTCTTCACCGACGGCGCGATTTCCGCGATGAACTCGGACATGTCGATCTTGCTGAAGTCGATCGATTGAAGTTGCTCTGGCGTAAAGCCCTTGCAGTCTGGGTTCTCGCCGCTACCGAACGACATGCCGAGCTGCGCCCTGCCGCCTTGAGCAATAATTTTGGCCAGGCGACTGTTATAGCAGCAATAACCCTCGGTTCTAGTCACGCAAGCATTCAAAATCTTCGAGCTGCAGTAGTCCCCTACATAAACGCAAAGATTCTGGCCTCGTTTCATGCCCAGCAGCTTCTCATCCTCGCTGCATTCCAGCATTGACATGACAATTTGAATGGCGACCGCAATCGCAAACGAATACGGATCGAACCCGGTGAACGCAATTCCGTCCACTCCAACCTCGAAGGTAAATCCATACAGGCTAACGTCTCCAGTGTATGACCAGGCGTTGGATGACCAGGCATCGACGGAGCGATCCACCAGCCATGGCATGCTGGAGTTGAACATCATGTCGTAGGCGTATGGTGTGCCGATTGCGCGCACGTATTCGTAACCGAAATCTACTGCCTTGGCACCGACGGCCATCGACGAATTATTCATCGACCCGCCACCGCCGCTTGTCTTACAGCAGTTCGCCAAACCGAATAACTTTTTGTCGCACTTGCCACTGGATCCATTGAAAAATGTTGAAGTATAAGGATCCAGGTAGAACCCTGCCTGGCGGGCAATCTCCATCCCGCTGACGGCCTTTCCAAAGTCCTTGTCCGCCAGATAGCCTGTGTTGAAGCAGTTTCCCTGGATACAGAATTGCTGTGTATCACATTCAGCAACCGTTGTTGGGCCGCTTCCGCCTGTAGTGCATTTGTACGTGTGCTCAACGACCTGGCAGACAGGACCTTTCCCTTGATCCATCGTTTCGACGCATTTGCTCCCGGTTTCGGTACACTTCGGATTCGAGCTGAACTCCTGGCAATCCGAAATCATGTTGGAAGAACTGCAGTTGTATGTCCGTTCCCAGGCCCAGCATGACCGCGTAACATCAAGGCCGTTGATGTTCTTGGTGGGAGTGGCGTCTATACAAACGTCCGCGCCTTGCTTCGCGCACGTGCCGCTTGCCGCCATTGCTGCGCATGCCGAATCGTCGATATCATCCTTTGTGATTCGATAGGTTGTTGCCATAAGCCACACGTTGGTTGGCAGGGGTGTGGCAACCGCTTTGCCGTCGGTGCAAAGGTAGGTGTTCTTGTAATTCAGGCATGTGCCGTTAAACGCAACCTGGTTACAGCCCGAATTAGTCACGCCACAGCCCAGGTCTTTCACTGGCTGACAGTAGTCCACAGCATTCGGGTCGACACAATTGTATGTGGCCATGTAATTCCAGCAATCACGATAGATGTTGGCGCCGGAGATGTATTTTGTACTTGGCCCGTCGACACAGACTTCTCCCGTTTTTTGGCATGTGGGCACAGCCGCACTCATGCTTGACATCAGCAGAAGGAGAAGCGAGACGCAATACGAGAATAGCGATTTCACAGAGTTCTCGCATTGAGCTGTGAACAATTATCCGTCCAGGAATCCGTATCAACGTGGTATGAGTGTGGGCGGACAAAGCTAAAGGTGCCGCGAGCGCGAATGATGTATGTCGAATTGCATACCCATCCGGAGTAATCGTCCCAGTAACATGAACTGTCTACATAAGCAGTCGAAAACGTGAAATTACAGTTTGTTGCGTTACAGCTACCACCTTCATAGTTCACTCGATTAAAGTAATCCGTGCTGTACCACGAACGCCCCACAAAATTAGTAAAGGCCTGCGGTGATGTTGCACCATTAGCGGCATTTACGGCGAACACAGCCGAGCCAGAACATGGGCTTTCTGTGCATGTGGCGTTCATGGAGAATTGCATGGTGGTGGCATCAGGCGCACAGTAAGCATTGATAATGATGCCCGCCCATCGACGTCCAACCTCTCCATTGCCCCACGTGTTTACCCAGAAATTGCCGAAATAACTCCCTGGCGTACAGCTATTGAACCATGCTACCGAAACGGCAAGCTGTTTGTTGCACGTCTGGGTGGAGATAACGGATTTGGTATCTATACATTGGTAAGTGCGGTCTATTGCGACTTTCACCACGCGGTTCACCTGACACGTCGATTGCGACACTGACAAGGCTTCATGACACACCTCAAATGTCGTAGAGCCTGAATCTATCGTCGTGGACGCCTTGCAGGCTTCATAATTCTTTCCTAAATTCTCTGCGATCGCTCCGGGATCGTTGCGGATTTCCTTGCCCTTCATGAGCAGCGGATCGTTCTTTGTCAGCCCAATCGCTGGCTTGTAGGTACCAATGTTGTTGAGGTAGTTGATTGCGTTGCATTCCATGGCGCCTGCGGCATCGGAAGGCGGCGTTGTGCCACAACCGCTAATCTTGGTCTGCCCTGGCAACATCGTATTCCCTGTCCCACCACCAAAATAACTTGCTTCTGGTGCCGTGGTTCCATAAGAAGGGAGATTGGCGGTTGCGTTTGACGTGCTGACGCTGCCAAACACCTCGCTTTTAGACGAAGAACCAGTTGAACTACCCAGGGCGAACGCGTCCGAGGCTGTCATTGGGGTGTCGGCTTTGGCGGTGAGTGCCAAAAAGCCGACTATGCTAACCATCACCATTCGGACAAAATTTCTTGTCATCGCGCGGTTTCCATCTTTCTAAGCCTCTCCTCTGCAACTCGTGCCATTGCCCCTCCGTGTTGTGAGAAGTATTCAAGCGCGTAATCCAACGATACGTCCCCCTGAACGGAAATGCTGGCCGCCATGCAGCTATTCCCTTCGCATCCTTGCGATGCCCGCCCTGGTTCAGTAAGGACGAAGGTGGGTACCGTCTTCACCGAGAATTGCTTAAAGAGGTTCGGGTTAATCTGTATTGAGGCCCCTGTTTCTACCACCGGCTTGAGGATGCGCAGTGTTTCCTCGTAGTTGTTTTTGCTGAGCCCCCCCTTGATGCCGCGCAAAACAAGGATCGCGCGGGCCCGGCGCGCCTGGTTACCCAGTTTGCGAAGGGCTTCGATTGGCATCGATGTGGAAATAAATACGAGCAGATCTTCCGTTGGGGCATCGGGGCGTTGATCAAGATTCTTGTAACGGCTTGCGATTTCCATTGGATCGGCGATCGGGGCCGCTCTCGCCGCCTTCAGCTTCTCTGCCGGGATGGTCATCGTTGGTTGTTGTGGAACCCTTGTCGGCGCATACCCCATCTCACGGTTAGCTCGCTCCGTCCTGGCCCGCGCATCTGCCATCGCCTTTCCCAGTGCTGCATCAGAAATGGCTGCCCCCGGATTGGTCTGGTCCTGCGCGTAAGCGTGTAGCGATAAAACCCAAGCAGCGGCTATCAACACAAATCTCTTTTTCATGATTAAGGACCCGGCATATAGGAAGCACAGCAATCACGCTTCCTGAATATCTGGTAAGCAAAGTCTTCTCCAACATATGGCACTTCTTTGCCAGACCCCCACAAAGCGCTGCTTCTGCCATATGGCTGACAGCACTTGCCGCCAATCTTATCGGTCTGCGGCGTCGGGTAGGTCATCTGGAATTTGTAATTTGTCTTGTCCATCAGAGGTTGTGGATAGAAACCGCATACACCGTCATTCCCTTTCCCCGACCACATGAGAAATTCACGGTGCATCTTATTTGTAAGTCGCTGCACGATAAGCGCGGAAGCTTGGACGCCGCCGATATGTGCGCCGACCCATCCATTCAGCGGATACATCGCGCCTTGGCATCCGGCACACCAGTACAGTTCATTCCTCCCGAATCCTGCGGTTGCGGCAATACAATCTGCGGCGCAAACGGCCTGTGCCAGCGGGTTTGCGAATAGAGCGACGTCGGCATTCAAGATAAATGTCAGCTCCGAATCCGCCCACAACGGATCGACCTCGGTGAAATAGGCCAGATCAAAGACGCCTTTTTCCAAGCAGAAGTTATCCAACAACACTTCCAGCCAGTAAAGCAGTGGGGATGTATACCAGTGCGCCTGATAAAAACTATTGTTTTGCCCTCCCCCTTTTTTCTGGGATTGTGTGTGTGTTGGGACATCAACCCCCGGATCAATGCTGATCCCACCCAAGCTATGGAAGCAGAACGCCCCCCTGGAAACTTCGACCATGCGGGCAGGCTCCCAGAAGCCCACGGAAATTCCCACTCGCAACGGGTTTGTACAGCCGCACAATGGCGACCCGGTATAGTCAGCGGTTCCTTCCTGATCCATTTTCATTACCTCTTGATTGCCGATGGTGAGAGGGAAGATGCACGACCAGCAGATATCGGTAATCGGATTGAAGAACTTGCCGTGACAAACTGGCGCAGCATTGGCCTGACTCGCGAACAAGAGCGCAAGAATGGAAAGTATTTTTACGAGATGTCGCATATCAGAGTTCCAGTTCGTCGATGCGCAACCGCTTGCCTTCCTGAGAAACCAATGCGGGAACATGACGGATTGCAAATCGACGCGTTAGTGCGCCGCCCTGATCAAAATAGACGCGCTTCTTCCATGTGCGCATAAGCTCGATGACAGGACCGCCCGTAAGAATCGGCTTGACGCGGCCATCGTAGTGCTCAATCAAGGCGACGGCCTTGGCGACCTGTTCTGGGTCGCGCGCGTCAAAGAAAAGAAGATGATTGGAGAGTGAAACGTAATCCAGCGGGTTCGCCATTTCGCCTGCGCGAACAATCACCCTGCCGTCCGGTGTTGTAATGGTTTTGGGAGCGCGGACACTTGGGTCCCAATAGAAAGTCCGAGCCTTCGTCGTTCTACTGAGGCCAGCAACAGGATCTGGTGTTTCAGCGTGGCGCTTGACGCGTTCCTCAAACTGCTTCTGAAGTTTTGCGACCTCTCCTGTCCGTTCTTTCTCCGCCAGCTTGGCCTGAATGGCGTCTAGCATGTCTGGTTCGGCGATGGGGTGTACAGGTCCTATCTGCTCTGCCGCACTGACGACACCTATCCCTGTAACTAGGAGGATTGTTGCGTGCACCAACACGAACGCTCGGCGCAGAAAGAGTGGGATTGATGTGCAATATGCCATGCTGCCGAAGATACTCATGGTCTGCCCTCTAGACAATGCGGAAATGCTGCACAAAACAGGTCATTGAGTGCAGTTTTGGGGAAATTCACCAGGAGCGCATCAGAGGGCTGTCAAGAATTCCACTTACACCTTGTTGGGCGCAGCAGACACGGCAACAGCGGTGGCCGGTGCGTAATCGCCGGCAACGATCATCTTGCCGTCCACAAAGCGGAACAGGAAAACATCCCCCTCGGCGGCGCAGCCAATAGCGCGGCGCGGCGGATGGCCTCGTTGCTCGCCTGGTCGAAGCGATTGATGAAACCGAAGCTTTTGCCCATCATGATCGACACTGCGATCATGCTGATCGAGATAACCACCAATGTTCGAAGGATCGAGGGCGCACCGGAGACGATCTGTGCCGGCGTCACCTTCTGCAATTCGGCCAGGATTGAGGCGAAGGTATCCGGCGCGAAGGCGAAGCACACCAAGCCGCACCAAAAAACGCCCAAGGGAATGGCCACGAACAGCGAATCGACGGCGCGTGACAGCACATTGCCGAAGTTGAACAGTTGGGCAACGTAGGTGCGCGCATCGAAGAAGACGCGGCGGCGGCCCGCGGCGTAGGCCGCATCGGAAAGAGTGCCTGCGGCCACACCGTTGACGCCGACTTGCCAGGTCAGCGCCTCGTCGCCGGCATCAATCCGCTTGGACAGTGCAGCCTCGTAGCGCGACAGCTCAATGAGCAGCACGTAGGCAATGCCGATCATCACGATGGCCAGCAGCGGTATATCGGCCCATTGGCGCGGGAAGAGCCAGATGGCCGACATCGTTAGGGCGAATAACCAAACTAGCGCCGCGATGTGCCGGTACTTCCCTTGGAAAGCGTTTAGTGCCTTCCATGCCTCGATGATTTTCATGTCGTTTCCTCTCCTTTTTTGGTGCCCTGATAGGTGTTGATACCGTCGAATTAGCGACCGGTGAATGGCCACAAAATCAAAAAAGCGGAAATGTGCGTCCAATGATGTCGCCGTCACTAATCCATCCCACCATTGTGTAGCGGGAGTCCAGGCTGTCTTTGTGAGGCGCCATAACGTAGTAGCGTCCAGACGGAATAACCCCGGTTGGTCCTGCTTCTAACGGCTTACCTGTCATCGACTTTGGCTTTGCGCTACCAACAAATTGTCCGCCCATCGCCACCTCACTCGGCGCTGCGCCCTTCTTGAGAATAGAAAAATTTCCTTCATCATCCTTGCGCACTTCATCGCCGGCGGTACCACCCACGATCTTGACCATGTGATCCCCTTTGCGGAATGGGGATACAGGGTTCTCGGTCGGGAACGCGTAGGCCACGTAATCGCCGTGCTTCAGCCCGCTTTTCCATCCCTTGATCGTGACAAAGGCGTGGTCTGGCAAAGATTCCGTGTAATTCACGTCAAACCGTACAAAGAACTGGAGTAGAAAGACAACTGCCAGTGGGATCGTGTAGTGCATCCAGTTCCGGACAAAATGCTTCTGACAAAGGTTCAGATACTCCGCCACAGAAAGTCGCGGCTTGTCCAAAAAAAGTGCTCTCATTTAGGCGCTCCCATAGGAGATTGTAGGGAAGCGCCATCTGCGGCCGGATTATTCCGGATGCTCTGCGTCAATTGTTTAATATCGAGGTGATCGACGCCCATTCTTGCCTTCAGGGCTGGGGTCAGATCTTCACTCCCGGTTTTGACAACCGCGGCTCGCACCAACAAGGTGCAACCGCATTCCTGCTGGAGTTCGCCCAGGGCCTGCTCCATATCCTTGGCGAAGCGTGAGATCGTTTCAAAAGCTGCGCCGCGTTCCTGATCCGATATGCCTGGCCTGGTAACCGAAGCGGTCACTTCAAGCTGTTTCAACTCGATGACTTCACCCACGTCAACGACGGCAAATCGCTGCCGGTTCTGCTGGCCCAGCGTGTAGTGATAGGCCACGATTCCAGCAGAAACGACGATCAAGGCAATCAATGCGTTGATCGCATAACCAATCCACATTGCTGGCTGCTCATTGAAAGGCACAATCTCATCCGGATTTTGATCCTCGACGACTTTTTTTTCTGCTATTTCTTCGCTCATCAGGCCACCTTCCTTGTGATTCGTTTCTGATACCCAGGCACCCCACGGTCGGCCAATACAGCCTCAAGAGACTCGGTGATGCTATATCCCTCAGCGCGGTAGCGTCGAACCGCTTCGAAATCTTCGGCCTTGGACGACACGAGCAGCAACGAGAAGGGGTCGAACAAAACACGTCCAATTCCATGTCCCATCTGTCCGCCATGCACAAAGACTTCCGAGTAGGCACCAGCCTGCGTTTTGACTGAAAGGAGCATTTGCTTCATCGATTCGTCAATCACCAGTTTGTCCGTCTTCTCGAGCGCCAACACGCTCTCCGGCTTCTGACGAAGCAGAAACATCCAGTCCGCGTTGTTCATCGCGGCCTCAGCGGCACGGCTTAGCGAAAAATCAGCGATAGACTGAGTTGCCGCGCAAAAGCTGCCATTGTATTTTCTCGCCCGACGATATCCGGACTCAATAAAATCGCCAGATCCGCCCGCGCCAAGCAGTTGCCAGGCCTCGTCCAGAATGCACACCTTGGGGCGATCCCGCGTGAGATACATATTCTGGGTAATGCGATACATCAGCAGGAACATCACAACGGCCTGAAGATCCTTCTTGGCGCTCAACTCCTCCAGCTCCAAAACGATCAGGTCATTGTCGAAATTGACGTTTGTTTCGCCCATAAAATATTTGCCGTATGGGCCATCCGACGTGTAAGGGAAGAGCTGTACTCCCAGGTCACGGATGCGTGGGTCGCAGTACAGCTTCCGTTCTTCAAAACTCATGGCCCGAATCTTTTCCACCCAATCGTCGTCAGTCGCCTGCGGTGTTGGGCCGCCCTTCTCACAGTTGTTGATCAGGGAATAGGCCAGATTGTCGACTGTGGCATTGCGGCCGTAATCCATCCAGACCGATTGGATATGCAATCCGAGCTGGCGACGACGGTAGTCATCAAGCGGATCCGATGGTGCGATCATCTGCTCGAACAGCGGAATGAGCATTTCCAGATCCTCTTCAATGGATTCAACCATTGAAAATGGATTAAGACGAATATCCGCTTCTGGCGTGAATTCAAGGTACTGGCCGCCGACGGTATGGCACAACTTTTCGAAGCTCCGGCCGATGTCGATAATCCAGACCCGGCCGCCGATCCCGAGATATGAAAGCGCAATCGAGTTTAGAAGAACAGACTTGCCGGAACCCGACGTACCGCAGATGACGGCATTGTAGTTACCAGAGGTATTCGCAAACAGGTCGATGCCCATGGCCTGGCCACGACGGCCCCACATAGGAACGACGGGACGACCGACGCCGTGCCATTCCGCTAGCAAAGGCGCCATATTCACCGCATTCGACACCGTCTTGGTTGTCAGTCGTTGCGCGGTCTTGATGTCCTTTGTCAACGAAGGTGTCATGGACATTGGTAAAGAACCAAGTAGCCCCTGTATCTGAATGAATGTATCTTCCACGATTTCGAATTGCTTTGACCGCCACACCGCCTGCGCCGACTGCTCAGCGCGAGCAATATCCTCCGGCTTGGCAAACAGGATGAGCTGGTGAAACAACTTGACCGTCCCTTTGCCCTCGTCAAAAGAGCGTTGTGCAATATCCCAATCGTCCTTGATATCGCGCAACTCGGGCAAGAATTTCGCCATCGGAGAGTCCGCCTTTTGCGTTGCGCGGGCGGATTTCATTTGAGTGACGGCGCGCGTTTCCTCAAAATCCTGGGTCGTGATGCCTATCGTGATCATAAACGGGCTTGTGTAACCAATTGCCGGCTGCATGTAATCGCCAATCAGTGATCCCATCGCGTGCAGGGTGCACGCCTTTGGGTAACTGCGTACGCTCATGCAGCGGGCGATAAATTCGTTCTTGTGTTGAGGAAGCCCGTAAACCAATCCGTTCTCAGTCGGACGCATCACCGTATTCGGGGCGATAATTTGACGCTTAATTGGCCGCCCCTCGTCGTAATTGAGGTGCGGGGCATTGCGCTTCAGGAACGTTTCCTGCGGATTGAGCACTAGGGCGCACCAGTTGATCAGATCCTCCGGACCCCATTCACGTTCAAATTGGTAATACGTTTTCAGGGTTGTGGCGCAAGTCTCACGCAGCGATACGATCTCGGCCAGTTGCTCCGCATCATCGTAAGAAGTCGCGGGGATCACTACACTCATCACGACACGGAAATCGCGCAACAGGTACGGCTGGTTGGGGACCAATGGAATGGTCGTCCCTTTTCTGAAGTGATCCGCCTGACGTTCCGCGAGTGCCCGGTATAGTTCGCGTTTGTTTGCCTCTTCGGTGGTTCTGGCTTCTTGCGGGTCAAGGCGAACGTTTACATAGGAGTCCAGAAAACGGTCAATGAGTGGTGTCGCTATCAATGTCCACTGAACGCCGGATCCCTTCGGCAAATAGGTGAAAAGCGTAGAAAGGAGGTCGGCCATGTCCGGGGTCGCGCCCGTCTGTGGCGTCATTTCGAGACAAAATCCGATGCCTTCTACCTTGTTCTCCGTTCCGCCTTCGAGCACAAACAACCGCTGCTCCGGTATCCATGCAACGTACGGTAGCAAATCAGCGAAACGGGTAAAGGCCGCTTCAACACTCGGCTCTGCGATTGGTGTTGGCGTGTAGTGCTCACCGTCACCGTCTTTCAATAACCGCTTGAAGTAATCCCCAATAGCACCCACGGCAACTCCTTACTGCGCAATGTTCGGTTTTTCGACCAGGTTCTCGTACTCATTCTTTTGCATGAGCTTCTGAGCATCCTGTTGTTGTGGTTCTTCAGCCGTGCGGCCTTGGCGGTTCAATGGATAGATCGGGCGGTACTGGTTGCCGATGTTGGAACGATTGGCTTCGATCATCCAGCGGCCCGAGTGAACCATGGTGTAAAAATAGGACTGGTCATGGAGGTCACTCGAATCGTCTTCGAATGGCGCCATCCATATGCGCAAAACAAGCGGCGGCTGCCGGACCGGCATACCGGATGAAGCCGCCACCATGTCACGCGGCGAAACCTTCTGTGATTGGACGTCACTTGCGCCATAAGACGAGACTTTGGGCGCGTCGTTTGCATCGGCTTTTTTCTTCGACTCGCCGCTTTCCGTTCCTTTCTGGAAAGGCAGGTTACCGTTGCTCGCGTTGGCGTGTACCCCGGAGATTGACTGGCACGACACACCCTCTGGCGCCTTACAGGAAAAGCTGCTTGAGGCATCCAGGCCGCTCATATTGGCGCATCCGCTCATGACCCCAGCAATCAGGGCGATTGTCAAAATCCTTGTATTGATCATTTCATCGCCTTTGGGGTTCCGAGCATCTGGTTAAGTTTCTCAGCTGAAGGCGCGCCAGGCAGCATTGAGCCATCCGAAAGGATGATGGTCGGTGTGCCGTTAATTCCCAACTTTTCAGCCAGCGCCATGTTGCGCTCAATCGGATTCTCGCAATCGCCGCCGGGAACCACGCTCTTGCTCATCAACTCTGCCCATGCTTTAGCCCTGTCGGCGGCGCACCAAACGCCAATTGCCTTGCCTTTCGACTGCGGGTGCAGTTGTTCCAAGGGGAAGAGGAAGGTGTAAATCGTTACGTCAGTGACCTTTGACAAGCTCTGCTCCAGCTGTACGCAATAGGGACAGTCTGGGTCACTGAAGACAGCCAACTTGCGTGCGCCAGTACCTTTTACGGTGACAACAGCATCCGCAATTGGCAGCGCAGAAAAGTCGACTTTTGAAACTTTGGCATTACCCGCGTCAGGGCCGATCTTCCCTTCGGTCAAATCTGTTTGTGTTTGCATATCGAAAAGGTGGCCAAACAGAAAATAGCGCCCCCCTTCCTCCACGTACGCCACATTGCGCCCCATCACGACTTCATAGACTCCAGGCAACTGTGACTGGCTAACCGACTGGAATTTGGTGTTTGGGTATTTTTGGCGAAGCTTCATCAGCATGGCTGTCTCATCCACGGATACCGCGGCAAAAACCGAACTAACCATCGTTCCCATTACCAATAATGCCGCTACTGCTAGTCTCGTCTTCTTCATCAGAATTCTCTCCGAGAAACCCCGGCGTTCAGGCCGGGGAGGAAAGGAGCGCAGTCGAAGACTGCAAGCCTTTCGTTGAATAACCATAACCATCGCCACGCTGAATAACTGTGCAGTGCCGATGGGCTATGCCTTGAATGACACCTTGCGATGTCTGGATGTTGAAGCTGCCGGAGGCGCGTACTGCTACCCGACCGACATGTGTTCCCACTTTCTTGCCGGCAGGAACCGCTGCTTTGATCAGATCGCCGGTCTGGAAACCATGCACCTGTTTTTGACGCATCAGATACCCTCTCGGGAATCCTTGAGCGGTAACCCGAGTACGCTGATAACCTCCGCGCCCAGTGGCCTTGATGGTCAGCGTAGGCCGTTGCCAACCCGTGATGGTATCGACCTGTCCCACACAAACCGCATCCAGCGCATGCGTCTTCGGAATTCCAAGACGACTACGATTGAACTTGGTTTGTCCACCGGAGCCGGTTTCGAGAGCCAGGCCGGTTTCCTTGAGCGCGGTGAGCAATTTCCAGCGCGTCGCATTAACCGCTGCCGCATCCCGCAAGGGTGCCTTGGCTTTGGCCGTGATTCTGGCCAGCCGTGCCGGATCGTGATTGAGGAATTCACTGATTAGCTGTGCACCCTTCTTCTGGTTGCAGGGCTGGCAGGCCAGTGTCAGGTTCGACACCCGGTTGCTACCGCCGCTGGCCTTGGCTTGAATGTGCTCGGCCTGTAATGGCAAGTCTTGCTTGTCACAGTAGGCGCACTTCCTGCCCCATTTCTCCAACAGGTACTCGCGGACCTCGTAGCCTTGCAGTTCGCCTTGCTGGTACTCGACGCCGGATATTTCCGGGTTTTGCATCAGCTGCATGTCAAACCGGACTAACTCGGTACTGAGAACCGAGACCGGCGCCCAACGCTGGAACCGCTTTACCCAGGACAGCGTGGTGTGAACACGATGCATGAGGGATGGCGCGAGCCAGCCTTGGCCTTTGTTGCCCCGGTTCAGGAACCGGGGTGCGCGGTAGCGCAGGCTCCGGGTACGGCGGCCTCGGCGTAACTGCCTGCGCGAAGTTAACGCTTTGCTGATTTGATGACCGCGATGCACCAGGTCAAACAGGTTCAACACGGCGATCGCTTCTTTCTTCTCCATCACGAGCGCGATGCCGGTGATTTTACTGCCGGGGTCGAGCTTGATGCGGAGCGGCTGGAATGCGCACTCTCCCGCCTTGCGGTCGATCAACCGGATCACGAACGGCAGAACCCTGTGGATTCTGGCGCGTTCGCGTTCCAGCAACAGCCGTGCTCGCTTTTCTGAGCACGGCATGAGGGGCTTGCCGCTTTTGTCCAAGACGAAGACTGCCATGGCAATCTCTCCTTTCAATAATCGCCCTTACGGGCCTTGTGACGCACGCCTTGCGGCGTGTCTCCCTTCGAAAATGTTGCAAGCCAGCTTGGATGACGGGGCCGTTTCGTACCTACCCTTGGCTTGTCTGCACCACCGCCTTCGAGAGCCACGAACTAAGGAAGCATTCGTGGGTCGGCCTTTTCGCTCTACTTGCAACGTAGCGGGTTGGATCCCTCCGTATACCGCTTTCTCTGGTCAACCGAGCTTTCTAATGCCCTTCCAAGCTTCGCCGTTTAGGGCGGGGTGGTTGACTTTTTCGTCCTCATGGTTTTCGGGCCGGTAGCCCGATTTGCCTAGTATTCCTGTTTGCCTAGTGATGTTTCTGAGAAATTTGCTACTTACGCGCAACCGAAACACCCCTGGTGATAACGATGTCTACCGGTTGTCCTGCGTCGATCTCTATGATTGGAAACATTTTGTCAGCCAATGTTATGTAGTATCTGGACAGTTGACTCAGAGCGTTTCCTACCCCTTGACCAATGCCCGCCTGCATTTCCTTCCCCGCCTGGACCGTTTGCGTTGCGCCCAGTGGGGAAACGGAGGTATTCATGGATCCTTGTGTGAATGCCTGCCCAATCCCCGAGGCGACCCCAGACAGCAGCGCATTCGCTAGAACCTGTCCCTGTTTGCTGACTAGTCGTCCGCGCACCCCGGCCTTGCCGGTTGAGTCAGCGATATAGCCTTTCACCGCCACGTCAATGGCCCCGCCCTCTTCGTTAATGCAACTCAACCGATCCAGCCGGATGTAAGCACGTTCGGATGAAAGATCGCCGACCCCATTTGCCGTTACCCTGCAATTCTTGTAATCGGCTCTGAACTTGTTTGGAAGAGAAGCCATGTCCAGCACCTCGATCACGATCGGATGCGGGTTTTGTTGTGCTTGCCCGCCTGTGGGTGCATCCAGTCCTGAGAGGAGAACGCCTCGCATGAACGCTCCCGCAGGAATATAGGTTTCTGCCGTTTGTCCACCCTTAACGTCCGGGCCGGATCCGTCCTTGTTGCCTGTCGCGGTATCGTTTCTGGGCTGCGCGTAGGCGGCTTTCTGTACTCCCGTCTGTGCGGCGCCGCCGGCGCCCATATCCACGCGCATGATTCCCTTGATCACTTCGCCTTGGCCTGGCCCCATGTTTCCGGTACCGGGAGGCGTCCCGAGCTGGTTGCTTTGCAGTGGTGGGCCAGGCAAGGCGGCAGCGGGCGGGGCTGCTTTTGTCCGAGTCAATTCCTCGCGGAACCGTTTTTCTTCTTCGGCTTTACGAGCAGCATCTTCTTCCAATCTCTTCTTCTCATCCGTATCCCTCTTTTCGAACGAGTTCATCTTGTTCTGCATGTCTGCCAACTGCTGCTGCAAAACGGTCACCCGAGCGCCTTCCTGGGTGCGCCACAGATCGGCGTTGTTAACTTTCTCGCCTTGAGCGCCAAACGCCTTGCGCGTAGATTCCTTTACCCGTGCTGGTGGAGCTTTTTTCGGGGCTCCGAGCATTGATGCAACGAATGCAATGCCGATCACGACGATGACCAACGCACTCAGGAGGAACATCTGCTTTTTCCTGATTGGCGACATACCCGCCTTCTTTGCAATCCCGGCCATATCAATTGCCCCGAACGACGTAAATATTGGTTGATTGTCCGGCATCGAGTTGCATGTTCTCGATAGCTACCGCGACAACCCCTTTTCGATACAATTCCTGCTCTACGAGTCGAATGGCGTTTTTGCCCGTGTTGGTGAGCTTGTATTTCTCTCCGACCAGTTCGCGCTCGGTGTAAACAGCGGTAAGCACAAACCTGGTGTTTTCCCAAAGAGAAAACTCCTGATGGACCGGTCGCACAGAAACGCTGGTTGGAGGCTCCTCCAAGGCCATCGAGGTAACGATTCCCCGAACCGCCTTGGTCATTTCGCCGGCGGCGCCTCTGTTCCTGCCCTCGGCCTTGCCGAAACTTCCCAGTCCATCTGCTTTGGCCGAGAACGGCTCACGAATAATGATGTCTTCCTGTGGAATATCGACGGCCTGCATCACGAGGTTGTAAGTCGCACCGCTGGATGTAATAAGCCGCACGTTTATGGGCTTTTGCAGCATGACCGGGCGGATGAATAGTTGCCCACGGTCTTCGTCCTTTTCGACAGTCAACTCCCCGTCGGTAGCAATGAGGGAGCGAATCTTGCCTCCTTCTACGGCGATGCGAGTATTTTCCTTGGCAGAAATTTTGACGAAGCTGTTATGTCCTTCGACTGGCTCAACAAGTTGGAGGGCGTGGCTCAGGCTTGGCGCACTGATCGCGCCAACCAGGGCCAGATAACGCAGAATCTTCATGACTGCTCCTTTAGCGCGCAGATTGTGGGCTTGGAATTGGTGTGCCGTTCTGTAAAGCAGCTTGCGTAGCCGCCGTCGTTGGCGGTGGCGGTGCCGGCGGGAGATTGCCAGCTTTAATCGCGGGCGCCTGCGGAATTGTGTTGGGCGGCGCAATAGCCTGCTCCTGGGTTTGTGGCGCCGCACTCTCTTGATATCGCTGTGTCTCTGGCGCTGCTTCAGACGAATCGAGTGCCATTCCTTTCGGTGGATCGAATGGGTGTTGCGGATCCGTTTCGCGTAGTTCCTTGATGGTGACTTTCGAACCGTCATAGTCGAATTTGACCAGGTAAGCTTTGATGTTCTCACCCGGTAGTCGCTTGTCTGAAACCCAGCTTTCCTGGTATCCGATGAGGGCGACGGCTTGGGCTTCTTCGCTGATGCGTACCTCACGCGGCATGAATAAGCGCGACAGGTTTTCAGCCTTCAAGCGCTGCGCACCGGCTTTGAACCTCACGGAAAGGTCCCCATGCACGGATGGGTGAACATACTTGAGGATATTGCTTGTCTGAAAATCAATAGTAGATGGTGTTACGGATGCAAACTGCTGGATGACCCACGACCCCATCTGGTCGAGGTATTCCTGCCCTAAATGCTTCCCGTCGACCCAGAAGCTTTTACTTATTTCCGGCGGCATCAGAATTGTCCGAACTGTCTTATCCATCGTGGCAAACACGCCTGCCAGCAGGATGTTCGTAAGAAGAGACGCGACCAGGATCAATTGGAATGCTTTTGACACGCCAGCGCGTGCCTCGACATCAGCAATCAGGTTTTTCAGTAGCATGTAGTCTCGTCGTCTAAAAAGGTTAAATCAGGTCAGCCGATGAATTCTCGTACGGCCGACGGCGGGGTGATGCTGAATCCGAATGTAACGGGCAAATACCAATACAGAGCGTGCAGGCCGAATGCCCGTGATCGCCCGGCTTTGATTTTTTGGTAGCTCATCGCCACCACTCCGCCCAATACAGCAAATGTCATGGTCTGATTGACCATAATTCCAATTACGAGGCAGCCCATGGCGAGAATCGCCACGTCGAAATCCCACCACAGAAATTTGGGTGGATCATCCAGCCGTTGCGGGATGATGTACTTCAGTTCGATTCCGTTCATGACAATTCTCTGGGCTTGGCCGAGCTTAGATTACGGCAGATGCGATGCCGTCGATGATGCCAGGCCCGATCGCGAACAGAACCGCGAAGATAATACCGACCAGCGCAGGCATCGCGGTCGATTTGGCGAAACCGACGATGGCGCCCACAAGGAAGGCGGCAATTGCGAGCGTACGGCCGAGGTAGCCTTCGGACCAGCCCTTCACCAGGTTATACAGGCCACCAAACTCAGTGCCGGTAGTACCAGCGAAAGCGGGGAAAGCCATGCTCACGGACATTGCAACAACACCAGCACGGGTCATCAGGGAAGAAAGCGTCTTGTTCATTTGAAATTCCTTGGCAGTAAGGTTTAGAAAAATAGTCGTCTCGTCGTCTCGTCGTCTCATGCTTCTTAAACCTGCGCCCTGATTTCCAGGTCGCGGCGCACAATGTCATGCACCCGTTCCAACATGCGCTCCCTGGTTTCAGGGCATTTATCCGCTTGCTCAAGCATCAATTCGAGGGCGGCTGTCGCCAGTCGGCGCTCTTGGCACAAGTCGCGGTCAGGCAACGTAGCGCGCAGCTTACGGAGATGTTCTTTCGTCTCTTGCCTTACGAGAACCGGCTTGTAGCCTTGCTCGTAATTTCCGGCCGTCTTTGGGTTCGTTGTTGTCATTTTGTCTTGATCGTTATGTCGATGTCGGTACGCCGCAGCTCGCGCATGACTCCGGTTGCGGCCCTCTTGTCGCCGTCACAGCACGGCAGCTGCGCATCGGCGGTAATGGCGTCGGCGGGGATGCCAGCCATGACGAGCGCCGCCTTGACTGTGTTCGCCCGTTTGAGCGCCAATTTCTTGTTGGCTTTCAGCCCGCCCGTCGGGTCGGTGCGTCCAGCCACTACGATCTGCTTATGAGGCGTGTTCTTAACGGCGTCCAGGAGCGCCTGGATTTCTTCTCGACCGGCGGTATCCAGACGGAACCAGCCCCAACGGAAGTGAACCTTGAAATGAAGTGGCGCGACTGGCTCTGGCGCCTTAACTACTGGAGCCGGGACGGGAGCCTTCGCCACAGGAGTTGGCGGAGGCGGAGGAAGATATTTAGGGGTGCGCTCTGGGCACCGATTGGTTTCGCAGAAAACCAACTGTGCGTTCTGATTGTGTCCGACCTGAGTGACGCCCAACTTGCCGCTGCCGGCCGCGTCTTTTTCGACGCCAGGGGTCGATGCGCAGCCCGCGACGAAGATCGCTATGGCAGTCCCGATGAGCGCCTTATTCATCATTGCGCTCATCCGCATAGTTCATGAATCCGCCCGGAGCTTCATCATCCACATTCGCAGTTGCTAAAGACCGTGGCGTAGCCAATGGGGTGTTGAGACTGACCACCATGAACCTTCCATTGGCAGGCGCATTTGAAACATGGGAGACGGCATTGGTGAACCGGGTGGCTGATTCGTAGGCAACGACTGGTGCGCCACGCCCCTCAAGGGCGGCTACCTTGTGCAGAGCATCGTAGATCTTCCAAGCGTATTTGCTGCGGCGTTGTTCACACTTGGCTGCACTGAGCTTGGCACATCCGACGTTGTAGGCGCCGATGGCATTCCAGTTCCAGCCAAAGCGTTTCGCGTTGTTCGAAAGAATCCAAGCACCAACCTTGAGATTTATGCAGGCGTCCTTCAGCGAAGTTTCGTCAATGCTGAACTTCTGCAGGGTTGGCAGCCAACTTGAATTTATTTGCATCATGCCGATGTCGTGTGACCCATCGGAGTTGGTGTTCATTGCGTTCTTGTTGAAACCGGACTCGGTTTTTGCGACAGCCTTCAGGACATTGACCGGGATGCCATAATCCTGGCTTGCAGCTTCCCAGCAGCTTGCATGTGCGGCAACCGCCGCGAAAGTTGCGGTTGCCGCAAGAATGGTTTTCAGAAGTGTGTTTGTAGCGATTTGCATGGGACAAATATTGCCCGCATGTAACCCCTCCCACAATGCGAAAATACTGCTGTTTTTAGCCACTTAACAGCAGTTTTGGGTTAAGTTATGCGGAATGTTGAATATTTGATATGACTAGGCGGATCAACAACCCCATTCCGGTCAGAACGAGGGGGTATGACAACACCGAAAGCGGTATGCTGACCGCGAAGGCCACCAGGGAGATTGCCGCCATTGCGATGATGAGGTGCCACGACAGGTTGTAGACGGTCGGAGAGGTGTACCGGAAACTGGACAGCTTGGCCTTGCGGGTCATCACCCCGTCAAAAATGGTGGCCACCAGGAACGGCGCCAGGAAAACAATCCATGTCCAGGAGTGCGCGAGCCTGAAGCAGAATAACCAGATGTTATAAAGCAGACTACCCCAATAACCCATCAGGTGGTCGGCATACCCCGCCAGATACTTAGGCATTTCCACTCCGGGCGCGACTTCAGACGGAATTGGCTTGACGAAATGTTTCCGGAGACCGGTGTCAATTCCTGTCTTGACCATAAGCAGATGGTAGATTCCTTTGGTGCGATCCAGTATCTCCCCGAGCTCGTCGTTGCCGTACCACTCGCTTGCTGCCGTAATTTCACTATCTATGCAAGCCTTGTATTCCGCCTGCGATACCACCAATGGTGCAAATAGGAATATGGCGATGATGGTGATGAGCCAAAGTAATCCGTGGCGGGTCATGGTCGTGTCCTTTGGGCAAGCAATCTAGAAAAATCAAGTGCGGCAAAGTCGAGTTCGTGGGTAGAGCTGATCGCAGCCAGTAGCTTAATCAGAACGGGGCCTGTCCCTACGGGCTCCTCGCGCGGTCGAATCTGGATCGTCCAGCGTTTATGGCGCTCCATCCAGCTCATCAAGGGCACATCGTAGGACCAAATCGACCAGAGACCATCCTTGTCCATTACCGACACCCTCACAGATACCAGTGCATCGACGCTCTCTGTGATTGCCTCGATAAATGCGCGATTAGCCGATCCCTCTCCTTCCTGACGGCCTCGATCGTAGGCCAGAACAGCAGATCGAAGCGTGTCCTCGGCCACATTCCGCTCGTTGACCACCAACCACGGCGAGACATAGTAGAGAAATTGTGTAGCCACTTTCTCAAGGCTTGGCCAATCCATAAATATGCGGGTGGACAGGGGCAGGACGCCGGCGTTTTTTAATGCGCGTTCAAGCGCTTCACTAGGATGGTAATTAAGCATCTTATTCGTGGGTAATGATCGGCAACCGGCCTTTGATCAGGCGTCCGCCAGACACGGCAGCAATGTACTGCCAGTTCGGCAACTGGCCCAGCACGTCTGTCGGCAACACCGCTTCCAGGGTTTCGGTTACCCGCTCCTGTACTGATCCCGTGAAGTGCGTAATGGTCTTCTCGGTGGACGAGCTTGTTGCCTGGATCACCTGGGAGCTATGCACGTAGGTTTCGCCAAAGGTTTCCGTCACGAAATCCTGCGTTACCCGATCCTTGATCCGCATGGCAAAGAGATTGTTGAAGTTGCCCAGCATCTGCCGTGCTTTGTCCATGCTCTCGAAGCGAGCGGCGAGATCCGGAATGGTCTGGATTGCCGCGACGTTGATGAAACCAGCGCCGGCGGATTTGTTGAGCATCGCGATATATGGATCGTTAACCACCTCGCTTGCCTCGTCCACGAGCAGGAATATCTTGTGCTGGCCACCGTAGTTGTAGAAACCGGCCGCCACCGATGTCAGGTCGGAAAGCAGCATGGATCCGACCGCCGACGAGATCGTCTTGTTTGCAAGGGAGTCCAGGCCGATATAGACGACAGAGTTTGCACGGATAAGTGATGCCAGATCCGTCATGGGGCGAGTGTCGGACACGTCACGAGGATTCGGTGACAGCAAGCTGCCTAGTTCACCGGTCGTCAACATCCCGAGAATCGGCACCAGGTTGGCGATCATCTTCGAATAGTGCGCAGTGTCATGCTTGTAGATGGTGGACAAGGCTTCCACTGCCTCGTTGCGGTGCCCCCTTGGGACAATAATTTCAAGGTAATAGTCCAGCAGCAAATGCAGGGATTGGCGCACTAGAACCTCGCCATCCTCTTGCCCTTTCTTTCCTTTGGCCTGTTTTAACGTCCGCGCATATGCCGAGACCTCCACTTCCCAGTTGGGTGGCAATTCCCGGTCAAAGAATTGCAACATCACCCGCATGAGCAGATCGGCAATCCCGTTGTCCACATAAGAGCGAATGCCAACAAGGGATGGCTTCTCTCCCGTGGCCAGCATCCCCATCACAATCGCGTTCAATACGCCCCAGGCAAAGTCACGGAATGATGAGGACTTATCACCGCCCGGCATCAGTGCCGCGATACGTGAAGCCAGGTCCGATGGGTTGGTGTAGTTTTTGAGAGGATCCACCCTTGCGCTCTGAGAAGGGAAGGCCAAATGGAGACGCACGTAATCAGACTCACGACCGGAATGCTTGCAAGCGGCCTTCAGCGATTCCTCAAAAGGCTGATCGCCCTTCGGGTCAATGGCGATCACGGTATAGCCAAGATTAATGGCCATTTCGGCAATCAATTCCAGAAAGCGCGTCTTGCCGCAGCGCGTGGTCCCAACCAGCAGGCTATTACCAATGAAGTTCTGGATTGGAACGAATAGATCCTCTTCTCCGGCATTGACCCCGTGAATCCATGGCGCACCGATAAACTCCGGTGTGTTCGCGCCGACCTGTTCACCAGTCCATTGCTCCGTCAGCCACATGATCGGCTTGGGTGGATAGAAATCCTCCGGGTCTGCTCGCTTGATTTCGTAGACGCGCTGAGTGTGGATTGGAGTCCAATCAAATCCCTTCCCCACCCACAACGAACCTTCCAGCAGTTCACACTTTTCTTTCAATGCCTCATCCGTGATAAAGGAAATGCCTTTGCCGCCAAGCGACCATTTCAGGCGCCATATCTCCCAAGCCCGGAAAAGATTGAAAAGCAGAAACAGAAAAGAAAGGCCAAATAGGTAATAGAAGGGCAGTTCGGGGACGGCGGTCGTGTACCAGACATAAGCAAGCCAGACTAGGCAAAGACTCCAGACCGCGGCAGAATATGCCTCGTAAGCCGTGCGCCACGGCATTTCGTATTTTCTTAGTAACATGCTCCGATTCGCCTCACGTTTTTGCTGTGCCGAAACCCAATCCGGCAGCGATGTCCGGTTTGAGCACCATCATCTTATAAGTCTTGCCATCCACCTCTACCGGGTGAATCCGACGGCTTAACCGAGTCTTGTCCTGCCAGAGCCATTGCTTCATGGCCAACTCTTCGAACAACTCCATGACTGGCTGGCCATGGGCGCTCAGTTCGTCATGCGAAATACCCACACCATAGGGTAAATCCGCCACAACTCCGGTGAGCGTCTTCTTGTGGTAATTGTTGACAACCTCCTGCAGAAGCCATGCGTTGCCCTTTTTAAGGGAACCCAGAAGGCGATCGGCCGAGCTTGAGTTTGGTCTGCCGGCGCTAACCCCTGTCTCAGCGCCCTCGTCACGATCAGGGATTGACTCAGGCAAAGGCACTTCTTCAAACGGTGGCATGTTCTCTGCCGGCGACACTTCTTCCGCCTTGCTTGGCGCATGGGCTGGCGGCTTAGGTTTGTTCCGCTTTCTTCCTTGACCGGGTGTTGACGCTGTTTCCTCTTTACTGGCCGTGTTGCTGTCCTGGTTGGATTTCTTCTCTGGCGCAACTGTGCTTGCCTGATCGCTCTTGGCTGGCGCTGCCGGTTGAGTTGCTGTGCCCGTATTCTTTGGAGGCACAGGAGAAGGGTTAGGTGTTGACGTCAGCGTCAACTGGACATTGCGGAAAGGCTCGAAATCGAACCCCTGCGGGAAGATCACCTCACCTTGCTTGAGCTTCACCATTCCGTCCTTCGCTTCGAGCGTGTTAGGAACGGTGATCGTCCAGTAGCGGCTTCCTTTTGGGGTCGGTTGCAGCAGGCCGGCGTTGACCAGCAGATCCGCCAGGGTGTCCTGATCTTTTGGGATGCCCGCAAAGGAATCCCGTGACAAGAGATTGGAAATGTCCTGGGCGGCGGTTGGCCAGTCGATGAATACGCCCTCGGCGCCAACCCACAGGCGTCCGCCGGCGGCCTGATTGTTCGCTACCCACTTACCACTGCGCACAAGGCGCCGCATGGCATCCACCAGATGCGGTTCCAGGTGAGCGCCAATAACCAGATGCCCATAGTTGGTCGCGGATCGCTTGAGATCATCTTCAATCACTCGAGTAATGACAGGCGCCACAAGACGGGAGATAGGATTCTCGCTCGCATTTGTCTCGACACCGGCGATGGCCGCCGTCATGGATGGCACGACCTGGTTATTGTCTGAAGCAAGCCATTGGAGGACTTCATGCGGAACCACCTGGCTGATGGAATAAGCCGCACAGGCCTGCGCCCCTTGAACCTGCACATCGTCCATCCAGCGGACGAAGTAAACGTCGGCCCCCTGCTCTTCTGCCCAGTCGTACAAGTGAGAAAGAAGTGGCGTCCATTGCTGGTGATTCCTGGTCAGTACCGCCATGGAATTCACCGTCCGGTAGTTCTGGCTGCACAATCCCGCAAGGAATGTGGCCAGAGACCACTTCGGCTGGATAAAGAAGCGCCGCTCTACTCCGCCGCCGACAGGAAAAACGGCCACATTGGCCGACTGCAATGAATTCAGGCCGACCTCAAGACTCATCCTGAATAACCCGCCAGTACCTCGAAAGTAGGTTGTCGACGTAGCTGGCAGGAGGTGCACATGACGAGCAAGATTTCTAATCACCGGCTCATACTGCTGCTCAAAGTCCGCGCGGGACACGCCAGCGGTACGAAATATCCGCGTGATGAGCTCCTGCTGGGAGTGAATCAGTTTGTCGATTTTTGTTAGTGGGATGCCTTGATCGAAAGGCGGGTAGCGGGTGATAGCGTAATCACCGACGTCATCCCCATCGTATATATCCGGTCCATGCTCAAGAACCGGTTGAGCGTGTTGGGAAGGATGGCTTGGCGTCAGGCCGAGAAGTCGTTTGATGGAGGTGAACATGGGCGAATTATCCCGTTGTTCTCTCCATCTGACAGCCAGTAAATGCCGCTAGGATTGCCGCGTTAACGGCAGTTTTGGGTTTTGATCTTGAAATTAACCGTGCTGCACGGCTTGCTCGCGCAACTTGGCCGAATTTTCGACCAAACGCTGGTAGTTTTTATCCAGGGCGCACATCGGGCAATGCTGGTTATCCAGCTCGGCTTCTGTCACCACCAGGAAGTGGGTTCCACAGCATTCACATTGTTGTTGCGCCAGGGCGGCCCGCTTCCGATATTGCCCGAATCCCACGTGGGTCATCAGGTCATACGCTGCGTTGATAGTCAGGCGCCTCATCTTCGTTTCCTGGAAGGCCGGCTCGGTTAAACGGCAATACGCATGGTAGGTTGTAGCTAGAAGCCACCCTCGATTGACCAGCTCGCCCATGGCAGCCTCGAGTTCTAAGTAGCAATTGGTGAATACCGCGGACTGAATCGTCCAGTCCAATCCCCCGCGATCATGAGGAATGGCAAAGCGCTTGGGATGTCCGTTTCCCATGCGGCCCGGGCTGGCGACGTCGTTTGTTAGCCGGACATACCTTTCAGTTACTTGGCGAGGGGAGAGTCCCGTATAGCGGGATATGATTTTGGGTCTGGTGCTCATAAGCACCATAGCATTGGCGAGGTCGTGGAATCTGGCCGTCCAGAGGGGGTCTTCAATGGTGGCGGACTCTGGAATCGGGGTTGCCTTATACATGCTGCACCTCACGCCGCCAAAATGGCAGTGGCGAAATGCGGGTGGGACTTATAGTGCAGCGCCTCCGCATGCTTGCAAACACTTGCCGGGGTAAAAATCATCCCACCCCAGCGGAGGGCCATGTTTATGATCTGCTGGCTATTCAAGTTGGCTAGCGCCCTTGCTTGAGCCATATCCACGCCGAGGACCAGCAGTCCATCGTAATGGCCGGAGATGATGTCTCGTGCAACAAGCCGTGCAAAATCAAGATAGGTGCGATTCAAGGAAGTCACGTCCAAGGTGTTCTTGTTGGCGCCGGGGATAAAACCTGTCAGCTCCGTAGCACCCGGCTTGAGCTTGCCCAAGCAGATCGTTACATACTGAAGGATGTGCTCGGACACTGGCCCACTCACGCCCAGGTGCGCCATAATCCGCTCATTCAGCATTCTCAAATCATCCATTTTCATGCTCCATGACGCTTGGTTTTTTCGTATGGTACTAAAGAACCAAAAATAATGGAACACTTTTCCCGCGTAATCAGGTGATATTTTCCCTTATTAGCACGGGCAAACAGACTTTGTTTGCCCGTGCTTTCAATCTTGTGTCAAAATACGAAGGTGCGTGGTTAATTAGGTATTTATATGTCGCATCAATCAATTAGAGCTTTTATTGTAGAAGACCACCTCATTGTCCGGAGTGGACTGATAGAGTTGTTCGCGCACACCTCCGAAGGGGGGAAGAAGATTACCTGCGTTGGAGAGGCCATCAGCGAGGTGGAGGCTTTGGCTAAAATTCCGGACGTTCATCCAGACGTCATCGTGGTCGACCTTAATCTGGAAGAATCTAACGGGCTCTCTCTGATTGAAAAGCTGATCAAGAAAAACCCGAAGGAACGAATAGTTGTTTTTTCGATGCGCGATGCAATACAGACGGTTGCTTCCGCCTACCGCATGGGAGTGTTGGGCTATGTCACAAAATCCGATAGCCCGATGATGCTGATCGATGCAATCCGTGCCGCAGATGAAGGGAAGTTTTTTTTCGTACCTGGCTTGGGTGACAAGCTGGCCGCCTACCAGATGCGCGCTGACCGCGAGGATCCTCGCACGGTCCTGACAGAAAAAGAGTTGGAGCTGTTTGTGATGCTCGCCGAAGGGGTCAGGCTAGAGGGGGCGCGCGAGCGACTGGGGGTAACCACTAAAAGCATCTCCAATCGCGTGGCATCTATCCGCAAGGCATTAAACTGTGTTGACGCGGACTTTACCCGCATTGCCATCAAGTACGGACTGATCAGCTCAATTTAGTGCTTCACTGGCAACTCGAACTGGATGGAGGTTCCCTTGTTCGGCTCGGAATAGATCGAACACTTCCCGTTCATCGCAAACGCGCGCTCTTTCATTCCGCGTAGCCCCATCCCGCCGAATGAATCTTCATCAACCTTAAACCCGGGCCCATTGTCGCTCACTTTGAGCTTCACCCCCTTGTCTCCTATTGAAATGGAGATTCTGACAAGAGAAGCCCCCTGCGCGTGCTTTGAAATGTTTGTCAGGCTCTCTTGAACCGCTCTGTAGAGAGCAACCTGCGATGCATCGTCAAGCTGCTCAAGATCGACGGTCTCATCAACAATGAACCGGATACGACATTCAGGCATAACAACCTGGTATTCATCCACGATCGCCTCAATGCTCCCTCTCAGTCCCATTGTGTCGAGTAATGGCGGGCGCAACGAATTGACCAATGCGGACACCCCTCGGCTCATGTTCTCTATATCCTTTTCGATGGATTTTGAGATTGCCTCCAGTTCGGGAAGATTATGTTTTTCGATCAACGAGCGCAGGATGCTGACATTAAAACGGATCGGCACCAGTCTCTGGCCCAATTCGTCATGCAGTTCTGTGGCCAGCATTTTACGCTCGATCTCGAAATTTCTGGATGCGCGGTCTAGCGTTTCGGATTTTCGGTGTCTTGCCTGAGACTCATCATTTAACTTTCGATAGTAGATGCGACGATCAGATATATACAATAACAGGAGGACGGTGCCAAGAATGGCGATTCCAGAGACAGCCGTGATGATTTGTTGGCGCGACAGGTCTTTGATAGTAGCGCGTTCCTTGCTAATATCAAATCTGGAGTGATAACAAAATCCATCAGGAAGTCCATATCCTTCAGGCAAGCCCGTTATTGTGTCGTTAAATTCGATTTCTAACACCCCATCCGCTGACTCTTTTTCCTTGATGCCGCTACACTGACGAATAGACGTCTTCGTGCCCGACGTTTTCTCTAGCGTTTGAAAAACCTCTTCCATGCCGTAAGCGGCGACAACCACCCCAACATCTTTCCCGGCGCGCAGCGTCGGCACTGCAATGTAATGCTCACATTCTGTTTGGTTGCAGATGATAGAAAATTTCGGCGTTTTTTGGAGGGCGGACTTTGCTGCCAGCAATTTTGCATCAGGAATATCGCATGGGAACAGCTCGGCCCCATTGGCGCCGAAAAAGCAAACACCTTTCGTATTCACGTTGACGATGAACCGTGAAAGGATATCTGACAGTCGCACCGACGCTTGTGTAGATGGGCTGGACATGGACGAAGTTACGGCGTCTGTTGCGGCCAGCATTTCCGTGGAGTTGACCAGACGGAGACTTCGTTCAAAAAGAACGGAACTGACGGCCGTTCCTGCGTTATGCACAATATCCGTGCGCTGGGCGGAAATAAGGTTGGACAGTTGCTTCTGGGCCCAGTAATTCTGAACCGTAAAAACCGCGATTAACGCGAAGCCCGCGATCGCTAAAACACGAAGATCAAAAAGGCTGTGCGCCTGTTTCGGCATCAACGGAAATTATATGAAGCTTGCAGGCCGAACATGTTCCACCGCTCGCTTGTCATGCTCGGATCAGGGTTGTCCAGTCGAGGCAAGAAAGCCGTTCCATTGATGCGATGGAACTCGGCAGAAATAATCAGGCTTGGTGAATAGAAATAATTCAGGCCAACCGTCCAGTCTGACGCATAGAACGAGTGCTTTGGCATGCCTGTTGCCGCTGAGTTCTTCTCTCCGCTTTTATCAAACTTGTCCTTATACGTCTGGTCGTACCGGCCATAAAACTCAAGACTGTTTGAATGGGCATAGGTCGCCTGGAGATACCATCCAAGCGGGTATACGTTCCTGTTCGGAATTAACGGCCCAAGTCCGTCGTATGCGATGCGCGGCAAGAACGCTTCTGCAGTGAGTGTCAGTTTTGGCATAATCTCATGCATACCTGACAGCCACATCACGTCTGTCGTAATTTCCCCGGATGTAAGCGGGTCTACTGTGCCTGGCTTGTACTTGGTTGGCAAGTGGCCATAAAAACCCGCGACGCGTGTCTTGGTATTGTTAAATGTATGAGTGAAAGTCGCCCCAGTTGCATAATCTGGATTCAACTTTCCCGGCCAGTCCATCCCCATGAAGTAAATTTCCGTCTGCGGATTATCTATCCCGTTGTTTTTTTCGTACAGCAGGGCAAACCTTGTGTAGCTCTCATCGTCCCATCGCTCGTGATACGCCTCTAACCCATCCGCGTTGATGAGAAAATTCCTCGAGTGGTCATGGTAAACACTTTGCGGCAACAACAGCGTTGGTCGCGTCATGGCCATGTCACGTGTCGCATTGTAGAAACCGAAAGGGATTTTGTTTCGCCCTAGTCTAACCCCGGTAATTGAATTCTCCCCACGCAACGCCTTCACGTCAAAGACCAGATTGTCCAGCCGGACAGATCCGTTGTCCGCATTGCCTGCCTTGCGAGAAAGCAGAAGGCCACCAACCGAAACGGTATCGTTGAGGACAAAGCCAGCACCGACTCCGATTTCATTGAAGTCGAAAGATCCGGATTGGCTTTTCCCGTAGAAATTGTTTGTGTTCGTTTTGAAGTACCCTTGGGTTACGAACCCGTATAACCCATTGCCCTTGGTCTGGTCAATGTCAGCCATAACCGGGGTAACCGCGAACAGCGATATAATCCATAGTGTGATTCGCTTATTCATTTCGCACCTCTAAAATCTTTATCGAGGGCATGTTTGATGCCGCTTTCTTGTGTATGTAACCTATAGCACCAGGGATGCTGGCAACCAGCTTCAGCATTTCCTCCGCGGAAACCGCAACTATTTCCGATTGCGCAGTTCCGGCATAGCGCTTCCGATTTATTGCTCTTTCTATCTGATATGGGTAAAGATTGAGAACTTCTTGTGTAAACCTTGAGTAGGCCTCGTCCGTACGTCTCATTGTAATGACAGCGATTTGTTCGCCGCTCTTCCATGCCTTGATGTCGTTGGAGAATATGAGACGTGCTTCCGATTGCGAGACCGCATTCGTTGACGTAGAGGGGTTGGCAATAATCACCATGTTATCGCCCTTGTTCGCCGCTAAGGCGAATGGGATCGACAGGATTAAAGCTGGGATTAGTAGCAAAATTCTCATTGGTGGCAATTTTAGCATTGAGAATCGGTTTTGTGGCATTCGGCGTATGCAGCCCTGTCGTCAGGAATCATAATAGTCACCAGGCTCGGGAGCATCCCTGGCTTGTCTGGATCCGCAATCGTCAGCAGCACGCCCCTCTTCGCGTCCATGGCGTATCGCCCCTTATTCCGGTGCTGGAGATCGTGAATTGACTTCCGGCCTTTAATTATTGCCGGCTTGACTTCCTTCGCAATCTCGACGATTTCGCGCCAGGCACGTTCCGGTTGGCGTTTGAAGTGCTCAATGTATCGTGCAACTGCATGCCCAGTCAGTTCGACCAAACCAAATCCGTTCACTTCGATAGTCGTCATCGCCGGCCCCTGGACATCCATAATGTCCACCTGGGTTTCGCAACGCTCGTCGGCCCATGAGGTGTCCTGATTTTCTACCTCGACCTGGGCGCCCAAATATCGCGTCAGCAGGAAGTTGGCGTACGGCGACATACGGTCGTTGTCAGATATTCCGCGCAGAAGTTTCCTGATCGCGCCGCGGCTGACCCAGATCCTCAGACCAGCACCTGCTTTATTGTGCCCGCACACGTTTTTTTCGCTCAACAGATACTGGGCTGCGGACAGCTCGGCCGCTGTTTGAGCATCTTTTTGCGCCGGCACCGTCACCCGCACCCTCCCCTTTTGAATCAGGCCGGTCATCCAGTAAGTGTCGAACACCCTCGGGTCGCTGGTTTTTTTGGTTAAAAGTCGTAAGTCGTTCATAAATTCAGATCTCCAGTAATTGCAAGATAACGTTTTCTTCAGGCTGCGTTTTAAAAATATCGGTGCTTGTCAGTGGACCCTCTCGGAAGGCCTACTGAAAAGCACCCCCAACACATGGTCGGGAGGCAAAGGTGTTACTGGTTGCGGCGATTGTCTTCGAAGGCGGCTTTCACCAAACGCACCATTGAGGCTGACAACTCCCCAATGTTACGAATCGTTGAAGCGTACCTTTCACCGAATACCGGGGCCGTTTCGACTCCGATACCCAGACCAACCACAGTGATGCCATCAGTTCGAGCCCTGTCGATGATGTACCGGGTTGCCTCCATATCGTTTGGATCACCATCGGTGACGACCAGTACGATCTTCAGCGTTTCTTCCCGGCGGATGACGTCGGATGCGGCGAACAGGATAGCTTCTGCCATCGGAGTTCCACCATCTGTCGTCAGACCCGCTATGCGAGCAGCCAGAGTACGAGGGGATTCCTCCCAACGCTTCACGACCGCCACGCCCTCGTCGCCCGCTTGATACCAGGGAAAGACCGAAACCTGCGTCTTCAAACCCGGTACATCGAAGGCCAACATGGTGGCCACGGCAGCTTGCGCCGCATGACCTATGGTTTGGCTCATTGATCCTGAACGGTCGATGACGATCGACACGGCCGCATTCAGATCAATTCCCTCATCCTCGCGGATGAAGATGCTTCCACCAAAGCGAGCTCTCCATATGCGCGACGAATCAATCTGCATCCCGGAACGGGAATGCGAACAGTCTCCTTCGGCCATAGAGCTCATCCACTGCAGCGTCCTGGTGCGTGTGGCATTGATACTTGCGCGCAAGGCGCCTACATCCACACCCGTATCACGCAGCCGAGCCTTATGCACGTTAGGCATGGGCACGTCCACGAATCCGGCTTCACCAATTTCGGCGTTGGCAGCGGCATTCAGTGCGTTCTGGAGCATTTCACCCAGATCTTCCTGGACATCTGCATCGGACATGCCGAGCAACTGTTCCAGGCTTTGCGCATGATCACCACCAGCGCCACCACCGGCCGACCCACTCGACATTTGAGCCGATTGATCGTCCGAGGCCTCCCCTTGCGAGGAAGAGGCCTGGCCAGACGCGGAATCTTCCCCGCCATCCTGGTCAGTACCTTGTTGCTGACTGCCTTCACCTTGCTGCTCATCCCCATCTTCCGAGGATGCCGACTGCTGACCTTGCTGCTGGCCAGCCTCTTGCTCTTGCTGCTCTTGAGCTTGCTGCTTCTTCTGCTCTTCCTTCTCCTTTTCTTCCTTGATCATTTCCACGATCTCGGCTGACAAGGCAAACACATCGTCCTCAGACTCGCAAGAAAGCACCTCGAACATCAAGGCGTCCAAGCGGGTCATCATTCCGGACGGGAAGCGCATCTGTGCAGCGGTCACTGCGGTTTCGCATACTTCGGCAATGGTATCTTGCCGAAGCACATCACGCCGGAGCCGATACAACATGTAATACTGCAAAATCTTCGACTCTGGCTCGCTTCCTTCCAGTGCAGGAAAACCACTACCGTTTTTACCGTCCTCAACCAGGTACCCAACCAGACGCGATAGATAGCGTCGAGCTGCCGGAAATTTCCCCATCACCAGATGTTCAATCCTGATGTCCTCGAGGACGCCCGTGATGGCGCGTTCGAGAGGGGTTTTCGCCGCGAGCGCGAAGTTGGAATGCAGCATGTGGCCCGCCTCGTGGTAGAGGAAAGCCACCGCTTCAACCAGATCACGCTCGGTCAGGTCGATTTCAGACCGACGCCGGGGCAGGTAAATCGCCACATTGTCGGTACTAGCCCGTTCACTCCGAACAATTGGAATGCCGGTACGGTCGGTGATGAAACCAGCGATGGCGGGCAAGGCCCGATCCAGTGCTTGTGCGCGCATAATCCTCTCCTTAAAACAGCAAAGCGTTGGATTTAAGCTGCTCACGTGGCTTCAACACCGGTGCGGCAGTGTTAGGCACCGGCGACCTTACTGCTGTCGGACGAGCCATCCCCGAACCAGTAAAACCACCGGACCGTGTAAAGGCCGGCATACTGGGGACCGGGATCGGCGGCAAAGACACCACCGGGGAGATGCTGACCGGCGGAACTGCAACCGGGGCATCAAGCACTTCTTCGGCAGCCGTTTCTTCCACCACATGGGCGGCTTCAACGACTTCCGGTTCTTCTACCACGGGCGGTGGCGCGGGCGGGAACAACACATCGCACACGGGAACACCATTCCTGACCTTTGAAGCGGCGTTGAGAAGTTCGTCCGTATCGGACATTACCTCTACCAATCGCTCCAGGGTCACGAACTCCTGCCCTTGGATATACCCTTCCTGCGGAAGCAACTTCAGGGTATCGACAACCAGGTTGATGGCGCCTTCCACCGACGAATCGAGGAAAGACAGCTTCTTCATCTTCTGAGCTGCCGCCTTCAGCGGACGCAGGGACTTCTGACCTACACGCTGATTTTTGGCGAAGGCGTTGTTCTTGAGGAGCTTGTCCATTTCGGACGAGATTTCCTCATACAACTGCCGACCAAGACCGCGCACAATGCCCTCGACGCCATCTTCTTCCGATTCGCCCTCACGGACAAACGGTGCAATCTTGAAGACGTCTTTCGAGAACCGGCACTTGGCGATTGCCGTCACCTGATCCACCTTGAGGGAGCGAATGATCGCTTCCGCTTCCACATTGGCCTTCACATGATCCTCAAAAATCTGATCGTAGTTGGCTTCCAACGTGGTGCGCTCGGCAATATACTCCGCCTCGGCATCAGCAATTCCCTTCTCGATCTCGGGCAGTTCATCCGTCAGAATCGCAAAGACATTCTGCGACCCCAACGCTTTCACGCCCTTTGCCTGCAACTTGCGAAACACGCCACGACGAACAGTCTGCAGAGCTTTCGTCCCATCTGCGGGGAAAACCTTGATGGACCCTTCAGTAATGGCAGCGCTTGCGGGCAACTGGCCGCCGAGTGCTGCGATATGCTCACGGGTGGCACGACGGTAACCAGAGAAGGTGCTGATATTTACAGAGATCAGCGTCAGTTTTTCATTAAGCACGTCTTGCATGGTTTTTCTCCAGGCTAAGTGCGGTAATGATCCGACCCCCGGCGGGGGTGTTTTTAAGGACCACCCGCACGGGTTGATGTAGGAACTCTAGTAGAGCCCCAATGAACTCGTGCAAACAACACACGAGGGTTCCGGCCGGTGATCTGGCCGAAGAGAGCATCTGATAAACGACAGATGCAACGTCTCTCTTCTCACGAAGAAAACCTTTTCAACCGCTTTCCGATAGCCTGGCCATGGGAAAGCGTTCGAACATAAGCGACAAGGAAAAGACGCCGGCTGGAAAGGGGCCAAAAGGCATCCTTTACCAGCCAGAGCATCAAAATACCGCTCGCAGAAACGGGTTCGCCTGCAGGAGACTCTGCAGGGTCACGGTCGCTTTGCGCGGCACGGGTTTCGATTGTGGTGTCCACGATTTCTCAACTTTATCCAGGATCGTAATCACTTCCTCCGGTGATAGCTTGGAGGTGGTGTACTGATCGCGGATATGTTCCCCGAAGAACTTCCCCTTGGAACCGGCATGAAGAAACTGATCGGCCACGTTCAAAGGTACATTTTCATACGAATAGACCGAACCGCCCTTGAAGGTGATCAGCATCATTTGCGTTTGACTGATGTACTGGTAGCCGTCGATGTTGCTTGACAGCACCGGGATCATTTTCGGGTTCATCACGACACCCTTTCTTGAAGAAATGCACCAAACTTTGCCATTGCCTCTTCCACGCGGCGTTCAACACTGACTGCTTGCGCCTGTCCGTCCAACTCGATGAAGCCATTGGGCAGGAGGTTTACAGCCAGCGTTTTGTCACCCACCAGAAGCATGAGTTTGCTGCGAGGACGCAATATCTGACGACGCTTGATGGCGTCGATCAAATGGTTCATGGAGGCAACAGCTTCAGTACCGAAGGCAAAACCAGGACAACCGTACATGATGATTCCTTTCCAAACGAACAAAATGGTGCGGGAATCACCGCCCAGCGGGCAATAATTACCCGCGTAACCTATTGAAGATAGGTAGTCCCTAAAACGGAATATCCTCACCTGTATCCGTATATTCAGGCTGCTGTCTCGCGGACGGTTGGCTGCTCCGCTCATTCGACTGTCCATCACCGGCCGGACGAGCGCCCAACAACTGCATCTCATTGGCGATGATTTCAGTGGTGTATTTTTCCACACCGGCCTTGTCAGTCCATTTGCGAGTTTCCAGACGCCCCTCGATGTAGGCCATGCTGCCTTTTTTCAGGTATTCGCCGGCAATTTCCGCCAACTTGCGATAGAAGGTGACACGGTGCCATTCGGTTTTTTCCTGCTTCTCACCGTTCTTATCCTTCCAGGTTTCGCTCGTCGCCAGGGTGATATTGGTTACTGCATCACCATTTGGCATATAACGGGTTTCAGGATCCTTACCCAAACGACCGACGAGGATTACTTTGTTTACTGAAGCCATGGTGCATCTCCTTTTGAATACGCGCTCACCGACATCGACCTAAATGGCAGGTTGAAATAAAGTGGTCAAAGGGATCAGGCGTATGGTTAAAAAACAGCAATAAAACATGCTGCCTGTTTCCAGAACTACTCCCTTGAATGCTACGCATCAGGATAGGGTATTTCTGAATAGATTGGGCCTGACTGCTCCCAGGATTCCGCACACCGGAGGGCGTGCGAAGAGATCATCGGATAACCGACCGATGCAGCGGCTTGCTCCTCACGGAGAAAAATCGAGAGTGCTTTTTCGTCGATGGGGGCTCGTTGAAACCGCCATTGAGAAAAAAACAAAGGGGAGAGAAGCCCGAAGGCGTCTCTCCCGCAATGAAGGTGTTACACAGATGCTTCCAGTTTGGCAACCTTGAAGAGATTCATCGGAGCTTTACCAGCCTCCACAGTCTTGCGACCGATTTTCAGAATTTCCACCTTATCTCCGATACCTGCCTGCGCCTCGCGGATCGCGATACGCAGATTGGCGCCAAAGACGGCATCTTCGATCCCCTCGGAAGTGCGGTAGCGCACCCCAAAGACGGTGAAGTCTTCCCCACCCTTGTTATGAGGCATCATCCCGATTTCGGTAATAATGCCGCGATACACGGACGGGAATTTCCTCAGCCTGATCGACTCCGGGGGCGAGTCTTCCACCACCACAGTAGGCTGCACCGCATCCTCAACGGACACGGCAGGGACAATAGCGGGTTGAACCACTACTGCTATCTCTTGCTGGACAACTTCCTGCTGCTGCTTCTGCTCGGCTTTCGCCTTGCGGATCCGCCGGCCTGCGTTCTGCAATTCCTCCATACGCGAAATGGCCAAGGCCATAAAGCTCTGGATCACCTCTTCCGTTACCGTATCGCCTGGAATGACGCCCAGGTCGTAGTAACTGTCCTGGATACGGTTGCGCTTGGCACCCGACCAGATGATGAGATGAGCAGTGCACGCCTGCTTTCTCGCCCGGTATCTCACGAGCATCGTCACCTTCCCTTTGTTCAACTCACGAACAATGAGGGGCGACGCTACAACCTCTTCACGCGCCAAAACTGCCAGAGCTTCCTCTTGCTGCATTGTGACGTCTTGTTGCCAGTCATCCTGCTTCGCATCCACTTTACGAAGCGCCGGTTTAGGCAACCCCATGAAGTACCACAGGCTCGTAAGAACCACGACCATCAAAATGAGAAAAACGATCTTTTCGGCCATTTCTTTTCTCCTCAGAACAGATGATTAAAGACGGCAGCATGGCGAGCCACGAAGGCCTCTCCAGTTGCCAATCCAAGTTCTTGCGCGATCGGTAGAACGCGCTGCCAGTCCTCCGCATAAAGCGGATATGACTGGCGAGGAAGCGTCGGCACGTTCTCTTGCAAGTCCGTGACAACAGAAATGTCACCAAGCGCCTTTCTCACAGCGATGAGACAAACAACGAACCGGCTTGCCGATTCAGACTCACGCACCACCCCGCGCCCTTGTCCGTTAGCGACAAGCAACTGGTGACGTTCCTTGTTAAAGGTAACGCTCAGTTGATCACCACCCGGCAGACACTCATACCCCAGCACAGCCAGTCCCGCCTTCTCAACCGGCGTCAGCACGTCAAGTGCCAGCGCAGGCCAGTTAGCAACACTGGTTTGTACCTTCCAGTAAGCAACACCACTAAATTTCTTTGTCATGATGTGCTCCTTATGGACCGACTTTTTCGCCAACGCCGAACACGCTTTCCACCGCCTGGTGAAGAGCAATCCGAGTCGACTGCGTGGACAAGCTGGAGAGATACTTCCGCAACGACAGGTGAAGCGCTGACAGCCCTAATTTCTCAGGAGCTGCCGCCTGTGCTACAGAATGCTTGGCCCACTTCCGAAGCGTCCGCGTTGACATGGTGCGTTCGAGAGCAGCATCGGAGGCGTTTCCACCATCCTTAGACTGCGCCCGGATACGACGCGCGACTTCAAGCAGCCCCCCAATAAATTCACCGCGACTGATCGCAGATCCTTCCTTGATGCCTTGCGGCGTGGACAGCTTCATGCCTTCCTGATCGAACCAGTACGTCAGCAGGTCATCACTGAACTGCTCCAGAACGGACTCAAGAAGCTTGGCTTCGGTGTCATCAGTCGGATAACCAATTTCCACGGCGTACAGTCGCTCCAGAATGGAGATGTCGTGGCTATTGGCGGTCCCGTAGTTGCCGCTCACGTCTTCCACCAAGTTGGTGTTGCCCGTGATGGCACAGCGGAACCCCGGTTGGGGTACAACGACCTCACCCGATTTTCCTGGGATCGGAAACGCGCGACCTTCAAACACGTCGTTGAACACGATGGTTCTTGACGCATCAATCCGGTCATACTCGTTGATGATGCAAGGCAGGCCATACTGCGCCGCCATCGTCAGAGGTCCGTTGACCCATGGAGTTGTACCGCCCTCCCCTCCTACAAACTGCCCGAAGGCTTCATGAGGTTCAAAGCGGCGATGCCCCTTGGCCATAAACAGCGGAATACCTAAACGAGCGCACCACTGTTCAAAGACCGACGTTTTACCGGAGCCGGTTGGGCCCCACAGCAACAGCACATCACCTTCGCCCGTCAACCACCAATAGCGAATCTCGCGCACCAAATCCTTGCGGAACTGGTACAGAGGATCTACAGGTGGAATCGCCGAACGCAGAAACGCAGCATGAGCCGCAGCGATCGGGTCAGCCAGGGTGGAAGGATCAGGAATTGCAAACCCTTCCACGGTAATGCCAGGATCAACCTCATTTGGATCGAGGCCGAAGGCTTCAACGAGGCTGTAATTCACTTGAAACAGGATTGAAGATAGATCAAACATGGTGCTTTCCTTTCACAAAGGCAAAAAAAAGGGGCACCAGCCCCGGTAGGGGTTTTGTGCCCCTAGCGGGAACCGTCAGTCGTAGCTACAGACTTTTTCAACGGCTTTGATTACTTCCACAGAAATGTTCCTGCGGACACCTTCTCGAATAACGTCCCCATCCATCCTTGCCGCAATGCAGCAGTTGTGAAAGGAGAACGTCTCGTCACGCTCATGTACTGGAAGACAGAGTGACTTACCAATGCGCTTGTCGTACATGTAAAGCTTTTTGATTGCTGGGCGGAATATCCAACGGAGCACCGACCACTTCTCCTGCTCGTTGTTATTCAGCGACAGTTCCTCAAACGATCGCCAGAAAAGACGCACCTGGGTAAATATCAGGCCTTCTTTTGACCACTTGAGATCCTTGTCGTCTTGAATCCACGGTTTATCCCATGCCTCATAAGGAATTTTCATGGAGAGCGACTTGGATATTTCCTCATCTGCCTGTGTTTCTACCTGTACTGCAACATCACCTATATCCGACGCGAATTCCTCCGGAATGGAAAATTGCTGCAACAGGGGGGCCTTGAGTAATTCGAACAACTCGTCGAACAGCACGCGATTGGCAGACGACTCAAGATGGCGGATGAGTTTTGCTCGCTTTGTCTCCGGAGAGACTGGGCGACGACGAACCGGCGAGGAGCCGGGTTGCTGGATGAGGATTGGGTGGCCGAACAGGTCAGTGAGCAACATGCCTCACCTCCCCGCTGTCGGATACCAGACTCCAACCGCGCTTTATCAGCTTACCTTGAACGGTGTGGAAAGGTTCCTTCCACTCCCTGAAATCCCTGACCATTGGCTTAACATCAGCCAATTGCAGTACACCGCAGAGAGCATCACCATACTGGTGCACGACTAAGCGCCTACTCTCCTTACGGAAAGATGCCGTCCTAATCGGTTTCCCGGCTTGCTGGTTTTGCCAATCTGCCCACTTGTATATTACTTGCGTACCAAGTGAGGCTTCGGCAAGGGGCGTTGATTTCCCCTGGGACGCTGCATTTTCACTCATAACGTACCTCTCTTTCTGAGGACGTCACAAGCCCCAGTGGGGATTATGGGTCCCCAATGGGTTGCAGGTACCTGGCTCTATCACATAGGGCCAGATGTAAGAAGCGCGTATCGCTGCGCAACTAGCGTTTTCAGTCACCTGAAAAACCCGCAACCTCAACGAAAGGTTCGTTGAAGTGAATTCACATTGCCGATTACTTGGGCAATGTTCGCATCATGAAGTCAATCACATGCATTTGTCAAGAGGCTATTCGTGCCTCTCTGGATCGACCCGCATTGAGTATCTGGTGCAGCCCAGCGATGTACGTCTTGGCTTTCTCCGGCGACCAGGGTTCCGCTGCTGGTACAAACCTCTGGAACGTACCGCTCTCAATTTTCCGTAGGAACGCTCCCGTTAATCGAATGCTTGGCGATGCGATTGGTCTGCCGCCTTCCCCCACTATTGCCAGTCCATGATTCGCGTTGATCGTGTATGTGCGGTTGGTGGCAGAATCAACGTAGGTCTGGCCGTCGCGTGCTCGCAGCCACTGTTCCCTGGCTTTGGCGGCTTGCGCTTTTTGTTCCTGGCGTTTTCTCTCGTGCTCCTTCTTGACCCTTTGCCGGCAAAGGTATTTGGCGTCGACTTCCTGTTCAATCAAGTTTCCTAGATAGCGATAACAATCGTTTGTTGTTGCTAATTGTCTGATCCTATCGCTACGGTATTCTGCATAATCACTTAGCGTCTGGCCACTGACCTGCTTTGCTTTGGTCATAAGCGAGAACAACTGGCTGTAGGTCAGCCGCTTTTCTGCAATCAACCAGACCAGTTCCACGGGTACCGACCGGCCATCCATGCGAACAAATTTTGCGGGTGTGGACTGGTATTTAACTGAAGCTTTTTGATAAACCCTTTGGTTAGTATATATACCGCCTATCAAATCGTCGATCAAAACGCTGGAAATTTCAGGGTCTTCCTGGGTGATCGAGGCGCTGTTTTTCACCCCTTGATTGGCATTAGCTGGAACAGGGTCAGTATCAGCTTTGGAAGGTGTGCCCATGTTGGATGACGACTTGATGTCTGCATCATTCAAAGCGGGCTGATTTTCCGTATTGCGAACAACAAGACCTAACAAGAACGCCAATTTCTCTGTAATCGCTATGTTAGCCAGATCCATAGACCCATCGAGCAGCCTTTCCTGTTCCTGGCGAATAATCCAACCACCATCTTGCAGCGATTTGAGAGTACGGTACACGGTCGGCTCAGAAACGTTCGCAAGGCTCGCGATACGGCTCTTTTTCGCAAATATCCATTCGTATGGATTATCAACCCTAACACCGGCTGCAATAATTGCCTGAAGGACGGTAACAGCGGAGCGGGTGAGCCCCAGGGCGTCCGCGTTTTCCCATACACGGTAGATGGCAACCCGGATTCGGGACGGCCGATTGCGGTACTGATCCGGCATGGCGATAGTAGGGCGCCGGCGCATACCCGCCGGGCACCCCGATCCCTGATGCGACCGGCGCGCTGGGACACAGGCCGCATTGTGTTTTTCAGACATACAGTTCCCCCTCGACCAATACTTGGGCCGATAAAAGTTATTGACTTTGGTGGGAGAGGGGACTAGGATTCACCTGTCTTACGAGCGTCCTAGTGACTCTCCCGCGCCCCACGGTTTACCGACTGTGGGGCGTTTTTCTTTGTAGTGCGCTTCTACATCATTTCTGTTCTCCAAATGCACCGAAGCCCAGGTTGTTTGCCTGGGCTTCGGTGGGTGGTGGAAGTATTTTTTGGGTCACTCAGTCACCTTGGTGGCTCCGGATATTCAGAAAGCGCACTGGTGCGCCCCTTTATAATCAATGAGTTACAAAAAATAGCGTCAATTTTGTTGGCTAAGTCCGCTGCAGTAATCAGTCGGCTATGCATTTTCCATGTCTGCCGAGAATTTCTTCAGCAGGGCCCCCAGTTGTTCACTCAGTTGTTCTGCCATTTCCGGTGCAAGCGTGGTGTCCAACTGGATTCTGTGTTTGCCTGGTGAGGTTTGGAGAACTGTCATTGTTCCGACCTTTTCACCGGACACTTTGAAATCTTGCGTTGCAATTCTGGTAGAGCGGGTGCGTGGAAGGGTGTCTCTTGCGATACGCCTTTTTTCCACGTCAATCAGCTTTTCGATGTCGCGCCTGGACAAATCCTTGGATAAGGCGGTCTTTAGAATGGTGATCGCTGCGTCTTCTCCAATAGATTGTGCCGCGCCCTTGAATATCTCAGCCATGGGGGCCGAGAATTTATCAGGCCTTGTTTTTCCAATATCCAATAGGACTTCAGGCAAATCAAAGTAGGCGTTAAGTCGAGTAATTTGGCGGTTCCCTTTATATCCAAGCGCGGCGGCTACCTGCAGTAATGTGTATCCGGCCACCTGGAGATCGCGAGCGACAAACGCATGGTCCAGATCGGTTTCCGTTGCAGTGTCATTGTGCAAATGACTAACCCGGACAATCGTAAGCGGGTCGGACGAGTCGATGCTGGCGTCAATCTGCGCATCAAGATGCGACATCCCGACGCTCATGGCCGCCATGTACCTTGTTACCCCAGACACGATCATAAAGAAGCCCGCGTCTTGGCCCGTGCCTTCGTAGACCGTAATCGGATCGCGTTGTTTTTCCTGCAGGGTTTGCGCAATTTCTTGAATGCGATCAGGGGTTCTGACCTTCCTTACGTTGAAAGGGGAGGGGCGAAGCTTTCCGAGAGGAATTTGAAAATACTTTCCCTCATTTGTCACAACGTCAAATGTCTGTTGGTCGTCCGCGGCGAGAGCTTTTAATTGTGCCGGCGAATCGAGCTCTGTTACTGTCTTTCTAGACATAGGCGACCATTTTGGTGGCGTGTTTACCACGCCACCAAACCCAATCTTTGGGGCGCCATCCTTGTTTGATGGCACTGGAGGCAAATATAGTTCTTTAGCCATATAAGCTCCGTACTTTGACAAGTAGTTTTTTGGCTACATTCTGCAGGTCCTCCAGCACAACCGCATGTGTCGGGTTGGATAGGGACAAAGGCATCCGGTCTTCTGGTTTCGTTGTAAGCAAGGATCGCATGAAGCTTTCGGACTGGCGTAGCATTGCGTCTACCATTGAATCCGTATAAATGTTGTTCAGGCTACGCATGATTGTCATGGTGCGCGTTGTATTCGCGGAAAAGAAAGTAGGCACAGCGGCTAGCGGTGGAAAGGGTAGCCCACTTTCTGATATCTTCGTAAGTTCGTTGCTCACAAACGACAGGCTCTTTGCCGAGAGAGCGTCCAGCCGCAGTGGGGATACGCACAGATCGCTCGCAACCAGAACCGCGCGAGACAATACAGAAGATGCCGGTGCGCAATCCAGCACGATGATGTCGTAAACACTCAGATCAAAATCCGGCCGTGATTTTAACCGACCATCCTCGATCAGCTTGGCGATTCTTTGCTCACGATTTGCAACCATTCCGAGGTTGTAGATCAATGAGGACAGTGTAATATCCGCCGGTATCAAGTGGGGCCCGTTGGCGCCCCATGGCATCTTAATCACTTTGTTTAGCGGCACTCGCTTCTGGGCACTACTGTAGAGTTCGCTGAAGTCGAACAAGTCGGCGAATGTGTGCGTGACCACGCGGTCAATTGGAACACCCAGCTTCTCAGCATCTTCTTCCTGTACTTCGGGGTCGTATCCAAACATCAAGGTGGAAGATGCTTGTGGGTCCAAATCCACCAATAAGCAGCGGTATCCCATCAGTTGCCACTGGACAGTCATTTCAGTGGCCAACGTGCTCTTGCCGACTCCGCCTTTTGGCAAGTAGACACAAACGGTGAGCTTTTTGGGCAACGACTCAGGGGGGGTTGTACGATACTTGTAGGCTGCTAGGTCGAATACATCTTCAGGAGTGAACTGTCGGATGCTGGCAGCGCCAGTAGTCTTGCGGCCAATCTTGATGCCTGAATCCTTCTCGTAAGTTCGTACCGTATTTTCCGAGATGTTCAGCATGGAGGCGACCTGCTTTACCCGAAAGGTATGCCCGTTAGATGGCTCCATTTGCTCCACCGGAAGCGGGAGGCTGGTTTGATTGTTTTGTACCGCCATATCGTTCATACCTGAATGTACCTATTGCGCGTAAAATTACCCTGACAATCATTGGTTGTCAACATGTATTATGCATTTCGTTGATTAACCGACGTTGCAGGGTAAATGCCAGTTATTTGGTAAGTCATTAGCTGGCGCTGGTTTCGAGGTGTTTTTAAGGAATGAACCGAAAGGCAGTCGAGCTTCCAGAGCTTTCCCGTGTGTTGTATCGGAATTGCATGTTCGTTCTCGCCAACCCAAGGCCTTAAATAATGCCTGTTCGTTTATATCTGATTTTTACGCCTATCTTTCGCAAGATGAATTGTTGCCCCTCCGTTTGTCTGTTACAAGCCTGAAATACTGCGGCAACAATCGATTTAGTTGCAGTTATGGGGGCGGCATGAGTGCGATTGAAAAAATATTTTGTTTTTTTGGTATGGATCATCAATTCTGGCGGATTTCCCCTTCAACGCCCTGGATCTCTTGTGGACACATCCTGTGCTCAATAGTAGGGTTACCATTCATGGTCAGCTGAGCGCTGTTTGAAGCCATTTGGGGCGCGATCTTGACCCGCATATTATGTTTCACGGATTTTTTGCCACGTACCGTAACTCCTCTTCTATAGGCCATCTCCGGCTTATTTCTCGTGAAACATTTCAGCCTTTAGGCTCGGAAACTGCAAATCAACAGAGTATCGTCACTTTTGCTACCATAGTGACTATGAAAACTCCATCGCGCAAACCCAGGGCAAAGCACTCCTTCCGTGAATCCATTCGAGAGTCCATCCTGACAAGAATGGCAAAGGGGGAGCCGCTTCACATTCGCAAGATCATCGAGGACGCCGGGGGTGGGTCTGTCACCACGGTACAGCAAGAGTTGGCTTCCCTGACTGGCGCCCAGTATTCAAGGAAATCTCTCCTGATCGGCCGGGGCGCCTCAACCGTCCAGGCTCGAGTGTCCGCCCTGGAGGAAGCCATCGAGGGTGGCTTCAAGCGAGAGGAAACCCTGAAGGCGCAAGTTGTGGTGTTGCAGCAGGCGCTGGACCATGCGCAGGGCAACCTGGCGATGTTGCTTCGACGTCACGAGGATAGCCAGCGGGAGTTGCTGCAAGGTGTGGACGATCTCCGACAAATGGTGAAGGCTGGCAAAGAGGGCGGGGCTCTTACTTCAATTCATCGGCCTGTTGCTGAAACGCAATATAAGGAAACCCGCCCTAAAGAAGATTGTGGCGAGCAAGTAGCCTACTGGCGGACTAAGTGTAATGAATTGATCGAGGCCAGCTTCACCAAGGAAGATCAGTTTCGTAAATTGAAGGCGCGGCTACACGAATTGGGGGAGGATTTCTAATCCTTACCTTACCACATGCCCGACCCCGGATCATAAGTCCGGTACCAGGGGACGGCTTCATTTTGGCAAGCTGCTACGGCGTCCGCCATGCTGCCGAAGTAGTTGATGTCCGGGCCTGCCGCCTTGGCGGTCGTGGTTAGCGAAAGCAGGGCTACCGCTATAGTGGCAAGGATATTGTGGAAAGGTTTTTTCACGGTTTGTCTCAATTTTTGAGATTACGTCACTTGGGTTATTGCTTTACCTGGCGCTGAACATGATTCCGATCAGCCAGTAATATGGCATCGCGTAGCCGTTCGGCTGCGCCATTGTCGAAGCCAAATGCCGGGTTCACAGCCACGAGTTCAGTGCTTCCTTCCGGAAATGCGCGTGGATCCGTATCAACGGCGACCCACGGTGTCGATTTCCCTTCAGGCTGCGATTCGAGGTAATGCTGAACAGCGAAATAGCGTCCGGCAGAGGAGGGTGGCAAGTTTCCGATCAGCCGTTCCTCGCACCCCTGGATCCTTATTTTCAAATCCTCGATGGTTTCCCCTTCGGGAATCGTTGAGGCGACGATTGTATAAGCCGGGTGCTGTAATAACAGATCAACCAGGTGGATGTAGCCCCTCGAAACGCCAACAAAGTCGATGAAGATGAAGCGATGCTGGCCGTGGGAAAGCCCTTCGATTTCGTGCTTCTGCTCGATCTGCTCTTCCTCCTTGACGGGATTTCCCATCACCTCATCTGGCGTCACGCCCAGGATACCTCCGGCCATTTCCAGAAGCTCCTTGGCTGTGACGATCTGAACGCCCTTCATTGCGGCCCACTTCACTGCATCTTTGGATACTCCACCGAGGGTGATGGCCATGCAGCTATTTGCTCGCAGCACGGCGGCCGCTTTGTGAAGAGACTGGACGGGGCGAATATCCATTACATCTTCGTCCCAGTGATTGAATTGGATCAGAAGTGTTTCCTTGCGCTTGGTCGCGATCATGTCGGCATCGTCCTGGCGATGTATTTCGTCCAGGACGATGCGGGTTTGATAGCCTTGCAGTCCGAAAACGGCCATCAGATATGCCTGAAATTCCGCGTTCTTCATTCCTCTCAGTCTGTCCAGTGATGAGTTTTTCTCAACGATCTTGAACAGTTTCATCTCACGCATGGTGGCGAGCAGGCCCAGCAGTGCAAACGCGATGGCCACAAGGAAGCAAACCAGGCCGATGAGCTGGGCGTGGTCTACCGTGATCGCCACATATGAGTAGACAGCCAGTACCGCGGCCAAAAGAAGGTCGATCATGGGGGGGAGGGTGGCCAGTTTTTTCAGTAGAACATCAACGGGCTTTGGCTTGTTTCCGTTATTCATGAATTGTTCCTAGTGGTTAATGGGTTGCGAAACGTGGTGAATTTCTGCCGGCGTCAGATCTACGCAGCGGAATACTGTGCTGCGGGACGATCCGCTTTGCCTCTCTGCATCTTCGAATAGGTCGCCGTAGCCTCGGAGTTCGGCGTCTTTTTCGGACAGGGTGAATCCGTCGCTATGGTCGAGTACCAGCTGGAGGCGTTGCATGGTTTCTTTGCCGACTGGATCCGGGAGGAACATGAAGAAATATCCATTGCCGCCATGTCGTGCGACCCGGCCGCGCAGCTGGTGCAGCGTGCTGGTGCCATAGCGTTCCGCGTTTACGACGATAAGCGAGCGAAGGCTGGGCACCGTAAGGCCGATTTCGATCACCGATGAGACAATCGCGATCTTCTGCTTGGCTGCTTTGAGTCCGGAGATGGCCTCCAGCTTGTCGGCCTCTTTCATCTGTCCATGAATCATTGCCACCATGCCAGGGAATTTCTTGTCCCATAGCGCGAAGGCTGCCGTTACGCTCTTCTTTGTCTGTTCCTCATCATTGACGATCGGGTAGACGATGGCGACTTGGCCACCGGAGTTGAGCACTTTCCGTGTGTGGTCGAAAAGGCGCTTGGCGTCCCCGCCCGGGACAATGTAAGTCGTGACGTTTTTGGTGACCGGCATTTCGCGGATGATGCTCACTTCCATGGCGCCATGCGTAATGAGCGCCGTGGTGCGTGGTATCGGCGTTGCCGTGGCTTGAAGGTAGTTACTCTGCATGTCCGTCAGTTCGGCCTTCTGTGCCACGGACATCTTCTGCTCCTCATCGACCGCCAGGAAGTCTGGCGCCTTGTGGTTTTTGAGCCGGGAGAGGAGGGCGGTAGTCCCTACCAGGATTGGGTTGCTTAACAGGTCCAGCTTCTTCGTCGCAGCCGTTACCGCGATGACGTTGGTTTCCTGTCCGTAGTGTTCCTTGCACTCTTTCACGAACTGATCGGCCAGAAGCGCGTTGGGCGTCAGAATTACCGCAAAGCGCCCCAGGCGTTGAGTCGCCAGGGCGGGAATCATGATGCAGAAGGTCTTCCCACTGCCAACGTCACCGCTCAGAACCCTGCGCATGGGAAAAGGCGAGGCCATGTCAGCAACAATCTCGGAGATTGCCGTTTTCTGGTCGCCGGTGAGAGGGTAGTGGAGCTTGCGGGACAGTTCATCCACCAGGGCGGGCGGGATGTCGACAACGGATTCTGGCACGGCGGCACGGCGTTTCAATCGGCGGGCGTTTTCCACGATGGACAATGCAGCCAACCGGCGCATGCCAGCCACGCCACGCATTCCCTCCTCCTCGCTGGATGGGTTATGGGCAGCTTGCAGCACCGCCTCGATGGACGGAGCCTTCAGTCGAGCCCGCCGCAGGATTTCAGGTTCAGCCAGTCCGTGAAAACTGGCGATAAGGTGCTGGATCGTATCTGGCAGATGGTGGGCAAGGGCGTGCCTGGTCGCATCGAAGATTGCGCCGTCCGCGACAATGCCACGGCGCTTCTCATAGACAGGGAGTACCCGGCCGATCAGATCCGGTTCGATCAAGGTAGGGCCGGTCATTTGGAGGCGCCCCCCCCAGTTCTGTAGGTTGCCTCGCACATGAATGCGCTCCCCAACCGCCATGCTTTTCCAGCGAGGGACATCGACGCCCTGGACGACGAAGACCACGATCTTGACCGTGAGCATGCCGTCCGTTGCGTTCAGGATGAGCCGTTTCTTCGGCTGTGACACCATGACCGCCTTTTCTGTCACCACCAGGCTGAAAATGTGGTTTCCTGAAACGACGTCTTCGCACGGTAGTGCCTGCTTCAGTGTGCTGACCTCGGAATAGTCCAGGAAGCCTTTCGGGAGGCACAGGGTAGGCTCTTGCCAGCCGGTGATCCCGATGCGCTTCAGGCGGTCCAGGAGATGACGCTGGTGGTGCCCCTTCTCTTGGGGCTGATCATCAGGCTGCTGCAACATCGTCCAGCTGATGCGCAGCGCGCACGGTGGCTAGCAGTTCCGGCAGCGGAACATCCGGGTGGGCGATGGCCAGTTGTTTCAGGAACATGATGGATACCGCGGTAGCATCCCCCGGGAGAATTTTTACTGCACGAGCAGGGTGCGATGTCGCCTTGCGGGCAGACGCCTTGGCAAAGAAATGCTGGCCCTGAAATTCGATGCTGAAGCTCTTGTCGTTCTGGGCGCCATGCGCGGAGAACTCGACACGCTTCCTCCAGCGACGGAATACGGCCAGAACCGCGGCGATCTCGTTGGCATTGAGCCAGATATGAATGGCGTTCTGCCAGTCATATGCCTTGGGCCCTAGTGCTGCTGCCGCATCCAGCATAATGCCCGGCTTGCCTTCCCAGGTGCCGGTGTTGAAGCACAGGGCATAGCTGCCGCCGTAGACATGGCAGGACTCGTATTTCTTCTCGGCTTCCTGAGTCTGATTCTGTGCCGGCGCTTGGGGAGGTGCGCTGCGGCGGCTTTGGTTTTCCGGTGGGCGTTGTGGCTCGGGCGCAGAAGGCTGATCTGCTGGCTGGCTTTGCCCGGTGGGGGGCTGATGATTCTCAAACCATCCGGATAAAAAGCTCTTTGCGATGTCGTGGCGAGGGTGTTTCGGATCGCCTGAAACCTCAATAGCTGACAAGAACCGGACGGGTTGCGTACGGGCCAGCCCGACAACATGCTCCACCTGGGCAGAAGGTATGATGGCGCGCAGGCTTTCGAGCGTGTCGCCTGACAGGCAGCGGAGCGTCAGTTCGATGGCCTTGCGGTTTGCACCGTCTGGATCATGACCACTGATGCAGGCCGACAGGTTGGCCAGAAAATCGTCCCGGCAAGTGCGTGAAATGATCCCGAGGACTTCTGTGGTGGCTTGAAAGCCCAGGCTTTGGATGGCCGTGGCCACGTCGCGGGCCGTGGCAAAGTTCGTGGTTGTCATGGACTACCTCCTAGTGTTGTTGTTTAAGAGAGTAGCAAAGCAGATGCACTGATTCTTTGAAATGTTGGGGGTTAAGTCCCGCTGACGGGATGCTTAGGTCCGTGGAAAATGATGATGTACTCGGCATTGGTGTCGCGTGCAAAATAACGATTGGTCTTCAGGCAATCGCCCGTATCTGAACATTGACATCCTCCACCCCCTGAAGAGAGGGGATTCCTTGTTAAAGCCGTTCGACATGATCGGTCTCCAAAGCAGGTTGACGCTTCACAGGCCGGCCTTGCTGCGCCGCATCCTCCACGTCCGCATGGCCGTTGCCGGCCAGAACCGCGTGTCCCGCGGCCAGAATATTCTTTGCGGCATTGACGTCCGCATGATCGGCATGGCCGCAGGCGAGGCAGTGGAACGCCTCGCCTTTTCGGTTCTTCTCATCCGTGTAGCCGCAGCAAGCGCACGTCCGGCTGGTGTTGCGCGGGTCGATGAGGATTAACCGTCCTCCCCGCCACTCCAGCTTGTACCCCACCTGCCGGACGAACTCGCTCCAACCCTGGTCCAGGATGGACCGGTTTAGGCCGGACTTCTGCTTCACGTTCGCGCCGGGATTGTCTTCCGTCCCGGACGCGCTACGGCTCATGTTCCCCACGCGCAGATCTTCCAGCACGAAGACGGCGTAACGAGCCGCCAGGCCGTGGCTGAGCTTGTGCAGAAAGTCCAGGCGGCTTCGGGCGATCTTCGCGTTGATATTCGCCAGCCGGACCCGCGCCTTGTTGAGGCGGTTCGAGACCGGCAGCTTCATGCCCTTGGGAACCGGGCCGGCAATACCCATCGCCCTTTTCTGCGCCTCGACCTTGCGGGCGCAAGCCCGCTGGTAGCGGCGCAACTTGTGCAGCGCCTGCTTGTGGGCATTGAGCGGCGCAACCAGCGCGCCTTCCGCCGTGGCGAGGAAGTTCGCGACGCCCCGATCCCCGGCGCCGATCGCCGTCGATGTGGGGATGGGTTGTTCGGCACGTTCGGTCTGGACCGAGACGTGCCAGCCCAGGGCGTCGCAGGAGACCGTGAGGTTCCTGGCCGCACCGGCCAGGTCCCGGCTGTTGTGGTACCGGATCCAGCCGAGCTTGGGCAGCCGGATGCGGCTGCCCGCCTGGTCGACCCTGAAGCATGCAACGTCGGTTTCGCGAAAACTATCGCCCTTGCCCTTGCGTTGAAACTTTGGATGGCCGCCCTGTTTCTTGAAGAAGCGCTGGAAGGAGGCATCCAGGTCGATCAGCGTCGCTTGCAGGGCGTGAACCGGCGCTTCCTTCAGGAAGCCGAATTCCTCGCTGTTGCGTCAGGTGGTCAGCCATTTCCGCGTCTCGTGATGATTGGCGTAGGCTTCGCCGCGCTCATGCCGTGCTTGCAGCTCGGCCAGGGCCTTGTTCCAGACGAAGCGGCGACACCCGGCAAAACGGCGCAGCAAAGCCGCCTGCTTCGCGCCGGGGCGAAGCAGGTATTTAAATCCCTGCCGGATTGTAATATCGCTCATGCCTTAAAACCCAAAACCATGGATGCCTGCTGCACCCGCACTATCCTTCCCTGCCCTGAAGTGGCGAGGGTTGCCGTGCAATTTGCTCAACGACGCCTTCCTGCTTGCGTGGCGCCACATCATCGAGGCGCACGTACTTGTTGTCTATGATCGCAGCGCCGCAGAATGGCTTGCCAATGTATGGCACCGGGACTTCGGCCGGCACGCCTGCCACGAGTCTTGGGATTACGCAGTAATTCCCGGTCTCGCTGGCCAAGCTGGTCAATGGCAGCAGGGCGATTGCTGCAGCGATTACTTTTCGCATTTAAGGGTCTTGTATGCCTTGTCCTGCGCGGACGCAGATTTGGCGATGACCGCGCACTCGTCGGCTTTTTCTGCGGCGTTGACGAGTCCATAGAGCATGGAGGGAACTGCTAGGATGGCGAGAACCAGGAAAAAACTTCCGGGGATACGACGACTTTGACCCATGATGCACCTCATATCAGACTTTTCAGAGATGATCCCCCTCGGGCGTGCGCTGGTCACGCTAGTAATGCTGCGCTGTTGGCCTAGTTAACAGCAGATATGGGGTTTTGACGTCGTATTTTTCGTATTCCATGTGGGTTGAAGATACAATTCGGGCATGATCCCGCTTAGAATTTTCCGCGCACTCCTTCTTCTTTTCACTGTGAGCGGAGTCCTGGCCCTGGCAGACTATGCTCTGGCGGTGAATAACGTCCACGAACAATATGTGAAAGTGCTCACCGGCTTTCTGGCGGGCGGCGTGGTCTTTTTCCTGGCCTACGAAGGGGGGAGAGTGCTCCGCTTTTGCGGGAAAGGTCTGGTGTCTGATGCTACGCGGGAGGGGCATATCAACCGTGCTTTGGGAGAAATCGGCCGCAATGATGCCGGTGTCCAGGTATCCCTGGTTGAGACCGATTCCTTTCTTGCCAGCACCGTGCGGGAGGGTAGGGGGCATCGAATGTTCATCAGCACATGTATCGTTGATTCCCTGTCGCCGGTTGCTTTGCGAGGCGTCCTGGCGCATGAACTTGGCCACGTCGAAAGCGCTCACCCCATTAAGCTGGCTGTCCTGTTGGGGCTGCTTGCAGCCGTCAAGTTGTCCGTCGGCGTACCGCTCGGTGCCGTATTGGCCATCCTTGTGGCCTTTCTTTTTATGTTGAGGGAATGGGAGTGCGTTGCGGACTCACACGCGGTTGATTCGGCAGGGCAAGGGGCGGTTCTGTCTGCTTTTGAAGAATACCGGGTGATTGCTGGCGATAGGGAGATTGGCCGGATTGAGGAGTGGTTTTCAGGACACCCCAGCACACAGCGACGTATCGCGGCCGTTAACCGAAAGTGAGGATATGGTGAAGATATTGAACCGACTGCTTGTACTGTTCTGCGCCACGACTGGTTCCGCTTTGGCGCAGGACGCCGAGAGTTATTACACATACCTACGGCCGGCGCCATCTCAGGCATCACCCTCCGCACACGGCAATATCCGGTCCTACGGATACACGGGCAAGGTGATTCGTGAGGCCGGTCCGGTTGGCAAAACCCTGGTTGGCAAGGTGAGTGGGCCGAGTGCGCGTCCGGCTAAGGCCGGTGGACTGGCCACAGGGAAAGAAGGTGCGGAAACGGGTGCCATGCTCGAAAAAACCACCGATGGCGCGGACCAGGCGTCAGATACTCACGACCGCTCGGCTGTTAGCCATCCTACAGTGACGTTGCCGCCTAACATGGAGCGCGGTGTCCGCGAACTGGAGGAGAGCGTTGGCGAGCTCCCTGGCTATACGTCAGCTATGTCCAAACATGTTCAGCAGAATGGATTGCGTGGTTTTCTTGCCGTGACGCCAGAACTGAAGGCACAGGGCCAGTCTTTAGGCGGTCGGATGGGTGGAGGAATTCTCGGGATCATGACGGATGTTGGAAAAGAGATGGCCACTCAAACCACTCCTGAGCGGCCAGCTAAATAAAAGGTGCGATTAACCCGGTTGCAATATCGTCAACGACTCCGGCCATTTGACCATGGCGTGACCATGCGGTTTGGCATCTTAGCCTATCCGTTAAGTTGATACCTTGGCTGAACGAAGTTCTGCTTTGCCTGCTTCAATAATTTTGCGTGGCTGGCCCCTCCACCAAAGCCCCATGTCATATACCGCGTCGCCGTATTGCGAATTGGCATACAGTTCCGCGACATCAACCAACTCGGCAATAAGTTCAGGGTCTGTAATCTCGACCGCACCCTTGCCCGGTTGTTCAACAATATCCATCAAGCGTTGTGCCAGCGGCTGGTCGCTTTCTGCACCAGGCTCATGGGCGAACTCGATCCATTTGCGTGAAACTTTCATGGCAGTCCTTTCCTATGATGATAAGGCTCGCGTTCACAGCTCGCTGGTAGCGGCGGTATTTTTCCGCTTCCGCCAGCCGGTTATCTGAATAACCTCCGCGCTGGTTCGTGCGATGCGCCGGGGTTGAGTAGACGACAGTGTGGGCACTGGCCAGTCCGGCAGTTGGATGGTCTGGACGCCTGGCAGGGGTTTCAGGAGGTAGAAAAGGATGGCCAGAACCATGCCCAGCCCGAGTGCCAGAATGCCGAGAATAAGCGTCGTTGCGTTCGGGGCCAACAGACCGACCGCGATGGCACCCGTAAGCCCAGCCATGGCGATCACGATGAGACGACGAAGGAAGATTATCATCTGTCTTGCCTTTCTGGTCGCCAGTTGCCCGGCTACGCTGTAAAAGTGGCTGAGCAAGTGGAAAAACATGGAATAGCTGGTCTGGCCTACGAAAGTCCTGAAATGAAGAAGGCTGGACGTGATCTGGGCATGGATATAGGCAGTGGGATTCGGCACTTTGCCCTTGCCCTGAGCAAGGACATGGTAGCAGCTGTCGCATCAGCGCGGCAATACAACTGATCAACTGCAGCGGGTAAAAGAAAGCCGGCGTTTCCGCCGGCTAATGATGCACGATTCCTGCCAAGGAAAATCGACGCCCCAGCGATCCCAAGTGTGTAGAATTTGGTATATAACAAGAGCACACACAGATTACCTTAAAATGTTTGTGTACTCAAGATGAGTACACAACTTTACGACGAGACTAAAAAGGCTAGCAAACATGGATGAAGAAGAATCCACCATGGACCAGGAGCGCAACCAAAGACATGTTGGTCTTTTGGATGCCCTTAATGTGCGCTTCAGCATGAACGATCGTGAGGTTGCTGATCTCTTAATGACTAAGAAAGGCATCGTCTGCGATGTCCGTGGCGGTCGGCGTGATTTGACCTTCCAGCAGGAGCTTAGGGCATATAGCCATCTTGGGTATGCGTGGGCTCGTGCGGCCATGCTGAAGTTGCTGCCGGATGAGGTCCAGGAAAACTTGCTTGAACTGGACAATGCCAGAACTAAGGCTGGCGTCGAAGAACTGAAGGATGCCGGACAGGATAAGACAAGCGGGTCGCAAAAGTATAAGTCTGGGCCGGCTATGTGAAGACTGCGGACTTGAAGCCTGTCTGGCCTTCAAGGTAACAACAGACGTTGGTTACTATGCCACCTGTGGCGAAGGCTGTCTGAAAGGCAGCCGCTTTATCTGCCTGCACTCTTCATTTCTGCTGTCTTCCTGTTTGGGTCTGAGCTGAAAGGTGACAAAAAGACGGCGGGGGTTTTTGTGGCAATAAGCAAAAACGGGCTGCGTATTTTTAAGATATTTTTCCTTGTTTTTAGAACCTTGTTTTTAAGCGAGGGCGTTATCTCTGGAAGCCTTGCCAGTAGCGGGTTTCGGGATGTCCGGTTTTTCCAATAGTGACAAACAGACGGCGGGGGTGACAAACAGACGGTCAGGGGTGACACCAAGGCGGTAAACGGTGACGCCGAGACGGTAATATCCACAGGAACCGGTTGCCATTTGCCATTTTCAGCTATAAAGTGACTACACAAAATCTTCGTCACCGCGGCTATGGCTAAATCCACAAAAGAGAGTGCACCAGATATGCCAAGCCTGTCTGATGCGCTTTCGGATCATCTGATTAGCAAGTCGAATTCGCTAGTCAGGGCGTCGTACAAACTCTCGCTCCAGGAACAGCGGTTAATCCTGGCTGCGATCAGCAAGCTGGATTCCCGAAAACTTGGCATTCGTCCAGGTCATGATCAATCACATGTGCGTATTACGGCTGCTGAGTTTGCCGAAACCTTCGGCATTTCCACAAAAAATGCGTACGATGAACTGAGATCGGCGACCAATGATCTGTTCGAGAGAAAAATCACCGAGATTGATGGCAAGCAGACCACGAAACTGCGATGGGTCAGCAAGGTGCGTTATCACGATGGCGAAGGGTGGGCGGATCTTACTTTTGCCCAGGATATCCTGCCGTATTTGACCCTGCTGAGAAAACAATTCACTTCTTACAAACTCAAGCAGGTTGCGGGCCTCCGAAGTGTTTACAGCATCCGCATCTTCGAGCTGTGTGCCCAGTTTGCCGAAACAGGTTTGCTGCGCATTTCTCTGGCTGACCTTATCACGAGCCTAGACCTTCCTTACACTCGCTACATTGATATCGTACGACGCGTTATTCAGCCCGCTGTCGATGAGCTGCGTGTGAAATCCAATCTTGAAATCATCTGGCGGCCGATTAAAGAGGGTAGGGCGGTCAAAACTATTGAATTTCAATTTCACGAAGCCGCGCAACAAAAGCTCGAACTGGAGACCCCGCTTCCCGAATAGTGACAAAAAGACGGTCGTCTAATGTTGGCGCCCACTCTCCTGTGATCACTCATTGCATATAGGGAATCCATTTTTGGGTATGAGCTTAAAGTGACAGAAAGACGGTCACGGTATGTGGCCGCCGATATGGGCGCACACTACCGTGTAACCTCTTGTTAATCAATGCATATCAATGGCTGTTTACACCTGGCTGCGCTTGAAAGGTGACAAAAAGACGGTTATTACGGTGACAAAAAGACGGCAAACGCCAGGTTGCGATCTGGGTTGACGAAGGCCAGGAACGCGAGATCAAAAGTCTGCTTGCCTGCCACGCGCGGAACGTGCCGAGTTAGAGGATTACAAGGATTCAGGCATGGATCGGGGCCATATGACCCCGGCTGGCGATATGGGTTTGTCGAACTGGGATTGATTTTATGCCGGGAGCTATCCGGAAATGACTGATTTACCATCAAGCGTATCGCTCACACTTCAATACACCGGATCGTCTGCAAGGAGCTCTGGGCATCCACGCGGTTTCCACCTCAAAGTTCACAGCGCATATCCAATGCGATCCGTGTTTCGCCTCGACCGCCACTTACAGCACTGCTCCCAGGCAGTTTCGACGTGGTGCTGCTGGTCTGGCCGAACCTCGACACGCCGGTCGGCGAACAAGTCGCTCACACCATGCGCTCCGGACAGCTTACGATTCTCGAAGGCGAAGAGAAAGGCGGCAGATATTGAGGAAAAAATGACCGAGGCACCCATTAGCACGCCACCACAGACTTACATGGATATCATCGGCCCGCTGATCGACAAAGCGCGGGGTTTTCTGGAGGCTGGTGAAAAGCTTCAGGCGATGGCGTTCGTTGGCAACCTGACCACCAAGGAAATCATCCCGGTGATGATTCAGCCTGGCAGCGGGGAGGACAAAGACCAGTCTGCGCGGACGATCCAGTCAGCGGCGTTGGCATTGGATGCTGATTTCGTGTTCGCGACCATGGAAGCATGGACGCTTCGGCCAGACAAAATATCAAAGATGAACGCGATCCTCGACAAGTATGGAAGCATTGGCGCCTCGCCCTACGCGATAGATACGTGCTCGTTTACACTGGAAACGAGGCATGGGTTGTGGGCAGCACAACCGCAGATCAAGCCCAAGGGGATTTCCAAGAAAAAACGAACCATTGGGGTAGTCGAGTTCCGCTATTTCACGGAAGTTGAAGGTCGATTTGCACACCTGTTACCCAAGAAGGAAGGCGACGAGCCACCGACAATTTTGCATTGAGGGATCAAGTTAGATCCCCTTTTTACTATTGATGGTCGGGAATCCGGGAGAAACCGGATGTTCAGTCGTCTGCTTGAGGCGCCTCATTAATCGACCGCTCAGATTTCGTAGAGCTCACTGGGTGAGCCACTGCGTAAGGTAGACTATGCTATTGAGCTTAACCTAAAAGAGGCGAATAGTGCGTTTCATCCATTGTGCTGACCTTCATCTAGACAGTCCGCTACGCGGTCTGGAACGCTATGAGGGTGGAGTCAGGCCGAAGACGCACTACTTCGAAAACACTACGCTGAAGGCAATAACATCGAGTACATAGCCTGTCAGCATTGCCGCACTTTAGTAGCAATTGCAGCAAGGTTGGTTCGTCTCGGACTCATTAAGCACAGGCATGAAGCGAGGCGAGATTAATAATTCCGACACCAGATTTCTGACTCGGCGTCACAATTTTCGCTCCATTTGACAACATCGTGTCGATCAGATCATTTGGTTTAGGCCGTACATTAAGGTACATTACAGCACATTCGCATAACAAGCGCTGCTTGAGATTATCCATGACCAACCCTTTCTTTGACCACCCGATTCTCAACTCACCCTACGAATCCCCGTTGAGGCACTGGGAGCTTGATTCGGATGGGCAACCGACTCAGAAGACGCTCGAAACCCGTCGACCCGCCAAGTTCATCACGCCGATACCAAAACCCAAGAAGCGCAAGGGAGCAGCCAAGCAGGAAGGATTCATTTTTGATGACGGCGCAGGGCTGTCAACGAAGGAGCAGCAATACGACCCGACTTCGATCATCAATGAAGTTCGCGGTTATGTGGATTCATGGCGTTCCCTGCCCAATCCCAACCAGTGGCAGGTTACACCAGAGACAGCCCGCCTCTTGCAGCACTGGCGCCATCACAAGTTCAGCGGTATCCGCCCGTTCTTCTGCCAGGTAGAAGCGGTGGAAACCGCGATATGGCTCACCGAGGTCGCCCCTCAATCGAAGCACGGCAAGCGTGTTCTCGACCATCTCGCGGCTGCAAACAAGGACGCCAATCCTGAGTTAATGCGTCTGGCACTGAAACTTGCCACCGGCGCGGGCAAGACCACGGTGATGGCCATGCTCATCGCCTGGCAGACGATCAATGCGGTGCGCCATCCGGGGAGCAAGAATTTCACGCGTGGCTTTCTGGTCTGCGCGCCTGGCCTGACGATCAAGGATCGCCTGCGCGTCTTGCAACCCAACGACCCCAACAGTTACTACAAAGACCGCGAACTGTTGCCGGGCGACATGATCGACGACATGAGCCGCGCCAAGATCGTCATCACCAACTATCACGCCTTCAAGATGCGCGAGCGCATCGAGTTGTCCAAGGGCGGGCGACAGCTGCTCCAGGGCCGCACGGGCGAAGAACCGAAGACGCTTGAAACCGAAGGTCAGATGCTCCAGCGGGTGATGCCTGACTTGATGGGCATGAAGAACATTCTTGTCATCAACGATGAGGCGCATCACTGCTACCGCGAGAAACCAGCGGGTGAACTGGAGTTTACTGACGAAAAGGGCGACAAACTCACCGGCGATGAGTTGAAGGACGCCAAAGCCAGGGCAAAGAAAGACAACGAGGCCGCGCGCCTGTGGATTTCCGGCATCGAAGCCGTAAACCGCAAACTGGGCGTTGCCCGCGTCATGGACCTGTCTGCCACGCCATTCTTCCTGAGTGGTTCGGGCTACGTTGAAGGTACGCTGTTCCCTTGGACGATGAGCGACTTCTCGTTGATGGATGCTATCGAATGCGGCATCGTCAAACTGCCACGCGTTCCGGTCGCACAAAACATCACCGGTGACGAATTACCCGTCTTCCGCAACCTGTGGGAGCACATCCGCAAAGACATGCCCAAAAAAGGGCGTGGCCAAAGCGACGACCTCGATCCGCTCAAGCTCCCCATTCGCTTGCAGACAGCATTGCAAGCACTCTATGGTCACTACGAAAAAACCTTCAAACTTTGGGAAGATTACGGCATCAAGGCCCCTCCCTGTTTCATTATCGTCTGCCAGAACACCGCCATTTCCAAGCTGGTTTACGACTTCGTCTCCGGCTTCCATCGCAAGAACGAAGACGGCACCACCACGCTGGAGAACGGACGCCTTCCCCTGTTCCGCAATTTCGACGACACCACCGGCAACACGCTTCCGCGCCCTAATACGCTCCTCATCGATAGCGAGCAGCTCGAAGCGGGCGATGCGCTCGATGACAATTTTCGTGGCATGGCGGCAGACGAAATCGAGCAATTTCGCCGTGAGATTGTGGAGCGATCTGGCGATGCCCGTTCCGGCGACAACATCACCGACCAGGAACTGTTGCGCGAAGTAATGAACACCGTCGGCAAGCCCGGCCAGTTGGGTGGCTCCATCCGCTGCGTCGTTTCGGTGTCGATGCTGACTGAGGGCTGGGATGCCAACACCGTCACCCACGTCCTTGGCATTCGGGCCTTCGGCACCCAGCTCCTGTGCGAGCAGGTCATCGGTCGCGCATTGCGCCGCCAGTCCTACGAGTTGAACGAGGAGGGGCTGTTCAACGTCGAGTACGCCGACGTTTTCGGCATCCCCTTCGACTTCACCGCCAAGCCGGTCATTGCCCCGCCCCAACCACCGCGCGAGACGGTGCAGGTCAAGGCCATGCGACCCGAACGTAACGCCCTCGAAATCCAGTTCCCCCGCGTTGAGGGTTATCGCGTGGAGCTGCCGGAAGAGCGGCTGACTGCCGACTTCAACGATGAGTCCATACTGGAACTCACTCCAGATATCACTGGACCAACAGAAAACCGCAATGAAGGCATCATCGGCGAAGGCGTGAACCTCACCGTCCAACATCTCGGCGACATGCGGCCTTCCACGCTGCTCTTTCACCTGACCCAACGCCTGCTGTACACGAAATGGCGTGACCCCGGCGAGGAGCCCAAGCTCCACCTCTTTGGCCAGCTAAAGCGGATTACCAAACAATGGCTGGACGGTGACGAAAAGCGTCAATACCTTGTTTGCAAGGGCGGCACCTATCCTGCGCAGCTTATGTATCAGGAACTGGCCGACATGGCCTGCAACAAGATCACTGCCGCGATTACCCGGAAGTTCCTCGGCGAGCGGCCTATCAAGGCGCTGCTCGATGCCTACAACCCGACCGGCTCCACCATGAACGTCCGTTTCAACACGTCGAAGACCGACCGCTGGCAAACCAGCTCCAAGTCTTGTCACATCAACTGGGTGGTGCTCGACAGCGACTGGGAGGCGGAATTCTGCCGCGTCGCAGAATCGCATCCCAAGGTGCGCGCCTATGTAAAAAACCATGGCCTTGGCCTGGAAGTGCCCTATCGCTTCGGTTCAGAGACACGCAAGTATCTGCCCGACTTCATCGTGCTGGTGGATGACGGCCACGGCGACGACGACCTGCTGCATCTGGTGGTCGAGATCAAGGGCTACCGGCGCGAAGATGCGGTGGAAAAGAAATCCACCATGGATACCTACTGGGTGCCCGGCGTAAATCATCTTGGCACTTATGGGCGTTGGGCATTTGCCGAGTTCACCGAGATGTACCAGATGGAGGCCGAATTCAAGGCCAAGGTCGAAAGCGAATTCAACAAAATGATCGAATCCGCCGCAGCACAACCGGCGACAGGAAAACAGTAATCATGGCCAAGCAACCCACCTTCAAGACCGTCGAATCCCTCAAGCACGAGGAGAAGCGCAAGAACATCCCGACGGCAGAGTTTCAGTCCGTGCTGGATACGGAACAGCAACAAACGAAGCAGATTCGTTACCCGCGCAATACCGACCTTGACCCGCAACTCGTCTGGCGCGGCAAGGACGAGCAGGACTGGAGCGACCTGGTTGTCCACGCCCCGCCGCTCTACATCCAGGAGAAGGTGCACCCCAAGGCGCTGATCGACGATCTGCTGCGCGAAACGAAGGAGCGCGAGCACGGTGCCGGGCAGATCACCGCCGACCTGTTCGCCGACTTCAATGGCATCCCCAAGGGCGCGGACAAGACCGAGTTTTACCAGCACGACCAGAACTGGACCAACCGCATGATCCTCGGCGATTCGCTCCAGGTGATGGCCAGTCTGGCAGAGCGCGAGGGCCTGCGCGGCAAGGTGCAGTGCATCTACTTCGACCCGCCCTACGGCATCAAATTCAACAGCAACTTTCAGTGGTCCACCACCAGCCGCGACGTCAAGGACGGCAAGGCCGACCACATCACCCGCGAGCCGGAGCAGGTCAAAGCCTTCCGCGACACCTGGCGCGACGGCATCCACAGCTACCTCACCTACCTGCGCGACCGGCTCACTGTGGCGCGCGATCTGCTCACCGATTCCGGCTCGATATTTGTGCAGATCGGCGATGAAAATGTCCACCGCGTCCGGGCAGTGATGGATGAGGTGTTTGGGGATGAGAACTTTGTAAGTCTGATTTCCTTCAAGAAAACCGTCTATCAAGCAACTGACTACCTGCCAAACATCTTTGACTGCATTGTTTGGTACGCACGGAACAAGGAGAACGCAAAAGTGAGGCAACTCATGCAGAAGCGGGATGAGTTGGGTAGTTTTGATTTGATAGAATCGTCACAGGGTGGATTCCGCAGAGCGACTGAAGAGGATCGCAAATTATCAGCTGATCTTCTGCTTCGAGCGTCTGATATGACATCAAAAGGTGCTAGCGAAGTGGGCAGTCAACCTTGTGGCTTTCGAGGAAGAGAGTACTCGCCCAAATCCGGCAACCACTGGAAGACTCACACTGTCGGCATCAAGCGTCTCGAAACTGCGGATAGATTGATTGGACTGGGAAAGACCCTCTGCTTCCGCAAAATGGCAGCAGATTATCCTGTCACCTCATATTCAAATGTCTGGACAGACACGATTCAGAGCACATTTGCGTCAGAAAATATTTATGTCGTCCAGACATACTCCAAGGTTGTCTCGCGCTGCATCCTCATGGCCACCGACCCAGGCGACCTTGTGCTTGACCCGACCTGTGGTTCTGGCACCACAGCCACCGTCGCCGAGCAATGGGGCCGCCGCTGGATCACCATCGATACATCGCGCGTGGCGTTGGCCTTGGCCCGTGCCCGCATCATGGGCGCGCGCTACCCGTTTTACCTGCTGGCTGATTCCCGCGAAGGCCAGATTAAGGAAGCCGAAGTCACCCGCACCGCGCCCAGCTCGCAGCCCGTGCAGGGGGACATTCGTCACGGCTTCGTCTATGAGCGCGTGCCGCACATTACGCTCAAGTCCATCGCCAACAACGCAGAGATCGATGTCATCTGGGACCAGTGGCAGGCGAAGTTGGAGCCGCTGCGCGAGTCGCTGAACGCCGCGCTCAAGAATGCCTGGCAGGAGTGGGAAATCCCCCGCGAGGCAGACAAGGCGTGGCCGGATGCTACGAAGAAACTGCATGCCGACTGGTGGCAGGTGCGCATCGCCCGACAGCAGGAGATCGATAAGTCCATCGCAGCCAAGGCGGAGTTTGAATACCTCTACGACAAGCCCTACGAAAACAAGAAGTGCGTGCGCGTGGCCGGTCCCTTCACCGTGGAGAGCCTTAGCCCTCATCGTATGCTGGGCGTAGATGAAAACGACGAGCTGATCGACACCCTCAAGCAAGACCGCGCCGACTACGGCGCCAAGCAGACCTTCCCGCAGATGATCCTGGAAAATCTCAAGACCGCCGGGGTGCAGCAGGCGCACAAGGAAGACCGGATCACTTTCACCGCGCTCACCCCGTGGCCGGGAGAGGGATTGGTCTGTGCCGAAGGCCGCTACCTGGAAGGCGACAGCGAGAAACGTGCCGGAATCTTCATCGGCCCGGAGTTTGGCACCGTGCAGCGCAGCGACCTGGTTGAGGCCGCCCGTGAGTGTGGTGATGCTGGCTTCGATGTGCTGATCGCCTGCGCCTTCAACTACGAGGCGCACGCCACCGAGTTCAGCAAGCTGGGCCGCATTCCCGTGCTCAAGGCGCGCATGAACGCTGACCTGCACATGGCCGCTGATCTCAAGAACACCGGCAAGGGCAACCTCTTTGTTATCTTCGGCGAGCCGGATATTACCTTGCTGCCGCAAGACGACGGCAAGCTGTGCGTAAAGGTGAATGGCGTGGATGTGTTCAAACCCCAGACCGGTGAAGTCATTAGCGACGGCGCAGACGGCATCGCCTGCTGGTTCATCGACACCGACTACAACGAAGAAAGCTTCTTCGTCCGCCACGCCTACTTCCTCGGTGCCAACGATCCATACAGCGCACTCAAGACCACGCTGAAGGCGGAGATCGACCCGGAGGCGTGGGCGACATTGAACAGCGACACCTCGCGCCCGTTCGAGAAGCCGAAGTCGGGGCGAATTGCGGTGAAGGTCATCAACCACCTGGGGGATGAGGTGATGAAGGTGTTTCGAGTGTAATTGAAGTGATGGCCTTGATCGCGAAGGAGGGCAGAAATGGCAAGACAAGTATTTTTTAGTTTCCACTACGACCGTGATGTTCGTCGCGTTGTGCAGATTCGCAACTCGTGGGTTGTCCGATTAAAAGGCGCAGCGCAGCCGTTTTATGATAAAGCGGATTGGGAAACCATCAAGCGCACGGGCATAGAGAAGTGGATCGAAAAGCAGCTTGAGGGGACGTCGGTCACGGTCGTGTTGATCGGATCAGAGACTTATAATCGCGAATGGGTCCGTCATGAAATCAAGCGTAGTCATATGCTCAAGAAGGGCATTCTGGGTATCTATATCCATAACGTCAAAGACCCGCAGCACGGCACCGATACCAAGGGCAAGAACCCGCTAGATTATTGGACAGTCGATCAGAATGGCAAGAAGGTGCCACTTTCCAGCCTTTACAAGACGTACGACTGGGTCAACGACGATGGCTACACCAACTTGGCTAAGTGGATTGATGCCGCGGCAAAGGCTGCTGGGCGATAAACAGGTAGGAGCTGGTTCATGCCAATAACCATTGATGCACTGCGCAATGCTGCCAATCGCTCCCAGGCCGTGAGGGCACGGACGCTCACTGAGGCTCGTACACAAGGACTACAAACAGTCTTTTTGTGCCATAGCCATCATGATGAACTGCTGGTGAAAGGCGTCATCGCGCTACTGGAAGAAACCGGCTGGAGGGTCTATGTGGATTGGGCGGATGCATCAATGCCCGAGACCCCCACTCGCGAGACGGCAGCGCGTATCAAACAGAAGATCGTGGATCTGAATTATTTCCTCTTTCTAGCCACCTCCAACTCCATGTCATCGCGGTGGTGCCCGTGGGAAATCGGCTATGCAGATGGAAAGAAGCCGATTGATCAGATTTTGATGCTTCCGACCACGGATGGCGCCAGAACCCACGGAAATGAATACCTACAGCTCTATCGTCGGATCGAACTGTCGAACTTGGGTAAGCTGGCGGCGTGGCAGCCTGGCCAGACCTCCAACGGCGTATTGGTTGAGCACCTCTGAGGGGAAACGTAGTGGCATTCTTGTATGAACTGGCAGTACTGGGCGCTCCTTCCAAAGCGCAGATCAGCGAACTTGAGCAACTCGTCTCGCAAGCATTGCTGCCTTTCGGTTTGCGGCTCGGGCAGGAGGTTGCATGGCTGGTTCTTCCCGAAGCCTTCAATCCCGAACAACAGAGATCAGCGGGGGCGGTCTTCTTCGGTGGTAAAGACGCGCAGCAGGCAAATCTGCAAAGTCTGTTGCGGAAGGCTATACCGGTACTGCCTGTGGTTTCTGATCTTGCAAAAGTGCACGAGGAAATTCCTCCTGTGTTGCGACCGTTGAACTGCTTGGCGTACAACGCAGGGGGAGCGCAGCGGGTCGCTTCAGCATTGCTGGAGTGTGCGGGCCTGCTGCCGCGCCAGCGCCGAGTCTTTTTGAGCTATCGAAGAGACGAGGCACGGCAAGCCGCGCTGCAATTGTTCGATGCCCTTTCTTCCCGGCTCTTCGATGTGTTCCTAGACACACACGGCATTGCGCCGGCTGAGGATTTTCAAGCCATGCTGTGGCATCGCCTGTGTGACTCCGATGTGCTGGTGATGCTCGACACGCCCAATTACTTTGCAAGCCGCTGGACAAGCGCCGAGTTCGGTCGAGCACTAGCCAAAGGCATTTCCGTCCTGCGGATCGGATGGCCTGACTCTACCCCGTCGGCACGCACTGCTACGGCCAGTCGCGCCGAGATTGTGGCAGAAGAGGTCGATCCGGTCACGGGGAGGTTGGCGGATGGGGCCATCGCGCGCATCTGCTTGCAGCTAGAGGCTGTGCGTAGCCAGAGCCACGCGGTTCGCAACCTAAATCTGGTGAGTAATCTGCGGAATGCTGTTGAACAAATTGGCGGCACTGTAGCCGGGGTGGGACTAAACAAGGCCGTCTACGTGCGGTTGGCTGATGGTAGGGATATCGTTGTCTATCCCACCGTGGGCGTTCCGACCTCGATGACTTTGCATGATGCGACGACGAATGCGCCCGATCAATCGGTCGCCGTGATCTACGACCACGTAGGGTTGCATCCTAGCTGGTTGGCGCATCTGGACTGGCTGGGTAGCCACATACGGACAGCACGTTGGGTCAAGGCAACCGAAGCCGCTTGGCAATTTGCCGACTGGGAGACGTAGTCATGAGTGCCATTTTCCTGTCCGCTAGCGTTCCTCTTGTGGGACGTGGCAACTACCACGAGACAGCAGATCCTTTCCTGATCCAGTGTGCGGTGCGAGAACTCGTGATGGCGGTCATCCGGGATCGGCAGATCGTTTGGGGCGGTCATCCGGCCATCACGCCGATGATCTGGACGATTTGCCAAGACCTAAATATTGATTACTCAAACTCTATCGTTCTGTATCAGAGCCGATTCTTTGAAGATTGCTTTCCGGAGGAAAATAAGTATTTCGGCAACGTCGTCTTCGTCGACGCGGTACCGGAAGATCGCGAGGCCAGTTTGTTGCTCTTGCGAGAAGCGATGCTGTCTCGTCAAGATTTGAAGGCCGCAGTGTTTATTGGTGGCATGGAAGGCGTTGAAGCCGAACACGCACTATTCAGGCGCTTCCATCCGGATGCGAAAGTCTTACCCGTGTCATCGCCAGGAGGAGCGGCACGTCGGCTAGCTGAACGGATTGGTGGTTTCGACGAAGATGCTTTGCGGGATGTCGATTTCGCTCGCCTGTTTCGCACGGAGCTAGGCTTTGCGGCAGATGTCAATTAGCGGGTACATCGACATGGACTCCCTCATCGCCGACACATTTACCGGCAACCTCGCCAAACCCACCGGCGACGAGCAGAAGGCCATCAAGACCACGGACAAGATGAAGATATGACCGAACCCCAACAATTCCTGATTTACCAAAGCGAGGACGGCTCAACCCGCATCGACGTGATGCTGGAGGCGGAAACCCTGTGGCTGAACCAGAAGCAGTTGACCGAGCTGTTCGGCAAAGCCAAGGGCACCATCAGCGAGCACATCAAGCACATCTTTGAGGATGGCGAGTTGGTTGAAAATTCAGTTGTTCGGTTTTTCCGAACAACTGCCGCTGACGGCAAGCAGTACGAGGTGGCGCACTACAATCTGGACATGGTGCTGGCCCTGGGCTTCCGGGTGCGCAGCCCGGTGGGCGTGCGTTTCCGCCAGTGGGCCAACGACAAGCTGAAGGAATACATCGTCAAGGGTTTTGTGCTGGACGACGCGCGCTTGAAGAATCCCGGCAAGGGGCGAGATTACTTCGACGAGCTGACCCGCCGCCTACAAGACATCCGCACCAGCGAGCGGCGCTTTTACCAGAAAATTACCGACATCTACGCCACCAGTGTGGATTACGACGCCAGCCATGCACTCACCCAGACGTTCTTTGCCACGGTGCAGAACAAGGTGCATTTCGCCATCCACGGCCAGACTGCCGCCGAGCTGATTGCCGCCCGAGCCGATAGCAGCCAGCCGAACATGGGGCTGACGACTTGGGAGGGGGCGCGTATCCGCAAGGCCGATGTGAGCGTCGCCAAGAATTACCTGAATGAGGAAGAACTGCGCGCCCTCAATAATCTGGCCGAGCAGTATTTGATTTTTGCCGAAGGCCAGGCAACGCGGCGTATTGCCATGACCATGCAGGACTGGATCAGTAAACTGGAAGGCTTTTTGACACTGAATGACCGCGAGATTTTGCAAGGCGCGGGCAAGGTGTCGGCTGAATTGGCCAAGTCTCATGCAGAGCAGGAGTTCGACAAGTTCCGGGTGTTGGACGATCAGCGTTTCGAATCGGATTTCGACCGCATGGTGAAGCAGTTGCCCACCAAAACGCCGGGGAAGGAGGACTGATGGACTTCCTCATCGCCGACACCTTCACCGACAGCCTCGCCAAACTTTCCGGCGATGAGCAAAAGTCCGTCAAGACCACCGCCTTCGATTTGCAAATGAATCCGGTTAATCCCGGCATGAGCTTCCACAAGCTGGACAAGGCTCGGGACAAGAATTTCTGGTCGGTGCGGGTGAGCAGCGACATCCGCCTGATCGTCCACAAAACAGAGGCCAGCCTGTTGCTGTGCTATGTGGATCACCACGACAAGGCGTATGACTGGGCGG
>Ga0307375_10000032_pt1 | contig 194332 bp, 159 predicted proteins | sample TR1MG_FD_202531 | JGI IMG/M metagenome (GOLD analysis project Ga0307375, IMG submission 202531) | Soil microbial communities from Risofladan, Vaasa, Finland - TR-1 | ecosystem: Environmental > Terrestrial > Soil > Coastal area > Acid sulfate soil | place: Finland: Risofladan, Vaasa...
GTGCCATTGAGTGAGGTTATTCTATCAGCAGAGAGGGGGATTAAGGGGGTGAGTTCATGGATTTTGCAGAGTGCCATTGAGTGAGGTTATTCTATCAGCAGAGAGGGGATTAAGGGGGTGAGTTCATGGATTTTTAAGGGTGCCATTGATTAGCTCATAAGATCAGCTAAAAAAGGGATAAAATTTGTGAATCAAGAAATTGGCTGAGAGGTAATTCCGTACGGTGCAAAGGAAGGGGGTGAGTTCAATTATATTTCTATCTTTGCCATTTTGACAAAAGATGAATAATAACCGGGACTATCATAAAGAAGACAAAAGGGAGTTAGTCGAATCAATGTTCGATTCAATAGCATGGAGATATGACTTTCTGAACCATTTCTTATCATTCGGAATAGATCATCTGTGGAGGAGAAGAGCTGTTAGGATTATCTCAAGATCATTCAAAAATCCCCACATTCTTGATGTTGCAACCGGAACAGGCGACCTTGCCATTGCTGCCATGAAGATAGATCCTTTTAAGATAGAAGGGATAGATATTTCAGCAGGTATGCTGGAGATCGGCAGGAAGAAGATAGCTAAAAGGGGATATGACGGAAGGATAGATCTTCAAAAAGCCGATTCAGAGAGTATACCGTTTAACGACAACATATTTAATGTCGCAATGGTTGCCTTCGGTGTCAGGAATTTTTCAGATCCATTAAAGGGATTATCTGAGATGCGGAGGGTTATAAATGAAAATGGCATGATACTGATACTTGAATTTTCAAAACCAACCTCTTTCCCTTTCCGGAATATTTACAACTTCTATTTCAGGAACATTCTTCCCTTCTTTGGAAGGATTTTCTCTAAGGATAAATCTGCATACAGCTATCTCCCTGATTCTGTCAGTAGATTCCCCGATAATGAGCATTTTCTTGAAATGCTGGCAGAAGCAGGTTTCTCTGAAACCCGGCAGGTAAAACTTACCGGTGGTGTGGCGAGTATCTATACAGGCATTAAGAAACCTGTACAATAATTATTATTTCCGGCAGTTTATTATCTTGGAACCCATAATTGAGAATCTCCGCAGTTTGAAGCGAAATTTCATTCATATAATCCCTGTAATTATTTTACTCCTGGTAAACAGTGTGTTATGGGGGCAGAAGCAAAAACCCAAAAATGAATCGTGGTATGATGAGAAGACTCTTCATTTTGGTTTCAGCCTCGGATTTAACACAATGGACTTCAATATTACTCCATCCCAGCAATACCTGTCGCAGGATTCAATTTATCCCGATGTCTCTATTCTGAATCCTGGAATAAATATCCAGATAGTTACTGACCTCAGACCAGGAAAATATATGGACATAAGGTTTCTTCCGGGCGTTTCGTTCGGACAGAGAGTTGTAAGGTATTATAAGGATCTTGAGTTATACAATGATGATCAGAGGCTTGAGTCGTCCTTCCTTGAATTCCCGCTTCTTTTCAAGTTCAAGGGAGACAGGCTGAACAACGTGAGACCGTATGTTATAACGGGTTTAAATTTCAGATATGATCTGGCTGCAAAGAAAGAGTATGATGATAAAGAGCCTATATACTTAAGGCTGAAGAGGCCTGATTTATATTATGAAGTGGGGACAGGCCTTGATTTTTACCTGACATATTTTAAGCTTTCGGTTGAACTGAAAATGTCAACCGGATTCAGGGATATCCTTGTTGGTGATCCGCCTCCGGGACATGCTGAATATAGGAATGCCATTGACAAAATGAGGTCGCAGATATGGGTTCTTGCATTTCATTTTGAGTGACAATGAGCAAACAGGTACAGCTTAGTCTGACACCCCAGGCCTCAGCCGATGAGGCTGTGATAAAAAAGGCAGCCGCCTCAGCCACAGGATGGGATAAAGAAAAGATCTCCTCAGTCCGGATTTTGAAACGCTCAGTTGATGCACGTCAGAAGAACATCCGTGTAAACCTGAGCGTGGAGGTTATTTCATCAGATGAGCAAATTCAGAATTTAATATCTCCATTCAAAGCTGTCAATGTTGCACAAAAGCAGGAGGTAATAATTGTTGGTGCAGGTCCGGCCGGACTCTTCGCAGCACTTCGGTTAATAGAACTTGGTTTAAGACCTGTAATTATTGAACGGGGTCGCGATGTCTCATCACGAAAGAAAGATATTGCCCGCATAAGCAGGGAACATCTGGTTGATCCCGACAGCAACTATTGCTTTGGGGAAGGAGGAGCAGGAACCTATTCCGATGGCAAGCTATATACAAGATCAAAGAAAAGGGGTGACAACCAGCGAGTACTGGAGCTTCTGGTCACTCATGGTGCTGATAGTAATATTCTTTATGAAGCCCATCCTCACCTTGGAACTGATAAGTTGCCGGGTATAATTGCGAATATCAGGAAGACTATAACAGATTGCGGTGGCATTTTTATGCTCGAAAAGAGAATATCTGATATAATTGTTGAAGGTGGAGCTGTAACAGGAGTTATAACTTCAGTTAATGAGAAGTTCCCGTCTTCATATCTGATCCTTGCAACCGGTCATTCTGCAAGGGATATTTACGATATCTGCCTGCGCCGGAATATTGATCTTGAGATGAAGTCATTCGCTGTTGGTGTAAGGGTTGAACACCCGCAGGTCCTCATTGACCGGATTCAGTATCATGGCAATGACAGGGGCAGTTACCTTCCTGCGGCATCATATAGTATTGCAAAACAGGTTGATGGGAGAGGAGTATTCTCTTTCTGTATGTGTCCTGGTGGTTTCATAGTACCTTCGGCAACATCACAGGAGGAGGTTGTTGTAAACGGAATGTCTCCTTCAGGAAGAAATTCACCATATGCAAATTCAGGTATTGTGGTGGAGATACGTAGTGAAGACCTTGCTGCGTACAGTTCACATGGTATAATGGCCGGTATCGAATTCCAAAAAGCACTTGAGAGGGATGCATGGATCAATGGTGGTGCAACACAACGTGCTCCGGCCCAGAGACTTGCCGATTTCGTTTCTGGAAGGACATCAGGATCACTGCCGGAAGTTTCATATTTTCCGGGTATAGCATCATCACCTCTTCACAGCTGGCTTCCGGAGGGAGTAGGAAACAGACTCAGGGAAGGCTTTGCACTTTTTGGAAAGAGCTTACATGGTTATCTTACCAATGATGCTGTTTTGCTTGGTGTTGAATCGAGAACCTCATCACCGTTAAGAATTCCACGGGATCCTGAAACAATGAGACATATCCGGATAAAGGGTCTGTATCCTTGCGGGGAGGGATCGGGATACTCAGGAGGAATTGTATCCTCAGCTGTTGACGGAATGAATGTGGCTGATGCGATTGCAAGGCATTAGGCATTAGGCGGAAGGCAGAAGGCGGAAGGCGGAAGGCGGAAGGGAATAGACCGTAGGTCTGTTGTCAAAAGGAAAAATTAATATTATAATGATGAATAATATTCAAAAAAACTATGTGATACTTATCAGCTCAATAGCTGCACTGGGGGGATTGCTTTTCGGTTTTGATACTGCTGTTATATCTGGTACAACTCCCTTTATAAAACCCTATTTTAACCTTGATGATATCTGGCTGGGCTGGACGGTAAGCAGTTTGCTATTCGGATGCATCATTGGTGTTATTTCAGCCGGAAAACCCAGTGACATTTTTGGACGTAAGAGGACACTTATGGTTGCTGCTTTTCTTTTTATTTTATCCGCATTTGGTTCAGCCCTTGCTAACAGGCTTTCGATGTTCATTTTCTTCAGGATCATTGGAGGACTTGGTGTTGGAGTTGCATCAATGTTATCGCCAATGTATATTTCTGAAATTTCCCCTGCTGAAAAGAGAGGCAGGCTTGTATCCTTCAATCAGCTTGCAATTGTCATAGGAATACTATTGGCTTTTATTTCGAACGCATTGCTTGTTGACACCGGTGAGAACAACTGGCGCTGGATGCTAGCCGTTATGGGTGCTCCGGCTCTGCTTTTCTTTATATCTCTCTTCTTCGCCCCGGAGAGTCCAAGATGGCTGGTTCAGAAAGGATTTTCAGATAAAGCATTTGTAATTCTCGGGAAGATCAATGGTAATGAACAGGCCCGACAGGAGCTGATATCTATTGAGGAATCTATAAAAGAAGAGGTGGACAGTGGTACCTTTCGTGAAGTTTTTTCTCCCCGCATGAGGCCAATTCTGTTTATTGGCGTCTTTCTGTGTGTCTTTAGCCAGATAACAGGTATTAACTCCATTATGTACTATGCTCCGGTAATATTTCAAAGTATTGGTGCAGCAGCCAGCAGCGCTGTTACTCAAACAGCCATTATTGGTGGAGGGAACCTGATATTTACCTTTGTGGCAATTTCACTTATCGACAGGCTGGGACGCAAACCGCTACTTATTGGTGGTGTTACCGGAATGATAGTGTCGCTGACTACAATTGCCACAGCTTTCTACCTTCAGAAAACGGATGGATATATAATTCTTGTGCTTATACTAATGTACATAGCCTCATTCTCAGCCTCTGTTGGAGCGGTTACCTGGGTTATTGTATCTGAGATATTCCCCAATAAACTCCGCAGCAAAGCTATGTCAGTCTCTATTGTATCACTCTGGATTGCCAATTTTTTGCTGATCCTATTATTTCCTTTGATGCTTAACAGGTTAGGCGGAGCAGGTTCATTTCTTATATTCAGTGTTATGTGTGTGCTGCTTTTGCTTTTTACAGTATTCAGGGTTCCCGAAACTAAAGGCCGGACCCTGGAAGAGCTGGAAATAATTTTAATTAAAAAGAAAAATATCTGAGAATACCTTTAATTTACTGATCAGATTTTTTAAACTTCTGCCTTATGGAGATGTACAGTAATATTAAATATTGTAAAGTGAAGTGTTAATTTTATAGATTGATAGAACATGATACCGATAATATACCTGTCATTTGCGTTTGGGCTTTCAGAGCTGTTATTGCTGCTTTTGAAACATTCCAAAAAAAGCTTTTCAAAGAAAAGAGAAGACAGAGGGTCCATGATTTTATTATGGCTCGTTATTACAATTGGGTTCTTTCTAGGATTTTTCCTGGCGAAACATGGAAAGGGCTTTTATCAGGGTTTCGGTTTGGTGATGATTATTTTTGGATTGATAATAAGATGGATAGCAATTTTCCAGCTTGGGAAATCATTCACAGTTGATGTTGTAATAAAAGATGCCGCTGAACTTAAAACAGATGGGATCTATGAGAAGATAAGGCATCCCAGTTATTCAGGACTACTGTCAGTTATTGTTGGTTTTGGATTAACATTTAGCAGTATTTACTCTTTTGTTGTGTTTGTTTTACCTGTTTTCATGGCTGTTATTTACCGGATCAGCGTTGAAGAAAAGGTTATGATCAACGAATTTGGTGACAGTTACCTTAAATATAAAATGAGATCGAAAAGAATTATCCCGGGGATATATTAGATGTTCAAATCTACAGTTCGCTATTTATCACTATTAGTCAATATTAAAGATTCTTTCAAAGTCAATGACATTAAAATACTTATAATCATCAGCCCTATTAGTAAAACAAGTGAGCGGGTCATTGATCCGGTTCCGGGATCCTTAAAACTATCCATTCCGAATATAAATGCTATCCCTGATATCTGGCCCATCATCAACAACATGCCGTTTGATGTACCTTCAGATGCCGGGTATGTTATCTCAGCACCATATTGAAATCCTATCGGGCCGGCACTTAACAGGAAAAACCCCATAGCCATCCCTGAAGCCAACAGAAGGAAATAATTAGTCGCAAATGTAATTCCTGTCAGACCTATTGTGGCACCTAACAATGCTATTATGATATATGGTGTTCTCTTTTTATTTCTATCGGAGAGCAATGGTATAATAATGGCTCCCGCAATACCTCCTAGTATCATTACACCACCAGTCATACCTGCCTGGGTAGCTGTAAACCCCCGAGGTCTCAAAATATCTTCTATCCATGTTGTAACACTGTTGAAAACGCCAAGACCTATAAAAAAGATAATCATCAGCCAGACAAAATCTCTGGCACGGAGAGTATTCCTGAATCCGTCAAAAACCAGTGAGCGTTCTTCCTGATCTGGTCTGCATGGAGCAGATGGAGGACTCTCCCGGATAAGAACAATAAATACTATGGAGGTAGTGATTGCAATAGTCCCGTAGATATATAACATGTCATTTATTCCATACCCGATAACCAGGTATGGTGTAAGTGTCATCCCGGCAAGGATTCCTATATACATTGCCAGTGTTCCGAGGCCGGCAGCAGTAGCACGCTCTTCGAGAGGGAACCAGCGAGCAGCAAATTTTGTAATTGCGTTAAGGATAAATGGCTGCCCTATTGCTATACCAGTTTGGGCAAGAAGAAGGATATGATAGTCGGACCCGGCAAATCCCCTTATCAAACCAAATACTCCGGTGAACAATGCTCCGGTACCAACCCCGATTCGAATACCGTATTTGTCAATAATCCATGATGCAGGAATTGAAACTGCTACATAAACAATCATAAAGGACATCGAAAGTATTCCTATCTTCAGATCTGAAACTCCATAAAACACTGTCGCATCGCCGGTAATAGGGGCAAAAGTTATCCAGAGAAGCTGGTTTACAGCTACCATTAGCATGTATAAACTGAGCATAACCCAGCGAACTCTATATACTTTAAAAGTTGATTGTTGCATACAACAGAAAATTTCTTTAAATATACTTTTATTTCGCTGGAAGGAAAGAGATCCTTCGGGCAAACTCTGAGAAAACAACCGAAGCTGCCATACCAACATTTAATGACTCAATCCCTGGTTTGGATTTATTAGCTCCGGGAATCATTATTCTATCTGAAATGAGAGGTATTAACTCACCTGAGATGCCTTTTGACTCATTTCCGAAGATAATTATGCCTTTATTGTCAAGTTTATGATCGTATAAACTTACTCCTTCAAGCAGAGTGCCGTATACAGGAAAGCTCTTCTCTTTTGCGGCCAATAAAAATTCTTTCAGATCAGTATAATGGACATTTACATGCAAAACAGCGCCCATGCTTGCCTGAATTACCTTCGGATTATAAACATCCACACAATCGATTGAGCATACAATATTTTTTATCCCGAACCAGGCTGCAGCTCTTATTATGGTGCCCAGATTTCCGGGATCCTGAACACAATCGAGTGCTGCTGTCAAACCTTCAGAGATTTTGTCATAATCGAATTTAAGGTCAAGTTTGGGAACTATAGCAATAGCATTATGTGGCGTTTTCAGTGAACTCAGCTGCCTGAGTTCATCATAACTGACACTTTCTGTTTCATCAACCAGACTGAGCCAATCAGAATCGAGCGAGCTTATGAATTCCGGTTTTGCAACAAGTAGTTTTAAGCGCCTTTTGGCTTTAAGAAATTCCCTGACCAGCTTGTCGCCTTCTATTACGAACAGGTTTTCCTCATCCCTGTTCTTCTTTTTCTGAAGTCCTGTTATAAATTTTGATCTGTTTTTGCTGATCATCTTTGTTGTTGTTCGTTTAATTACCCGGACTTAAAATTAAGCAAAGTTTATTTAACTTATCAGTCTCACCTTGATTAGATTTGTGGATGAATAAGATTATTATTGATATATTTGAATGCCAGTATTACAGATGATTCTGGCAGAATATAATATTGTATATGAGGAGGATAAGGGTCTGGATATTTTTTTCGCTGACTGTCTCGGCAATGATATTATTCTCCTGTAATCCAACCAAATATGTGCCTGAAGGAGAAACTCTGCTTGATGAGAATAAGATAAAAGTTAGCAATGAGGGTATTAAACCGGTCGATCTGGAGCCATACCTGAAACAAAAGCCCAACAAGAAAATATTTGGTGCAAGGTTTCATCTTGGTCTTTATAATCTTTCAAATATTGAAAAAGACAAGGGTATTCATAAATGGCTCAGGGAAATCGGTGAAGAACCTGTTATTTTTGATCCTTATGCTGCAATCAAATCAGTTGGTCAGATCAAATCATATATATCATCCAAGGGTTACTTTGACGGAATAGTTGATGAGGATATTGAGACCTCTAAAAACAAGTCAGCAGTATATTATAAGGTAGCGATCACTAAACCATACAAGATCCGTAATATTACTTATGAAATTTCAGATTTCAATCTTCTGTCACTATTCATTTTTGATTCCTTAAATAGTGTCATTGAAAGGGGAAAGCCTTATGATGTTGATGTGATGCAGAAAGAGAGACTGAGATTTGAAAGACTTGTCAGGGATCATGGATTTTATGAATTTTCAAGCGATTACATCTCCTTTGAAGTCGATAGTACAGTTGGTAACCGTCAGGTTGATATCAATTATGTGGTCAGGAATTATCCAAGAACCGATGAAAATAACATAGTAAGGCTTGTTCCGCATTCAATATTCAGGATCAATAACATCTATATATATCCGGAGTTTGTCCCTCGTGATGCCCTTGAAGAAGGTGAGGCATATTTCAGGAATCTTGATACTATCTTCTACAGAGGTTATTATTTCATAGGAAAGGAAAAGATACCTGAGGTAAAATATGATTTCATAATTCAATCACTTTACCTTAAGTCAGGAGCAACATATAACATGACAAATACTGAACAGTCACGTGCACACCTCTTAGGTTCAAAGGTATACCGACTGGTCAATATCTCGTTCAGTGAATTTACCGGAAACGATGAACCCACGGGTTATTCAAGGAAAATAGACTGTATCATCCAGCTTACTTTGCTTGGCAAACAATCATACAAAGTAGAACTTGAAGGTACAAACTCAGGCGGAAATCTTGGAGGTGCCCTGAATCTCATCTATCAGAACAAGAATCTGTTTCATGGAGCAGAGTTGTTCAGCATGAAGCTCAAAGGAGCCTATGAGGCTATGAGGCAGGAGGGTAAAAGACTCGATCCCACACAGGAGTATGGCGTGGAGACAAGCTTAAGACTTCCGGATTTTTTAATTCCCTTCTTTAAAAGTGAGGAATTTGTAAAGAAATACAATCCCACAACTACAATAATAGCAGCATATAACTACCAGAATATGCCTTTTTACAAGCGAAAGTTGGCTAATACTGCTTTTGGATACAACTGGAAGGCCGGTAATTATAAGGAGCATTTTGTGAATCCACTACAGTTTAACCTCGTAAAACTGGATACCATTGATCCTGAATTTGCCAGACAGGTGAACACCTCATCCTATTTGGCTTATGCTTATCAGGATGCGTTGATCCTGGGTGGAAGCTACTCTTATGTATTTAATAATCAAACTATTAAAAAATCAAGAGATTATTGGTTTTTAAGGTGGAACATTGAGTCAGCTGGTAACCTGTTAAGTGCTTTCAACAATATTTCAAATCCTGAACAGCCAGATTCAGTAGCTTACAAATTTTTAGGTCAGCCTTTCGCCCAGTATGTGAGAACTGACTTTGACCTGAGATATAACTATGTTATGAATGAAGCTTCCTCAATGGTTTACAGGGGATTTTTCGGAATCGGTATTCCATATGGTAACTCAAAGGCAATCCCTTTTGAAAAACAATACTTTGGTGGTGGTGCAAATGGAGTAAGAGGCTGGCAGGTAAGGACACTTGGTCCGGGTTCATATGTGCCTGACACAACCTTTCTTAATCAGACTGCAGACCTCAAGCTGGAGCTCAATACCGAGTACAGGTTCAAACTATTCTGGATTCTTGAAGGAGCTGTTTTTGTTGATGCAGGCAATATATGGAACTACAGGGAGGACCCTGGCAGACCTGGTTCTCAATTTAAACTGAATACTTTTTACAAAGATATTGCTATTGGTACTGGTGCAGGACTAAGGTTTGACTTCAGCTTTTTCCTTGGGAGGATCGATTTTGGAATGAAGCTCAGGGATCCGGTAATCCAGGAACGGAACAAGTGGATTATATCACAGCGGCCATATGAGCGAAATGATTTTACTGTAGTAATAGCGATAGGATATCCATTCTGAAGTTTCTGGCATTTCTGTCAAATCTTTTTATTATATTGCATAGTTGCTCGCTGCAATTTAATAAATATAGTTATGAAGTTCGATTTTTCGTCACTCCGGAATTGGTTTGGCTATTCCCGCAGGGAGAGAAGATCTTCCCTCATTTTGTTACTTCTGATCGTCTTTGTTATATCACTAAGATACTTTGTGCCTGGAAAGAGTATTCCTGTTGAGTACATCAGACTTGTTCAGGATGAGATAATAGCTGACTCAATATCCGGTAAAATTTACCCGGAAAATACAAAACCTGTAACACGAAAACATGTTGTAAGGGATAATAAAGTTAAAATTGTTGATATAAACAGGTGTGATACTTCAGAACTTATCAGACTTCCGGGGATAGGTCCGGTGCTTTCGGTCAGGATCATAAAGTATCGCAACCTTCTTGGGGGATACTACTCAAAGGAACAGTTGAGGGAAGTATACGGATTGCCTCCTGAAACATATGAAAAAATTAAAGACATGGTTAAAGCTGATACTATGCTGATTAAATATATAGAAATAAATACAGCCGATTACAGAAAACTTTCCCGGATGCCTTATTTAGAAAGAGGTGATGTTAATGCAATATTGAAGTACCGTGAACTTAAGGGAAAGATCCATAGTGTTTCTGAACTTGTTGAGAATAAAGTTATCTCAAAGGAAAAGGCATTGAAGGTCAGACCTTATCTGCATTATGATTGAAGAATACTATAAGCGGAAATATAAAATCGATGATAATAGAGGAGATTTCTCATGCTTAAAGGCGGGACGAGGAATCTTCCCGGATTTTCACCTGATCTGGTTTAATGATTTATCCCTGCATCTGCATTCATACATTATCCGATTCTTCTCTTTTTTCTTGTATTTGTTCAGAAATTTTATTACTTTTATTAACAGCTTTATTGTAAACGGGAATTATAAATTCGATTCAATTATATTAAAAACCAGCGTGTATGAGAAATTTAAGTCCATAAATGTTTTGAAATCATTTTTTCTATTTCTAACTTTGCGCCTCATTTAAAAATGAATTTTTTAATTATGATCATTGTACCATTAAAGGAAGGCGAAAACATAGAAAGAGCTTTAAAGAAGTTCAAAAGGAAGTTTGAAAAGACGGGAGTGATCCGCGAATTACGTTCACGTCAGGCTTTTATAAAACCTTCAGTACGCCGTAGAGAAGAAATCAAGAAGGCTATGTATGTTCAGAAGATGCAGGAGAGCGAAGAGTAGTTCGCCTGTTGTATCTTATTTATAACATAACAGATATGGAGGTTCCTTCATGAATTATAAGGAATCGTTCTTACAATATCTGAAGATCGAAAAGCGGTATTCGCCGCATACTGTAAGGTCGTATTTAAACGATCTCGATCAGTTTGAATGTTACCTTAAGGAATCAGGGCATTCAGGTAGTCCTTCAGATGTAACATCACATGATATTCGTGCATGGATAGTCAGTATGCTTGATACTGGGTATTCGGCTGTTTCGGTTCACAGAAAAATTTCCTGTCTGAGGGTCTATTTCCGATTCATGAGAAAAGATGGAGTGATCAAGACTGATCCGCTGCAAAAGATTGTTGTCCCAAAACGAAAAAAGAGTCTGCCGGCATTTATTGAAGAGAAGGCTATGATTGCCCTTCTTGAAGATGTAAGCTTTGGTGAAGATTTTGCAGGAATCCGGAACAAAACAATAATAGAGATGTTATATCTTACAGGGATGAGACGGTCGGAGCTGATAGGTTTAAAGGATGCTGATATTGATATGGCTGATGCAACTGTTAAGGTTACAGGTAAAAGGAACAAGCAGAGAATTATTCCCCTGCTTAAGCCATTCATAAAAAACCTCGAGACATATATCAGTAAAAGGGATGAAAATACAGGTAATATCAAGACTGATTGGTTCTTTGTGACTGATAAAGGAAATAAACTTTATGATAAATACGTATATAATATTGTAAAAAAATACCTGGGTATTGTTACCACTTCCGACAGGAAAAGTCCGCATATACTCAGGCATACCTTTGCAACACATATGCTGAACAATGGAGCAGATCTTAATTCAATAAAGGAATTGCTTGGTCATGCAAACCTGTCGGCAACACAAGTCTATACGCATAACACATTTGAGAAGCTTAAAAAAGTATATAAACAGGCTCATCCAAGAGCCTAACACTAAATATAATAATAGGAGGTAATATCATGAACATTCAGATTCATTCAGTACGGTTTGATGCCGACAAAAAGCTGATCGACTTTGTTCAGCAGAAACTGGAGAAACTTTCACAGTTTGGTGAAGATATTGTTAATGCCGAAGTTTATCTGAGGCTCGACAAAGATCAGGATAGAGAGAATAAAATTAGTGAAATTAGACTGGATGTATCGGGAAAACCTCTGTTTGCTAAGAAACAGAGCAAGACTTTTGAGGAGGCAACTGATGGTGCTGTTGATGCTCTTAAGAAACAGATTACCAAGCACAAACAAAAGAAACGGGGACTCTGATCCTGCTATTTTCAAAAATATGTCAATTTATTTTGAATAATAAATTTTAAATTCATACATTTGCAAACCGTTTTTCAAGGGTGAATTATGCTCTTACGGTGCGTTCTTTAAATTGCCGATGTAGCTCAGTTGGTCAGAGCAGCTGATTTGTAATCTGCAGGTCGGGGGTTCGAATCCCTTCATCGGCTCTTGAAAGATTTGTAAATGTGTGTCTTAGGAGTAAGACTCTGTTTATAGGGGGGAGATACCAAAGCGGCCAACTGGGGCAGACTGTAAATCTGCTGGCAAATGCCTTCGTAGGTTCGAATCCTGCTCTCCCCACTTAAAGCAGAAATATGAGCCGCAAAACCAGTAAAATACGGCTGGATTACGGTACTCTTTGGACGATATAAGCGGGAGTAGCTCAGTTGGTAGAGCATTAGCCTTCCAAGCTAAGGGTCGCGGTTTCGAGTACCGTCTCCCGCTCACTATTTGAGGCCAGAGTAGCTCAGAGGTAGAGCACTTCCTTGGTAAGGAAGGGGTCGGGGGTTCAATTCCCCCCTCCGGCTCAACAGGAGATTTTTGATTTACTTGATTATAGATAAACTAAATTTAATACGCTTGGAGTTATGGCAAAAGAAAAATTTGACAGGTCGAAACCACACGTGAATATTGGTACAATCGGTCACGTAGACCATGGCAAAACAACATTGACTGCAGCGATCACTATGGTCCTTGCAAAAAGAGGTCTCTCTGAAATCAGAGATTTTGACTCAATTGATAATGCTCCTGAGGAGAAAGAAAGGGGTATTACAATTAACACTGCTCACGTTGAATATCAGACAGCAAAACGTCATTATGCACACGTAGACTGCCCGGGTCATGCTGACTATATTAAGAACATGGTTACCGGTGCAGCACAGATGGACGGTGCAATACTCGTTGTTGCTGCTACTGACGGACCAATGCCTCAGACACGCGAACATATCCTTCTTGCACATCAGGTAAACGTTCCTCAAGTTCTTGTGTTCATGAATAAAGTGGATATGGTTGATGATCAGGAACTGCTTGACCTCGTTGAGATGGAAGTACGTGATCTGCTCAATTTCTATAAGTTTGATGGAGATAATGCTCCTGTTGTACGTGGTTCAGCTCTCGGAGCAATGAATGGTGAGGCAGTATGGGAAGATAAAGTCATGGAATTGATGGACTTTGTTGATGAATATATTCCGATTCCTCCCCGTGACAATGAAAAACCATTCCTTATGCCGGTTGAAGATGTATTTTCTATCACAGGCCGTGGTACAGTTGCAACCGGACGTATTGAAACCGGAGTTGTTCTTACAGGTGACGAACTTGAACTTATTGGTCTTGGTGCAACTAAGCGCAAATCAGTTTGTACAGGAGTTGAAATGTTCCGCAAGATCCTCGACAGGGGTGAAGCTGGTGACAACGTAGGTCTTCTGCTTAGAGGTGTTGATAAGAAAGAGATCAAGAGAGGTATGGTTCTTGCAAAACCCGGATCAATTACTCCTCATACAAAGATCAAGGCTGAAGTTTATGTTCTTAAGAAAGAAGAAGGTGGACGTCACACTCCATTCCATAATAAATATCGTCCTCAGTTCTATGTAAGGACTCTTGATATTACAGGTGAAATTACTCTTCCTGAAGGTACTGAAATGGTTATGCCTGGCGATAATGTTACCATTACAGTTGATCTTATCTATCCTGTTGCTATTAACGTCGGTCTGCGTTTTGCAATCCGCGAAGGTGGCAGAACAGTAGGTGCCGGACAGGTAACAGAGATACTTGAATAGAGGTTTTGGAAATAAAGTTGTTGATAGTAGTGTACAGTCGCGACCGTATACTACCTCAACAACAAATATACACGGGTGTAGCTCAGTTGGTAGAGCACTGGTCTCCAAAACCAGGTGTCGGGAGTTCGAGTCTCTCCTCCCGTGCTAAAATTAATATGTAACATGAATATAAAAGGATATTTTCAGGACACATATACGGAACTTGTTCATAAAGTGACCTGGCCAACCTGGAGCGAACTTCAGAATAGTGCTGTACTCGTAATGGTTGCATCCCTGATATTTGCACTTATAGTTGCCGGAATGGATCTGGCGTTCAGCAATATCATGGAGTTTGTTTACAGTTTATTATACTAATCAGAAGAATATTCCAATGAGTGAGAATATTAAAAAGTGGTATGTGCTTCGTGCTATCGGTGGGAAGGAAAAGAAGGTGAAGGAGTATATCGAGAGCGAAGTGGCACGTCTTAAACTTGAGGATTATATCTCACAGGTTCTTATACCAACCGAAAAGGTTTACCAGATAAGAGCAGGTAAAAAGATAAGCAAGGAGAGAACATTCTTTCCGGGTTATGTACTTGTCGAAACTGTTCTTACCGGCGAAGTGCCTCACATTTTGAGAAATATACCTAATGTTATTGGATTTCTGGGTTCACAGGATGGAGAACCGGTTCCTTTGAGGAAAGTCGAAATTAACAGGATTCTGGGTAAGGTTGATGAACTGAATGCCAGTGATGAAGAACTTAATGTTCCTTTCTTTGTTGGAGAATCAGTTAAGGTAATTGACGGTCCTTTCAACAGTTTCACCGGTATTATAGAAGAGGTTAATGATGAGAAGAAGAAGCTTAAGGTTATGGTGAAGATTTTCGGAAGAAAAACACCACTTGAATTGAGCTTCATGCAGGTAGAAAAGGAGAATTAACAGAAGATATTGACGGTTGTGATATTTATAATGCTTCCTGAACAACTGTCAAGCTCTCGCAATAAATACGCAAATTTAAAATTATGGCAAAAGAAGTTGCTGGACTGATCAAGTTACAGATTCGTGGCGGAGGAGCTAATCCATCTCCACCTGTAGGCCCTGCACTGGGTTCGAAAGGTGTGAACATAATGGATTTCTGTAAGCAATTTAATGCGAGGACTCAGGATAAGGCTGGAAAAGTTATACCGGTAGTTATTACTGTTTATGCTGACAAATCATTTGAATTTGTTACCAAAACACCACCGGTTGCTGTTCAGCTTCTTGAAGTTACCAAGTCAAAAAAAGGTTCAAAAGAGCCTAACCGCGACAAGGTTGCATCGATATCCTGGGACCAGATCAAAACAATTGCTAAGGATAAGATGGAAGACTTAAACTGTTTCACAGTGGAGTCTGCAATGCGAATGGTAGCTGGTACTGCCAGAAGTATGGGAATCACCGTTAAAGGAGAATTCCCTCAAAACAATTAATTAGTAGAAAAAATGACTAAACTTACCAAAAATCAGAAGTTTGCTCTTGAAAAACTCGATAAGAACAAGCTTTATTCATTAAAAGAGGCTTCTGCTCTGGTTAAGGAAATGACCAAAACCAAGTTTGATGCTTCTGTTGATTTGGATGTAAGGTTAGGTATAGATCCAAGAAAATCCAATCAGATGGTTCGCGGCGTTGTTTCACTTCCCCACGGAACAGGTAAAGAGACACGTGTACTCGTGCTTTGTACCCCCGATAAGGAAAATGAAGCTAGAGAAGCCGGTGCTGACCATGTTGGCCTCGACGATTTCGTCGATAAAATCAAAGCTGGTTGGACAGATGTGGATGTTATCATAACCATGCCATCCGTTATGGGAAAGGTCGGTCAGTTAGGTCGAATACTCGGTCCCCGCGGACTGATGCCGAACCCTAAAAGTGGTACTGTCACTATGGAAATAGGTAAGGCTGTTAAAGAAGTGAAGCAGGGTAAGATTGATTTTAAAGTCGACAAAAGCGGAATCATTCATGCCTCTATAGGAAAAGTCTCATTTGAAACCCAGAAGATCGCAGACAACGCAAAGGAGTTTATCACTATGGTAAACAAACTCAAACCGGCTGCAGCGAAAGGAACATACTTACGAAGTATATTCATTTCCAGCACTATGAGTCCGGGTGTAAAAGTCGATCCAAAAGGTCTGGATGAATAATTATTCAAAGTAAAATTCGAAAGAAATAATGAGACGCGAAGAAAAAAACACTATCATAGACAGCCTTGCTGAGAGATTGAAAGAGTACGGTCACTTTTATCTGACTGATACTGCTCAGCTTAATGCAGCTGATACAGGTGAACTTAGAAGGAAGTGCTTTGAAAACGATATCAAACTTATTGTCGTTAAAAACACTCTCCTTAAAAGGGCATTTGAGCAGTCTAATGTAAACTTTGAAGAACTATATCCGGTTCTTAAAGGTACTACGTCCATCATGTTTACTCAATCGGGAAATGTTCCTGCAAAACTTATTAAGGAATTCCGCAAGAGTCATGGTAAGCCTGTGCTTAAAGGCGCTTACGTTCAGGAGTCAATATATATCGGAGATAACCAACTGGATTCTCTGATATCTATAAAGACAAAGGAAGAACTCATCGGCGATATTATTATGCTGTTGCAGTCTCCTGCCAAAAACGTTATTTCAGCACTGCAGTCAGGCGGAACTAAAATTCACGGTGTGCTTGAAACACTGGCAAAAAGAGAAGAATAATAAACTAAAATCAAATTAAAAATAAATAAAATGGCAGATCTTAAGAAATTTGCAGAAGAACTGGTTAACTTATCTGTAAAAGAAGTAAGCGAACTGGCTAAAATCCTTAAAGACGAGTATGGTATCGAACCTGCTGCTGCAGCTGTTGCTGTTGCCGCTCCCTCATCTGGCGGAGATGCTCCTGTAGCAGAAGAAAAATCAACTTTTGATGTTATTCTGAAAAATGCTGGCGGACAGAAATTACAGATCGTTAAACTTGTTAAGGATATCACCGGACTTGGCCTGAAAGAAGCTAAAGCAGTTGTTGATGCTGCTCCGGCTCCCGTTAAAGAAGGCATTTCCAAAGATGAAGCTGAAGCGATAAAAGGTCAATTAGTAGAAGCAGGAGCTGAAGTTGAACTTAAATAAGTTATACCTGAATACAAGGTTATAGGTTTAGTCCCGCATGGTGCGGGACTAAGCCTTTTTGTTCTTTAAATTATAAGTTCACTTAATCTTTTTAAAATGTCCTCAAAAAATACCGAAAGAATAAGTTTCGCTTCCAGAAAAAACCAGATAGAATACCCTGATTTTCTGGAGATTCAGTTAAAATCATTCGGTGAGTTTTTCCAGCTTGGAACTACTCCCGAGAACAGGAAAAAAGAGGGACTCTTCAAAGTCTTTACCGAAAATTTCCCTATAACTGATACAAGGAACAATTTCGTCCTCGAATTTCTGGATTATTATATTGACCCTCCCCGATATACAATTGAGGAGTGCATCGAACGTGGTCTTACATTCAGTATTCCGCTTAAGGCAAAATTAAAACTTTACTGTACAGATCCTGAACACGAGGATTTTGATACGGTAATTCAGGATGTATATCTGGGAACAGTACCATACATGACCGAACGCGCCACATTCGTTATTAACGGCGCCGAAAGGGTAGTGGTTTCGCAGTTGCACCGTTCACCTGGTGTGTTCTTCGGACAGAGTATACATGCCAATGGTACAAAACTCTATTCTGCAAGGATAATCCCTTTCAAGGGATCCTGGATAGAATTTGCTACCGACATCAATAACGTGATGTATGCATACATCGACAGGAAGAAAAAGCTGCCTGTCACAACTCTCCTCAGAGCTATCGGTTTCGAAAGTGATAAGGATATCCTCGAAATATTTAATCTCGCCGAGGAACATAAAGTGTCTAAAACAAACATTAAAAAACTTGTTGGACGCAAGCTGGCTGCCAGAGTGCTTAAGACATGGGTGGAAGACTTTGTTGATGAAGACACTGGCGAGGTTGTTTCAATCGAAAGAAATGAAGTAATCCTTGACAGGGAAACAGTTATAGAATCAGATCATGTCGACCTTATTGTCGATTCAGGTGCAAAGGCAATCCTTCTGCATAGAGACGATACAACCCTTTCAGATTACGCAATAATCTATAACACTCTTCAGAAAGATCCATGTAACTCTGAAAAAGAGGCAGTGGTATATATCTACAGGCAGCTTAGAAATGCTGAACCACCTGATGAAGCAACTGCCCGCGACGTTATCGACAAACTCTTTTTCTCTGATAAGAGATATGACCTTGGCGAGGTTGGACGCTACAGAATCAACAAAAAGCTTGGTCTTGAAACCGGTATGGATGTTAAAATCTTAACACGTGAGGATATAATCAAGATTATCGGTTATCTGATTGAACTTATTAATTCCAAAACTGATATTGATGACATTGACCACCTGAGTAACAGGAGGGTGCGTACAGTTGGAGAACAGCTTTATTCACAGTTTGGAGTAGGCCTTGCCCGTATGGCAAGAACAATCCGCGAGAGGATGAACGTCAGGGATAATGAGGTGTTTACACCGGTTGATCTTATTAACTCAAAAACACTCTCATCTGTTATCAACTCATTTTTCGGAACAAACCAGCTGTCACAGTTCATGGACCAGACGAACCCGCTTGCAGAAATGACTCACAAGCGTCGTATGTCTGCACTCGGCCCTGGTGGTCTTTCACGTGAAAGAGCCGGTTTCGAGGTAAGGGACGTTCATTATACACACTATGGCCGTTTGTGCCCGATCGAAACTCCTGAAGGTCCGAATATTGGTCTTATCTCTTCACTCTGCGTCTTTGCAAAGGTTAATGAACTCGGATTTATTGAAACACCATATCTTAAAGTCAGCCACGATGATAAAAAAGGTTCAAAAGTTGAGCTTCATAATGACGGGGTGGTATGGCTGAGCGCTGAAGAAGAGGAAGAGAAAATGATTGCACAGGCAAATGCCCCGCTGACAAAAGACGGATACTTCGATAATCCAAGGGCAAAATGCCGCTACGAGGCTGATTATCCGATTGAAGAAGTCTCAAAAGTCGACCTGATGGACGTTGCTCCAAACCAGATCGCTTCAATTGCAGCATCTCTGATACCGTTCCTTGAGCACGACGATGCCAACAGGGCACTCATGGGTTCGAACATGATGCGCCAGGCAGTTCCGCTTATCAATCCTGAAGCCCCAATTGTTGGTACAGGCCTTGAAGATCAGGTCATAAGAGACAGTCGCATACTTTATATGGCTGAAGGCGACGGAGTTGTTGAATTTGTTGATTCAAATGAAATAGTAATAAGGTACACTCGTACCGATGAGGAGAAATTCGTAAGCTTTGATGATGACATTAAACGCTACGTGCTTCCAAAATACAGAAAAACAAACCAGAATACCTGTATTAACCTTATTCCGATTGTAAAGAAGGGTGAAAAGGTGAAGAAGGGTCAGGTACTTACTGAAGGATACGGAACAAAGCACGGAGAACTTGCCCTGGGAAGAAACCTGAAAGTGGCATTTATGCCCTGGAAAGGATACAATTTTGAGGATGCAATTGTTATCTCTGAAAAAGTTGTTCAGGAAGACTATTTCACTTCAGTACATATAGATGAATATCAGCTTGAAGTACGTGACACAAAACGTGGGCTTGAGGAACTGACATCGGATATTCCGAACGTAAGTGAGGAAGCCACCAAAAACCTCGACGAAAACGGATTAATAAGAATTGGTGCTCATATCAGGCCGGGTGATATTCTTATCGGAAAAATCACTCCTAAAGGAGAATCAGATCCTTCACCGGAGGAGAAACTTCTTCGTGCCATCTTTGGTGATAAGGCAGGAGATGTAAAGGATGCATCACTAAAAGCCGGACCTTCACTTGAAGGTGTTGTTATAGATAAGAAATTATTTACCAGAGCTATAAAGGACAGGAAGTCAAAGGCTGTTGAAAAGCCCATGCTTGATAAAATTGAAACTGAATTCACCAGAAGTATTGAAGATCTCAAGGCAAGGCTTGTTGATAAGCTGTTTATCCTTGTGAACGGAAAAACATCACAGGGCGTTAAGGATTATTTGAATGTAGATGTTATTCCAAAGGGAAGCAAGTTTACTCTGAAACAACTTCAGGAAGTTGATTTTCTTAATGTTAATCCTAATAAATGGACTACTGACAAGAAGAAAAACGACAGCATCAAACAGCTTCTTCACAATTATATAATAAAGTTCAAGGAGGTTGATGGTATCTACAAGCGCAGGAAATACAATATCACAATAGGTGATGAACTGCCTGCAGGTATCGTACGTCTGGCAAAGGTTTACATCGCCAAAAAACGTAAGATAAAGGTAGGTGACAAGATGGCCGGGCGTCACGGAAATAAAGGTATCGTGGCAAGGATTGTACGTGCTGAAGATATGCCTTTCCTTGCTGACGGAACACCTGTTGATATTGTTCTCAATCCTCTCGGTGTGCCTTCGAGGATGAACCTGGGTCAGATTTATGAAACAGTACTTGGATGGGCCGGTAAGGAGCTTGGACTTACATTCTCTACACCAATCTTCGATGGGGCTACAATAAACCAGATTACTGAATATACCGAAAAAGCTGATCTGCCTCGATTTGGTAAAACATACCTCTATGATGGAGGTACCGGTGAGAAATTTGACCAGCCTGCAACAGTAGGTGTTATTTATATGCTTAAACTGGGTCATATGGTTGATGACAAGATGCATGCCCGTTCAATAGGACCATACTCACTCATTACCCAGCAACCACTTGGAGGTAAAGCACAGTTTGGTGGCCAGCGTTTCGGAGAAATGGAAGTATGGGCCCTCGAGGCATTCGGTGCTGCTCATATCCTGCAGGAGATTCTTACTATTAAGTCGGACGACGTTGTCGGTCGCGCCAAAGCATATGAAGCTATTGTGAAAGGTGAACCAATGCCTCAGCCAGGAATTCCTGAGTCATTGAATGTTCTCCTGCACGAACTAAGAGGACTTGGCCTTAGCGTGATACTTGACTAAGTATCTTACAAGGTTTTTATTTTTAGAATTTTGAAATAAAAATAATTCAGAATATGTCATTCAGAAGAGATAACAAGACAAAGACCAGTTACTCGAAAATATCAATAGGCCTTGCATCACCTGAAGAAATACTTGATCGTTCAAGTGGAGAGGTGCTCAAGCCCGAGACAATTAACTACCGTACATATAAACCGGAACGAGACGGGCTTTTCTGCGAAAGAATTTTCGGCCCGGTAAAGGATTATGAATGCCATTGCGGAAAGTATAAGAGAATCCGTTACAAAGGGATCGTGTGCGACCGTTGTGGTGTTGAGGTTACCGAAAAAAAGGTCCGGCGTGAAAGAATGGGACATATATCACTGGTTGTACCGGTGGCACATATATGGTATTTTCGCTCTCTCCCAAACAAAATAGGATATCTTCTTGGTCTGCCTACCAAAAAGCTTGATTCAATAATCTATTACGAAAGATATGTTGTTATCAATCCTGGTATAAAGGCAGCAGATGGTGTCAAGTATCTTGATTTTCTTACAGAAGAGGAGTATCTCGAGATAATTGAATCACTCCCTAAGGAGAACCAGTATCTTGAAGATAATCATCCTGATAAATTTATTGCTGATATGGGTGCAGAAGCTCTCAATAAGCTTCTTGGCCGTGTCAATCTTGATGAAATGTCTTACTCACTTCGTCACAGGGCTAATACTGAAACCTCGCAGCAGAGAAAAAATGAAGCTCTCAAAAGGCTTCAGGTTGTCGAAGCATTCAGGGATTCAAAGCATGTGAATAAACCTGAGTGGATGATAATTAAAGTTGTTCCGGTCATTCCGCCAGAGTTAAGGCCTCTTGTACCTCTCGATGGAGGAAGGTTTGCGACAAGTGACCTTAATGACCTCTACAGAAGAGTTATCATAAGGAATAACCGTCTTAAGAGGCTTATTGAAATTAAAGCTCCCGAAGTTATTCTCCGAAATGAGAAGCGTATGCTTCAGGAAGCTGTTGATTCATTGTTCGATAATTCAAGGAAGGCAAATGCAGTTAAAACCGATGCCAACAGACCTCTGAAATCGCTCAGTGACAGCCTTAAAGGAAAACAGGGAAGATTCCGTCAGAACTTACTGGGTAAGAGAGTTGACTATTCAGCCCGTTCAGTTATTGTCGTGGGCCCCGAGCTTGGATTACATGAGTGCGGATTACCGAAAGATATGGCAGCTGAACTTTACAAACCTTTCATTATCCGCAAGCTTATTGAGCGGGGTATCGTAAAGACAGTAAAATCAGCAAAGAAAATTGTCGACAGAAAAGATCCTGTAGTATGGGATATACTCGAAAATGTTTTAAAGGGTCATCCGGTTCTTCTTAACCGTGCTCCGACACTTCACAGACTGGGTATACAGGCATTCCAGCCAAAGCTTATCGAAGGAAAAGCTATCCAGCTTCATCCTCTGGTGTGTACAGCTTTTAACGCTGACTTTGACGGTGACCAGATGGCAGTTCACCTTCCTCTTGGGAATGCTGCAGTACTTGAGGCTCAGATGCTGATGCTTGCATCGCATAATATTCTTAATCCTGCAAATGGTGCGCCTATTACAGTGCCTTCACAGGACATGGTCCTGGGGCTTTACTATATTACCAAAGGAAGAAAAAGCTCGGATACTGAAAAGGTAAGGGGCGAAGGTCTTGTTTTTTATTCACCTGAAGAAGTAAATATCGCATATAATGAAGGCAAAATAGACCTTCATGCTTATATCAAGGTTAAAGTGTATGACAGAAAAGATGGGGAACTTATAAACCATCTTATTGAGACTACTGTCGGTCGTGTTATTTTTAACCAGTATGTCCCGTCAGAGGTGGGGTATATTAATGATCTGCTTACAAAGAAATCACTAAGAGATATTATTGGGCGCGTTCTGAAACTTGCAGGAACAGCAAAAACAGCTGACTTCCTCGATGCCATAAAGAATCTGGGATTCTATTCCGCATTCAAGGGAGGTCTTTCATTCAACCTTGATGATGTTATCATTCCTGAGGAGAAGACAAAATTTGTTAACGAAGGGTATGAACAGGTTGAAGAGGTTCTGAATAACTATAGTATGGGTTTCATTACAAATAATGAGCGCTACAATCAGATTATTGATATCTGGACACATGTAAACGCAAGGTTAACCCAGTCTCTGATGAAGCAGCTATCTAACGATAAGCAGGGCTTTAACTCGGTATATATGATGCTTGACTCCGGTGCAAGGGGTTCAAAAGAGCAGATACGTCAGCTTTCGGGTATGAGGGGTCTTATGGCAAAACCTCAGAAATCAGGATCTTCAGGTTCTGAAATTATCGAAAACCCGATCCTTTCAAACTTTAAGGAGGGTCTTTCGGTTCTCGAGTACTTTATATCTACACATGGAGCCCGTAAAGGACTTGCAGATACTGCCCTTAAGACAGCTGATGCCGGTTATCTTACCCGTCGTCTGGTTGACGTTTCCCAGGATGTTATTATCAATGAGGAAGATTGCGGAACACTAAGAGGTCTTGTAGCAACTGCAATCAAAAAGAATGAGGAAGTTGTAGAATCACTGTACGATAGGGTATTGGGACGTACAACTGTTCACGATGTGTATCATCCTCTTTCAGGGGAACTTATTGTTGAAGCAGGGCAGGAGCTTACTGAAAACCTTGCCAAAAAGATTGAAGATTCGCCAATTGAACAGGTTGAGATTCGTTCGGTACTTACATGCGAGTCGAAAAGGGGTGTTTGTGCAAAATGTTATGGACGTAACCTGGCCAATGGCAGTATGGTACAGAAGGGTGAAGCTGTTGGTGTTATCGCTGCACAGAGTATTGGTGAGCCTGGTACACAGCTTACTCTCCGTACATTCCACGTCGGAGGTACTGCTTCTAACATTACTACCGAATCACGTCTGGTGGCTCGATATGGAGGTATTGCTGAGATAGAGGAACTACGATCTGTTCCGAAGAATGATCCTGAAAAGGGAGATATTGATATTGTCATCGGACGTCTTGCTGAACTAAGAATTGTTGACAAGAAGACCGGAATTGCTCTTACAACACATACAATACCTTATGGTTCAAAACTTTATGTAAAACCGGGACAAGATATTGAAAAAGGAAAGCTTATTTGCGAGTGGGATCCATTCAATGCAGTAATCATTGCTGAAGTTGCCGGTAAAGTTGGATACGATTTTCTTATAGAAGGTATTACCTTCAGGGAAGAGTCTGATGAACAAACCGGATTCAAGGAAAAGGTTATTACAGAGAGCAGGGACAAGACAAAGAACCCTGCAATAAAAATACTTGACAAGAAAGGTGCCGAGCTTAAGCTCTACAACCTTCCTGTTGGAGCTCATCTTGTTATTGATCCTGACAAGATTGTTGAAGCAGGTGAGGTACTTGCCAAGATTCCAAGAGCAGTAGGAAAATCAGGTGATATCACTGGCGGTCTACCTCGTGTAACAGAACTCTTCGAAGCACGTAACCCTTCAAATCCTGCAATTGTTTCTGAAATAGACGGAGAAGTCACATTTGGAAAAATCAAGAGAGGTAACAGGGAAATATCAATCAAGTCGAAGACGGAGGAGCTTAAGAAATACCTTGTTCCCCTGTCAAAGCAGATTCTGGTACAGGAGAATGATTACGTCAAGGCTGGAATACCTCTGTCAGATGGTGCAATTACACCTTCCGACATCCTTGCTATTAAAGGTCCGACAAAAGTACAGGAGTATATTGTAAACGAGATACAGGAAGTTTACCGACTACAGGGTGTGAAAATCAATGACAAGCATTTTGAGATCATTGTAAGGCAGATGATGCGTAAAGTTGAGATTGTTGACCCGGGTGATACGAAATTCCTTGAACGACAGATTGTTGATAAACTTGAGTTCATGGATGAAAACGACTGGATTTATGGAAAGAAGGTTATTGTCAATTCAGGAGATTCTCAAACGCTTCGACCTGGAATGATTGTTACCGCACGTAAGCTGAGAGATGAAAATTCAGTTCTTAAACGCCGTGACCTTAGAGTTGTTGAGGCAAGAGATGCTATACCTGCAACATCGAGCCAGGTGCTTCAGGGTATCACAAGAGCTTCGCTGCAGACTAAGAGCTTCTTCTCAGCTGCCTCATTCCAGGAAACTACCAAGGTACTTAATGAAGCTGCAATTCTTGGAAAAGTAGACAGACTTGAAGGATTGAAGGAGAATGTAATTGTTGGTCACTTAATCCCGGCAGGTACCGGCCAGCGCCATTACAATGACATCATTGTCGGATCACTCGAAGAGTATGAAAATCTCATTGCTAATGCCCAGGAAGAAGAGTCTGAAACAAGTATAATTAATTAGTCATGGCCGCACCAGATCCAAAAAATCAGGGACAGATCAGTATTGAACTGAATGAGGAAATAGCGCAGGGTACATATTCAAACCTTGCTGTTATTACTCATTCTGCATCTGAATTTGTTATCGACTTCATAAGGATTATGCCTGGTATTCCAAAAGCACAGGTTAAATCAAGGATTATACTTACTCCGGAGCATGCTAAGAGACTTGTTGCGGCATTACAGGATAATATTTCGAAATTTGAGGCTGTTCATGGACCAATCAAGGATGTAACAGGATCGGTACCGGCAGTTCCTCTTACTTTTGGCGGACCAACTGCCCAGGCATGAAATATTAATCGTATATTTGCGTTATAGAAGTGTGTCCAATTAGTTTATTATGAGCAACCTGGTTCGAAGAATAGCAGTAATAATGATAATAATTCTTCCTGTTTTTGCAAGTACCGACTGCAAGAAGCAGAAGAAGTGTGGTTGCGGGAAGGATGTTCTTTTTTCCTTTACCAATCAGCCCTGTAATGTCTATTTCAACGAAACCGGTACATATATGGCGCTTCAGGCTGTTGGTGATCCTTATTCAAATTACACATTTTGCAATCCTGTTGAAATGTTCCCGGAGGTTGCGAAATTCAAATCAGGTGACGAGCTTATGGTATCAGGTAATGTCTACTGGGATTGCAGTTATGTTTGGCAATCAAGTAATCAGAGTTATCAGACAAATCTTTACAAGGTCTATAATATTCAGGTAACTAAAATTTACCTTGATTTGTATGGGAAGAAATAGCTTATAAATATTAATTAAACAATATCTACTAAGGGGCTCTGTTTCAGACCCCTTTTTTTATTTTCACTGCAATTTTGTATATTTCACGGAAAATACGATTTTGATGCAGTACAGCATATCATTTGTGGGTGCAGGAAGGGTCGCAGGCATTATGTGTCGTGAAATTTACTTATCCGGCTACAAGATCGATACCGTTATTTCATTATCCGAGGCAAATGGCCGTGAACTTGCAAATGATTGTAAAGCATCATGGACAAATGAATATATCATTCCGGATTCAACTGATGTCGTAATTGTTTCGGTACCTGACAGCCAGCTTAAATCAGTTCTGGGCAAACTGAAATTCAAACAGGGAACTATTATTGCTCATACAGCCGGCAGTTCAGGCCTGGATGTTTTTCCACCGGAAGTGGAACACAAAGGGGTTATTTATCCGCTGCAGACATTTTCAAAAAACAGGAAAGTAAAGTTCACATCCCTGCCGGTTTTTATCGAATCATCGGATAATAGTACCTCTGAGGCCCTTTCAGAAATTGCCGGCAGTGTAGGGTCAAAAGTATATTTTGCAGATACTGAACACAGACGGAAGCTTCACCTTGCGGCAGTTTTTGCCTGCAATTTCACTAATCACATGATGACTTTGGGCAAAAAGCTTGCATATGATGCAGGTTACTCATTTGATGAGCTTAAACCACTTATTGAGGAGACCTTCCTGAAAGCATTTGAAAAGGGCCCTGAAAATTCTCAGACGGGACCTGCAGTAAGGAATGATAAAAACACTGTCAGAAAACATCTGGAATTATTATCTTTCGATCACGATTTGCAGAGAATATACAGCGAGATCTCCGGATCTATTTTTAAGTATTACAACAGGAAGTAATGGAAGAATGACAAATTTTAAAGAGAAACTGATTAAGGTTAAAGCATTTATTTTTGATATTGACGGTGTATTGTCGCTGCAGACAATAAATCTTAACTCCTTTGGTGTGCCAAACAGGACTGTGAATCTTCGTGACGGATATGCTCTTCAATACGCTGTCAAGAAAGGATATTATATCGGAATCATTTCGGGAAGCAGATCCAGGGAATATCAGAAAAGGCTTAAGTTGCTGGGAATAAAGGATGTATATCTTAACAGTCGCTCCAAGCTTGACCATTTTAATGCGTTTCTGAAGAAATATAACCTTGATAAGTCAGAGGTGCTTTTCATGGGTGATGATATTCCTGATTTTAAGGTTATGCAGGAAGCAGGTATACCTGCCTGTCCTTCAGATGCCGACAGTGAAATAAAACAGGTGGCTGTCTATATTTCTGATAATAAAGGGGGGGAAGGATGTGTCAGAGATGTTATTGAACAGGTATTAAGGCTTCATAATAAATGGATGGAAAGTGATGCATACAGCTGGTGAAATATGAAAACATTCCTTAATCTTATACGGTGGCAAAATCTTCTCATAGTAATTTTGACTATGGTATTTATGCGCTATGCAGTCATTGCACCTGTACTTGACAAAGTAGGCGTAATATTGAAACAGGGATTGGGAGAGGAGATCCCAATGACGCTTCAGTTTGGCCTCTTTGACTTTATCCTGCTAGTAACAGCAACTGTTTTAATTACTGCCGGTGGTTATGTAATAAATGACTATTTCGACATCAGGACAGATCTTATCAATAAGGGGAAAGTGATTGTCGGGACCAGGATTGAAAGAAGGCAGGCTATGATGCTGCATAATGTTTTTAATATGGCAGGTGTTGCAATTGGCTTTTATATCTCATGGAAATCAGGCTATTTCATGATGGGAATAATGTTTCTTATAGTATCAGGGCTGCTATATTTCTATTCAGCAAGTTATAAACGTCAGTTTCTCATAGGGAACATAATAGTTGCAGTGCTGACAGCTATGGTACCCATGCTTGTTGCTTTTTATGAGTGGCCGGCTCTGTATAAGTTCTATTCAATCAATGCGATAAGACTTCCGGAATTTGATTTCATCTTTTACTGGATTGGAGGTTTTGCCCTTTTTGCATTTCTGACCACTCTTACAAGGGAAATAATTAAAGATATTGAAGATTATGAAGGCGATATTGCTTATGGCAGAAATACAATACCTGTAGTTGCAGGTATTATATCCTCCAAGATTATTTCTGTTGTTTTGATTCTCATTACGATGGCCATGCTTTATCTTATCTGGTATCTTTTCCTCTTTGATAAATATACCCTCATTTATATTTCTGCTTTTATTGTCATTCCTCTTATAATTGTAATTATTACAGTATTCAGAAGTACTGACAGGAAGCAGATGCACAGCGCAAGCAGAATGATGAAAATTGTAATGCTGGCAGGTATTTTATATTCAGTTGTTGTGAAAGCGCTTATTACGTGGAATCTTGTATGAAAATGCTGATCGATAACCTGAATAAATACCGGATAATTCTGGCTTCAAGATCGGTCAGGCGTCAGCAGCTTTTAAGAGATCTTGGAATTGACTTTGAGATTGTACTAAAGGATTTTGATGAATCATTTCCTATTGAACTTGAGGGCGAGGAAATTGCAAGGTATGTAGCAGAAAACAAAGCAATAGCATTTGCAGGCGAAATAAAGGAGAATGAATTAATGATTACAGCTGATACCATTGTATGGTGCAGTGGGAGAGTTCTTGGAAAACCTGCGGATGCCGGTGAGGCAGCAGTAATGTTAAGGGAAATTTCAGGCAGAACTCATGAAGTAATTACAGGGGTATCAATTATGACTTATAATAAGAAAGTGATTTTTACCGAGTCGACTAAAGTTACTTTTAAGGTTATGACAGACAGGGAGATATATTATTATATTGAAAAATATGCTCCTTATGATAAGGCAGGAGCTTATGGTATTCAGGAATGGATCGGAATGGCTGCCTGCAGCCATATCGAAGGATCATATTTCAATGTCGTAGGTTTGCCCGTACAACGCTTATATGAGGAATTAAAACTGATTTTAACATAAATAATTGATAATGAGGAATAGAATTTTGATATTAAGTCTAATTATTACACTTATAATTGCTCCGGCACTCAGGGCTGATGAAGGGATGTGGATACCGCTTCTCATCGAAAAATACAACATAAAGCTGATGCAGGAGAAAGGATTTAAGCTTTCTGCGGAAGATATTTACAGTGTTAACAAGGCATGCATGAAAGATGCAATTGTACATTTTGGCGGTGGATGTACTGCTGAATTGATTTCACCTGATGGTTTGCTCATAACAAATCATCATTGCGGTTATGGTCAGATACAAAGACATTCATCACTTGAACACGATTACCTCACTAATGGTTTCTGGGCGATGTCGGCTATAGAGGAGTTACCTAATCCGGGTCTTACAGTTACATTTCTGAAACGGATGGAAGATGTCACAGAAAAAGTGCTGAGTGGAGTTACAGAAGATATGAATACTGCCGAGCGTGAAAAAAAGATAGATTCCAATATTTCTGCAATCACTGATGACGCAGTAAATGGATCAAGTTATCAAGCCGCAGTAAAGCCATTCTATATGGGAAAACAGTATTTCCTTTTTGTAAATGAGGTATTCAGGGATGTAAGGCTGGTTGGAGCACCTCCTTCAGCCATCGGTAAGTTTGGTGGAGAGACTGACAACTGGGTATGGCCCAGGCATACAGGAGATTTTTCTCTTTTCAGGGTTTATGCAGACAAGGATAATAAACCAGCCGATTATTCAAAAGATAATGTTCCATATAAACCAATCTATTTTTTCCCTGTTTCACTGAAAGGAGTAAATGAGGGTGACTTTACCATGGTATTCGGATATCCCGGAAGTACATCGCAATATGTACCATCATATCATATAGATATGGTAAAGAACTACATAAATCCCAAAATGATCGAGATCAGGTCCGGAAAAATAGAGATTATGGAGGAGGCAATGAACAACGACGATTTGCTGAGAATCCAGTATGCTGCAAAGAAATCAGGACTGGCCAATTCATGGAAGAGATGGATTGGTGAAAACCAGGGCCTTGACAGGATGGGTACAATTGAGAAGAAGAGGGAATATGAGGAAAAACTGACGCAGTGGATAAATGCGGATAAATCGAGGTCAGAGAAATATGGTAATTTACTTCCCCTATACAAAGAGCTTTACTCAAAGCTCAGAGAATATAATCTTGCATCAAGCTATACAAATGAGGTTTTTTTTAACTATGGAGTTGAAGCTATAGGATTTGCCAGATATATTAAAACACTGGAAGATCTCATAAAAGAAAAGGCCGATGCAGATAAGATTACAATGGCAAAGATTAATCTGCAGGCAATTGCATCAGGGTTTTATAGAAACTACAACAAGGAGACTGACAAAAAAATGTTTGTGGCTCTCATGACATTATATGGTGAAAACCTGGATGAGAAGTGGCAGACACCTCAATTTATAAAACTGAGAAACTCATGCGATGGCAAGTTTGAAAAAATTGCGGATGAGCTTTATAAAAAGACCATTTTTGCAGATGAAGACAGGTTCAAAGCATTTGTCATGTCAATGAATAAAGGCTCTGTTGCGCGTCTGCATAAAGATCCTTTTTTTATTCTTGCCGAAGGAGCATCTGATTTCCTTGAGAATAATATCAGACCGGAATATATAAGGCTTAATGATGAATTGCAGAAACTAAATACCGACTATCTGACTGTTCAGATTGAGTTTGCCAGCGACAGAATCTTCTATCCCGATGCAAACTCAACGCTTCGTGTTTCATATGGCAATGTGAAGGGATATTCTTCCAAAGATGCTGTCTATTACACTTATTATACAACGCTGAAGGGAATAATTGAAAAAGATAATCCTGAGATTTATGACTATGATGTACCTGAAAAATTAAAGGAGCTTTACTGGAATAAAGATTATGGAAGGTACACACAAAAAGGAGAAGTGCCTGTTTGTTTTATTGCTACCAACCATACGACAGGTGGTAATTCAGGCAGCCCTGTTCTTAATGCCGATGGGCATCTGATAGGGATTAATTTCGACAGGGCATGGGAGGGAGTTGCAAGCGATCTGGCTTATAATCCTGATCAGAGCCGTAATATCAGCCTTGATATAAGATATGCTTTATTTATCATTGATAAATTTGCAGGGGCAGGATATTTGCTGAATGAAATGAAAATTATTGAATAAAAATTCATGAACTCTCACCCTTATTTACCACCTCACTGCTATGTAGATAGGGGGTTCCGATAGCTAACAGGAGGGGCTTAGATTGTTCCATTAGAATCTTATCGTGTATTTCACCTTTGACCTTGCCTCGTATGAGGCAGGCTGGAAGCGTTCAACCGGATCTATCAGTGGGGAATTGAATGTAAGGAAGAGCTCTTTGCCAGGTTTTACAATCCACTGAAATCTCGACTGCAAGCCAATTGTCTCACTCTGGTTTTCATATTGTGCAAAGTTATACCATGTCAGATTAGGACTAAACATAAAATTCAGGTTAAAACGATAAATCTGAGCCACGAAGCTGCCACCAGGCAGGTTGACCCATTTCCTGTCAGACTCTACTCCGATATAAAGAGGAACGGCAACCTTGTATCCTGCCTGTATCAGCCAGTCTGTTCTGTCACCTGAGTAGAAACCACCCACAGCTGCTTTCGTTGAAAGCCAGAAAAGTCTCCTCTTTGCGGAAGTGACCTGGACACTATGTCTCCAGAAATTGTAATTGTCAGCAACTATCGTATGTTCACCGAAAATGTTAAAATCCTCTTTAAGAGATTCGTAGACATATTGTGATGAAAATGATATTCTGTCTCCGCTAAGCAATATTATATCAGAATAATTTAGGTCTATCTGTGCAGTTTCTAAGCCTCCATTATGAAGGTCCGTGATAAAAGTGTACTTAACACCTGTTTTAATCTGCATAACAGGAGAATTCTTCGGTCTTGGACCCAATCCTATGCCTCCGTAATAATCACGAATCCCTTTCCTTGGGACAAAACCAAGTCCTGCTGTATAGTTTTCACCGATCTGAAGGTAACCAACCCTGAAATTGAGAAAATCATTGGGAAAGTTTAAATCAGTTCCGAATGAGACATCTCTTCCGCTAAGACTGTCAGTAAATGATTTTATTCCGTATAAATTATATGTTATGTTCTTATTGCCTGCCACCTCCGAGCTTGCCAGCCTCATGTCTATTCCTGCCAGGGAATTATCACCTGCTGAAAGGGCATTCCCGTTTGTGCCTATTATCCCTATCGATGACTGTTTCCCAAGATCTCTTGAGATCCTGGCTACAGTATATCCCGGGTTTTTCCATTCATTGTTATCCTTGACATGAAGCATTCCAAGATTCCATCCATCTGTTTTTCCAGTGAACTTCCCTCCGTATTTTATCTGAACGGGGTTGCCATCAGTATCAAGCCCAATCCTCCTTGAGAAAAACGGAATATTGGCAGTATTCTGGGGATTTTCACTATCTCCGTTTATACCAAAAGTGAAGTAGTTTGAGCCGTCAAGGAAGAAGTCTCTTTTTTCAGGGAAGAACAGATTAAAACGTGTGAGATTTATCTGACGTGAATCAACCTCTGTCTGGGCAAAGTCGGTATTAACAGTTACTGCTGCTTTCAATGCAGGGGTGATATTATAGAAGATATCACCTCCGCCATCAAGCACGGGTTTGCTATCGCCATCCTGTTTCTTGCTGAATCCCCCTGTGAGATATGGCACTATGTCGAGACCAATACCCTGGGTGATGTTAGAGATACCAGTGATATGACCAGCGTCTGAGATCTGAAATCTGTTGGCATTCAGTGATGTCAGTGGCCATGTGGAAATTTCAGATATCCTTTTTATATATCGTATAATCTTAAGTCCCCAGGTATCATTATCCTTCTTAAATCCCATAGTTTTAAAGGGAATGATAAGCTCTCCTTCCCAGCCGTATTCTGTTATTTTTGCTTTTCCATCCCAGAGACCATCCCATGATTTGTTGAATTCCTTACCGTTCTCATTGACAAGTGCGTCACCAATACTTCCCCTGGGACCTATCTGAAACCAGTAACCACTTCTTCCGTCCATATAGGTATCAAATATCACCTGTATCCTGTCTTCCTCACCAAGATCGCCGTCCCTGCTTAGTTCCTTGGATGATATAGTCTCCGGGTCGTCGTAGCATCTGATACCTATATAAATATTGTGATGGTCATAAAGAAAATAGAATTCCGATTTCTTTGTCGCAGCTTTACCGGTATTCGGTTCTCTCTGGTATAGTTCATCTATGACAGGAGCCTGTTTCCAGACATCATCATTTACGTACCCGTCAATAAGTGGAGCACTTTCGGTATATACAGCTTTGATCTCAGGTTGTGCGAACAGAGTATTGAAAGCAAATAATAATAAAGCAGGAAGGATAATTAAGAAACGCCTCATCTAAAACAAATAAGTGCGCAAAATAGATATTTTATGCTGTAAAAAGGATTTTTAAATCATAAAATATGTGAAAGCAAATTCCTCAATCCGGCAATTTCTTCATTTTCTGAATAATCTTCTTCTTTCCATATCCATGATCTGTTATTTATGGAGAAATTTGAAGATATCAGATATTCACAGGTTTATCTGATTTTGAAAGTACCATATATAACTCGCTGTAAAAATCTGTTTTAGTTACTGGTTTTGATATATAACCGTCACACCCTGACTGAAGACATCTTTCACGTTCAGAGGAGATAGCATATGCTGTCTGGGCAATTATTCTTGTTTTAATTCCCATTTTCTTCATCTCTTCAAGGCACTGATAACCTGACATCACAGGCATATTGATATCTAAAAGGATAAGGTCAGGGACCTTATGTTTAACAAGTCTCATCAGCACTCTTCCGTTCTCTGCATGCAGTACATTGGCATTCAGATTGCTAAGAAGAAGTCTCAGGTAATAAAAAGAGTTATAGTCATCTTCAGCAATTATAACAGTCTTACCGAGCAGATCAGGCACACCTGATACCGATTCTTTTTCAATCACGTATTTTGTTTCAGGTATTATCTGAGGGACAGTAAAATAAAAAGTTGTGCCTTTACTTATTTCCGAGGAGAACCATATTTTACCTCCGAGCAGATCAATTATACCTTTTGTAATACTCAGTCCCAATCCTGCTCCTTCATGATAGTTATTTTCATCGGCCTGCCTGAACCGTTCAAAGATAATTTCATTAAGTTCCACAGGTATTCCTATGCCAGTATCTTTTACATAAGCCTCTATCGTTGAAGTGCCATTTTTATCAATAATTCTGAAACCAGTTTCAATTTCTCCTTTCTCGGTATACTTAATTGCATTGGTCACCAGATTATCAAGTACCTGCTGAAAGCGATACTTGTCACTAATTATTTTAGTGTCAGTCAGATTATCCTCTAACCTTAGATTAAGTATAATGTCTGGTTTGGTTTCTAATAATCCAGAGTTTCTGAATGTTTCAACACTGTATCTGAAAAGATCGCTAAGGTTAAATTCCGTCAGGGTTACTGATAACTGTTTTGCTTCCAGTTTCGAGATATCAATGATATCGTTCAGAATCTTTAGAAGTCTTTCTCCTGAGCTCTGAATTATCTCAATGAACTGTTTCTTTTCATTTTCTGATATACCATCATTGCCAAGAAATGCAGAAAAACCCATGATAGCATTCATTGGTGTTCTGATTTCATGACTCATATTTGATAGAAATATTGATTTAAGTCTGTCGCTCTCTTCGGCTCTTGATTTTGCTCTTATTAATTCTTCTTCAGCTCTTTTCCTGCTGGTAATGTCCTGGCCAATTGCAGCAACGCTTGAAATATAGTTAGAGTTGTCCCTTAATACTGTAGCATTCCATTCAACATTAAGAATAGAACCGTCACCTTTTTTGAACTCAGTTTCAAAATTGTAGAATCCTGTCTTGCCCCTCAGGATATAGTTATATGCATCCTTTATTGCATTAACAGATTCATTTGGAATAAGATATTCAAAAGCATTCTTGCCTGTTAGTTCTTCTCTTGAGTATCCTGAAACATCAACTATTTTGGAATTGCAGAAGAGAATATTGCCTTCTCTGTCAAGCATCAGGGAGAAATAATTGAAATTGGTCAGAAGATCAATGAATCTTCGCTCTGATTCAAGTAGTTTCAGAGCTGCATCACTATTCTCCCGGTTCTTCAGGTTTCGGACCATTAAAATTCCAATCAATATGGTTCCTGCCGGGTATATTGTAAGGATAGGTACAAAGATATTCCTGATGGTGGGCATTATTGAATCTTTTGGCAGCATAAGTGAGCATGCCAGCATTACAAGATGAACTAAAAATCCGAGCAAAGTCAGTTCAAGTATGTATTTTCTCCCTTTCCAGCCGGGTCTCAAATTTCTCCATAGTAATCCAATGGCCGAAGCAGTTACAATTACTGTAAGCCCCATCCAGACTCCCGGGCCTCCGATGGTGATCCTGTACAATGCCATAATCACCGCGGAAACAGCTGTTGGAATAAAACCAAAAAACAAACCTGAGAGTGAAAGAAGTACAGATCTTGTATCAAAAACAAGCCCTGGTAGCTGTTTCCATGGGGTAAGCATAAGAATGATTCCTACTGAACCAATGATAATCCCGGCAAGGATTTTTCCTGTAAAACTTTTTGATTTTCCTTTAGGAAGTAACGAGTAATCATATATCATACTGAATGCCAGCAAAATAGCTGTATTCTGAATCAAGCCCAGTATGATACTTCTATCCATTTGCAGAAAAATGCTGTTTTATTGCAAACACTAATTGGAAGTCGCAAGTTAATAAAAATAGAATATTTTCATTGTTTTAAGGCTTGCTTTTATGTTTTGCTTTAAGTTCAGCTTTCATTCTGTTCTCAGAAACCCTGAATTTAACTATTTGTGATATCAGCTTAACCGGCAATGGTTTATCGTATGGAAACTGAATAGATCCTTTGGCAGTTTTATAGCCTTTTAACTCATCCCTGAAAGCTTCAATAGCAGTTGCAAAAGGGTATAAACCTATATGCCTGGTGTGAGCTGCAAAATATAGCAGCATTCCATGAAGTATGAAAGCAGGCATACCATAACTGATCTTTTCAACGGCGTCAGGGACAGACTCTTTTACAATTGACCGTATTTTTATCAGACGTTCCTGAACCGTCAGGGGACATCCGGAAATGTATTCATCGATAGTCTGCGTATTTCTTAAAGGCTCCATGTTAATTATTTAGTTCAACAAAAACAAATGAAATTGGTTTCGTTTTGGAATCAAGTAGTGAGGCTTTTTAAGGAGCGAAATTATCTGCCATTATATTTGATCAATTCCATTCGAAATTTACCGTAACAGAAATCTCCTTCAGGTCTGTGATATATTACATCGGCTTTCGAAGCAAGCCGGAATCCTCCAAAATATTTATATTCTGAAACAGGTGTCGTCCATGGATAGTTTTTATAGATCTTCCCGTCTGTAGTCTCAAATCTGTCATTACTTCTGAAGTTTATCAGTTCTCCCTGATCGTTAAAATAGAGCAAGGCGCTAATATTAATATTACCATTTATAAATGTTGCTTTAACTGTCATGTTATCAATTGTTTCCCAGGTAATGTCCGGTGAAATAAGAGTCCCCGGCGCAAGGAAACACATATCGTTGAACAGAGTGACTGTTTCACCCCGGTTCATCTCAGGTCCCTTTGCATCGACTATTGTAAACAATCCTGCAAGTTTTATGACCATGGTTGCTGTCTCATCATGATATGAGTGTAGTCCAACAGCAGGAATTCCAGCTTTTTTTGCCCTGATGTAGTAGAATCTTGAAGACGTGTCGAAGAAATTATGCTGTTCCGATCTGAGCTGCATCCATCCGGAATCTTCGCCTGATCTTATCTGACCCGTAGTTATGGCCATTACACTTAGTATCCTTTCTTTCCCGATTATTCCCGTATATAATAGATAACGCTTCACTGCTTCAGGCAGATGCTGAGTATCTTGATCTGTTATCAAATTACTTTTCAGATTTGAAATCCTGTTCAAACCCTCCCTGACCAGATTTTTATATTTTCTTTTCACTTTTTGTTAGCGTTGGTTTTAAACAATTTATTTATATTCCAGTATGGTAGAATGTGAGCAAGAATGATTGTCACAGATATGATAAGCAGTAAGATGAACATAATCACCATAGCTGATTCTCCTTTTTCACTATAATACCCTGCAGCATTCAAAACCGAGTATACTACCATTCCATGTGCGATCAGGTTTACATCAGTTGCTGATTTGTGATCCATCAGGATTTTGAAACCACTGAGTATACAAAGAACTGCCATCAGAAACTCGGAGAAGAGATGGAATATCATTTCTGTTTTTCCTTCCTGGATTGATCCTGATCTTATAATTACTACCCACAGGCCTGTAATGCCAAAACCCAGGATCAAAGAGTAAATAGCTATAAGCTTTCTATTCATAATGTTATGTTTTTTGGTTTCTTCTATAAAGGATTCCCAGCATAATAAGTAAGAAGCCGGTAAGGAATAGCGTAATATGCATTGGAGGATAAAAGGTTCTGATAAGAATAACCTGTATTATCAGCCATCCGGATAAAAGTATTCCCTGTAATATGATGAATAAATATGCTTTTATATTATTTACCAGTATCATACCTATGGACACGTAGCTGAATACTCCATTTACACAAAGAAGAACTATCCCGGGTATCAGATAGTTATTGAACGGAGTGTGCTCCAGGAGATTCATTGATAGTTTTATACTATATCCTGACGGATCGGTTATCAGTCCGATGCCTCCATAAAATGCACCGGTACCGTTGAACAGGAGCAGTAGGCTCGAGGCAATTTTCAGAAAGTGGCTCATATAATGCTGAATTAAATTTAAAAATATATGTTTTCTTTTAATTAGTGACGAATTGGCTGCAGACTTGTTGCAGGTGATTTACATTCATTAAAAATTTCATTAAAAAGAAGTACTTTTAGTCAAAATAATGTATCCGATACTTTCTATGAAGATCGTGGCCGACGATAAAATCCCTTTTCTGAAAGGAGTGCTTGAACCTTATGCGGAAGTTATTTATCTCCCGGGAAAAAGAATCAGCAAAAATGATCTGCTCGATGCTGATGCACTTCTTATTAGAACCAGAACAAAATGTAATGAGGCACTTTTAAATGGGTCATCTGTCAGATTCATTGGCACTGCGACTATCGGGATTGATCATATCGATGCTGAATATTGCAGGAAAAACAAAATAACCTGGACTAGTGCGCCAGGTTGCAATTCTTCATCGGTTCAACAGTACATTGCCGCAGCACTACTGGAACTTCAGAAAGATCGGGGATTTATTCTGAAGGGTAAGACTATTGGAGTAATAGGAGTGGGGAATGTCGGATCGAAGGTGGCAAAACTTGCATTTGCAATGGGAATGAAGGTTCTTCTGAATGATCCGCCACGGGCAAGGAAGGAAGGGCCAGCCGGGTTTGTACCAATTGATACAGTTCTGAGTGATTCGGATATAATTACACTTCATGTTCCTCTTAATGTCTCAGGACAGGATGCAACTTATCATTTGATTAATGATAAAGTTATCAGCAAATTGCACAAAAAGATATGGCTGGTTAACTCATCAAGAGGCGAGGTTGCTGATTCTGCTGCACTAAAGAGTGCCCTCCAATCAGGATTAATTTCCGGAGCTGTTATTGATGTTTGGGAAAATGAACCTGATATTGATCTGGAATTGTTAAATGAAGCATATATAGCAACCCCTCATATAGCAGGTTATTCAACCGATGGAAAAGCAAATGGTACTGCGATGGTTGTGAATTCTTTAAGCAGGCATTTTGGAATTCCGTTATCTGACTGGTATCCTGAAAACCTGCCTCAACCTGAATTCCCGGTTTTAGAAATAGACTGTAATGGCAGGAATAGTGAAGAAATTTTAATGGAGGCAGTACTGCACTCTTACGATATTGCTTCAGATGACAGAAATCTGAAGCAATCACCTTCAACATTTGAAAAACTAAGAGGCGATTACAGATTAAGGAGAGAATTCTCTGCATATACAGTAAAGCTATTAGGTGGGAATGTGGCAACCAGGAAACTTTTGAAAGACATCGGATTCAAAGTTGAATAGAAGATAGTGAAATAAGGAGAGTGGGAGAGAAGAGCAGACTAAGGGATTGATCCTCTGTGAATCTCTGTGATCTCTGTGTCTCCATGGTAAAAAAAACAAAAAAATAACTTTAATTTATCAATATGAATAACCATATGCTTAACAGGAGAACTTTCACCAGAAACATTGCTTTGGCAGGCGTTGCTGCTACTCTGCCGGTAAACATCATTCAGCAAAAACCGAATGAAAAAGTCTCAGGAACCGGACATCTGAAAATAAGTCTGAATGCATTCTCATTCAACGATCTGCTTCTTGCAAAAAAGATCACAATTGATGATGTGCTTGATTTTTGTGCAAGAATTGGTATTGAAGGTGTTGATCTTACAGGATATTATTTCCCCGGGTATCCGGAGGCTCCAACTGATGAGTACATCTACCATGTGAAGAAAAAAGCATTCAGGCTTGGAATTGATCTTGGATGTACAGGAGTAAGAAATGATTTCACCTGGGCCGATCCTGAAAAGAGAAAGGCAGAGAAAAAGCTGGTCAAAGACTGGATTATTGTTGCGCAGAAGCTAGGAGTTCCAGGTGTCAGGATTTTTGCCGGTACACTCTCAAAAGAGGAGTATCCCTGGGAAGAGAGAGCAAAATGGATAGCTGATGATATCAGAGAATGTGCTGACTTTGGTCAGAAGCATGGTGTCATGCTGGCATTTCAGAACCATTATGATTTTGCAAAAACAGCAGATGAGGTAGTTAGAATGATTAAGCTGATCGATCATGAATGGGTAGGGCTGATGCTTGATGTAGGCAGCTATCATTCATCTGATCCCTATAAGGATATTGCTGCCACTGCAAAGTATGCAATTACCTGGCAGATGAAAGAAAAGGTGTTTGTTAACGATACACAGGTTGAGTCGGATTATGTTAAAATAATTGATATTGTAAAGAGTTGCGGGTACCGTGGTTATCTTCCTCTTGAGACATTAGGTGCCGGAGACCCATACCAGAAGGTTGAATTTCTGTACAATAAGGTCAGAAAGATACTTGGGATTTAGTGTGCTGATGTCTGGGTCCTTCTGATTAACGATTAATAAATACTGGCGCTTGTTTCTGGTTGAAATGTTTTAGCAAATTCTTTTACCTGGAAGACGAATGCCTGAAGTCGTGTGTCGAGCGAAACTGAATCCTGGCCGTCATAAGCAATATTAATGAAAGGGATATTGTTATGATCCTTCCTGAAGGTGTCACTCACAGCTGCTACCAGTGTTCCCGGCATGCATGTGAAAGGAAGTATTGCTGCAATTCCTGAAACACCTCTGTTTGCCAGTGACGCGGCCGATCCCATAGCTATCGGCGGATCCCCGTCATAGTACTGACTCACATATGGATTGCATGCACTAAGCATGTCATGCAGAGATATCTCTTTTCCCATGTCGGTATATTTTAGAAGTCCTCTCAGCAGCGAGGCAGATATGACTTCCTGTCCGAACTCCTGGATCTTTGATTTAATTATTCCTTTATTGTCATTTTTCCATCGGCTGTCACGGGTAAAACGATGGGTGGAGTATGTTATCCATTCTGAAAATGGGCCAATAACAACTTCAACACCCAGCTCTTCAAGTCTGTTGGCTATATTTCCATTGCATCCTGCATTATCTCTCATAAAAATCTCTCCGAGAATGCCCACAACTGGTTTTCTCCTGGTTTTATCCATGCTGATATTTCTGAACTCTTCAGCTATTCCTTTCAACGTAGAGTGTAATCCCTTGGACCCCATCTCAATACAATGTTCGAGCTTTCGCAGGGATTCTTCATATCTCCTGTCTGTTTCACCCTTGTTCAGTTCATATGGCCGCGTTTCCCTGTAAAGTTTTCGGAGGTAATCGAAAACCACAAAACCTTTCCAGGCATTAACCCTGAATTTCTGACTGTGTTCACCGGCAATATCTTCGTAAGATGTATCATTTGATGGTGTGATCAGCTCAGCCTTCTTATAGCCAAGTCTGTCGAACAGAATTCTGTGGAACTGGTTATACTGGCCAAACCTGCATGGGCCGTTATGATCAGGCATGAAGAAACTGATCTTTGAAGCATCTGCCCCCGGTTCCATTAGTTTTTTTAGAAAGCTGCCAGTGGTACAGATCATCGGAAAGCATTCTTTTGATGAGGTGTATTTCCGTCCGATTGCAAGATCTTCCTCTGTTTGTTTGGGAAGCACTTCTGAAGGAATTCCGCAGCTGCGGGCAGCAGCAGCTATCAGATATGCACCGTCATGCATATATGGAAAATAAAGCACTCTTTCTTTCTGTGGCGCTGACTGACCTGGTCTGGGTCTGAAGATTTCGGGTGTCTTTTTCTCATTTTGCTCTGACCCTTTCAAACTATCCAGAAATGCTTCAATACGGGTTACCATACCCGCATCGGCCGAATGTTCGTCAACCTCAAGATGGAGAAATGGTTTCCCTTTAAGTTCTTCAGTAATATAATGCCAGATAAATGAATCTGGCCCACACCTGAAATTACTGAGATAAACTGCATTAAGGTTATCCGATTTTGAAACAAGCTGTGCAGCTGCAATTATCTTCTGGCCGTTTGGCCAGTACATGTTCCTGTAGTTCTTAAAAATATCTGATGGATTTATTTCAAGCATATCCACCGGTATTGGCATGACATTCTGATTTATCAGCTTTTCCACAAGGCTTAGGTTCAGATGCGGATCTGAACAGTTATATGGTCGTCCAAGAAGTACAACAGTCCTGCAATTTACAGGTATGTCTTTAAGTGCCTCCTTTCCGTAATCTGCAACATTCTTTTCAAAAGCTATCTGCCTGGCGTCAGCTTTGTAAACAGCTTTTCTTATTCTCTCTTTGCTTATGCCGAATTTCTGATTGAAATATCCGGTCATTTCTTTCATCAGTGCCCTTTCAAAAAACCTGAAATGCAGAGTCGGTATAAGCAGTCTGGATTCATCTATCTTGCCTGTCAGTGCTGCCTTGACCATGAAAGGATATGTCTGTATCCATGGACAATTACAGTTGAATGTATTATTACCCGGTTGTGCCTTTGCATTAACAATAAATGGTATAAAAATGAAATCAGCGCCTTTGCTTATGAGGTCAGTTACATGTCCATGCATGAGCTCAACAGGAAGGCAGGTCTCAGCTGTAATTGTTTCAATCGATTCTGTTACAATTGCTTTATCTGATTCTCTTGAAACTATTACTGTGAATCCAAGTTCCTCAAAAAAGGTCCGCCAGAATTGAAACTGCTGGTAATAGACCATTAAAGCTCTCGGTATCCCGATAGTTACATTTCTGATTTCATCAGGCTCTGTATATCCCTCGCATAGTAGTTCAAGCCTTTTTTTAAACAGATTCGGAATGTTATTGGAAACCTTTTTCCTGTCACCGGTTTCATACTTCTCACACCGTCCACCATAAAAAAGCGGTGTTGTAACTCCTTCAATTTTTACCTTTCTTATTTCACAGTGATTAGTACAACTCTGGCAGGAGAACCTTGTTATTTTATAAGAAGCATTACCAATACTGAATCCTTTGAAGGATGATTTTTGTCCATCAGACATTGACCGCCTGGCTAAAATAGCAGCTCCTATTGCCCCGGTGACATCAAAATGAGGTGGAATCAGGATCTTTTTTCCAACCACCTTCTCAAAAGCGGCAACCACCGCTTTGTTATTTGCAACACCACCCTGGAAGAATATCTTATTGCCCACTTTTCTTTCGCCAACAACCTTTTCCAGATAATTATATACTATTGAGTAGGCAAGACCTCCAACAAGGTTTTGATTTTTTGCACCCTTCTGCATAAAAGAATTCAGATCCGATTCCATGAATACGGTGCATCTGTCTCCCAGCTTTACCGGGCATTCTGCACTGAGTGCAGTGCATCCAAATTCTTCTACTATGTTGATATTCAGTTTTTCAGCCTGTTCTTCCAGGAATGAACCAGTACCTGCAGCACATACCTTGTTCATCTCAAAATCGACCACTACACCATTTTCAATGCTGATATATTTGGAATCCTGTCCACCGATCTCGAAAATGGTATCAACTGTAGGATCGAAATCGATTGCTGCAGTTGCCTGCGCTGTTATCTCATTCTGTATTGTATCGGCTCCGATGAAATCTCCTGTCAGATAACGGCCGGATCCTGTGGATCCGGCTCCGATGACTTCAACTGATTCACCAACTTCAGATGATATCTCATTCAGGCCGCGCTGAATTGCCTCCAGAGGTTTGCCTGCAGTAGGCAGATATCTTCTGGCAATCACCCTGTGCTGATCATCAATAAGAACTACATTGGTACTCAGCGAACCAATGTCCAGCCCCAGGTAAACCTTTAGCCTGCCATTGTTCGTGTCAAATGGATGAATATGCTTATTATATTGTGCTTCAGATTCTTCAAGCCTGGGCAGACTGATAAATGATGATGAGGTTTTTTGAAGGTACTCTTCAAGCTTCTCTGTACCTGAGAAATGATTCATTGCAGTTCCGTTCGAGCGGGCATATATAACAGCTCCTATGGCACCCATAGAGGCAAAATGCTCGGGAATGATCAGCTCATCACTTTTAAGCTTCAGAGTATCCCTGAAAGCTCTGATCATACCGATATTTGCAGCTACGCCTCCTGAAAAGATAACAGGACTGATTATCTCTTTGCTTTTGGCTACATTACTCCTGAAATTTCTTGCCAGTGCGAAACACAACCCAGCAACAATATCATGCAGAGGAGTTGCAATTTGTTGATGATGTATCATATCGCTTTTTGCAAAAACACTGCATCTTCCTGCAATCCTTGGAGGATCAACAGATTTTAGCGACATTTCCCCGAATTCTTTTTCAATTGAAACGCCTATTCGTCTTGCCTGCTGATCAAGGAAAGAACCGGTGCCTGCAGCACAGATGCTGTTCATTTCAAAATCCACAAGCCGCGAATGTCCGTTTGCAGGATCTTTCTCAAGCAAAATAAGTTTTGAATCTTCACCTCCTATCTCAATCACAGTTCTCGCATCCGGATAGAGGGAGCCAGCTGATGTAGCCTGAGCAATTATCTCATTTATGAAAACTCCTCCTATAAACTCAGATCCAAGTTTTCCTCCCGATCCGGTCAGGGCAATTCCTGCAATAGAATCAATACCAAATTTTGAGATAAGATCGCTAAGCCTTCCATGCAGAATATTGAATGGCTTCCCATAAATATATTCATAATGGTCCTCAATAATCTGGTTTTCACTATCAAGTACAACACTGTTAAGAGATACTGACCCTATATCAAATCCTAAATAAAGTGATTTTGATGCTATTCCGGTAAAAGATTTGACAGCAGTCATGGTATTGAATTTAGTAGTTTAGAATTACTAACCAACTCTTACAAACCCCACTAATACTATCAAATTTAGGAATTTCTATTTATGAAGCAAATTAAAACTAAATTAATCAGAATGATATATACAATGTATTCATCCTGGCAAATGTCCGGACTACATTACTATGCAACATCCTTATCTACATTACCACTTATCCTCGAAACTTCTTGCAATCAATCCTCAATCCTTAATCACATCCATTCCTCCTCCAGTATATTGCCTTTAATGCCAACAATTATCTTTTTTACAGGCACCTTCCTTGAAGAGTTGGCCAGAGCTGCTTTTACCATCTGGAGCAATCCTCCGCAGCAGGGAACCTCCATCATCATAATAGTTATGGTATTAACCCTGGCTATATCAACCATTGTTGTAAGTTTCTCAACATAGCTTTCCGTGCCATGATCCAGTTTAGGGCAGGCGATGGCAAGTGATTTACCTTTAAGGTGCCCGGAATGAAAGTCTCCCATTGAAAATGCAACGCAGTCAGCTGCCAGCAGTAGATCTGCTCCTCTCAGATATGGAGCATTTGGATTTAGCAGATGCATCTGTACAGGCCATTGCCTTAGCTCTGAGGCTTGTGAACCAGCAGGGGCCAAATTTATATTATCTTCCTGTTTTTCAATAACCATTGCTCTTGAACCGGGACATCCACCTCCCTTATTATGCGAATGATTATGCGATGCATGAGCTGCTGCAACCAAGGGCAATGATGCTGCCATTGGCTGGCGGCCATGATTGTGAACTTCGCCTATAACCTCATCAAGGTTGAATTTAAGTTCAGCCTTATGCGACTTCAGCCAGCCAACACCCTCCTGCAGAAAACCGGTTTCCCCATGATCCTTGAGGTGTTTAAGATGGGCAACTATTGTGTTTTTGCCTTTATCAGCCATCTGCTCCATTACACTCGTTTCATTATATGGTTCAGACTCTCTCTTCTCTATTGTTATTGCACCTTCAGGGCAATGTCCTATGCATGCACCAAGGCCATCACACATAAGTTCACTTACCAGCCTTACCTTACCGTCAATAACCTGTAAGGCTCCCTCATGACAATTAGGAACGCAGAGCCCGCATCCGTTACAAAGCTCTTCATCTATCTTAATAATATCCCGTACCATCTCTTGTTTTATTGGTTTATAGTGCAAAGATGAATAAGAGAGAAGAATCAAATTGTAACATATGTTACAAAATGGGGATTTAATATTTTAGTGAAGTATCGTTTGCCATATCTGTGACAGCAACATATATCATCTTTGCCACATCTTCCATAATTTCTATTGTGAGAGCATCCGGATCGTCACCAGGCAGGTGATAATACACTTTCTTGTAAGCATCTGTGGTATAAATTGACATTGTTCTGTACCCAGCCATCCTGAATACAACCTCATCACTTCTGGGTCTGCCATAATATTCACCGGGAACCGGTGCTGAAGTCCGGATAGGTCTGTGAATATATTTTCTGTTTGTCTCATCGAAATATGTAAGTAATTCTCTGTAAGGGCTGCCTGCACTTACATATAGTCCTGTGCCGTTACCAACCATATCAAGGTTTATGTAAGTGATAGTCTTTGCGCTGGGGAAGCTGTTAAGTGAAGTAAAAAGTTTGCTGCCTACAAGGCCAACTTCCTCACCTCCGATGAAAAGAAAAACCACTGATCTTTTGAGCTTTATCCCCGATAAAGCCATTGCCTTTGCTGCAGCAAGAATATCTACAACACCACTTGCATTATCGAGAGCTCCTTTTACGATTTTACCAGCTTTTCCAACAGCATCAAGATGGCCCCCCATTATTATATATTCATTCTTCAAATCAGGATCGCTGCCTTCAATTATACCAACAACATTGCACGATTTTCCTTCAGGATGTCTTGTTGTATTGGCTTTAATGGTAATCGTTTTCCCAGTGTTAAAGGAAGCAGGCTTAAATGATTTTCGAATTTTCTCAAGGATTTCGCTATTTGTTGTTTTAAGTCCTGCAAAAATATCATCAAGGGGCTGTTGACCTATTCCTGTAACAATTATTGATGAATCGTAAGAAATATTGGGGTTTGCGCTTGCTCCATCCACATAAAGGAAACCAGATGCACCATGCTTAACGGCATTTTCCAGTTTGTACTGGTGATAACAGTAGGCTACCCATTTACTGTATTCATGATCCCTGGGATTCGTAAAAGGAACATCCCTGTTTACGAGTACTATCTTTCCCTTAACGTCAATGCCTTTGTAGTCATCATAATTTTGTTCAGGGGCTGTTATGCCATAGCCAGCAAATATAACTTCTGATGTTATTTCTCCCTTTCCTGAATTCATTCCGGGATAAAATTCATCCGGATAATTATAATTTTTCCGTATTACAGTTCCATCAGGTTGCTTTATATTAAGAGTAAGGCTCCCGATATCATTCAAAACGGTATAAGGCCAGTTAAACCACTGGAACCACGAATCATTGTTTCCTCCAGGACGGATTCCCCATTTCTGGAGTCTGGCAGCAACCCATTCTGCACTGGCCACATATTCCGGAGTTCCTGCCAGGCGCCCGTTGAATTCAGGAGAACATAGTTTTTCGACCCATCCCATCATCTCTTCGCTTGTTATTTCATGAAATTGCTTAAGTAGCTGATTTTCATAATCATCTTGTGCTTTAGTCAGAGATGACTGAATAACGAGTAGAATAAATATTAAGCAAAAATATTTTTTCATGTATTAGTTGTTAAAAGTTTCAAATGTAATAATTTTGGTAACATTTTAAATTTAGGAGAAGTATCATGGACTATGTCAGCCTTTCACAAGCTCTTTTATTCAGGGGCATTCAAGCCGGTGATGTAAGAATAATAGTTAAAAACTTGCCATGCAAAATAAGAAAATTCCGGGCAGGCTCAATGATAGCCCAGAGCGGAGAAACTGTTACATCACTTATGATAGTTGTAAATGGAATTGCAAAAGGCGAAATGGTTGATTATGCAGGAAGAGTGATTAAGATTGAGGATATTCCGGCTCCTGGTGCTCTGGCATCTGCTTTTCTTTTTGGCAATGTCAACAGATTTCCGGTAAATGTAATTGCGCTCTCTGATTGTGAGATTCTGATTATTGAAAAAGCAGATTTTCTGGCACTTATGAAAAGAAATGACATAATCCTTGTGAATTTTCTGAATATGATTTCAAACAGGTCGCAGTTCCTTTCAGAGAAAATAAAGTTTCTGAATTTTAAAACTATTAAAGGGAAGCTTGCTCATTTTATCCTGCAGAAATCGGGGACAGATGGCACTTCAGTTACCCTGGAGCTGACTCAGAACGACCTTGCTGATTTCTTTGGTGTAACCAGACCTTCGGTTGCAAGAGCAATTGGCGATATGGAAGCAGAAGGACTAATTGAGGCTAAAGGTAAAAAGATAAGGATACTTGACAGGGAACGAATGGCCGGGCTTACCCTTGACTGATTACTGATTAAGCAGGAAGAGTAATCATAAAACAGGTTCCCTCGCCGGGAGCGCTTTCAACTGCTATAGTACCTTTATTAAGTCTGACAAGGTCATAGCATAATTTAAGTCCGAGACCCGTGCCCTTCTCATTTTCTGTTCCAGCAGTACTCTCTATTTCAGACGTCGATAGAAGATTTTTCTGCTTATCTGACGGAATACCTACTCCATTATCACATATTTTAAGCATGACTCCTTCATTGCTTCCTGTTTTATCTTTCAGAAGGATACTGATTCTTCCGCCTCTGTAAGTATACTTGACTGCATTGGATAAAATATTCCTTATTACAATATCGAGCAGATCCTTATCAAAGTAGGCAATAGTACTTCCAACATGGGTGAAGTTGACTGAAATATCTTTTTTATCGGCTGTCTCTTTGAATATGCTGAGGTTGGTAAGTATCAGATCTGCAAGGTTATGTCTTTCAGGTGAATATTTTATCTTCTCTTCCTGCTCTCTTCCCCATACCAACATGTTCTCAAGTAAATTGATTACCATTTGGGCATATTCTATACTCGAATTGGCAAATGTGTCATATTTCTCTTTGTAATCTTTTTCTTTGAGCAGATTTAGCATATAAAGTATGTTCACAACCGGGCTTCTGAGATCATGTGCAACAACTGAAAAGATCCTGTTTTTAAGTTTGATAGTTTCTGACAGCTTTTTGTTTTGTAAAGCAATCATTGTATTCTGCTTCTCTATTTCCTGGTTTCGTGCAATAATCTCCTGGGTACGCTCATTTACAATTATCTCAAGGTTTCTGTTCATAAATTCCAGCTCTCCCTGAAGTTTTTCCTTTTCATTGAATGCTATAATCCATTTGTACATTATTAATCCGGCCTGAATAAATACAAACAGGAGAATAAAATATGTAAGGATATATCCAGTTGAGCTTTCGACTTTACCACTGGCAACCTGTATATCATGAATTCCTCCAAAAACAAGGAGGAAGAAGGCAGTGAAGTAAAGAATGTCTATAAGGTTTTTTCTCAGTAATCCTCTGAAACTCATAATAAGAGGGTATGCTATAAGTACAAACATTGCCGGATAAAAGATCATAAGTGAATAGCTGAAAATTTTAACAGGCAGGATTATTGTAAGAACTGAATTTAAAGAAAAAAATGGAGTTAAGATTGCTGCTAATATCCTGATAAATCTGGAAGGGTATATGGAATTCAGGAACCAGACCCAGACTATTATTAATACAAAAAGTCCAAGGTATTCAAATCTGATGATCCAGGTCCAGGACATATCTACCAGATTACTAATGAGGTAATGGGATGTGAAGAGAGGGCGGACTGCAAGGCATATTGTTGCTATACTGAAAAAGAGAGTTTCTTTATCCCTTCTTGAAATAAGGTAAAAGAGGAGGAAAAATACTGAAAATCCAAGTAACAAACTTATTACAGACCACTGCCAGGCCCAGCTGTTTGCCAGTTTTTTCTGTACTTCTGAGAAAGTACCTAGTCGTACAGGAAGCCAGAATCCACCACGTCTGTGGTCAAAATTAGAGACATTTATTATAATTGAAAGCGTATCAGTGTCAGGCTTCAATCTGAAGAAATTTCTTTTATATTCTGGTTTTGATTCCTCAGCGCTCCTTCCCGGAACACCATTACCTCCATTATATTCACCGTTAATGTAAATATCATATGATGAATCAAAAACCGGCAGGTCAACACCTAGAGAGTTCTGAAATCCCTCAGGCAATAAAACGGTAAGCCTGTAGGTAGCATATCCGAACCGTTCTGTATTTACCGATAGTTTCTCATAATCTGTCCAGTATGATGGCACCTTGCCATAGCAATCCGGTATGAAAGAGTTGTTTTTAAAATCACTGGGGAGGATCAATTTATTCCAGTAAAACTCCCACTCTCCATTAAGATTTACTGTAAAATTTTTATCCTTGTCGAGACTGCGAAGATCCATAACTCCTTTATTCGCAACAGGCATTCTCGCCCAAGCTTCCGAACTGAATAAAGAAAAACAAAAGAGAGCAATAAAAATCAGAGCCCTGAGAAACATTGGTAGAAGTTGTTGTATATAAATTTAAAGATAATCCAATTTAATTAATTAACCACACCCCAATCACTGCAGATGCAAGATGTGGTTAACTATTTAAATAAATGTCAAATGAAATTTAATTTCTATTTCAGGCCCCTGTTCACTAAAAGGGCATCAATACCAGGTTCCTTGCCTCTGAAAGCAATATACATTTCAAGCGGATCCCTGGTTCCTCCTCTTGAGAGAATCTCTTTCTCAAACCTTGAAGCTACCTCTTTATTGAATATATTTCCTGTTTCCTTGAAGGCCTGGAAAGCGTCAGCATCAAGTATTTCTGACCACATATAAGCATAATAACCTGCCGCATAGCCAGATGCCCATATGTGATTAAAATATGTTGATCTGTATCGGGGTTTGATCTCTGGTATTAGTCCATACTTTTCCATAGTCGCTTTTTCGAATGCTCTGATATCCAGCTCACCAGGCTCTGTAAGCGAATGATATTCCATGTCGAGCAATGATGCTGCAAGGTACTCAACAGTAATAAATCCGGTATTGAATTTGCTTGATTTATCAAGTTTTTCAACAATCTCTGCCGGTATCACTTCTCCTGTCTTGTAATGTTTTGCATATACTTTCAGTACTTCAGGTTCAAGTACCCAATGTTCCATAATCTGAGAAGGAAGCTCCACAAAATCACGAGGAACTGAAGTTCCTGAAATTCCTGGATATGTTGAGTTTGATAACAGCTGATGGAGAGCATGTCCAAATTCATGAAAAACTGTTGAAGCCTCATCAGCTGTGAGCAATGATGGTTTGTCGCCTGAAGGAGGTGTTGAATTGGTAACCATAGTTACCACCGGGGTGATCATATTACCATCAATATCACGGCTCTGACCTCTGTAAGCTCCGCACCAAGCTCCGTTTCTTTTAGATGGCCGGGGATAATTGTCTATCATAAGTATTCCTACGTGCTGACCGTTCCTTTTTACTTCGAAAGTATTAACATCAGGATGATATTTAGGAATGTCATTCCTCTTTGAGAATTCTAGGTCATAGAGCTGATTGGCAACATAAAACATGCCGTCAATAACATTATCAATTTTAAAGTAAGGTCTTGTTATTTCATCATCAAGGGCATATTTCTCCTTCTTGATTTTTTCTGTGTAGTACCACCAGTCCCATGGTTCAAGCTTGAATTTGCCTCCTTCTTTTCTGATAATTTCCTGCTGTGCTGCAGCTTCAGCACTGGCAATCGGTGTAGCAGCTTTCCATACTTCTCCTAAAAATTCCCTGACTCTTTCGGGGGTTTTAGCCATATTTCTTTCAAGCACATAATCAGCATAACTCCTGTAACCAAGCAATTTTGATCTCTCTATTCTGAGGTTGGCTATTCTTGCGATTATTTTCTTATTATCATATTCGTTATCATTGTCTCCTTTCATGAAATAGGCGGTAAACAGCTTCTGCCTGAGTTCCCTCTTATCTGAGTATTTCAGGAATGGTTCCATAATCGGATACTGGATTGTAAATACCCATTTGCCATCCATATTAAATCTCTTTGCAGCCTGTGCTGCTTGTGCAGTAACCCCTTCAGGAAGACCCGAAAGATCTTCTTTTTTGTCAATTACCAGTTTGAAAGCATTTGTCTCTGCAAGCAGATTCTGTCCGAACTGAACTGAAAGAAGTGACAACTCCTCATTTATTTTACGGAGCTTATTCTTATCCTCTGAAGAAAGAGCTGCTCCACTCCTGACGAAGCCTTTATATGTATCTTCAAGTAGTTTCTTCTCTTCATCGGTAAGTTTAAACTTTGTGCTATTCTCATATACTGTTTTAACCCTCTGAAAAAGAGTATCATTCAGATTAATATCATCCCTGTGTTTTGAGAGAACAGGAGAAAGTTCTTTACTCAGTTGCTGAAGCGTATCATTTGTATTTGCTGAATTGAGAGCTCCGAAAACCCTTCCCACGCGCCTGAGAAGTCCTCCGCTATATTCAAGCTCCTTAATTGTGTTATAAAAGGTTGGTTCCTCTCTGTTAGTGATTATTGCATTTATTTCCTTTTTCTGATCCTCAATTCCCTTAAGGTAAGCTGGCATATAGTGTGCCGCCTTAATTTTCTCGAATGGAGGCACTTCAAATGGTGTCCCGTAAGTGTCATTCAGAAATGGGTTTTCATTGACCATCTTGTTTTTGCATCCTGACATAGCAATAGAGGCTAATAGGAGCAATAATATCAAATTTCTCATTTTCATTTATATTAGGTTTATCATAATTTCGAGGCTGCAAAATACAAAAAAATAAAAAGAAGAAAGACATCGGGGAGATGTCTTTCCGTGATTTACCTAAACCTGATCGTAGAATACGCCGGGCGGCGATATGTTGGAAACTATTTTCATATTAAAGACGGTGGAAAAACCAAAACATTGCATCTGCATTAGTTAATGATTTGTTAATATTTTGGAGATAATCCAAAATTATTTAACTTGCACTCATCTGTTTAACATGATGATAGCTAAGCTGAAATACAGTTTTATGATGCAGCGCCTGGGTCGCAGGCTTTATAACTGCCTCATGTTCTATTCCTTGTAATTAAGGCTGGTTCCAGATTCATAATCATAGCCACTTTCCCCTTTTTACTTTTATCTTTTATCTTCCCCATGAAAGGTTTGATTTTCAGTATAAAACGATATTCAATTCATGATGGTCCCGGCATAAGGGTTACCTTCTTTCTTAAAGGTTGTCCTCTTGGATGCATTTGGTGCCATAATCCTGAAGGTATTTCAGCTTTTCCTGAAAAAACAATAAGAACAGACAGAGCAGGAGGGAAATCTTTCTATGTTGAAGAGGAAGTTGGAAAGTACTACACTGTTAAAGAGATAATAGAAATACTTGAAAAGGACAGGGTATTCATTAACCAGTCAGGCGGAGGTGTTACCTTCTCGGGGGGTGAGCCTATGCTGCAGCCTGATTTTCTTTTAGAAGCACTTAAAGAATGCAGGAATGCAGGTTTTCATACCACAGTAGATACATCCGGTTATTCATCACCGGATAATTACAGGGCAGTAATTCCATATACTGATCTCTTCCTTTTCGATCTGAAGCACCTTGATGATAATAAACATATTGAGATGACCGGTGTTTCAAATACCACTATTATTGAAAATTTTCTGCTGCTTACAAAGCTGGCAGGAAAGGTAATGGTCAGGATTCCTGTAATTCCGGGGATGAACAATCATATCATTGATATGAAAATGATGAAAGATTTCATCGACAGTACGAACAAGGAAAAAATCAGTAAAATAAATCTTCTTCCTTATCATAAAATTGGCTCTTCAAAATATAAAAAGTTTAATAGGGAGTGGAAAATGGAAGGTATTGATCCTCCATCGGGAGAGGAGATGAGGTTGTTGAAAGATATGTTTAGTGAGACAGGGATTAAAGTGAAGATAGGAGGATAGATAGAAAGACAAAAGTTGAAAATTGAAAGTTAAAAGCTTGAAGAAAAAGAGCCCCTGGTTCACTTTCCTGGAGCAGACAGGCGCTGATTAAAAATATAAATTACATATGAAAATATCAGAAAGAGTTAAAAAACTCAGGGAACAGAGTCTTAATGCAGTGGAAACAATGTCTGCAGAACGGGCACTGCTGATGACTCAGTTTTATAAAAGCGATGAAGCCAGGGAATTATCGGCTCCGGTGAAAAGAGCAAAAGCTTTTGAATATCTTTTGAAATACAAGAAGATATGTATTCTTGACGGAGAACTTATCATTGGAGAGAGAGGTCCCGCTCCGAAGGCAACACCTGCTTATCCTGAAATCAGCCTTCATTCAATGAAGGATCTTGAGATACTTAATTCAAGGGAAAAGGTGTCTTTCCGGGTTGAAGAAGAGGTGAAACAGATATATGAAAAAGAAATAATACCCTTCTGGAAAGGCAAAAGTAACCGCGACAGGCTTATGAGCAGAATGTCTCCTGAATGGTTGAATGCCTATGAATCCGGCATATTTACAGAGTTCCAGGAGCAGAGGGCCCCGGGACATACTGTTCTGGGTTACAAAATGTTCAGGCGAGGCTTCCTCGATCTGAAAACTGAGATTAAGGGAGCTATGAAAGCTCTTGATTATTACAATGATCCACAGGCCGTTGAAAAGCATGAGGAGCTTAAGGCAATGGAAATAGCATGTAACGCAATAATAATGTACGCAAACAGACATGCCTGTGAACTTGAAAAAACAGCTGCAAAAGAGACTAATGAAAAAAGAAAGAAGGAGCTGCTCAAGATGTCTGTGGTTTGCAGAAAGGTACCTGCTCATGCTCCTGAAACAGTACATGAGATGTTGCAGCATTACTGGTTCATCCATCTGGGAGTAATAACGGAACTTAATCCGTGGGACTCTTTTAATCCGGGCCGCCTTGATCAGCATCTTTACCCTGTATATATGAAGGAGCTGGAATCTGGAACTCTGAATAAGGAATTCTTATGGGATCTTCTCGGCTGTTTCTGGATTAAGTTCAACAATCATCCTTCTCCCCCAAAGATGGGAGTAACTGCAAATGAAAGCAGTACTTACACTGATTTCTGTCTTATAAACCTGGGAGGGGTTAAGCCTGATGGTACTGATGCAGTAAATGAGATGTCCTATATCCTGCTTGATGTAATAAAGGAGATGAGGATACTGCAGCCAAGTTCTATGATACAGATAAGTAAGAAAAACCCGGACATATTTATTCACAAAGCTCTGGATATTATAAAGACAGGCTTCGGACAACCATCGTGCTTTAATACAGAAGCAATAATTGCTGAGATGCTCCGACAGGGAAAAAATCTGACCGATGCCAGAAATGGTGGTGCCTCAGGTTGTGTGGAGACAGGTGCCTTCGGAACTGAAGCTTACTGGCTTACCGGATATTTCAACCTTCCTAAAATACTGGAGCTTACTTTGTTTAATGGTTTTGACAGGCGTACAGGAAAGCAGGTTGGCCTTGAAACCGGTAATGCAAATAATTTTAAAAGCTTTGATGAGCTTATGGAAGCATTCGCTGCACAGGTTAAATACTTTGCTGATATCAAGATTAAGGGTAATAATATTATCGAAAGATTATATGCCAGCTGGCTTCCGGTGCCATTTCTCTCGTTACTGGTTGAAGATTGTATATCCAATGGCATAGATTATAATTGCGGTGGAGCACGGTATAACACATCATATATACAGGGTGTTGGTCTGGGCAGCATTACAGATATATTAACTTCAATACGATATAATATATATGATCAAAAAAAATATACATGGAAAGATATTATTGATGCCCTGGAAGCTGACTTCAGGGGATTTGAGAATATACAGCATGATCTTATTTACAATACTCCAAAATACGGGAATGATGACGATTATGCTGATCAGCAGGCAGTTTCGGTATTTGAAATATATTATGATTCAGTAAACGGAAGACCGAATACACGAAGAGGATTTCACAGGATCAATATGCTGCCTACTACCTCGCATGTCTATTTTGGAAGTGTTACCGGGGCAATGCCTGATGGCAGAAACAGCAATATGCCTCTTTCAGAAGGAATTTCACCTTTTCAGGGAGCTGATCATAATGGTCCTACTTCAGTCATCAAGTCAGCTTCAAAAATAGATCATATTCGTACAGGCGGCACATTACTAAATCAGAAGTTTTCACCATCGTTTTTTGAAGATGAGGATAGCTATAATAATATTACTGCCCTTATTAGATCATATTTCAGTCTCGACGGACATCATATCCAGTTTAACGTAGTTGATGCCGAAACGTTAAAGGATGCACAGAAGAATCCGGAACGCTACAGGGATCTTATTGTACGTGTTGCCGGGTACAGCGATTATTTCAACGATCTTGGAGAAGATCTTCAGAATGAAATCATAAGGCGTACTGAACAGGAACGCATTTAGAGGCTTTAAATGCTAAATGTAAAACACTTTTACAGCCTCTACAGCCTCTATAGCCTCTACAGCCGCTACAGCCTTCTTATTTCTTTTTATCCTTTGTCTCATTAAATACCGATGTTGCAGTAGCTACAACTCCTGCAATATCTGATAGATTGGATGGCAGGATCATTGTATTGTTTAATTTTGCAAGTTTTCCAAATTCAGTAAGGTATTGTTCTGCAATTCTCAGGTTTACAGCATTTAATCCGTTTTCTTCAGAAATTGCAAGAGAGATGGCTCTTAAACCGTTCGCAGTTGCTTTTGCCACCTGCTCAATCTCTGAAGCACGACCGGTTGCTTCATTGATTCTTTTCTGCATCTCACCCTCAGAATTTTTAATGGACGCTTGTTTATCACCCTCAGCAACATTTATTTTGGCTTGCTTGGCTCCTTCTGATTCAGCAATTATCGCTCTCTTTTCTCTTTCTGCTCTCATCTGTTTTTCCATAGCATCCTTTATGCTCTGGGGAGGTATAATATTCTTTACCTCATACCTGGTGACTTTTACTCCCCAGGGTTCACTTGCTTTGTCAACTGCTTCAACAATAGAAACATTGATAGTCTCCCGTTCTTCAAAGGTTCTGTCGAGTTCAAGTTTCCCGATTATGCTCCTCATTGTTGTCTGTGCGATCTGGATTGAGGCAAATCTGTAATTGTCAATTCCGTAAGAAGCCTTTTGAGGATCAAGCACCTGCAGATAAAGGATGCCATCAACCTCAACAGAAATATTATCACGGGTTATACAAATCTGTGAAGGAACGTCTATAGCCTGTTCCTTAAGTGTATGCCTGTATCTGACCTTGTCAATAAAAGGGATCAGTACCTGGAAACCAGCTGAAAAGGTAGCTCTGTATTTTCCAAGGCGTTCAACGATAATAGCTGTCCTCTGAGGGACAATCTTTATCATGGATGCAATCAGGATAAATCCAAGGAAGATTAATCCCACAAGAATAAAAGTACCGCTGTTCATGTCATTCTATTTTTTTAGTTCAACTTTAAGTGTAAAATTTTCTTTACTGACAATAATAACAGATTGACCTGCCATAAGAGGAGAATCTGATATGGCTTTCCATAAAGTGCCCTTGAATTCAACTTTTCCTCTGTTGTTTTCAAAATTTCCGATGACAACTGCCTCTTTTCCTGTGAACTCATCTTCAACTTCATCTGAGAGACTTTCATTGTGATAGAAAAATTTTTTCTGAATCATTTTTCTCAGCGCCAGGAGGGAAAGCACTGAGACCAAAGCAAAGATTATGATCTGAAGGTTGGTGGATGGTTCACTGATAAGACATATTAATGCAGTAACCCAGGCCCCGAGACCGAAGAAGAATATGAAGAAACCGGGGATTACAAGTTCAAGTAAAAAAAGAACAAGTCCAAGCAGGAACCATAGTAGTTCAGGTCTTGAAAAAATGTTATCGATCATAGGTCGTAATTTAAGTTATAGGCGAGAATAATTTTAGTAAAAGTAAAGATATAAAAAAACTTAAGAAATCAAAGATATCCGATTTCAAGCCGGGTAATTTTTATGCAGAATATGAATAAGGAAATAACAAGACTATTTCACGCTAATTCTGTTATTAAGGTCAGTCAGCCACAGCGTTACCTTTTTTGAATAGAAATTGAGATTTTCACAAGTTACATCGCCCTCCATCTTTATAAGGGTCCCTTTGTAAATCCCATTTTGCTCGTCATAATTGTAACATATGAATATTCCCATACCTGCATCAGAACCAACATTTTTTCTGGCGGTTATTTTGCTGGAAGCAAGATTATCAATATATGAAGAAAACTTTATGAGATCTTTTTTATCTGTTTTTACATCTGATACAATGCATTTTGAAAGATTATCTGCAAGCTTCACTTCAGTAATATTATAATCATTGGAAAGGGAATTCCAGCTTTCGGGGTTGCTATAATACATTATTTCACCTTCATCATCAACATAGAAACCCTCGTGATTATATCTCACTGAATAATTTACATAGTCATACTGGAACAGGATGTGTTGCTTCTCATTCAGGATATAGTTTTTTTTACAACCTGTTATGAGCAAAAAGAGTGAAATGATTATCAATACAATACTGTTTTTCATATAACAAAGCTCATTCTTTCACTACAAAAAACGGGCCATCCCTTTCATATTATTTTTTTATCGGCCAGGGAAATTTCTTGTATATGTAACGGTATTGTTAAATTATATATCAATTTTATCTTCTTTTTATTATCAATTTTTAGTTGATTTTGACCAAAAGAATGTAAATTTGATTGTGTGGTTCAAATTTATATATCACTATAATTATCTGATAATAATTAATATATATTAAGTTATATGAAGTTACAAACCCCAGTTTATTATGTTTTGGGAATTATTATTTTATTTTTCAGTTCTTGCGCTCCTGTTTATATTCCCAATACATCCAATACCCCTTTGCTGACAAATAAAAAAGAAGTACAAGCTTCAATTCATGCCGGAACATCAGGTTTTGATCCTCAGTTTGCATATGCTGTTACTGACCATATGGGCATTATGTTGAATGGTAGTTTTTTAAATAGTACATCTGATTCAACTGATAGTTATCACAAACATAAATTTGTTGAAGCCGGAGCAGGATATTACAGTCATTTTGGCACGAGAGGTAAATTCGAAACTTTTGCCGGAGTTGGTTTCGGTAAAATTGATGCATTATATTGGTTATCCGATTCGAATGTCAGTTTCACCCGTTATTTCATTCAACCTTCTGTTGGTATTACTACAAAAGTTGTAGATGCGGGTCTCTCTACACGAATTGTAATTGTCAACTATAATCAGATTTCAACAAGTGTGCCAGGAGTATTTTTTGAGCCTATTTTTACATTAAAAGCAGGGTATGATCATATCAAAGCAGTAGGTAAAATTGGTTTCTCTTTTTCTATGAACTCTGAAAAAACAAATTTCGATAATCAACCCTTTATTCTTTCTCTTGGTATTCAGGCAAACTTTGGAAAGATATTCAGGTAATGATTATGCAGATACTGGTTACATTTGCTCACACATCTGATTAAAAAAGATTTTAAAAGTTCATTTTTTTTATGTAAATTATATCGTTCATAATTCCATTGGAATTACTCTGGGACAGCAACAGGTCCTATCCGTTATAATGCGGGATAAGTGATTGTAAATCAGGATATAGAATTGGTTTGTTCCAATTTCCTGAAAGTTTATCGGTTAAAGCGATTTATAATATGGACAAGTTTCAGGCCTATTTTGATCGGCGACAAAGGGAAGAAATTCTCAAACAGCCGTCAAGTGATGATGGACCCGTTATAACTATATCTAGGCTTACCGGATGTGATGCCAGGCAGGTTGCTGCCCTTCTGGTTGATGAACTCAATCACAAGACAGGTATAAATAAATGGAAATGGGTCGATAAGGATATTATCTATTCCATTGCAAAGGAGCTCAATACCGATACCCAGCGTGTGGAGAACTTTTATAAAGGGATTGAACTCTCAAACATGTCAGAGATGATAATGGCGTTTTCAGGAGGATTTGTCAGTGATCTGAGAGTGAAAAAGGCCATTAAGGACGTGATACTCTCTATATGTAAGGAAGGGTATATAATTCTGGTTGGGAGGGGAGGAGTATCAATTGCACATGATATTATGGATTCTCTGCATATAAGGCTTATTGCACCTTTCTATTGGAGAGTAGAGAATGTGATGAAGAAGAAGGAGATGGATATTGAGACTGCAGAGGAATATGTTGTTGATACTGATGAGAAGAGATTTAACCTGATCCAAACATTTCTGGATAAAAAACCTCTTAACATTGATTATCTGTTTGATGCAACTTTAAATCGTAACTGTTTCTCAATTCAACAGACAGCTGAACTTATCTTTTCAATGTACTCTAAGAAGATAGAGAGTCACAAGTCTGAGCGCCGGAAGAGCAACTTTATACTTTAATCTGGTAAAAGGTTTTATCCCTCATGCCTCCAGTGTATGGTTTAATCAATTTTAACCATGAAGCTTTTAACTGTCTCATTATAACGCACTGATCTCTCCAATCCTCCTGATGTGATCACCGGTTTTTTCTGCCAGGCATTTTTCATATGCATCCCAGTCTGCAATAATATATTGTGCCACACCTGATGCAACAGCTGCTTTTGCTACAGCTGAGGCAACTTTTGGAAGCAATCTTGGATCCAGGGGTTTTGGGATTATATAATCTCTGCCAAACTCTAAATTATCAAGGTTATAAGCTTTTAACACAATTTGGGGTACTGGTTCCTTGGTCAGATCAGCCAGGGCTTCTGCTGCAGCAAGCTTCATATCTTCGTTGATAGTTGTAGCAAGGCAGTCAAGTGCACCTCTGAAGATGTAGGGGAATCCAAGTACATTGTTGATCTGGTTTGGATAATCCGACCTTCCTGTGGCAAAAATAATATCATTTCGTGTTGACATAGCATCCTCATAGGAGATTTCAGGATTCGGATTTGCCATTGCAAAAACAATTGGATTATCTGCCATTGTCATAAGCATTTCTTTTTTTAGGACACCACATGCAGATAATCCCAAAAATACATCAGAACCTTTAATGCCTTCTTCTAATGTATTTATATTTATGTTAGTGGCAAATTGTTTGTTGCCTTCGTTTAAGTCTTTTCTGTTTTTTGTGAGTATTCCATTAATATCATACATAATTATATTATCAGGATTTACACCGAGATTAATATACATTTTAGCAGAAGCACATGCAGCTGCTCCTGCGCCACAAACAAATAATTTAATGTTATGAATATCTTTACCAACAATTTCAAGACAATTTATCAGAGCAGCTCCTGTTATAATAGCTGTGCCATGCTGGTCATCATGCATAACAGGTATATTTACTGCTTTTTTTAAACGCTCTTCTATCTCAAAACATTCAGGAGCTTTGATATCCTCAAGATTAATCCCTCCAAAGGTAGGTGCAATAGCAGTACATATCTGAATAAATTTTGCAGGGTCTTTCTCGTCAACTTCAATATCGAATACGTCTACATCAGCAAATACCTTGAAAAGCAGTCCTTTACCTTCCATGACCGGCTTGCTTGCAAGCGCACCTATGTTGCCAAGTCCGAGCACAGCAGTACCGTTTGAGATTACCGCAACGAGATTTCCCTTTGCAGTATATTTATATGCATCTCCCGGATTTTTTTCAATTTCAAGGCATGGATATGCCACACCTGGAGTATATGCCATACTCAGGTCTCTCTGTGTAAAATATGGTTTTGTTGGTATTACCTCCACTTTCCCCTGTCTGCATCTGCTATGATAATACAAAGCTTCCTCTTTTGTAACTTTAGCCATAGTAGTATTCTTATTAGTTAAATAAGTTGTTTTTCTGAAAGAAATGGATCAAAAAACCGGGAATCAATTCTCAAAATTACTCTTTTGACATTGTGAATATTATGAGAAAAATCAGGAATTCCTTATCCGGAAATAATAATAACTGATATTATTTTGCATTAATAACAAATTTAGATATTTTCATGCACTTTTAAGAGATTATTATTTATTACGATTTATGAATAGGAATATTGCAATTGGTGCAGATATAGGAGGAAGTCATATTACCGCCGCTGCAATTGATTTAACATCAGGGAATATTCTCAGAGATACAGTGACTGAAAGGGCAGTTAATAATCAGGCATCAGCCAGTACGATTATCAGTGTATGGGCTGAAGCACTGTCCGGCGCTTTGTCAAAGGTGGAGTTCGGTAATGTCAAGGGTATCGGGTTTGCTATGCCTGGCCCTTTTGATTATGTAAAAGGGATATGTTATATCAGAGGAGTGGCAAAGTATGAGAATCTTTATGGATTTAATATCAGTGATGCTATTGCCAGCAGTCTCGATGTACCTGATAATTTTCTTATAAGGTTTATGAATGATGCCTCTTCATTTGCAGTAGGTGAGGCCTGGGCAGGTAGTGCAAAAGATGTGTCGAAATCACTGTCGATAACACTCGGAACAGGATTCGGATCTGCATTTATTGAGGATAAAATACCAATTGTTGATGGACCACTGGTGCCAAAGATAGGTTGTGTATACCATCTTCCATACCGGGAGGGTATTGCTGATGACTATTTTTCGACCAGGGGACTTCTTGGCAGATATAAGATGAAAACAGGGAAAGAGCTCAGTGGTGTTAAGGAACTGGCAGAGCTGTATAATTCAGATAGTTATGTTCCAGATCTGTTCAGAGATTTTGGTGTAAACCTGGGACAGTTCCTGGCTCCATGGCTTAAAGGATTTGATGCAGAAATACTGGTGATAGGTGGTAATATTTCGCATGCTTATTCACTGTTCGGAATATATTTTGAAACTAGCCTGAAAGAACTGAACTGCAACTGTGAAGTTACTCTATCTGAACTTAAAGAAGATGCAGCTCTTATTGGAAGCGCCTATCTTCTTGATGATGATTTCTGGAAATCGGTCCAGCATGCTCTCCCGTTAATGTAAACCTTAAAACATATTCCTATGCATAAGCAACATCTTAACATATCCAGGATACTGCCAGTCCTGATGGCATTTTTTGTTATGAGTTTTGTTGACCTTGTAGGTATCGGAGTTGACAGGGTAAGCAAAGATATGAACCTCAGCGCCACTCTGGCCCAGCTGATCCCTTCTGCTGCATTTTTATGGTTCCTGCTGCTCTCTGTCCCTGTTGGGGTAATGCAATCGCGCCTGGGAAAGAAATTCATGCTTAATATTGGTATGGGTGTTACTGCTCTTGGCCTCCTCGTACCTTATTTCTTCTATACTTTCTCGATGGTACTGGTTGGTTTTGCTCTTCTTGGAATAGGTAATACAATTGTCCAGGTATCGGCAAACCCGCTTCTTGTTGATGTTGTACCCGGTAACAGGGCATCAAGCTTCCTGAGCTTTTCGCAGTTTGTGAAGGCTATCGGCTCTATGATCGGTGCTCCCTTTGCGGCTCTGCTTGCTCTTAAGTTTGGAGACTGGAAGCTTATGTTTCTTGTATTTGGGATAGTATCTATTTTGTCAGTTCTGTGGCTTGGTTCAGTAAAGGTAGATGAAGCAAAACAGGCTGCCATTAAAGCAACCTTTGGCACTTCATTTAAGTTGCTTGGTAATGGTTTCGTATTCCTTATGGTAATGTCCATTTTTCTTGTTGTCGGTGTCGATGTTGGATTCAACTCAAATTCAGGTCAGTTCCTGATTAAGCAGTTCGGGATGGATCCAATTGCAGCAGAATCAGGAAGAAGTATTTATTTCTTTGGAAGAATGCTCGGTACATTTGCCGGTGCAATTATGCTTACAAGGATCTCCTCACGCAGTTTTTTTATGTGGACATCAGTTTTGGGAATAATCTGTATTGCTGCCATTCTTATGGTTCATTCCACTGCTTTGGCATGGTTTCTTGTATTCATGATAGGGCTTGCTGTAGCTAATATCTGGCCTCTCGTTTTCTCAATTGCAGTCGAAAAATATCCGGAAAGGAGCAATGAAATATCGGGACTGATGATGATGGCAATATCAGGAGGAGCAGTTATCCCTCTCGGGATAGGATGGGTAGGTGAGCTTACCAGTGTTGCAATGGGGATGTCAATACTAATACTTTGCATGATTTACCTGCTGGCGGTATCAATTTACTGCCTCAGAAAATAAAAATTCATTTATTCTTCATAATATTCTCCTATCTATGCCAAAAATATTCTATGGCAAAGATGATTGAAAGAAATGTATTACTTTATTCTATAAATATCCGGATGGAATGTTCAACCTGTCCTGATATCGAATTGTTATTTATTTATTAATCTGATAATTATGAAGCTAAAAAGAAATATCGCAGTAAGCGAATCCGGTTTCCTGTTCGATCCTACTGGAGGCGAATCATATTCACTGAATGAACAGGGTCTTGAAATTATTAATATGCTTAAGGAAAAAAAGACTAATGAGGAGATTGCCAATGCAATAACTAAAAATTATGATGTTGCGAGGGATGACTTTGAGAAATACTATTATGATTTTTTGGGAATGTTGAAGCAGTTTAAACTCATTGAAGATGAAGAATAAATTAACAGTTGCTGTCACAGGTCTGAACAATACGGATAATCCTGGTCCGGGCATTCCAGTAATAAGAGCATTGCACGATTCGACTGAATTTGAAGCCAGGATAATCGGACTTGCTTATGAGAATCTCGAACCTGGGATTTATATGCATGACCTTGTTGATAAAACATACCAGATACCTTACCCTTCTGAAGGTTCTGATAAACTGATTAACCGGATTATGGAAATTAATTCAAAGGAAAAAATTGATGTTTTGATCCCTAATTTTGATGCAGAACTTCTGGCTTTTATGAAGTCGCGGAAAATTTTATATGATAATGGGATTCATACCTTTCTTCCGGAGATGAGTCAGTTTGATGAACGAAATAAAGCCAATCTTCCTGAATTTGGAAAAAAATATGGTATTAATGTTCCGGCCGGGAGACCTGTGGCAAGTCTTTCAGAATTAAGGGATATTAAGGAAGAATTCGATTTTCCGGTTGTTATTAAGGGTAAATTTTACGATGCGTATATTGCTGCTAATTATGAACAGGCAGCCTTGTATTATAATAAAATCTCATCAAAGTGGGGATTACCGGTCATTGTTCAGGAGTTTATCAGAGGAACCGAGGTGAACGTCGTTGCCGTTGGTGATGGAAAAGGAAATACTATCGGAGCTGTACCAATGCGAAAACTGTATATAACTGATAAAGGCAAAGCCTGGTCAGGAATAACCCTTGATGATGATAAGATGCTTGATCTTACTCATGATCTTATCCGAGCTACAAGGTGGAGAGGCGGAATGGAGCTTGAACTGATAAGGACTGAGAATAACGATTTTTATCTCATCGAGATAAATCCAAGAATTCCGGCTTGGGTTTATCTTGCTGTCGGTGCCGGTCAGAATCTTCCGGAGGCACTTGTAAAACTTGCCCTTGGTGAAGAAGTACATCCATTTCAGGAATATCGGAAAGGAATAATGTTTATCCGTTATTCATATGATTTGATTACAGATATTAATGAGTTTGAAAAACTGTCAATGACAGGAATATTATAATAAATACAATAAAATGAAAAAATCATTTGAAAGACCTTATATTAAAAAGATCCGGGCAGGGATTCCTTCCAAGTTCGGAATGAGTGTGCAGGCTGAAGCAGTAACGCATATTGATGACGTACCTGTAGCAGAATTAGTTGAAAAGTACGGTTCCCCGGTTTTTGTTATTTCAGAGAAGACAATAAGAGAGACCTATGCAGATGCTGCCCGTGCTTTCAGGACAAGGTATCCTAAAATTCAATTTGCATGGTCATACAAAACAAATTACCTCGATGCAGTTTGCAGGGTTTTTCATCAGGAAGGTTCATGGGCCGAGGTTGTTTCAGGCTTCGAATATGAAAAGGCCTTGAATAATAATGTCAGGGGGTCACAGATAATTTTCAATGGTCCGTATAAAGATGAGAAAGATCTGATCAGAGCTATAAAAAACGATTCATTCATTCATATAGATCATTTTGATGAACTGTATTCCCTGATAGAAGTTACAAGGAAAATTGATAAAAAGGCGATGGTAGCGATCAGGGTAAATATGGATACAGGAATTTATCCCATGTGGGACAGGTTCGGATTCAATTATGAAAATGGTGAAGCCTGGGATGCAATTAACAGGATCATGATGGACGAAAAATTGGAGCTTGTCGGGTTGCATACCCATATTGGTACTTATATGATTTCAGTGGAAGCGTACCGGACAGCAATGAAAAAACTGGCTGATCTGGCACACAGGACAGAGAAGAAACACGACAAAACTTTAAAATATATTGATATTGGTGGTGGGTTTGCTTCCCGAAACACTCTTAAAGGGGCCTATTACCAGGGTCGCGATATTGTTCCAGGTTTTGATGAATATGCAGAGGCTATCACCAGCGCACTGATCAATTCAGAAATAAACCCTTCGAAATTGCCAATGCTGATACTTGAAACCGGTAGAGCTCTTATTGATGATGCAGGTTCTCTGATAGGGACCGTAATAGCCAATAAACGTCTTTCAGACGGAAGAAGATCGACGATAGTTGATGCTGGTGTAAATATACTTTTTACTTCATTCTGGTATGAGCATGAAATACATCCTGTCAAATCAACATCCGATCACCTTGAAGAAACAACTATTTATGGCCCTCTGTGTATGAATATTGATGTTCTCAGAGATGCGGTTGCTTTTCCTCTTTTAAAGAAAGGTGATAATTTTGTTATAAAAAGGGTGGGAGCTTACAATATGACACAATGGATGCAGTTCATTACTTACAGACCCAGGATTGTAATGATAGATATGGACGGGCAAACTCATATAATCAGGGAATCGGAAAACCTTGAGTCAATTAGGGGCTCCGAAAATATCCCTGAGCACCTTAAATGACATAATTGTAATATTCAATTAGCTTATACAGATGAAGGCAGCTATCAAAGATTATTTTATTGGTGTTCTCAACAGTTATTCCCAGATTTTTTTCTCTGATAACAAAATCTTTTCTGTTATGCTGCTGCTGGTTTCGTTTGCTGATATCTATACAGGTATGGCTGGACTGCTTTCCGTTATCATTACTAACCTTGCGGGAATTCTGATGGGTTTTGATCAGCGTTTAATCAGGAAAGGCGTATATGGGTTTAACAGCCTGCTGGTAGGGTTATGCATCGGAATTTTCTTTTCCCCGGGATTAATTCTCCTGGTTGTGGTTATACTGGCATCAGTAATGACACTTTTTATAGCAATATCCCTACAGGGAGTAATCGGGAAATACGGTCTTCCTTACCTGAGTATCCCATTTCTTCTTGGTGCCTGGACAGTTACTCTTGCCACCAGGAATATGGAATTCCTTGGAATCAGCGAAAGAGGAATATTTACTCTGAATGAACTCTATACAATAGGAGGGCAACCAATTATAACCATTTACGAATGGTGGAATTCCCTGGAGATCATCAGACCTCTTAAGATCTATTTTATTTCACTTGGAGCAATACTATTCCAATATAATGTTCTTTCCGGGATAATAATTTCAGCCGGATTACTCTATTATTCAAGGATTTCTTTTTCTCTTTCGATTCTGGGATTCTTTACCGCATATTTCTTCTATAAGTTTGTAGGAGCAGATATTTCTGAGATGAATTACAGCTATATTGGTTTTAATTATATTCTTACTTCAGTAGCTATTGGTGGTTTCTTTCTAGTGCCATCGTACCGTACGTATTTGTGGGCAATCCTCATTGTCCCTATTGTGGCACTTCTTACACTGAGCCTGTCTATGGTGTTTATTCAGATTGGATTACCGTTGTTTGCCCTTCCTTTCAACCTTGTTGTTCTGCTATTCCTGTATGCCCTTAAATTCAGGGTAAAACCTCATATTAAATTATCAGAGGTACTAATTCAACAAAACTCGCCGGAAAAAAACCTCTATTCCTTTGAAAATGAAATTGAACGGTTCCGGCATGATATGATTCCTGTAAAGCTTCCTTTCTTTGGTGTCTGGACGGTATCGCAGGGATATGATGGTATTCATACTCATAAGGGTGAATGGAAGCATGCTCTGGATTTTATTATTTACGACAACAGTGGGAAACAATTTTCTGGAAAGGGAGACATGCCCGAAGAGTACTTTTGTTTTAATAAGCCGGTTCTTTCTCCAGCCGATGGTTATATCGAGACTGTTATTGATAATATTGATGATAACCGGATAGGCTCCGTGAATGTTAAAAATAACTGGGGGAACACGGTAGTAATCCGTCATACTAATTACCTTTTCTCATCACTGAACCATCTTAAAAAAAGTTCGGTTACGGTAAAAACAGGCGACAGGGTCAGGCAGGGAGATATAATTGGGAGATGTGGAAATTCAGGAAGATCACCCTATCCTCATCTCCATTTCCAGATGCAGTCATCTCCCCTTATAGGGTCTAAAACATTAAGTTACCCTATAAGCTATTTTATTGATCATAAGGAACCCGGATTTGAATTATTTAATTTTGTAACTCCTTCTGAAGGTCTGAAAATTTCAAATATTGATAAGAATGAGCTGCTGTCAAATGGATTTGACTTTGTTCCTGGCAGGACATTATGTTTTGAAGCTGTTCTTGACAAAAAGAATGTCAGCGAGACATGGGTAGTAAATGCAAATGAATATAATCGGCTCTATCTGGAAGGTGTCTCCGGAGCAAAGGCCTGGTTTTCAAATGATGGGGACCTCTTTCTATTCAGTCATTATGAGGGGTCTAAGAACACCTTGCTGTATTATTTCTTTCTGGCAGCATTCAGGGTTCAGTTCGGTTTTTACAAAAACATTGAGGTAGCCGACAGTTATCCTCTTAACCTGACAATGAAAAAATCACTCCTTTTCCTTCAGGATTTTGCAGCACCATTCTTTAAGTTTTTAAAATCAGAATATAATGTAAAATACGATTATGTTGATAATGAAGTTGTTGCATCAAAGATAAGATTGCTTTCCCGTGCAACAAATTATTTCTTAGGGAAGGTAATTGAAGAATTCTCCTTTGCTCTCGAGATTGATGAAAATGGGATCTCATGCATTGATATTAGCAAAGGAGGAGTAAATATCACTTCTTTGAAATGCAAAAAACAGTAATATTAATAACAGGTTTTCTGATTCCATTTATACTTGCTGGTCAGAATCCGGGAAGCTTCAGGTATTCTGACAGCATAACTTACATCCATTACCTGAATAAGGATTGGAAGGCCCTTACTGATAGAGGAAATGAAGCCCTTGCTGCAGGACATGATTATTACTATATGCGAATGAGGCTTGGTATAGCTTATTTTGAGAAGCATAACTACGCAGCTTCTGCAAAACACTTTAAAAAAGCATTGGAGTTCAATCAGGGTGATAATGTAGCTACAGAATATCTCTTTTATTCATCATTTCTTTACGGAAGATCTATGCAGGCCTGGTCGATTCTTTCAGGTATGTTACCAGCAGCAAAAAAGAGAATCGAAGTTGAGAGCCGGATTAAGCGAAACAGTATTACTGCTGAGTATTTTTTGAGTGACAGCAAGTCAGGTGATATTATTGCTAATCCCGGCTATTATTTCTCCAACTCTGAACCCGGAAGCCAGGTTATAACCAGGTATTTTATAAACAATGCCGTTTATGCTTCACATATCCTGGGTAAAAATGTCATTTATTCACATGCCTTTACTAATCTGATTAAGGACAATTTTCTCTATTATTATGATGGTATTACAGTTGCTGATATGCAAGTACAGCGCATAATCCAGAATCAGTATTATGGCTCGCTTAATTTCTTTACTTCAACCGGATGGGTCTTTTCCCCGTCATTTCATTATCTGGGAACAGGTTATCCTTTCATAAATATTATATATTCAGGCAATAAATCATTTATTTCTGAATATCAGGTTAAAAATAAAGGATATGCAACAGGATTCAGAATTACCAGAATGTCAGGCTATACAGCAGTAAGTGCGGAAGGAAGTTTTTCTGAACTTAATTATCAGAAACAGGCACAATCAGGACTGTCTGTCACTATTTATCCTTCAGGAAACTCAAATCTTTATATAGGGGCTAGTTTTTCTGCACTATTTCCTATTGATCAGTACTCAGCTTCAATAAGTTATGTTACTGGAATTACGGGTGGCTTTACAATAAAGAACAAAGTATGGTTTGAATTCAGCGGTACAAACGGAGACATGAAGAATTATCTTGAAAAAAATGGATTACTTGTATATAATAGTACAGACTTTCCAACAAGGAAAATCTCAGCATGTCTACTGGTACCTTTAGCCAACCGAAAGCTGACATTAATGATCGGTGCAGGCCGGAGCTGGCATTCATCACAATGGATACCTGCTGATGGAACCCTTTCAGGCGGTCCGAATATTTTGAAATACTATAATAATATAATTACAGGAGGTATCACATGGAACTTTTAAGGAAAATTATCAACGCGCTTCTGCTCGTTTTTGTGACATCACTATCAGGTTATGCACAGGACTTTGCACTTAAGAAGGATGCATTCCAGAAAAGCTATATTCAGGAGGCTACAGGAGAATACCTGGGTGCAATAAAATCTCTTAAAGATGTCTATGATGAAAAATCATACGAATTGAACCTCAGACTCGGATGGCTGAATTACTCTATTGGTAATTTTACAGAATCCAAAGCATATTATAGCAGAGCTGTTTCTCTGATGCCTTATGCGATCGAATCAAGGTTAGGGCTTGTTTATCCGCTGGCAGCTGTCGGCAGCTGGTCAGAAGTTATTGGTCAGTATGATAAGATTCTTGAGATAACACCAAATAATACATTGGTTATGCACAGACTTGGACTGATTTATTATGGCAGAGGTGACTACGAAGAAGCCCGGAAGCTTTTTGAAAAAGTTGTGAATCTGTATCCATTTGATTATGATAGTCTTACAATGTTGGCGTGGACTTACTTCAAACTGAATAATATGCGTGAAGCAAAAGTTCTTTTTCAGAAAGCACTTCTGAATACTCCAAACGGAACTTCAGCCATTGAAGGCCTTGATCTGTTGAAATAAGCAATTCAAAGGGTGAGGCTGAAGAAGTATTTGATATTTTCTGTCTTTGTATTTTTGGTATTAATTGTGTGATGAATAAAACAGGAGGATCATTTTTGTACATCAGAATCTTCAGTTCATACACTAAACCATACAATCTGTACAAACATTCAAAAACCAGCGGGGAATCAGGAAAATTGGTGTTATTTTTATAATAATAATTTAATATTGATTGACTTTCAATTCAGGTTCTTATCAATTTGTAGGTTTTAAGTTTAATAATGTAATTATGCTTCTTCTGTTCCGGAGTTCCCGTTCCCTTTTATCCCCATTTCTCCGGAACTAAGCTTCCCCCTTCAACCATAAATATTTCACGCAGAAAGTTTAAACCTCCTGAAGGGGGTTCTTTTGTCTGATTTATTTAATAATTTCAATTTGTATTTTGCATTTAAAACTTGCAAATTGCATGGTTGATTAGTCGGAAGTTGAGGAACGAAGTGACGAACCGAGCCTAAGGCGAGCTAGGCGCAGCCAAATCCCGCCTAAGCGGGAACCGAAGCCTGAAGCATGCTATATAAATATTCATAATAATAACAATCATCATGAAAAAGACCAATATTGGCAGACGTAATTTCATCAGGAAATCTTCAGTTGCCGCACTTGCACTTACAGTGGTACCCCGGCATGTTCTTGGAGGTACAGGATTTACGCCACCCAGTGATCAGCTGACTAAAGGAATAATTGGTGTCGGCGGAATGGGCAGAGGGCATATTGGCTATGAAGGGACCAGGCTTCTCGCAGTATGTGATGTTGACAAGAACCATCTTGAACAAGCTATTGCCCAGGCAGGAGGAAATATAACTGGATACCATGATTTCAGGGAATTGCTTGCAAGAACTGATATCGATATAGCACATATAGCCACTCCGCCTCACTGGCATGGTATTATATCGAGGATGGCAGCCGAAGCAGGCAAGGATATATGGTGCGAAAAACCTATGACAAGAACCATCGGTGAAGGTATTAAGGTGGTAGAGGCAGTTCAGAAGAATGGAAGGATGTTCCGGCTTAATACATGGTTCAGATTCAAAGACCAGTTTTATGGACTCGGTACTACTGTTAAGCCTCTTAAAAAGCTGGTTGACAGTGGAGTGCTGGGATGGCCATTGAAGGTAACAGTCAGTGGAATAACTGGTTATGACTGGAAGTTTTACTGGAGCGGAGAATATAATCTTAAGCCGATGCCTGTTCCGCCTGAACTTGATTATGACTTCTGGCTCGGACCGGCACCTTATAAGCCTTATAATGTTGAGAGGGTTCATGCAAAATTCAGGGGTTATTGGGATTACGACGGCGGCGGTCTTGGCGATATGGGACAACATTATCTCGATCCGGTTCAGTATATGCTGGGCAAGGATGATACCGGTCCTGTCTCTGTTGAAATAGATGCACCCCAGCAACATTATGATGCTGTTGGTTCTTGGAGAAGGATAACATATACTTATGCTGATGGCTGCCAGATAATCCTGGATGGTGAAAACCGTGACAGGAATGCGGCTTATATAGAAGGACCAAATGGAAAAGTCTACAAGGGTTTCAAATCAACAATTTCTGATATTGAGAAGCTTATAAATTCGCTTCCGGATCCTGAACCCCAGATTGATACATTTAGTGAGTCAGTAAGGACCAGGAAGAAGTTTGCTCTTAATGAGGCCAACGGGCACCGGTCCTGCTCCATTGTAAATCTCGGTATAATAGCCTTAAGGCTAGGAAGGAATCTGAAGTATGATCCTGTGAAGCAACAGTTTATTGATGATGAAGGGGCCAACAGGCTTATTAACCAGCCTATGAGGGGCCCATGGACTATTTAATTCTTAAACTAACAGAAAACTTGAAAATATGAAAATTCAGAAATATATACTGATAGCTGTTGCCCTGCTAATGGTTTCTTTTTCAGCTAATTCACAAGACAGGAGAACATTGGAAACAAAAGTAGCAGACCTTCTTGCACGCTTGCCGGCAATTGATCTTCAGATGACTGACAGGTTGATGGAGGATATGCTGTCTCTTGGCGAAAATGGACTGAAAATGATATGTGATAATGTTGTTCCGGCAGGTACCGGGAATGACACGCCTCAGAGGTTTGCCATAGAGACCATGTCAAGATTCTTATCGCAAAAAGGTAAGGAGACAGAAAGGGTAAACTGGGAAAATTTGTGCATCAGTTATGTTAACAGCAAAAGTGACGCAGGAATTAAGGATTTTTTCATGAAACAACTACAGATCATTGGTGGACCAAAATCTGCTGAGGCAATGAAGGTTTATCTGACAGATAAGGAGCTTTGCGAACCTGCCCTGGCAGTAATTGCAGTATCTGATCCTGCATCTGCGGAAACTTATTTTGTAGAATCACTGAAGAACCAGCAGTTGCCTTGTGCTTCCGCTCTGTTGAATCATCTTGGATCTCTTGGATCAGACAAGGCTGTTAATGAGTACATTGCATGGGCAAATTCAAATGATGTCAGTATTAAGGCGGCAGCATACCGTGCTCTTGCAAGGAGTGGTGATGAACGGGCCAATAAAGTACTTTCAGAAGCTGCAAAAAAAACATCATATAAATGGGAACCGGCAGGTTCAGTAGAGTCTCTTCTTAAATATGCTGAAGTTACAGGGCAGAAAGGTAATATTAAAGTAAGTGATAAGATTTGCAAGCTGATTATGTCTGTTTGTGATGAAGAAACTAATATTCATTATAAAACACGTGCACTCGAAATTTATATTGGACTTCATGGGATTGATGCGATGAAATTGTTGCAGGCAGCTGCATCTCATCCGGATAAAAAGTACAGAAATGCTGCCATGCGGATTTCTCTTCAGATTCCTGGTGGTGAGGTTGTTAAAAAATGGGTTACCTACTATCCTAAAGCTGCCACAGCGGCGAAGCCTGAACTGATCTCACTTTTCGGAATTAGTGGGGATGAAGCTGCACTTCCGCTTGTAACGGCTGCACTCTCAGATGCTGATCCGGAAGTAAGATCTGAGGCAGCAAATGCTATTTCGAGGATCAGTGGTAAAAAGGCAATTCCTTCACTCATAACATATATGATGAAGCAAGGGGATGAGTCAGATCAGAAAGCTGCAAAATCAGCTCTGATGACCCTTCTTGATAATGAGAGCATTCCTGATCTGCTTACAGTATTAAAAGATGGTAAAAGTATCGCAAAGAAGAGCGCAATTGAACTTTTTGCATGGAACAGCGACAATCAGTATTTTTCACTGGTTGCCCAGTTTGCCGCATCTTCTGATAAGGAGGTAAGGAATGCATCAGTCCATGCGCTTCAGAACCTTGCAGGACAAAATGATCAGGGACATCTTATTAACCTTCTCCAGGAAGCTGCTGAACCGGAAATAATATCGGACCTGCAGGCAGCTCTCTCTGTTGCAGCACTTAAAAATCCGGATCCGGATACCCGTTCAGAGCTTCTACTGAAGACAATAAGTAATGACCCTGATAATAATTCATTGAAGGTCAAAATAATACCTGTTCTTGCAAAACCCGGTGGCAGAACGGCACTTGACCTGGTTACAAGAGAATTTAAGAACGGCGGTTCAGATTTGAAAGAAGCATGTTTCAGTGCTCTTATCAACTGGAATGACCATACTGCATCATCATCGCTCTTTGAAATATGTGCTTCAGGTATCACCCGTTATGAGGATCCTGCATTCGAAGGTTATATCAGACAGGTAAGAAGTGCTCAGATCCCTGATGATCAAAAGCTTCTGCTTTACAGGAAGATCATGCCCTATGCCAAAAATGATGTGAAAAAAAGGAGTCTGATATCAGAGACAGGACGGCTTAAGAGCTATCCTGCACTCTTTTTTGTTGCAAGGTACCTTGATGATAATGCTGTTTCTTCGGACGCAGCAAGGGCTGCAATGGGTATAACACTTCCTGCTGCAGGCTCAGTAACAGGGTTATACGGCAGCATGGTTAAGGAATTGCTGGCAAATGCTGCATCAAAATTAAAGGGAGCTGAAAATGATTATGAGAGGGAGCAGATAAACAAATATCTGGCATCGATGCCTGAAGAGGAAGGATTCGTTTCAATGTTCAATGGCAAAGATCTTTCGGGATGGCAGGGCCTGGTCGAGAATCCTGTTGTAAGGTCAAAGATGAAACCAGCAGTTCTTGCAAAAAAACAGGCAGAGGCTGATAAAAAGGTGCCTCTGAACTGGAGTGTCAGGGATGGAATGATATGGTTTACAGGCAATGGTGATAATCTCTGTTCAGTAAAGGAATATGGTGATTTTGAAATGTATGTCGACTGGATGATATCAAAGGAGGGTGATAGTGGGATTTACCTTAGAGGATCACCACAGGTGCAGATATGGGATCCTTCAAGAGTTGATGCAGGTGCCCAGGTGGGAAGCGGAGGCCTGTACAATAACCAGAAGAATCCTTCAAAACCTCTTAAGTTTGCTGATAATCCTGTCGGTGACTGGAATACATTCAGGATTCTGATGCTGGGTGAAAAGGTATCTGTATGGCTGAATGGAGAACTTGTCGTTGATGATGTGACACTTGAGAACTACTGGGACCGGAATATTCCCATATTTCCTAAAGGAGCGATAGAACTTCAGGCACATGGAACTGATCTCGCATTCAGAGATATATATGTAAGGGAAATAAGTGATAAAGAATACAACCTTAATGCAGCGGAAAAAGCAGAAGGATTTGTTGCCCTGTTCAACGGGAAAAACCTTGATAACTGGGATGGAAACAAAACATCATATGTCGTTGAGGATGGTAATATTGTTGTTAAGCCCGGAGACGGATCCGGAGGGAACCTTTACACAGAAAAGGAATATTCTGATTTTATATTCAGGTTTGAATTTCAGCTTACTCCCGGAGCAAACAACGGTCTGGGGATAAGAGCCCCTCTTACCGGTGATGCAGCATATGTTGGCATGGAACTTCAGATTCTTGATGATACTGCTCCGGTTTACGCAGATCTCCAACCATACCAGTATCACGGATCTGTTTATGGAGTTATTCCTTCAAAAAAAGGTTATCAGAAACCTGTAGGTGAATGGAACTACCAGGAGGTTGTCGTCAAAGGAACCAGGATAACTATCACTCTTAACGGAACAGTTATAGTTGATGGGGATATTGCCGGGCCAAGAGACAATGGAACAATGGATCATAAGGATCATCCGGGCTTGAAGAACAATACCGGGCATATCGGTTTTCTCGGTCACGGTTCTGAGCTTAAATTCAGAAATATAAGGATAAAAGATCTTTCAAAATAGAATAGAGTATTTTAAACACAGAGGACACAAAGTCCAGATAAATGTCAGGTACACAAAGGTCACAGAGGTAATTCAACTGCAGTTATTACTTTGTGAACTTTGTGTTAAACTGATCCCCCGAAAGGCGGAGAAGGACTCTGTGTTCTTTGTGGATAAAAAGCAAGATTTATTGAGAAATACATTATTGAATTATTTATGAAATTACTCATGAAAACATTAATGCCATCATTTTTTTTCTTTTTGTTCTTATTTTCCTGCAAAACAGCTTCTCCACCTGAACCATTTGGCCCCGTTCCTACCGAGAGACAACTCGCATGGCACCAGCTGGAGTATTACATGTTTGTACATTTTACTGTTAATACTTTCACAGACAAGGAGTGGGGCTATGGAGATGAGAAAGAGTCTGTCTTTAATCCTTCAGAGCTGGATTGCAGACAATGGGCGAAAACAGCCAGTGAAGCAGGTATGAAGGGAATCATTATTACTGCCAAACATCATGACGGGTTTTGTCTATGGACTTCAGAATTTACTGAACATTCTGTGAAAAATTCGCCATGGAAGGACGGAAAAGGAGATGTGGTACGGGAACTAAGAGCTGCCTGTGATGAATACGGGCTTAAACTTGGAGTTTACCTTTCGCCATGGGACAGGAACAGTGCAGTTTACGGTACTCCTGAGTACCTGACCTACTACAGGAACCAGCTGAAGGAGCTTCTTACTCAATATGGTGATATCTTTGAGGTGTGGTTTGACGGAGCTAATGGTGGTGACGGATTTTATGGCGGTAAAAGAGAGACACGCAAAATTGATAACAGGACCTTTTATGACTGGCCCAACACTCACAAAATAGTGAGGGAACTGCAGCCTTTTGCTGTCATGTTCAGTGATGCAGGTCCCGATATAAGGTGGGTAGGCAATGAGAGCGGTATGGGAAGCCTCACCAACTGGTGCCTGCTTAAAAAGGATGATATGTATCCTGGGGGCGATTTTGCAAAGATACTTGGTGAAGGACATGAGGATGGAACTTACTGGGTCCCTGCTGAAGTGGATGTCTCAATCCGTCCGGGATGGTTTTATCACAAAACACAGGACACACTGGTCAGAAGTCCTGAAAATCTTATGGAGCTGTATTATTCATCTGTTGGACGTAACAGCAATCTTTTGCTAAATGTTCCGCCTGACAGGAGGGGATTGCTGAATGAAAGAGATGTGGAGTCACTTCTTGCATTCAAAGAACTCAGGATCAGGGAATTTGAAAAAGAGCTTTCAAAAGGCAAAAAGGTCACAGCCTCTGACTGCAGGGGTAAAGGGTATCATTCGACAAATATTACAGATGGTGATCCTGAAACATACTGGGCTACTGATGATGAGACACTTTCGGCTGATTTTGTCATTGATCTGGGGTCGCCGACCGAAGTAAACAGGATCCTGCTTCAGGAATATATAAAACTGGGCCAGAGGATCCAGGAGTTCACTGTTGAAGCTCTTGTTGACGGAGAGTGGCAAAAGGTTGTTGACGGTACAACCATCGGTTACAAGGTTATCAGGAAATTTCCTGTGGTAAAAGCCACGAAGATCAAAGTAAATATTGCCAGGTCAAAAGCCTGCCCGGTGGTTTCAAATGTTGAGCTTTTCAGAGCTCCCGGCAATTAAAATATTATCTCGCGAAGGCGCTAAGACGCTAAGTTTTTATTATGTGAATAATCACTTTGAGTCTCTAAATCTATGCGCTTTCGCATCTTTACGTATTTACATCTTTGTGCTTCTGCGCCTCTGCGTCTCTGCGTTTCTGCGAGAGATATCTATTTCTTAGCGTATCCTACTGTCTGGGCTAATATGATAAACTGGTTTGATCGTAATCCCATTTCCGGAGCCAGCTTATCTTTAGGTATTGATCCTCTTACAACGCATCCCAGGTTAGCAGATGCACAGTAGAGGTAAACATTCTGGGCTATAAATGCTGCATCTGAATATGACATGAACAGGTCGGAGTCATCAATCTTCACACCTTCCTTTTTCCCGGCTTTGCCCATGTCAGCTACATATACAATATTAAGGGCGGCATTATTAACATAACTCTGGGTACCCGTAGTTTTCCTGAGATCCTTGTTATTAATCATCCTCAAAGAGTGAGATTCAGGTATATACAGATAAAGACCGCTTGCCATAGCTACATACATATCTATCTCCTGGTAATTCATTGCTGAAGGAGCAGTTCTCTTTTTCAGATCGGCCCTGTTGATTCCCCAGGCTGCCCACAGCATATCAGACAGCTGCTGCTGAGTAAGTTTATCATCGGTGAAGGAACGGGTTGTCTGCCTTTGGCTAAGGGCCTGCATAAGAGGTATTCCTCCCTTTTTGTCAGGTGCAGGCAAGGAAATATCCTGGGCAATAACGCCGAAACTGATGGATACTATTGTCAGCATTGAAATGATAATCTTTTTCATGAGACTGTAATTTAAAAATTTATGGATTATCGAATCTAATTAATACAAATATATCTAAAACAATAGTTCTTATTCCTCTCAGATCATTCATTTAATGTTATTTAACAAAAAAACAAAGCAAAAAATTTACTTTGCAACATCCCCCTGGCCCCCTTCAAAGGGGGACTGATCTAATTGAATGACTTTTTACTTTTATCTTTTGTCTTTTATCTTTTATCTTAACTTAGCGTCACAAACATTTGCAATGGTACTAAACTACATCTGGATAGCTTTCTTTGTTACAGGATTTCTAGTTGCACTCCTGCAGCTTATTTTCGCCGGGAACACACAGATATTCAACGATCTGGTGAATTCAATATTTTCAAATGCAAAAACAGGTTTTGAGATATCTCTCGGACTGACAGGTGTCCTTGCTCTCTGGATGGGTCTGCTCAAAGTGGGTGAGCAGGGCGGAGTTGTTGCAATACTGGGGAGACTGATAGGTCCTCTTTTCAGGAGACTTTTTCCTGGACTTCCTGATGGCCATCCTGCTTATGGATCGATCATGCTGAATCTTTCAGCAAATATGCTTGGACTTGATAATGCAGCAACCCCTGTAGGTCTGAAAGCTATGAAAGAGATGCAGGAGGTTAATCCCGTGAAGGAGACTGCCTCTGATGCACAGATAATGTTTCTCGTTTTGAATGCATCGGGACTGACTATAATACCTATCAGCATAATTGTTTACCGTACTCAGCTGGGTGCAGTCAATCCGGCAGATATTTTCATTCCCATTCTTATTTCAACTTTTGTAGCTACCCTCGCCGGAGTGATAAGCGTGGCGCTGGTACAGAAAATTAATCTTATCGATAAGGTAATTCTGGCTTACCTTGGTGGATTTACAGCTATTATTGCGGGGATGATATTCTATTTCAGCAGGTTACCAAAAGAACAGATCTCCTCAATTTCAACCTTTTCGGCGAACTTTTTTCTGATGTCGGTTATTGTATTATTCATAGTGCTGGCTTTCATAAAGAAAGTTAATGTTTATGATGCTTTTGTTGAGGGTGCAAAAGATGGATTTAACATAGCTGTGAAGATAATTCCATTTCTGGTTGCGATACTTGTGGCAATAGGTGTTTTCAGGGCATCTGGTGCAATGGATTTTATAATTGATGGGATAGGAAAGGCTTTTTTCTGGTTCGGTATAGATACTGAGTTTACAGGTGCGCTTCCGGTCGCATTTATGAAACCGCTGTCGGGCAGCGGAGCCAGGGGACTGATGATCGATGCCATGACAACCTACGGCGCTGATTCGTTCGTTGGCAGACTTGCATGCACATTGCAGGGAGCCACTGATACTACATTTTATATAATTGCTGTTTACTTTGGTTCGGTTGGTATTAAAAATACTCGCCACGCGATCGGGTGCGGACTGATAGCTGATCTTGCAGGTGCTGTAACAGCAATTTTTGTGGCATATCTGTTTTTTACCTGATAGCTTTCACTAATTGACATCTGAAATTATGAATCGCAGACAGATAGCTGAACAGATCTTCCTTGAAGCAATTGACTCTGTCCTCCCGGACAAGCTGGTAAAAAGTACAATGACACTTGATGGTTCTTCTCTTAGAATAGGGAATCTGAACATATCTCTGGACAATATAAAGAATATTTATGTTATCGGAGCGGGAAAAGCCAGTGCTGTTATGGCTTCCGAAGTTGAAAAAATACTCGGGAACCGTATCAAAGGAGGACATGTAATTGTCAAATATGGCTTTGCTTCTGAAGTTAAATTAATAAAGATAACTGAAGCGGGGCATCCTTTCCCTGATTCAAACGGATTTAAAGCTACCGGTTCAATACTTGAGCTTGTCCGCACAGCCGATTCTGATGACCTTGTGATCTGTCTGTTGTCAGGAGGAGGGTCGTCGCTGCTTTGTGATACCCCGGAAGGATTGAAATCTGATGATCTTATCGTGGTAAATAAATTACTGGTTAACAGCGGAGCATCAATTCATGAGATCAATGCTGTAAGGAAACATCTTTCGGGAGTTAAAGGAGGAAGGCTGGCAAAAATGGTTTATCCTGCCACACTTGTGAGCCTGATACTTTCAGATGTGCATGGTGATGACCTTGATGTGATTGCATCAGGACCTACAGCTCCTGATCCGACTACCTATGTTGATGCCATCGAAGTACTGGAGAAATTTAATATAAAATCTTCCCTGCCCTCAAGAATTATTGAATTTCTTTATGATGGCGCTGTTGGAAAGAAACCAGATACGCCAAAGCCCGGAGATAAAATATTTGAAAAGACACACAACATTATAATTGGCAATAACAGGCTTGCCCTGGAGAACGCACGACAAAAGGCAATGGAGTTGAATATAAATGCAGTTATAATTGATGATGAACTGCAGGGAGATACTGATTCTGTTGCTGAGTATCTTGTTGACACAGCAATTAACTTTAAGAACGATACCAGTGAGGTCAAACCTGTCTGTATCCTTTTTGGAGGTGAAACTACTGTGAAGATGACAGGAAAGGGATCGGGAGGAAGAAATCAGCACCTGGCATTGCTGTGTGCTGAAATGCTGAAGGATATGCCCGGTATTACGATATTATGTGCAGGAACCGATGGTAATGATGGTCCAACTGATGCGGCAGGTGCAGTTGTGGATTCTGAAACAATATCCTTTGCACTATCAAAAAGACGGGATCCCGGCAAATTCCTAAAAAACTTTAATTCCTATAATTTCTTCAGGAAGTGTGGCGGACATATCATAACAGGGCCCACCCTGACAAATGTTATGGATATGGTTATTATTATTGTTGATTAAAACAGAGGTTAGAGTGAGCTAAAGTTTGGAGATCAATTATAAACATTAACTTTAGGCACTCTAGGCACTTTAGGCACTCTAGGCACTTTAGGCACTTTAGGCACTCTAGGCACTTTAGGCACTTTAGGCACTAATTAGTTACAAGCAGTATAATTATGAACATCTGCAGAAATCTGAAAAGAATAAACAGTCTGGTTGTAATCACCGGCGCTATTCTTCCATTATTATCAGGATGCAGGGCAGAAACTGAATCCACTGAAAGACCAAATATTATTCTCTTTATGGTTGATGACATGGGATGGCAGGATACCTCAGTCCCTTTCTGGAAAGAAAAGACTCCCTTTAACCTGAGGTACCAAACGCCGGCAATGGAGAGGCTCGCAAGTGAAGGCATGATGTTCACACAGGCCTATGCATCAAGCGTCAGCTCTCCCACACGTGTAAGTCTGATTACAGGTATGAATGCAGCCCGCCACCGTGTTACCAACTGGACACTGAGAAGGGATACAACGGTAGATGGACAGAGTGAAGTCCTTTCCTATCCTAAGTGGAATGTAAACGGAGTGCAGCCCTGCGATACGATCCCTCATTCGGTGTATGCAACTATGCTGCCTCAGATTCTGAAGGATAATGGTTACTATACAATTCATTGCGGGAAAGCACATTTCGGAGCAATGACAACACCTACAGCCAACCCGGTCAACTGCGGGTTCGATGTAAATATTGCCGGCCATGCGGCAGGAGGCCCTGGCAGTTATCTTGGGACTGAGAATTTTGGGAATAAAGAAAAAGGAGGACACACCCTGCCCTGGGGTATTCCGGGACTTGAGAAATACCATGGTGATTCAATCTTCCTTTCTGAAGCTCTTACCCGTGAGGCGATTGCTGCTCTTGATAAATCGAGATCAACAGGAAAACCCTTCTATCTGTATATGGCTCATTATGCAGTCCATATCCCTCTATATGCTGATAATCGCTTCTATCAGAAGTATATCGATATGGGGCTGGGTGATTTTGAAGCGAGATATTCCACAATGGTTGAGGGCATGGATAAGAGCCTTGGTGATCTTATGGATTATCTCGAAAGAAATAATCTTTCTGACAATACAATCATCCTTTTCATGTCGGATAACGGTGGATTCAGCCTGAAACCAAGAGAGGGAGAACAGCATACTCATAACAAACCCCTCAACAGCGGTAAAGGATCAGCTTATGAAGGTGGCATAAGGGAGCCTATGATTGTCAAATGGCCCGGGAAGGTAAACCCCGGAACTAAATGCAAAGATTATCTCCTGATAGAAGATTTCTATCCCACGATCCTGGAAATGGCTCATATAAGAGATTATAAAACTGTTCAGACTGTTGATGGAAAGAGCTTTGTTCCGATGTTACTTCAGAACGGAACAACTTCAGAAGGCAGAGATCTCTTCTGGCATTTTCCCAACAACTGGGGACCAACAGGTCCGGGTATTGGTGCTACAAGCACTATCAGAAGCGGTGACTGGAAACTAATATACTATTACGAAGACAGGCATTTTGAGCTCTTTAACATAACTGAGGACATTGGAGAACTGAATAATCTTGCTGCAAAGGAAACAACCAGAGTCAGAGAACTTGCAGTGAAACTAGGAAATTATCTCCGGAGGGTTGAAGCTCAGAGACCTACATTTAAATCTACAGGCAAACTTGTTGAATGGCCTGATGAGGTTATATAGTATCAGTATTTGCATTCTTTTGCAGCATCTGCCATTATCCTGATATTTTCTACCGGGGTTTCAAAGAAATGGTCAGAACAGGCGCAGATAAAACCTCCGTCATACCCTACTTTTTCGAACAGAGTATTGACCATGTTTTTTATCTTTTCTTCAGTACCATCTGTCAGAACATTGAATTGATCTATGCCACCGATGAGGGAAATACGCTTACCCACTTTTTCTTTCATTTCCCATGGTTCCTGGTTGCCTCCGATACTTATTGGGGCAAGTGTCTCCGAACAATCGGCTTCGTTTGCGATTATGTATTCCTCAATACCATATGTCCCTCCGCAGGTATGATAGGTTATTTTGAATCCAAGGGAGTGAAGAGCGTCATGCATTCTTTTATCATAGGGAAGGCAAAACTCTTTGTGCATGTCGGGTGAAATAAGTGTAGAGGAAGCTGAACCGCCACCAGTTTCGATAAGGTCAAATTTTGCTCCATCCATCGATTCAATAAACTGCAGCTTCTTTTCCAGTAGTATTTCCATAAGCTCATGAACCCAGTCAGGACTTGTCAGACTTTTAACAATAAGTTCATTGATATCCATCAGACAGGCAGCATGTTGCCAGCAGCCTGCCTGGTCGCCCCAGACGAATCCTCTGACAATCCCCTGGTCGCCGACTTCATCATATACCTTTTCAAGTGGTTTCTGATCGAGCATGGGTACAGGCATAAATTTTCTTATCAGGTCAATATCTTCATCTTTTTTGATAAGATACTCGGTTATCCAGGTTGTTTTCCTGTTGCCTGAGCTTTTGTAAGTCAGCACACCTTCCGGTGTAGTAATTGTATGATAGTATATTCTGTTATCGGGATGACTGTTTACTACAACGGCTTCATCCTTCCATTCAGGAGTTGAGAATTTGGCAAAGTCGGCATCCACAAGCCAGAATTGCCCCATATCTGCAAAATACTGTATCGCAGCATCCATTCCCACCTGTCTGAATGCCTCAAGGGGAGTTATCCCGTTCATATATGTATCAAGATGATAACCCTGCCACTGGTGAACAGTAACAGGAAGCCTGTCAGGCTTCTCCCCGTTTATTGCAAACATCATTCTTTCCTTTGAATTCATGGGATTGAGGTATAATTGTTTATCTGGAATAAATATATAAAAACTAATAGAATTAACCACAGAGTTCACAAAGCACTGATCAACTGGGGTGGATCAGTATTACACAAAGAACACTAAGTAATATGCCAACACAATGACTTTGTGACCTTTGTGCACCCGGTGAAAACCGGGACTCAGTGTCCTCTGTGGTTAAATGTGAGTTTAGAAAAATGGAAGATATACCTGAAAAATATCAGTAAAAGATATTACTAATAAACTAATTTTGTTTCCAATTATTTTCAGATACCACATTATGTCCAAGAACTTTTTTTTGTTCTTCGTCTCATTTAGTTTGCTGTCATGTGTCAATAACCCAAACAGCAAATGTGATAATATAAAACAGTCACCTGATACAACTGATATGACAAATAATTTTTATGATAACACTGAGACCTTTCCGCTGGTCCTGAATGATCTTTATTTAGAAGGTGAAATTGCCAATCCGGGGAAGTTAGATTTCTCAACTCTTTCAAAACACTCAGTAATAGTTAAAGAGACTTTGCTTGACGATGACGGAGGTGACAGGTTTGTTGGTGCATACAGGTATGACGGATATTCGCTTTTCGATATTCTTAATGACCGAATAATAGAAAAGGTTAATTATGAGGAGTTTAATCCAATTATCGACCTCTATGTTGAGATTGAAAATAAGTCGGGAGAGAAGGTGGTTTTCAGCTGGGGCGAAATATATTATCCAAATAATCTTCATAGGATTATTATTGCCTCAGGTGTTTCGAGGATAGTACCTTCCAAATCAAAAGACCTTTGGCCTTTGCCTGTTTCTTCCCGGGTAGTGGCAGCAAATGATCTGATATCAGAAAGAAATATCTCTGAACCTTCAATTATAAGAGTTAAGTCAGTCCGGAAATCTTTTAAAGTTAAGAGGGGGATGTCTCCAATGTACTCAGGAGAGATAAAGGTTTTTAACATGAAAAAGCAGCTCGGTGTTTTATCCCCTATAAGTGAAGAAGAGGATGTAACATATAATACAATTTTTTACGGAAGAGGCAGGGGCATTCACAGTACCTCACCTTTTTATGGCATGCTTTTACGCAATTCGCTTACAAAATATTATCAGACCAACAGGGAAAATCTCAGACTGGGAATAATATGCATTGCGGGAAAGGATGGTTACAGGAGCGCAGTATCCTTTTCTGAACTTTTTAACAGGAATGATCAGCAGGAATTCCTTCTTGTGCGTACAGAACCTGATGAAGATGGCGGATTATTCAGGGTATTTGCAGCTGCCGATTTCTTCTCCGACAGGGCGATTAAGTCGGTGAGTGAGATTCATTTGGTAAAGTGAGGGGGTGAAGGGGAGAAGGGGTGAAGGGGAGAAGGGGAGAAGGGGAGAAGAGGAGAGAGTGTGTAATCGATATTCCGTGTCCCTCCGTGAACTCCAAGGTTTTAAAAAATATTTTGTAAACATATATGATCACTTTAGTACCACTTGAAGACAAATTTATTATATATCAGGTAGCTGATTATAAGGAAATTCCATCTGAGATATTTGAATCCGGGTTCTATTCACTTACAAAAACCAATGAAGAGATTTCAATTATTACGAATTGTACAGTTTCATCCGGCGATATTAAATCGAGTAAAGGCTGGAGAGGATTCAGAGTGGAAGGAATCGTAGATTTTTCACTGATAGGCATAATCAATGAAATAACCGCTCCGCTTAAAGACAACAAAATAACTGTATTTGTTATATCAACATTCAATACTGATTATATATTTGTAAAAGAAGAATCCTTTTTAAAGGCAATAGAGATATTCAGGATGTCTGATTGCATAAAAGTGAAAGAATAGAATAACATTTGGTATCATTTAAATATTAATAAATGCTTTGTGAATCTTTGTGCCCTGGTGGCTGAAAAAATGCCACAAAGGCTCAAAGACACTAAGGATCACTAAGTCAATATATTAAAATTCCAACCGCATAATACGTTATTGTTTAGAGATTTTGTATAATTACACCAAATTATTAGAATGTATTTTATTTTCATCAAATTATGAGGAGGTGCCTGTTTTTTATTTTTTTGGGATTTGTCTTTAATTGTGTAACAGGACAGGATAAGATCCTGACCAAAGACAATAAGCAGCTTGATGTTAAGATAGTTGAGAATACCGGAAAAGTTGTAAAATATAAAATGACTGATTATTCAGAAGGCCCAGTTCTCTGGATAAAATCAGGACAAATTGCAAATATTGAATATGAGAATGGAGTTGTGGATCTTATGGGCAACCAGAATCCAAGGAAAGATAAACCTCTGGGCATAAGCATAGGCGGCGCAAAATGGATATCATCATCCGGTTTGATGTTCACATCAACTATGGACTATTTTCTTACGCCGCAGGTCGATATGGAAGTCAACATGGGTGCAGACTCAAAGCAGATATTATATCTCTCGGCAGGAGCCAGATTGCATATTAATTCTAACTATTCTGAAAACAGGATAACCCCATTTACCGGAGCACTATTTGGCTATGAGTATCACAATGGTTTTTTCCAGATACCACTTGGAGTCAATTACATTCATAAGACTGGTATTAATATTTCACTTAGTGTCAATGAGATGATCTTCATTGACCAGTATCAAACGACTATTGAATTGAGGGGAGGATGGAGGTTCAGACTCTGATCTGTTATTGCCTTTCTATCCATTTCCTGATTGTTGTTTCCATCTCCGCCCTGATCCGTGCATTTCCAGGGATATCAGCTATGTTTTGAGAGTCCGGTATTTTATCATTCCTATTATAAAGTTCTGTTTTCATAACCCCGTTCTTCAGAAAACCTATGCATTTCAGGTTATCTTTTATATACATCACCTGTCCGTTTTTACCGTCAGCAGAACCTATACTTGAAAAGGTCTGGTTTTTCCACTTTTTTGAGCCCTCCAGGAGACTTTGAATTGACGTTGACTCTGAAGAATTCTGATTTGCCGTTATACCTGCATAATGTAGAAAGGTGTTATAGAGATCTATCAGGTTAATTATTTCAGAGTATCTTTTTTCACCGGCTTCTTTCCCTGGAGCTTTGATCAGTAAGGGGACCCTGACGCTGCTTTCGAGCATCGTTCCTTTACCTAATTGTGAGAAATCGCCCATATGATCACCATGATCAGATGTAAATATAATCAGTGTATTTTCCCATAGCCCTTTATCTTTCAATGTCTTAATAATTCGTCCGACCTGGTTGTCTATAGCGCTTATATTCCCATAGTAAGCAGCAATGATCTTCCGCCATGTTTCCTCAGTCCATTCAGGTCTGATTCCTGCCTGGGCGCCAGGTTGTATCTTTCCAAATGTCGGAGGTAAAACAACTTTTTGCGGATCATACATACTGTCCCAGGGGGCGCATGTGGAGTAGGGGTGATGAGGCCCGAAAAATGACACATGCAGGAAAAATGGCTGTCCCCTGTCATAGCTGCTGATAAATGAAACAGCCTCATTGCCTGTCCATGTTGTTATCTGGTGCTTATCATCAGCCCAGCTCCAGCCAAGCCAGAAGCGTGAGTCCTTAACCCCGCACCGCTCACTCTCTCCTGCCAGCGCTGCAAGTCGTTCAGGGCTTATTCCCAGATCACTGGCAGCCCATTTAAGATAATCATTTTCCACAATCTCTTCCTTGTCGTAAAGGTCGTATGGTGAATCGCAGATCCTCCTGAACTGAAATCCGTGATCATCAGTTACTGGTGTAAGGTGTAGCTTACCTATCATACCGTTAAAATATCCTGCCTCTGCCAGCTTTTTTGTCAGTAACCCCGATTCATCCTTAAGCTTTATCCAGTTTGATGTCACTCCATTCTGTAAGGGATATTTGCCCGTAAATACGGCAGCTCTTGATGGTCCGCTGACAGGAGATGCACAATAAGCTGAGGTAAAAACTGCCGAATGTTGTGCCAGTTCATCAAGGTTTGGTGTTTTTAATATCGGGTGACCCATAAATCCGAAATATCCAGCATTATGCTGGTCGGTCATAATAAAAAGTATATTCGGTCTTTCAGTACCTTTTGCAGTAATATTCAGTGAGCTTGCTGAAATGGCTGCTCCTGTGCATAAGCTTAGTAGTTTATAATTCATGGCATTGTTTTTTTAATCCTTGTCTGTGGTATATGTATTTATAGAAACCGGCCCGATTAATCCCGACCGAATACTACCCCTGTACCTTGTCGGGATTGAGGTATAGTTATTTGAAACTGTATTAAGTACAAGAATTTCTATTTTGTTTTCTCCATTCCTAACATTGGCAGTAATGTCGAAACTCCATGGAGGAGATAGCCTGATCCCTGCACTTTTACCGTTAATTAACAATTCAGCCGATGATACGACATTACCCAGATCAATTTCGATCAATTCATTTACTTTCTTATCAATATTTATTGTTTTCCTGTACCACATGCCACCGGAGTAGGCGTGGAGGCCGTCAACCTCCGACCAGTCACCAATTAACAAGGATCCTTTTCCGCACTCCTGTTCTATGTAACCGGGAAATGCTCCGGCTCCCCTGTAACCCGGCTGATATTCAATAGCTATCTCCACCTCTGCAGGCTCATCTGTTAATTTATTAACAGTAAATCTGTAGTCTGAGATGCCATTTTTATGGGTCCGTTTTTCAGATTCTGTAGCTGACTCTCCATTAACCTTAACACTTACTTTCCCATAAGCTGAAAATGAAAGTGATATTAGTCCGGGAGCTGACCTGAAGCTGAAAATGCCCGAATTGCTTTCAGGACAGTCGAATGGTAAGATTCCCGGATCTTCAAACCATCTCATTGCAACAGGCTTTGCTTTAGCTGAATTAATCTTCGGATCCCTGAAAACAACAAACGAGGTACATGCCCTTTCGAAAAGAAGAAGTAACTGGTTGGCTCCTTTTTTTAGAAGCACTTTATTTGTATAAGGATCAATTGTATTATTCTCAATTAATATTAATGCTGGTTTTATGCTGTCAGTATGCATTCCAAATTCACCATCATATGGCGCGATAACAGAGGATTTGAGTATATAGAAAATTCCCTCTTTCTCTGCCACCCTGAACTTCGACATTTTTCTTTCCTCAATTGCTCCAAGTCTGATGAACTGGTCATAAACTCTTCCTTTCAACCCGTGCCATCCCTGGTGGCCATAGTCTCCCTCAACTCCGTATCGCCATGAAAATGAATAAGCTTCCCATTTTGTTTTTTCATCTTTGCTTATTCTGATAAGTTTTTCCGGTGATGGCCTTCTAAGCAGAGGACCGAGTTTCAGGAACTGTGGACCATATGAGCAGGTAACAACCTTACTGTCATTATTTTCAGTAAGCCTGAGTTGTCTGACCTGTGCCCCAAGCATTTCATCCTTTGCGGGAAGCTGATAATCGCCCCACCTGTTATCAAGTACAGGTTCAAGTTCAGATTGCCACTTACTGTCAACTGAAATCTGATCAACCAGTTTTTTTCGCGGGAAAATATTATCTGTTTTCTTATTCTTTTTATTAAAAACTATCAGTTGTATCTCTTTTTCTGACAATGGCAGTTCTATAACTGTTCCTTCTGCAGTTTCTCCTGCAAATTTCTCCAGTGATGCAGTCTTACCTGTCCAGGGATCCCATAGCTGTACATTCCCTTTTGTTCTGAAGAAGCATTTAGTTCCTTCAGGAATATTATAAAGTGCAAACACCTCCCTGCTTCCGATAGTCCTGTGCATTACGTACGGCTGTGGATGAATTGTATCATAAATAATAAAATCTCTGTTGTATCTGCCTGAAATTGTACCGGATACATCAGCAGGAGTTTGGCATGCCAGGATATTGTTCTCAGGAGTGAACAGGTTTTCAGGCTTGTCACCCACAAATACTACTATACCACCCTCTCTGCTGAATTCTTCAATTTTCTGTAAAGAAGTGTTTCTCAATATATTCATCGCAGGAACGATAAGTACTTTGTAATGTTCTCCTGCAACCAGAAGCTCTTTATTCTTTACTTCACACCTGGCAAGTGATTCATAATCAATGAAATCAAAATCAATACCAAGACGGTAGATATCTTCACCGGTCTCAAAGGCTGTTTTTACCGCCTTATCTCCATCCACTCCTGCAACAACAGGTTCAGTGGGATAGATGATTGCCACATCACACTTATGAACTCCCTGCGACAGAAGATATGACAATCGTTCCATTGACTTCATAAGCGGATCGATATGCAGCCAGTAAGGCATCCTGAAATGGTTATCCGGAGGAGCCCATTCCCACCAGCCTCCCATTGTCGAATAGTAGAGCCCGTGGAAGGACATCAGGTTATATCCTGCGACATAGTTTGCAAATATTGCATCGGTAAGTGCTGCTGAAGAGGTACCCCATCCGCTGCTGTAAAATCCTTCGAGCCACACTCTCGGTCTTTCATAAAGATGCGCTATTGAAGCTGCCACTTTGGCTTTTACAATATCTTTTGAAAGATAAGGCTGGTCAGAACCAGGCCCCTGGTTCCAGCGCTGTGTGCGGAAGTAATCACCGAATTCAGCTACATCGAGGCCCCTTCCACCGTGATCGCATCCGAATATCATTCCGCGATCCTGGTGCCACTGGTAAACAGGTTTGAAGAAATTCTCCTCACAGAGACTTACAAGTACATCATTGTAATCCAGTCTGATATCACTTGTTTTATCACCTGTATTGAAAAACAAAGCATCAAGATTGTCAGTGATCCTGTAACCTTTTCTTTTACTGAACTCTTCTGCAAAATAATCATTCCAAAGATTCCCGCTAACCCTGAAATTAAGCTCATCGGAGAAGAAAAAATTGAGCGATCCTTTTCCCTTTCCCTGAAGAGCCTTCTCAAACTTTCCGAAGAAATATTCATTGTATGCTTTTCCGCTTTCAGGATGCATAGGATCGTATGAAGGAATGAGTTTTTCCGGGTAGACAATTATAACTCTCCTAAAACTATTTCCCAGATCGAGAGTAAGCTCAGAATCATTAACCTGTCTGAGCAGGTCAGCTCTGCTTTCAGGTATTAATGTGCTGTCCTTATTGAAGTTATAGGCAGTTAAAGCTAATATATTTTCAGGTATATGTAACCTGATCCTGCCTTTCATAATATACGATTTGCAGCGAAGTACGGAACCATTGATCTCCGGATTGTTTTTAAGAGCTTCATCCATGGAGAATCCCTGGCCGATACCAATTGTATAATCACTGAGGCTGACACTCATGCCCCTTTTACTTGCTTCTTCGGCAAACCATTTAAAGAGATCCCACCAGGCATCTGTAAACAGAGCTGGCTTGCTTGGATTGGACAGTCCATAGGAAAGACTTCCATAGTCGAGATGACTGTAATTGATCTGAAGACTTGAAATTCCTTTGCCGGTCAGCCGGTCGAGCTGCCAGAGGAGTCTTTCCCTGGTCAGCGTATCGCCCTGCCACCAGTAGAATGGCACCTCACCAAATCCTTCGGGAGGTTTCCTGAAACCTTTAAGTATATCTGCATTTTCACTTTTTTCCGGATATCCCCGTGGATTATCCGGTATATTCACACAGGAGAATACGAATAATGCGAGTAAGAAAGGTAGCAAATATTTATGAAGATTCATTTCCGTCTGTAGTCAAAGCATACGATATGTAATTTCAGTTCCTGATCTTGAGTCCAATATAAATGATTTTGCCTGAATTATATGAAACTGGCATATTATTTCTACTTTTAAAAAATATGAAAGACCTGTTACCACTATACCTTAGACTCATGAGCAAGCATCGGGAAATTCAGAATATCACTTGATTATATCACTGAAGAATATAAAAGTCTGCTTGAACTCTCATCAACGTCAGTTCATCTGAAAAAAGCATCTGCTTCAACTGATGAGGATTATTTAAAGAAAGAATTAATATTAGCCTCAGAGAATATTGAAAAAGCAAGGGAAATAAGTAAGACAAGATGGGGATTTATCAGCACTTATTCCGGAAAAGGGCTTATCTGGGATATTAATTTTAAAGGGCCGGTCTGTATATTTTATGATTCGGATATTGTGAAGTTTGAGGAGTTGATAAGAGAAATGTCAAAAAAGTTAAATTAACAAAAAAATAAAAATTTATGCCACTTGCGATTGTCATCTGTGGAATCACACTTTTTCTTCTTCTTATTCTTGTACTGAAACTGAATCCATTCATTGCGGTTATGATTGTAGCCATTCTGGTTGCCCTGGCTTCAGGAATGAATGTAACAGATACAATATCTACCATTCAAAAAGGTATAGGGAGCACAATGGGAGTAATTGTACCTGTGCTCGGATTGGGTGCAATGCTGGGAAAGCTTGTTGCTGAAAGTGGTGCAGCGCAAAGGATTACCTCGCGATTTCTGAAGAATGCAAACACAAAAAGGATCCAGACTTCAATTATGGTCGCCGGATTTATAATAGGGGTCGCACTGTTTTATGAGATCGGGTTTTTTATTATGATACCACTTGTCTTCACTATAGCAGCATCAACAGGTCTGCCTCTTCTCTATGTTGGATTACCCATGCTGGCCTCATTATCAGTTACTCATGGTTTGCTTCCTCCTCATCCTGCACCAACTGCCCTGACTGCAATATTCGGTGCTGATCTCGGAAAGACTCTGATCTTTGGCCTGGCCATTGCCGTACCAACAATTCTTGTTTCAGGTCCGCTTCTGGCAAGATTCCTGAGCAAGGTAAATGCAAAGCCCTTAAGTGAATTTGTTAGTCAGAGGGTTTTGACTGAGGAAGAGATGCCAGGTTTTCTTACTAGCTTTTTTTCAGCCCTCCTCCCTGTCATACTGATATCCATAGCTACTGTTGCCGGATTTATTTTCTCTGAAGATAATATTATCAGACAGATTCTGGCAGGTATAGGTAATCCGATAATTGCAATGCTTATTTCGGTTTTATCAGCCATTTATTTCCTGGGAATTGCCATGGGAAAGAAGATTGGTGATGTTATGAAATCACTATCCAGTTCAGTGGGAAGTGTTGCAATGATAATGCTGCTGATATCAGGAGCAGGGGCATTGAAGCAGGTCCTTGTTGACGGTGGAGTGAGTAACTATATTGGCGAAATGCTAAGCAGCTCCGGTCTCTCACCCCTTTTCCTGGGCTGGCTAATTGCCACAATATTGAGAATAAGTATCGGCTCGGCAACTGTTTCGGGTCTTACTGCTGCTGGAATAGTACTTCCACTCATTAGTGGTACCGGTGTCAGTCCTGAACTGATGGTGCTGGCAGTTGGTTCAGGCAGCCTTATGTGCAGTCATGTTAACGATACCGGATTCTGGCTTTTCAAAGAGTATTTCAATCTGAGTGTTAAAGAGACACTCAAGACCTGGACAATTATGGAAACCTCTATTGGGATAACAGGGCTTATCGGAGTTATGTTACTTAATCAGATTATCGGATGAGTCTATAATCTATGTTTTTATTTGTAATTTTATAAATCTTACAGGATTTTTAACCAACATTATTACAGAGCAATGAAAAAGGTATTTTTCCAGATCCTGCTTTTTGTCGTATTTACCTTAACTATAAAAGCTCAGGAAGGTGCAGTGCCACTGACTAATTTTCAGGAGAGCAGGGAAATTGAGAATCAGAGCTGGGCTATTTGTCAGAATGGTGAGGGTATGATGATGTTTGCCAACAGACGAGGCATTATGACCTTTGACGGTCAGGCATGGGATTTCATCAGGATGCCTGCTGTGGCATATTCCCTATTTCATTGCAGTATTGATAACCGCATTTATGCAGGATGTGATAATAATTACGGTTATCTCGAAAAAGATGAAAAAGGATTTTATTCATACAAAACTCTTTCAGGCGATACGGCATCTGTTGGACTTATAATAAGTATAAATGCAACAGATTCAACAATATGGTTTTATGGTGAGACATCCATCTCAAGGCATAATTTAAAAACAAACCAGCTTGAGAAGAGATTTGAAAGTGAGGGTTCAAATGGTTTCACGGGCTTGATCCTGACACCCAAAAACATTTTTATCAATGTTATGTCAAAGGGATTGTTCAGGATTGAAGCTGATACTCTTTTTCCAATAGTGACCGGTTACCTGCTCGAAAACAGAGAGGTGCTTTTCTCTCTGCCATACAATAATAAAATGGTACTGCTGGGAATGGACAATAGTTCACTTTCCCTTTTCGATGGGATAAAATTCTATGACTATAATATAAAGGATGATGGTTATCTAAGTGACAATATACTTACAGACGGTATTGTAATATCCGATAGTCTTTATGCATTCTCAACAGTCGATGGGGGAGCAATTGTTGTTGAAAGAAGTACAGGCAAGCTCAGAGCAACTGTTAACTATCTTAATGGTCTGCCCGATGACGAAATTTATGCTTTAGCTGCAGATAACAGAACAGGCCTTTGGATATCACATCAGTACGGCTTAACCAGGGCAGTACTCGGCCTTCCTGCCGGAAATTTTACAATTTATCCGGGTCTTTCAGGAAATCTCACTGGATCAGCCTGGTACAATAATGAATTATATATCTCAACGAGTGAAGGTGTTTTCTATCTGGATAAGATCAGGAATTATGGTGAAGTGATGGTGATGGTAAAAAATGAAAGAGCAAATTCGTCACCTGCTGCCTCCGTAATTCAGCAAAAAAATCAGACCAGGGAGCAACCAAAGACAAAAAGAGGTTTGTTTTCGCGTATCTTCTCCAGAAAAGAGTCATCTGAATCCGTATCAGAAACTGCAAAGCAGGTACAGTCAGTAAAGGAAAATAAAACAGAACCAAAATATGTCAGGAGGAAAGTAACCAGATTAAAATCACTTAACTACAGATACAGGAAGGTTGACGGATTGAATGATAAGTCAAAGCAGCTTGTTTCAACACCCCATGGTATACTGGTTTCGACTAACAATGGCCTGTATGTCATATCTGACCATAAGGCAAGGATAGTCGCAAAGGAGGAATATGTCAATCATATAAGCATGAAGTTATCAGGCGACAGGTATTTTGTTGCTACTTCCGATGGTTATTTCTATGTAACTTATGACGTTGGAAGGTGGAAAACTAACTTTCCCGACCGTGATTTCAAGCAGCCTCTTTATTCGATAACTTCTGATGGACAGGATTATTTATGGGCTGGAGGGTACAGCACTGCATTCAAAATCCCTTTAAGCAGGTCAACGGATTCAGCTGATTATAAAACATTTTCTGTTAAGAATGATTACCCGAATAAATACATTACTGAGAGTACAAATGATACCATTTTCCTTTTCACCGAAGGAGGTATTTACTATTATCAGGTAAGCAGTGATCAATTTGAAGAATACAACAGGGGGAATATACATGATGGATCAAAGTTGAAATATATATTTTCTCAGCCTGGTATCCCATGGTACAATTCCGGCAGTGAATGGGTTTACCTTCCTGTTGATAACAAGGTAAACAGTGAAGAGGCTGCACTTCTGAAACTCTTTGATGATATCGTATCTATTACATTAACAGATAATTATTTATGGATAGTTTCCGGAAATAACCAGATATACAGGGTTGCAATGAAAAGCAACATCTCCGTAAAAGACGAGTTTAATCTCTTTGTGAAAAGTGCCACAAATGAGGATGGTATCTATTTCAGTTTATCTGACATGAAGTTTTACAGGGGTGACAATACTGTATATTTTGAACTTTCTGCACCAGGTTATTATAAACAGAATTCGACGCAGTATCAATATCTCCTCAAAGGAGTTATGGATGACTGGTCACGCTGGTCTAATTCCTCAACAATAACTTTGATGCCAGCTCCTGGTGAATATACACTTCAGGTTCGTGCCAAAGATCTTCTGGGAAATATAAGTGATATTAAAGAGCTGAGATTCACCATTAAAGCACCTTTTACCCAGACTACGGCTTTTTATGTGATTATTCTTGCAGCAGTTCTCATACTTATTTTACTGATAACGAGGATGAGAGAGCGCCAGCTTAAGAATGAGAAACTGATCCTGGAGGAGAAGGTAATGGAAAGAACCAGGGAAATACAGGCTCAGAAAGAGGAAATAACTTCAAGCATAGAATATGCCAGCCGTATTCAAATGGCCATGCTCCCGGCTGAAGAACTTTTCAGTACCAGCTTTGCAGAACACTTTATTGTCTTCAGACCCAGAGATATCGTAAGCGGCGATTTTTACTGGATAGGAGAGGACGAAAAACACATTTTCTTCACAGTAGCTGATTGTACAGGTCATGGCGTTCCGGGTGCCTTCATGAGCACACTGGGAATATCAAGCCTTAATGAAATAATTACCAATAAGAACGACCTGAGTGCGGGTATTATACTTAACCTTCTGAGACAGAAGATTAAAACCTCCCTGCATCAAACCGGCAAGGAGGGTGAAGCGGCAGATGGTATGGACATTGCATTCTGTGTTCTCCATAAGGATAGAAAAAAACTTGAATTTGCCGGCGCTTACAATCCTTTAGTACTTTTCCAGAGTGGAGAACTCAAAGAATATAAAGGCGACCGGATGCCAATTGGCATATATTATGGAGAGAAAGAGACATTCACAAACCATGAGATAAAGGTTAAAAGGGGTGATACAATCTATATCTTTTCTGATGGAATGTGTGATCAGTTTGGCGGGTCTAATGGATTAAAATATAAAATAGCCAATCTTAAAAAGCTGCTGAAAGAGATTTATCCTAAACCTATGGATGAACAGAGAAATATCATAGAGAAAGAGTTTGAAATATGGAAAGGTTCATTTGATCAGGTTGATGATATCGCAATAATAGGAGTAAGGATTTGATACGGCTGACGACGAGTTGGTTGACGACAAACGGTTGACGGAAAGTCACAGTGGTTTATCTTTCCGTTTAATTCCGTATTCTTCGTGGTTGAAAAACGGCTAACGGCCACCTGGCGCCTGTAGCCTGACGCCTTTTTCTTCAATTATAATAACTATCTTTATCCTTCCAGTTACAAATACAACCTTAATTAACTTAATATTCTGCCATGAAAATTAAATTTATAGGCGCTGCCCGTGAGGTAACCGGCAGCAAGCATCTCATTACCACTGATCTGGGAAAAAAGATCCTGCTCGATTGTGGTATGTTCCAGGGTAAAGGACTTGAAACCGACAGCATGAACAGAGACCTTATGTTTGATCCGGCTCTTATCGATCACATTATTCTGACACATGCTCATATAGATCATTCAGGACTTATACCATATATGTACAGAATGGGATTCAGGGGTTCTGTAATATGTACCAGTGCCACCAGGGACCTTTGTGCAATCATGCTGGCCGATTCTGCTTTTATTCAGGAGCATGATACCTATACTTTTAATAAAAGAAGAGCAAAAAAAGGTTTGCCTATGGTTACCCCGATTTATACACAGGATGATGCCCGTGAATGTATGAACCATTTTATCGGTGTACCCATCAATATGAAATTCATGATCGATGACAACATTAAGGTGAAATTCACAAATACCGGGCACATGCTCGGGAGCGGTGTGGCAAATATTCAGATAATAGAAAACGGACAAATAGTAAGGATTGCATATACAGGGGATATCGGTAGACCGGAAGATAGTATTCTGGCAAACCCGGATCCTTTCCCACAGGCTGATTTTCTGATCACGGAATCAACCTATGGAGACAGGTTACATCATGATAATCTGGCTGCTGAGGAGGAACTATTGAACATAGTAGTGGATACATGTGTGAACAAAGGAGGTAAGCTTATTATACCTGCCTTCAGTGTTGGACGAACACAGGAGGTAGTCTATACACTTAACACCTTTCTTAACCAGGGAAGACTGCCAAAAGTCGACATATTTGTTGACAGTCCCCTTGCAGTAAATGCTACTGCGGTCTTCAGAGCCCATCCCGAATGTTACAATAAAAAGATACTTAAGGTTATGGAAACAGATCCAGATCCATTCGGTTTTAACAATCTGTTCTATATTACCCGTCAGCAGGACTCAAAGAAGCTGAATGATCACAAGAAACCATGTGTAATTATTTCTGCTTCAGGTATGATGGAGGCCGGCCGGGTAAAACATCACCTTGCCAATAACATTTCTGACTCTAAAAATACTGTTCTGGCTGTCGGGTACTGTTCCCCGGCAACTCTTGGTGCAAGGATTTTGCGAGGCGATAAGGAGGTTTCAATACACGGAAATATATATATGGTAAATGCTGAGATAAGAAAAATTGATGCATTCAGCGGCCATGCTGATTACAATGAATTAATGAGTTTCCTTAACTGCCAGGATAAAAGTGCCCTGGGAAAGACATTTATTGTTCACGGGGAATATGAAACCCAGAAAAAATACGTTTCCACACTTAATGCGGAAGGTTTCACAAATGTAGAAATACCAGCCAGAGGTCAGGAATATATTATTTAAAAAAAGTTTCATAAGCATATCGACCTTTCAATTAGCTTATTAATTTTGCCGGTCATATTTTAAAATCTATTCATAAGGAATATGGGAAGAGCATTTGAGTACAGAAGGGCATCAAAGGAGAAACGTTGGGACAAAATGTCAAAATTGTTTCCCAAGCTGGCAAAAAATATAACTATTGCGACCAAAGAAGGCGGATTGGACCCGGATCTCAATGCCAAGCTGAGGACAGCCATTATGAATGCAAAGGCACAGAATATGCCGAAAGACAATATTGAGTCGGCAATCAAACGTGCGTCAGGAAAGGATTCCGAGGCCTTTGCTGAAATATGCTATGAGGGTAAGGGTCCTCATGGAGTGCTGGTCTTCGTTGAATGTGCAACAGATAATAATACAAGAACCGTTGCCAATATTAAATCATATTTCAATAAATCGGGCGGGAGCACAGTTCCGACGGGTTCACTCGAATTCATGTTTTCCAGGAAGGCTGTATTTGAATTTACTCTTCCTGAGAGCAAAAGCCTTGAAGAAATAGAACTGGAACTTATTGAAGCAGGGTTGGAGGAGATAGAGATATATGATGATACGGTTTATGTTTACGGTGATTATACAAACTTCGGAGCCCTGTCCCAGGATCTTGAACAGATGGGTATAGAGGTGGGAAAGGCAACTCTTAAAAGACTCCCGCTTAATCAGGTTGAGTTTAATGAGGAGCAGCTTGCTGATATCGAGAAGCTCATCGACAGGATCGAAGATGATGATGATGTTCAGGCTGTTTATACCAATATTGCCTGATATATCTTGTTCTACAAGTTATAGTTTTTCATCTCTTTCCTTGCTGTCTTCCATTCAGGATAAAGTAAAGAAAGCAATTCATAGTATTTCGGACCGTGATTATGATGCCTCAGGTGACATATCTCATGTATTATAACATATTCTATATACTTATCGCTTAGCCTGATAAGTTCACTGTTCAATGTAATTTTTCCTTTATTTGTACAACTGCCCCACCTGCTCCTCATAGTTCTGATTACCAGTCCTGTAGGTTTTAGAGCATAGCCGGCAAGCTTTTCATTTATGTTGTAAAAAATAATTGGTAAATACTTCTGTGCCTCACTCTTAAATGCTTTGTGAAGAAGATTCCTGACCGATCCCTCACTTGCGGGATTTGAAATACCCATTTCAATAGTACCTCCGTTAAATATCACAAATGGATTTCGGGATTCCTGTAAACTGAGAATCATTTTAATACCGCGGAAAAGGTGTGTCGAACCATTCAGATAAGTCTTTAATGGTACTTTTTTAGGATTGTTACGAAAAAAATCCCTGTGCTTTATGATCCATCCTGACTTATCTTCCACCAACTTCTTTATTGCCTTCTGAGAAGTACGGTAAGGCACTCTTACAACAACTGAAGCATCAGCAAGCACACTTATTCCCAATGTCCTCCTCCGGGAGAACACAATTTTATATTCGATACTATCGATAACTATATCTATATCTTTAGTTTCAGCTCTCATTCTCTTTTCTGCTTTTTTGCCCCAATCCATAAGGGTGAAAGCAGAAAAATCAACCTGCCTCTCTTCAGGGTAATGGGCAAATCAGGTTGATTTTTCCAAATGCTGTTAATGAGTTCATTATTCCTGTTACTCATTTTATATCAATTCTGAAAATGAATGAAAACTATAACCTCTCTTTTCAAGATATGTCATGACTGCATCAAGATTATTATAGAATTTATCAGTTCTCTTCGGGTCTGTTCCCGGATGAATAAGCAGGATATAACCGTTCATGCCTTTCTTCTTTTCATAATTAAGAAAATCCTTCATCAGAAAATCGCTTGAATAATAAGTATTACCGTCAGGAATGGTCCAGTCCTGGCTGGTTATTGTACCGGATGACATATTTACCAGGGTTAACCCGGCTTCTCTTGTCCAGACTGCAATAGAGTCGTTATACCATTCATAGGGAGGCAAAAATACAGAGGCCATTTTCTTTTCAATACCGAATTTCGAAAGCGCTTTGTAATTATTGTCAAGATCGGTCAAAAACTCCTCTTTTGTTACAAGAAGGGAATCTCTCTTTGTCCAGTCACAATAGAGAAGATGTTTGTCGGAATGAGCGCCGATATAGTGACCATCCTCTTTAAGCCTGGCAATAAATCTGTCATAAGCTTCGATCCTTGTAAAATCACCGGTAAGAAAGAACGATGCCTTTGCCTTGTGATGTCCGAGGGTATTCAGCACTGTGTCGAATCCATCGACAAATTCATGGGCAGTAAATGTAAGCCAGACCTTCTTCTGTGTTGTATCCATCCTTACGATAGCACCATGTGACATCTTAATAAAAGGATTTCCGTGGATTTTCCCTGTTCCCGAAGACATTGATGAGAGATAATAGACAAGGCATGCAGTGCCGTCCATCGTGCACTCATTAGAAGTATAGTCAGCTATTTCGTCATGATAGGCCGCCAATTTTGTCTGGAATTCTGCATACATATCCGGTTTTGTAAGCGTAATATAGGCCGCATGGTTCTTATATATTGATGCGTAGATTGGTCCGTCAACCAGACCTCCGGGAGTCTGTCCGCCTTTTAAGACATAAACGGAATGTGTCTCCTGCGGATAGTCTCCATTTTCGGGAAGTCCGACTATCATGCTGGTACCCCAGGGATTGCATCCGAAAAGCCAGTCCCTGTGGGCAGCTTCGAGCTCCAGATATTTATCATCCCCGGTTATTTCATGGTAAAGATGAGCCTGGGTGATCAGGGCAGCTACAAGGTTGTTTGAACACCATATGAAGGGAACGCCAACCATAAATGGATTCTTCTTTCCTTTTTCAAGAGTAAGGTCAAGTCCCTGCTGCATATATCCGGCAAATTCCGTATCACCTTTATTTATCTGATTTCTTGCAATACCCGGATGACCCATGTTTACAAACGGATACCACTGATAATGTCTGGCTGTATCAGCTCCCATCCATGGAGTCACCAGCTCCCTGCGGCCGAATTCAACGGCATGTTTGAGATATTTTTCATCTCCGGTTTGGTTATATAGCTCAACAGCAGCCAGTTCCATGTCATCGACCCAGTTGTCCTCTTCATAGAAATAGGGAGCTTTGCACGGTGCTGTCTGGCATGCCCCCGGATGCTTCAGTCCATATGTAAAAGCATCCTTTGCTTTAGTAAGAAGCTGAGCAGATAGTTGAGGATCAATGGTTCTGTAAATTTCTGACGCTTTTGAAAACGCCGAGGAAAATTTTCCTGCGGTTGATGCGATACCGGTTGCCTGGTTTTTATATTTACCTACTCCCTGTGGCTCGCCGGTACAGACATATACAGGTCTCTCTTTTCCCTTTCCGTAATAAGCAGTATCCTTATTGGGAAACTTGAACCCGATATGGTCACGATCATCAGCAAGCTGATTGTACATCAATTCAGGCCCCGGATTCATCTTAAGCAGCCATTCAAGTCCCCACTTGCTTTCATTTAGCACATCCGGAATACCATCTGATCCGGGATCTCCGTTTGCCAGATAATTGTCGTTAAATGCTTCGGGATTTTCAGAATAGGCAAAGAGCATCTGGTACACTGCATTTGCCGAGGTAGCAACATACTGAAGGTAATCAGCGGCATCGTGCCATCCACCTGTAACATCAACATGTGAAGAATCGTTGTTGGCATCATAAATCTCATAGCCATCATGAAGGTGGCATGAATCTCTTAAATAAGGATTGTAACCGCATCGCTGCTGCCTCATATAGTTGAGCAGGAAATCTGCAGTACCATCGTAAACATCCTTTCCAATCCGGAATGGTGTTGATATTGCATTTCCTGCTTCGATTATGTAAGTTCCATCTGTATCCAGATCAGTAAACGGAAGCCTGTAGCAGCAAACGAAATGATCAAGAGGGACTGTCTGGTTGAGCTTATCAAAAGTCATTACAACTTTTCCCGTAGTCGCATCTTTTATCCTGAAAGATTTAAGCATCACCTGTTTCTTACTTAAATAGACTGCTACTTTGACATCCCCGGGACGATATCCTACCTGGTTGATTCTGATCCAGCCGCTCTGTTCATGAGTGCAGGATGACAGGAAGATAATGACTGAAAAGCAAATTAGCAGAAGGCTGTTTTTCATTTTGAATGAATTATATTTTTCTATGTTATTCATAAGTATTTATGTTAAAGCGCTCGAAAATCAAAGTAATTATATGATAGATTAACAATACTCATGTATTTTTATGCCGGCAATTTAGTAAAATACATAAGAATATTGAATTTTACTGTTTTAAAGGAACTGGACTTTTGCTGAACACTGATAAAAATATTTTTAATATTACCTTTCTTAATTATGTGTAAATCAGTTGATAATAAAATATTTTCTACTATTGCAGTCATTATAGTATTAAACATGTCTGCCTTGCATTGTCAGGAGAAGGCCGGAAATGATCTCCATCCTGATGCAAGTTATAGCCAGGGTATTTTGCTTAATAAGCCACTGGACGGATTCAGTGGCATCTGGTACGCCAACCAGCCATCGGGTGATGAATATGTGTATAAATACAGCGGAGGACTGGCTACCTATACTGCTAATCACAATCCGATAGCTGTATATTCTCCTGAAGTTAACAGGACCTATTTCTGCTATGGTGCAGTTAGTGAAACAGGTTCTCTGATTCATGCTGTTTCATATTTTGATCATTCTGAGGGAGCAGTTGTCCGTCCTGTTGGCGTCCTTGATAAAAATACCACCGATGCACACGATAATCCTGTTATTAGTATTGATGATATGGGATACATCTGGTTGTTTTCCACTTCACATGGAACTTCGCGTCCATCATATATTCACAGGAGCAACAAACCACACGATATAAGTTCCTTTGGGCCAGTGTCCCCGGATAAAATTGAAAACGGGAAGAAAATTCCCCTTGATAATTTTTCGTATCTGCAGGTATATTACCAGAAAGGAAAAGGCTTTTTCGGCCTATTCACACACTATATAGAAAGTGAACTGAAGTATGGAAGAAAGTCAGTTCGCGTAATATCATGGATGACAAGCCCTGATGGTATTGCCTGGTCAGAATGGAAAGATATAGCACATATAGAGGAAGGGCATTATCAGACCAGCTGTTTTGAAAACGGGACAGTGGGAACTTCATTCAATTATCACCCGAATTTGAAAGATGAACCCGGACTAAATTACAGGACTAACCTTTATTATCTTCAGAATAAGGATTTTTCCGGCACATGGCATACAGTTGATGGCAAAGAAGTTACGCTACCATTGACTGAAAAGGTTAATCAGGCACTTGTTGCAGATTATGCTTCAAAGGGTATGAATGTATATATCAATGACCTGGCTTTTGACAGGAATGGATATCCGGCTATTCTCTATATTACCAGCAAGGGTTACCAGGCAGGACCCATGAGCGGACCACAAAAATGGAATATTGCTCACTGGAACGGCAAAAGCTGGGACATTAGTTATGTTACTTCGTCTGATAATAACTATGATATGGGATCGCTCTATATCGAAGATGATGGAACATGGCGTATCATAGGTCCTACAGAACCAGGGCCTCAGTTATATAATACTGGAGGAGAGATGGCAATGTGGGTAAGTTCCGACCTGGGTAAGAGTTGGGAAATGTTAATTAAGCTGACAGATAATAGTCAGTATAATCATTCCTATGCCCGGAAACCTCTTAACCCCAGTGAGGAGTTTTATGCATTATGGGCTGACGGACACGGGAGAAGACCTTCAGCATCGCATCTTTATTTTGCATCCAGGGAAGGAAAAGTCTATTGCCTCCCGGAAAAAATGGAAGGTAATTATGTTATGTTAAAGCCATGCAAAGTTACTCCCTCTTCAAGGTGATAAGTGTTATTTCAGGTGGCATCCAGATACGGAAGGGTATTGAAAGAACCCCAAGACCCCTGTTGACATAGTGATACTGATCTCCTTCGGGGTAAAGTCCGCTCCAGTGAGGGTAGAAATATTTTGAAGGACTCCATTTTATTTTATCGGAATATATTCCCATCTGCATCCCGTGAGTATGTCCGGAGAGAGTAAGATCAATATTGGTTTTGCCTTTAACAGCCAGTTGCCAATGATTGGGATCATGTGACAGAAGTATCTGCAGGTCAACACTGTCAAGGTCCATTATGGCCCTGTCAAGGTCACCATGAACAATATCAGGATGACGTCCCTCTGTTGTTATGCCAATAAGCCCGATTCTGGCATTTTTTACGTTGATTACGGTATGTTCATCATTCAGAACTAAATACCCTGATGATTTTACAAGCTGATTAAGCCTGAGTATATTATTGACTCTGTCAGCATCAGTGAAATAAGGATGATAAGTGCCAAAGTCATGATTGCCCATAACTGCATATGATCCATGCTTTCCTTTTGCAATGGAAAGAATTGTATCGAAATTATTGAATTCTCTCCAGCCAAAAGTCACAAAATCACCGGTGTTTAAAAGTAGGTCAGGATCAAGATTGTTTACCGCCTGCATCTCTTCCTCCAGCATTTTCCTGTGATGATGGAACCCTGCAAGGTGAAGGTCAGATATCTGGACAATCCTGAGACCGTCAAGATCAGGATGCAGTCCCTTTATTTTTATTTCAACCTCATCAGTTTTGAAGTTGAACCTACCCCTCAGGGTGCCACCCGCAATAACAAGAAAAATTGCTATTGAAACTGCAAAACCTATATTTGTCAGCCAGTTGATATAGCCTCCGGTCTTACGTCTGAGGAATCTGCCGGTATAATGCAGAATGATAAGCAGGGCTCTTGGAATGACGACACCGGCAATCATTCCATTAAGCTGCATCATACTCCATATATGTCTGGGCGAATCATAAAAGCCCCTGTCACCCTTTACCTCAATATATAAAATCCATAACCAGAAGCTAAGCAGCAGATGCGCAATTAACAGGATGTAGTATATCGGTCTAGATCGCTGGTACAAATGCTGGCGTAATACTGCAGGAGTAAAAAATTCCGTTGCTGCCAGGAAAATGAGCAAAATCATATGAACTGTTTAAGCATCAAAAATACTCAATAATTTATTATGATTAAATTTGCGTTTTCGTGATAATGGTTTATTATGGCAGAGGTTAATTTTTTCAGTCCGGAATATGAACCGGGGGTAAAACTTACATATTCGGTTATTTCAGCGCGTTATATGGATAAATGGATGTTTGTCAGGCATCATAAACGCACTACTTATGAGATTGCAGGAGGTCATATAGAGGATGGTGAAAGTTCTGATGAAGCTGCATCGCGTGAACTGTCGGAAGAAACAGGAGCATTAGAATTCAATATTAGCTGCATTGCTACCTATTCGGTTAAAAAAGATGGAGAGACAGGATGGGGGAGACTTTATTATGCCGATGTTCTGGAGAAAGGTCCGATACCCGATATATCAGAAATAGAGGAGGTTGTACTACTTGATCGCATCCCGGAACATCCAACTCATCCCGATATTCAGCCTCATCTCTTCCGAAAGACTTTGGAGTATCTGGCCAGAGTAAGTGAAAGTTAAAGGTATTGCTTGCGACTTATTCCCTAAAAACATCCCCCTTGCCCCGTTGGCTTCGCCGATCCCGCAAGCGGGATTCAAAGGGGGAATTTTATCTTCCGCTCTTACGCCCTACGCCTGTCGCCTGTCGCCCTTCGCCATCTATATATACTCAAAACTTACCTTCTTCAGCCATTTCTCTTCGAGCAGCCTTGCAATCCTTTTTACAACTGTCCTTCTTATTTCCAGTTCTACCGGTAGGGTTGGATCCTGATGTGCTATGTTTATCCTTGTGCCTATAATAAAATGGATCTCGTCGCTTTCCATAAACATCCTGACAATTTTGTCGGCTGGTCCTTTGCCCAGTCTGACACTGTTATTGAATGTTTTAAGCAATTCATTTACCTTCTGTAGGGTAAGTATTCCCTCTGTAACAAGGTCAATACCCTCCAGAAAGCTTTCAGGAGGAAGCTCAGGGTCTTCAAAAACAAGTTCATCAACTATCTTTCTGTCAAGTTCTCTGGCAACTATATCAGCAGTTGTTCCTCCGCAAAGAATAACTTTTCCTTCATAACCAGTGACCCTGGTAGTCAGTTCTTTGTCTTTCTCCCTGTCGAAAGGAGGTCCGGTACACAGCAGTAATTTACGTGGATCACGAAAATAAATCGTTGCACAACTAATATCGTCACGTGCTTTGTAATTATCATGTTTATGGGCCATTGTAACTATCTTACCCGATAACATGCTTGCTGAAATAGAATCTTCACTTGAAACAAGTTTTGCTGCATAGGCTTCGATGTTGTCTCTTTCCCAGCCAAAAGGATAATCTTCACTTCCCATTCCGCTTTGAGATACACCATCGGAACAGAAAATTATCCTGTCTTCTTTCTCAGGCAATAATGTGCAGGTTTTAAGTACTTTACCTGCATGTTTTCCTTTTTCAAGAATAACTTTTTCCCAGGCCGGTTCAAATACCTTTTTCCCCCGGAGCACTATGGTTGAAGGATTGTCATATTCCAGAATTGTAGCTTTTCCGCTGCTCTCAATATCGATTATAGTAAAGGTAGAGTAGCTGATTTTTCTTTCACTGCATACCGGCAGGGTATTCATTATGATTTCAGCGATTCTGTCAACCTGTTTATGTTCGCGGGTAAAATTCAGAGCCATAGTGGACGTAAGAGTGGCAAGAATATTGGCTTTGACACCGTGCCCCATGCCATCAGACAGCACGGCTATCACCCTGTCTTCCTCTTTAATGTACCTGTAAAGGAACACATCACCACAGATCCTTTCTCCGTCGTAATTTCTCTGCTGGCTGTTAATCTCTATGAAGAAGTCCCGTTTCACATTTAGATATCAGCTGTTTTTTGGTCCTGCTTTTCTTGTCTTGTAAGATTCAATTATAGAATTAAGCATTTGCTCAGTTTCAGATGCCCCCTCTCCAAGCAGGAATCCTATCTTCTGAACCATCTCAAGGTTTTTTTCAATTACCTCGCTAACCCTGTTTGTCACCTCTTCACCCTGTACTTCAACGGAGAAGATATCACGGATAATTGCTCCGCACATTTTGTTTTTCTTTATGGGAAAGATTGAAATGTTGAGTATTCTCTCCTCGAAAGGCACATCCTTACTTACTACCGGCTCGTTTTCTTTAATAACAAAAGTGAACATATTGTACATATTGAATGGAATCAGAGTTTTGATATCAGCACCGGCCAGACCGGGAATAATATCAGCAATGGCCCTGGCATCTTCTCCAATTGTGTTAATGAAGCTAATGTTAGAGTGAAGTATTTTTAGATCATTATCAACGATAACCACGCCTGTCGGAAGTTTTTCAAGCATATTATTCATCATATCGGATGTGCTCTGAGCCATCTCCTTTTCTTTCCTTGCAAGCTCTTCCGATTCCTTCAGTGCTTTTTTTGTTTCTGCCAGCTTTTTATTGGTCTGTCTCAATGTTTCAATATACTCCTGTTTATTCCGGAGATTAAATGTATGGCACATCTCTGGTATGGCGAGTCCTTTGGCAACAGTTACTGCAAACTCACGGCAGGACATGTAACCACAGGCACCGCAGTTTACCTCATCGTTTGGATCATCTTTCCCGACAATTTTAAGGACTTCCTGTATTGCCTCCTCAGGTGGCTCCGGTATTCGGTGATCATCTGTCTTAAAACTCCTGCTAAAGTCAAGTTTCGACCATTTATCGATGTCGTGCTCCCATTTCTTAATATCAATAGCAGCCGACCTTTTCTCCGCATATTTCCTTACCAGGGCTCTGCTTTTGAATCTTTCATTATGATGCTGCATTGCCGGTCCAAGGAGGCATCCGTGACAGAAGAACAGATTGAAGTGGTGTTTTATTGTATCGATGTATTTATCGAAATCGTTTACAGCTTCAAGTACATCTTCTTTGCCTGCGGCTGTAATAACCCTGCTAGAAACCATATCTCTCTTAATACCACCTGCCTGGATTATTCCCGGAGGGAGAGGATATAAAGCACCCCAGTTGCCAAAAGGAGGATCAAAATCAGATAACTTTACGAGTCTTTCCTGTATTTTGTATTCATCAAACAGCTGTCTTAATTCAATAAATGTAAGGACACCTTCAACCAGTTTGCCATCCTGGTACTGAAGTACCTCGTCCTTGGCATCGATGCACGGACCAATCTGAACAGTGGCAACTTCGGGTCCATATAACTCTTTGACAACCATTGCGGTGGCTATCATGGGTGAGACCAGTGGAGCCAGGTTTGGAATCATTTCGGGGTGGAATTTCCCGATGAGCTTAACAATAGTCGGACAGTTTGCCGTGATCATATATTTACCTTCTGCCTTTGAGAAAAGTCTCGCATATTCATGTGCTATAAGATCTACGCCAAATGATACCTCATGTACATATGTGAAGCCAAGAGACCTGATCATCGCCACAAACTTCCTGTAATCAGTAATATCTTCAAACTCCGATGCTATGCTTGGCTCAATAAGAGCTGCTGTTTTTCTTCCTGATGATAAAAGTTCCTTGACCTCAGCTTTTGAATCACGGAATTCTATGGCATGGGGTGAGCAGGAAACATAGCAAAGGCCACATCCAATGCATCTTCCGGGAATAATGCAGGGATGTTCTCTTTGGGGTTTCACTTCAATGGCATTAACAGGGCAGACACGCACACATGAATATGAGTTTCTGCATTTTGCGTCGTTGATATAGAGAACAGGCTTACTTTCTGTCATAGATTTTTTTTTATAGCAACCTGGAAAGTTCTTTTTCGAGAATATTCTCAATCTGCGAGATGGATAATCCCTCTATTGTCACTCCGTTTATAGTGAGATTGGGTCCGTTGCTGCACAATCCCATGCATCTTGCCCCTTTAAAGATTACCCTGTCATCAAGATGGTTCTTCCTTAAATATTTCCTGATGAAATTAACAACATCCTTATTGCCTCTTGAAAAACAGGAACTACCAAGACATATATGCATTTCAATCCTTTGCGCCATTTTCTGTTCAAAAATAAACAACTACATCAAAAGTAATAAATATTTATTTGCATGCCTAACAGATAATTTTAATCATTTTATTACTTTTTAGCCTGTTATTCAAATTAAGCGGCATAGAAAGTTACTTAAAAAAATATTAGAAAATCTACTTTCACGATAATTAAATTACACATTATCAACGAATTAATATTCATAAATTTAAATCATTGAAATAAAATATTTATTGTTAATAAAATAACAATGTTTATTAAATAACAATAAAATAAATTATATTTGTGGTTGGTTTTTACTTTAAATGAGGAGAATGGGAACAGATTTTGACTTGATCCTTAAAAAATACAAGCAGGGCAAAAGAGAAGATCTTATACCATTGATTCAGGAGATACAGGAGAAGCTTGGTTACCTTTCGGAGGAAGCAATTGTTAAGGTTGGCAGCTATCTGGGACTAAGTACAACCAAGATTTATGGACTTGCAACATTTTATGACAGGTTCAGGTTTATCCCTGCCGGAAATATCCAGATTAAAGTTTGCAATGGTACTTCATGCTATCTCAATGGTTCCCAGTCGATAATAAATAAAATAACGGAAGAGACAGGAGTTCTTCCCGGGCAGACTACACGGGATGGAAATTTCAGCTATGAAATTGTTTCATGTATGGGAGGCTGTCATAATGGTCCTGTTCTGAATGTGAACGGTGAATACCATACCTGCGTAAAAGCTTCTCAGTTATCTGAACTGCTTAAGAAACTGAAATACTTAATCGAAAATGATTAAGACAATTCATTCCATTGATGGAGAATATTAAAACATTCCTGGTAAACAAGGTTCTTCAATTTGAATCAGATACCCTGCCTGCAGAGACTGAGAAGAGACTTCAGCATGTAAGAAGAGAAAAACCTGATCGTCCGGTAATTTTTATTTCATCGGGCACAAGCAGCATCATTTCAGGATCAGAAAAGACCCTTGCAGCATTACAGGCCCATATTGATGAAAAAGGAGTGTCGGCTGACCTTGTTAAAGTAGGATGTAGCGGCCCGGCAAATTTTGAACCTCTCGTTTGCATCCATATTCCTGGAAAAAACAAACTCTTTTTCAGGAATATAACTGAAGAAAAGGTGGAGCCTCTTCTTAACGGAGTCTTTCATAATGATATTGGTATTGAGGATCTGGCAGGACAGACAGGTACAAAAGGATTCGGGCTTTGGCCGGGAATACCTTTCATGGATGAATTGCCTTTTTTTGCAAATCAGAAAAGAGTCATACTTGGAAATTGTGGTTGTTATAATCCCGAAAGTATTGAGGAATATATTGCAAGAGGAGGTTACAGATCTTTTGTAAAAGCCATAAGGAACTATACTTTTGAAGAGGTATGTGACATAGTTGAAAGAAGCGGGCTCAGAGGAAGAAGCGGCGGGGGTTATCTCACAGGACTTAAATGGAAACACGCTCTTAATACGCCTGCAAACGCCAGATATCTTATATGCAATGCAAAAGAAAGCGACCCGGGAGCATTTACTGACAGGACTATCCTTGAAAGTGACCCGCACAGGCTGCTGGAAGGGATTGCTATAGCTTCTTATGCCATAGGTGCTTCCAATGCAATAGTATTTATCAGGTCAGGTTCAGATTATGCAAAAGATAAGCTGCAGATAGCTATTGACAGGGCAAGGGATTATGGACTTATCGGACACAACATATTCTCGAGTGGATATAATCTCGAAATAACTATCAGGATTGAACCGGGCGCATTTGTTTGTGGCGAGGAAACAGCACTTATAAACACTCTTGAGGGTAAAAGGGGAATGCCAAGGCTCAAACCACCATATCCCACATCATCAGGTCTGTTTGGCAAACCAACAGTTATCAATAACGTGGAGACTCTGATGAACGTCCCGGTTATTATGCAGAATGGCCCGGAATGGTTTCGGACACTTGGAACAGAAAATAGCCCGGGCACTAAAGTATTTGCAATTGCAGGCAAGGGACGTATGTCGGGTGTAATTGAAGTTGAGATGGGAACGTCTGTGAGAGAGATAGTTGAGAATATTGCTGATGGAATAAGAGACGGGAAAGAGTTCAAGGCAATACAGCTTGGAGGGGCTTCCGGGTCTTTTATTACCAGTGAAAATCTCGATGTCGCGATAGATTATGAGGCATTAAGGGAGAAAGGTATTGGTATGGGTGCAGGTGGATTTATTATTATTGATGATAATACCTGTATGGTCGATCTTGTAAGATACTATATGGAATTTATCAGGAATGAAAGTTGCGGAAAATGCATACCATGCAGGGAAGGAACAGGAAGGATGCTTGAGATACTGGATGGTGTGATAAGGAAACCACATAATGAAGATTCAGGTACAACACTCGAAAGGTTCAAAGGGGTGATGCAGCTCGAAACAATAGCAACTGTTATGAGAGATGCATCATTATGCGGACTTGGACAGACTGCTTCAAACCCTTTTATAAGCGCTCTCAACAACTTCAGGGATGAATTCGAGGAGCATATCTTCGACAGAAAATGTCAGGCAAACATTTGTCGTGGATTACGGACTTTTTCCATAGATGTCGACAAATGTAACGGATGTACTGCCTGTGCATCAAAATGTCCGGTTAATGCAATTTACGGAACACGCCTCCAGCCATTTTTCATAGTTGAGGAAAAGTGTACCGGATGTGGTGTATGCTACGATATATGCAAGTTCAGTGCAATAAATGTTAAATAGCTGTTATGCTCTTTTCCTTACAGGTAAATAATAAGAAGATAAAAGCCGAGAAAGGGGAAACAATCCTATCGGCTCTCAACAGGAACGGTATTAAAATTCCTACTCTCTGCAGAATGAAGGATTTTACTCCAACCGGTGCATGCAGGATGTGCGTGGTTGAGGTTGAGGGACGTGAAAGGCTGGTAACAGCATGTTCACAGCCGGTTGAAGAATGGATGAAGATACATACACATTCACCCAGGGTAATTCAGGCAAGAAAAACTATTGTTGAGCTCCTCCTGTCAAATCATCCTGATGATTGTCTTTATTGTGAGCGAAACCTTAACTGTGAACTGCAAAATCTTTCAGATGAGCTTAATATAAGGGAGCGCAGGATCAGGGGCAAAAAGATCAAGCCCCGCCTTGACCAGTCAAGTCCGGCCATTGTCAGGGAACTTTCAAAATGCATACTTTGCGGAAGATGTGTCAGGGTATGTGAGGAAGTTGTTACTGCCAATACTCTCGATTTTATAAAGAGAGGAAAAAATACTCATATCGGCACATCCATGGACAGGGACTTCAATTTTTCAAGCTGTATTCATTGTGGCCAGTGCCTCCTGGTTTGTCCCACGGGAGCTCTGCATGAGAAGCACAATATTACAGAGATACAGGAATACCTTAACAAGCCTGATATTCTTAAGGTTATACAGTATTCACCATTGGTTACAGCAGGAATTGCTGAGGAACTTGGTATCAGATATAACAGGGATACTGACAGGATACTCAATGCAATATTAAGGAAGATAGGATTCAATATAGTATTTACAACAGGAACAGGAACAGATGTTCTTATAACCGAGGTAACCGGTCATCTACAGGAGAAGATTGAAAAGAAGATATCTTCACCTGTCTATATTTCTGCATGCCCTGCATGGGTAAAATACTGCGAACAATTTTTGCCTGATTATATCCCTCAGCTTTCAAAAGTTAAGTCGCCTCAGCAGATTACCGGCATACTTATTAAGACACTTCTCGCTGCACAACAAAAAGTCAAACCTGAGAATATCTATTCAGTCTCGGCAACCCCATGTCTGGCTATGAAATTCGAAGCCCGCCGCGATGGAATGATGAGAAAGGGAATAAGTGACGTCGATGCCGTACTGACCGTAAGGGAGCTTTCCAGATTAATAAGATTATATGGAATAGACTCATCCAATATTGAACCTGAGCCGGCTGATGAGCCGTTTGCAGGTAGAAGCTCATCCGCTGTACTGGCTGAAGTATCGGGCGGACTGACAGAAGGTATACTCAGATCACTTCATTTCCAAATACTTAAAAAGGATGTTGACAGGCAGCTGTTCAGGAAACTCAGATCTTCCGCTTCATTCAGGGAGATTACGCTTCCTCTGGGTGAATCAGAGATTAATGCAGCTGTTGTTGACGGACTGGCAGGACTTGAAAAATTAAAGTCCTCAGTCGAAGCGGGAAAAAACTATGATCTTATTGAAGTAATGACATGTCAGGGTGGATGTATTCACGGAGCAGGACTCCCGCTGAGTTCATCAAAGGATGACCTGAAAAGCAGGGCAAAGATGATATACCAGGCTGATGATAGCGAACCAGTCAACCTTCCATGCAAATCACCTCATCTTATTAATCTGTATGAAAAGCTGCTGAAGGAGAACAGCGAGATTTCAAACAGGAAGATTTTCTACACCCACTTTGAGAAACGTAACATCCTACTCTGAAAAGAATATTTATGCTGGTTTACACTATAAAAGAGCTTTGCAGGACATGTTATACATGTGTGAGGGAATGTCCTGCCAAAGCAATACGGATTGTCGGAGGTCAGGCTGAGGTAATTGATGAGAGGTGCATAACCTGTGGGAACTGTACCAAGGTATGCAGCCAGGGAGCAAAAGTGTTTCTGAATACTGTTGACAGGGTAAAAAAGCTTCTTGAATGCGGAGATAAAACTGCAGCGATAATTGCTCCTAGTTTTCCGGCTGAGTTCTCTGATATCTCTGATCATATGGTCCTGGTAGGGATGATCAGGGCTCTGGGGTTCGATTATGTTGGTGAAGTCTCTTTTGGAGCCGATCTTGTTGCAGATAAATTCAGAAAGCTGATTTCGGAAAATAGTAATTTCTATATCTCTTCCGATTGTCCTTCAATTGTAAATTATGTAAAGTATTATCATCCTTCTCTTGCAGCCAAGCTTGCTCCGATTGTCTCACCAATGGTTGCAATGTCAAGAGTTATCAGGAAAAAATATGGCAGCGACCTTAAGGTTGTTTTTATAGGTCCCTGTGTGGCTAAAAAGGCTGAAAGCACTGAAATTGATGAAGCTATAACCTTCACTGAACTTAGAGATTTTTTTGCCGAACGTAATATTTCTCCCGATCAGGTTGCTGCTTCAGATTTTGACGAGCCTGTAGGTGGCAGGGGTGCTATATTCCCTGTTGCAAGAGGATTGCTGCAGACTGCCAATATAAATGATGATGCTGTAACAGGAAATATTATTGCAGCTGAAGGCAGAATTGATTTTCAGAGTGCTCTTAAGGAGATGGAGGCAGGATTGATTCAAAATCAGCATATGGAACTTCTTTGTTGTGAAGGTTGTATCATGGGCCCGGGTCTATCAAAAAACGGCAGGCAATATAACAGGAGATCCCTTGTCAGTTTCTACGCAGGTAAAAAGATGAATAGCATCGATACAGGCAAATGGATGGAAGAAGTAAAGAGATACAGCGAACTTGATTTGAGCTGCAGGCATCAACCTGAAGAACCAAGGATAGATGAACTCAGCGAGAATGATGTGGCAAACATTCTTGCCATAATAGGTAAAAATGAGAAGAAAGATCAGCTTGACTGCGGAGCCTGCGGCTATGAAACATGTGTGGAACATGCCATCGCCATAAAAAAAGGTCTGGCCGAAGTTGAGATGTGTCTGCCCTATACAATTGAAAAGCTCCATAAATCAGTTAAGGATCTGGCACTTTCAAATGAGAAGTTATCTTCAATGAAGCAAGCCCTGAAGCAATCAGAGAAACTTGCACATATGGGACAGCTCTCGGCCGGCATTGCTCATGAGTTAAACAATCCTCTGGGGGTTGTAATAATGTATAGTAATATACTTCTTGAGGAAGCCGGTGAAGGTGACCCGGTGCGAGAAGACCTTAAACTCATTGTGGATCAGGCTGGCAGATGTAAAAAGATAGTTGCAGGTCTGCTCAATTTTGCAAGGAAGAACCAGGTCAATCATCAGCTTCTCAGCATCAGGGATCTTGTTACAGGAAGCATGGAAAGTGTAATCATTCCTTCTAAAATTGAAATCAATGTTACTGATCAGACTACTAATCCTCTTGCAATGCTCGACCATGAACAAATGATGCAGGTTATTACCAATCTTTTGAAAAATGCTATCGATGCAATGCCGTCCGGAGGTCTGATTAATATTCAGCTTGAAGATACTCTGAGCGATGTAATAATAACAGTATGTGATACTGGTATAGGTATTAAAGAAGAGGACAGGGCAAAGATATTTGAACCTTTCTTTACTACTAAAAGTATAGGACAAGGAACAGGACTTGGTCTTGCTACCGCATACGGAATTGTAAAGATGCATAAGGGACAGATCACTGCCGAGTCGAATGATGATCCTGTTAAAGGGCCAACTGGTACACGCTTTAAGATAATACTGCCGAGGGGGAGGGAGTGAGAGTGAGAATGAGAGTGAGAGTGAGAGTGAGAGTGTGAGAGTGTGAGAGTGTGAGAGTGTGAGAGTGTGAGAAGACTAAAGGATTAAGAGATCAAAGAAGGTATTGTTAATTTAGTAACAATAAATCATATTTATCATAATAAATGCTATTATTCAGGAAATTGTTGAAATTTGTATAAAGATGAAAAAGGGTGATGTTACGATTCTGATAGCAGATGATGATCCGGATTATCTTTTTCAGACGGTATTTAATTTAAAGAAGGCAGGCTATAATACGATGGCCGTTGAGAGCCAGGCTGAAGCTGAAGCAGTAATTGGAAAATTCAAACCAGATCTGGCTATTTTTGACCTTATGATGGAGAGTGATGACAGTGGTTTTATCCTTTGTTATAAGATGAAGAAGAAATACCCTGATGTTCCGGTAATACTTGCCACTGCAGTATCGTATGAGACAGGATTGTCATTCAGCCTTGATTCTGATCAGGCTAAGAAGTGGATAAAGGCTGATCTGTACCTTGAAAAGGGGATCAGAGCAGAACAGCTTGATCAGGAGTTAATGAAACTATTAAAACTTTGAAATGGCAGTTTTAAAAGTACTTGTAATCGACGATGAACCGGGAATTCGTTCAGGTGTTGTAAGAATACTGAACAATTTTCATGTCACATATCCATTTATGGATGAAGATTACACTTTCGAGGTTTTAGAGGCCGGAACAGGAGAGGATGGACTATCCATAATTGAACGCGAAATACCTGATTTGCTTCTTCTCGATAATAAACTTCCGGGCATGCAGGGTATAGAAGTACTTGAACATATACGGAGAAGAAATTACGATATAATGGTTGCCATGATCACCTCGTATGCATCTCTGGATGTTGCGATAAGGGCAACGCGCGACGGAGCGATTGATTTTATTCCCAAACCATTTACACCGCAGGAGCTTAAATCAAGTATTGAGAACATAACAAAACAGATGTATCTTAAACGGATAACTCATAAAATGAATCAGGAGGGAAAGAAGATCCGTTATCAGTTTCTGTCAGTTTTATCACATGAATTAAAAGCTCCGCTTAATGCACTGGAAGGTTACCTCAGGATGATGCAGGAAAAACAGGCAGGTGACCGTATTGAAGATTATGCAACACCTATCGAAAGGTCTCTTCAGCGGATACAGGGAATGAGAAATCTTATTATGGACCTTCTCGATTTTACAAAGATAAGACTTGAACGAAAAGAGGAAAAGATACAGGATGTAAGTATTTCAGAAGTAGCCTCAAATGCAATGGTGACAGTACAACCATATGCCATACAAATGGATGTTACAATGAACATAGATATTCGTTCTGATGTTACAGTCATGGCTGATCCTGATGATATTGAAATAGTATTCAATAATCTTATTTCAAATGCAGTTAAGTATAACAGAAGTGGTGGAAAGGTTGAGATAATTATTGATTCTACTGAGAAGGAGGCAATTATTGTCGTTACTGATACAGGTATAGGCATAACCAAGGATGATTCTGAAACCCTTTTCATGGAGTTTGTCAGGATCAGGAATGAAAAAACTCGCAATATCTCGGGAAGCGGGTTGGGATTGTCGATTGTGAAGAAAGTTATCGGGTTTTACCATGGGACAATAAAAGTGGAGAGCACTCCCGATGTTGGAACTGTTTTTACTGTCAGATTACCTAAAAAACAAATATCAATACCAGAATTATGAAACTACCAGGAAAAACTGTAGAAAGACTGAGCGAATACAGAAGAACTCTTCTGGAATGCCTTAATGAAAAGAGAAATTTTATTTTTTCTCACGATCTTGCTGCCCGCCTTCACATTACAGCCGTACAGGTCAGACGCGATCTGATGCTGATAGGCTACTCAAGTGTCTTGCGTAAAGGTTACGATGTTCGTGAACTGATAGATACAATCGGAAAGATTATCGACTCGGAAGAGAGCATGAATGTTGCTGTTGTTGGAATAGGTAACCTCGGAAGGGCTGTTGCGGGTTATTTCAGAGGTAAACGTTCAAAATTAAATCTTGTAGCTTCATTTGACAATGATCCTCAAAAGATTAATAAGGTTATATCTGGTGTTAAATGCTATCCCTATACTGATTGTGAAAAGCTGATTAAGGAACTTGATATACGAATTGCTATTCTCACCGTTCCCCCTGAATATGCCAAGGAAATAACCGAAGAGATCGTAAGGTATGGTATTAAGGGAATTCTCAATTTTACAACTATTCCACTTAATGTTCCCTCAGGAATCTATCTTGAAGAATATGATATGATTACATCTATTGAGAAGGTGGCATATTTTGTTAAGGAGAACAAAAGATAGTATTCCCTCCACATAATGAATGTTTACAGAAGCTTTGAGGAGGCCAGGGGAATAAAAAATCCTGTGGTTACCACGGGATCATTTGATGGTGTCCATATCGGCCATAAGACAATTCTGAAGAGACTTAAATCCCTGGCTAAGCTTCACAAGGGTGAATCTGTTCTCATAACCTTTTTCCCTCATCCCCGTAAAGTCCTGTATCCAGATACTGCAGGAAAAGATATGAGGCTTATAAACTCACGGCAGGAGAAACTTGAACTTCTGGCAAAGGCCGGACTGGATAATGTTATTATTATTGAGTTCACTGTTGAATTTTCAAGGATAACCAGCGAACAGTTTGTAAGGGATTTTCTTCATGACATACTCAAGGCTAAAGTCGTGGTTGCAGGTTTTAATCATCATTTCGGATTTAATAAGGAGGGTGATTATAAACAGCTCTGGGGGTGGCAGGAAAAATATAATTTCATCGCCGAAGAGATACCTGAGCAGGAGGTTGAAAATGAAACTGTAAGTTCAACAAAGATTCGGAAAGCAATAAGTGAAGGCTATATCCAGCGTGCAAATGCATATCTTGATCATTATTATATAGTTATGGGTTTGATACAGTACGCTGATGCTGTAAAAACAAGTGATCTGCCTTTGTTATATTCCGTTCCGCTTACGGACGAGGGCAAACTTCTGCCTTCACCGGGTATATATGCTGTATCTGCTGAAGCCGGTGAATACTATTCTAAAGCTATGGTTCTTATTTGTTCAAACTGTAATAATTATCCGGAGATTCTGGTTGATTTTTTTGATCCGCTTGCAATTACTTATGACATACCTGTTACTCTGTCATTTCACAAAAGAATACATGGTGCTGTAAATCCATCCGAAGTAAAGTCAGCTCCTGCGATTCTTTCAGCAAAACATGAGATATCGGAACTTATTTACTGACATCCGTCATTAACATAGGGCCGATATTTGATTAATTTTGCTGAATAATTAATAATACTTCAATGAGGTTTTCTCCAGAAAAACTTAATATTCCTGATCAGAGGATGCAACCCTTCATAGATCCTTCTGAAATATGGGACCTGATCAATAATACAAAACCTGATAAATCAAGGGTAAGGGAGGTGATTGCCAAATCGCTCAATAAGCATCGTCTGACCCTTAAGGAGACTGCTGTTCTTGTGAATGCTGTCGGTACTGATCTTGCTGATGAAATAAAGGAAGGTGCCAGGGAGCTGAAACAAAGTGTATATGGAAACCGGATAGTCCTGTTTGCACCTCTTTATGTTGGAAATAAATGTACAAACAATTGCAAATACTGCGGGTTCAGGATTTCCAATAAGGATGCTGTTCGTAAAACGCTGGATGATAGCGAGATAATAATGGAGGTTGAAGCTCTGGAGGATAACGGACAAAAACGTTTGATACTTGTATATGGAGAACATCCCGATTATTCACCTGAGTATATTGCACATACTGTAAAGCTGGTATACAGTGTAAAAAAAGGCCCCGGTGAGATCCGCAGGGTTAATATTAATGCAGCTCCTCTTGATATTGAAGGCTTCCGGAAAGTGGGGGAAGCTGGTATTGGTACTTACCAGGTATTTCAGGAAACCTATCATCCTGAAGCCTACAAATGGTATCATCTCGGGGGGAAAAAGAAAGATTATGAATGGAGACTGACAGCTCTCGACAGGGCACAGGAAGCAGGTATTGACGATGTAGGTATAGGGGCGCTTTTTGGTCTCTACGACTGGAGATTTGAAATATTGGGTCTTATAAGGCACACTAACCATCTTGAAGCCTGTTATAATGTAGGTCCTCATACAATTTCATTCCCAAGGATAAAGGACGCACTGAGCCTTAATCTTGACAAGAAATACGAAACCAGTGATGATGATTTCAGAAAGCTTGTTGCTATTCTGAGACTGGCTGTACCATATACCGGTCTCATACTTACTGCCCGCGAAAACCCTGATGTCCGCAGAGAAGTGCTACAGTACGGCGTTTCCCAGATCGACGGAGGTACTAAGCTTGAACTGGGGTCCTATTCCGATTCAAAAAATGATGAACAGAACCTTAACAGGGAGCAGTTCAAGATTGCTGATTCAAGATCTCTTGCTGAAGTGATAGATGAATTGCTTACCAATGACTACATACCCTCATTCTGTACCTCGTGCTACAGGATGGGACGAACCGGAGAGCATTTTATGGAATTCTCAGTGCCTGGATTTATTAAAAGATACTGTACTCCAAATGCCATACTTACACTTTCCGAATATTTATGTGATTACGGGAGAGGAGAGACTGTAGAAAAAGGATGGCAGGTCATTGAAAAGAACCTTGATAAGCTTGAACCGGCTGTTGCCGAGAAAACAAGAGAGAAAATTGAGAAGATCAGGGCAGGAGAGAGAGACATTTATTTTTAATGCTTAAATAATTAATGCTAAATGCTAAATGCTAAATGCTGAATGCTGAATGCTAAATGCTAAATGCTAAATGCTAAATGCTGAATATTAACCATTAACCATTAACCATGATAAAGATCCTCGGTATTAAGATCATTGACAGGATAAAGGAAGCCGGACTGACCCAGGGAATTCTCACGAAACATGCCACTTTCATAACGACCCGGCTTGGATTTCATGAAGTTACTGATGAAGTATGCAGCAGGGAAGCCTATATTATCATACATCTTAATGGTGACCCAAGTGAGTATCAAAAACTTGAAGAGGATCTCAGGCTTTTAGGGGGTATTGAAATAAGGGAAATGACCTTCACCAGGGATAAGGAACCATCCAATAATCTCAAGGATGTGAGCAATCTGGAAATAATGGGAGTTCTCATAGAGAGAGACCCCGATTTAGTATTGAAGGTGCAGAAGATTCTTACTTCTTATGGGTGCAATATCCGAACGCGGCTTGGTGTTAATGAACTCTTTTTCGGTCAGCCTGCCGGAATGATTATTCTTGAACTTAAAGGTGACCAGGGTCAGCGTTCTCTCCTGGAAAAAGACCTTAAATCACTTAATAAAGTGCATGTCAGGACTATGGTATTTTGAAACCTATTCCTCATAATCCGCTCCGCCTCTTCCCAGTAACTGGCCGAAGAATATGGCATTCATAAATATCTTATTTGTGCCGTACCATGTAGCCCTGAAGTTTGTATTGTCATAAATGGAAATGATCCTGTTGCCATGAACACTGGCAAAGGCAGAGCCCTTAATACGGTCAATATTCTCAGGTGTACAATATCCGCTAAGCAAAGGATTCTCTGTGTAGGTTACAGGATTATTATATACAACTGTATCTTTCCTGGCGACTGTTACTCCAGCTTTAAAAACAGGTAAAAGGTCTTTTGTATATCCATAGCACAGTGGGTGGCTAAGGTCCAGCCTGGTCTCAAAGATAGAACCGGGTATTTGCTGTATCTGTCTGTCAGTCTGCATTCTGGCATAAGTACTTTTCTCGTTTTTCTGCCTCACCTCATCAATGAAGTTTATTTGAGTTAACTTATTACCTGCAATCCAGCGGTTACCGTTTTCATATCCGATAAGCGTTCCCCCGCTTCTGTTCCAGGCTTTTAGCTTTTCAATAAATGACTGTGAGACAGAGGGGCTCCCTGTTACAATTATTACATTGTATTTCTGCAGGTTTACATTGTTTAATCTTGAAGGGGTGACCATTGTTACCGGCATCTTAAACCTTGTATCAAGCATATGCCATATTTCACCGGCATCTGCACTATTTGCCCCATCTCCTGCGAACATCAGTACTGATGGCTGAGAAATATTTATAAACTGATTGCTTCCAAGATCCATACCTTCAGGTGTGAGACCTGTACTAACACCATAAACTGTTATGTCGTTATTTCTGGCAATCGATTCTATTATCCTGTAAAGATCTTTCCCTCTTACTGGTTGGCCCTGGGAGTGAATCAGAATTGTGCCGAATGAAAACTTTTTGCTAAATGTTCCGTCATTATATGTAAACCTGTCTGTGGCAACTTTTACCCTTATCCCTGTATTCTGAAGTTCAAACAGTGCTTTAGGAGCAAGGTAATCATTCCATTCAAACAAATATGCGTATGGATCTGCTGAGCCTGTTATACCTCCGGATGTGGCAGGCAGATCTTTGATCTCCTCTCCTGTAATTCCTTCAACCGATTTGATTTCATTTATTCCTGAATAGCTCAGGTTGAATGCCATTGGTAGAACCCATGTGGATACATCATAAAAAGCACTGTCAGCAAAGCTATTGACCGGTTCAAAAAGACTCCTCACAAACCGGTATTCGTTTTGCTTCAATGGTACTATATAACTATCAGTTGATTTGTATGTTATGCCATTTTTTGTATAATCTTTTGCCAGTCTGTAAACTCTTATCTGATGTTGATGAAGTATATTGATGAACTCTGTAATTCTGTATTTGTCGTAAGTTTCCGAGAAGATATATGCCTTGACAGGATACTTATCTGCCTGTATGATGGCATCTCTGTAAAATTCTCTCTGGCATTCGAGCATCTTTGTTTTCATATTCAGGGCAGCATCGAGGGATGAAAGAGATATAACCACATGGTTTCTGATTGCAAAAGGGAATGAGATCTGCCCGCCCTGAGTATTCCTCAGGTGACCTTTTACTCCTGCCTGCTCAAACAGGATCCCCACCGATCCGTGTATGTCAGGATAGGATGAACCTTTTCCGACATAGTAATCATCAAAACCTTCCTCCGTATAATAGAGACTACCGATTGAATTCAGATATTTTTCATGGTATTTTCCAACCTCAGTTGTCAATTGATGAATGTCTGAAGGAGTCAGTGGATTATTGCGTTTCTGAACTCCGGGCTGAAAGAAAAATGTTGAACCGGCATCCATTTCATGATGGTCGGTAACAATATTTGGTCTCCACATATAGAATGCAGCTATCCTGCCTTTTGTTTCAGGATGCTGCAAAAAAAGATAATCGCGGTTAAGATCGAACCAGTAATGATTGGTTCTGCCTCCGGGCCATGTCTCAGCAAACTCCCATGAATCGGAATCGGGGTTATTATTAAGGCTCCTTGCCGAATTTACCCATGAAGAGTGTCGTTGCATGCCGTCGGGATTGAGAGATGGATCAATCAGGATAACACAATTTTCAAGTAAATGGTCGATCTTTTCACCCTCTCCGGCAATAAGATAATATGCTATTACTATCGATGAATTCTGGGAACTTGATTCATTGCCATGAATTCCATAACCCAGTTTAATAAATACAGGCATTTTTTCAACATTGACACCTGATGAAATTGCCGGATCACATAATTTAAGGTGCTCCATTCTCAGTTGTTCAATATTTCTAATATTTTCCGGGGAGCTTATAATCATATTTCCCAGGGGACGGTTTTCATAACTCCTGCCGTACTCTTCCCAAACAGCCCTGTCTGATTTTTCTGCCAGTTCTGTGATATAAGCATAGAGCCTGTCATGAGAAAGATGCCATTCACCCGGTTCATGTCCAAAGAACTGCAGGGGTGTTGGAATATCCTTATTGTATTTTATACCATCAGCAAGGAAATATTCAAGCGGTTCCTGTCCCTGAAGGATGACACTAAGGATTAATGTTAACGAGATTAGCAAGAGTCTTTTCATTATGTTTTAGTTTACTATTAAGGAAGCCAAGGAAGGGCATAAGATAATTAATAATAGTTATTCCTGATTTCTTTTGCCGGCATTTCTGCGTTTCCGGTAGTGTGAAGTATCACCCCATTCTCCATAAATTATTTCCGAGTCAGCAAGACTGATACGTGCTTCAAGGCAGTCCTGGCAATCTTCAGCTGAATCATCTGTACAGGGTTTATTGTCATAAAGTTTATAGCTGTCCCGATACTTGCCCGGGGTAATGTTTGGCATAATGATATTTGCTCCTATACTGACAGCCTTCTCCCTGCCAATTGGATCGATTGCCTGGAGTGCTGTTGCTGCAACTATATTGATATCCTTCATTATGATCCTTAGTATGGCGATCATTTTAAGGGTGAGAATAAACCTTTCATTAAGCGGCATAAGCTCTCCGGAATATTTCATTAATGGAGTGTCGGCATGCTCAATATATGGACCCATTCCGCACATATCTATATCGAATTCTTTCATAAAAAGAAGATCGCCTGCTAGATCATCAAGTGTCTGAAAGGGTAATCCAATCATAACACCAGTTCCTGTCTGATAGCCTATATCCTGAAGGCTTTTCAGACAATCCATCCTTTTTTTGAAGCTGTGCTGGGTATCATCGGGGTGGATTTTTTTATATAGTACCGGATTAGTCGATTCGACGCGCAGAAGATATCTGTGAGCTCCTGCTAAAAACCATTTTCTGTAAACCTCGGGGTCCTGTTCTCCAACAGATAATGTTATTCCAAGTTCTCCTTTCGACAGCTCTTTTATTTTATGAAGCAGGTACTCAATCCTGTTTGTAATATTCCGGCTTTCAAGTTCACCTGATTGAAGTGCTATGGAACCATACCTGTTTATATGTGCGAATTTTGCTGCATCTAAAATTTCATCATCCGTAAGATTATACCTGCTTAGGTTCCTGTTCCCTTTTCTTATGCCACAGTAGAGGCAATCCTTCCCGCAGATATTGGAAAATTCAATCAGGCCCCTGAACCACACTTTATTTCCAATATATTTCTTCCTGATCTCGGCTGATTTTTTGAAAAGCAGGGTCCGCTCTTCTCCTTCACAGCTGAGAAGTCGTATAATTTCATCTTTTGTGAAGTTATCTCTTTCCAGTATGTCCCTGACAGTATTATTCATTTTTTTCCCCCCGGGCTGATAAAATTAGCAAAAGAAAAGATATTGCCCATAAGATCAGTACATATGTAACATATGACCTGAGGTTGAACTAATGATTTTAAACATGTTTTAAGGCAGCTATTTTTTTACTATCTTGCTTTTAAAAATAATAGGTGCAAGTATAATATGATCTTTTGTATTTATTATGATAAATGATAAGCTTATTAATCCCGGGAGTATTGTTGTTGTTGGAGGATCAGATGACCTTTTTAAACCAGGGGGGAAAGTGCTCCGAAATATAATTGAAGGGGGATTTCAAGGCGATCTCTGTGTTGTCAATCCAAAGCATGATAAGGTTCAGGGAATAAAGTCCTGGAGAAGCATTAATGATATTCCTTCTGCAGACCTTGCAATACTGGCGATATCGGCACAATATTGTCAGCAGGCTATTGAAGTTCTGATCCGTGAGAAGGGAACCAGGGCTTTCATTATTATTTCGGCAGGATTCAGTGAAGCAGGAGAGGGGGGTAGAAAGCTTGAAAATGATATTGTTACGCTGATTAATGAGTCAGGAGGCTCTCTTATTGGTCCCAACTGCATAGGAGTAGTTACTCAATCTTACCAGGGCGTCTTTACATCACCGGTTCCAAAACTGGACCCTGGTGGTTGTGACTTTGTTTCCGGGTCTGGCGCTATTGCCGTTTTTATATTTGAATCTGCGATGCCAAAGGGGCTCAAGTTCGCCAGTGTATTTTCAGTTGGAAACAGTGCACAGACAGGTGTTGAAGAGATACTTGAATTATGGGACACGACATTTGATCCGGATAAAAGTTCAAAGATAAAACTAATATATGTAGAGAGTATCAGGGACCCCGATAAGCTGCTTCATCATGCCTCATCATTGATCCGTAAGGGATGCAGGATAGCTGCCATCAAGGCTGGAACTACTGAAGCAGGAACCAGGGCTGCATCCTCACATACAGGCGCAATGGCTTCATCCGATTCGGCTGTTGAAGCCCTCTTCAGAAAAGCAGGAATAGTAAGATGCTCGGGCCGTGAAGAGCTTGCCACAGTGGCATCTGTTTTCATGCATAAACCGCTGAAAGGAAGGAATATAGCAATAATAACACATGCGGGTGGCCCGGCAGTCATGCTTACTGACGCACTTTCAGCAGGGGGAATGAACATACCGAGAATTACAGGTACTCACCATGATGCGCTCATTGAGATGATGAATGAGGGAGCTTCTGCCGATAACCCGATCGATATGATAGCAACTGCAACTACTGATCAGCTTGACAAGGTTATTGAGTATGTCGATAAAAAAATCCCGATGCTCGATGGAATGAGTGTTATTTTTGGCAGCAACGGACTTAATGATATGACAGAGATATATGATCTGCTTCATCAGAAGATAAATCAGTGTACTAAACCGTTATATCCTATTCTGCCTTCCATAACAAGCTCATCTGAGGAACTTGCTTACTTTCTCGACAAGGGACATGTAAATTTTCCTGATGAGGTAGTTCTTGGCAGAGCGCTAACGAAGATTTTCAATACACCATATCCGGCAGATGAAAAGATCTTACTTGATAAGGTGGATGTTCCGCGTATTAGGCAGATTATTGATAAGGCTCCCGTTGGGTATCTTGAACCTGCTGTAATTCAGGAGCTTCTAAACGCTGCCAGTATTCCGGTTGTTAAAGAGGCAGTAGCCAAGACAAAAAAAGAGCTGCTGGGTCTTGCAAAGAAAACAGGTTATCCTCTGGCCCTGAAGGTAGTAGGCCCTGTACATAAATCGGATGTGGGAGGTGTAACTCTCAATATCAAATCAGAAAAACATCTTGAAGCAGAGTTCAGCAGGATGATGAAGATAAAAGGAGTGAAAGCTGTCCTGGTACAGCAGATGCTATCAGGAACAGAACTATTCATTGGTGCTAAATATGAACCCCGTTTCGGACATGTAATACTTTGTGGACTTGGAGGTATATTCGTTGAGGTACTAAAGGATGTCTCATCGGGCCTTGCACCTCTAACTTTTAATGAGGCCGATTCAATGATAAGAAGTATTAAGAGTTACAAGATAATTCATGGCACACGTGGTAAACCCGGGATCAATGAGACCATGTTTGCGGAAATTATTGTAAGACTTTCCACTCTTCTTCGTTTCGCTACTGAGATAAAGGAGATGGACCTTAATCCTTTGATAGGAAGTCCGGAAAACCTTACTGTTGTTGATGCAAGGATACGGATTGAGAAATAGAAGTACTATTACTGTCTGGTTAAAAAAGAGAATATTATGATAATTCAGCAATTATCAATTTTTCTGGAAAATAAATCTGGCCGCCTTACGGAAGTACTTGAGGTACTTGGCGGAGAAAATATCAGGATAACAGCCCTTACCGTAGCTGATACAGCCGAATTTGGAATTCTCAGAATTATAGTATCTGAGCCTGAGAAGGCCAGGGAAATACTGAAAAACAATGCTTTTACGGTTAACATATCAGAAGTTATTTCAGTAAGTGCACCCAATGAGGCAAAATATTATGCAAAAGTTCTGAAGATTTTGTCCGATCTCAATATCAGCGTGGAATACACATATGCCTTTTCTGTTGAGGAACGATCAATAATAATACTGAGATGCAGCAATAATCATGAAGCCATCAATGCGCTTAAAAATCATGAGATGGAATTGCTTACATCCAGTGATCTTTTCAGAATTTAAGGAACCGGGAGCTTTTTGTGATCATATTTTAAAACTAAAAAGGATTGAACCTGAATATGGAAATCTGGAACCGCCATTTCGAATGCATGGACAGAGATGGTCTTAAAAAAGTACAAAGTGAACGCTTAAGGGAGACAATTGAAAGAGTTTATTTCAATGTACCCTACTACAGGAATAAGATGCAGGAAGCTGGATTAGGGCCAGAAACAATTCATTCAATTGACGATTTGCATAAGCTTCCGTTTACTACTAAACAGGATCTGAGAGATAATTATCCTTTCGGATTATTTGCTGTTCCTATGAGCGAGATTGTAAGGATACATGCATCATCGGGAACCACCGGTAAACCTACAGTGGTAGGTTATACAAGACATGACATTGCTACATGGTCAGAAGTAATGGCGCGTACTCTCACCTGTGCAGGGGCTAACAGGGATGATTTCATACAGATTGCGTATGGTTACGGCTTATTTACAGGTGGGCTGGGACTTCATTACGGTGGCGAAAAAATAGGCGCATCAGTTATACCTATTTCAGGAGGCAATACAACAAGACAGATCCAGCTTATGTACGATTTCGGGAGCACGGTACTGGCATGTACTCCTTCATATGCTCTTTTTCTTGCAGAAGCAATAAGTGAAAGTGGTATCAGGCGTGAGGAACTGAAGCTTAAGGTTGGTGTTTTTGGTGCAGAACCGTGGACGGAAAACATGAGGCGCGAGATAGAGGATAAATTAAAGATCAAGGCAATAGATATTTATGGACTGAGTGAAGTTATTGGACCAGGAGTGGCCAGCGAATGTCTTGTTCAGGAGGGACTTCATATAAATGAAGATCATTTCTATCCTGAAGTTATTGATCCAAATACGCTGGAAGTTTTACCTGATGGCAGTACAGGTGAACTGGTATTTACTACTATCACAAAGGAGGGCTTGCCGTTGGTAAGATACCGTACCAGGGATCTTACAAAGCTCATTTATGATAAATGCAGATGCGGAAGAACTCTTGTAAGAATGGAAAAATGCCTTGGCAGAAGCGACGACATGCTTATTATCAGGGGAGTGAATCTCTTTCCTTCACAGGTTGAGAGTGTGCTGCTTGAGATAAGTGAGATCAAACCTCATTATTTGTTAATCGTTGATCGCCAAAATAACCTTGACAGTCTTGAGCTTAAGGTAGAGGTTGAAGAGCAGTTTTTCCAGGATAAGATCAGTGAACTGGAATCACTCAGGCAGAAGATTCAGCATTCTGTTGAGAGTTCCATTGGGATTGGAATAAAAGTTACCCTGGTAGAACCTAAAACTATCGAAAGAAGCGAAGGAAAGTCTCGGAGGGTAATTGATAACAGAAAATTCTGAGACAACTCTGTATCCTCGGGCCAGACTGATAATGATCATCTATGAATATTTTAATATTATTATATTTGCAGCCTTAAATATTGCAGGAACTGTAATTACAAAATGAGATGGGAAACATTCCGCTTGACAATCAGACAGTAAGCAGGATAATTAAAGAGAATGGTTTTCAATCGTTCTCAGGAGCATCCATCAGGGAGATAGCACATCTGGTTAATTTACTGGAAAAGGCAACAGGGGTACGATATATAAGAATGGAGATGGGAGTTCCCGGACTTCCTGCTGCCCGGGCAGGGATTGATGCTGAAATTGAAGCACTAAAAGATGGTGTTGCTCCTGCAATATATCCTGATATAGAAGGACTTCCTGATTTGAAGAATGAGGCATCAAGGTTCATAAAACTTTTTCTTGATCTCGATATCAGCCCAAGAGGATGTATTCCTACAGTTGGTTCTATGATGGGTTCTATGGCTGCCTTTCTTGTGGCAAACAGGAATGACAGAACAAAGGAAGGCTCATTGTTTCTTGATCCCGGCTTCCCTGTTCAGAAGAGGCAGGTAAAAATGCTGGGTCACGATTATACCCATTTCGATATATTCCAACACAGAGGGAAAAATCTTAAAAATAAACTTGAGTCTTTTCTTGAAGGTGGAAAGGTTTCATCAATTGTCTATTCAAATCCAAATAACCCGACCTGGATGTGCCTTAACGAGGAGGAACTTTCAATTATAGGTGAACTCTCGCTTAAGTATGATGTTATTGTAATTGAAGACCTTGCTTATTTTGGTATGGATTTCAGAAGTGATTATTCACAACCCGGAATTCCTCCTTATCAGCCATCAATAGGCAGGTATACAGATGATTATATAATACTTATCTCAAGCTCAAAAGTATTTAGTTATGCAGGTCAGAGGATAGGCATGATGGCGGTTTCTGATCATCTTTTTCACAGAAAGTATCCTGATCTGCTGAGATATTATTCATCAGATAAATTCGGTCATTCTATTGTATACGGAGCTCTCTATGGTCTGTCTGCAGGAGTTGCTCACACCGTCCAGTATGGCCTCGCAGCAATATTGAGGGAAACCAATGAAGGCAGGTACCTGTTTATTGATCAGGTGAAGGAATATGGAGAAAAGGCAAAAATAATGAAAGCATTGTTTACCGGTAATGGTTTTATTATTCCTTATGATAATGATATTGACAGGCCTGTTGCAGATGGTTTTTATTTTACAATAGCATATCCTGGAATGTCAGGGGCCGAGCTGCTTGAGAAGCTTCTGTATTATGGTATAAGCGCAATAACGCTCGATATAACAGGTAGCAACAGGAATGACGGACTGAGAGCCTGTGTTTCACATGTTTACAGGGACCAGTTTGGTGACCTTGAACAGCGATTGAAGAGCTTTAATATGAATTATCCGGTTTGAGAATACAACATAGAAATAGATATGGCAAAAATCAGAGGTAGTATTGTAGTTGATGTTGAAAAATGTAAGGGGTGCGAAGTATGTATGGTCTCATGTCCGACCGGTACCATCGCAATGGCTAAGGAAGTAAACAGCAAGGGCTATTTTAATGCTTATCCTGCTCACCCTGAACTCTGCATAGGCTGTGCCAGCTGTGCAATTGTCTGTCCCGATGGAGTAATAACCGTTTATAAAACAAAAATTTAGGCACCGATGGAAAAGGAATTAAGGTTAATGAAAGGCAATGAGGCAATAGCCGAAGCTGCCATACGTGCCGGTGTTGATGGCTATTTTGGCTATCCAATCACTCCACAGAGTGAGATACTCGAATACCTTATGGAAGCTAATCCTTATAAAACAACAGGAATGGTTGTTCTTCAGGCTGAGAGCGAGATTGCTGCTATCAATATGGTCTACGGAGGTGCCGGGTGCGGCAAGAAAGTAATGACTTCTTCTTCATCCCCCGGTATTAGCCTGAAGCAGGAGGGGATATCCTATATTGCAGGAGCTGAGCTTCCCTGTCTTATAGTCAATGTTGCCAGGGGGGGGCCAGGTCTTGGAACAATACAGCCTGCACAGGCAGACTATTTTCAATCAGTTAAGGGAGGAGGTCATGGCGATTATCATCTTATTGTTCTGGCACCAGCCTCAGTACAGGAGATGGCAGATTTTGTAGAGCTTGGTTTTGACCTCGCATTTAAATACAGAAACCCCGTACTGATTCTCTCGGATGGGGCTATTGGTCAGATGATGGAAAAAGTCTATCTTAAACCTCAGAAACCAAGAGCAACTGATTCTCCTGATTGGGCAACTACCGGGAAAGGCAACAGAAAAGAACGGAATATTATAACTTCACTCGATCTGGACCCTGACAGACAGGAAGATTTTAACCATAAGCTGCAGGCTAAATATGCTGAGATTGAGAAAAATGAAGTTCGTTTTGAGGAGTTTCAGTGTGAGGATGCAGATTATCTCTTCATTGCTTATGGAACGAGTGCAAGAGTTTGTCAGAAATCAGTCCAGATTGCCAGGGAACATGGCTTAAAAGCAGGACTTCTGAGGCCAATTACACTTTTCCCTTTCCCTTCTGTAAGAATAAATGAGCTAAGTGCAAAGGTAAAAGGAATTCTTTCTGTAGAGATGAGCTCAGGCCAGATGGTTGAAGATGTGATGCTTGCCGTAAATGGTAAGGTGCCTGTTAAGCATTTTGGAAGAATGGGAGGAATTGTTACAACACCCGATGAGGTGGTTGAAAAGCTAAAAACTTTATTTATTGGAGGTGAGTGAAATGAAAGAAGCAACCGGATTAAAGGAAATAATTAAACCTGAGAACCTTGTCTATCGAAGGTCAGAGGTATTAGTCGATAATACACTATCATATTGTCCGGGATGCGGACACGGTACAACACATCGTATTCTGGCAGAGTTAATTGAGGAGCTTGGATTGCAGTCGCAGACAATAGGAATTTCTCCTGTTGGCTGCTCAGTCCTGCTATATCATTATCTCGATGTTGATATCCAGCAGGCTGCTCATGGCAGGGCTCCTGCTGTGGCAACGGGAATTAAAAGACTGCTTCCGGATAAGTTTGTATTTACTTATCAGGGAGATGGTGACCTGGCTGCAATTGGTACTTCTGAAACAATACATGCATGTAACAGGGGTGAAAACATAATGATAATCTTTGTAAATAACGGCATTTATGGTATGACCGGAGGGCAGATGGCACCAACAACAATTCCGGGGATGAAATCATCAACTTCTCCTCTTGGAAGAGATGTAAAAACAATGGGTAATCCGCTTATGATGACAGATATAGTGGCTACTCTGCCAGGTACATACTATGTAACAAGACAGAGTGTTCATACTCCTGCAAATGTCAGGAGAACAAAAAAGGCAATGCGTAAAGCAATTGAATATCAGAAGCTTAATAAGGGTACTTGTTTTATTGAGATTGTTTCAAACTGTCCGTCTGGATGGAGAATGACTCCGGTGGAGTCGAACAAATGGATGGAAGAGAATATGTTTTCATATTACCCACTGGGAGACCTTAAGACTCCGGCAGAATAAAGTGAGATAGCAACAAACAACAACAACAATGACTGAAGAGATAATAATAGCAGGATTTGGAGGACAGGGCGTTCTGTCGATGGGGAAAATAATGGCATATTCAGCTGTTATGCAGGATATGGAGGTAAGCTGGATGCCAGCATATGGTCCTGAGATGAGAGGTGGAACAGCCAATGTAACCGTTATCATCAGCAGCGAGAGAATTAGTTCTCCTATTATCAGGCATTTTGATACAGCAATCATTCTGAACCAGCAATCGCTTGATAAGTTCGAACCTGCGATTAAGCCAGGCGGAGTCCTTATCTATGATGGAAATGGAATTACAAGACATCCCGAACGTAAGGATTTATCAATTTACAAGGTTGATGCTGCCGGCGAAGCCGCTCGTATGAATAACACAAAGGTTTTTAATATGATAGTGCTTGGAGGTTTTATTAAGATACGACCAATCATTAAGCTTGAGAATGTTATTAAAGGCCTTAAGAAATCACTTCCTGAGCGATATCATAGTATGATTCCCATGAATGAGAAGGCTCTGATCAGGGGAGAGGAGATTATTCAGGAGGTTCAGAAAGCCGTTATTCGGTGATCAGTAGTCAGTAAGTCACCCTGCGTCCAGCGTCCAAGTTCCCTTCGCCCTTCGCCCTTCACCTTGCGCCCGGTGCCTATTTCTTATAGAAATGCATTTCCGTAATATACTTCCATACTTCCGGAGCAAGGTAATATGACATATCCTTTCCATCCTTGATCCCATTACGAATAAATGTGCCGGAAATATCCATTAATGGGGCGTTAACAAATTGTATATCTGCAGATAATATCAAATCTTTAAGTATTGCTGATGATGATTTTACGGTATCAGGCCTTGGATACACATATACAGGGTGATCTTTAAGGAGTTCCTTTGCATTTTTCCATTTATGCAGAGTGTGAAGATTGTCCTCACCCATCACAAGACAAAATTTATGCTTTGGAAATTTTTCTTTCAGATATGTAAGTGTATCAATTGTATACGAGGGTATTGGAAGCTTGAATTCTATATCGGACACTTTTAACTTGTCATTATCTCCTATTGCAAGCTGTGTCATGTAGAGACGATGATGGTCAGCAAGAAGTGTCTCTTTCTTTTTAAGAGGATTATGAGGACTAACAACAAACCATATCTGTTCCAGTCCTGCAAATTCGGTCATGTAGCCGGCAATTGCCATATGACCAATATGTACCGGGTTGAATGAACCGAAATATAATCCAACTTTAGCCATTTCTTCTTATTTACCCTTTAAGAATTCATTTACCAGGACAAATGTCTCTTGTCTTGTTTTTTCCAGATTGTCGTTTATAATAATCCGGTCAAAATTGTCAGCAAGATTTATCTCTTCGGCTGCCTTTTCCACTCTCATCTTAATTTTCTCAGCGGAATCGGTACCTCTTCCAAGAAGTCTTTTTTCAAGCGCTTCAATCGAGGGTGGCATTACAAAAATAGACAGGGAGTTATTTCCGTAAATATTTTTAAGGTTGATTCCTCCTTTCACATCCACATCAAAAAGGACAGATTTACCTGATTTCCATATTCTCTCCATTTCGCTTTTCAGAGTTCCGTAGAAGAGATCTTTATAAACCTCCTGCCACTCAACCAGTTCATCATTCTCTATTTTCCTTTTAAACTCAGGTACCGTAAGAAAGAAATAGTCTGTACCATCCTTTTCGTCTCCTCTTAACGGTCGGGTAGTTGCAGAAACAGAAAAAGAGAGGTTCAGTCCGCTATTCATCAGATGTTTGACTATTGTCGTCTTTCCTGCCCCGGATGGAGCTGATATAATGACAAGCTTACCCTTCATTTAATTTTCTTTTTATCAGAAGGCTAATTAACCCAATTTTTCATGGTTTGCAATATTTTGTATCGCGCCTTCAGCCTTCAGCCCTACGCCTTACGCCTTACGCCTTCTACAACACATTCAAGGTTTGTTCCTTAACCTTTTCCAGCTCATCCTTCATCATTACAACAAGTTTCTGGATTGAGGCATCATTTGCTTTGGATCCGATTGTATTTATTTCCCTCCCTATCTCCTGACAAATGAAGTTCAGGAGTTTTCCATTTGGGGAATCAGTCTTTAGAGTCTCAAGGAAATATTCACAATGGGTTTTCAGCCTTACCTTCTCCTCGTTTATATCAAATTTCTCGATATAGAAGATAAGTTCCTGTTCGAACCTGTTTCTGTCAATATTCTCATTTCCAATATTCTCTGTCAGAATTGTATCAAGCTTTTCCCTTAGCTTACTGATTCTTCCTTCTTCAAAAGGTCCTATCAGATCAAGCAGCTCTAGAATCTTTCCGATACATTTTATTATGTCGGACATTATTGATTTACCCTCTTCAATCCTGTAGTGGTCAAGCATCTGTACAGCCTCATTGATCTTTTCCCTGACAGCTTCCCATTCTTCTTCAGGTATCTCGCTTTTATCTGTTTTCATGGTTTCCGGGAGCTTCATTACTACAGAAAAAATCTGATCATCAAGTTTTAGATCAAGCTCTGAGGCAATCTCCTTGAACTGGTTATAGTAATTTTTTACAGCTGCTTTGTTAATTACTGTTGTCAGTTCCTGTTCATTTGAATCGATATAGAGTGAGAAATCGATTTTTCCTCTGTCGAGTTTCTGGCTGATAATATTCCTTATTTCCGGCTCTTTTTCCTTGTAGAGCCATGGCAGTTTGGTATTAAGGTCCAGCTGCTTTGAATTCAGCGATTTAATCTCGATAGCAATTTTCTTATTGGAAGTTTCAGCAACGGCTTTGCCAAAGCCTGTCATAGATTTTATCATATTGCCTTTTTTAACAGGTATATAATTTATGCATTATCTTCGAATTTTACAACCGTTTTTGTTTTCCATCGACCGGTTTTATAATAAAAATAGGATAGAGCAAAGCCAACAGTCCATCCTGATGGAATCGACCACCAGATTCCCGACACCCCAATTTTACCGGAGAAGTACCAGGCAAAAGGAATCCTGATCAGCCATAGTGAAAGGATCGAAAACATCATTGGATATACTGTGTCTCCGGCTCCTCTTGTAACTCCATTATAAATAAACATCAGGGTAAAAGTGATATAAAAAAGACTTACAATAGTCAGATACTGGTCTCCGAGTCGTATCACCTCCTTATCGTTTGTGAACATACTCATTATCAAATGTCCCCAAAATACAATAAAAACTGTTGTGGCAATTGTTACAATTCCTGACATTTTTATTGTGGCTTTGAGGCCTGCCTTGATCCTTTCAGGCTTGTTGGCCCCAATATTCTGACCAACAAATGTTGAAAGTGCCTGAGAGAACGACATTGCCGGAATAAGGGCCAGAGCATCCAGCCTGCTGGCAACTGAATAGCCTGCAATTACATTTGTCCCGAATTTGTTAACAATATTCATAAGGGCTATTGCTCCCATGGCTACCAGTGTATGCTGGACTCCTGTAGGCAAACCTATCCTTATGCTCTGCCGGAATATTTCCCTGTCAAAGTGCAGACCTTTAATAGCTATCCTGATAAGCTTATGAGTCTTATTAAGCCACCATATGGCGAGACCGAATGCGATTCCATTTGCCAGAAGAGTAGCGTATGCTGCGCCGGCCACTCCCCATTTGAATATGCCCACAAATGTCACGACAAGGATTATGTTGGCAATGCTGGCTATTATCAGGAAGTAAAGTGGTGTTTTTGAATCGCCCAACCCTCTCAGTACAGCACTGGTTCCGTTAAAACCAAAAAAGATGAGTATTCCTGACAGGTATATTTTGAGATAAAGTACAGCCTGAGGCATTATCTCTTCAGGCAGATCAATAAGTCGAAGCAGCGGTTCACATATTAAAATGCCGATAATTGTGGTGATTAACCCTATTACTGCACTGTATATATACATTGTATCAATTGCCCTCTTGACCTTTACAAAATCTTTTGCTCCAAAATATTGAGATATTACTACCGTGGTTCCCATAACAAGACCAATGATCATGGAAACCATTATGAAGATTACGGGGAATGATGCCCCTACTGCTGCAAGAGCTTCTTTCCCGATAAATTTTCCTACCACAATACTGTCCACAACACTGAATAACTGCTGGAAAATATTTCCAATCAGCATAGGGGCAGCAAATTTAAATATTAGTTTTCCTTCGTGGCCGCTGGTGAAATCCTGCATTTTGAATATTTAGCCTGCAAAGGAAATCAATAATGGGAACTTATCAAAATGCCATCTAAATCCTGTCCAGTTCTACAGTAAAGTGCCTTAAAATATGTGCTTCCCTCTTTATTCTTAATCCCCTTCTGATTGATCCACGGCGATTGAATACGTTACAGGTTACAGCAACAACATAGTCCATATGGTTGTTAGTATATACCCTTCTTGGTATTGCCAGCCTCACCATCTCAAGCTCCGGATACCTGTTTTCCCGTGTTACAGGATCCCTGTCAGCCATCAGAGCTCCAATCTCAACGCCCCTTACACCTCCCTCGGTATAGAGCTCCACAGCAAGTGTCTGAGCCGGAAATTCCTCTCTGGGAACTGAATTAAGGAACCTTTTTGCATCTATAAAAACGGCGTGGCCTCCCAGAGGCTCAATAACAGGAATCTCTTGTTCTCTGAGCCTGTTTCCCAGGTACTCAACCTGTTTAATTCTCGATTCAAGAAATGTAAATTCAGTTCCTTCGTATAGTCCCTGGGCAAGTGCATTCATATCTCTTCCCGACATACCCCCGTAAGTAATGAATCCTTCATATATAATATTATATGTTGATGCCTGCCGGTAAAGTTTCTCTTCCCTGAATGCAATGAATCCTCCCATGTTAACAATTGCATCTTTTTTTGAACTCATTGTCATTCCATCTGCATAAGAGAACATCTCCCTGGTAATATCGGTAATCTGCATGTTTGCAAATCCCTTTTCCCTTGTTTTTATGAAATAAGCATTTTCGGCAAATCTTGCTCCGTCAATTATAAGTTTAACCCCATATTCTCTGCAAATGTCAGAAACTCCTCGAATATTGGCCATACTTACTGGCTGCCCACCTGCTGTATTGTTGGTTACAGTAACAATAACAAAAGGTACTTTTCCGGCAGGGGCATTACTGAGGACATCCTTTAGTTTTCCAAGATCGACATTACCTTTGAAAGGATGTATTGCAGACGGATCCCTGGCAGCATCAATTGTGCAATCTACAGCCCTGGCCTTTCTGAATTCTATATGCCCCTTTGTAGTATCGAAATGTGAGTTACCGGGAACTATATCACCCTCTTTGACCAATACAGAAAAAAGAACATTCTCTGCTGCGCGCCCCTGATGTGTCGGTAGAAAGTACTGAAATCCTGTAATATCCCATATTGCATCTTTCAGGTAATAATATGAAGAAGATCCGGCATAGCTTTCATCACCGGTCATTATTGCTGCCCATTGCTTGTCACTCATAGCACCAGTACCTGAATCTGTGAGCAGATCTATATATACCTGTTCCGATCTCAGATTAAACAGGTTGTATGAAGCATCTTTTATCCACCTTTCTCTCTCCTGATGAGTGCTGCGGTAGATGTTTTCAACCATCTTAATTTTGAATGGTTCTGCAAATGGTAGGTTCATGATCAGTAGATTTTTATGCTGATGCCAGGATTTTCTGCCCTGGCCTCGATGACTGCAAATATGCAAGGATCAACTTTAGTAAAATGAAAATTCAGTGCAGAAAGTTAAATCTAATTCAGGTAAAAATCCCTGTTTTTTATATTTCTGTATATATCAATTGGCGGATTCTGCGTTATAATGAGATAGGAAACCAATTTTATAGATTTGGTTAGTAAAAATAATGGTTATTTATAATATATTCAACCAGGAAATGATATGATAAAATATAGTGAAATGAAAAAAGTATTTCTTCAGTTTTTAATTGCATTAATGTTGTTTGGATTTGGTTTAAATGCGCTATCACAAGAGGTCAATGACAGTCTTAAATCAGCAGGTCAAATAATGGACTCACTCAGGAGGATTGGCATTATTTACAGTGATATCTATAAAAAACCTGAAATAGTCTTATCTACAGAGCAGGCTGTCAAATTTCTGGAGAAGAAAATTCAGCCAGATTTCTGGCAGAATTCTGAAGATCCTTTACGGAAAGCAATAACGCAACTTGTTTTTCAGGCTTCAAATCCACCTTACGATTCTTCAGAGGTATTCTTAAAAATATATCCCTACGATTCGCTTAAAATTGCATGGGACAAATTCTATATATGGGAGCCATTAAGGTTTAAAATCCCTGTTGTAGCTCCTGTAAGATTTAATGTTCCTTCTGATTCAGTAATTGCCCTGGCAGATACAATTCCTGCTACTCTCATTACTGACTCAATAGTATTTAATCTTCCGGTACTTGTGGATTCAATTCCTTTCATTATGAAGCAGGGAGGGTTAAAGGATACTTCCATCCTGGTGATAATTGATACTCTAAATCAGGTCTATTCATCAAATCCTTCATTTCCCTTCAAATATCTCAATTACCCGTATCAGAGTGATTCAATAGAGGTAGCTGTAAATTCTTTATTGAAATTCATGGAGGAAAGAGATTCCTCTATCCTGAATTTTACAGGGAGAAGCAATACAATAACTCCACTCTGGCTTAATTCAAAAACTGATAATATGGTTCGTTACTGGCTCAGGAACGAATATGATGATTCCGTAACCGTTTGGATAGGGAATATTGCAAGAAATACCGTCGGTCTTTATCTCGAGCAGGGGATCAATCTGAGACGACCTCTCAAACAGGAAACAGGAAATGCTGAAGCAAGAATTAACGTTCAGCACCAGGATAAATCAAAACTGCTTGAAGTACAGCGGATTGTTGTGAAGCAAAAATACTGGAAATACAGGACCGAAGCGAACCTTGTCTTCAGTCAGACAGTTCTTTCCAACTGGGTAAAGGGAGGGGAGAAGAGTCTTTCCTCGCTTCTTGACGTTACCGGTTATGCTGACTATGACAATAAGCAGATGAAGTTGTCATCCAGCAACTTTGCAAGGGTGAAACTGGGATTTCTTGCTTCGGGCGAAAATCCAATCCGAAAGAATACAGATATTATTGAAACCAACTCCAAACTGAATCATAAAGCATTCGGGAAATTTGACTTTAGTGCTATTATGCTTTTTAAAACTCAATTACTTACAGGTTATAATTACCCTAATGATTCCGTCCCTGTATCAAAATTCTTAAACCCTGCTGTTCTGACACTGGGTTTTGGTCTTGATTATAAGCCAAATAAAAATACCTCACTGAACTTTTCACCATTGTCCTATAAGGGAACCTACATGACTGACACCGTGAATATCGATCAGACCAAATACGGTATAGCAGCAGATAAAAAATCAAAACATGAGCCTGGTGTTAGTGTGATGGTAACACACAACTGGAAACCGAAAAAATCTTTGGCAGTGACAAACAGGCTACAGCTCTTTACGAATTATATTGATAATCCTCAGAATATAGATATCGACTGGGAGATGATCTTAACTGCAAACCTTAACTGGTTCACTGATCTCAGACTTAACACTCATCTCATATTTGATGATAATACCAGAACTCCTGTAATGGATGAGAACAATAAACCTGTACTGAATCCTGACGGATCACAGAAGAAAACTGCACGCATTCAGTTCAAGGAGATGTTTGGTATTTCGCTGGCGTTCAGATTCTGATCCGGCTACCGGTTACTGATTGACTGTCGTTGGATTTAAAGTTCTTTTTCGTAGATGCGGAATTTCTTGACAACTTTACATCCGACACGTTCATATTCCCCTCTCATTTTTGAGTTGTCCTCAAGAACAAGATGACTGTCGAGAGTATCCATATTATGTTTGATGCCTGACTGAAGAATTTTGACTCCCATAAGTACATCGAGACCTTTTCCCCTGTATTCCTTTTTAACTCCACCAAGCATCATCAGCAGTTTTTTGGATCTCTTTGAATCCCTGAGTATTTTGAAGATGCCAAATGGGAAGAGCCGACCTCTTGCCTCTCTTATTCCATTACTGAAATCAGGCATGCCTATAGCAAAACCAACTATTTCGCCTTTGGTCCTGATCACCTTTATGAATTTTGGGTCGAGAATGGGGAGATAACGGTTTGCAAATTCCATTTTCTCTTTATCATCAAGCGGAACAAAACCATATATCTCCTTAAAAGTTTCATTCATAAGTTCAAGGATTTCAATAATATAAGGTTTAAGTTCTTTTATTACATTGAATTCCAGTATCTCATATTCCTTCTGATTTTCCATCCTTTTCAGGACTTTTTCATAGATCAGAGGGAACTGATCTGGGATCTTGCCAAGATAGTTTACAAGGTCAATTTTTTTTGAATAGCCCTCATCCTCAAGTAGTAATGGCATATATGATGAATTATTCGGACTGGTCATAAACTGGGGATATTCAAATCCTTCAACCTGAAATCCCTGAGGATCTTTATCAGAGAATCCAAGAGGTCCGATTATTTTTTTCATTCCCCGTCCTCTTAACCAGTCCTCAACAGTTGTAATCAGAGCATGGAATACTTCCTTGTCCTCGTAACATTCCATAAAGCAGAATCTTCCATTCTGTTCATTATGTATTGTATTATATCTGTTGTTTATAATCCCCATTATCCGTCCGACAGGTTTATTTTCCCTGTAAGCCAGTAATAATATTGCATCTGCATATTTGTATGACTTGTTCTTTTTCTTATTGAACAAGAGTTTTTCGTCCATATAGATCGGGTGGAGCCATTCAGGTTCATTTTTGTGCACTTTCTCAGGCAAGTATATAAATGTGCGACGATCTCTGTTTGTAAGGACCTCTTTAATGACTATTTGCCCCATGTTATTATTTATTATTTGACTGAAAGAAACAAAAAAACCTTAAATTGACAAAATCAGTAAAAAAAATAATCTGATATCAAAGTAGGTCAATAATTACAAAAATTGCAAAAAGTATGCTGGCAATTCCGTTTGTTGTACCGAACGCAAGATTGACTCTGCTGATGTCATCATGCCTTACAATAAGATGCTGGTACAGCAGCAATGCTGAAAATATCAGGGCTCCGGTCCAGAAAATATATCCTGAGCCACCCTCAGTTCCTGCAATAATTACAAGAATAAAGGTAACTGCATGCAAAGAAGAGGAGACATATAGAGCATTTTTTCGTCCTATGAGTGAAGGTATGGAATAGAGATTCTCTGACCGGTCAAAATCATCATCCTGCAATGCATAAATTATATCAAATCCACTTGCCCATGTTAATACAATGAGGGAAAAGATTACAGGAAGTATGTTGAAAGTACCGGTTACAGAGATATAGGCCCCAATTGGGGCAAGGCTTAATCCAAGACCCAGCACCAGATGACATAAAGCGGTGATCCTCTTAGTGAGGCTGTATCCAAGGATTATCAGCAAAGCAACAGGGGAGAGCCAGAATGCCAGCGAGTTAATAAAATATGTTGTCAGGATAAATAACAGACTATTGATTACTACAAATGCAGTAGCTGCCCAGGATGAAATTACACCTGAGGGTATCTCTCTGTTTTTTGTCCTTGGGTTAAGAGCATCAAATCTCTTGTCAGCCAGTCTGTTAAACCCCATAGCAGCATTTCTTGCAAATACCATACAAAGGATAATCAGAAGCAGCAACCGGAGGCTGAAATGGTTATCACCGTCAGTTATTCCAAGGGCAAAACCAATCAAAGCGAATGGCATTGCAAAAACTGTATGGCTAAACTTTACAAGCGATAAATATTTGCTGATCCGGCTGAATACTATCTTCATTGTTCAAGAAGCTTCCTATAGGTTTCGTAATGCTCATCTGTGAATGTGACAAAAGTCACATTCACAGGATATTTATTTTTCAGAAGGAATCTGCGCGTCTCATTAACTGCTATAAATGCAGCCAGCTCCTGCGGGAATCCATAAACGCCCGTTGATATACCTGGAAAAGCTATGGTTTTTAATTTATTATCCCTTGCGATTTCGAGAGAAGACTGATAGCATGAGGCAAGCTTTTCGGTTTCATCACGATGGCCTCCGTACCATACAGGTCCAACAGTATGGATTATATGCTTTGCCTTAAGCCTGTAACCATTAGTCAACCTAGCTTTCCCTGTCTCACAACCCATAAGGTCTCTGCATTCCTCAATTAATTCGGGTCCTGCTGCAGCATGAATGGCACCGTCTACTCCACCTCCACCTAAAAGAGTTTTATTGGCGGCATTGACAATTGCATCCACTGCCAGAGTAGTTATATCCCCTTTATAAAGATGTATTCTTTTATTCATTATCGTATCAGGGCATTCAGTTCCTTCTCAAAGACTCTGATGAGATTATTCATTACCTTATCTATATTCTTGTCAGTAAGTGTTCTGAGGTCATCACGAAGGATGAAGCTGACTGCGTATGATTTTTTGTTCTTACCCAGGCTTTCACTTTCATATACATCAAACAGCGAAACATCCTGAAGTATATTTTTTTCAATTCTCAGAGCCAGATCCCTTATCTGGCTGAAATTTATACTTCTGTCCAGAAGCAATGAAAGATCTCGCTTCACGGAAGGATATCTAGGAAGCTCTCTGAATGAGATGGAATGGTCCTTTGCAATTTTAAGCAACAGATCCCATTCAATATTTCCATAGTACACATCCTGGTCAATATCAAATTGTTTAAGATATTTCTTTGAGATCTTGCCGGCTTCCGCAACTATCATTTTATTATGTAGATAGGTTACTGATTCGGAGAAATACTTCTTTTCACTCTCCCTTGTGACCAGAGTATCAGTTCTGAGTCCCAGTCGCGAGAATACCCTTTCCACATATGATTTGATATGGAAGAAATCTGTAGGATTGGTTTTGCTGTTCCAGCTCTGTTTCACAGGATATCCCGTCAGGAAAAGATCCATGTGTTCGTGCTCAAAGTAGTTATCAGGGGAGGGATGAGTATCTCCTGGTCTCTTGTAGAAATAGCAATGGCCGAATTCAAAGAGTTTCAGATCCGGATTTTGCCGGTTTAAATTCCAGGCAACAGAGCTTAATCCACCAAACAGAAGACTCTGCCTCATGGCGTTGAGATCAGAACTAAGAGGATTGGCAAGGACAACCAGGTGATCTTTGTTAAAATCATCATTCATTTCATACCATGCACCGGGATTAAGAGAATTGCACATTATTTCAGCAAATCCATTTGCTGCAAGCATATCTGAAATTGTGTTTACTATTTTTTCCCTGTCAGGATTTTCTGAATAGGTTATGGTTGAATTGACATGATTGCTGATCTCGACATTGTTGTATCCGTATATTCTAAGTATCTCCTCAATGACATCGGCCTCTTTTTTTACATCTACTTTTCTGGCAGGGATCTCCAGTATAAGAATATCTCCCTTTTCTTCTAATATGACAATCTCGAGTAATGAAAGGATTCTCCTGATTACTGACTTGTCTATACTTTTGCCGATAAGTCTGGTTATGTTATTATAATTTACTTCAATTACAGCTCTTGTAATTGGGACAGGATAAATATCAACAACTTCTGATGAGATCTCACCACCGGCCAGTTCCTTAATTAGCATTATTGCTCTTTTAAGTGCCCAGGTAGTTATTTCCGGATCAGCACCTCGTTCGAATCTGAATGATGCATCTGTTTTAAGTCCGTGACGTTTTGAAGTTTTCCGGATAGATACCGGATTAAAATAAGCACTTTCAAGGAAAATGTTCTTTGTTGAATCAGTAACACCCGATTTAATGCCGCCGAAAACACCTCCGATACACATTCCTTCAGTTGTATTGCATATCATCAGATCTCTATCTGAGAGACTTCTTTCAACAGAATCGAGAGTTATAAATTTGCTTTTTTCGGGCATGTTTCTGATAATTACCTTTCTTCCGTCAATTTTGTCAGCATCAAATGCATGGAGAGGCTGGCCAACCTCGTGCTGAACGAAGTTTGTAATATCTACAATATTATTAATAGGGTTCAGACCTATAGCCCTGAGTTTAACTTTGAGCCATTGCGGAGATTCTTTTATTGTGACACCGCTTATTGTAATTCCTGAATACCTGGGACAATCTGCAGGATTTTCAATAATAACATCATACCTGTTTTTATTGTTATCCGGCTTAAAACCAGAAAGATCTGGCAGTATAGCCTTTATGTCCGATCCCTGGTTAAGGTTCAGGTATGCAGCAAGATCCCTTGCCACTCCGAAATGTGAACCGCTGTCAATCCTGTTAGGAGTAAGGCCAATTTCGAAAACAACATCCCTGGTAATTTTGAAATAGCTGCTCGCAGGAGTACCCGGAACAGCGTCATTGCTGAGCACCATTATTCCTTCATGGTCAGTTCCAAGTCCGAGTTCATCTTCGGCACAGATCATACCTTCTGAAAGTTCTCCTCTTATCTTTGATTTCTTTATTTCGAGGCTCTCATTCCCTTTGAAAACTTTTGTTCCGACAGTTGCCACCGGAACTTTCTGTCCGGCTGCAACATTGGGAGCACCGCATACAATCTGAAGAGGTTCGGGGCCTCCTATATTAACGGTAGTAACTGAAAGCTTATCAGCGTCTGGGTGTTTTTTGCACGTAACAATCTCACCTATGACAATACCTTCAAGACCCCCCTCTACTGAAGCCCATTCTTCTATTCCTTCTATCTCAAGACCGATCTCTGTAAGTATTTCTGCGATTTTGGATGGTTCCAGATCGGTTTTCAGATACCCTTTTATCCAGTTGTATGAAATCTTCATTTTAGAATGATTAAATATCAAAGATGCAAAAGTAAGGAATTTTGATTTATGACTTCTTTGTGAAATTTAAGAAATTTAAATAAATAAAAAAGGGGCTTAAAAATAGCCCCTTAATCAATCTAACTCAACAAACAATTATTTTTTGCCTGCACCTTTTGCTGCTTTGGAAGCATTCTTGGCCTGTGAACCTGCTTTTGCTCCCTGGTTTTTGGCTCCTGTTTTGTTCTGCTTCTTTGCCTGTTTACCAGCTTTTTCCTTCTTCTGTTCTTTTTTCTGCTCCTTCGTCATTGTTTTTTCCTGTGCCTGAACCTGATCTCTTGTCTGTGTCCTGGCCTGATCCTGTGTCATGGTCTGGTCCTGGCTCATGGTCTGATCCTGTGTCCTGGTCTGGGCCCTGGTCTGATCCTGAGCCTGTGCTGTGAGGCCCGCACTTAACATGAGTGCTATGGCTGTCATTAAAATAGTTCTCTTCATCTTATTTAATTATTATGATTATTATGAATCAAAGATATGGTGGTGAAGATGAACATATCATGAAATTTTGGGGAAAATGAAAGAAAATTGTGTCCCTTTTCCGGGTTCTGACACAACATTTATTTTGATATTGTGAAAATCTGCAATTGATTTGGTTATTGCAAGACCGATACCGGTATTGTCTTTTTCAGGATCAAGCTTTTTTCTGAACCTTTCAAATAGATTTTCCATCTGTTCCCGGCTTATCCCCGGACCATTATCATTGACAGCTATATCATATACCTGATCAATAAATCTGAAAACGATCTTAACTTCACCGTCTTTGTCAGTATTCTTAATAGCATTATTCACTACATTATATATCATGGAAAAGATCAGTGATCTGTTGCAATGCTTCATCAGAAATGAAGTTTCAGGCTGAAAAAGCAGGCTGACTCCCTTATCAACTGCAAGCGGTTCCAGTTCCTCTTTAATGTCTGAAAGCAGATCTCTTATTTCACAGGAGTCTTCTTTTACAAACTGCTGACTTTCAATCCTGGCAACGAGAAGCAATGAGTTGACAAGTGTCTTGAGCCGGTGAAGGGTTTTAAGCGAATCTTCGATCTTCGATGCCAGTTCGCCATCCATATCAGTCTGAAGCAGGATGTTCTCAAGTTTGCTTCTGAGAACTGATATCGGAGTAAGAAGCTCATGCGATATGTTGACAGTGATCTCTTTTTCTTTCTTAAAGAGGTCATTGATCTTCTTCATGAGCTCATTTATTGTTTGATCGAGCTGACTGAAATCAGAAGTTGTGGTCTTTACGGGTGTGTTGTCAAATAATGACGGTGTTGAGGTCATTCTGAGCTTGTTCCTTATCAGTTTAAGAGGGTGTACAACTCTGCCAGAATAGACCAGTTCGGCAATAAGAGTTATTAGAATTATTGAAATAAGGAACAGCAGTATAATCCTGCTTATATTTCTCTGAGTATATTCGATGCTTTCAAGGCTCTTACCTATTTCAAGGAGGTAGGTCTCTCCATTTATCTGGAAGGAATAGTTCAGTACTCTGTACTTAATTGTTTCATTGTCAATTATTCTCTCTGTGATCTCAATGAAGTTCCAGTCCTCTTCCAGTTCAGTTTTTTCGAGGCTGATAAATTCTTCCTTGAGTATGTTATAGCTTCCGAATACTGTTGAGGTATCGCCTGTAATGAACGGTTCTATTCCTATCTGCGATATCAGGTCGATAACCCTTTCGCGTTTATCTATCAGTTCATCATCTGTTTGTATGATATTGATCCTTTCCACGAGCCTGGGCAGAAAAGCCATGAAAACCACACCGACGATCAGCTTGGAGATAAGGTTGAATAGAGCGAGTTTTGTGCCCAGTCTGGCCATGCCTATTTTATTTCTGCAGTTTCAGAACTTATTCTGTATCCTATTCCCCTTACTGTTTCAAGCCATGGAGCAGGGGCATGAAGTGAAAGCTTTTTTCTTACATTCTTAATATGTACATCAATAAAGTTGCTGTCGTACTGGTCATCCAGGATATTTCCCCAGATATGTTCATAGAGCTGCTGTCGGGTAAGCACCTTGTTCCTGTTGATTGCCAGGTACTGAAGCAGGTCGAACTCCTTTCTGGTAAGGTCAACTTCCTGTCCATTGCAGAATAGTTTCCTCGACTGCACTTCGATTGTGAATTCCCCAAGGTCTATTTCCTGTTTTGTAATTTGGAATTTACGCCTGGCAACGGCCATGATCCTCGAGTAGAGTTCCACAAGAGCAAAGGGCTTGGCAAGGTAATCGTCTGCACCCAGATCAAGTCCCTTGACTTTGTCTTCCACTGCTCCCCTTGCTGTGATGATAATGAAAGAAACATCAATATTGTTTTTCTTTGCTTCCCTTATCAGATCCAGACCGTTGTAGTCAGGCAGGCCTAAATCGAGAAGAACGAAATCATAAAGGTTAATGGCAATTTTCTCTGATGCTTCACAACCACTAAATGCAAGATCGATAACAAAGTTCTCTCTTCTCAGATAGGTCGCAATTTCAGCAGCCAGGCTTTTTTCATCTTCAACTATAAGGAGATTCATGGTATTGACTCAGAATATCTTAATGAAACAATTTAACATAAGAGTAAACCCTTCAGGACTTGGGATCTCCGGATCAGTATACATTGGCAGCACATATCCGGGCTCAATTTCCAGGGTCAGGTTCCCAATATTCAATCCAACCGGAAGTCCGAAGTCAATTTCCATAAGTCCGAAATAATTCGTAGTTAATGTGGTGGATGTTGATCCTGACCCTGATCCGCTGCCATTCCCCGATCCTGAACCGTTTCCGCTTATCGGTGAGTTTATCCCGATCACAGTTTCACCGTTTATGACAGTTTTAGTCAAAGAACCCATCAACATGTTTATATACGGATCAAATGAGATAAAGGCTTTTTTGCCTGAAAACTCCGGTGTCTGAAAATACCTTGAGTTCTTAACCTGAAGATAACCTGTGCTGGTTTCTGACAGGATTCCTCCGAAAGATATTCGTGAATACAGTATTCTCCAGTCAACACCAAGGGTCAGATCGCTATAGAAAAAGCTGTTGAATAAGGTATCGGTGAGCGCTTCAGGGACCTGATATCTGTAAGCTCCTGCTGAAATATCGAACCATGAACTTAAAGTATTGGAATAATTTACACCAAAGGCACTGTATGCGATAAAAGGTTCAAATACAGGCATATGAAATGTGTTTGCCGAAATGAAGAATTTATTATTCAGACCATAAATAAGAGAACCGTAATAATATGGCTGAGCTGTTGTTAAAGTGGAAGCAACAACCATGTTGTTGCCAAAACCAAGACTAGCATATACTGAATGAGGGGAGTCCTTTTGGGTTTCAGAATCATTTCCCTCTATCTGTTTGCCGGATAATGAATCAGCTTGTGTGAAAGCATTAACAGAAAGCATTGTCATAACTGCAAACAGGAAGCATTTGTATATATTGTATTTCATACTGAGCATCTGATCGAATTTAAAGAACTACCTTCTTCCAGGTCTGACAGAACCTGACGGTTTGCCTGCACCCTGCGGCCTTGCATTTCCTGCAGGACGACTGATATATGGAGGACGGGCTCCCCTGGCTTTTTTCATATCAGGCTTTGAACTTTTAATCTCCTTGACATCTTTCTGTGGATTTTTTTCGTCCTCTTTCTTTTTATCCTGCACCTGCTGCTGAGCCTGATCCTTATCCTTATCAGCATTCATTACAGCATTTTTCTTACGTTCCTGCAATTGCTGTTCTGATCCGGCTCTATCTGCCGGCATAGATTCTGTAACATCCTGCGCATTTATCAGGCAAGTCACTAATAACATTGGAATAATGCCGGAAAATATTTTGTAATATCTCTTCAATCTGTTTTCCATCCCTTCAATTCTTTAAATGTAATTCGTTTGACAACATAAGAAAAAATGTGATTGTAATTAAACAGTTTCAAAACTAAGGTATGAAAAATGAAGATATGATGAAAAAAAATTATAACCTGGAGGATGCAACAGGTAATACATCCAATGAAAACCATAATATGGTTTATTAAAATCTGCAGAAAGAATCATGTAACTATCTGCGCGCATTTACCTGGCAACAAAATACAGCAGTACGATCAAGGATCAGGCAGCCTCAGACTAAAGGCACGAGGAGGAAGTAGTCAGAGGGTTTTTTTTGTTTGCCGGCTGAGGTGCTTAACGCTTTTCAGCCGGTTTTTTTTATCTATATTTGTACCTCAAACTTTCAGATATGGTAATTGAAAAGGATGACAAACTGATATTGCTGACAAATGATGACGGGTTATATGCGGCAGGACTTAAGGTGCTGCTCAAAGTAATGGAGGAGTTCGGCAAGGTAGTCCTGGTTTCAACCACCGAAAGTATGTCAGGCATGTCACAGGCATTAACTGTGAAGACCCCGTTGAGGGTTAAACTTCTGGAAGAGAATCAACATCACAGGATATATGCCTGTAACGGGACTCCGACTGATAGTGTCAAACTGGCAGTTAATAAATTACTTGAGAGAATGCCGGACTGGGTGGTATCCGGGATCAATCATGGCGCCAATGCGTCAGTAAGTGTTCTTTATTCCGGTACGATGGCTGCTGCAATTGAAGGTTGTCTTTATGGGATACCTTCGGTCGGATTTTCTCTTAACAATTTCTCGCGGGCTGCTGATTTTTCAGCCTGCAAAAAATATATCCGCAAGGTTATGAAGATGATTGAAAAAGATACTCTGCCTCCGGGTGTATGTTTAAACGTTAATATTCCAAAGGCAAATAAAGAAGATATTAAAGGGATAAAAGTATGCCGGCAGGCCAAAGGAAACTGGAAAGAAGAGTTCGAAAAAAGAAAAGACCCTATGGGCAAGACGTATTACTGGCTTACAGGTGTATATATTAACCATGAACCTGACGCACTTGATACTGACGAGTGGGCAATCGCCAATAATTATGTCTCGGTTGTGCCTGTCTCAGTTGATATGACTGCACACTGGTATCTTGAAAAGCTCACAGGAAAACTTAAAAAATGATAAATTACTTAAAATACGATAAATTGGCAGTCGGTTTCTTGTCAGGGTTAGTACTTCCGTTTATTGTTGGATTTATTATTTATGCCTTCTCAGCAGGTGATGTAAACCTAAAAGCTTTTATCGTAAAAATCGCTGATTCAAAAGTAATTACACATTCCATTTCACTCTGTGTCTTTCCCAATGTGCTTATATTTCTGGGCTTCAACCGGCTTGATATGCTTAAAGCCACAAAAGGAGTTCTTGCAATAACAATAATCTGGGCATTGATCGTATTCGGAGTAAAGTTTTTAGCATGAAATATTTTTTAATTGCAGGGGAACAATCAGGCGATCTGCATGGATCCAATCTTGTAAGAGGTCTGAGGGAACATGACTCTGATGCTGAAATATACTGCTGGGGAGGCGATCTTCTGCAGTCCTCAGGTGCTGTGGTTATGAAGCATTACAAAGAACTTGCATTTATGGGTTTCGTTGCTGTTGTAAAGAACCTTAGGACAATTTCCAGGAATATATCTTTATGTAAAAAACAGATCTTGGAAATAAGCCCGGATGTTGTGATTTTTATTGATTATCCCGGTTTTAATCTGAGAATTGCGGCATGGGCTAAAAATAAGGGATTCAGGACATTTTACTATATTTCACCCAAACTATGGGCCTGGAATGAAAAAAGGGTGGATAAAATAAAGCGGTTCATCGATAGGATGTTTATCATTTTTCCTTTCGAAGTTGAGTTTTACAAAAAGCATGGGATAACGGTTGAATATCTGGGTAATCCGCTAGTTGATGAAACAGAAAAGAGAATAGCCCATTTTCCGTCAAAGGATGATATCAGGAAAGAATTAGACATTGATAATAAGCCTGTTATAGCACTTCTCGCGGGGAGCAGAAAACATGAAATAGAACTGGTCTTGCCTCAGATGAAGAAGGTTATTGGCCATTTCCCCGGTCATCAGTTTATTCTTGCCGGAGTTAAAAATATATCAGATGATATATACAACAGGATAATCGGAGATTCATACATACGACTCATCAAGGATAAGACATATGAAATACTCTATATTGCAGATGCTGCTCTGGTCACATCAGGGACAGCCACCCTTGAAACTGCAATTATTGGAACACCACAGGTAGTATGTTATAAGGGCGATTTCTTTTCCATGCTGATTGCATTAATGGTGATAAAGGTTAAGTATATATCACTTGTTAATCTTATTATGGGAAGAGAGGTTATCAGGGAACTGGTTCAATACGATCTGAATGAAAAAAATTTGCTCGTGGAACTGAGAGCTATTCTTCATGAGGGTGAAAAGAGGGAATATATTCTTACGGATTATAAGGCACTTAAGGAGATTATAGGTCCTTCAGGCGCATCCTCCAGAGTGGCTGAAAAAATGGTAAAGGAATTGAAAAACTCAGCATAATACAGTGCAATCTGCGGGAAATATTTATTATTGTTCCCGCTGATCACGCAGATACATATAATAAATATGTGCAAAAGATTATATACTCTGATTTTTTTTGTTTTTATATCTCTGTTTTTGGCGAACGGGCAGATAAAAATAAGACTACTCTCATCACATACTCCTGCAACGGCAGTGTTTGCTGTAACCGAGGGGGAGTACTTGCTGAAAGGTTACAGGGAAGGTCCACAGATATTCCGTAAGAATGATCTGATTGTGATTACCAAATATAATGGCAGACTTGCAGTTAAACCAGGGTTTTCAGATGGTTTCATAGCTGATTCACTGATTCTGACAGCCGGATCAGATAAATCATCTTTTTCATTGAGAATTAATGGACAGAATCCCGTTCGTCAATATTATAATGGCGATTTTTACTGTTATCCGGATATGGAGACGCTGGTACTTATTAATAAAAGTGATGTTGAAAGTTATATTGCCGGAGTAGTAAGGGCTGAAGGAGGAATTAATAAACACAAAGAATACTTTAAGACACAGGCAATTATTGCAAGGACATATCTCTATAGCCATCTCGACAAACATCTTCATGATAATTACAATGTATGTGATAATACGCATTGTCAGGCTTTTAATGGAATAACATCAGACACTGTCATTAATGCTGCGTCAAACGAAACTCGCGGAAAAGTTATTCTTGACAAAGACAGTCTGCTGATAATTTCAGCATTCCATTCCAATTGCGGAGGGATGACTGCCTCTTCAAAGGATGTATGGGTAACTGACCAGCCTTATCTGAGGAGTATTGTGGATCCGTATTGTATCAATTCAAGAAATGCAGCATGGGAAAGAAAGATAGGATTCGATGAATGGATTGAATATATTAAGAATTCGGGTTTTACCGGAAAAACAAATGATCTGTCTCTGCTTAGTTTCTATCAGAATAAAAGATGGGTTGATTACAAGGCCGGATCTTTTACTTTACCGTTTGAAAAAATCAGAGATGATTTTAAGCTGCGTTCATCATTTTTCTCGGTTATTGCATCCAGAGACTCTGTTACCTTCAGAGGCAAAGGTTACGGGCATGGAGTGGGGTTATGCCAGGAGGGAGCCATGGAAATGGCAGAAAAGGGAAACAGCTGTCAGCAAATAATCGAATTTTATTATTTTGGTGTTATTATAGCGGATGTAAGATATGCGAAATTCCCGCGGGCAGGCAAGTAGACCTCATCCCCCTCCCGATAGCTATCGGGTCCCTTCTCCCGGGGGAGAAGGGGAGGCAGCTGGAACAGGGATTTAGGGAGAGGTGAAACAAAGGGAGAGGTATTTGGTAAAAGACATAGCTTAACTGGAAGTGATAGATTAATACTTATGTTCTCAATATTCAGAAAAGAGATTAGTGGTTTCTTCAGCAGCCTGACCGGATATATTGTTATTGCAGTGTATCTCATAGTCAACTCTCTGTTTATGTGGATATTCCCTGGCGAATGGAATATTTTTGACAATGGCTATGCGGGACTAGATACCCTCTTTTTCCTCTCTCCATGGATCTTTTTATTTCTGGTTCCCGCAGTCACCATGAGGATGTTTGCCGAGGAGAAGCGGCTTGGAACAATTGAGCTTATCTTCTCCCGACCTATTACTGAACGCGGAATTATATGGGGAAAGTATCTTGCTTCAGTGACACTGGTTTTGCTTGCATTACTTCCCGGGGTTATTTATTATTACTCAGTATTTAAACTTGGAGAAGTGCCAGGTAATCTGGATAAAGGAGGAGTACTTGGGGCATATATCGGACTCTTTTTTCTTGCTTCAATTTACGCCTCTGCAGGTATATTTGCTTCTTCTCTGACAGATAATCAGGTTATTGCATTTATTCTTGCTGTTCTATTATGTTTTATACTTTATATGGGATTTGATTCAGTAGCTTATCTGCCGGGACTGAAGAGAATTGATGAGACTATTATCAGACTGGGTATAAATGAACACTACAAATCTATAAGCCGGGGTGTTATTGACATAAGGGACGTTCTATATTTTGCTACCGTGGTTATAATATTCAATGAATCCACAAGAATGGTTCTTTTATCACGTCACTGGAAAAGAAAAAACTGAAAATGGAGAACCGGAATATAAATTCAAATATCAGGACAAAAAGCTGGGCTCAATTTTTTCTGACAGTTGCAGTTATAATTCTGAGTGCATCTGCTTTCTCAGTATTCAATCTGAGGCTTGATCTTACAGAGGACAAAAGATATACCCTTTCAGATCCGACCCTGGATATTCTTGAAGGTTTGGATAATGACATTTATATCCAGGTCTACCTTGATGGAGATATTCCAATACCACTTAAGAGGTTAAAAAGATCAGTAACAGAAACACTTGAAGAATTCAGGGTTGCATCCGGAAGGAGAATAGACTATGAATTCATAAACCCTTCTGATGAAGATGACGTCAAAGAACGGGAAAAGAAATATCAGTATCTTCTGGCTAAAGGGCTTATCCCTATTAGAATACAGGCATCAGATGAGGAAGGTGGCTCGACACAAAAGATAATATTTCCGGGGATGCTGATCAATTTCAACGGGATTGAAGTGCCTGTAAATTTTCTTAAAAACAATCAGTCTATTTCATATGAACAGAATATACTTCATTCAGTAGAAGGGCTTGAATATGAACTGATACAGACTATCTCAAATATTACGGCAGATTCAATTTACAAGGTTGCTTTTATAGAGGGACATGATGAGTTTTCAGAGATTGAAACAGCAGATATTACCCTGAATCTTGCCAGGTTTTTTACAGTCGACAGGGGGATAATTGGAGGAAAAGCAGGTGTTCTCGACAACTATTCAGCAGTAATTGTTGCCGGTCCTGAAAAAGAATTCAGCGAAGCAGATAAGCTGGTTTTAGACCAGTATATCATGAATGGAGGAAAGGTGCTCTGGTTGTTTGAGGAAGTCAGGGTAGCTACCGACAGTCTTGCTTATGGCTCCACAATGGGTCTTTACCGTCCGCTAAATCTTGAAGATATGCTTTTCAGGTATGGAGCCAGGGTCAATCCGGTTATTATTCAGGATCTGGAGTGTCAGACAATCAGGTTAATGGTTATGACAGGAGGAGTCAGGCAGCAGGTGGTACCAGCTCCATGGGTATATTATCCTCTGCTTATTCCTGCATTTGATCATCCTGTAACCAGGAACATCAACAGGGTGAAGAGTGAATTTTCAAACTATATCGATACGGTGGGACTTGATGTCTCAATAAAGAAAAAAGTACTTTTACATTCATCACAATATACCAGGACGCTTTCACCTCCGCTGATGATCAGCCTTAAGGAAGCTGAAACACTTCCTGATGAGGAAGTTTTCAATAAGAAAAATCTGCCTGTAGCAGTTCTTCTTGAAGGAGTATTTCCCTCAGCATTCGTAAACCGGCCTGTTAATAAAATAACAGAGGGGCAGGATTTTAAGTTCAGCAAGGAGAGCAGACCGACCAAAATGATAGTGGTTGCAGATGCTGATATTATCAGGAATGAAGTGCGGAGGTCAGGTAATGAAGAGATTCCGCTTACTCTCGGACTGGATAAATATACTGAGCAGGTGTATGGTAACAGGGACTTCATACTTAACTGTCTTAACTGGATGGTAGACGAAAAAGGAATCATGGAACTCAGGTCGAGGGAACTAAAACTAAGACTCCTTAACAGGACCATGATTAAGAATGAAAAAATTAAGTGGCAGATAATAAATACTATAGCCCCGGTTTTAGTTGTCCTTTTTGCCGGTATTATTTATTCTTATTTCAGGAGAAGAATTTATACACGCTTTTAATTATGAGGAAATCCACTTTAATATATTCCTTGTCTGCTGTAGTGATTCTTTTCCTGATGATTATACTTTTTAAAACCAGATCGCCTTTTGGTAAATCAAACAGTGATTTCACTTCAAGACCAGTTAAAGAAATCACAAGGATTGAAATTAAGGACAATGAAGAGAAGCTTAAGATTGAGAAATCAGGCGAGGAGTGGCTCTTGAATAACAGGACCAGCGCCCGCAAAGGAGGTATTAATTTCATTGTCAGGATCCTTACTGAAGCCAAAATCAAATCGCCTGTTTCACCTGAGCTATTTAAAAGCGAGATAATTGATAAGCAAATTTCACCTGTGGAGGTGAAAGTTTATGAAGGGAGGAAACTCCTGAAATTATTCCTGGTTTACAAGACAAATTCCAACATTTACGGCAACATTATGAAGATAAAGGAAAGCACCAAACCCTTTATTGTTCATGTTCCTGGTTATGAGGTTAATATAGGATCGATATTCACTGTCAGAGAACCATATTGGCAGCCTTATACCATTTTCAATCAACTTCCGTCAGAGATAAACTCTGTAAGGCTTGAAAACCTTATTGATCCGTCATCTTCATTTTTTATTTCCAGGAGAGCTACAGGATATCAGTTATCAGATATTAATGGTGATGCTGAGGATGCAGATACCTCTCTTATTATCCGATATTTCTCATATTTTACATTCATACCATTTGAAAAATGGGCTTTTGATTTGCCAGATGAAGAAATTTCAGCGCTAATTAAGCAGCGACCTGTTTACAGGATAACCCTTTTATCGACGAATGGATCAACAATTAGACTAAGTCTATGGCATAAAATGAAGGTTGAAAACGGAGAACAGATTGTTGATACTGACAGACTTCTGGGAACAACGGATTCTAATGAAGGTTATTTTATTGTAAGGTATTTTGATATAGATCCGATACTAAAGAAGAGGTCATATTTCTTTGATGATTAGATTTTAGCTTCACATATTTTTATATTTGAACGAATAGTTTTTTTTTGTAATATTGATAATTAAGAAAAAGATTTTTATTCTTTTATAATTAATTGATTTTGATATAAATAATAAAAATATTTTCAGGAAAATAAATTTTAAAACCACATAAGTATGAAATTTGTAGTATCCAGCTCTGAACTGCTAGGTCATCTTCAGGCTATAAGCAGGGTAATCAGTTCAAAGAATACCCTACCTATCCTTGATAACTTTCTTTTCAATCTGTCGGGAAATGATCTTGAGATTACAGCCTCTGATCTTGAGTCGACCCTTATCACAAGGATGAAGCTTGAAAATACAGATGGTGACGGAACCATTGCACTTCCTGCAAGGATACTGCTGGAAACTCTCAAGGAGTTTTCCGTTCAGCCTCTGACCTTTGATATCAACCTGAGTACTATGGCGGTGGTAATAAGCTCGGAGAATGGTAAATTCAATGTTGTGGGTCAGAATGGAATTGATTTTCCTGCTCTTCCCTCAATAAAGAAGGACAAACAATTATCTTTCAATATTAATGCAGATGTACTCCTGTCAGGGATAACCAGGACACTCTTTGCTACTGCTGATGATGAGCTGAGGCCTGTGATGGGTGGTATTTTCATTGAAGCTGCAACAGATAAGATCACATTTGTTGCATCCGATGCACATAAACTGGTTCGCTATCAGAGGACCGATGCCCATGCCGATGACAATGCATCTTTTATACTACCAAAGAAACCGGCTTCCCTGCTAAAAAATATTCTTCCAAAAGAAGAAGGTCAGGTGACTGTTGAGTTTGATGACAAAAACGCATTTTTTATTCTTAGCGATCATAAAGTTGTATGCCGGCTTGTGGAAGGTAATTATCCGAATTACAATTCAGTTATACCAAAAAATAATCCAAGGAAGATTACCGTTGACAGGGTGGAGTTCTACAATACATTGAAAAGAGTATCAGTGTTTTCAAACCAGGCCAGCAATCTGGTGAAGCTTCAGCTTAAGGGTAATCAGATTATGGTTTCAGCCCAGGATATTGATTTCTCAATTTCAGCTTATGAAAGGATAAAATGTCAATATGAAGGTGAAGATATTGAAATTGGTTTCAAGTCGGTCTTCCTCCTTGAGATCCTTGCAAATATAGGATCGCAGGATGTAATGATTGAACTGGCTGATCCGACCAGGGCTGGATTGTTCCTTCCTGTTTCAACAGAAAATGAAGCAGAAGATCTTCTCATGCTTCTTATGCCAATGATGATAAATGCCTAGAGGTTGGATCTAAAACTTAAACGCCCTATAGCTTTCCTCGATCTTGAGACAACAGGTATAAATGTTGCCAGCGATCGCATTGTGGAGATATCAATCCTTAAAATCAGTCCAAACGGAAAAGAGGAGTGGATGAGTACCCGGGTTAATCCTGAAATGCCGATACCGCAAAAATCGACTGCTATACATGGTATTCGAGATGAAGATGTTGAATCTTCACCTACATTCAGGGAGATTGCAAAAAGTGTAGTATCCTTCCTCGAAGGTGCTGACCTTGCCGGGTATAATGCAATAAAATTTGATATACCTGTTCTGGCAGAAGAGTTTATCCGTGCCAATATAGATTTCAACTTCCGGAAGAGGAGATATGTTGATGTCCAGGTCATATTTCATAAAAAGGAGCAGCGTACGCTATCTGCTGCATATCTTTTTTACTGCAGGAAAAAGCTTGAAGGAGCTCATGGTTCGAAAGCAGATACTGCTGCAACATATGAAGTACTTAAATCACAGCTTGACAGATATCCTGATCTGGAGAATGACGTGGAGAAGCTTGCTGAATTAAGCACTTATGGAAATAATGCTGATTTTGCAGGGCGCATTATTGTTGATGAAAATGGAGTGGAGATTTTCAATTTCGGTAAGCATAAAGGAAAAGCAGTTGAAACAGTTTTTGCAGAGGAGCCATCATACTATTCATGGATGATGAATGGAGATTTTCCGCTGTATACTAAGAAAGTACTTACAGAAATAAAGCTAAGATCGTTCGGTAAAAACCAGGTATGATATGAAAATAATCTGTATGGGACTAAATTACAGGAAGCATTGCCAGGAGATGGGTTCTCCATATCCGGCAGAACCTGTTGTATTCATGAAACCCGATTCTTCACTGCTGAAGAATAACAAACCATTTTTTCTCCCGGATTTTTCGGAGAATATAAACTATGAAGTGGAGGTAGTAGTTAAGATAAACAAACTTGGAAAAGGTATTGCTGCAAAGTATGCACACCGGTATTATAATGAAGTGACTGTTGGGATCGACCTTACTGCCAGGGATATACAGAACCGGAATAAAAAAGCAGGACATCCGTGGGAGGTGGCAAAAGGGTTTGATGGTTCTGCTCCGGTTGGCACTTTTATACCACTCAGTAGTATAGGAAGCATTAATAATATTGATTTTTCCCTTATGATAAATGACAAGGTTGTGCAACAAAGCAATACCTCTGATCTGATCTTCAGTGTTGAAGAGATTATTGCTTATGTTTCCAGGTTTTTTACTCTTAAAACCGGTGACCTTATTTTTACAGGGACTCCTTCTGGTGTAGGTCAGCTGAAAAGAAATGATAATCTGGTTGCCTTTATAGGCGATAAACCACTTCTCGATTTCATGATCAAGTAGGTATCACTTCTTTCATCCTGGCTGCAGCCTTTTCGCAATAGTGATCTCCTGCAAGCTTATGTCTTATAAGTATTATGTCTATGTAATCCAGAGCTTTTTGTACTGTCATAGACCTCTTCCTATGGGTATGACCATTTTCAGGATGTGTATTCAGAAAAGAAGGACCTTTGTATCTTGTTGACAGAAATGGAAACGCTATACCTAGAGCATTTGTGTAAGCTTCGAAGTGTGAAACACCTCCAATTCCAAAAGCATTGTCATCTTCATCCTGTATCTCATCATGCAGGATTGTTCCTATCAATCCATCTTTCTGGTGCTGAAGGAGATGTCTGAATAATTGAGATTCATGATTGAGCATGCTCGCTCCGAGTACCAGATGGAAAGGCTTACTGAAATATTTCCCCTGTCTGTTCTCATCACCAAGGTAGCAAGCAAGCTGTGCAGCAACTATACTACCGCTGCTGGATGATGTAATAACAAGCTGAGAATCACGGTTATATCCATTTGATATCATCTGTCTTAATGAAGCTGATGTAATACTGTTACTCCGGGGATCAGATATAGGTTTCTGTGCATTATTTAATGCCCAGATAACATTCATAATATTGGAATAATAAAAGACTCCTTTTATATAATCGAAGTCATCTCCGAGAATCTCCTTCATCAGCCTTATGAAGGAACCCGTAAAGGTATTGAACAGATTATCCCTGGTCTCTGCTCCTGCAAAGAACCATACTTTATATTTATCCTCCTGTTTCATAATGTTTCTGGTATCCATTTCAGGTCTGACAGAGTTAGTTGAACCAGTATGATATTTTAAAAACAAGGCCCCTGTTTTTTACATCGTGCCCTGATGGATAGGAATTTTCCGTATAAACGATAAACAGGTCAGAAACAGGAGCAAACCTCCACTGAAACCTCAGATTGATATTCATATTGTCAATTTGGTTATTGTATTGTACAAGGCTTGTAAAAAATAGTCTGTCAGTGAATGTGAAGTCGAGCCTCGGTCCGAAAAGTATCAGTTCGGCATCACTATGTGGATCGGGCATTTTGATGTTATTATATGAGGAAACCAGTGAAAGTGCTGCATAAGGCTGTACCCTGTAATAGATTTCGCTGTTTAGTGCATACCTGGTTCCGTTGTAAAATCCACCGTATAGGCTCATTATCGTGAAATTGAATGGTTTCCGGATGTCGGATGAAAATGTGGCACTCAATTCGTTCCACCTGTAATCGGTTTCTGCCGGGAGCGGAACACCTCCGTTATTGGTTGGATCAAATGGATCGGGGAGATAAACATAGCTGTTTTCGAAATCTACCTTCAATGTACTTTTATTTAGCCATTCAATCTGGTATGAAACTTCTGATTCCCTGTCTGTAAGCTTCATTGAAGGATCAAAGAGCATCATGGTCTTAAAAATTGGTCCATGGTTGGCAATTCTGCTCGACTTTGGGAAAAACTTATACTGGAATCCAGGATTTACCTCATAATATCCTCTTCTCCTTATATATCCAACTTCAGCAGTATAGTCTGCGCCCACCCAGGCCTGGTTAAGTGTGGCATTTACATATTGTGTAGCATAGATAATATTGGCAGCTGCAGCTGCAGCATCACCATCTGCTCCGGGATAGAATGACTGGTGATAGAAAGTCTTACCTGTCCATCTGTTATCAGCACTTGCAAGGTTAAATTCAGCGCCGGCAACACGATTGAAATCATTACCTGTGAAAGCAGTATCCTCTTCATTAATAAACATCACCTCCTTGTTAACCATGAAAGCCGATAAATTTGAACGTTGAAATACCTTTCTCTGTAGTACGCCAACAGCATAATTGCCTGCTGGTTCATCATCTTTCGGACCAGTCTGCAGATCCATAAGTCCTATTCTCCAGTCACTACCTATATTACCGCTTAATCGTGCACCGGCCTGAATTGGACTGGTAAGTCCTACCCTCCTCGAAAAGAAAGGGCGAAGGTTATCGGTTCCAAGATTGGCAAACAGGTCACTGTTCTCAAGAAAGAACTGCCTTTTTTCAGGGAAGAAGAGTTCGAAGCGATCGAGATTTGTTCTTTGCCTGTCCACCTCAACCTGTGAATAGTCCGGATTTACAGTCAGATCAAGATTCATTGAGGTGGAAAGGATCATTTTTGCATCTCCTCCAGCATTAATATTCGTTTTGAAAGGCTCTCCGGCCTCCCTGTCTTGTGTTGATTTTACTGAAGTATAGGGTATTAGGGAAAACCTCAGTCCTGAATCCGGTAGTGGTTCATCCCAGACAAGAGAACCTGTAAAAGCAAGAGTAGCTGTCGCAAACTGTCTTGGCATTGGAGCCCAGCTAGACTTTTCGCTCGTCTTCAGATCCTGGCGGCTAAAGTTTATACCCCATTCTTTTTCTCCCCCGTTATAGCGCATACTTCGAAATGGGATGGCAAACTCTGCAACCCACTTATCATCATAGTTTTTTACAGCTGATTTCCATTTGATATCCCAGTTAAGGTTCACTGTTCCACCGTTTGCCTGCTGGCCGTCCCACTGAGCTCCTGCGGGAGATACTCCGAATGAGAAACCATTAGTCTTGTCATTATATGTATCGATGAAAACAAGGAAATTATCATTTTTCCCGAAGGAGAAGTCCCTTCTCAATGATTCTACAGGTCTTTTTCCCGGAGTTGGATCGTAGCAGATAATTGCCATATATAATGTTGATTCATTATATGCTACTCTTACTTCGGTCTGTGCTGCGGCGTATCCTGTATCGGTAGGCAGCACTCTCTGGAAATTTCTGGCTACATCAGTTGTCATCCAGACTGGCTCATCCATTATGCCATCAATATTTATATTGTCTGTTATCTTGCTGATATTAATCCGGTATTTATCCCTGTTAATCCCTTTCGGATTATCAGAGGATAGGGCATTGATGAACAGCATTGTGGCAGTAAGCGTGAGTAAGCAGGACCTGTACGTCATAATTTTTTAATCAGGCCGCAAGATATAAAAAATGAGTTACGGTATTATAGGAGAGAATCTTAAAGAATCTTAAAAAATAAGCCCTACTTATATATCCCTTTCAGGTCCGTCTCAAACAAAGTATATGGATCATCATAAAATTTTATAAAATCGGGAACACTTATTTGACCAGGGAATGGAGCATAATAATGTGTCGGACTGTTTTTATCATTTCTCCATACCAATACATAACAAAGACTCATGTCTCCGGTTTTCATAGTTTTCAGAAGAGTTTCCGTCCACCAGGCAGGGTTAGGGATTGACTCAAGTCCTGTTTCTGTAAATGCAGCAAGTTTACCGGCCTTTTTTGCATAGTCAGATACTATGAGGAGTTTTTTAGCAGCTAAAGGAATGTCATACTGGTTACGTCCCATATCGCCGTAATTGTCCATACCAACAATATCGACATATTCATCGCCCGGATACCTCTCAAGGAATTTCTCCTCTGTCTCGAACCTGTTATCAGGAGAGAAGGCATAGATAAAGTTATGAACTCCCAGTGTATCCCTGAGGTAAGTGACAGTGAATCTCCAGAGCGATATAAATTCCTCCCTGGTACAATGTGTCGCTCCCCACCAGAACCAGCCACCATCAAATTCGTGGAACGGTCTGAAAATTACCGGAGCCAGAGTACCATCTGTTCCAACAAGACTGTTGGCCCAATCAGCCACTCCTTTTAGTATTTCCTTATATTTTTCATGAGCTTCACCTCCGGGAATAATATATTTTACAGCAGGGAGTGATACAGTATCTACCCAGTAAAATCCACCACCTGAAACAGGATTAGGGAAATGCCATGCCACTGTAGTGACTCCGCCTCTGTTGTAAGTATCAACAACATTCTTTCTTACGTGCTCCTTATATTCTGAAATTGATTCAGGAGTTCCCCATGTGAATCCGCTCAGGTCAACACCTATTACTGCAGGGTGAGAACCTGTGACCGATTTTACATCAGAGCGGTCAGCTTCACTGCTCCACCCATGACCATACTCGGTGGCATGCTGGTGACCGAACAGAGTATGATTTTCTGCCAGAATCTCAAGGTTTTTGAAAAGATTTTTTGTTTCAGCTGTAGCATTTTTGTCTACCAGGGCCTTTGCAGGTTCTGATATCTTTTTATTGCAAGATATAATTGACAACAATAACATTAGAACTATGAGCTTTTTCATTGATGGCTATGTATTAAATGCGGTACTAAAGTTAGCTGAATTTGTTTAAACCTCGCCATATAATTATTTTAATACCGGTATTTCCGATTTTTCTTGTTAATGAATTATTCTCTTTATAACTTTACCTGTTGATTTAATCTTAAAATTTGAACAATGGGAAATTTTGGACTTACAGAGATAATACTTATTCTGCTGGTTGTTGTACTACTTTTCGGAGGCAGGAAAATTCCTGAACTGATGAAGGGAATAGGGCAGGGGATGAAGGAATTTAAGAAGGCATCACACGTTGATGATGATTCTGATAAAATGAGTGCAGAACCAAAGGCTGAGGATAAGAAAGAAAAGTAATTTTTACATTTATTTCCCCAAAACTCCCCAGGGGTGCTTTGTTTTTGTTTTAATCGCTTAGTCGGTAATCATATACTTTGGAGCTTTTCTGTGTTTTGTACCATGCTCGTAGCTATACGCTATCTCAATAAGAACAGGTTCACTCCATGCTCTCCCAAAAAACGTGACTCCAACAGGAAGGTTTTCTATGAAACCCATTGGAACTGTTATGGCAGGGTATCCTGCAACAGCAGCCAGTGAGGAACTGCCTCCCACAAAATGATCACCGAGCACCAGATCGGTTTTCCATGCAGGTGAGCCCGTTGGGGCAATGATTGCATCGAGCCTATTATCATTCATTACCTTGTCGATACCATTCTCCCTTGTTGCTTTTAGCATTTTTGAGAGTGCCTTTTTATATTCAGGAGAGTTAAGATCTCCTTTTTTATCTGCCATTACCAGCAGATCCTGATCAAAATACCTTAATTCTATTGTATCTTTTTTGTTGAATTCGATCAGTTCGGTAACACTCTTTACAGGAGCATCTTCACCAAGGCCGGCAAAGTAATTATTTAAACCATCCCTGAATTCATATAACATCACCTCAAAAGATGCATTCCCATATTTTGATTCTTCAGGCATCTCGATATCAATAACTTCTGCTCCATTGGCCCTGAGCCATCTTACTGTTTCATTCATCAATGTATCGACCATGTCGGAAAAGCCCATTGATTTTATTAGTAACCCAATTCTCTTTCCTTTTACTCCATCCGGATTAAGGTATTGGACATATCCGTTTTCCGAGAGAAATTTCCCGGCAGAAGATAGTGTTTTGGAATCCGAAGAGTCGATGCCCGTCATTGCTCCAAGAGCTATTGCAACATCTTCAACAGATCTCCCCATGGGCCCCGGAGTGTCCTGGGTAAATGATATTGGGATAATCCCTGACCGGCTTAAGAGGCCTACTGTCGGCTTTATTCCGACTATACCGTTGTTATTTGAAGGACAAACGATTGATCCATTGGTTTCTGTGCCGATTGCGATCATGCAGAGGTTGGCAGAGACGGCGACTCCTGATCCGGAACTCGATCCGCAGGGATTTCTGTCAAGGATATAGGGATTTTTTGTCTGACCGCCTACACCACTCCATCCGCTGGATGATACTTCAGCCCTGAAGTTGGCCCATTCACTCAGGTTGGCTTTACCAAGAATAATCGCCCCTGCTTCGCGCAGCTTTTTAGCAATATAGCTATCCTTATCAGGATATGAGTTTCTCAATGCTGTCGCACCCGCTGTAGCAGGCATTTTGTCATGTGTATCAATATTGTCTTTCAGGATAACCGGTACCCCATGCATCGGCCCTCTTGATTTTCCTTCTCTTAATTCCCTGTCAAGTTCTTCAGCTATAGCAAGTGCATCAGGATTTACTATTATTATTGAATTCAGTCCCGGTCCATTATTGTCTATCTCGTTTATACGGTCGATGTATGTCTGAACAACCTCAGTAACAGTATACATTCCACCTGCATAACCTTTCTGGAGATCTTGAATTGTCATCTCCTCAATCCAAGAGGTATTTGACTTAATGTAATCGTCAGTTTCCCTGTGCGAATTACATGTAATAGAGGTGCCAGCAGCCAAAAAGGTAAATAATAAGATTCTGATCAGATAATTCTTCATGTCGAGTCTTTATTAGAAAAAATAAATATTGAAATTCATATACAATAAGTTCTAAATCGCTTGAAAATCGATGATTTCATGTTTATGGTTACCTATACTCATTTTAAAATAAACATCTCCGTAACCAGAGGATGCATATTTAATAAAATTATAAATAATAAATCGATTTGAATATATTTGTTTTATTAAGATGATAGTATGAAAAACATTTATCTCCGGTTGGCTGAAGCACATAACCAATCTCTGGTACTGGCAACAGTAATAAAGACAGAAGGTTCAACACCTCAGAAACCTGGAAGTTCTGCTATTTTTTCGGAGAAAGGTCTTCTTATCGGAACAATAGGCGGCGGGGTGGTTGAGGGAAGAGTTCAGGCTGCAGCCTTTGAAGCTTTAAGATCAAAAAGATCAGGATATTTCACCTATGATCTATCTAATGATATATCAAGGCAGGAGGAGGCTATATGTGGAGGACAAATCACTGTTCTGCTGGATGCAAATCCTGCAAACAGTATCGTTACTTTCGGTCAGCTCAGAGATTCAATTGAACAGCGGATCCCCGGAGTACTTGTAAGTATGGTAACAGCCCCTGGTGAAGAATCACTTATGGTAGACCGTTACTGGATGAACAGTAAAATTGTTCCGGACATTCGGTCAGAATTTCTGGAAAAGATATCACCTGTTGTTCAGCAACAGATTAAAAGAGGCAACAGCTATGATTTCAGGGAAATGACACTTTCTTTATCCGATGAAGAGCCGGCTTCATTGTTTCTCCTTGAACCTGTTTTTCCACCCGACCATCTTGTAATTGCCGGTGCAGGACATATAGGAAGAGCCCTGGCACATATGGGTAATTTACTTGGATTTGAAGTGACTGTTATTGACGACAGGAATGAATATGCAAACCCGTTGAATATACCTGATGCAGATCATATAATTGTTAAAGACATTGGTGTCGCTTTATTTGAGATGAAAAAAGGGGCGGATACTTATATTGTTATTGTCACAAGAGGTCATAATGACGATGCTGAAGCATTAAAGCCATGCCTTGGCTCCGGCCTTGCTTATCTGGGCATGATTGGCAGTAAAAGAAAGGTTGCTACCATGAAGCATGAGTTTCTTGAAAAAGGTTATGCCACAATTGAGCAATGGGAAAAGATTTACACGCCTATTGGTATTGAAATAGGGTCACAAACGGTGGAAGAGATAGCTGTCAGTATAGCAGCTCAGCTTGTGAAGGTGAGGAGTGAGAGGAGTTAGTTGGTATTCGGTAATCGATATAAAGTAGTTAAATATGCCTGGAATTTGTGCTATAATTCTTGCAGCAGGTGAATCAAAACGTATGGGATCTCCTAAGATGTTGCTTGATTTCAGCGGCTTTTCCATGATTGAGACTGTTATCAGAAATGTCAGGGAATCTTCAGTTGATGATATTGTGGTAGTCCTGGGTGCATACAGAGATGAAATTCAGAAAATTGTTAACAATACCGGAATAAAGAGTTGTTATAATGATATATACAAAGAGGGAATGCTTTCATCGGTACAGTGCGGATTCAGGAATATCCCCGAAAGAACTGAGGCAGTACTTGTTTTTCAGGGTGACCAGCCATTAATCACTTCTGAGGTAGCTGATATTGTTATAAACGAATTTAAAAGAACAGGAAAAGGAATAATAATTCCTGTTTATAATAAAAAGAGGGGCCATCCACTCCTAATAGCCCACAAGTATTTTGAAGAAGTAGGAAACCTTGATCCGCAGCGGGGTCTGCGATCACTTTCTGAAATTTTTTCGGAAGATGTTAAAGAAGTTTCAGTTAAAGAAGCCGGAATTCTCAGAGATTTTGATACATTTGATCAATATAAAAAGGCAATCAATCAAATTTAGCAGATATGGAAGAGACAATCAGTTTTCAGTTAAACGGGAAACAAACAGAATTAAAGATTGATCCCGCACAGACTCTCCTGTGGGTGCTGCGGAATAACCTTGGGATGACTGGTACCAAGTTCGGTTGCGGTATTGGTTTCTGCGGATCGTGTACCGTACTTATTGACAATGAACCTGTAAGGTCTTGTTCAATACCTGTTGGTGAAGTTAAAGGTAAGAGCGTTGTTACCATCGAAGGACTGGAAAAAAATGGTGAACTGCATCCTGTACAGAAAGCTTTTGTTGAACACGATGCATTGCAATGCGGTTACTGTACTCCTGGAATGATAATGAATGCCACCGGATTACTTATTAAAAATCCTGCTATTACAAGGGATGAGATAATTGCCGGTATGGAGGATAATCTTTGCCGCTGTGGAGCTCATGTTCATATTATAGATGCAGTTGAAGCTGCCGGAAAAGAAATGAAAGGAGGGAGCTGATCATGAAAAATGAAAAGACAAGTATTCAGGTTGCTGAAAAAAATAATGGTCGTCGTGGAATGGAAAGACGTGACTTTTTCAAACTGGTTGGTGGAGGTGTGGTAATATTTTTCCTGCCTCGTTGTGCCGGAGATAAGGTACCGGCAGCCGAACCGGGAAAAAGATCCCTTCCAAAGGACTATAATGCATTTCTGAGGATAGATGAAGATGGTACAGTGAGTTGTCTGACGGGTAAAATTGAGATGGGACAGGGTATTAATATAGCACTCGTACAGATGATGGCCGAAGAGCTTGATGTTCCTATGGAGAAGATAAAGATGGTTATGGGCGATACTGAACTTTGTCCATGGGACGGAGGTACATGGGGATCTATGACAGTCAGGCATTTTGGCCCTAATATGAGGAGAGCTGCTGCTGAAGCCCGTGGTGTATTGCTAGAACTTGCATCAAATAAATTAAAAGTTCCTGCAAACCAGCTTGTTATAGTTGACGGAGTAATATCTGATCTGAATAATCCTGGCAAATCAGTTACCTACGGACAGCTGGCCAAAGGAAAGAAGATAGACCGTTATCTTGATGTAAAACCTGATCCTGAAGATTACCGGAAATACAAATTTGTCGGCAAATCATTTATGCGTGCAGATGCTGAATCAAAAGTTACCGGGCAGGCAAAGTATACAGGAGACTTAAAGATCCCGGGAATGATGTTTGCCAGGATTCTCAGACCAATATCCCTTTCTGGAAAACTTAAATCAGTTGATTATTCCGAAGCAGAAAAAATCGCAGGGGTGAAGGTTATCAGAGATGGTGAAATGGTTGCTGTTTTGCATGAAAACATTTATGTGGCTGGTAAAGCTCTGGAAAAGATCAAGGCTGAATATTCTTACGATGAGATTCAGGTCAATAATAAGACAATATTTGATTCGATGCTTAAAGCCGATTCAAGTGCAAATGTGGGGGAGTCAGCAGGTGATCTTGATGAAGGACTGAAGAGTAGCGTTAAGGTAATTGAAACTGAATTTCATGACCCTTTTTTAGCGCATTCTCCTATTGAGACACATACTGCTCTTGCGCAATTTGAAAAAGGCAAGATGACGGTATGGGCTTCAACCCAGACACCATATCCGTTACAGGATGCCCTGGCCAGGGAGCATTCTTTTCCACTTGAAAAGGTGAGGGTTATTGTTCCGTTCGTCGGTGGCGGATTTGGCGGAAAAAGTAAGTTTCAGCAGGCTCTCGAAGCTGCAAGACTTGCTAAGTTAAGTGGTAAACCGATAATGTTGATCTGGACCAGGGAAGAGGAATTTCTTTATGATAATTTCCATACTGCCGGAGTATTAAAGGTAAAATCAGGAATTGATAAATCCGGTCTGATTAAAATGTGGGATTATCATGCATATTTCTGTGGTACAAGAGGTAGTGAGATTATTTATGATGTTCCTAATTACAAGATAACCAGTCATGACCATAAGGAGAATACACCACGTGTTCATATCCTGGATACAGGCCCATGGAGAGCCCCGAATAATAATACAAATACTTTTGGCAGAGAGACCCAGATAGATATAATGGCTGCTGCTGCAAAAATGGATCCTCTTGATTTTCGTCTTAAGAATCTGAAGGATCAGAGAATGATAGATACTCTAAAAGCAGCCGCTGATAAATTTGGTTATGTTCCGGCGAAAAAATATCCTTCCGGCAGAGGAATCGGAATAGCTGTTGGAACTGATGTAGGAACCATGGTGGCTGAGATAGCCGAAGTAGAGGTCGACAGGAAGGCAGGTACTGTTAAAGTGAAAAGGATAGTATGTGCTCAGGATATGGGAATGTGCGTCAATCCTCACGGATCAACGATGCAGATGGAAGGGTGCCTGACAATGGCACTTGGATATACTTTTTCGGAAGAGATCAGATTTGAAGGAGGAAATGTTATCGACCGTAATTTTGATACCTATGATATCACAAGATTCTCATGGCTTCCAAAGATGGAGACAGTGATCCTCGACAGAATGGACCAGGTACCTCATGGAGGTGGCGAGCCTGCAATAATTGCAGTCGGTGCAGTTATAGGTAATGCTATATTTGATGCAACAGGTGCCAGGATGCTTATGATGCCACATACACCTGAAAGGGTGCTTGAGGCGCTGAAGAAAGGCTGAGGGTGTAGGGCAGAGGGCGAAAGGCAAAAGGCGAAAGGAAAGATTTGCACCTTATCCTTTCGCCTTTATTATTCCCTTCAGCCTTACGCCTTCAGCCCTCAGCCTTTTTAAAACAGATACTTTTTCAGGAGTTCAATACCTTTCTTAATTTCCTCACGTCCGCTTGATTCAATGCCATACCATCCACGATAGCCCGAATCTTTTGCCAGCTTTATCATTTTTGCTGTAAGTTCTTCGGTTGGCTGGTTGCGATATGACATTCCTCCGGAGTATGGTAGCATCTTCTTCAGATAATCAACATTCTCGAAATTATCTGCCGGTCGACGCCAGTCTGGATAGGCTCCGAAGTAAAGGTTATCGACCTCTTTGAAGAGTGAGACCATCCAGTCCGCGTCATTTGACACTCCTCCGTGGTTTTCGATAAGGACACTTATCTTTGAAGGGACTGCATATTCAAGAAGCATATTATAGCTATCGGCAGCCCATTTCAGCGCTTCCTTCTTATCAACATTCTCAGGTCCCCTGCAATTGGTCCTTATGGCCTTGCAACCCAGGTATGCTGCGGCATCTATCCATTTCCTGTGGTTGATGTTGAACTGGCGGCGTTCCTTTTTTGTTGCACCACAACCGTCACCTTCGTCATCGACCATAATGAGTACCATGGTAATCCCGTTATCTTCTGCGTTTTTAATTAGCTTCTTAAGGTATCCTTCAGTTGTCACTTCAAAAAGGGTATTTACGAATTCGATACCGTTAAGACCGAAATCGTTTTTAGCTACTTTTGCAAAATCGAGAGTTTTCCATTTACCTGATCTGACTTCATCAACAAGGGCCCATTGTGCTAATGAAATATCATCCTTAATAAGTCTGGGAGTACCTCCGAAAAGCTCTGAACCCATGGCTGAAGGAACCACAGCAGCTGCAGCCCCCATTACCATCGATTTTTCAATAAAGTTTCTTCTTGATATATTACTCATAATCAATTATTTATAAAGAGTTTAATAATATAATACTCAGTTAATTACATTTCCCATCCCTTACGATATTCTCTTACAAGAAATTTATTTGCATCGGGGAGGTTTGTAATTTTCATTGCAGAAGGATCATATTCTACTTTTTTCCCTGCCCTTAGTGCAACACCACCAAGAAGAATTGTTTCAGTGACAGGTCCGGCATATATGAAGCTACCAGGGGATTGTGTATTATTCTTAAATGAATCAATCCAGACATCATTGGAATTCCTTCTTTCCTGAGTCTCTTTTTCCGATGGAGTAATTTTGCCATCTGCAACCAGTATTGGATCTTCTCCCCTGAACCCTGCAATGATCTTTCCTTTGTCCCCAACGAACATCATGCCTTCCCGTTCAAGAGTTTTACCTGCTTTTTCCCATTCTTCAGGATTTACAGGTCTTATACCACCATCCCACCATATAAGGTCGAAAGCCGGAAGTGACTCCTGTGCCTTGAATTTAAACCTTACAACACATGAAAGAGGGAATGCCACATCATTCACAACTTCTGTCGATACATTATTAATAATGGTCCGTGTTGTAGTGGCATAAGATTCAGCGCTATAGGCCGGCGTATTTATTCCAAGTGTAAGGAAGAGAGGAAAAAGACTGTAGTGGCCCATGTCAGCAATACTTCCTGCTCCGAAATCGTACCATCCTCTGAATACATTATGAGTATAGTTTGGATGATATGGCCTGTCAGGAACAGATCCAAGCCATAAAGCCCAGTTAAAGTCCTTGGGTACAGGAACAGTTTCTGTCGGATTAGATTGCCACTGAGGCCATACAGGTCTGTTCGACCAGTTATGTATTTCTTTCAATTTTCCAATGGCACCTTCGGCAATCCATTTTTTAATTATATCATATCCGGGTCTCTTGCTCCATGCCAGAAGATGAGTGCTTAGTCCTGATTTCTTTGCTGTGTCAATTGTAAGTCTTGCCTCATACATTCTATTTGCAATAGGCTTATGGGTAACAACATGTTTGCCTTTTTTCATTGATGCAACAGCAACTGGAGCATGCAGGTGATCGGGAGTCATGATTTTAATTGCCTGAATATCTTTCTCCTTTTCAAGAAGTTCCCGGAAATCCTCATAGGCAGGACATTTGTAGCTGCCTGACCCTTTTGCTTTTGCATAAAATTTCTGTACCAGTTCCTGTCCTATATCCCGGCCTCCCGGAATACCTTTATAGGATTCTCCCCATTTATCTTCACCAATAGCTTTCCTTATGCTGTCACGGATTCCATATGGTGACCAGTCGACATAATTGGTAGTCATTTTGTTTGGATCACAAACTGCTACAATCTGGATCGCCTGGTTATCCAGAAGGGGTATCATCTCTCTTAATCCCTGCGTACCACACCCAATATAGCCAATGGTCAGCTTATCGCTTGGAGCTACATATCCAGTTCCTCCCATAACCTGTCTTGGAACAACTGTAAAAGCAAGAGAAGCAGCAGTGGCTGTTCCCATAAATTCACGACGGTTGATTTTTACTGATTTTCCCATATTTTCCGGATTTTAAATAAATTATGATTTAATAGCAAATGTTTGGATTCCTGTAAAAATATCCTCATACTCAAATTTACTAATTCGCTAATTTCCCAGCTGCATTTTTATCCCTATTTTTTTCTTAAAATCAAATTTAATGATTTTTAACACTTTTTAACTGTGGAAGCTTACATATAATCAGCGATTCATACATTTTTTCTATATTTATGCAATCAAATTTATATTAAGCTATGATAATAAAACCTGGAAAGATAAGAGAGTGGATGGAGCTTCATAGGATACCTCCCAGATTCTTGTTTATAATAATGGGTGTGGTTTCTACAATCTGGTTTCTTATAAGGGTAATACCGAAACCTTCGAGGGCAGCCTATCCGTGTATGAGAGTTGCAGCACCATTGATGTCGGGATTGGTTATATACCTGGTTTCCATCGGGGGAGTCACACTGGCGTTCAGAAAAGCCCGGGCAAATATTATCAGAGGAAAGTACTTCATTACAGTTGTTATGCTTTTGACAATGACATTTTTCATGGTACTTTCATTGACCAGCGGAGTACATTTTTTAAGAGCAGCGGAAACAGATTATTCAGGTCCTGAGGATGGTCCGAACCAGCCTTATGGTGTCCCTGATGGAATTATACCTGGAAGAGTAGTCTGGGTATGGGATCAGCAAGCCACAAATGAGAACTGCCTCAATACATTTGAATCAAAAGATTACTTTTTCAAGCCACAGAATACAAACAGCGAAGTTGTTAAGAACATGTTCCGGGCATCCATTACAAAACTAACCGGCGAATCAACAGTTCCCGGCTCATGGGATGCCCTGTTCAAAAACCTGAACAATAAAAAATACCATAAGGTAAACGGGTACAAAAAGGGAGAGAAAATATTTATTAAGATTAATCAGGGAACATCGCGGTGGCTGCTCACAGATGAAGATAAGGAGAATGGATACTACTATCCTGAAACTTTTGAACCCACTCCCCTGAGACAGGCTGCATGCTATGGTGCCTGTGAAACCGGACCCTATTTTGTCCTTGAAATACTCAGGGAACTTGTTTATGAGTGCGGCATTGCTCAGGAGGATATATCTATCGGTGATCCGATGACTGATATCTATGGGCATAATTTTGAAGTATGGTTTTCTGAATTCCCGAAAGTGGCATATCTGGATAAATTTGCAGCACATCACAACCGGACAATGACCAAACCTACCGAAGAAGACTATCTCATATATTCCAATAAACTGCAGAAAGACCCTCTGTATGATGTTATTATTAATGCAGACTATCTTATCAATGTTGCTAATCTAAAGCCTCATATGGCCGCCGGGATATCTCTTACTGCAAAGAACCATTTCGGATCGCAGGGGAGACCTACAGCCGGACATTTGCATAATTATCTTATCACCCCGAGAGGGACTGCAGGATCAAATGGAGGTTACCATAAATACAGAGTCAGGGTTGATATGATGGGAAGTGAATACCTTGGCCGCAATACTGTGTTATATATTGTCGATGGTCTTTTTGGAGGAGGGTCAGTTGAGACCAGGGTCCCTGTTAAATATTTTATGCCGCCATTTAATAACGATTGGTGTAACTCTCTTTTTGTATCTCTCGACCAGGTGGCTCTCGAATCGGTTTGTTACGATTTTCTCAGGACTGAGTGGAACGGGTTAAATGCTCATAACCCTTTGAATAACAGGGCTGAGAAAAATCCAAATATCAGGGGTGTTGATGATTATCTTCATCAGGCAGCTGATTCCAGAAACTGGCCTGATGGTATTAAGTATGATCCCGATGGAAGCGGAACTCCCATCCCGAGCCTGGGTGTGCATGAACACTGGAACAACCCTGTGGATAAGCAATACTCGGCAAACCTGGGTACTGGCAATGGAATTGAACTCGTTTCAATCCCGGATAATCTTGTAAGGAATATAAAGTCAAAGAGGGGTAAGTAAAGCGGTAATCGGTCATAAATTATATATTTTTTAATATGAAAAGTATTCTTTTAATCTTGTCAGGACTAATAATCACTGCGATGGCACCTACAAAATTTCCAGAGGCTGAAATAACCAATAAAATAATCAAAGCCAGGATATATTTACCGGATAAAGAAAAGGGCTATTACCAGGGTACCAGGTTTGACTGGGCGGGAAATATACCCAGCCTTAAGGTGAATGGGCATGAATATTTCGGCCAGTGGTTCGAAAAGTACAGTCCTGAGATTCATGATGCTATAATGGGACCAGTAGAAGAGTTCACAGCTCTTGACTATCTTGAAGTAAAGCCCGGCGATACATTTGTGAAGATAGGAGTAGGGGTACTTAGAAAACCTGACGATAAGGCATATTCATTTGCAAGACTATATCCTGTAGTAAACTATGGGAAATGGACAGTAAAAAAGAAATCTGACCAGGTGGAGTTTACTCATGAGCTAAATGACAAAGATTACTCTTATATATATCATAAAACAGTAAGACTTGTACCGGGAAAAGCTGAAATGGAGCTGGTTCATACCTTAAAAAATACCGGAACAAAAACTATTGAAACTCCAGTATACGATCATAATTTCTTTGTTATCGATGACCAGAAGGTTGGTCCTGATTATTCAGTTAAGTTTAAATGGAACCTGAATGGAGAAGGCAATGGATTTGGTACTCTGGCTGATGTTGATGGAAATAAAATAATATTCCTCAAAGATTTCCGACAGGGCGAAACTGTTTTTTGCGGAGGATTTGAAGGGTTTGGCCCGGATGCTTCTGATTATGATATTCGTATTGAAAACACAAAAGCCGGTGCTGGCGTTCATATTACCTGCGACCGGCCTCTGTTGAAACAAGTTTTCTGGTCATGCTGGACAACTCCATGCCCGGAACCCTATATCAAAATTAAAGCTGAACCAGGGCAGGAGTTTAAATGGACTATCAGATATGAATTTTATGATCTTTAAAGTTCCTGAATAACCAGTTTGCGCCATTTTACCCTAATACCTCCTCCGTCATGAATCTGGAGGGCTATTGAGCCATTACCTTTTCCTATCTTTTCGTCGTTGAAGTCGACCATTGGTTTCCCGTTGAGCCATGTCTGTACTTTATCGCCTACAACTTTGATTCTTAGTTTATTCCATTGATCCGGTTTGAGAATATTCTCCTTCTCATCTTCGATCTGCTTGAGCCAGCCACGGCCATAAGATTCATATATCCCTCCGGTATCATGTCCCTTAGGAGCTACTTCACACTGCCATCCTGAAATCTTTGTGCCTTCAATAGTTGAACGGAAAAATACTCCGCTGTTGCCATTTGCTTCCTGAAGGAACTCAACAGTCAGGTCAAAGTTTTTATAGAATTTATCAGTTGCAAGATAACCATAACCTTTGTCGGGTCCGCTTTCGCAAACAAGCAAACCATCCTCCACAAACCATTTCTCAGTACCATAAATCTTCCATCCGGTCAGATCTTTACCATTGAACAGATTTGTCTTCTTGGGAGGTGCGATAAAACCTGAAATTAAAATTACAACAACAAGTGCCAATAAGCTCTTTTTCATAGTGATATAGTTTAATGTGTTATTGATTAATGAGTAATAAATTGTCTCAGATAATTCCGGCTCATGATAAGGGATGCCTTTCTTTTCTCAAATGAGCCTTCAAATGCCCTGTCTTCAACTTCCACACATGCTGGTCCGGAGTATCCTGCTTCGTAAAGTGCAGAAAAGAATTTTCCCCAGTTGATATCACCAAGGCCCGGGAGTTTAGGTGTATGAATACTATTAGGAGCAGTAAAAATTCCTCTTTCATTTATTCCATCCCAGTTGATCGCAGCATCCTTTATATGGACATGGAAAATCTTTTCCCGGAATTCAAAGACAGGTTTTATATAATCCATCATCTGCCAAACCATGTGTGAAGGATCAAGATTAAGTCCAAAATGGCTTGATGGTATAGCATCAAACATCTTTCTCCACATTAAAGGTGAATGCGCAAGGTTATTTCCTGCCGGCCATTCATCCTTAGTAAAATGCATCGGGCAGTTCTCAATTCCGATTTTAATGTTTTTTCCCTCAGCATACTTTATAATTGGTGGCCATAGCTCCAGGAATCTTGAAAAATTATCATCATCATGTTTTGAAGAATCCGCACCAATGAAGGTGTTTACAATACCAACATCCAGCCTGGCTGCAGCATCTATTACTTTCAGAATGTGATTTATGAAGAAATCTGACTTTTCCTTTTCAGGATGCAGCGGATTCGGATAATATCCAAGACCTGAGATAGCAACATTCCTGGAGCTGAGGAGATTCTTAATTCTGCTAATCTCCTTATCATCAAGCGCATTAACATCAATGTGAGTAACCCCGGCATATCTGCGATCGGCTTTTCCGACCGGCCAGCACATAAGTTCAACACATGAATAACCGTTCTCTGAGGCAAAGTTTATTACCTCATCAAGAGATAGTTCCCCAAGTATCGCACTGACGAAACCAAGTTTTATCATATAGAGAATTTTAAGTTTATGATTAACTTAATATCAATTGCAATTTAGAAAAAAAAGGAGACAATCATTCGTCGGAGCTTGAAATAATAGGATAGACAGATGTCAGAAACAGTAGAGTTCATGATAAAGACAAAAGACCTCACAATAGCTATCGTGAGGTACAAGATATATGTGTAAAAATTTTATTGAATTAGCCTTGAATACTATTAGGTCAACTGCCAATAACTAACTTCACAGCCTCTATTTGATATCAGTTTTGCTTCCGGTAGATACAGCGATGTTTTTCCTCCACTCGTATTTTTTACCATTACCGTAGTTGAGCAACACATCATATACACCCGGAGAGGTGCAGTTTGTAATTGTGACTTCATCATAGCTTATTGTCTCAAGGCTTTTGTTCGGGGCCGGGTTATCAGCCATCTTAGCAGAAGTGCCGGCAGGATAAAGATGCAGGGATGTTACGTCCTTATTGCCTCCGGTGTACTGAATTCCGCCGGCATTTAGATTGATCTTAACCTTGTATCTTTTATCGGGTTTCATAATGAAATTTTCAAGCCATATTTTTTGTATCTGGTTTGAAATAGGGAGGGTAATCAGGATATCATAAGTACCTGGCTTTATCTGGCCTTTTATATCACTCTCTATCTTAGCCAGTTTTAACGGTGTATCGTGATTTCCAACTTCATAGAATGTTGGAGTCCCCTTATATATATCCTGAATTGTATGTGTTTTGCACCTGTCAATATCTGTTTCATATCCTGACATGCCTTTCAATGAAGCAGGAGCATCAGTAACCATGACCTGGTAGTCATAAAGGGTTATATCGACAGATGTTTTTGACTTGGATTTAATTACTACATTTTCAATAATAAAACTTAGCGTTCCGGGTTTACCGGATAATTTGAATGTAAGTCTGAGATCATATGTGCCAGGAGTAACTTTCTGGATACTGACCTCCTTATCTCCTTCAAGAAGTTTGTATTCTGAGCCAGATATCAGAGAACCCAGGGCTCTTATATTAACTGAAAGCGGGCTTGATTTATCTCCTGCTGCCATATTGGAGTACTTTTGTTGTACCCATACCTGGCTCCAGGTTTTTTCAGTTTTGACAGTTATACCATTGTCTAGCTTATAGGAGTAGTTTGACACCGGTTGAGAGCTGATCTGCAGTGAGATAACTGCACCAAGAATCAAGATTGGTATAAATTTGCTCATGACTATTGGTTTTAAGTTTTGAAAGAACTAAACCAAAGTTACGCTATAATAATACATGAGTCAACTTTTAATATAAAAATTAAGTTATTATGGCTACTTCATGATCTGTTATCGATTGAATGGTAAAGGATACCAAGTTCTTATCATAACTAAAAGGAATTTCCTTATTACCAACAAGCAGTGTGATTCTTTCACACTTAAATTCTTCTGGCACCTTGATTTTAACATTTACGGGTCCGATAGGGATATACTCATCAACTGGCTGACGCCAGGTGCCTGCACTGGTAAGATTGACAAGATGCAGGATAAGGGTTCCTGTCTGTTGGTAGATATTACAGTCAATCAATCCAGGGCAAATGATTGAAACAGGAATATTATCATTTAAAACCCATTTTACAATGTTGGCAAGGAGGTTTCCGTGATCCGGAAGATTATATCTGCCGAATTGCCTGTCAATATCTGCCGGCAGAAATACTACCCTGCTGTTTCCTTTAGTCTGGTTAATTATCAGTCCTGGAATATCAGTAACAGGCTCCCTCATCCATGCTGTTTCAGGAGGATATATTGGGAACTGAGGTATAAAAGTCATTAGAACCTCAGTGCCTATATCCAATTTAAGAGGGTTAAGGATTCCTCCGAAAGATATTATATCTGTTTCATCAAATCCTTTCAACACAGGATGTCTGACAATGCCTGGTTTCGGATCAATATTTGTTTTTGGACCGTTATAGTTTGATCTGAGTTCAGGTAATAGTCTGAGATAGGAATGCAATGTTTCACTGGCATTTTTTCTTGATTCAGAAGAATTTTCAGGTGTTGTATGTGCTCCCAGAATGTCAGCAAGTGCAAAATCCGGGCGAAGATCACCCCATTCATCGTAGAGGCTTGTTTCACCTGTGGCTATCAGATTGCCCCCTTTTTCTGCAAACTTTTTTACAGCATCAACCTGACTATCGGTCATTACTCCCAGGTCGGGTAATATGAGAAGTGATAGCTTATCTGCTTCATATTCAATATGATCTGCATGTACGGGCACATAAGGTATCCTTGATCTGATTAATGCCTGTGTAAAACCTCTCCTTGGCAGTTCGGTCATTACTTCACTCTCATCACGCCCATAAAAATCTGTGTTCAGTTGAGACCATACTACTCCAACTGTGGCAACCGGAGACCGGTTGATCAGGAATTTTTCATTCCTTCTGTGCCAGGCAAAAACCGGCCCGGCTGTTTTGTAGATCCTGCGGTCTTCATGTGAAGCGCTAACATAGTGCCACCAGGGTTGAATCCCACCTGCCATACCTTCAATCATCCACATTCTTGCTTCCGTTACAGGTTTTGCAGCAAGTCGAAAAGTTGGTCGTCCAGCCTGGTACATCGCCATACTTTCTGGAATGAGCTTGTCCCAGCCAAGCAGACCATGAATCAGTTTACCGGTATCGGCATTTTGCTGAAATCCTCCTGTATCGCTTCTTGCCTGAGAATCGAGCATTATTATATCGGCACGACTGCAGATCTCCTTCATGTCCCGAAAACTTCTGGCCTGACCGCTTACTGACCCGCTGTTCATCCCTGACCAGATACAATTAATGCCGCCTGCTCTTTTAGTAGTACGATTGTTAAGTTCCCAGATTTCAATTCTTCTCCCATAGTTCCATTTTATCCATCTTCGGTAGTTTATATTATTCCAGTTTTTTTCTTTTGGCAGTTCTCCACCGGTTTTTTCCAGGAAGCTTTTTTTACAGTTATCACAATAGCAAATCGATTCCCGTCCCAGGCCACTCCAGCTGTTGTCAGTAAAGCCCTCGGGTTTGTAAAGCTTTGATATCTCAGTCAGTATTGAAGGTATATGCTCATTGTAATAAGGACTATTGACACATGTAATATAGAGTTCGCCTGCTTTATAGGGATTTCCCTGCAAGTCGATAGCAAACCAGTCAGGATGTGCCTGGTAGAATTCTTCATGGGCCCTGTTTGAGTCCATCCTTGCAAAAACTGCAAGTCCGTCATCATGTGCAGCGTTACATAATTCTCCGAAAAGATCCCTGCCTCCCAGGTATCTGGCCTGTCTGTGAAGTGGTATTTTACTGGGGTAATAGGCTACGATACCACCGGCATTAATAATAACACCTTGGATATTAGTGTCTTTCCAGTGTTTGCGCCACCAGTTAATGTCATATCCTGGAGGATCCTTCTCAGTTATATTGGTCTGGCCCCATCGGGTAACTCTTCTAAACCAGGCTATTTCATCTGATGTGACATTAAGTTCAGGGTTGATAGGGGAAAGATTGATAAAATCACCTGAAGCAAGCATGATGGAAGCTGCTGCTGCATTTTTAATAAAGGTACGCCTGCTTCCATGGTTACCTGAGTTCTCTTTTTCTTCAGATTTTTTCATTTGTAAAATTTTAATGATCAAAAGTTAGTAAAAAAAAACAATATCATATATGCCATGTTAACACTGCGTTAACCCGGCATTAACCATTTTACATTAAAAAAAGTGTAACATTTGTATAAAAGTTCCGTCTTTACTTACAGCTAACCTGAAATTGTAGTGAAATGGACCATATAGTTTATCTTGACGAAAAGGCCCAGGAACTGGAAAATCTTCTTCTGGGAAACAAATCAATGATAATCCGGGCATCTCAAAGTTGTGAGATACCTTACGGGGAAGTGAATGAAGGCGATATGCTTTATTTTGTTGATAGCAATGATGAAGAAAAAATTAAAGCACGAGGCAGAGTATCATCAGTTTTTTGTTATGAAATGCTGACGGAGGAAGAATCATTTGAGACTATCATACGAAATCAGGACAAACTTCAGCTTCCTGATAATCTATTTGAAAAAATTGCGGGCAAAAAATACCTGGTTCTCATTGGTGTTGAGAGCCTTGAGAGCCTCATCCCATTAAGATTTTCCATTGGTAATTTTAAAGAGTTGGGCGACTGGCTGCCTGTTGGCAAAATTGAAGAATATATTTTAGCCGATCGTGGAATAATATCGGCCTGATAGTTGTCTTAATCTTGTTTTAACTCTTAAATCAATTATTATGAAAACAGGAATTAAAGGAACTTATGTCTTAATGTTGCTTTCACTCACTTTGATGCTTACTATTATTGTACCTGTTATATCTGTAGCTCAGACCGGCAAGGTCAATTATACAGGAAGTTGGGCATTGAATGAAGGCAAAAGCACTATGGGCGATAACCCCAGGATGGGAGGTGGTGACTTCATTGCAAAACAGGATGGTAGTATTCTAAGTGTGGAAAGGTCCAGAACAAACCGTAACGGAGAGACTGTTAAAACAACTATGAAGTATACTCTGGATGGGAAAGAGAGTATTAACACTTCTCCCAGAGGTGACAGCAAATCGGTGGCAAAATGGTCTGCTGACGGAAAAAGTCTGACGATTTCAACTGCCAGGTCGTTTGAGATGAATGGAGAGACTGTAAATATGAAAACAGTTGAGGTTTGGTCTCTTACAGATCCAAAGACAATAACAATCCAGTCTTCATCCTCCACACCTAATGGTGAAAGGGAAATGACAATGGTTTATAATAAGAAATAGGTTAGGTAATTGTTGATAGGTTTTGAGGCTCCTTGCGGAGCCTTTTTTATTTCAATTTTTCTTATATTTAGGAGGAAATACATATTTTGTTAAATGGTTTGAAATTGAATAATTAAAAATACCCGCTATGAGTAAAAAACTGTTAGTTACTTTTATTTTACTGGCTTCTGTTAAATTATTAACAATAGCACAGACTGCTGATAAGACAGCAATGGAAAAGGGAATAAATTACATTTCCACAAAGGTTTATTCTGATTCTGATGACAAAATGATTCTTGAGCTTTATAAGGATCTCAGGGTTGCAGATGTTTCTGATGGGATGGATATGGTTGGATTGTCAGGTACAGGACTTGTCAATTCTGATATTCATGCTGACTGGGTTGACCTGAAAGATTTTAAGCATATTTTCCGTGGAATAGCAGTGACAGTGCGATATGTTCCAACCCAGAAACCGGCACTTCCTGCAAACCTTGAAAATTTCAAGCAATGGGAAGGTAACTGGTATGGAACGTATTCACATGAAGCATTCCTTAAAATACTCAAACCAGGATCATGTGTGATTATTGACGATGTTGAAGATAAAGATATTGGATCAATAGGTTCAAATAATATTCTTGCCTGGTATAAGGCAGGGGCAGTAGGTGTTGTTACTGATGCCGGATGCAGGGATACTGATGAGGTGGGACTGGAACAGGTTCCTATTTATCTTAGAAAGAAGGGTCGTGGCATTCGTCCGGGGAGGAATGAAATTGAGTCAATTAACCGGCCTGTGGTTATTGGTGGTGTGCTGGTATGCCCTGGTGATGTGGTTGTTGCTGATGGTGACGGGGTGGTTGTAGTTCCCAGAGCAGTGGCGGAACAAGTTGCGAAATATGCCAGTGAAATACTTGTCGGAGATAAAGCCGGAAGAAAAGGTTTGTATGAACAACTGGGTCGTCCGCTTGATAAGACTGTTAAATAATAAATGAATGGTCAGATCTCACTGAATCTGATCATTCTTTTATTCTTTACATCATAGAGCCTGAGGAGAAGCGATTCAAAGGCAGAGAAAAATGTTATTGGCCTGACACTATGGAAAATAGTGTTCTCAAAATGACATTTTTTTAGATTATAGTTAGGAACCATCGGGCTTAGATGATGAATGTGGTGGTAACCTATATTACCTGTAAACCAGTTCAGTACGGCAGGCAGTTTGAACCATGAACTACCATGCAACGCAGTAGTTTTATAATCCCAGGCGGTTTCATCTTCCCATAATACATCCCTGTATTGATGCTGTACATAGAATAGCCATACACCGTGAACAGTCGCTATGTAAAGAATCGGTAGCTGGATCATCAGGAATGTCTTCCATCCCATTAATAATATCAGTCCGGAAACAATAGCTATCAAAGCCAGGGACGTAAGATGAACGTATGCTTTTTCCCACCCTGACATATAAGATTTGGTAAATCGGTGCTGTAATGTAAAGAGAAGAATAGGTGCTATGCCGAAAAGGAAAAGAGGATTCCTGTAAAATCTGTAGGAAATTTTTTTCCATCCTGAAAGACTTGAATATTCTTCCACTGTTAATGTATTTACATCTCCAATTCCGCGTTTGTCAAGATTTCCTACTGTCTGATGATGTATCTTATGGTCGCGGTGCCACTTATGGTAAGGTGTGAAAACAATTATTCCGGTAATTATTCCTATTAACTTATTCATTTTTTGAGATTTAAAGAAGGATCCATGCCCGCAATCGTGGAATATAATGAAGATCCTTACCATAAAGCCCGCAGCCGGTACTGCCAGTATTAATGTAAGCCACCAGCCAATATTAATAGTCTTTATCATCACAATCCATAAAATAATATATGGTCCGACTGAATTGATAATCTGCCACCAGCTCTTAAGAAGTTCAGGCCTGTTATATCCTGATATTACCGTAATCCAATCCCTGTTTGAATTTTCTCCAATCCCTTGTTCCTTCCTCATTATTTAACTTTTAACCATATCCCCTTTTTAAATAAACCGCTGTAAATCAAAATACAAAGATAGTTAATTCTGGTGAATAGATCATTGAATTCAGAGACATTCAGATGCCTTCAGGGTATAATATTTTTAGTTAAATTGCGGAATGTCTTATATTTTAAAAACTCCGTGATGAAAAAAATAAGAAGTGCTTCCTTGCTGATTTTTGTAATGGCCATTTTTTCATTAAGTTCTCCGGTATATTCCCAGGCTAAAGGGGTAAAGACAATAACCGAGAAAGAACTGCGCTATCACCTTGAATTTCTTGGTTCGGGAGAATTCAGGGGAAGGGAAACTCCCTCATACGAACTGGATATAGCCACTTTATATATCAGTAACTGGGCAAAATATACCGGACTCAAGCCTCTGATGGCGGATGGTTCATTTTATCAGGATGTACCTTTAAATGTAACTGCATTTTCTCAGGCCAAAACAAGGATGAATGTAGTAAAGGGTAGCAATGAATATGTATATTATTTCGGAAAATCATTCGGAGGTAACTTCCAGACCAATGGATCCTATGCAGGTACAGTGATTTTTGCCGGGACAGGTTTTAATGAGATAAAGGATAGTGACCTTAGAGGGAAAATAGTCGTAATAATTGATGAGCAGCAAGATGGCAGCAAAACAGAGCAAAGCCTGTGGCTGGCCTCAAGGATGGTTGATAGAGTAAGCATAATCAGGGAAAAGGGAGCCTCTGCACTATTTTCAATAGTCAGCCCGGAAAAGCAAAAGCGGATAGCAACATCATCCGCATTCTACGATTATATTCCAACTGGTCGACTTGGTACCATTTATGATTCACAACGAACAAGTTTTGAGACAACTTCTTCACAGTCCTCCACCAGGGAGAGGCAACTCCCATTTACTGTTGCAGAGATAGATCATAATCTTGCAGCAACCTTGCTTGGTACTACTGAAGAAGAGATCAATGGATTATTTGAAACTGTCAGATCAGGTAAGAGCCTTGCAGCAAAAGAGCTGAAGGATGTTTATGTTAAGCTTGATGTAGAAACTGAGACCTATACAGCAACATCGAGGAATGTAATTGCAATTGTTGAAGGATCGGATCCTGTGCTTAAAAATGAATTTATTGTTATTTGTGGTCATGTAGACGGGCGTGGTATAGATGACGGGGAAATAATTTCTGCAGCAGATGACAATGGCACTGCCACTGTTGCACTGATGGAGATAGGCCAGGCACTGCTGACTGAACGACCAAAAAGATCGGTTATTCTTGCATGGGTAACAGGTGAAGAACAAGGGATGAATGGGTCTCATTATTTCATAAATAATTCCCCTGTGCCTGTTGAGAAGATTAGTGCATGTCTTAATATGGATATGCTGGGAAGAAATAATCCCGATTCTCTTTTTCTTATAGCCTCAGATTTGCTTAGCTCTGATTTGGATGGCTCAATCAGAAGAGTTAATCAGAAATTTGGGATAGACTTAGGTTTTGATTATCGCTATTCGAATCTGACACATCCCCAGAGAGTATACTTCAGAAGCGATCATTATCCCTTTATCAGATTTGGAATACCATCAGTCTGGTTCTTCTGTGGATTTACTAATGACTACCATACTTACAGGGATACACCTGAATTTATCGATTATAAAAAGTTTCTTAAGGTAACAAAGCTGGTTTACCTGACGGCAATGGATATCGGTAATATGAAAAATCTGCTAAACCTTGATGTCAATCCAGCTGTAACTGAAAGAGGAGCTAATAACCTGAGGGAGAAAAGTTTATTCAGCGCTACGGAAAAATGAGCAAAAGGAATAGAAACAATTCAGGCAGATGAGTGTTATGAAAATTATTCTGAAGGCTCTGGAATTTGCATCTCACCGTCACAGGGCACAGCACAGAAAGGGAACCAGAAAGATACCTTATATCAACCATCCGATACAGGTTGCAAATCTTCTGGCTAATCTGGGGGGCGAAGATGATCCTGTATTGCTTGCGGCAGCAATTCTTCACGACGTGATTGAAGATACTGTTGACTCTGTTGAGGAACGAAGTGAACTTATGAATGAGATTTCAAAAAACTTCGGAGAAGAGGTTCTGGCTCTTACTATGGAAGTTACAGATGATATAACACTTGAGAAAAAGGTACGGAAACAGCTTCAGATCGAACAGGCAAACCACAAATCTATCAGGGCAAGAAAGCTAAAGATTGCAGATACAATAACCAATCTTCAGGATATAATTACAGATCCGCCGGAATGGTGGGATCAGAGGAGAATTACTGAATATATTGACTGGGCTGAAAAAGTTGTTTCAGGCCTTAAAGGGATCAATCCTGATCTTGAGAAGCTGTTCTATGAGACTCTTGCTCAGGCAAGGGAAAAATATTTAAAGAATGTGTAGTTTCTTAACGTTTTATCTACTGCTTAAGAAGAGTTTCTCTTATTTGTTCTGAATCCCAAGAGTGATCTTCTTCATCGGCGTGATAAAAAAGGTCTTTCCGAAGCAGCTCTTCCTCCAGGCTGAAAGTTTCACGGGCTTTGAGAGCAAACTGTTTCATATCATGCCGGTGAACACCCATCTCCGCCATCGTTTCCTCATCATGCTTTATAAATTTGTGTCCCATCCTCATCACTGTATAGCGTCTGTGGCCCAGATTGCATAACAAGTCTTCCGCAAGCTTTACAGATGTGTAAAGTGTCTCTCTGTATATATCTTTAACTCCCATGTCAATAAGTTCGTATGCATCGAATCGGTTTTTTGCCCTTGCCAGGATATGGATATGAGGAAAGTGCTTTCGAACCTGAGAAATGAGCTCCTGGTTGATTTCTGGCGGATCAATAGATGCGATAAGATACTTTGCCTCATCTGCTCCTGCCGATTTAAGAATATCAGGTCTGGTGGCATCTCCGTAATATACCTTGAATCCCATGGAGCGTAACAACTGAACTCTGTCAGAGTCATGATCAAGTATTGTTGCTTCAACTCCGTTAGCCCTGAGAAAGCGGCAGACCGTATTGCCAAAATGACCAAAACCTGCTATAATGACCTGATGTTTTTCAGATATACTTTCATGCGAAGATTTACCGGCAGATGACATTTTTACACCTATCTTAGGATCAATAAACCTCTCATTTATAAGCAGTAGAAATGGTGTGACTGTCATGGTAATAGCTGTGACAGCCATCAATATATCAGTCCATTCCTGGCTTAATATTGTCAGCTGCCTTGAGAATGAAAGCAATATGAATGAAAATTCACCAACCTGTGACAGGGCAAAAGAGAACAGGAGATTATGATCTGTGGACAGCCTGAATATTTTACCTGTCATAAATAAGACTCCAAATTTGATAACCATTACGGCAAGTACAAGTCCTGATATTATAAGCGGTTTAGATAAAACCAGGCCAATATTGATTGAAATTCCAACTCCGATGAAGAACAAGCCAAGCAAAAGTCCCTTAAATGGAGCTATATCACTCTCCAACTCATGCCGGTATTCACTATTGGCCAGAACAACTCCTGCCAGGAATGCCCCAAGGGCAGGGCTTAGTCCCATTATTTTCATTAAAGTTGAAACTGCAATAATCAGGAGTAAAGAGCTTGCTGTAAAAAGTTCACTTAACCTGGTTCTTGCAACGATTCTGAGAAGTGGAACGAAGAGATATTTCCCGCTGAAATATATAAATGCAACTGTTCCAAAAAAAGACAGACCCTGTAACCACCCTGGTAAATTTCCGATTAATGATGATTCAATTTCAGCTTTATCCTGCAGGCCGTGTAGTACAAGCAGAGGCAGCATAGCAAGTATGGGGATCACCATAATATCCTGAAAAAGCAGTACTGAGAAAGATGCTTGTCCGGAAATAGTTTGTGAAAGACCTTTTTCCCTGATAGTCTGAAGAACGATAGCTGTTGATGACATTGAGAATGCCAGTGAAACAGCTGCAGCCTGCTGCCATTGCATACCGGTGGTTTTCATAAGGACAAAAACCAGGATTGTTGTGATAGTCATTTGTATTGCACCCATTCCAAGGATTGACCTCCTCATTTTCCAGAACTGTGAGGGTTCAAGTTCGAGTCCTATTATGAACAGCATCATAACCACACCAAACTCGGCAAAATGCATTATGTCCTCTCCCTCTTTTCCAATCAACCCAAGGAAGAAAGGACCAATGAGCATTCCTGCAATCAGGTATCCCAGTACAGAACCCATTCCCAGTCTTTTCGAAATAGGAACGCATATCACTGTAGCTGTGAGATAAATAAGAGCCTGTAGCATTATGTCCATACGACTTATTCTTTTACGGTTATATCTTCAATCCAGTCATTAAGATATGAGTAACTGAATAACTCATCTGTTCTAAAATCACCAGCAGCCAGTTTATTAAGAATTTTACCATAAAGTAAGGAATTATTTTGTCTGTCATCACTGGATATCCGGTGAGTTCCATGTATCACAAAAGGAGGCACCCAGATCATTTTGCACAGATATGCTGTCTGTTCAAAAGGTGCAAGAAGCTGATTAATGCTGAACCGGTTATGACCTTCTGTGCTGTAAGCTGAACGCTGGCCTCCGGCAGTTATGGCATTAAAAACCATCTTTCCCTGAAGTGCATTTCCGCCTGTCCCATATGCCCAGCCGAAGGATAATACAAGGTCTATCCATTGCTTAAGAAGAGGAGGGGAGCTGTACCAGTAAAAAGGATGTTGCCATATAATTATCTGATGTTCAAGCAGAAGCTTCTGTTCAGTTTCGATATCAACATCGAATTCAGGGTATTTTTCATAAAGGTCGTGAAATGTAATTTCAGGTATATCGGGAATCCTATTAATCAACTCCGATTGATTTAAAGATCTTTCATACCGGGGGTGAGCAAAAAGTATAAGGATTTTATTTTTCATTTATATGTAATTATATCTAAACATCCAAGTTGATATATCCTAATGTTAGAACAATAATTACCTCCTTTAGTTTTTAAGTAAGGAGTTTAAATGACATGTCAGAAATTCAGAAAATAATTATCATGGCCCGGAACAATAATATCAGCCATAGATCTGATCATAGCCAGAGTCTTTCTTGCCACTTCCAGATCGTTAACATTATAATACATCTGATTATCGTCCCAGTAATCTTTTGAAGCAACTGCATCACCTGCGATTACTATAGAATAACCGTTGAAATCGAATCGGAGCCCATAACTGTCATTTGTATGCCCGAACATAGGTATCACATCAATTTCTCCCAGAAGACTCTTAGCTGCAGGTTCAATCAGTTTGTCAAATTTACCTGATTTATTCAGCGCTGCAGCAACTTCCGGACCTGCAAACCACCTGGCTTTTGTAAAGTGTTTAAGTCCATAAAGATGATCATCATGCTGATGAGTTATAAAAACTGTATCTATCTCTTCCAGTGATAAGCCTGTCCTTCTGTCAAGTTCTGTAGCCATTTCATCAACATCTTTCAGAGAAGGATCGATAAGAAGATGAAAATTCTTCCCCGATACAACACTGCAGGTACATATTGCACTTCTTAATGGTTTTTCATCACTTTCACCCCAATATCTGTTGCGGGATAAGTTTCCGATGGTTATAACATCCCAGTGGTTTATACCTGATTTTTCTTTTCCTTTAAGGGTTATCTTCCTGCCCTGCGATTCTAATTCTTCTGACCTGCCAAATAATGTGACTCCTGCAATTCCTGCAGCTGAAAAGATAAAATTCCTTCGATTGAAGTTTTTCATGCCATTAGTTTTTCAAGTCTGACCTGTTCTTCTTTTGTATAAGGTTTCATATCCCTGACAGCAGCAACATTTATCTCCAGTTCTTTTATTGATTTCATCCCTATATTCACACAGGTTAAGGGCAAACCTAATACATACCTTATAAGATCTGATGCATCAGCCTGATGTGGTGTTTCATCCCAGTACCAGTTACCATTAATATTTTTAGGAGGATTACCTGCAACCAAAGCACCTCCGCCTCCTCCCATAACCTTCATGGCAATGATACCCATGTTCTTTTTAACTGCATTCTGAAGCACAGACTCTCTCCATGGCAACCTTCGCGGAACGGGATTGAAGGTTGTAAGTATTGTATCAAAATCATACATATCGATGGCTCTGTTCATTGCATCGGCTGACTCATGACCGGTTACCCCGATAAATCTTGTAACTTTTTCATCACGAAGCTTATAGAATGCTTTCATCATTCCGTCCGGCTTCCCCCAGAGTGATACGTCTTCTTTTTCCAGTACGCTATGGATCTGAAACAGGTCATAATGGTCGGTCTGAAGTCTTTTCAGGCTTTCTTCCACTTCCCGCATTGTCCCGTCATATGTTCTGCTGAGAGTTTTTGAAGCCAGAAAGACCTCATTTCTTCTTTTCGCCATTACGACTCCGTAGTTTTGTTCTGATTGGCCATTACTGTAGCCTGGTGCAGTATCGAGGTACGTTATACCTGCGTCAATTGCTGCATTAGCAAGGTCAGGAGGATAGAATTCATCACTTGGTTTCATGCCCATCCCTGAAACACCTCCAAGAACAAGAACACTTACCTCAACCCCGGTTCTGCCGAGAACTCGTTTGGGTATAACAATCTTCTTAGGTCTTCCTATTTCTTTTTCCTTTGTTTCTATCTGTACAATAGCAGTTCCTGCTATAGCCATTGCTGCCATTTTCTGCATGAAATCTCTTCTGTCCATAAGTCAATTATCAATAAATGAATAAGTATTTAATATCCCGGGATTAAAGATATAAGTATTCTGACAAGAATAAAAGGTTGTAGATATTATTGTCAGAGACAATTGAGAGTAAGGATGGTAAAATTATACTGGTCACTCCACAATACTCACTTGATATTGCACTTATAATAAAGAAAAGAAAATAGCTGTCTGCCGGCTTCCTAATAACTTATAACCTTATATCCCCGTTTAAGGTATTTTGTAAGTGGAACTCCCATTCCCCTTACATCAATGCTGCAGGCCTTCAGTTCATCAGTAACCCCTAGCATATTGGAACAGGCAACGCATGCCTGGATTATTACTCCATCGTGCTGCATCGAAGCAATCTTATCCTTAATTTCTGAATTTTCTACAGCAAGTCTTTGCGAAGGTCCCCACACTATCAGAATAACCTCCTTAAACCATTTATTTTTTTTAGCTGCATGGGCATACATTAGGCATGCCTCATTGGCAACTTCCGGATCACCGCTGGTCCACATAACTACAAGAGTATCTGCAGGCCCCGTTGCTGCTGGCTGCTGTGCAACGGCAACTCTTGTTAAAAATGTTGCCAGTATAACTATGATAATCAGATATTTGTTTTTCATTTCAGCTCGTTTTATTATTAACTTTATCAAATATAACTAATAAATTCAGAATTTGATCTGGCATATACTTGACATATTCTTTGTACTCTTCCATACTTCCCTTATTATTTTTAACCTTACAGGTTGGATATGGAAAAAGATAAGAAAACTAAACCTTATAACCCTTCTTATTACCGGTTCATCCTGGTTATTTCTGGGACTACTTGTTGGCTCGTTGGGCTATTGCCCTTTGACAGACTGGCATTTCAGGATTCTGGAGAAGCTGGGTAAAACAGATTTGCCGAATTCATATATTAAATACTTGTCAGAAAGGCTTACGGGATTTGATTTTGATCCCCGGCTTATTGATAAAATAACACTTTATAGCTTTCTTACCGCATTGGCTGTTTCACTATTCCTGAATGGCAGGGCAATATTTAATAAAGCAATGAAATCCTAATCCATACAAATTTCTTATATTAGTTAGGTAATACATTTATTGTTCCATTAACATAAAGTCATAGATGAAAACGACACATTTCATTTTTCATATATGTACACTTCTTATTATTCATATACTTGTTACGGCATGCAATTCAACAGAGTCCTCTGACACATGGCATCTTGTTTGGGAAGATAATTTTAACGGCAGCCAGCTGGATACTTCAAAATGGAATGTATTATTGAGAGAACACAGCAAACACAATGAACTTCAGTACTATGTTCCTGATGAGGTATTTTTGGAAGATGGAATGTTGCGCATAAGAAGCCGGGTAAGAAAATATGGAGATATGGAATATACAAGCGGCCGGCTTGATACGAGGAATATATTAATGCCTGTCTATGGCAGATTTGAAATCTGCGCAAAATTGCCTGTTGGTCAGGGAATCTGGCCTGCCTACTGGCTTTACCCCCAAAACCGCAACTGGCAAATGGAGTATATTATGTCAGAAGCAGTAGCTAATGGCAGGGAATCTTCCATCCCTGAAGAGAGGCCATGGTATAGTGAGATCGATATTATGGAATTCCTGGGGCATGAGCCCAATGTCCTCTATGGTACCCTTCACTACTATTCATTTGACGGGCAGAAGAAAACCAGCTCCGGGACATGGCGTGGTGACACTGATTATTCAAAGGATTTCCATATATATGCCCTGGAGTGGGAACCGGACTCCATGCGATGGTTTATCGATGATAACCTGATCCACAAAACAGCATCCGGAATTCCTCATACTCCTCATTATCTGATTATCAATACTGCTATAGGAGGTGCCTGGCCGGGAAACCCTGATTCAACAACTGTTTTTCCGCAGTTTCACGATATAGATTATGTAAAAGTATACCATAAAAGATTACCTTTTTAGTTACAATTTATTTAACAAACTTAATTATGAATAAGCTTGCAGTTGGAGGTCACTCCTATGGTGCATTCATGACGGCCAATCTGCTTACACATTCTAATGATTATGCCTGTGGCATTGCCCGAAGCGGTGCATATAACAGGTCACTTACTCCATTCGGGTTCCAGTCTGAGCAGAGAAACTTCTGGGATGTGCCTGAAGTATATAACGGAATGTCACCATTCTATACCGCAAATAAGATGAAGACCCCAATACTTCTGATACATGGAGAGGCTGATAATAATCCGGGTACATTTACTCTTCAGACAGAAAGATATTTCCAGGCACTGAAAGGCCTGGGGGCGAATGCAAGAATGGTAATACTTCCAAAAGAGAGCCATGGTTATGCTGCAAAAGAGAATATTCTACATCTTTTATGGGAGCAGGAGCAATTTCCGGATAAATATTTAAAGTAATTATATAACGTGTTGTGCGGTTAAGACGCCAATGCATATTTTAAGTGATTTATTGGTTTATCGTTCTTTGAATTAATGTATTGTAAGATAGTAACAGCCGTTATCTTTGACAGAATGCGAACGGATAGTCCTAAAGTTGTTTTTGCATAATTGCGTCTAAGCATGAATTGGTCACATAATTGTGCAAATAAAGTTTCAATTCGTTTTCTCATTCTTTTAAAGATTGGCGGATATGATTGTCTTTCTTGATTTGCTCTTTTGGGTGTTTGTAAATTTACCCGGCATGAATTAAACAAATCTATCTGGTAGGTACTTGATAAATAACCCTTATCAGCGATAAGTGTGCATGAGGACAGTCCGGATTTTTTAATTTCTGATAAATAATGGACATCATGAACGCTGGCTTTAGTTAAATCCATGCTTTGAAAAATTCCTCTGACAGATGTTACCAGGTGAAGCTTGTATCCGTAATAATATGATTTGCTTACTGCAGAATAACCCTTGTCCGGAGCTGTTTCAAAGGACTCCTTACATATTTTACTTTGTTTCTCTCTTGCAATCTGACAAACAGGAACAGGAATAGAATCAACAAGATAAACATCTTCAGATTCATTAAGTCTGTCAGCTAAGCATCGATTTAGTTGTTCAACAAATGGATGAAGACGTTTACGACGGCGATTGAAGTTACTACGGTCAATTAATCTGGGAAAATCATCTTTATGATCACTTTTAAGTTTTCCCCAAAAGTAGTTTTCACTATCAATCCCTATTGATTCACCGGTAACAGATAGAGCAATTATCTCACAGTCTGATAGTTTTGGTTCGTTTGGATAGAAAAAGAAGTTATCAGACTTATTTAAACGATCTTTAAAAACCGATTTGGTAATGTTAAAGAACTTGTCGAAATTTGTTTTTAAGTTATGCATATCTGAGGTGGATTTGTGGTGAATTTTACCTCTAATATACTGTATATCAGTATTATGCATAACTTTTTTTATTATATTTATTAACTTTTTTATTTAATTTTCAACCGCACAACACGTTA